>SESB01000001.1_pt1 | contig 415817 bp, 419 predicted proteins | sample 3171441 | NCBI WGS metagenome assembly SESB01 (sample SAMN06051867, study PRJNA518727) | freshwater metagenome | biome: subpolar coniferous forest; feature: holomictic lake; material: water; isolation source: holomictic Lake 227, 6 m depth | place: Canada: near Kenora, Ontario | collected...
GAAATCAGACGACGGCTCATTTACGGATATAACCAAATGCAATTTAATCTTCTCTAACTTTATTAAAAGATTAAAACGGCATTACCCGGACTTAAGATATTTAGCCGTTCCCGAATTTCAGGGTGATTATTATTTCCACTCCAAAATTAAAAAAGAATTTGGCGGAAATATTCATTATCACGTTTTGTCTAACTTACCTTATACGGCTAACAGCCTATTAGCCGATATCTGGAAATTCGGTTTCGTTAAGATTAATAACGTTCGTCATGTCTCTCGGGTTGGTTTATATGTCGCAAAGTATATCGGTAAAGAATTGTTTGACGGCCGCCTAGCCGGCAAGAAGAAAATCTTTTATTCTCGCCAACTGGCTAAACCAGAAGTCTTTATCGGAGTTAAGGCTAGAGAGTATTTTAACAGTCTCAAGTCGCCTCCTGAATTATTGCTCGATAAGCAGTATCATTCCGAATATGTCGGAGAGGTTCGCTACCGCCTCTTTAAAAATGGTTAGCAATCTTTGATTAAACCCTTTTAAAGTAAAACATATGCCCCAAAGAAATGTTAAGCCTAGAAATTATCCGGAAGAATCTTGGAGTTTATGCCTCTAGTTATTCCGAAGAAGAGCTCATCGCCGCTCGACGTGATCTCTATCAATTCGCAAATTTCGCCTGTGATTATTACTATAATAGAAAACAAACGATAAATAATAAAATAAACTAATATTGATAAAATACAAATATATGCTAATATTCATAACGGACACAATCAAATCAGCGTACAACAACCATTCTCAATCACAATGACGGCGAGTTTTGTCGTTTTGATATAAAGAGAGCAGTGGCTGTTTCAGTTATACTTCGTATAATTGTGTCCAACAGTTTCACTGCTCTCTTTTTATTTATTAATCTTAATTCTATGCAAAAAGGAATTATCTATTACCGAGTTTCAACCGAAGACCAGGCGCAAAATGGCGTTAGCCTTGAGCAACAGAAAAAGGCTTGTTTAGAATATGCTCTTAATCACGATATTGAGATTATTAAGCTGTTTCACGATGACGGCGTATCGGCTAAAACTGTAAATCGTAAAGGCTTACAAGATTTACTCGCCTATTGTGCGAAGAACTATAAAAATATCGATTCAGTTATCGTCTATAAAATTGATAGACTATCAAGGAACGTAAAAGATTACGCTACTATTTTAATGGCTCTTGAAGAACTAAAGATTAAATTTATATCCGCCACCGAAACAGTCGATAAAACGCCGAGCGGGAAATTAATCGGCACTATAATGGCCTCATTCGCTCAATTTGATAACGATGTCCGGAGCGAAAGAGTATCGTCTTGTATGTTAGAAAAGATAAAGCAAGGCATTTGGTGCTACAAAGCTCCTCTCGGCTATCTAAATAAGCGTGATGAGCAAAATAGAGCCATTATAACGATAGATAAGCCGAGGGCCGAGATTATTAAAATGGCCTTTGATAAATTCTCAACCGGAGCCTATCAAATGGAAGAAATACGAAAGCTAATGATTAAAGCCGGATTCAAATCGTGGAAAAATAAAGAGTTAACGAATCAAACCACATTTAGAATATTAACCGAGAAATTCTATTTAGGAATTATGACAGTTAAAGGCCAAGAATATCAAGGCACTCACGAGCAAATAATTAACGAATCAATCTTCTATAAATGCCAAAAACAGATTAAAACTGGAAGTAAAGGCGATAATATTTCGGCTAGTACGCCGAATGAAACATTTCCGCTCCGCCATTTTATTTTATGTCCGCATTGTAATCGACCAATAACTGCCTGTATGTCTAAAAGCAAAACTGGGAAACTTTACCCGTTCTATAAATGCTATAACAAAGACTGCCACGGCCTAAAATCTATTTCCAAAGATAAATTAGAGGGAGAGTTTATGAGTTATCTAAGAAAAATAACGCCTACCGCAGAGTGGTTAAAGAGTTTTAAGAAAGTATTATTAGAAGTGATTAAAAATAGAAGTGGGCTTCTAATACATAATAATAAGCTAGCTCAAGAAAAACTCATTAGACTCCAAACCGAAAAAACAAAACTAATTGAAATGAAGAAAAAAGATTTGCTTGATGATGAGGACTTTAAAAACGAAATAGAAAAAGTAAAACAAGATATTAATGAAACTCAGGCTATCGCCTGCGATCAGTCGGTTAATAAAATAAATCTAAGTAAAGAAATAGACAAAGTTTGTAAAGTCATTTCCAGCCTCGCTAATTCTTATAAAAATGCGACTTATCAAGAAAAACTGAAATTACAGAGTTTGATTTTTACAAAAAAACCAACTTTTGATTTTACAAAAAATCAAACCCCTAATCTTTCGCTAATTCTACAAACAAAAAGAGAACTAGCAAGTGCTAATTCTCCGATAGTAGTCCCTAGGGGAATCGAACCCCTGTTACCAGGATGAGAACCTGGCGTCCTAACCGTTAGACGAAGGGACCATTTAATTTAGCTGAGAAGATTAAGTTTTCGCCCCCGAAGAAACTCTTCGGCGCTCATAATTTTCTTCCCCTCAAGTTGTAATTTTAGTATAACTAATGAATCTTGTCCACACTGGATAGCGAGCTTGCCATCGTTTTGGAAGGCCTCTCCTTTTTTATGATTGTTTAATTCTAATATTTGATTTTCGACGGCAATTATTTTAATAATTTTATCCTCGAGCATTGCATATGTTCCTGGCCAAGGATTATAGGCGCGAACCATTCTCTCGATTTCGACTGCTGGTTTCGACCAATTAATTTTTCCGTCTTCTTTGTTTAGAGTCTTAATGTATGAAGCCGCGGAATCATCTTGAGTAATTGCTGAAATTTTTCCGGCGATAAACTCTAATAAAGTCGCTACGAGTAATTCTGCTCCAAGATTTGATAACTCATCATGAACAATTTCTAGACTCTCGTTTCCTATTAATTTCATCTTAGCTTGCCGTAAAATAGGACCAGTGTCAAGACCAGCTTCCATGCGCATTATGGTTACGCCCGTTTCTGTGTCCCCGTTTAATATGGGAGCATTTAGGCAAGCTGCGCCGCGGTATTTTGGAAGAAGAGAAGCATGAACATTAATACAGCCATAAGTCGGTATATCTAAAATACTTTGGGGAATAATTTTGCCATAGGCAATTACAACGATTAAATCAGGTTTGAGATTTCTTATTGTTTCTATTTCATCCTTGATTTTATTTGGTTGAAAAACACTTAAGTTATTTTCGAGCGCTAATTTTTTAACAGCCGGGAAACTTAATGTTTGATTTCTGCCAACTGGTTTGTCTGGTTGCGTAAAAACACCAACTATTTCAAAAGTCTCTTCAGTAATTAATTTTTGTAGTCCAGGAAGGGAGAATTCTGGCGTTCCCATGAAGATAATTCGGAGCTTATTATTAGTTTGAGACATAGACATTAAGTGAGAACTAATGATATATTAATAATATGTTGAACGTGATTTTTAATTGGATACTTGATGTGACCCAGGGTATGGGTTATTTTGGTGTTGGCCTACTCATGACAATCGAGAGTTCTTTTTTGCCTTTGCCGTCAGAGATTGTTATTCCGCCGGCCGCTTACCTCGCGAGCCAGGGAAAAATGAATTTACTTTTAATTATTATTTTCGGAGTTTTAGGTAGTATTCTAGGCGCAGTGATAAATTATTTTATCTCGATGTCTTTGGGCCGCTTCTTGGTTTATAAAATTGCTGGACATAAGTTAGCACGTTTTGTGTTTATAACGCCAGAAAAAATCGAACGCGCAGAAAAATATTTTTTGACAAATGCTAAATCGGCCACTTTTTTTGGGAGACTTATTCCGGTTATACGGCATTTGATATCTATTCCGGCCGGTTTCTCGCGAATGCATTTTGGCAGTTTTATTCTATATACGGCGCTCGGTGCTTCAATTTGGGTTAGTATTCTAGCTGGTCTCGGATATTTTCTCGGCGCCAATCAAGCGCTAGTAACTAAATACTATAAAGAAATATATTGGGCGCTTCTTATATTCGGTATACTTTGGATTACCTGGAAGTTCTGGCCAAAGAAAAAATAATTATTTTTTGCGTTTAGCGATTTTATCGATAAAGAGTACTCCGTCTAAATGATCAAGTTCATGTTGAATAACTCGGGCCAATAATTTTTCGGCTACGAGTTTTTGTTTTTGTCCTTTCTCATCAATATAAATACAATTTACTTTCTTGTGTCGCTCAACCGGCGCATAGATTATTTCTCCTTTTTCGTCGAGCACGGAGAGGCATCCCTCTTCTTCAACTTCTTTCGCCCAGGATTTCTTTGTAATTTCTGGATTAATTAGAAACATGGTTTTGTCATCATGATGAATTACAACCATCCTGATATTCTTTCCAATTTGGGGTGCGGCTAAACCGGCGCCATCCTTTTTGTGCATTGTTTCAGCCATATCTAATAAGAAAGATTGAAAGTCGGGGTGTAAGATTTCTTTTTCACTGATGTGAACGGACTTTTTTCTAAGAATCGGATTAGGATTAATTAGTATTTTTAATTCTTTAGGCATAAATTATTTTTTTGTTTGATCAATAATTTTGAAAAAATATTTCCAAGTCGCTCCGGTTTTACAGAGTTCCTTGGTATCGTTAAACGCGAGAGTTACTTTATTTGAGGGTAAATCACGACAAACTTTAAAAACTGCGCCGCGTTTAAAAGAGGGAATATTTAATTCTTTAATAATACGCAGGGCTAAATCTTGCCAGGGGTATGCCGGGGCTTTGATTTTTTGTTTCGCTTTAATTATATCAGCGAATGATTGAAATTTATCTTCTGGCATAAACTGTGAAAACTAGATTTCAAATTCAAGGCTCAAATAGCCGATTCCAAAATCAGTCTGATAAGAGAATATACGCGCCTTGCTCGGAGTTCCATCTAAAATCCCTAATAAAATTAGAATTGGCTTAAGACCACATTCGCCGGCATCTTTAATTAGTTTAGAATCCATTTTTAAAATATTTGTAACAGCCGTTGTTGGCTCACTTAAATATTCAATCAACTTATTATCAAACTTAGCGCCTTTGGGTGAATAACCGCCGGGAGATTTTCTTTTTAGGCGATGCGATAAATCGCTTGAGGCGAGTACGGCAATTTTTTTATCGCTTGATTTTATTATTTCTTGAAGAAGTTTGCCAAAGTTTAGATGGTCTTCAAGGCTTAGATTCTCGGCAGGGGTGATAACGATAATTTTGAAATCGCCAATTATATTTTTGAAGAGGTAGGCTGGTATGGCGCTCCCGTAATCTAAAATAGGTTCAGAAATTAATTGGAGGGGGCTAGCTGATTTTAGTCCGGTCTTAATTTGGTCCGCTAAAAGCGAGTCTCCACTCAACACGGTTTTTGGAGGAATAAAGCCAAAATCTTGCAGGTTTATCGACATTTCTGGGGACACATTTAGGGTAAAGGCATCGTCTTGAGATAGTCCGTGTGGGCTAATAATAACTAAAGTATCAAGTTCGAGCTCCTTTAAGCTTTCCCCGATCTGCTTATAAGCATTAGCGGTTTTATCAAGAAAACTATAATTAGCCCGGCCGATTTCCGGGATTAGAAGCGGAGAATGGGGGAGGACGATAGTTTTAATTAAGGCCATAAATTTGGTTTTTTTAGGTATTTTTAGTATAGTATAATTATATGGATAAGAGAAGTTGACAGTTTACAAAAATGCTGGTGCATCATAAAGCCATAAAAAAGTTCATTTAAAACAACAAACAAACAAAAATCAATCATGAAAAAAGAAGAACCGAATCATTCTTTCTTGTTTTTGGCGGTAACTCTATTCCCATCTCTACTTGTCGTAATAATTTTCTTTATGTCCACTTCGAACCTCCAAGCCTCCGATGAAGAAGCAATGCAAAACGGTTTTATTTTTGCTGTTTGGTTTTTAGTAGTGATGACTATTTTGAGAGTAATTTTTGACAATGATTTGAGCCTGCGATTAGTCTCCCTCTACGCAATTGCAACGACGAGTTTGGCCGTAGTCAGTCTATATTTCGGACTAGGGAATCAAATAATATTACTTGTTGTTTCATTCTTGGGATTACTAGTTTCATATGGAACTGCTCATTATCTAGAAGCTGAACAATCAAAGAAACGTGCTGAATATTTATTCGTCTCTATTTCGATAATTTGTTGCACTCTAGCTAATTTTGTTTTTGGCCTAGCCTTAACGAATCGCTTCAATCTGATGCAAATTATCAATAAGATGCTCTAAGTATTTTTCTAACAAAAACCCCGACTAATCAGTCGGGGTTTTTTATTATTAAATTTTGGAAAGCCAATTTCTTATTTGATTATTTCTCCTTGCGTATAATTATATAAGAATTTAGATGAGACGGTAATTACATTTTTTGTATTATAGCCGAGCTTGGCAAATACTGTTTCGTCAGCGAATGGTCTTTTTTGTCCGTTAGAGATTAGGTAAACGGTCGGGAAGCTATCAGTTTTAACTAAAGTTCCGTCATCAAGTAAAACCGGTGCTACCTTTGTATAGGAATCGAGAGTTTTAGTTGTTGCTCTAACTATTTTTTTACCGCTAAATTTTGTGGTTAGGATTATTTTGTCAGTGAGTGGCGCTTTAGTCCCGTCAATAACGTAAAAAATTCCGCCTGTTTTTGAGTCTTGCATTAAAACTCCGGTAACATAAGTAGAAGTCGCTGATATTTGTTTACCCGTGGCGTAGATAGCTAGATCGCTTACGCTTGCCGTTTCTATTTCAGCCGGGTTAAAGCCAATTTTTCTGAAAACTGCTAAACTAGCGAATTCTCTTTTTTCTTTATCAACAATTAAATATATTTTTTTATCAGGAGTTTGAACAAGAGAGTAATTTGCGAATTTAATTCCATCGCCGGGCATATAATTATCTAATTCGTCGGCCGAGATAGTAACTACTTGTTCCGGTTTAAAACGAGAGATAAAAGCAGAGTAGCTCATGAAGGGGCGCTTTTTGCCATTTTCAATTAACCAAATTCCTGGATCGCCTTTCACTTGCAAGATTGAACCGTCGGGATAAAGTTTTGATGTTTTTGGAAAATATCTATTCCAAAGTTTATAAACATTATAATTACCGTTAAAAACATGGGGCGTATAATTATAAAGAGCAGCCGTCGCTTTATTCTCTGGAGTTACAATCATTGTTTGGTTTGAAGTTGTACAGTAGGGATCGAGAGTATTGGCGATTGTATAGGTTTGACCTGCTTTATAAGTATAACGATTTTGTTCATTTATATAGGCGAGAAATTGTAGGGAAGCGCTATTTACTTGTTTGCCGAAACCCTTGTAATAAGGATTACAAACCCAACCATCCGGACAGCCGTAACCCGTTGCCCAATCTAAACGTCCTTGGCTCGGGTTTGGATCTTCAATTAAACTTGCCTCTTTCTGAAGAAGAATTAATAAAAATTTTGGATTGACAGTTGTGATTTTTTGACATTTTTGTTGTTTTTCCAATTCAGTCGGTGAATCGCTTAAAGTCACTCCAGTGCAATCAAAATTATTATGACTCGCATCATAAATAATCTCAGCAGCTGACTTAGAAGTGCCGTGCGCGTTTGTCGTTATGTAATTAGCAAGATAGCTATTTTTACTCTGCAAAAAATTTTGGATATCAGACAAGCTCATTGAGTCGTAATTTAAAAGCTCGCTATCCTCAATAATTTTATTAGGATTAAAATTGGGGTCAATTTCTAATTGAGCAAAAGCGGGGAGCGGCGCAATCAGAAAGAATAAAAAAAGCGTGATTAATTTTTTTGTAGTCATAACTCTATTATACAATATATTTTGATAGAGAAAAAGGCCAAGGAAGTCTATTTGACAAAAAGTAAAAAAAAGGTTTTAATTGTATAATGATTTTTAGAAAAAATCGATATAAAATAAAGTTCTTTCCAATTTAAACTAAAAAAACCGTAATATGACAAAGCCCAGTGATTTAAAGAATGAGTGGCTCTCTGCCATTAGAATGAAAAATCTTCCTCTAGCTGGAAAATTTTATTACAATTTCAGCGTTATTTCTCTCGTGCTTGTTGCTTTAACAAATTATATTTGTTATCAGTCAGGAGCAAGCGTTGAGACTAGTTGCGTACGGATAATTTTATCATTCTTAACGATATATTTTATCATTCTGCCCTTGGCGATTATTATGAAATCGCGCTATCAGCAGGATCGTAATATTATCGCTAGCGCCATACCGGCTCTAATGGCAATTATCGGAATTTTGCTGAGCTTATGTTTTCGCAGTTTGCAGCTTGCGTGTGAAACAAATATTTTTGCCTACTTGGGTTTTCCGCTTGCAATCTTTATTCCCCCACTTACGACAAGTTTTTTAAGTCGCTCATTATGTATAAGACCATTAAAACTTTATGCTTCAAGTTTTTTCATAATAATTATGTCTAGCTTGATAACAATGTTTTTCTTGTTTTTGTAGAGTTTGGTTTCCTCTTTTGGAATCCAAAAAACCCGCAATTATAAAGCGGGTTTTTTTAATCCTATTCGATTATGAATTTTATATTTAACTAACCATAATAGAGACCTTTTCTTTATCGAGTAAATCAATTTTTACTTTATCTCCCTCTTTAACTTTTCCTTCAATTATCTCTAGAGCTAGCTCATCAAGAATCATAGTTTGGATGATTCGTTTCAGCGGGCGAGCGCCATAAGTTATATCATAGCCTTTCTCGGCTAATAATTTTTTGACCTTTGGACTAATGCGGATAGCGATATTTTTGGTGTGAAGTCTTTTCTCGACTTTAGCTAATTCAAGATCAACAATTTTTTCGAGCGCCGACGGAGTTAGACTATGAAAGAGAACTATTTCATCAATACGATTTAAGAATTCGAGCTTGAAATGATTTTTTAAAATCTTATCAATTTTTTCTTTCATTTCTCCGGTGCGAAGTTTCGCTGCTGCTTGCTTATCGCTCTCGTCTGAAAAGCCGATTGAATATTGTTTGATGATTTCATTCCCCAGATTTGAGGTCATGATAATAATTGTATTCTTGAAATTAACTGTGCGCCCTTTGGAATCGGTTAGGCGGCCGTCATCAAGAATTTGCAAGAGGACGTTAAACATATCCGGATGAGCTTTCTCGACTTCATCGAAGAGAACAACGCTATAGGGATGACGTCGAACCTTGTCCGTTAATTGACCGCCATCATCATGCCCAACATAGCCGGGAGGCGAGCCGATTAATTTAGCAACAGAATGTTTTTCCATGAATTCGCTCATGTCTAAGCGAATTAAAGCCTTTTCGTCATCAAACATGAATTGCGCTAATGCCTTGGCTAATTCGGTTTTACCGACGCCAGTGGGGCCAACGAATAAGAAAGAGCCGATTGGTTTTTTCTCTTCATTAATTCCGGCACGGGAGCGTCTGAGAGCATTAGCTACGGCTTTAATCGCTTCTTCTTGCCCAACAACTTCTTTATTGAGTTCGTCTTCGGCCTCGCTTAATTTCTTGATTTCGTCTTGAAGCATGCGATTAACCGGAATACCGGTCCAGCGGGCAATAACTTTTGCGATATCTTCTTCGTCAACTTCTTCTTTTAGTATTCTTTGCCCTTTCTTTTGGATTTTAATTAATTCGTCTTGGAACTTCTTAATTTTATTTTCCAAGTCCGGGATTAGACCATATTTAATTTTAGCGACTTCAGTTAAGTCGGCGCCTTGGCGTTGGGTAATTTCGGCATGTATTTTTAAATCTTCAATTTCTTTTTTGGAGTTTCGAATTTGCGATATAATATTTTTCTCATTATTCCAATGCAATTCTAATTGGGTGGCCTTTTCTCTTATTTTGGCGAGTTCGGTATTAATTGCTTTTAGTTTCGAAGACTTTTTGTCGGTTGTCATTATGCCCGCCTTATTCAGTTCAAGTTGATTAATTTTTCTTTTTAATTGATCAAGCTCATCAGGCATAGAATCAATTTCCATGCGTAGCGATGAAGTTGCTTCGTCGATTAAATCAACCGCTTTGTCGGGCAGATAGCGATCGCTTATATAACGATTGGATAATTTAGCGGCGGCAATTACGGCGTTGTCGGTAATGCGGACGCCATGGTGTACTTCGTATTTTTCTTTTAGTCCTCGTAACATCGAAATTGTATCTTCAACGCTAGGCTCGTTAACCATAATTGGCTGGAAGCGTCTTTCAAGCGCAGCATCTTTCTCAATATATTTTTGATATTCTTTTGTAGTCGTTGCGCCGATAGTGCGCAGTTCACCGCGGGCCAAGGCTGGTTTTAACATATTTGAAGCATCAATCGAGCCTTCGGAGGCGCCAGCGCCAATAAGAGTATGAAGTTCATCGATAAATAAAATGATGCGCCCATTTTGTAATTGGACTTCTTTTAATACAGCCTTGAGACGATCTTCAAACTCGCCACGGAATTTAGCGCCGGCAACAAGTGCGCCTAAGTCAAGTGTAACGACTTCTTTATTTTTTAAATTATCCGGAACATCGCCGGCAATAATTCTTTGCGCTAATCCTTCGACGATTGCAGTTTTTCCGGTTCCGGCCTCCCCAATCAATACGGGATTATTTTTTGTGCGACGAAGAAGAACTTGCATGATACGTCTAATTTCTAAATCGCGGCCGATAACCGGATCAAGTTTTTCTTGGCGGGCAAGTTCAGTTAGATTTGTTGTGTATTTTTCAAGGACTTTATATTTATTTTCTGGGAAGGGGTCGTTAATTGTCTGTGTTCCTCTTAATTCCTTTAAAATTTCTTTAATGTTTTTATACTCAACTTTAAAGTCTAAGAGAACTGTTTGTGCCGGAGAGGGAACACCGATTAGAGCAAGCAAAATATGTTCGGTTGAAATAAATTCGTCATTCATACCGTCAGCTTCTTTTTGCGCTCGTTCAAGAATTAGTGCTGTCTCGGCCGTGCCGGATACGGCCTGAACCGGTCCTCTCTCGGGCTTAATTTTAATGCGCGGTAATTTCTGCACTTCTTTTATTGTGTATTCTTCGATTATTTCCGGATCAATTTTCATTTTTTCCAAAATCGGCTTAATCAAGCTTTCGTTTTGTTGGAGAAGGGAAAGAAGAATATGTAAAGCTTCGATATTCGATTGCCCGTAAGTGGAGGCAATAATTTGAGCGTTGATAATGGCCTCTTGCGATTTATCGGTGAATTTATTGAACATATATTTATTTTTTTAGCTTAATATTTCTTAGCAGTCTTATGATTAGAGTGCTAATTTTAATCATAGTTTATGATGAAACTAATGTCAACCGGACATATAAGTTAAATACGCCGGTCGACTCTCGTTTATTCATATATATATGTTTCCTAACCAATATATTTATGCTAATATATGAAGGTAATATAGTCGAAATTTATTTAATATATGTTCAAACATAATTTCTTGACTTATAGCGGGAAAATTATTGTATCCCTAATTTTAGAGATAGTCTATTTTCCTATTTGGTGGTATAGCGTTGGTTTTTTTCGAACAAGCAAGAATGTTTGGAATTTTTTGCGTGGCCAAGAAAAATCTTTAGGTTTTTCGGTTTGGGCTAAAAATATTTTTGTGCCCATGTATGGTCAGTCAGATTGGGCCGGTCGCTTGATTAGTTTTCTGGTTCGCTTGGTTCAGGTAATCTTCCGTGGTTTCGCCCTACTTATTTGGACGATTATTTGTATAATCGTTTTATTATTTTGGTTAGCCTTACCGCTAATGTTATTGTTTGCTTTATTTTTTCAAATTCTCAAATAAAAAAATTAATATGGTGATTGAGAAAACAACGCCGGAACAAATTAGTTTTAGTCCTGACACAGAGAGTGCGCGACCGGGTGCTTGGTTTTTAGGAAGGTTCTTGTATTGGAATAAAACCCTCAAGAAATCTTTAATTGCTCTTGAACGAAGTAAGGAAAGAACGGAAAAATTATTAGAGTTTATAACTTGGATTATTATTTTTTCCGGCTGGCTCGCTTTCGGATTTTGGATATTTGCAAATTTATCAACGATTACCGCTAATCCTTTACGCCTATTATTTTTTTGGAATAAAGCGAATCCGCTTATTTTATATTTTCTTTTTTCCCTTTGGTTTGATTTGTATTTGTTTTATAAAAAGAGCGAAGCGAAAGCGAGCGAAAAGAAAATTGATTATCGTAATTTTGTCGCTAATCAATCAAGTCGAACGACGAAGCCGAAAAAATATAATGTTGCTCGGGCCTGTAGCCCCTTAGTACTAAAGGCAATCGAGGACGCCTATGTGCTTGCCACTAAGCTCCGCCAGTCTGAAGTTACTATTGTGCATCTCTTTCGAGTGCTCTTAAAACAGAAAGAAGTTCAGACTTTATTTATTCGCCTGAATGTTGATGCTAAAAAATTAGTTGAATTAATTGATCATCGCTTAGTTAAAGCGCAAGACGATAAAACCTCTAATACCTGTATTCCGGATTCTACGCTTGAAGAAGTTTTGGTTTTATCTTTTGTTGACGCTTATAATCTTAATCAAGATAGCGTTGAGATTTTAAATTTAATCGCATTCTGTTATCAAAAAGATCCTCGACTGGCTGAAGTATTATATGAATTAGAAGTTGATCAAGCAAAAATTACTAATGCCGTTGAATGGTTTCGCGTTAACCGAAAAATGTTAGCAAATTACAAATCTTACCGACAGTCAGCTCTTCTAAAACCAGGCACGGGAATGAATCGCGCCTATACGGCCATAGCGACGCCGACACTTGATCATTTTTCTCATGATATAACCATCGAATCAAAATACGGTGGTAACGATATTTGCGTCGGGCGCCAAAAAGAAATAAACGCAATCTTCGAAGCATTCACTGGTGGGCATAGCGGTGTACTTTTAGTTGGCCCGATTGGGGTTGGAAAAAGCTCGATTATTTCAGGGCTAGCGCAATTAATGGTTGAGGAGAATGTTCCTGATTTTTTGAAAGATAAGCGTTTAGTAGAACTTGATGTCTCTCGTTTAGTTAGTGGTGCCGAAGCAGCACAAGCCGAAGAAAGACTTTTAACGGCGATTAGCGAGGTTAATCATTCTGGTAATATCATTTTATATATTGATAATATTGAAAACTTAATCGGTATTAGCGCGGGGAGTCAGGAAAGTTTGGACTTGTCAGAGGTCTTAGCCGAAGCGCTTAGTCGAAAAAATTTAATTTGTCTTGCCTCGGCGACGACTGAAAATTATGCTAAGTATATTGAGAACCGTGCGCTCGGTAATGCGCTGACAACAATCGGTATAAAGGAGCCGGACTTCAATGAAGCGATTCAAATTCTTGAAAGTAAGGTTGGTTTTTTAGAATCAAAATACGATGTTTATATTGTTTATAGCGCTTTGGAACAGGCGGTAAAAATGTCAGAGCGTTATTTGCATGATAAATTTTTACCATTAAAGGCGATTAACTTATTGGAAAAGGCTGCGCTTATTGCGGCGAAAAATTTTCAAAATGATCCGTCGAAGGGTTTTTGTGGGCAAGAAGAAGTTGCGGCCGCGATTGGCGAGATGACGGGAATCCCGGCAAGCCGCGTGACGGTCGATGAAAGCCAGAAATTATTAAATTTAGAAACGGAGATCCATAAACGTTTAGTTGATCAGGAAGAAGCAGTAACGGCTGTTTCGGCCAGCTTGCGTCGAGCGCGAGCGCAACTCAAAGAAGGAAAGAGGCCGATAGCTAGTTTCTTATTCTTAGGGCCGACCGGTGTTGGTAAGACAGAATTAGCGAAAGCCGTGTCAGAGGTTTATTTTGGCGATGAGGATTATCTTGTTCGAGTTGATATGAGTGAATATCAATATCCCGATAGTGTACGTAAAATGATTGGTGATATCGATGGCGCGCTTGGCTATCTAACTGAGGCAGTTCGTAAAAAACCTTTTTCTTTAATTCTGCTTGATGAAGTTGAAAAAGCACATCCGGATATTTTAAATTTATTTTTACAGCTTCTCGACGATGGTCGTTTAACTGACGGACAGGGAAGGACAATTAGTTTTTCGGAGTCGATTATTATCGCAACTTCAAATATTGGCGCGGTTTATATTCAGGAACAGATTCGCGCCAAAACTAATATTAATATCATTAAGCAAGAGTTGATTGATAACCAATTAAATAAGTACATGCGTCCCGAACTTATCAATCGTTTCGATGGCATTATTGTTTTTAAACCTTTAAGTGAAAATGATGTTCTCTTGATAGCTACTTTAATGTTGAAAAAAATTAAGAAGTCGCTGGCTGAAAAGGGTATTAATTTAAAAGCAGATAAAGATGGGGTTCAGATTTTGGCGCATGAAGGATATGACCCTAAGTTTGGCGCACGTCCACTCCGCCGTTTGCTTCAGGATAAAATTGAGGATAGTATCGCTAATAAGCTTTTAAGCGGAGAATTAAAGCGCCGCGATACGGTGGTTATTAATTCACAAGCAGAAATTGAAGTTGAAAAAGCCGCCGCCTTATAATTTATGTTTTATTTCCTAATATTTATTGCGAGTTTATTTTTGTCTGCCGTTTTAACTCTAATAGTTAAACGGCTCGCTTTTATTTTTAAGATTTTAGATATTCCCGATGAGTCGATTACTCAGGGCAGAAAAATTCATCGACAGGCGACTCCGCTTCTTGGTGGCGTGGCCATCTTTTTATCCTATTTCATCTTATTGTTCATTTTTTCATCGCGTTTTTTATCCGGCAGTTTACATTGGTCGCATTTAATAGCTTTTTTTCTCGGCGGACTAATAATAATAATCGGGGGCGTTTTAGATGATAAATATAATTTACGACCACGTGTCCAGATAGTTTTTCCGTTAATAGCAATTTTAATTTTAATTTTTGGTGGCGTTGAAATTCAAAAAATTAGTAATCCTTTCGGTGGTTATCTATATTTGAATTCGCTTTTTTTAATCGGTCCGATTCTAATCGCGCTTTGGCTACTGGGCATGATGTATACGACCAAGCTTTTAGATGGAGTCGATGGTTTGGTTTCTGGCGTGAGCGCCATCGGCGGTTTAATAATTTTTTTATTTACTTTAACGACTCGATATTATCAGCCAGATATTGCCTTTGCCGCTATTTTACTCGTCGGCTCAGTCGCCGGCTTTTTAATCTTTAATTTTCATCCGGCAAAAATTTTTTTGGGAGAGGGTGGATCATTGCTTCTTGGCTATATATTGGGAGTGCTCGCAATAATTTCCGGTGGTAAAATTGCAATCGCGCTGCTAGTCATGGGAATACCGATTCTTGATGTTGCTTGGACAATCTTACGTCGCATCTTACAGGGTAAGAATCCTTTTCGTTTTGCCGATAAAAAACATCTTCATCATCGTCTTCTCGCTTTAGGCCTTGGTCAGAAAAAAACGGTTTTAATTTTTTATGCGCTATCTCTCGTCTTCGGTTTAAGCGGATTATTTCTGCAAAGTCGAGGTAAGCTTTGGGCCTTAATAGTTTTAATTGTTTTAATGTTTATAATAGTTGTCGGTTTCTGGTTCGCTGACCGCCGAGCCAAGAAGCCCTCGCTTTTTCTTCATATTTGTTGTGCTCCGTGTAGCGCTTATATAAGTCGCGACTTATTAATGCCGAAATATGAATTGACTTGGTATTTTTGTAATCCTAATTTGAATTCGCAGGCCGAATATGATCTTAGACTTGAAGCTGTGAAAATAGTCGCGGCTAAATTTAATATTCCTTTGCTTGTTGAGCCTTATGAGCATAAGCCTTGGCTAGATTTAATTAAGGGACGAGAGGGCGACCCAGAACGCGGTGAGCGTTGTAAATTATGTTACCGAGATCGTCTTAATAAATCAGCGTCCTTAGCGCGTAAAAATAATTTTGATTATTTTTCAACTAGCCTCCTGCTTAGTCCTTATAAGGACTCAGAGGTAATAAATAAAATTGGCAAAGAGCTATCGCTTAAATACGGAATTAAATTTCTCGCCGAAGATTTTCAGGCTGACAAAGGCTACCGTAAGTCACAGGACTTAGCAAAAGAGCTGGGAATTTATCGTCAGAAATTTTGTGGCTGCGAATTCTCGATAACTAAATAATTATGAATGGCCTTAAGCCAAGAATATTTTTTGGAGCACTCATTATATTTGTTGTAATGTTTTTTTCTGTTTCTGCGGCGCGAGCCGAAGAGACACTTGATTCTGACGGTGACGGCTATAATAATGATTTAGAAATTCTTAACGGTTATTCTCCTTTTAACTCTGAGAAAATTAAAATAGGGGAAAGCGATGTTGACGCTGATGGTCTGAGCGATTATTTCGAATTAAAATTTAAGACAGACCCTCTTAATCCAGACTCTGATTTTGACGGTCGTAGAGACGGCCTAGAGGTTGATTCTGCCTACGATCCTTTGTCGACGTCGACAAAAAAAATTGCTCAACGCATCGAAATCGATACCAAAACCCAAAAGCTTATGTATTACGTGGGCGGGATAGCCTGGAGAGAATTTACTGTCTCAAGCGGAAAACCGGGGATGCCAACGCCGAAGGGTAAATTTAAAATTATTAATAAAAGCCGTAAGGCTTGGTCAAAAGCCTACCAGCTCTGGATGCCATATTGGCTGGGCTTGAGTCACGGTGAATTTGGAATTCATGAATTACCGCTTTGGCCGAGCGGCTATCGCGAAGGTGAAAATCATCTCGGAAAGCCAGTATCTCACGGTTGTGTCCGTCTTGGTATTGGCCCCGCTCAATATCTCTTTGATCGCGTTGCAACTGGAGTTGAAGTAACGATTAGATAGATGGTATAATTAATTTAAGCCATTTTAGCGCTAATATTTTTTATTTATGTCAAAAAAAATATTCAAGTTGACGATAATGCTGGTTGTTTTATCTGTTTTAGTAAGCGGATGTACTTTGCCTTGGAAAAAAAAGGTGCCGATTAATGACCAGAATACTGAAAACGTCGAAGAAACTCCAATAGAAGAAGTCGCAAGTTCGACGAACCAGATTAAAAAATTTGCTAATTATGATGAGCTTAAGAAATTTTTAGAAGAACATAATAATTCTAGCCAGAGCGTCGGTAGCACAATGACTATTCGCAACTTGGCCGGAGCAGGAATTTCAAAATCGGCTGCGCCTATGGCTAATTCAGCTGAATCGCTAACGGCGAGTACGGACGCAGCGGCTTCAACAGACTATTCAACAACAAACAATCAAGTTGCTGGGGTCGACGAAGCGGATATTATTAAGACAGACGGCACATATATATATGCGCTTGTTCGGAATGAATTAAAAATCATCAAAGCTAACCCCGCCTCAGAAGCAACAATTATCAGCACAATAACTTTTAAATCAAGACCGCAGGATATATTTATTTACGGTACAAGCCTCGCTGTATTTGGGTCTGACCAGCAAATTTATACGATGGCCGCATATCGCAGCTTCCGCCGACAGAATCCTTATACTTTTTTCAAAGTTTTTGACTTGAGCAATCCGGCCGATCCGAAATTAGTCCGCGATTTAGATTTTGAAGGAAATTATACGGATGCTCGCTTAATTGGCGACTATGCTTATTTATTTACCAATAGCTACGGTAATTATATTGAAAATGAGCCGCTCGTCCCAAGAGTCTTGGACAATGGTGAGGTTTTAGCAAATAGTTGCGATGCTAGTGCTAAATGTTTTATTCCTGATGTTTATTATTTTGATATTCCTTACGATGCCTATAATTTTTCCAATATCACAGCGATAAATATTAAAGATAATAGTGAAATGATTAACGGTCAATCCTATTTAATGAATAGCGGCCAGAATTTGTATGTTTCTCAGAATAATATTTATATTACTTACACTGAGTATTTAAATGAATATGAACTTGAGCAAACGATTAAAAGGGAATTAATATATTCAAAATTAATCTCCGACGATCAGGATAAAATTACTCATATTGAGGCAGTCGCTGATTATATTTTGAGCAAGAATGAAAAGAAAGCAAAAGTTTCAGCGATAATCGATAATTATTTAAATGCTTTGAGCGAGGAAGAGCAGAAAACAACCCAAGCTTCTATCGATGAAGCTTTGAAACAAAAATTAACTGAGAAGTCCAAAGAAATGGAAAAAACCGTTATTCATAAAATTGCGATTAATGGTCACAATGTTGAGTATCGAGGCATGGGAGAAGTAAGCGGCCAAGTTTTAAATCAGTTTTCAATGGATGAAAGTGGAGATTATTTTCGCATTGCCACAACCCGTAATCAAATGTGGTCGCGCTTGAGCGATGCCCCAGAGAAGTCATATAGCAATCTTTACGTATTAAATAGTGAGCTTAAAATCGTTGGTAGCTTAGAAAATTTGGCGACCGATGAGCGAATCTATTCGGCCCGCTTTATGGGTGATCGCGCCTATCTGGTTACTTTCAAGCAGACAGATCCTTTGTATGTTGTTGGGCTAAGTGATCCGACTAAGCCGACAGTTCTTGGCGCAATCAAAGTTCCTGGTTATTCAAGTTATCTTCATCCGGCTGATAAAAATGGAAATAAACTTATTGGTTTCGGCCGCGACGCTGAAGAAAATAGTTCGGGTGGTGCAACAACTAAAGGTTTGAAATTAGCGCTTTTTGATTTCACCGATTTGAGTCAGCCAAAAGAATTAGATTCATATTTAATCGGCGACGCAACGAGCGATTCGATTGCGCTCCAAGACCATAAAGCATTTTTATATTCCGAGGCAAAGAACTTATTAAGTATCCCGGCTGTATTAAGACAGGATAATAAAGTTAGTTTCGCTGGTTCATTAGTTTTTAATATCGTTGATAATAAGCTCGTTCTAAAGGGAAAGATTGATCACTCGTCCGGAGGAAATTTTTCCGATTCTGATTATTGGGGTGGTTATGATTATTACGACAATACCGTAAAGCGCAGTTTATATATTGATAATAATTTATATACTTTTTCCAATAAATTTTTGAAGATTAATAGCCTCAGTGATTTAAGTACTGTAAAAAATCTTATATTGACGGCGGGCGGCAATGATTATATCATTACACAGCCGCAAACTCCCGCCCCTTTGCCTATCCCAACACCAACGCCATTACTAGAAGAAACTCCGAGTGCGGAAGCATCGAGTTCAGCGGTAGTGAGCGGAGGGCTTGAGGCTAATAGCGGGCCGATTGTTCCGGTAAATATGGTGAACGGGGAAGTTGTTTCGAGTTCACCTGAGCTATTAATTCCAGGAACTAGCACTTCGACTAATCCATAATTTCAAAAAAGCATAATATTGTTAAAGTATGAAAAATAATTACTGGTACCTAATCCTAACGACTTTTGCGCTTTGGGCCTTAAATGAGATCTTCTACTTCAAGCCAGATTTCTTTTTTGTTTCCTTAGCTTTAGCAGTGATAATTATTACTTTTTATATTCGAGCTCTCGCAAGAAAGAAAAGTGAAAAATTTTGGCCAGTTTATGTGCTTACGCCAGTTTTATTCTATTTAAGTTTTTCTTTTTATAGTGCGATTATTGTAAGCCAATTTTGGATTCAAGCAATATTTTTGCTGAATGCCTGGTTTATTTTTTCTTACTTAAAGAATTTGTATTACTATTTTTCTTTTGGTGCCCCAGAAAGGGAATCAAGATTGAAAAGACTTTTGGTCAGTGGCGCTTTTTTATCAACCTTCGCTCTAGCCTCTAATTTGTACGGCTTGCCAATATTTTTAAGTTGGCCATTCTTTCTTTTGCTTATTGCATTTATGGTAATTTGCTTGGGCCTATTCGGACAATTTTTTGTTTTTTCAAAAAATGTCGATCGTGAACAGAAGATTTTTTTGGGCATCAATATTCTTGTCTTTGCCGAATTCGCCGGAGTTTTATTTTTCTTGCCATTAAATTTTAATATTCTTGGTTTAATGGTGGCGCTCGTTTTTTACTTTTTGATTATGCTTAATGATTTAAGAGTTGAATATAGATTAAATTTTAAAAATGTAAAATGGCCGCTCATCATTCTTTCGGCCGTAATTATTTTGACGCTTCTTAGTGCACGCTGGCTCTAATACAAATATTTAAATTTTATGATTAATAAGATTAGAAAAAACATTTTACTAGTAATAAGTTTGTCGGTAGTCTTTGGTCTAGCTGCCGGAGCTTGTGGGGAAATAATTACTAGGGTCTATTTCTTGAATGATTTTTCTCTGCCTTATTTTAGCCCGGATGTTAATTTAACTGATTTAAATAATAGTCGTTCAAATTTGATTATTCGTGATCCAAAGAAGGTCGTCGTTAATCAAGATTTAAAAATTACCGAGACAATTAATTCTTTATCATCATCGCTCGTTAGCGTCTATAAAGAAATCGCTGCTAAGCCGAGCGTTGATCCCTTGAAACCAGATTACTATCCTTTAGATAGGCCCTTATTTATTGGTTTAACTATTACTAGCGACGGTTGGATTATGTCGCCCGTTCCGGCTGAAGTTAAAGATAGCTTCGCTGTCAAAGGATTTGTTGCTATCGCTTCAGATCGTAAAATATATAAAATTGATAAGATTACTATTCTTAAAGATTTGCCCGGTGATGTTGTTTTCTTCCATTTAGAGAACGCTACTAATTTACCCGTTAGAAAAATTGTGCCCCGTGCGGAAATTTCTTTAGGACAAGCACTTTTAGTAATTGATAATAATAATAATGTTTGGCCAACGACTTTGTCTTCATTCAAAAAAACTCCGGACGTATTAAACAGTGATTCTTTAAATGCTCGACTTGCCTTAGCAAATGATTCTGAGGCCATACAAAAAAACTCATTCGTTTTTAATCTTTCGGGCGACTTATCAGCAGTCATTAGTGGCACTAAAGAAATTATACCTGCCTTCGCTTTTGATTCGTATTGGCAAAGTTTTTGGAAAAAGGGTCTCGCAACTCGTCCATACTTGGGTATAAACTATATCAATTTATCCGCCGTGCGAATCCCCAACCTTAATCAAGATAAGGGAGCTTTAATTTATCCGACTGTGGATAAAGTTTCTGTTGTTAAAGATAGTCCGGCCGCTCTAGCAGGTTTTGTAAGTGGCGATATTATTACCTGGATTGATAATCAGGAATTAAATAACGCGAGTGACCTTGCCGAACTCATCTCAAAATATAAGCCAGGAGATAAAATTACCGTGACCTATATCCGGGACGCGCAAGAGAAAGTAGTTGACCTTAAGTTGACTGAATTAAAGTAAATTTATGTTGATTAAAACATTAAAAAAAGTACCTAGTTTAAAAAATAAAACAGTTTTCTTGCGAGTTGATTTTAATGTTGATATTGAAAATGGAAAAATAGAAGAAGATTTCCGAATTGTTGCCGGGCTTGAGACAATAAACTTTTTACTAAAAAAGGGTGCTCGTTTGCTTATCGCTAGTCATCTTGGTGAGCCGAAGGGGAGTCCGGAGGCAGAATACTCGCTTAAGCCGGTAGCGGCGCGATTACAAAAACTTCTTCGTCGTCCCGTTAAATTTTTGCCGGAAACAATTGGACAAAAAGTTGAGGCCGCACTGGTCAAAATGAAAGCTGGTGATATTATTATGCTCGAGAATCTCCGTTTTAATTCTGGAGAGCTATCTAATGATAATAAATTTGCTAAAGAATTGGCAAATATGGCTGATGTATACGTTAATGATGCGTTTGCTGTTTGCCATCGTGAGCATGCTTCAGTTTCGGCTATTAAAAAATATTTACCTGCTTATGCTGGACTATTGCTCGAGAAAGAAATAAACGCGGCCCAAAAGATTTTGAAACCACGCAAGCCCCTTGTTCTTATTATGGGTGGAGCGAAAATAAGTACTAAAGCTCCCTTGATTTCGAAATTATATTCCTCGGCGAGTTATATTCTTCTTGGCGGCGCTTTGGCAAATAATTTTTTTAAATTTGAAAAATTAGAAATCGGAAAATCATTATTCGATGCTGATAGTCTGATTTACGTAAAGAAATTTTTTAAAGGAAAAAAATTGGTGCCAAAAATAATTTTACCAATTGACCTCGTTGTGAAAACTAAAAAAGGATTAGCCTCTGTTCGTAGGCCAAGCGATGTAAAGGCAGGCGAAACTATATTAGATATCGGTCCGGAAACTATCTCGCTTTACGCCACATATGTTAAGAGCGCAAAAACAATTGTTTGGAATGGACCATTGGGTAAATTTGAGGAGGATAGTTTCAAGCAGGGTACTCTTTCTGTTGCGCGTTTGGTTGCCTCGCGAGCTAGTGGCCGCGCTTACGGTTTAGTTGGCGGCGGAGAAACAGTCGAAGCTTTAAAGCTGACAAAGATGGCTGAATACGTCGATTGGATTTCAACAGCGGGCGGTGCCATGCTTACTTATCTTGGCGGTGGAAAAATGCCGGGACTTAGTAAGATTGTCTTGAAATAAAATATTATTTATCGATATGAATAAAATTAAAAACATCAGTGCACGCGAAATTTTAGATTCGCGAGGTAACCCGACACTTGAGGCAAAAGTAGTTCTTGATAACGGTCTCGTCGCGAAAGCGAGCGTTCCTAGTGGTGCCTCAACCGGTGTACACGAAGCATCTGAACTTCGCGACGGCGATCTTAAGCGCTATGGCGGTTTAGGTGTTTTGAAAGCTGTAAATAAAGTTAATGAAATCATCGCCCCAAAATTAATTGGATTAAATGTGACTAAACAAAGTGAAATCGATAAGATTTTAATTAGCTTAGACGGAACGAAAAATAAAAAAAATCTGGGAGCGAATTCAACTTTAGTCGTCTCTTTGGCCTGCGCTCGCGCCGCTGCAATTTTGCAAAAACAAGAGTTATATGTTTATTTAAAAAATACTTACGCCTTTGGTCCTGAAGTAAAAATTCCAACCCCCTTGTTTAATGTTTTTAATGGCGGTAAACACGCGGATACAAATTTGGATTTCCAGGAATTCTTAATTATTCCAAAACCAGCGAGCGCCTCTAAAATGATTCAGATGGGCGCAGAAATTTTTCATGAATTAGGGAGTGTTCTTAAAGAAGCAAATTACGATACTGACACCGGAGCGGAAGGAGGCTATGCCCCTGATTTAGATTCAAGCATTGAGGCTATTGAATTAATTTTGGCTGCAACAATTAGAGCAGGCTATAAGCCGGGTGAAGATATTCATCTTGGTGTTGATGTCGGCTCATCTATTCTTTATGAGCCAAGTACAAAAAAATATCTTTTTTCACTCGACAATACATACTTTAGTTCAGTCAATTTAATTAGTCTTTATAACGATTGGTTAAAGAAATATCCATTTTTATATATTGAGGATGGGCTTGCCGAAGACGATTGGGAAAATTGGCGCGAACTAACTTCCGAGCTCGGAAATAAGATGTTAATTGTCGGTGATGATTTATTCACGACAAATACCGATAGGTTGCGCCAGGGCTTAAAAGAAAAAGCGGCCAACGCTATTATTATTAAGCCTAACCAGATTGGCACCTTGACGGAAACTGTGGAATGTATAAGATTAGCCCAGAAGCACGCCTATAAGGTTATCGTTTCCCACCGTAGTGGCGAAACAACTGATGACTTTATTGTTGATCTAGCGGTCGCCTGTGGAGCCGATTACTTAAAGGCCGGGTCTCTCTCGCGCGGAGAAAGACTGGCTAAGTATAATCGCTTGCTGGAGATAGCAGAACATATTAAATAAAATGACTGAAATAATTTCGAACAATAGTTCAGATCTCCCTCCCTCGGTAACGCCGGTAGTATTATTATTGCTTGATGGTTGGGGCATTGCTCCGGCAAGTGAAGCTAATGCAATTTTTGCTACTAAAACTCCGACTCTTTCGAGTCTCATAAAAGAATATCCGCTAGCGCTTTTGGCGAGCCACGGCAAAACACTCAACGCTCGCTACCTAAGCTTAGGCGCCGGCTCTGATTTGGATGATGAAAATACTGTGCCCGCCGTAAGTCTTGTAAAAGTTTTATCTGATAAATCTTTGCCACAATTAAAAATTACGGAAACTGAACGTTTCGCCGCCCTGACGCATTTTTTTAATGGGCACAAGGAAAAGAGGTTTATGTACGAAGATTGGAAAATCGTTTCATCAGAGGCGAGTGATCACAGTCTTAAACCATCGCTAGCGATGAGTAGAATTTGTCGTGAATTAATTAAGTCTTTAAAAACAGATAAGTATAATTTTATCGTCGCTTCAATTCCGACCCTTGATTTGGTCGCTTCAAGCGGTGATTTTAAAACAGTTAAAAAAGCGGCTGAGGATATTGATAAAAATTTACGAAAAATTGTTAGCACCGTTCTAGGTAAAAAAGCAATATTAATTATTAGTGCTGCCTGTGGTAACGCCGAGAGTCTAAAAAATATGGCGACCGAGCTACCTGACACCGAAATGACCGATAATCCCGTGCCTCTTATAATTGTTGGCGAAGAGTTTAAGGGTAAGACTATCGGTTTGAGTGAACCATTAAACGATGACTTAAGTTTACTAGCTCCTGCTGGTAATCTTGGAGATTTGGCCCCGACAATTTTAGATATAATGAATATTGAGAAACCGGAAGGAATGACAGGGAATTCTCTTATTGACAAAAATTAAATAAACTGGTATATTTTAGAGTCACAAACAAATAATTTCAACGTACATATAAATAAAAATCGGAGGAGCTAATGGAACAAAACCCTATCACCAATCATGAAGAGATTATCCAAAAGCTAAATAGCTATTTGGGAGTTAATCTTCCCGTAGCTGAAGTAAATTCTAATAAAGGATTTGCAAAAATTGCGAAGGCGATAATCGATAAGCAATGCAACAACTATCATCTCTCGGTTTTAAATATTGATTTGAAATCGTTTGAACAGCTTGTTCGCGACAGAGGTTTCCAGGAAACTATTTTTTGCAGCTTGTCTCCGCTTGTGAACGAATTTCTGAGTACTAAAACTCAAAAGCCAAGCGAAGATAAAACCAATCCCTTCAATTGTTTCCCGGACGATAATAATGCCCGTCAGCAAGCAAATTATAGCTAGCTAAGACTAAAGTCAAAAAACAAAAAACCCTCGAAAAAAATCGGGGGTCTTTTATTTTTAGAAATATAGTCTTTAGAATATGAGCCAGGCGAGTAGGCTAGTCATGAAACCTACTAGAGCGCCAACGAGAACTTGCATCGGAGTATGCCCGATGCGTTCGAGCTGCTTAGGGTATGAGCGATCAAGAAATTCATCTTCCTTTAAATCCTTAACGAGAACGTTAAGAGTTTTGCCATGAAGACCGAGGTAGTTTCTGAGGCCGATGGCATCGGTAATAACAATTGTGGCATATACAAAAGCGGTGGCAAAAATTGGAGAACTAATGCCTAGTTTTAATCCGAGAATTGTAACAAGAGAAATAACGACGGAAGTGTGCCCACTTGGCATGTCGGAATAAGCAAATAAGTCATGGAAAGTAATTTTATGGTGAAGCGAGCGAATAAAAACTTTAGCGCCCTGAGCGAGAATAAAAGCGACGATTGGCGTGAGAATATAAATATACATATTAGAAATCTATACGTTCTACTTTCTTAGCATGTGTTTGGATGAAGTTTTTACGGGGAGCAACATTGTCGCCCATTAACATATCAAATATTTGATCAGCCTTAGCAGCGTCTTCGATAGTAACTTGTTTAACAATACGACTGGCTGGGTTCATGGTAGTTTCCCAAAGTTGATCTGGATTCATTTCTCCTAAACCTTTGTAGCGCTGGATTGTTATTTTTCCAAGTTTTTTCTTATCTTCATCTCCGCCTTTTTTACCTTTCTTATTTTCTTCTTCACTGTCATTATTTTCTTCTTCGTTAATTTCATTTGTTTCACCTTCGTCATTTTCTTCGCCTATCTCAACGGCTTCTTGAAGATTACCACCAAGCTCAATAATAATTTTTTCTTTTTCTTCATCGCTGTATGCATAGCGGATAGTCGTACCCCTTTTTAATTGATATAAAGGCGGTTGAGCGATATACATATAACCGTCGGTTACAAGTGGGGTAAAATGGCGAAAGAATAAAGTTAAAAGCAGGGTTCTGATATGAGCGCCATCGACGTCGGCATCAGTCATGATAATAATACGGTGATAGCGGAGTTTTTCAATATCAAATTGATCATCGATATTTGTGCCAAGCGCAATAACTAAATTTTTAATTTCGTTATTAGCGAGCATCTTATCGAGACGAGCGCGTTCAACGTTTAGAATCTTGCCACGCAGAGGAAGAATGGCCTGGAATCTACGATTACGTCCTTGCTTGGCGCTGCCTCCGGCAGAATCTCCCTCAACAATATAAAGTTCACATTCTTCAGGATGGCGGCTCGAACAGTCGGCAAGCTTACCTGGTAAAGTCATGCCTTCAAGAGCGCCTTTGCGTAAAATTGTGGCGCGAGCGTTTCTCGCTGCCATACGCGCTTGCGCTGATAGTAAACATTTACCGATAATAGCTTCGGCTTCTTTTGGATGTTCTTCTAAAAAGGTATTAAAGCTTTCGCCGAAGACTGTTTCGACATAGCTTTTCATTTCAGCGTTGCCTAGTTTTCCTTTAGTTTGGCCTTCGAATTGTGGGTCAGGGAGCTTAACGCTAATAATAACTGTTAAACCCTCGCGGACATCGTCGCCCGTTAGATTATCATCTTTTTCTTTAAGTAAATTTTTTGAGCGGGCATAATTATTTAAAGTTCTTGTTAGAGCGGAACGAAAACCGGCAACATGTGTACCGCCTTCGGGATTATGAATATTATTCGCAAATGCTAAAAGATTTTCATTATATTCATCATTATATTGTAAGGCCACTTCAACTCGACAATCATTAATTTCTTTATCAATGTAAAAAATTGTATCATTTTTAACCGTTTTATTGCGGTGGAGTGATTTGATATATGACTTAATGCCGCCTTCAAAGTGAAATTTATATTTTTTAGCACGGTGGCCATCACGTTGATCAAAAACGCTAATAGTAATACCCTTGGTTAAATATGATTGCTGTCTTAAGCGATCTAAAATTTTGCCCCAATTAAATTCTAATTCAGTAAAAATAGAAGCATCTGGCTTAAAAGTAATAGTTGTCCCAGTTTCTTTGCTGGTGCCAACCGCTCGAGCTGGTTTAAGTGGTTTGCCGATTTTGTATTCTTGTTCCCAGGCTTTGCCATCGCGTCTTACTTCCGCTTTCAAATATTCGCTTAAAGCATTAACAACTGAAACACCGACACCGTGAAGACCGCCAGAGACTTTATAGCCGCCTCCGCCAAATTTACCGCCAGCATGAAGTTTAGTCAGAACTGTCTCAAGGGCGGAAATACCGGTCGCTTTCATTTTTTCAACCGGGATACCGCGTCCGTTGTCCTTTTCTGAGACCATCCCGTCCGGCAGCAGGGAAACCGAAATTTCCGTGGCGTAACCGGCCATAGCTTCATCGATTGAATTATCAACCACTTCCCAGATTAAATGATGTAGGCCAGCGCTAGAAGTCGAACCAATGTACATACCTGGTCTTTTGCGGACTGGGTCTAAACCTTCAAGTACGGTAATCTGATCAGCGCCGTATTCATTGTCTTTTTTTGGATCTTTGGACATATAACGAAACAGAATTAAAAACAAAAAATTCCCGTATCTTGGGTATTTTAGCTTGTTTTTGCTACCTTATTAATAGTCTTAATTAATTATTTATCTTCTATTATTTTAGCAAAAAAATACGAGAAAGGCAAATCTTGCCCCAGGGCAATATTCTGATTTTAGCCCTTTAAACATTGACTATTATTAGCCTTTGTGGTTTAATAATTTGAAGTGAAAATTTTTGCTTTGCCTAGTCTATAGGGTGGATATGGACCTTGTTATTTAACATCAAATGTATTGACCATGGAAAACATGCTCAAGGAAGCGCTCTCTAAAGTTGAGGGACCGCTTGGCCAACTCTGGAAGAATCTGTCCGGCGATGATGGCGAAGTTTGGCTGAAGGAACTAAATAAGTTTCTTCGGAAAGAAGTCTGCTGGAAGGAAAGGCTTAATGCAGGGAAAAACGATGCCCATCGCAAAGATTCTCGCGACTCGAAGTATCTAAAATATTCCGGGAAATTAAGTTTTCGGATTAAAGGAGGAATATTCTCTGGCCGAGATCGATTTGCAATCAGCAAAAGACGCGACGTGCCAATCCGTATCCATTTTATCAGTAAAAATTTTGAATTTTGGTGCTTAAGTCATACAAGTTTTATGGTCGAAGTTGATGAGTCTGCTTGGCACGATCTGGATTATTTTCGGGTTTTGATGGATACAAAAACTGAAAATATAATTGATTCGCTCGGAGGCGAAAAAATTGCCCAAACTACAATGCTTGAGATTTATCACACCTTACTACTCCAGGGGCGCGGACAGAAAGGAAAACTCCTAATAAATGGAGATTTTAATGTCTTTTTTACTCCCGCCTTTAATGGAAATAATGTAGTTATGTATCTGGCTTGGAACGGCAAAGCCTGGGGAATAAATTCACGGGCACTCGTAGAAGGAACTATAGGCGTGAATTGCCGTGTATTCGTCAAGGGACTACAGATCAATCGAAAGACAAAAACATAGATTAACTTATTGTCGACCAACTTTCAACTTTCCCCGCTCACAAAAGCGGGGTTTTTTATTATCTTCGTTTTCTTCGTAAATAATGTTATTATTATAGTGATGATAATATAAAAAATATATATGTCAAAAATACTTGTAACAGGCGGAGCCGGTTTTATTGGCTCAACGTTAGTCGATAAATTAATAAACGAAGGACATGAGGTTGTCGTTATCGACGACTTGTCTTCGGGTAAAAAGGATTACGTTAATCCGAAGGCGAAACTTTACGAAGTTGATATCTGTTCAGCAAAGATTGCGAAAATTTTTCAGAAAGAAAAGTTTGAATACGTTTATCATTTAGCGGCGCAAATCGATGTTCGAAAATCGGTCGCCGATCCAGAGTATGATAATAAAATTAATGTGCTCGGCGGATTAAATATCATTAGTAACGCGCATTTAAGTGGGGTTAAGAAAATAATTTTCGCTTCTACCGGTGGCGCTATTTATGGTGAGGCCGAAGAAATTCCGACAACAGAGAATAGTCCAACTTATCCCGTGTCACCATACGGAATTCATAAATTGACACTGGAAAAATATTTAAATTACTATTATCAGTTATACGGATTGGATTATACAGTTTTACGTTTTGCGAATGTTTATGGCCCGCGCCAATTTAAAGGCGGCGAGGCAGGAGTAATAGCAATATTTATTGATAATGCGGTTAAAGGCTTAGAGAGCCTGCAATTCGGCGATGGTAAGCAAACGCGAGATTTTGTTTATGTTGACGATGTCGTCAATGGATTGTTCCTAGCTTTAAATATTGATTGCTGCGGAGAAATAAATATCGGATCAGGAATAGAAACAAATTTACTGGAAATATGTTCAAGTATCGAGCAGGCGATGGATGGACCGATAAAGGTTACGGAGATGCCGGGTAAACCAGGAGAGCAGCGCCGCAGTTGTTTGAGTTTTGAAAGAGCGCGCGAAGTTTTAAATTGGGAGCCGAATATTAAAATTAAAGAAGGAATAAAAAGAACGATTACATGGGCACAGTCCCTAAAATAATATGAAAAAAATAATCATGGCTAATTGGAAAATGCAATTATCTATTAAGGAAAGTTTAGAATTGGCTAAACAATTTTCAAAAAAAATTAAGTCTCTACAGAACGAAGTTGTTATTTGTCCGGACTATTCTGCCTTGTCTTTTCTTGCTCCGATTTTTAAATCGACAAAATTATCTTTGGGAGCGCAGGATTGCGCCGCCTATACTAAAGGAGCTTATACCGGCGAAGTCGCAGCAAGCAATCTTAAATCATTGGGAGTTAAATATGTTATTCTTGGTCACAGCGAACGACGCGAGCATTTGCATGAAAATTCGGCTATTATTAATAATAAAATTAAGTCTGCCTTAGCTAGTAAATTAATTCCGGTCCTTTGTATCGGCGAAAAGCTTACCGAAAGAAATTCAGGTGAAACAAAAAATTATTTGCTTGAGGAGTTGCGTCACGCCTTAAAAGGAGTTAAGATAAAATCCGCTGGGGATTTACTGCTCGCTTATGAGCCTGTTTGGGCAATTAGCACTAATAAAAACGCTAAAGCGATGAGTGCCGCTGAAGCAGACGAAATCCAGGCTTTCATTAAATTACAAGTAAAAAAAATCTTGCAAAAAGAACCTTGCATTTTATATGGAGGCAGTACAAGTTCTGCTAATTATTTAGATTATTTAAGTCAGAAAAATATTGACGGCCTATTAGTAGGCGGTGCAAGTTTACGGCTCGCTGAATTTACCAAGATGGTAAATTAAATAGATTATTATAATCATATGCCAGTTATCATTTCTCTAATTTTAATCGGACTTTGCTTGATCATTATTTTAGCGATTATTTTGAAAAAGTTTCCGGCGCTCGCTATACTCGATATTAATAATATGCCCGGGGAAAAAGAGGCAAAATTTAAGGACCAGATAATTAAGCAAAAAGTGGAAAGAGACTTAGCGCTTGTCAGCGGACGAGTCGCCAGAGTTTGGCTATTTCTAAGTCGCAAGGTATCTGATTTCTTGCAATCATCTCAAACTCAATTAAAAAAAATTAAGTTAGGTTATAAAACAGCTGCCAAAATACCACATGTCGAAAAGCAAAAAATAATTAAGGATTTATTTGTTGCTTATGCGGATCTACTTAAGAAAGAAGACTATAATGAGGCCGAAGAAAAGTTAGTTGAAATTGTTAGTCTTGATCAAAAAAATATTGGCGCCTTCTTTAAGCTCGGCGCTTTGTATGATGAACAAAAGAAATGGTCTGAAGCTCGCCAAACTTATCAATACGCTTTGAAATTAGCTCGCCAATATCAGGATGATGAAACAATAATGGCGGAATTAACTATCCAGGAAATATATTTTTCGCTTGCTTGGGTCGAGAGGGAATCAGACGATTTAGATGCGGCACTCGAAAATATTCGTGAAGCTCTTGAACTTGAACCAAATAGTCCCCGTTTCCTTGATTTAATTTTAGATTTAAGTATAATAAAAAAAGATAAAGACTTGGCGATTGAATATTTGGAGAAATTGGCGACCGTTAATCCTGAAAATAATAAATTATCTGACTGGAAAGAGAAGATTGAAAACCTCTAATTAGTTACGCCGTTTTAGCTCAGCTGGTAGAGCATTTCCATGGTAAGGAAAAGGTCTCGGGTTCAAATCCCGAAAACGGCTCAGAAAAAAAGCAGATTATTATAATCTGCTTTTTTGTATAAATTTTATATAAATAGAATTTTTAGATTTGAGCAATTAGAAAAAAAATTATACTTAGTCCGAGCCATAAAGGATAGACGGTTGGTAAATATTTATCTTTTCCAATTTTAAACCAATCTTTATGCCAGCTAATCGAGCCGTTCTTTCCTTTTAAGAGTTGACGCATCGAATCGAAATGCCAATTAAATGAAAACCAAAATAAATCAGCAAAGAAGTTAACGCCAAAGAAACACGACAGTAGTAGCCAGATATTCCGGCTTCCGAAGATGTATTCAGATATAAAGACCGTCGCAAAAAGAGCCATGATAATAAGGTGGTAATTAAGCGGAGATTCTAGTTTAGTTAATTTAGTTAATAAGTTTCCAAATGCCGTCCCCTTAATTGAGGCCTTGCCGAACCATTTATCTTTCGGAAATCCATCGCCCCAGCCTTGAGATTTTTCTAAATTAATTTCGAATAGAGCTAAGGGTAAGGCAAAAAGAAGGATATTTAGAATGTAAAATTGGTAGATATTCATATAGATAATTATATCATAAATTCATAATTAGTTGTTATTATGCCTAAAATGGATATATACTATTTATAGTTAGTATAAAATAATAAATTTTTGATTATGACTAATAATCTTATCTCCGTCGTTATACCTGCTTATAATGAGGGGAAAAATATTGAAGCTTGTTTGCGTTCAATAAAAAAACAAGACTATGAGGGGCCAATCGAAATTATTGTCGTCGATAATAATAGCTCTGATAATACAGCTGAGCTTGCGAGAAATGAGGGCGCAAGTGTTGTCTTTGAGGAGAGGCCTGGCGTTATTTTTGCTCGCCAAGCGGGAACGAGTATGGCAAAAGGAGACGTTATTATCCAAACTGACGCCGATACAACCTTCACTCCGCATTGGCTGAGCTGTATTATGGAAACATTTTCTAAAAATCCGGAGGCAATAGCAGTAATCGGTTCCTTCAGATTTTTTGATGGACCATGGTGGGGCAAGCCTTTTACCGGTTTGCTTTTCGGAATTACTGATTTAGTGCATTCGCTTACCGGGCGTTTGATATATATCCCGGGCGCGAATACAGCTTTTATGAGAAAGGCTTGGCATGGTTATGACACGACTCTTGATCAAGGAGGAGACGAAGTTGCCTTGCTTAAAGATTTAAAAAAAGAAGGAAAAATAATTTTTTTAAGAAAAAACTTCGTTTTAACTTCGGCTAGACGTTTAGAAAAAGGTTTACTGTATAATATTTTTGTTATTTTAATATTTTATTATATTTTTGATTTAAGCTATCGAAGACTTACTGGCCGAAGTATTGTTACGCCTTTTCCGAGAATTCGTAAAGATAATAAAGAAGGGGAAGAGGATAAAATATCAGTCTAATTTATTATGGAAATTTTATTAGCAATTTTAATAGCACTGATTGTAATTATTGTCTTAATATATTATTTTACAGTTTGGTCAAAGACTCAGGTCTTTGGTTATTTCCCTTATGATATTAAAACAGACAAAAAAGTTATTGCCTTAACGTTTGATGACGGGCCTAATCCGCCATACACCGAAGAGTTATTAAATATTTTAGCGAAGTATGATGTTAAGGCGACCTTTTTTATGCCCGCTAAAAATGTAGAAAAATTTCCTGAATTAGCTCGAGCGATTAGTGCCGCCGGTCATATTATCGGTAACCATTCCTATAGTCATAAATTTTCAAATAATTTTAAAAGTTTATTCTTTGAGTCGGAAATAATGGAGGCACAAAAAATTATTGAGTCTATAACCGGGAAGCAGCCAGTTTTATATCGTCCGCCGTGGCGCTTTCGACAGCCCTGGTTACTTAGTAATTTAAAAAAGCATAAGCTAGTCCCCGTTTCGGGTTGGTTTGCTTCGAGCTGGGAAGGCTGGCGCGCGCCCGCTGAAAAAATCGCCTCGGACGCGATGAAAATAATTGCCCCAGGAAGAATTATTATTATCCATGATGGCTTCGATACTATAGGCGGATATCGTGCTGGATCAGTCGGCGCAATTGATATAATTATTCCAGAGCTCAAAAAAGCTGGATATACATTTTTAACCGTTGATCAGTTATTAGGAGTAGCTGCTTATCAAAATATATGAACTCTCATGATTTAGCCGCCCTCGTTCCTTGGTTGATTGCTCATGGTTATCTTATTTTTTTAGTAGCCGCAATTATCGAAGGGCCACTCACAACAATTGCCTCTGGCGTCGTTGCCGCTCTCGGTTTTTTTAATATATATTTAATTTTATTTTTGGCGCTACTCGCCGATATCGCGGGAGATGTTATGTATTTTGGAATTGGTTACTATAGCCAAAATTTGATTCGTCTGCCAATTTTTAAGCGTCTCGGCTTGAGTGAAGAAAGGATTGAGAAAATGAAAATACTAGTTCACTCAAGTTTAGTTCGCGCCTTACTTCTTGTTAAGCTTTCTCCAATAATTGGCCCGATTGGATTAATTACAATCGGAGCAACGCGTCCAAAAATGAAGAAATTTTTTTGGCCGGCGCTTGCGATATCAGTACCTAAGTCATTTTTCTTCGTTTTGCTCGGGTATTTCTCGGGCCATGCGTACTTACAATTAAATAGAATTATTTCTCAAGGGCAGTATATTGCTATCGGATTATTTGTATTCTTAGGTTTAGCGTATTTAGCGTATATCAAAATTATGAGCCTCATCACAAAAAAAATTTCTAAGTCAGAGCTTTAGTCTCTCGAGCGAATTTATTGCTGCTAATAAAAAGACCGCCTTTGTGGGGCGGTTTTTGTGAATGATGTTAATTTTAGTTGGCTGGCCGGCGATGATTGAAATATTTATATATAACTTCATCATGAACGTCCGTCGCGAACTCGCCAATTGAACCAAATTCGTCGGTTAAGTGATAGGGTTCCTGCAGAAAGAAGATTTTTAATTTTGGATTTTTTGTTATTACTTCCTGTAATATTTCCAGGAGGGAATTTTCTGCTCTATCCCAATGCATTTCGACATCCTCCATGTCCATATTTCGCGCACAGGCGGCGAAAAGAACGTCAGCTTTCTCAAGGCGTCTTATTAGCTCAACTCTTCCGGGGTGGATATAGCCCCCATGGAAACGCCATTTGAGGATAGTATCCCGATGAGTTATCTTATCAATTTGCTTAAAGATCGGCCCGTTTACGCCGAAATGAGGGTGATGGCGGCTTCCGTCGGGGAAGTCATTATGCCAGAACACGATGCGTAATTCATTGTTTTTCTTTGTTGCCATTATTACGGGGTTATATTTATATTGTTAATGAATTTGTGGACTTAACTGTATTATATTTAGACAAAAATGTCAAGCTATGGGCCAAATGGCTATCTATTGACAAATATTATAAAAAGTGATATAATTGTTTAAACAATGAGAACCGGTTGCTATGGCAAAAGAGGCTCTTTGACAATTGAATATTAACTAAAAAAAACCATAAAGCCATGAACGTAAACACAATAAGAAACGCCATCTTCGCAGGAGGCGTAGAAGGGCTTGTTCTTAAAGCCTTTGATTTATTTAAAGAGCCACTTATGAAAGGTGGTGAAGATTTTCTGAAAGCACACACAGGTGGACGCGGTGTTCACGATGAGACTCTTTTTCAAGGAGCTTGTGCTCATGCGATTTCTTACTTAAATGTTTCGGCGGCCGATGCTCATAGGGTCATGAACGTTATAAACAGTTATGAGCCGAATGAAAGAAGGCGGATAGTCGAAATTATAGGTCAGAGTGAGCAGGAGGTAATAGTTGATGCTCCAATTATCGAAGGCGGAGTCGAGAAGTACGATAAAGACGGAAAAAAATTAACTAAAAGGACCACGCTGGCCGCCAATGTAAGAGGCGCTGAGATTATCAGGATACTTTCATTAATGGATGATAATCAAATGAAGCAATTTTTTCAGGCTTCAAATGCTCTCGACACTTCAGACAAAAGAATTAAAGAGACAGTAGGTAAAATTGCCGCCGGATTTAATTCAATTGCTGACAGCCCAAAAATCAAACAGGCTCTTGATGACATGAAAAATGGAACCTCATTACTAAAGTCTGATTTAGAAACTCGCATGGCCAGTGAAAATATTTTTGACCGCTGGGCAAATAAAATCAGACAAAAAAATGCTAATCGATAAATTCACACAAAAAAGAAACGGAGGAAAAAATGCAAATCATACTTATAGTTGGAATAATAGTAGCTGTGGCTCTATTTATCTTTTGGCCGGCGTTCCGTACGTTCGTGCTTAATCTGCTTGCAAACTTGTTTGCAATCGCCGCAGATTTCGTAAGGCGCTATTCAATCGCTGTCTTAGTCGTATTAATCCTTATCGCCATATTGGTTATAACAGGATTATTTATACCTTCAGCAATTTATAAAGGAATCGCCTTTGGTCTTGCCGCTGGCCTCGTTTACCTGATATGGTTACCGGCTGGAATAATTTTAAGAATATTCCGTGTAACCGAGGAAACATTCCCAGAAAGTGTCAGAGCAATTGCAGCTTGGTTTTGCTTCGTAGGTTTTGTTGGGATTGTTTTTCCTGACTTTACGTCAAAGCCGATTGTAGCTTTGGGAGCAATATTACTCTTTGGCTTTTATGCTGGATTAAGTTCTAAATTCGATTTTTTAAATCGAATCGCACCGATAATTGTGCTCTTAATGCTCGCTTGGGTCGGTTGGAAATACGTTGCCCCAGATTCTTATCGGGCAACAACGCGATTTATGACCGCACATGCAGATAACTTTTTTGCTAAAACCGATCGCAATAGTATTATCACCGAAGCAGACGCTAAAGCAACTTATGGCTATCTCCTAAAAGATATAGAGGTTGCTTATAAAGTTACGCTTCGCAATGATACAATTTCAGAAATTTCTGATTTGCCTGTTTTGCTTAAGAAAGATTCCTTGTTCCTGGTCGTAAACCATAAACGTAAGAATTATTTATACGATGGACAAAGCTTTATCGAAATTAAGCTTCCTAATAGGAATGGTTCTTATGTAACTGGAAAAAAGATTTGGGTGGAAGCTGATTTGATTGAGATTGGAGCAAGAAATAATATCGACAAAAGTCTTGAAATCGCTGCTGATGAATCAGAAGATTCTGGATTTGCCACAACTTTGCCTCCTATTTTAGAAGAGGGAACCTTAAGCGTCCTACTTCAACCAGGAGAAAAGACATCATGGTTCGGTTTTCAAGATGGTAAGAAGTATAATTATAAAATATCTTCGCCAAAGAACGATTTTATCGTATATTTTAGCGATGGTAGCGAACCATTCGAAGGGGGGCCAGATAAGGTTATCCCGATGAAAAGGCATTGTTATTACTCACTCAAAGCTTTGAGTAAACAAGTTGTGACAATCACAACTAATTATTTGTAGAACAGAGCACGCTAAGTTTTAGGGGATGAATTTCATCCCCTTTTTTATTTTATTTATAAATGATATAATAAAAGTAGATATAATAAGGTTTTAAGTCCATTTATCTATTTATATAATTAACGCTTTGTAGAAAAAAAATTATGAAAAGTGCTAGAAAATTATTCTTTATTTTATTTTTTAGTTTATTATTTTTAATACCCTCTATTTCTAAGGCGGAATGTATAGATGGTGGCATTTGTAATAGTAACACGCCATTTGCTTGTATTAATGTTCCTGGTTGCACCTATGATAGTAATAGTCTGAAGTGTGTAACAAGTCCGACTTGTGTTGGGAAGGCTCTAGCGACGTGTGTAGCGCCGGCTTGTTCTTGGGTTACGCCAAACTGGGGGTCAGGCGATAACACGGACGGAACCACCGGTTCCGGGGATGATACTAACAGTAATACGCCTATTAAACTCGATAATCCCCTCGGCAGCGTTACTACCCCTCAAATATTAATTGGTAACATAATCAATTCTGTTTTGGGAGTAGTTGGATCGCTCGCACTTTTAATGTTCATATTCGGAGGTTTAACTTGGATGACTTCGGCTGGCAGCGCTGATAAAGTTAAGAAGGGAAAAGATATTATTGTTTGGTCTGCGATTGGGCTTGTTGTTATCTTTGCGTCGTACGGTTTAGTTCGCTTCTTAATACTTAATATAAAATAGAAAAATCAAAAAATATTAACGAATACCGGTCTTTTCCTGATTCGGTTTGACAAGCGTTGATATTTTTTTTATTATAAGACAAGGATTATTCGGAAAATAAGGGTCGATACCAAAGCGGTCAACTGGGGCAGACTGTAAATCTGCTGGCTTACGCCTTCGTTGGTTCGAATCCAACTCGGCCCACAATTAGAGAACCAGGATATTTATCCTGGTTTTTTCTTTCTTGTTTCTTTGCGCAAAAAATGATAAAATTATAATATAAAAAAGATTATGGCTATATTTAATTCAGACAAATTAGGCTTAGGTTTATTGAAGTTATTTGTGGTTCTATTTTTAGCATTAGCTATAGTTATTACCGTTCTATTAGCATTCTAAAATATGCCAGAATTACCAGAAGTCGAAACCATTAGGCGAGACCTTGCTGTACTTATCGGTAAAAAGATAATTACGCTTGATATCTTGTCAGTAAAAACCGCCTCGCATTCCGCGGCTTTTTTTAAAAAAACGCTTGTCGGGCAGAAGCTCGTTGCTATCCAAAGAAGAGGGAAGCTATTAGCTTTTTCTTTCGCCAACGGATATTTTTTGTTAGTCCATTTAAAAATGACGGGGCAATTAATTTACGAGGCCGGGAAGAATAAAATAGTCGGCGGACATAGTCTAAGTGAGGGCTCATATGAAAAATCGGTTGGTGGTAAATTACCCAATAAACATACGCGCGCAATATTTGAGTTTCAGGGACACGAAAAATTATTTTTTAATGATTTAAGAAAATTTGGTTATTTGAAGTTAGTTAAAGAGTCTGAGTTTTTGCAAATTCTAAAAAATAATTATGGTCCAGAACCGCTAACGAAAGAATTCACAGCTAGTGCTCTCCAAAATATCTTTAAATCACGGAAAACTAATATTAAAGCAGTTCTTCTAAATCAACGCTTAATTGCCGGTCTTGGTAATATTTATGTTGATGAGGCGCTATTTTCTGCCGGGATAAGTCCGTATCGCCCGGCGAATACGATAAAGATTGTTGAATCCCTTAAACTAGCTAAAGAAACGGATAAAATAATAAAATTAGCAATATCAAATCGCGGAACAACTTTTAATAATTATGTTGATTCTAAAGGGAAAAAAGGTAATTTTTCTAGTTTATTAAAGGTATATGGTCGCGCAAAGAGTAAATGTGTGGTTTGCGGTTTGCCGATTTCTAAAGTTAAACTTGCCGGAAGGGGGACCCATTATTGTCCTAATTGCCAAAAATAAGCGAAATTTAGCAAGAAATCAGACATGGCCACTTCCACTCGATGGTTGACTTTTAGCCCATTTTTTTATATTGTGTATGTATAATTAATTTTTAAGAAATCTATGTCTCAAGACAACATGATGAAACTAGAATGTACTGTTTGTAAGACAACAAACTATCATTCTCATAAGAACAAAAAACTCTTAAAAGAACGTTTAGAAATGAAAAAGTATTGCAATAAATGCAAAGCGCATACTTTACATAAAGAAACTAAATAAGATTTTATGCCTAAAAGTTTAACCAAGCCCTTTTTGCTGATTCTGGTCTTCCTGGTCATCATCGGCTGTTACTTGGTGTTTAGGCCTTTTTTGACGGAAATATTAATGGCGGCTGTTTTGGCAACTATATTCTATAAGCCATTTACTGCACTAACTAAACTATTCAAAGGACGGCAGAATATAGCCGCTCTTTTGATGTGCTTATTATTGGTGCTACTTATTATTTTACCTTCAGTGCGTTTAATTATTTACGGAGCGGAAAAATCAGTTGGAACTTATGATGAAACTGTTGCTTTTTTTGATGATCATAGTTTAAATGATGTTTTTAAGAATGAGATTGTCGCCGAGAGTCCACTGCGCTATTTTCACTTAGATAAATATAATTTTCAGGATAAAGCTTTCCAGAGCACAATGCTATCAGCCGTAAAAGATTCAAGCTCTTGGCTTTTGTCTGGAGCCACTTCTATTGTTAAGGAGACCTCAAGTTTTATTTTTTCGATATTACTTATAATCTTAACAATGTTCTTTTTCTTTGTTGATGGTAAAAAGATGCTTCAACGCTTAATGTATCTTTCCCCTCTGCCTAATAAGTACGATCAAGAAATATTTAAGAAATTCAGCATTGTTAGTTACACAACACTTGTTTCAACCTTTGTTGCGGCTTTTGCACAGGGAGTAGTTGGGGCACTCGGTTTTGCCCTCGTTGGTTTTCCAATTTTTCTTGCCTTCGTTCTTGTTTCACTTTTGTCGCTTCTTCCTTACGTTGGCTCAATGATTTTCTATGTTCCGGTTGGTATATATTATTTGTTGATTGGTGACATTTGGCAGGGAGTTTTCGTTCTTGTTTGGGGTGCAGTCGTGATTGGTTTAACTGATAATGTGGTTCGCGCTTATATGATTAAAGATAAAGCGGAAATTAATCCAATTTTTGTTTTCTTTTCAATCTTGGGGGGCATCGCTTTACTCGGTTTCTGGGGTGTATTCGTTGGTCCATTAGTAGTTGCTTTAGCAGTTACTATATTTCATATTTATGAACTTGAATTTTGTGATGATCTTGAAAGCAAGGGTTGCGACGAAATAAAAAAAGAGGAAAAAATGGATCACCCAAAACATTTAGCACAAAAATAATTTAATATAATTAATTATAAATTTATGTTTGGACCAAAAACAACAAAAAATTTGCAGGATGCCTTTGCTGGCGAATCAATGGCCAGAAATAAATATACATATTTTGCTTCAGTCGCGCGCAAGGCAGGCTATGAGCAAATAGCCGCTTTGTTTGAGGAAACCGCTACTAACGAAAAAGAACACGCAAAACTTTGGGCTAAGCAGCTTGAATTAATCGGTGAAACTGAAGCTAATCTCTTGGCGGCTGCCGAAGGGGAAAGTTATGAAAATACAACAATGTATCCGAATATGGAAAAGGATGCGATTGAAGAGGGCCATGGCGAGGTCGCTCGTTTATTTAAAGAAGTCGCAGAAGTTGAAAGAGCGCATGAAGCTCGTTATCGAAAACTTCTCGCTAATGTAAAAAATGGCGAAGTGTTTAAGAAGCCGGAAATTAAACGTTGGAAATGTGCTAATTGTGGTCATATTCATGAAGGACTTGAAGCGCCGAAAGTTTGCCCAGCCTGTAGCCACCCACAAGCATTTTTTGAGGTCATGGTAGAAAATTATTAATTCATTAAAATTTAAAAATATGGAAAACAGAGAAGATAAAATTTACGTTTGTAAGAAATGTGGTAATGAAGTTAAACTTACAAAGGATGGCGGCGGAACTTTAGTTTGCTGCGGCGATCCAATGAGCGAAAAGGAATAGTATCTAAAATTACTCCAGTTTAACTGGAGAATTGCGGGATTCGTATAGTGGTAGTATAACGGTCTCCAAAACCGCTGGCGGGGGTTCGATTCCCTCATCCCGTGCATTAAAATGAGCCTAGAGGCTCGTTTTTGTTCGATGAAAACTCTTTCTTTTGCTATAATTAAATTAGAAGAAAATATACTATATGGATACTTCCAAAGAAAAGATACATCAAGAGGTTCAGCTAGTAAGTCTTTATCGGCGCATTAAAAATAGGCTCGTTTTTTTAGCTAATAAGAAACATAAATTATTGGCTGATATTGTTAAAGATAGGGACTTGGAAAATTTAAAAAAAATCAGACAAGATATAATAAGATAAAATTATATATGGATAAATTAGGTCACGATAATATTGATGTTCAAGAGAAAGAAATTAAACGAAAGACAGAAAATCATAAAGTTGACTTAGCTAAATTGCAAGAAGAGGCGACAGAAGATTTGAGTGGTCTTGTTTCCGCATCAAGTACTTGGGAAAAAGAGTCTTTAGACAATGAATTTTCTTCCTTTAAATCGAACTGGACTAATGAAAATTTAAAAACTCTAACTGGCCAGGAGAGAGAAAGCCTAGCTGACTGGAAAAAAAATTCCGCAGATATTATTTCTCATCCTGACTCAGGCGCAATTCAGGAATCTTGGCGCCAGGCAGCAGAAGATCAATTCGGTATTAAGGATTTTCAGGTTGAAAAATTTAAGAGAGTATTAATGAACGATGAGAGTGTAGTGAAGGCTTTCGCTTCGGGACATGACTGGAATTATATTTTTGATAATCAAGATAAGTTTGTTAGCGGCGAATCATATGATGCCGCGGTTGAAGTATTCAAAACCATGACCGAACTTGACGAGGAAGCGCCAGGATCTGTTAAAAAATTGCATGAAAAATATGGCATAACAAACTTTCAGCGCTATCCAAAAGAAATATTATTACAGCAGCTTAACGAAACGGATAAAAGCAAAGAAATAGCATTGATGTTATTTGCGGGTGAGGATTGGAACGGCGCTTTTGATAAGCAATCTGATGTCTGGAAAAAGATATATGACCAGCAAAAAGAAGTTCGCAATTTTCGGGTCGTTGAATGCGATAATAATGTCGCCTTAGCGCGCGAGCTTATTAAATTAAAACAGGAGTTTAAAAATAAAGTATCCCTAGCTATTTTATCTGCTCATAGTGAGCCGGAAGGTTTTTATTTAGGTGCAGAGAAGGATGATAAGGGTTATGTTGGTCAAGATTTAATTGCGAAAAATATATCGAATTTAAAAGAAATATTTACTGATAAGGCTCAATTAATCGGTAACGCGTGTAGTTCAGGAGCTCTTAATGGCTGGGTTAAAGATTTTTCTAGAGATCTAAGAATTAGCGCGGTTGGGCCAGACCGACCGGCGGCGATTGAAGATGTTGATTTTATTGGTAACGAGCTAGTCCCGAAGTACTACGATAATGATGTTTATTCGGGATACAATAATGGCTATTTATTAAGTAAAAAAAAGAGTTGAGAATAGTCATTAAGAATTAATATAGTTGACTTCAAGACCAAATATACATATTATTTAATTAACCGTAACGAGACCGATCATCACGTTAAACCGTTCTCAAAAAGGACAAAAGGTGAAAGATCAACCATCAGATTATAAAATAGTTCTAAGTAGCGATGAGCGAACAGAACAGAAAGTGGGATCTAAAGATTCTTGCGTGAACGCACTTTCAATATATTTTATAAACCCTGGTGGTTTTTTCATGTCTAAATTGGGATTTAATTTAATTGACTAAATAATGAAAATATTCTAATGTTTTTCTAGATCATTAATAATTAATCAATATAAACAAACAAAATAAAGGAGGCGAAAAATGGCAACAAGCATGTATGAAGTATTGGGGGTAGACCCGCATAAACAAAATGTGCACGAGATTTTCGAGCGCGTTATCGACAACGAATTCCCAGGGGCTTTCGTTAATATTATCACAGACCCGAACCGCTATTCTCAGGTTATAACGCAACATCAAGATGGAGATGGTAGCAAGTTTGTGCAAAGACTGCTCCATTATATGAAGACTAGCGACCGCGCCATTTTTAATGGAATGGTCGACGACGCGTTGTCGATGAATACAGGAGATATCGCCGCTTGTGGCTTTGTCGATGGAACTTATCTTATTACTGATGTGCTTAATCTTAATCTCCCAAAAGAAATAAAAGAGATTGTTATGCGGGCAGTTGGCTTGCGCATGTCTGAACTAAAAGAGCTTTACCAAAAACACGGTATAACAATTAAATTTTTGGGGGGCGAAACAGCTGATTTGCGCGATCAGGTAAGATCAGGCGTATTCGATCTAACGGTTACTGCTTGGGCAGATCGCGCTAATATAATCAGCGGAAACGTTCAGGACGGCGATTTAATCTTCGGTATTCCTAGCGACGGGCAGGCTTCATGGGAAACCGAGCTTAACTCGGGAATTATGTCTAATGGTTTAACTTTGGGTCGAAGTTGTTTGTTGAGTAGAGATTATAATTTCCTGTATCCGCAGTTGAAGAGGGACGATGTCTATTATAAGGGACGTTATGAATATGACGCGCGCCCGAAAATATTGGGCGGTATTACAGTTAGTGAAGCTTTACTTTCCCCAACTCGGCAATGGGCGCTAGTCATAAAAGAACTTGTAAGTTCTCTCCGGGAAAATAATGCCATCCATATGTTGCACGGCATTTCTATGAACACGGGTGGCGGTGCGACTAAAATCAAGAATATTGGTAAAGGTGGAATAATTTACACAAAATTGATGCCGACGCCTCCGCCAATATTTAAGCTTATCAAAAGCGAAAGTAGTGAGACTTGGGAGAACATGTTTACTAGTTTCAATTGTGGGATAGGCATTGATATTGTTGGAGAAGATAACCCAGTTTTTGTTCGAGCTCTTGATTCGATCAAAAATAAATGTGGTCTGCCTGTCATCCATTTGGGTTCATGTATTTATTCTAATAATCTTAATACAAAAAATAGCGTTCAGCTTATTACTTCTCACGGCAGTTTTAATTATGAATAATTAATTAATTCTTGACGGGAAAAATTTAGGTCTTTCGAAAGAAAGGCCTTTTTGATATAATAAAGATAGGTTTATTCTAATATTATGAAAAAAATAGAAAATATTGCCAGTGTTCAGCCAGAAAAGAAAAGTGCAGATCTTCTCGAAAAAGTTGAGCCAAGCGAGTATTTTGAAAAAATTGATCAAGAATTCGGTTTAGTTTCAGATATTTTTTCACATAATTTAAAGCGTCAAAGTAAAGATATTAACCCTGAGAGTATTGTTCAGGCTTGGCTTCAGGAGCTAGCTGACTCAAGATCTATTAATAATGAAACTCTAGCGCAAAGCGAAGAAAACGATAGCCTTGATTTAAGAAAATTATTAATTGCAAAATTTAAGCTCGCTAATGACGCTAATAAACTAAATTCTGAGGATTGCTATACAAATAAATTGATGCTTCTTGCTTTGGGCGGGGATGATCTAAAAAAGGATTTTTTGCCTGACAGAGAGATAGATAGAGAGGACATTCTTGATGTTTCGGTTAATGAAGGTAAAAAGAGAAGTTTTTATAATGAGTCGAAAGAATACCTTCTGAATAAGGGGGACCATTATAAATGGAGAGATGGGCGTTACCTTGAAAGAATTGATCTGTTAGATGCCGACGCTGTCAATGTTTTTAAAAAATTAGATCTGATGGGGTTTTTTTATCAGGAAAAATATTATTATTCTTGTAAAACTTTGCCTTCATTTGTCGCCGATGATTTACTTGAAAGAGGGGAGAGCAACCAAGCTTTTTATGCTCAGATTTATCCCAAATTTGAATCTTTAAGCGAGCATGTTTTAGATAATTTATTAGCACGAAATAACATTAGTTCTATTTTAAATGATTTTCCGCGTTTTAAAGATATCGATGCGCTTTCTTTTTTTAATAAAATAGTCCCAGTTTGTTCATCTTTTAGTAAAGAGCTGCTAATAGACTGGGTTAATAAAAATATTGGCGATAGCAATCAATTACTTGAGGCTTACGACTCATTATTAAGAAATGGAATATTTATTGAGGAAAAAGAAATTAGTGAAAAATTAAATAATCTCGATAAAATAAATTATTCCCAACAGCGTGATGCCTTAGCAGAAGAGCTCGAGATTGCAGCGCCTAGTAAATGGGAGCATCGCCTTGATAACGGTGAGGGGGCGATGAAATTAATTGAGAGTTTTTATTCGAAAGCCGTTATTAAACGCGTTAGTTATAATGATGCAGAACATTTTGACGTAGAATGGTTGAGGGTGGAACTTGCTAAGCAAAAAAATACAATCGCACTTTGTGATTCAAGTTTTGAACATATTCTCGGGGATAAAGATTACTTTAGAATGATTGAAGAGAGCGGCGTTGATGTTTTTGCATCGCTAGCAAAAGGTCTCCGTAATAAACCAGGCGAAGAAATTGCCTTCTTGTTGATCAACAAAGGTTATGAAGACGTCGTCCTTGATAATATAAATTGGTTTTCTGGTCTAAGCGAGAAAATGTTTGATTTGCTTATAGAAAAAAATAGAGCTTGGACAATTTGTGACAATATAATTAAATTTGAAATTGATAAAGAAAAAATCGTCTATTTAATAGATAATCATTTTGAGCTTTTAGCTGATCACGTTACTATTAAATATTTAGCGGACCGTGGGGTTCTCAATGAATTCACGACTGAAGGAATAAGGCACATGGACAAGGTTTGTAATTTAGATTTTGGTCAACTTTCTCAAGAAGATCAGGAGCGGACATTTCAGAAGTATATTAAAGCGGGTTTCGGTTTCAGGGTATTAACAGAAATGAATTTCAGGAATTTAGATGTCGAAGTTGGCGCTCAGGAGTTTGATATGGCCGTCGAAAAGAAAGGTCTAAATCAAGGTTTTTTTGAAATGATAAAAAAATTACCGGAGGATTCTTTCTATAATAAAAATTTTGCACGTTTAGAAATCGGCAGTGAAAATAGTTCAGTGTTCCGTTCATTTATGGATATGATGGCGCAAGGTGCCGTCGCCAGAAATGATGAAGATTTGGAACTATTCTTTGATTCTCGAAAAATTATCGAACGTTATGCCGACGATAAAGCTTTCTTCGCAGACTATCTAAAATTGGTTAAAGGAAAAAGTGTATTTGAGAGAGAAGCGCTTTTACCGGAAATGAAATTAAAAGCATCTGAGATGGCGAGAAATATTCCTCAAGACGCGACAGCAACGAATTATAAGTTGTCTTTATCAATGGTCTATCCGCGACGAGATTACGATTCACAGAAAAATATAGATTTATTGGTCGACCATAGCGAGCATCTCAAGGGTTTGAAGTTTAAGACCGAAGGAGAAAAGTTTTTAATAAGCGGCGTATCGTCTTATCGATTAAAAAACAATGAAAAAGCAGATAGTAGTTTACTTGAAATTTATAAAAAAAGAATAGCCGACATTAAGAATTTAGCCGATGCAGAGCGTTTAATGAAATTTTTAGAATTAGAAATTACTGACAGCAGAACAAAAACACTAGAAGGAAAAATTCTCGAGTATCTTGATGTAAAGGGATATAATAGCGAAACTTTGAACGTAGTTCTTGCTTATCAATTAAAAGATTCATACGATCAATTTGTTAACGCAAGCGCCGACCGACTGAAAGATTCTGAAAATTATGATTCTCGTAACTATATTATGCTCGACGAACTAACAGAAAAATATGGCGACAATCTGAAAGAAACCATAAAGACAATTAAAAATAAATTGATTGTTTCAGAAGATAAAAATTATTTAGCAGGCAATGTTCAGGAAGAAAATGAAATCAAGTTGCAAAATTTGGGAGTAAAAATTCAAGAGAGCTTAAAGCAAATTCCTTCCGCAAGTTTGAGCGATGCGGTAATTTCAAAGAAAATAAAAAAGAGCTTAGAGAATTTATTCCAATCCAACGAGTTTATTAAGCGAAATTCGGATGAGATCGCGCAAGACTTTAGGACCTCAAATTTTGCATCTTTTGCTGATTTATGGGAGGGGAAGATTAAAGAAATATTACCTATTTTAAGTAGTCAGAATCAATTAACGCTTCTGGAAAAGGCGCAAAGTAAAACCTATCAGGAAATATTTACGGAGATGTCAAAATATGAAGAAGTCTTTGAGGTGGACAGTGGCCGTGGTGAAAAAAAATTAAGAAAGGAGCGTGAGATAACCGGTTATTTTGGAAAAAATAAAGAAAACTCGCAAGCACGAATGGTAGGAGATATATGTCTCGCGACGAGTTCAACACTTTGGAATGATGAGAAATATTTTGAGTTTGTTATGTTTGATCAAGAACGTAATCGTTGTATGGGAACTGTCATGTTAAAGACACTCGACGAATCAAAGAGCAAGAAATATTTATTATTCTGCCCTAACCCATCTGTCGGTTTAGTCTCTGAGGTTTCGGCTAAAAAACTTTATCATAAAATAAAAGATATAGTTATTAATTTTGCAGTTGAAAATGCGTATAGCGGAGTAGTCCTAGATAAGCAGCACGGACACTCGACTAATCGAGCTGGCCTATTCCAACAGACCCTTGAGAGCTCTGTGTTAAAAAATGATGACGGCGAAGAAAAGGTGATTAATTTAAATAAAAAATATCCTCTAGGTTCGTATGAATATGAAAAGAATCTGAGGGCGGTTTATCTCAAAGAAAACTCTTAAGAATAATATTTATATGTTGTTAAAAAAACCTCAAATACTATATATTCACGGCGGCTTTACTTTTAAAAGTCAAAGTGATTATATTAAATTTTTAAAAAATTCCGAAGTAAAACTAACGCCGAGTATCAGATGGCATGGTGATTATTTAGATAAGCAATTAGGCAAGGAATTTAAAATTATCCGTCCGCGAATGCCATTTGTCGAGAATGCCAAGTATGATTTATGGAAATTAAACTTTGAAAAGTATTTTCCTTATTTGCGGAATAATTTGGTTCTTGTTGGGGGATCTCTAGGTGGTATTTTTTTGGCCAGATATCTATCAGAAAATAAATTCCCTAAAAAGATATTATCTGTTTATTTGGTCTGCCCGCCATTTGATAATTCAGTTTCTCAAGAAGATTTGGTCGGCGGCTTTAAGCTTAAATCAGATTTATCATTAATCGAAAAAAATTGTGACAATGTTCATTTACTTTTTTCGAGCGACGATGATATTGTCCCAGTTTCTCATGCAGCTAAATATGCCAAGAAGCTAAAAAATTCTCACATCGTTATTTACGATCATATCCCCGGGCATTTCAAAATTACGAAGTTTCCCGAAATTGTAAAAATGATAAAAAGCGATTTAAAAAATGTAAAAAAAACACGGAGATAAGTCCGTGTTTTTTATACTCGCTCGCTTATTTTAAATATTTTTCAATATCCGCTAAGACATTAGGAATACTCGCTTCGCCATCAATTTCGACATAAGTTCCCTGAGAGCTATAGTGAGCTATAAGCGGAGTTGATTCTTGGCGGAAAATCTCCATGCGGCTATTAATTACTTTCGGATCCTTATCATCGCTGCGAGTTCCGTTCACGGCTCTTGCGTCGATTCTTCTTTCGGCTTCCTCTGGGCTTATTTTAAGCAGCATAAATAAATCTACTTTAAGCCCAATTTCGGCCAGCATCTCGTCGAGCAGTTTTGCTTGCGGCATCATGCGCGGAAAACCGTCGAAGACTATGCCTGTTTCTTGTGCCTGTTTTTTGACATTATGCAAAACGCCAGACACTAAATCATTTGAGATTAATAACCCGTTCGCGACAGTTGATTTTATTTTTTGTCCTAATTCAGATCCTGAAGCTATTTCAGCACGAAGTTTATCGCCCATGCCAAATTGGTAGAGTCCGTATTTTTTAAAAAGTAGTCCTGCCTGAGTTGTTTTGCCTGACGCTGGCAGACCGTAAAGAATTATGATTTTGCCCATAATAATGTTATTAATAAGAAAGTTTTATCATAACAGCATTTGTTAATTTAGACAAGAGTGGCTTCTTGTCTATTTTGAGATAAAGAAACGGCCTCAGACTGCGTACTATTATTGAAGACGTTTAAAATGCTATAATTAAAGCATGAATATACTAGATTTTAGAACAGATAACATCTCAAGTTTAACCGACGCTGAGTTGGTTAAATTAACCCTGGCCAACCAGGATAATTTTGTTTATCTTGTTGACCGTTATAAAGGCAAGCTTTCTAGTTATGTTAAGAGATTAACTAACGCTAATAATGAGGATGCGGAGGATATTTTACAAGAAGTGTTTATTAAGGTTTATTTAAATCTCAACGATTTTAATAAGGATTTAAAATTTTCTTCTTGGATTTACCGTATTACTCATAACCAGGTAATCAGCGGGCACCGCAAATTAAAGGCTCGCCCCGAAGGTTATGCAGTTAATCTCGACGATCAATTAGCGAAAAATCTCACCGCTGAAATAGATATTAAGGGGATGGTGGATCATAAAATATTACAAGAAACAATCAATTCAGTTTTAAAAAAAATTGAACCGAAGTATCGCGATGTTTTAGTCCTTAAGTTTTTAGAAGAGAAAAGTTATCAGGAGATTTCCGATATTTTAAAGAAGCCGTTGGGGACGGTTGCGTCGCTTATGAATAAGGCAAAGCAAGAATTTAAAAATGAATTAGAAAAACAAAATTTTAAAATTTAAAATATGTTAGACAAGAATAATGCCGGTTTTGAAAATAAACTATTGGCTAAAATAAAGGAAGGGAAAATGTGTCCTAAGCCGCGCTGGCAGTTTTTACTGAAAGATTCTGTTGTTTGGTTCGCGGGTTTAATCTCTCTCCTCATTGGTGCGGCTGCTATTTCGGTCATGATTTATTTATTTAAATATAATGATTGGGATATCTATGATCAGACGAAGAAAACATTCGTTGAATTTTTTATTTTAACTCTTCCTTATTATTGGTTTATTTTTCTGGGCATTTTTGTTTTTATTATTTCTTATAATTTTAAACACACTAAGACGGGTTATCGCTACTCGGGTATATTGCTAATTGGAGCATCAATATTACTAAGCGTAATTCTTGGAGCTATATTTTTTGCGGCTGGTCTTGGCGAGAAGTTGGATGATATTCTCGGGCGTCGTGCGCCTTTTTATGATCAGGTTATAAATCGTCATATTGATTTTTGGTCGCAACCAGCCGAAGGGAGATTGTCAGGACTAGTGATTGATAAGGTTGATGGTACAAGTTTGATATTAATTGACCGCGGTAAAGAGCAGTGGCTCGTAAGTACGGAAAATGTCGAATTATATTCTGGAGACTTTATTATTGTTGGACAACCGATTCGAGTGCTTGGCGAAATTATTAGCGAACAAAAATTTCGCGCCGATAAAATCTTACCAATGAAAGCCGGTCGTGATTTTTACCATCGTTTTGACGGTCCGCCACCAATGAGACAAAAGTTTATGTCTCCCGGAATTCCCATGCCACTACCGCCAGCAATTTAAAAAGAAAATATTATTTTTCGCGTAGTATATATTATGAAGGGTAAACGAGATCTCGCCCATTAATTAAATAATTAATTTAATATTCTGACTATTATTTAGCTTAGCTAAAAATAGACATAAATATATTTACAACGTTATGAATAATAAAAAAATAGCAGCTCTCGGTTTGATAGTTTTGGTTGCAATTGGAGTCACTTTCGGATTAACACAAATTTCAAACGCGGCTACTTTAAATAGCGGCAGCTCGAATACGTCTGGTAATTTAAAGGAGGGAATGCATAAATCTGGCGTTGGCAACATGATTAACCAAGCAAATAGACTAAAAAGAAAAGTAGCCGTCGACGCTGCCATGGCCTCCGGGGATTATAATGCATGGGTTGCTGCCGAAGGAAAGTCGAGCTCAATCTTAGCAAAAATTAACGCTAATAATTTTCCTAAATTAGTTCAAGCCTATGAGCTTAGAAAACAAGAAGAAACTATAATGAAAGATTTAGGTATTAAACAGGGTGCTAAGTTTGAAATAGTAGGATCACTGTAAAATAAATAGAATTATATTTTTTCGTTTCTCATCTCTCACATAACAAGAAAAGTGATCTAAGCAATTAGGTCGCCTTTTTTGAAGAAATTAGCTAAAGAAAGCGTATTTTATAGAAGAAGGGATAATTATTAAATTTTAAAAAACGCATGTTTATGAGAAAAAACAAGAAAGGCGTCTTAATTTCGTTGGCAATTGTCGCCTGCCTGCCCGTCTTAACTGGCTGTAGTAATAAGACAGCTACTACAACGAATTTGCAAAATACGCAAAATACTCCAGCTCAGGGTTCTGGCCAAAGAAATGGTCGAATGCCTGATTTTGGTCAGCCAGATCGTCAAGCTGATGTTCGAGGCGTAGTAACAACTATTGTGGGCAATGAAGTCACGGTATTAAAAATAGCCGCTAATCAAGGGCGACGAGCAAGTTCGACTAATGAAACAAACGCAAGCAGTAGTCCAAGAAATCAAGACGCCCCATCGTTATCACTAGGAGGAAATATGGAAGGTCGTCCTGCAGCGGGTCAAGCTGGTCCCGGTGGTTTTGCTGGAGGACGTCCCGGTGGTCCCGATGGTGGACCTGGCGGCGGGGGAACAACTGATCGCGCCGCTATGCTTGCTAGTCTCAAGGCCATGAGCACGGGCCAAGAAACAATTGTTATCCCAGTCGGAATAAAGATGATGAAATCGGAAAATGATGCTACCGGCAAAAGAACTACAGTTGAGGCGTCATTAGCTGATGTCACGGCCGATAAAATGATTACGGTTTGGCTTAATACAAGTGTGACCGACAAAAAGATTGCAGACTTTGTTTTAATTAACTAATACATATTATGGCTCAATCAATACTTGAGGAAAGCAAAAAAGCTCGCGGTGGCTTCTTTCGCTTTATTTTTAAAAAGAAATTTATAATTATCGCTATATTAATATTAGCAATCGGCGGTGGCACCTATTATTATGTTAGTAAGAAAAAACAGACTTCGGCCGCAGTAGTTACTCAAAAACAGTACACGGTGAAAAAGGAAGATTTAAGAATATCGGTTAGCGCGACAGGAAAAGTCGTTGCAAAGGATGGCGTCGAATTATCATTTCCGGTTTCGGGAAATTTAGAAGTCGATAATGTTTATACCAAAGAAGGCGATAAGATTAAAAAAGGTGATAAAATTGCTTCAGTAAAAACTGAGAGCCTAGCCTTCGAACTTCGCAGCGCTTATAATAATTATCAATCTGCGCTCGCTTCATACAATACTAAATTAGCAACCGCAACTGAGAGCGAGAAGAGCAAAGCTAAGGCCTCGATTGAGCAAGCTCAAGTTTCGCTTGATCAAGCCAAAATAAGTCTTGAACAAACAAAATCAAATTCTGCTCAAAGTATTACTAACGCTGAAACAAATGTCACAACTGCCGAAAGTAATCTTAAACTTAATAATACGATTAATGACAGCGAGATCGTTCATAATTCATATTTAAGTTTAACAAACACTTTAAAAACAATTGATCTTAATTTGGGAAAATTACTTCGTGATTCTGATAGCATTGTCGGCGTTGATGATACGAATGTTAATAGTGAGTATCGCTTGGGATTGGGCGCTTTAAATTCGACTTCTTTATCAAGCGCTAAGGCAAGTTATATAAAAGTTAAGAGTTTGCGTACACAATTTGATGCCCAAGTGAATTCGCTTAATGATAATAGCGCCAACAGCACAATTGACAGTGTTGCGAATACAGCTGATCAAGTAATTAGCGCCATGCAAAATCATGAACGTGATATGCAGGAATTACTAGACTCCTCGATAACGTTTACCGGGATGTCGCAGACAAAACTTGATGGTTTTAAATCAATGATTAACTCAAACCAATCAAGCGCTATCTCTATGGCGACGAGCCTAAATAGCGCGACTCAAGGTGTCGATAACGCCAAGAGTAGTTTAAGCTCATATCAAACCGCTTATAATAAGGCCGTGAATGATTTAAAGACAATAAAAAGCCAAGCTGAACAAAATATAAATAATTCAACAATATCAGTTAAAGCAAGAGAAATATCTTTAGCGCAAGCTAAGAATGATTATACTGATTTACTCGCACCGATTTCTGAAAACGATTTAGCGTCCGCACGTGCACAATTAACATCCGCGGCGATTTCTGTCGACCGCGCGAAATATAATATGGAACAAGCGACTTTAATTGCTCCAATTGATGGTATTGTCTCAATGTTAAATTATAAGAAGGGTGACATAATTCTTGATTCCAGCACTTCTAAAACGGTTGCGACAATCATTAATAATGATACCTTATATATTGAAGTAAATGTCGAAGAGGCTGACATTAGCAAATTAAAAGTAGGCGAAAAAGCAGCGGTTACTTTTGACGCGGTTGACGGCGTAAATTTAACCGGCGAAATTAGCTTTATCTCTTTAACCTCAACAACAAGCTCGAACGGAATCGTAACTTATTTAGTTAGAGTTATCCTATCTAATACTGGCGCTTCGCAAATTAGAGAGGGCATGACCGCGGCTTTAGAGTTTATTACTTCAGAAGCGCCGGGTGTGATTGCTGTTCCGGTTCAAGCGGTTAGAAATATAGGCGGAAAACCATCTGTCGTAATGCTTGATGGCAGCGTTAGAAATGTCGTAACAAATTTTACTGACGGTAAAAAAGCAGAAGTAGTTGGTGGTCTTCAAGAGGGAGAAGTAATTGTTTATTAATATGAACAGTGTAAATAATCCTGCCATAAAATTAGAGAATGTTTATAAGTCATACTATTTAGCTAACGGAGAGGAAATCCCTGTTCTTAAGGGTATTGATTTAGAAATAAAAAAGGGAGAGTTTGTTGCCATTATGGGAGAATCGGGCGGAGGGAAAACTACGCTCTTGAATGTTATTGGTTGTCTGCACCCTCTCACTAAAGGAATATATTTATTGGACGGTGAAAATATTGGTAACGTAAAAGATGATTTTACCTTAGCCTTCATTCGAAATAAAAAGATGGGTTTTATTTTCCAACAATTTAATCTTTTCTCTCGTTTTTCGGCTTTAAAAAATGTGGAGTTACCAGCGCTATACGCGGGTATGTCGAGCGCGGATCGGGAAAAAAAATCTCGTGATCTTTTAAAATCACTCGGACTTGCGGAGCGAATGCATCACCGACCGACAGAATTATCCGGAGGACAGCAGCAGCGCGTGGCTATTTGTCGAGCGCTTGTTAATAATCCGGAAATAATTTTAGCTGATGAGCCGACTGGCGCGCTTGATTCAAAGTCCGGAGTTGAAGTAATGAAAATATTTACCGAATTTAAAAACCAAGGGAGAACAGTTGTTATGGTTACACATACGACCGAGGTCGCAAAATATGCCGATCGCATTATTTATTTGCGTGATGGTCAAGTGCTTGATAATAATTATAAATTGAAAGGTAACTATTAATTATGCTTTGGGAAATTGTAAAAATGTCATTTGAGTCTCTACTTGCAAAAAAAACACGAACCTTTTTATCGATGTTGGGAATTATCATTGGTGTCGCTACTGTTATTGCTGTTTTTGCTGTCGGAAAGGGAGCACAAGAATCTGTTAATTCGCAGTTTCAAAATTTAAGTGCGAATTCTATTTTAATCATGCCTAACCGCGGTCGTGGTTTTACGAGTAGTTCTAAATTAAGCGCGACCGATGCGCAGTTATTATTAAGCGCTGATCATATTGCTTCTGCTGCTGGCGCTATCCAGGGTAACGCGAGTGTTTCTTATGGCTCAACCGATAAAAGTTATGGCATAGTCGGTGCTGACCAAAATTTTATTAGCTTATCTAATTTGACTATCGAATCTGGTCGCGGAATTGATGAGACTGATATTAGTGGTAAAACACAAGTCGCGGTTATCGGTAGCACGGTTGTTTCTGATTTATTTGCAGGCTCGAATAATGTTGTTGGCGAGATGATAACTGTTGCTGGAAAGAAAATCGAAGTCGTCGGTGTTTTGAAAAAATTAGGTTCTCGCGTTGGCATGATTTCTATTGATGAGGCGATTATTGTCCCGAGCAGCACGGCTGAGAAAAGTATTTTAGGTTCACGGGGACAAGTTATGATTACAACGACCGTTGATAATGTTAATAATTCTGGTGCGGCCACAAGCAGTATTACTTCTATCTTGCGCGCGGAACATAAACTTAAGGCCAGTCAAGAAGATGATTTTAGAATTATGGACGCCGGAAGTATGGTTGCCGCGGCGCAAGCGTCCGCTAAAACGTTATCAACTCTTTTAACCGCCATTGCGGCAATCACTTTACTTGTGTCAGGCATCGGTATTATGAATGTTATGTTTGTGACTGTGGCCGAGAGAACTAAGGAGATTGGTATTGCGAAGGCTATCGGTGGCAAACAGAGTGATATTTTGACACAGTTCTTATTAGAATCTATAATTTTATCAATGGTCGGTGGTCTAATTGGTATGATAATCGGCCAAGCGGCTATTCCGATTATTTCCTATTTTAAGCTTATGTCGATGGCGTCATCTTGGACGGGTCCAGTTTTAGGCTTTTCTTTCTCTGTGCTCGTCGGTGTATTTTTCGGCTTTTATCCCGCTTTTAAAGCGAGTCGACTCGATCCAGTTGATGCCTTACGAAGTGAATAATTTTTTAATATTTAGTATATGCGAGCACAAATAATTTCTTTTGCTTTAATCCTCTCCGTCGCCTTAGTGGTTTCTTTACTCGGCTTAACGATTAAGAGTGAAAAGGAGAAAATTAAGAAAACTTGGTCTTGGTCAAAATTTAAACGATAAAAAAAGAACTCGGTCAGCCGAGTCTTTTTTATTTTAATTTTTTAGTGATTTGTGCTAAAATTAAAATAACATGATTAAATCAACGAATATATGAATGTAAAAATTAAAAACTTATGGCTATTCATCGTTAGTCTAGCAATCCCTCTCTTTGTCGGTTATCTCGGGTCGCTTCTAACAACCCCGCATATTGCAACTTGGTATAGTTATTTATCTAAACCGGTATTTAGTCCTCCGAATTGGATATTTGCTCCTGTCTGGACAACTCTTTATATTTTAATGGGTATTTCTTTTTTCTTAATTCTAAAGGATTCTAAAAAGGGTCAATTTTTTCGTGCCTCGTGGCTTAGTTTTGCGGCGCAGCTATTCCTTAATCTCTACTGGTCATTTTTATTCTTCTATGTTAAAAACCCACCGCTTGCTTTTTATGGTATTATTTCTCTCTGGTCAATGATAATAGTAAATTTTTATTATTTTTATCAAGTTAAGAAAGCGGCCGCCTATCTGCTTATCCCGTATATTGTTTGGGTAACTTTTGCCGCCGCCTTAAATTATTCTATCTGGTACCTAAACGGCGTCTAAAATAATAATTCAACGTATTGACAATCCATGATTAATGTACTATGCTTTATTGTTAGTACATTAATTTTTTTTTGTTTATAAATAACCAAAAACCACCAAAAAATGACGTATTCTGATGACGAATTGATCGCCATGATTTATGCCGCTATCAAGCAGCATGTATTTCCTGAACCAACCATACAGTTTGACCTTAATACGCCGTTATCGGAGATTGGCATGTCAAACCATGATTTAGGGCACGATAGCAAAGCATTCTTGAACTTAGCAGAGACTATAATTGACATTGAAGTCAATCTAAAAATTTTTGTTGAGGATGATGAATATTTCTCCTTTAAGACTATAGGAGATATATTGGCTGCATTAAAAAAACAATTGGCAAATTCTGACTGCTGTGAAGAGGCGGAATACTAAAAAAACAAAGGCGACCATTACGGATCGCCTTTTTAAATTTACATCGACATCTGAGTTTAGATTCTTGCTCGGCGCATAAGCAGAGTATTAAAGACAATACTTAGTGAGGATAAAGACATGGCGCCAGCAGCAATTATCGGGCTAAGTAGTAGACCGAAAGAGGGGTAGAACACGCCAGCTGCAATTGGGATGGCGATAATATTATAGAAGAATGCCCAAAATAAATTTTGCTTAATCTTATTCATTGTTAAGCGGGAAATTTTAAGCGCCTTGGTTATTTTGTTTAAATCACCATGGAGGATTGTTATGTCAGCTGATTCAATTGCGACGTCAGACCCTGTGGCCATGGCGATACCAATATGAGCGGCGACAAGAGCAACAGCGTCATTGACTCCATCTCCGACCATTGCGACAATTAGTCCTGTTTTTTTAAGTTGTTCGATTTTTGATGCTTTTTCGAGCGGAGAGACTTCGGCAATAACTTCATCAATTCCAGCTTGAGCAGCAATATATTTTGCTACCTCTTCGCGATCGCCAGATAACATTATTGTTTTAATTCCTAATTTTTTTAAATCAGAAATAGCTTTTTGAGCATCGGGTTTAATCTTGTCTGCAACGGCGATTAGTCCTAATATTTTTTCTGAGTCAGCGAGATACATAATTGTCTTACCTTCTTTCTCTAGTTTTGTGATATCAGATTCGGGAAGTTTAAGACTAAGTTCGGAAATTAATTTAGAATTACCGAGCCAATATTTATTAGCATTTATTTCGCCGCTAACTCCTTTGCCGATTATTGCTTGGAAGTCGAGAGTCTTGCCAATGGAAATATTTTTTTCATTGGCAAAATTTATTATTGCTTTTGCCAGAGGGTGCTCGGAATTATTTTCTAAAGTCGCAGATATATTTATTAATTCCTCTATTTTTATTCCATAAGCAATAGTATCGATTACGCTTGGTTCGCCAGCTGTTATTGTCCCGGTTTTATCGAAAACCATTATTTTTGTCTTACCGAATTTTTCTAGACTAGCAGCATTTTTTATAAGTAAGCCATTTTTACTGGCGAGGCCAAGACCAACCATGATTCCTGTCGGAGTCGCTAGGCCGAGCGCGCAGGGGCAAGCAATCGCTAATAAACTGACAAAGCAGGTAATACCGAGACTCACGGTTTTTGACCAGCCGAGATATTGTGGTCCGATGAGGAGCCAACTAATAAGAGTTATCGCCGCAAGAGCAAGCACGATTGGAACAAATATTCCTGCAACGTAATCAGCTAGTTTTTGAATTGGTGCTTTAGAGTTCTGTGCCGTTTCAATCGCCTTAATAATTGTAGCCAGCACTGTTGTGTTTCCGACTTTATTAATTTTAATTTTTAACAAACCCTCTTTGTTTATAGTTGACCCGATAACAGAGTCGCCAATTTTTTTGTCTACCGGGAGCGATTCTCCGGTGATTAAAGCCTCGTCAACAGCTGATGCGCCGAATACGACTTCGCCATCAGCCGGTATTTTCATACCCGGCTTAACAATAACTATATCATCGATGTTTAGAGCGCTAATAGAGATTTCTACTTCTTGCCCATTACGTTCTACTAAAGCAGTCTTAGTTTGCAGGGCAATCAATTTTTCAATTGTTTGGTTAGTTCTAAGCTTGGCTTTATTCTCTAAAAATTTGCCGAGATACACTAGAGTGATAACAACTATTGTAACATCAAAGAAATAGGCGTCGCCCAAGCCGAGGCTAGTTTTGATAATCGGAAAAAGATAAATTAAGGTAGAATAGAAGTAAGCGACACCGGTGCCGATACCAATCAAGGTGTCCATGTTAGCTTTCCCATAGCGAAAGAAACGAAGAGCGGCTGTTAAAAAATGACGACCGACCCAAAAAATAATAAGAGTGGCGACTGAGAAAACAATCGGCAATAGTATGGTTCCGGGAACTAATTCCGCTGGCTGGAATTTAAGATATTTAGCAGCGAGAGACCAAAAGACAATAAAAAGTATTATGGACATTAGGGGAATGGCGACTTGCAGCTTTTGTTTTTGACTCTTTAATTCTAAGAGTTTATCTTGCATTAAACTATTAAGTTCAGATTCTTCATTTGGAGTATCTGAGCTATTTGGAAACTTGATGCTATATCCTAATTTATTTAAGGTATTGTTAATTTCTTTTTGGTTGAGACTATTAACTGCTATAATCTCAGCTTGTTCGCTGACAGGATTAATATTTACCGATTTAATATTAGGATCTTTGATTAATTCTTTCTCGATGATTTTGGCGCAGGATGCGCAGTGCATCCCGGTAATACCAACGGTTAATTTGTTTTCCATATATTTATATTTAAATATTTAATTTATTTATCAATAACCGTAAAACTACCGGTATACATTCCCATTGAACAGGAGAAGGGGATAGTCCCAGTTTTGCTTGGAGTGAATTCAATTACATTTTCTCCTGGATCTAATTGTTTCTGAATTTGTAGCGACGGTACGATTAGGGCACTCGCGCAAGAATATGGCGCCTTGGCTTCAATGAGCCAGCGGACGGGCATGCCTTTGCTAATTGTGAAATGATTCGGGACGTAGCCGCGATTTGTTTCCGTCATTGTGACTACCTGGACATTATCAATAATTTCAACCCCGGGACTTAGTTCGGGCTTGTTTTCTGTTTCCGTTGTTTCAGTTTTTGCGTCTGTTGAAAAATCACCGGCGCTTGAGACATGAATTAGTTTTAATCCATTGTTTAGATTAATAAGCGCGAAAATAATAATGATTGCGCCCGCAACTCTAAAGAAAGTATTGGAATTACTTTTTTTCATAATTGAGGCTAAACCACCGATGCCCAATAATCCTGGAGCAGTGCCAAGCGCAAAGAGTGCCATAACTAGTCCGCCATTAATAAAGCTTCCTGTGCCGAGTGCGTAAATTTGCATTGCTTGCGTAAAGCCGCAGGGAAGAAAAAATGTCAAAGCGCCGAGAATTAGCGCATTATTTGTTCTTGTCCCGCGACCAAATCTTTTTGGTAGACTAATATCAATATCATTAAGGGCCGGTAAAACATTTAATAATTTTAAGCCCATAAATAATATCACCAGGCCAACAATAATTATCAGAATGCCGTTAAACAGTGGCGAAAGTTTGAAGGTTGATCCGACAAGACCAAGAATTCCGCCGAGAATAAAAAAACCGATAACACGACCGGCATTAAATAAAAGATGAGGTTGAAATTTTTGGAGTTTTGTTGCTTCTGGATGATTTTTGGAGTATGTTGTGGCTACGCCGAGGACTAATCCGCCGACCAGCGCTAAACAAGTCGACACTCCAGCGACCAGCCCGACAAGGAGCGCGAGGGGAAGAGAGAATTCTTGTTGGCCGAGAAAGGAACTAAAGTCAAAAAAATTATAGCTACTAATAAACCAATAGATAATAATAACTCCGAGCGCCAACCAGACCCAATTATAATTACTTTTTTCTTCCGAATTAGCATCTTTGGTATTTAATTTGTAACCCAATTCCTCAAGATTAGTTTTTATTTCAGAGAGAGCAGGTGCATCGCCCTTATAATATATTTCTGCCTCACCAGTTTTATGATTAACTATAGCGCGAGTAACATTTTTGATTCTTTGCAAACTGTCTTCGCTTAGAAGTTCACAGGCTTTGCAGTGTAAACCGCCGACGGAGACAACTATCTTATTAGACATATTTTTAAATATAATTATTTTCCAGCTAATTTATTAACTTTCAAAATTTCTTCAACCATTCGTTTTTTGATATTTTCATTTTTTGAGGCCATGGCATTTTTAAAACAGGTATTGAGATGGTTGGCCATTAGCTGTTGATGCGCTGATTTTAAGAGTCCAATCACTGCGAGATTTTGTTGCATGATATTCACACAATACTCTCCCTGCTCGGTCATGTTGATTAAATTTTCACAGAGGCTACGAGATTTTTTAAAAGCGATTAAGATATTCTTTTTTTCCTTGTCCATAGTTTTATGTTTTTATAAATATTTTAATTACCTATACCTGGGGTGTAGGTATTAAAATAATAGCATAAGGAAAAATTACTTGCAAGACTCTTCAAGGCCTCCTCTCTTAAGTACTGGTAAATTTTCCAAAAATATGCTATTATATTGGTATATTTGGAATAATTTATAAATCTAAATAATATGTTAAGTCCAATCAAATCAAATTTTAAGACGGAGTGGTTTTCGCTTTGTCTTATTATTATTTCCATAATTTCCGGATTTTATTTTTGGCAAAATTTTCCGGCTCGGGTTGCGAGCCATTGGGGAATTAACGGGCAAGTAGATGGCTATAGTGGCCCCTTGCTCGCTGCATTTCTAGTTCCTCTAATGATGCTGGCAATGTATATCGTTTTTATAATTGTGCCGTATCTTGATCCAAAAAAAGATCAATATATGACCTTCGCGCCGATCTATCATAAATTTAAAGACTTGATGATTTCATTCTTATTTATTTTATATTTTCTGACCGGCTTAAACGGCTTAGGCTTCCCGATTGATGTTGCTCTCTACGTACCGGTAATGGTTGGCGCTTTATTTATTATTATTGGCCGCTTACTCAAGAATGTAAAAATGAATTGGTTCATGGGCATCCGCACCCCTTGGACTATGTCTTCAGAAAAGGTTTGGGATAAAACCCATGAACTTAGTAGCCGTATTTTTGTTATTTCCGGGCTTCTGATGGCTGCCACGATTTTAGTAACGACAAAACTTAAAATTGTGTTCTTTGTTCTTGCGATGGCATTAATTATTTTTGCTTTGCCGATTTATTCTTATGTTTTGTTTATTAAAGAAAAGAAAGAAAATAATTCAAAATAAGCTTTAATATTTTGAAAAATTAAAAAGCCCGAACTTTAAAAGTTCGGGCTTTTTTAGAGATTATTCTCTGACTTTGAAAGAACGTTTTTTGAAAGACTGGCTACAGGTATCGAATAGGCGATTGCCAATCGTTTTGCCAATCAGTTGGTCGGAAATCATCTACTATATTACCGTTGCCCTGGATTTCGCTGTTTGCTTCTTCAAGCAGGCCAATCATTGCTAAAGTGAAGATAAATGTGATTAGGAAGGCGATGCCGATAAAATCGAGGGTATATGATAAATACCTAATGGCCTCAAATCTATATTCTGGTCGCATAAGATTGTGTACTAGAAGTGGTATCTGAGCGCAGAAAATTATCGTTGCCCCGCTTGCTAATATGCTGGAAATTAATCCAAATCCATCGTCTTTTTTGTCGGTAGTGAGAGACGAGGTTCTCAGATAACGAGACCGACTATAATGGCCGATTGAGAGCGAAAGCATATTGATTCCAACGACAATGTTGGGCCAACTCAAGACGAGTTTATAGACTGGTTCTAGTAGACCGAAATGATTCATGATGGATAATAGGAATAGGCATAGACCCATAATAATGTTAATAGGCCAGAGAATCATTGCGATGAGCGGTATGTTAGTCTTTTGCAACTTATAATTAAGCACATGATAGACTAAAAATATCAGCATAAACCAAACAGGTATTATTTCTGCCTTTGAATTTAGTATCCAATTCGAGGCGATAAAATCAACCAGGAATTTTAGAAGGAAGTAAGCGCCAGCACTTATTGCCAGAATAAGACTAAAGATTTTTAGCGGCTTCGTAATTTTTTCAATCAATTCATAAATTGATATCATTGCTGATATCCACAGCCATGATGGCCCGGGGTTTCTGGTCATTTTTCTAGGTTATTTGGTTTATATTGATTAATTATTAATTACTGTATTGTTAAGCTACGATTATTATTCTATCTAAACATATAAATATGCTTTTGTCAAGTTTAAAAAAATACCCAAAAGGGGTAGAATTTAAAGACTAGATGATTATTAATACGCAGAAAATTGATAAATTATTATGTTAAAAGACATACCACTGGCAACATATTTTCGCCCTAAAAATTTGAGTGAATTTGTTGGTCAGGAAAAAAGTATTGGGGAGAAAGGCTGGCTTTACCAGGCGATTAAAAATGATAAGGTTCCGTCCTTAGTATTTTGGGGTCCTCCAGGTAGCGGTAAGACAACCCTGTCTTTTATTATCGCCAAAGAAACAAAATCTGAGTTTCATGAATTAAGCGCGACTTCGAGCGGAATTAAAGATTTAAAAATAATTGTTGACCGTGCTAAAGAGAGTAAGCGGCTTGGGACTAAAACTATTTTATTTATCGATGAAATACATCGCTGGAACAAAGCACAACAGGATGCGCTTTTGCCACAAGTTGAGAATGGGACCATAACTTTAATTGGCGCGACAACTGAAAATCCTAGCTTCGCTGTAAACGGCGCCTTGCTCTCCCGTGTTAAAGTTGTCGTCCTCGAGGCGCTTAGCGCTAGCGATTTAGAAGAAATAATTAAGCGCGCCGCTAAAGATCTAAAAGCGAAAATTTCTGCCGATGTTAGTGGCTTGATTGCGACGATTGCTAATGGCGACGCTCGAAAAGCACTTAGTATCCTAGAGAGTGCCATTGAGACCGGGGGGAAAATTACGAATCAATTAATTAAAGAGATAATTAGTAAGCCGAATTTATTATACGATAAGAAGGGAGAGGAACATTATAATATAATTTCAGCTCTTCATAAATCGATGCGGGGAGGCAACGCGGACGCGGCTATTTATTATTTAGTGCGTATGCTCGAAGCCGGAGAGGATCCTCTATATATTGCTCGTCGTCTAATTCGCTTTGCCAGTGAAGATATAGGGCTAGCTAATAACAGCGCCTTAATGTTAGCGACGGCTGCTTATGACGCTTGTCGAAAAATTGGCATGCCGGAATGCGGCGTGAACTTAGCGCATTGCACTATTTATCTCGCTAAATCGCCGAAAAGTATTGTCGCTTATACAGCCTATGAAAAGGCAAAAGCAGAAGTTGAGAATTCGGGAAATTTGCCCGTCCCTTTATATTTACGTAATGCACCGACAAAATTGATGAAGGATCTTGGTTATAGTAAAAATTATAAATATACGCCGGTTGAGGACGACAGCGACCAGGAATATCTCCCGGAAAAATTAAAAGGACGAAAGTTTTTATCCTAAGTTAAATTATTACCAAGTTTATTTAATGCGAGTTTATAGCCGCGACCGTTAAAAGTATGAATTAGGTTGCGGTTTTTGTTTTGGTTAAGTTTACGTCTTAAACTCGCAATATGAGATTCGATAGAATTTGAAAAGGGATCAGCGTTATAGTCCCAGACGTGTTCTAATAGTTGCTGACGGGAAACAATTTGTCCTCGATTGCGCAGTAAGTATTCGAGAAGAGAAAATTCGCGACGGGTTAAATATAATTCTTTACCACTGCGGCGAATAATTTTTGAGCGCGTGCTTAAAGTCAGATTATCAATTTTAAATAAATCACCTTCCGTTTTTTGCGGTCGTTTAAGAATGGCGTTTATTCTCATTAGTAGCTCGTCGAATAAAAAGGGTTTAGTAAGATAATCATCAGCCCCAAGACTAAAGGCTAATTCTTTTGATTGAATCTCAGATTTAACCGTTAGCATAATAATTGGAATATGTTTTTTGTCACTTCGAATTTCTTTTATGACTTCGGGACCGCTCATTTTTGGCAAGACGTAATCAAGAATAATTAGATCGTAATTGCCGGTTCGCCCCAGAAAGGCTCCGCGTTCGCCGTCTTCGGCTGTTTCAACGTTAAATAATTGCGACTCGAGACCTTGTTTTAGAAACTCGCTAATGTTGCGCTCATCATCAATAATTAGAATCTTCATAGTTTTAATAATTAAGTATTAATGATTAAATTATAAACCATGTGCAATAAAGAAAATCTAAATAATTTTTAAATATCAAATAAACTCTGTTGATAAATTATTTTAGCTATATTTGCCAAAAAAATGGGGAAATAGTAAGATTATATATATGAATAAAGCATTATCAAACCAAGAGCCAAAAGGCACCCGAGATTGGCTTCCGGAGGAGTTTTTAATTCGAAAGTATATTTTTGATACTTGGCGTCGGGTTTGCTTACGTTACGGCTTTGAAGAGTACTTAACTCCGCTTGTCGAAGGAGCGGATATTTATCGCGCTAAGTCAGGCGAGGATATTGGCGGCAAGGAGCTTGTTACTTTCACTGATTTGGGAGGAAGAGAACTCTCGATTCGTCCAGAGATGACTCCGTCGGTAACCCGTATGGTTACTAAAGTTTATGCGGCTAGTCCAAAGCCTTTAAAATATTTTTCGATTGCTAATTTCATGCGAAATGAAAAACCGCAGCGCGGGCGCAATCGTGAATTTTGGCAATTAAATTGTGATACTTTTGGGAGTGATAATATATCTTCAGATATTGAAATTTTACAGTTGGCGCTTGATTTGATGTTAGAGTTTAATGCGCCGAAGAAATCATTTTCTGTGGCTATTAATAATAGAAAATTAATTGATGCAGTTTTAATTCTTTGTAGCGCCGAAAATTTATCAAAAGAAAATAAAACGATTGTTGTGCGCACGCTGGATAAATGGGTGAAATTAAGTAGCTCTGATATAAAAGAACGATTACTCCAATCCGGTCTTGAAGCGAAGGGAATTGATATCTTGGAGAAATTTATGACAAGCGCGAGCCTTGAAGATTTGTTAAAAGTATTACCTTCGCTTAAGAAAGATGCTGGCTTATTAGAGACATTAAGCATTATCGATGCTTTAAGAGATTTGGGCTACGGCGATTGGATTGAATTTAATCCTGCAGTTATTCGCGGCTTTGATTATTATGATGGAATGGTTTTTGAAGTTTTTGATAAGAATCCAGAAAACAATCGCGCGATGTTCGGCGGCGGCCGTTATAATGGCTTAGCGGAAATATTTGGCGAAAAAAATTTCCCGGCGGTTGGTTTCGCCCCGGGGGACGAAACGACTAGAATATTTTTAGAATCTTGGAAATTAATTGATCAGATTTCCGGCACAAGACCAGAAAAATATTACTTACCTTTATTAGATAAGACTCTATCTTCAAATATAAATAAATTGGCCAAGCTACTAAGATCAAGTGGTATGAATATTCTGGTCGGCCTAGAAGAACAGAAAATTGGCAAAGCTTTAGAGCTTGCCAATAAGAAGAATATTAGCCAAGTAATTATCTTTGGCGTTGACGAAGCGTCTAAAGGAATTTATAAAATAAAGAATATGGCAAAAGGCGAGGAAAAGGAAATAAAGATTTAGGCCTATCCATTGACATTAATTAATTTATCTTGTAATATATAAGGAGTTTTTGCTTCGCCAACCGCGACATAATACGTCGCGTTTTATTTTGTTTAAATAAGAAATTATATGGAAATAAGAAATATCGCCATTATCGCTCACGTTGATCATGGTAAGACAACATTAACTGATTCACTTTTACGTCAGACCGGCATGGTAGAGGACAATATTAGCATGGATAGTAATTCCATTGAACAAGAAAGAGGAATCACAATTTATGCAAAAAATTGCAGTCTTTTTTATCGTGATTCAAAGATCAATATTGTTGATACTCCAGGGCATGCCGATTTTAGTTCTGAAGTTGAGCGCGTTTTACGATCTATTGATTCAGTCCTCCTGCTCGTCGACGCACAAGAAGGGCCGATGCCACAAACAAAATTCGTTTTAAAAAAATCTCTAGAATTAGGTTTGAAGCCGATTGTCGTTATTAATAAAGTTGATAAACCCGCCGCTCGTCCGGCCGAAGTTTCAGAAATGGTTTATGAATTATTTTTAGATTTAGGAGCGACTGATGAACAATTAGATTTTCCGGTTATATATGCAATTAGTAAAACTGGCCAAGCCGGTTTGGAGGCTGATAAATTAGCGGAAAATTTAGATCCGCTTTTAGACTTAATTTTAGAACATGTTTCTCCGGCGGCTACTCCAGAAATGATTACCATGCCGCTCGCCGCTCAACCTTTCAATTTAGCTTACGATAGTTTTTTGGGGCGTTGTGCAGTCGCACGTATTTATCAGGGAACTGTTAAAACGGGGCAATCAGTCTTTGTTGAAAATTTAGCTGGTGATACTCGATCGGGTAAGGTAACGAAGTTATTTACTTTTCATGGCTTAATGCGCAAAGAAATTACTGAAGCCATCGCGGGCGATATCGTTCTAATTGCTGGCTTAAGTGATATTTATATCGGTGAAACAATTTCCGAGAATGCCGATCAAGTAGCCCTTCCGGCTATTTCCATCGATGAACCGACAATTTGTTTAAATTTTTTAATTAATAATTCACCATTCGCTGGTCGTGAAGGAAAATTTGTTACCAATCGCCAATTAAAGGAACGCTTAGAAAAAGAATTAGAAGTTAATGTTGGATTAAAAATTGATTTTTCTGATGCTAATTTTTATAAAGTTTACGGGCGCGGCGAATTGCATATTGCGGTGCTACTTGAAAATATGCGTCGTGAAGGCTATGAAGTCCAGGTTTCTCAACCCCAAGTTATTACTAAGGAAGAAGATGGCGTAAAATTAGAGCCGTTTGAAGAAATTACTATTGATATTCCGGAAAAAGCATCCGGCGTTGTAATCGATAAGATGTCCCGCCGTAAGGGACAGATGACTGATTTGAAAAATCATAATGGTCAGACTAGAATCGTATTTTCTATCCCAACTCGTGGCATTCTTGGCTATCGTGATGAATTTGTTGTTGATACACGCGGCGAAGGTATCCTTTGTTCTCATTTTATCGGCTTCAAACCATGGGTCGGCGAGATTGAAAAAAATCAGCTCGGGTCTATGATCTCTATGGTAACAGGCAAGGTATTAGCTTTCTCTCTGTGGAATCTACAGGATAGAGGAGTTTTATATATTGTTCCGAATATCGATGTCTATGAAGGCATGGTAATCGGCAATGTCGCCAAAGGAAATGATATGGCGGTTAATCCGATTAAAGGTAAGAAGTTAACAAATGTTCGAGCTTCCGGAACTGATGAAGCGATTACCTTAACTCCGCCTTGGGACTTAACTCTAGAGAGAGGATTGAGCATCATTAACGAAGACGAATATTTAGAAGTAACACCTAATAATATACGTCTTCGTAAAAAACTCTTAACCGAAAATGAGCGCACAAAATATAAACGATAAATTGCAAATTTGATATTAAAAAATCCTTTGGCACGAATGTTTAAAGGATTTTTTTTGTTGCCGATTTGGTCGGCGCCATTTTTAGGCAGGTTCAGGAAGAGTGTCTGAGACTGGTCGGTAGCAGTATTCATCTCTTGCAAACCAGGAGAAGAGAAGAATAAATAATAAGGCCAATGAACTAAAAAATGAGGGCAAGCCAGAGACAATTCTTAAGGGTTCCCAAAATGTTCCGATCCAGACGTCGTAGCGGTCACTCATAGATAGGAGACCGGAAACAACAAATATTGTCATGATGACGAAGAAAAACCAGAGAATCCAGCTGGATGCTAGAACGCGGTTGCTCTTAGATACAGGTCCGCTCATATGGGCTACGATTCTGCCGGTACGAACTTCCCAGACATAGGTTTTTCGGAATGTAATCCCGCCAACGTATAAGAGTGCCAGGAAGGGGCCGAAAAAGTTCAACAGAATTTGTCCGTTGTGCGTGGCGCTTTGTCCAAGATAGACAAAAAGGAAAATGATACCGGTAACAATAATAATTGTTTTTGCGACTGAGACAGTGACGTCGTTTTTCATTTGTTAGAGATTAGTGGGCGGTTATTGTTTATTTGAATGTACAATTTGATGTTTTATCTTATTATAAATATTAATTACTGTCAATATTTTAGGATTTAGACTTTAGGAATAATTCTTTAACTGGGCTGAAACTAAAGCGATGGATTGGACAGGGTCCGATCGCGGCAATTTTTGCAAAATGAGCCTTGGTGCCGTAGCCTTTATGTTTTGCAAATTCATATCCTGGGTATTGTTTATCGATTTCCGACATCATCCAATCACGACTGACCTTAGCAATAATTGAAGCGGCCGCGATACAAAAAACTTTACCATCTCCGCCGATAATTGCCGTTTGTGCTTTCTCAAGTTTAGGAATTTTAAAATTACCGTCGACCAAAATATAATCAGGTTCAATCTTGAGTTTTTTTATGGCTCGACGCATTGCTAGAAAACTCGCCTGCAAAATATTTATTTTATCAATGGTTAAATTATCGACGACACCAATTTCAACTGCTAAAACTTTTTCTTTAATGATGCTAAATAATTTTTCACGTTTTTTGGCGCTTAGCTTTTTTGAGTCGGCGACGAGAGATAGGTCATCATGATCAATTCTAAAATTTTTGTCTATCACAACGCAAGCAGCAACAACCGGACCGGCGAGCGGGCCACGACCAGCCTCATCTACGCCTCCGATTAAATTGTAGCCGAGATCAAAATATCCTTGTTCGGTGTTTAAGTCTAGCATATTCGCATTATATCATAATTAGAAATAAAAAAGCCCGATTGTAGTCGGGCTGAGCTTTTGATGATTTTTTGTTTTTTTATTTTATTTCAGCAATTTCTTCAAGCGAGGGTGAGCCTTGAAGAAGGTGTTGTGAAAATAATTCTTTAATTTGAGCAAGTTGTCCGTTGGCTGAGGTGGTTAATTTTTTATAGGCATTAGCCAGATGGGCGCTCGGATACTGAAGCGGGTTTTCAAAATGGTTGGCCGCTTCAACCCATTCAGGCTTTATACTTTCACCAAGTTTTTTGTTTAATAAAGCGGCACACGACGGGTTTTTTTTATCGCTAGCGTGGAGGTATGCCTGATTTTTTGCTTTTAAAGCTTCAAGATGTTTCCCTTCGGGGTGATTGTCAGCCCAGAGCATGATTTTAGCATCGTGTTCTTCGATGAAACTAATTATTGCCGGTTGGTGACAATTTTTTACGCCAAGGCCGCCGACGTACAATTCTTCAATTGAATTAGGTATTTTAACCTGCCTGAGCTGGCAGGGTATAACCTCAATTACCAGGATTTCCGTGATCCCTAATTTGATTTGTAAATAATTTTTCAAACTGACAGCGGTGAAGAAACCACTATTAGTTTTTGGCACTAAAATTGCTACTTTAGCGGTAGTTGTCAGGCATGTGCTTTCGTTCATATTTAAAGCGTTTTTTGGGGTGGATAATTTTGTGAATATTTATTGATAATTTTGTTAATGTTCGTAATTATGTATTGTTTACATAATTATATAATATGCCCTTTTTATATTAACTTGTCAAGTTAAAATTTTTGTGGCAAGCTATAGTAAGAAACGAGCCCGGGTGGTGAAATTGGTAGACACACAGTGTTCAGAACGCTGCGGGAGAAATCCCATGGGGGTTCAAATCCCCCCTCGGGCACCAGGGTCGTTTGGCTCAGATGGTTAGAGGGCCGCGTTCACATCGCGGAGGTTAGTGGTTCGAATCCGCTAACGACCATAATAATTTTTAATATAATTTTATGAGAAAAACTTATCTTTTATTGGCAGTCGTCGGTATAATAATTGTCTCTGCAATTGTATTGCGATTTTCTACCCCGGAAGATGAGTGGTATTGTCAGGCAGGTAAATGGCAAAAGCATGGCAACCCAAGCGCAGCGATGCCAACAAGCCCTTGCGAGGGTGCGACAAAAATTATTGATTCAACAAGCACGACAAAAATAAGCGATGAAACTGTGGTTATTCCGTCTGAAGAGGAAGGTCAAGCTACTTTTTCCAATGAGGTGATTATTTTAAACCCGAAACAAAATCAGTTAGTTGCTTCACCTTTGAAAGTTGAAGGTCAGGCATTGGGCTCATGGTTTTTCGAGGCCTCTTTGCCAGTTAAGTTAGCAGATAGCAATAATCAAATAATTGTTTCGCATTACGGAACAGCGCTGGATGATTGGATGACAGAGAAGCCGGTTAAATTCAGCTCAGATTTAGTTTTTAGTACGAATGCGACAAGTGGTTTTTTAATCATATCAAAAGACAATCCATCGGGTTTATCACAGAACGATGCCTCAATTAGTGTTCCAGTAAGATTTAAATAATTAATATTAATTATATGGGAATTGAAAATATTGGGGAGACAAATTTACCAGGAATAAAAGTCGTTGGGCATATCGATCTAAGTAAGTTTGAAAAATTTAAAAAAGAACCAAACTATGAAAAATACTTAACTTTTTTAAAAGATAAGGCTCTGCCGGATTTAGCACGTGATGCTAATTCGGAGTTTGCTAATTTTTTGGAGATTGATGGCCGAATTTCTCTTGAAGGTCGAGAATCGGTAAGTGACAAGGTTTTAGTCGATGCTCAGGAGGAAGGTTATAGTAAAGAGGCTGGGAAGAGTTTAAATGAATGGCGACGTGATACTGAGAAAAATCCAGCGACATTAACTGAAATGGCCTTGACCGTTATGTTATATAAATATCTTAAAGAGTACTTTATCGTCGCGCGTGCCTCAGATTATGATGACTATAATAATGGCGTTGATCAAGTATTGATATATAAACCTACCGGCGAAGTTGTTTGCGGTTTTGATGAGGTTATCGGGAACTCAGGCGACGATGGCGGATTAAAGAAAGCGGCCAAGCTAGAAAAAATAATGGCTCGTGGCGGAGCGCAGATTAAATATGGAGCGAAAATGCAGGACGGCATTTTGGTCCGCTCGGAAGTGAGAAATATCCCGGCTTTCTATATGTCGCTTAGTAAAGCTGAGTTAGGGGAATTATTAGAAAGTTTGCAGATTAATGGGGACAAAACAAGTCTTGTTGAGGATCGGATATTTGCGAAATTATTAAACTCGCTTGAGGCCCAAGCCGCCGGGCAGAATTTAAGTGCGGATTTAAAAATAAAAACTAACTCTGCTCTCGAAAAAATGCGCGCCTGCTTTGATAGTCATGATAAACTAGCCGCTTAATTTTAAATTTAAAATTATTTTATGAAAACATTAATTGCTTATTATTCACGAACAGGGATGACGAAAAAAGTTGGCTTAAGGTTGGCGTCGCTTCTTGGTGCTGATATTGAAGAATTAATTGATACGGATTCTCGGGCGGGTGCTTGGGGCTATATAAAAAGTGGACGAGAGGCAATGCAGAAGAAATTAGCCGTCCTTGAAACAACAAAATTTAGCGCCAGCGATTATGATTTAGTTATTGTTGGTACACCGACTTGGGCTTATGCTATGTCTTGCCCAATAAGAACATATTTAAGTGAAAATAAAAATAAAATTAAAAAAATTGCTTTTTTTGCCACTCATGGGAGTGATGGTGGATTGAAAGCAATTCAGCAGATGGCACAACTTACAGAATTAAAGCCAGAGGCAGAATTAGTTTTAACGAGTAAGGAGGCAATTCTCGATAATTATCAGGATAAACTAAATTTATTTATTGAAAGAGTAAAATAAAAATTAAAGGATTAGAAAATTAAAAAACCTGGAGCTGAGAGGCGGCCAGGTTTTGTTTTTTTTGCAAAATATTTCTCTTATTTTCCAAAGTTTTTTTTTCTTTTAGTGAAAAATAATCGGATAGCGAAAAATATTCGGAAAATTAGCAGTATTAATAAGTTGCCAAGCAAATAGGTGCCGAGCATCACAGATAGAGTCACAAGAGTTGAGTCGATAAGAGATCGGATGAATAGAGTCGATACGAAAAAAGCAAGAGTAAGAATTAAAAATTTTACGATGAGCGATTTATGTGTGAAGACATAAGCGCCGACCACCAATCCCCAAATTAGTAATACTATGAGCAGTAAATTACCATTGCGCCTTGCCTCAGTGGCGTCGCATTGTTGAACATTGAGAATCGTAAAACTTTTTAAGCTATCGCCCACAAGCAATGCTCGGGTTTCATCCCGTCTGCTGTTTATGGTTAATCTCTGGCGTTCTATTTTTGCTATACCCATTTGATTAACCCAGTTGTATGTATAGTTTTTGGAGACATAGGCATTAACCCATTTGTTTTGAGGAATATTGGGGTCGATGAACTTAAGTGTATCGATAATCGCCATTACCAGGAAGCCGTTGCTCGTTTGTACTGGACAAACTTTACAATACACATAGTATTGATTGTTAAGCCCCGAAAAAATTCCCAGACTGTCAGCTAATTGTGTTAGTTTCGAGACGTCGTTTAGTCTAGCTTTTTCCTGGTTGATTTCATCAGCCAAAATTTGGCCCTCGGAAGCGTGTACTGATGGCATGGACATAAAAAATATGACCAGAAGGAATAGAAAAATTAATTTTAAACTTTTCATGATTTTTTCGTTTTTGCGTTTGTTTATGTTTACAATTTTTAAGGTTCGATTTGTCGTTTGATTGACTTTACAATTTATAATAATTGTTGCTTTTTGTCAATATTAGATTCTTAATTTATTATTTGTTAAAACACTGGTTTTCTTTTATACTTAAATTAAACAATACTATATGAATACAATATTTTTATACAATACACTCTCGCGCAAGAAAGAAGAATTTAAGCCGATAAAAAAAGCCGAACTTGGTCTTTATGCTTGCGGGCCCACTGTTTATAATTATGCGCATCTGGGTAATCTCCGTTCTTATCTATTTGAGGATTTTTTAAAGAGGACTTTAGAATATAATAACTATCAGGTTCTCCACGTGATGAACATTACTGATGTCGGGCATCTGACTGGTGACATGGACATGGGAGAGGATAAGCTTGAACTGGGAGCAAAACGAGAAGGAAAAAGCGCACTAGAGATTGCCGCTTTTTACGAGGCTGCCTTCAAGGAAGATCTAGAGCTCTTAAATATTGAAAGTCCCAACTTGTATTGCCGAGCAACGGAAAATATACCGGAGCAAATCGATTTAATTCTACTTCTTGAGCAAAAGGGCTATACCTATAAAACAAGCGACGGTATATATTTCGATACGGCTAAAGTTAAGGACTATAATAAGCTAAGCCATCTGCCGCTAGAAGATTTAAAGGAAGGGGCGAGAGTGGAAAAAAATCCGGAGAAGAAAAATCCAACCGACTTCGCTCTTTGGAAGTTTTCTCCAAGTGGAGTAAAACGCCAGATGGAATGGGAGTCTCCTTGGGGAATTGGTTTCCCGGGTTGGCATATTGAATGTTCAGCAATGAGTTTAAAATATTTAGGTGAAGAACTTGATATTCATTGCGGCGGAATAGATCATATAAATATTCATCATACTAATGAGATTGCACAATCAGAAGCGGCCACTGGAAAGAAATTTTTTAATTATTGGTTGCATGGTGCTTTCTTAAATATTAAGGGAGGCAAGAAAATGGCGAAGAGTGAGGAAAATTTTTTAACCGTGGCCAATGCGCTTATCGCGCAAAAAATTAACCCCCTTGTTTATCGCTTTGCTGCTCTTCAGGTTCATTATCGAAAACCCATGGAGTATAGCGAGGATGGTTTACTTCAGGCGGCTGATGGTTATAATAGTCTACTTTCGCAAGTTGCTGTCTTAGGAGAAAAGAGAGGCACGCCTAGCGATGAATATAAAGAAAAATTTTTAAGTGCCATAAATGATGATTTAAATTTTGCCAAAGCAATGGCCGTTGTTTCTTCGGTCTTTAAATCAAAGCTATCTTTGGCTGATAAATTAGCGACTATTTTAGACTTTGATAAAGTATTAGGCTTAAGATTGGAATTAGCGAAAAATTTTGCATCCCACGAAACAAAAAATGAAGATTTAGTCGATGATGTTAAGGCTTTAATTAATGCGCGCGAAGAAGCTAGAACTGCCAAAAATTGGGAGGAGTCTGATAGACTGCGTGATGAAATTAAAAAGAAGGGCTATCTTATTAAAGATATGAAGGATGGCTACAAGGTCTCGAAACTTTAGTAAGGGCTATAGTTGTTGTAAAGAATCGGTATAGCATTATGAATAAGAATTTTTGGATAAAATTAAATAAAACAGGACGCCCAATATTGGCTCTCGCACCGATGGCTGGTTTTAGCGATTCGGCTTTTCGGCAGCTTTGTAATAAGTATGGAGCTGATGTCCTTTATAGCGAAATGGCTTCGGCGACCGCACTTTTCTATAATCAAAAAAATAAAGAAAATACGACACTTGATTTATTAAAATTTGATCGTCAAAAAGAAAAATATTATGTCGTTCAATTATTTGGCGCTAATCCAGAGCACTTTGCTGTGGCTACTAGAGTAATCACCGAAAAAATTAAACCAGATGGTATTGATATTAATTTCGGCTGCCCCGTGCCAAAAATAATTAAGCAGGGAGCCGGTTCGGGTTTAATGAAAAATCTTAAAAGCGCCCGCGCTGTTATTGAGGCAGTCATGGCTAATACTGATTTGCCGGTATCGATAAAAATACGGACGCAAGCGGGGACTGTCGATGCGGCAAAATTTCTGCAAAACATATCTGACTTGCCGGTAGCCGCTGTAATGATTCATGGTCGAAGTTTGGCTCAGGGTTTTGCTGGTCCCGCTGATTGGAAGATAATTAAAGAGGCGCGGGAGTATTTTAAAGGAATTATTTTGGCAAACGGTGGAATAAATGATTTGGTCTTGGCGAAAAAAGCTCTTCGTGAAAGTCGCGCAAATGGACTTGGCTTGGCGCGTGGAATATTAGGTCGCCCTTGGCTCTTTAAGGAAATAAAAAATAATAAGCAGATAAATTTAAGTCAAAAGCAAATCTATAAGATAGCCTTGCTTCACGGCGAATTAGAGAAAGAACAAAAAGGCAAACGTGGTATAATTGAATTCCGTAAACATTTAGTTTGGTATATGCAGGGCATGACTGGTGCGGCCAAGCTTCGAGAGCAATTAGTGCAAGTAAATAGTTTGGCGGAAATAAAAAAAATTCTCAAATAATATGACTTTATATATTAATACAATTGCTAAAGATGAGATAAGACTTGCTTTGCGCGAAGGAGATAAAATTATAGCTGAAAAAATTATCTCCGCACCGCGTCTTCAGGCTGAAAAGCTATTGCCGGCGATTGATCGTCTACTACGAAATAATAAAACCCAACTAAAGCAGTTAACTAAAATTATTGTTGCTAATCAGGGCGGGAGTTTCACATCACTTCGAATCGGAGTCATTACCGCTAACGCTCTCGCTTATGCGCTGAAAATACCGGTTGAGGCTGAGCCGAAAACACCTAAGAAAAACAAAACTTTTTCTGTATATTCGATTGTTGAGCCAATATATGATCGCGAACCAAACATCGGAATTTCTAAAAAACCTCGTTTATAGGCCTGTGTGTTACTTGTTGAAAACTTTTGGACTATTTTGACAAATTATTTCATTTAAAAAAGACTACTTGTTAATAAGTAGTCTTTTTATTATTTTTTCCCTTATTTTAGGTGAAAGCTTTGTGTTGACCCTAGGGGGTTGGTGGTGTATAATTAAACTTGTAAGGTGAATTGTGGGGAACTGTGGTGAATTTGCTTGTCTTCGCCACTGCTTCTCAGTGAAAAGATTTATGTTTATCGGTGAATACAATCACAACCTGGATGATAAGGGTCGCTTAGCCATACCGGCAAAATTTAGAGCGATTCTAAAAAGAGGAGCAGTTGTTACCAAGGGTTTGGACAATTGCTTGTTTTTGTATTCAAAAGAACAATTTGAAACTATTGCCAAGAAATTTGCAGCTTTACCAATTAGTCAGGCGAGAGCCCGCGCTTTTAGCCGCCACATGTTAGCTGGCGCAATGGATGTTGAATTTGATAATCAGGGGCGAATTACTTTACCGGAATATTTACGAACTTTTTCCGGTTTAAAGAAAAAAATTATTGTTGCCGGATTATATAATCATTTAGAAATTTGGGATGACGGCGCTTGGAATAAATATAAAAAAGAAAGTGAGAAAAATAGTAATGCCATTGCCGAAGAAATGGGTGATTTAGGAATTTAATCTGCTATGACTTATCAGCATATCCCAGTCATGTTAGATGAAGTTATCGAATATTTACAACCGAAACCCGGAAAGAAATATATTGATTGCACCTTAGGTGGGGCGGGCTATACTATTACTCTCGCCAAGTTAGTTGGTCAAAGTGGGCAGGTAATAGGAATTGATTTGGATGAGATGGCTATTTCAAATGCCCAAAAATTAATAAACGAACAGAAATTGCAAAATATAACCCTGATTAATGATAACTTTAAAAATCTAGAAACGATTATCAGCGAAAACATTTCTAGCGAGGCTAAATTTGATGGTATTGTTTTTGATCTTGGTTTGTCTTCAGCGCAATTAGATGATGAGGTGCGAGGCTTCTCTTTCAAAGGAGAAAGACCGCTGGATATGTCATTCGGCCCAGCAAATCAAAAATCAACCGAGGAAATTGTTAATCACTATGATTTATTAGAACTGACAAAAATATTTCAGGACTACGGAGAAGAGAAGCACGCCTATCGCATTGCTAAAGCGATAGTCGCCGCTCGAAGAGTAAAAAGAATAAAAACAACCGCAGACATAGTTAGCGTTATCGAGGATTGCATTCCTTTCCGTTATCGCTCAAAAATTCATCCTGCAACGAGAGTATTTCAGGCGTTAAGAATGGAGACAAATGAAGAATTAATGAGTCTGGCGGAAGTATTGCCGAGCGCGATTAAATTATTAAAACCGCAGGGACGGCTAGTCGTCGTTTCATTCCATAGCGGAGAAGACAGAATCGTAAAAAGATTTTTAAAAGGAGAAGTAAATATAAAGATATTAACCAAGAGACCACTTATTCCAACAGAGGTTGAGACAGAAGGGAATCCGCGCGCGCGCAGCGCAAAGTTGCGAGCGGCCGAAAAAAGATAATTTTTAGATTAATATAATTTCGTAAACTGGTATGACTAAAATTATTAATTACTATCAAGCTCCTGCAAGTCGCTCTAGCCATGCTAAGCGCTTAAATTTAAAGTGCTTTAATATTGGTCTAGCGGCGCTAATTTTAGGAATTGGGGTTTTTTATCTCATAACTGTTAGCGACTTAACGGTTAAAGGTTTTGCCCTTAAGGAGCTTAAAACTCAGGTGAGTATTCTTGCCAGCGAGAAACTTGATAGCGAAGAAATAATTAATAATTTACAATCATATTATTCCTTAAATTCCCGAACTCAAAAATTAAATATGGTCGCAATCGGGGAAATTGACTATTTGTCGGTGCCAACAACTGTGGTCGCTCGTAAATAGTATAGGAGTTTCGAAGAATTGATTGGCAACGCAGGAGTAATATAAGGAACTAATTAGGTTGTATGTGGCGCGAAACAAAAAACAAATCTCGTCCCGAAAGTAATAAGATTAGTGTTAATCGTCTCCGTTTCGTTGTGGCGATTATTTTTTTATTGTCGGGAGCCTTAATATATAAATTATTCTCCGTGCAAATCGGACAATTTGATTTATATACAGCCCTTGCTTCTTCTCAGCATCAAGTATATAGCCAATTGAAACCCGAGCGCGGGCGTATTTTTTTAAGCGAGACAATAAATAACCAAGAGAAGTTATACCCGCTCGCGACAAATAAAGATTTCGCAATGATATATGTCGTGCCGAAGGAAATAACCAATCCTCGAGAAATAGCGGAAAAACTTTTTACATATTTTGATGAACCGTATCTAGTAAAAGAACTGGCTAGCTCAAGTACGGAGTCAAGTAGTCTTCAAGTTTCTACGAGTACGAAAGAGGCGATTATCGCTTCATATTTAAAAAAACTTGATAAGCCCGGTGATCCTTATGAATCGCTTGATAAAAAACTTGGCACTGAAGATTTGCTAAAAATGTATGCCTTTATGGCGTCTAGCTCGACGGCGCCCGTTCTTCCCGAAAGTTTAGAATTAAGAAACGAGAGGGTTGTTTATAAAAAAGAAGCCTCAAGCTCGGTAGAATTTAATTTACCTGGGTTTGGATTCGATTTACAAAAATATCGATATTATCCCGAGAAAGAGATAGCCTCTCATCTTCTTGGTTTTGTTAGTTATGTTGATGAAGAGGAAAAAGGACGCTATGGACTCGAGGAGTTTTTTAATGAAGAGCTATTTGGTAAATATGGCTCGCTTAAATCGGAGAAGGCCGGTAAGAGCAATACAATAATCGTAAACGACCGTGAGTATGTTAAGCCGGAAAATGGCGCGGACATAATTTTGACACTGGATCGTAACGTGCAATTTGTGGCGTGCGAAAAGTTAAAAGAAGCGGTTAAGAAACACGGCGCCAGTGGCGGCAGTGTTATAATTTTAAATCCTAAAACCGGGGCCATTATTGCTATGTGTTCGGTTCCTGATTTTGACCCGAATAATTATAAAGATGTAGGCGATATTCGTGTTTATAATAATCCGGCAATATTTGATCAGTATGAGCCAGGTTCGGTTTTCAAGATAGTTACAATGTCTATTGCCATTGATCAAAATAAAGTAACACCGTCGACTACTTATAAAGACGAAGGGCGAATAATGATTAATGGTTGGCCGAAGCCGATAAGTAATTCAGATTATGATACCAAGGGCGGGCATGGTATTGTCGACATGAATACAGTATTAGAAAATTCTTTAAATACCGGCGCTATCTTTGCGATGCTACAAGTTGGGCCGAAAGTATTTTCTGACTATGTAAAAAATTACGGATTCGGTGAGCGCTCGGGTATTGAGCTTGGCTCCGAAAGTCCAGGTAATATCGATAATTTGTTAAAAACAAAAATACGTGAAATTGATGCAGCGACTGCCTCTTTCGGGCAGGGCATTGCCGTAACTCCACTCCAAATGATTATGCCCTACCAAACGATCGCAAATAAAGGCGTATTCATGAAACCCTATATTGTTAAAACGATAATAAAAAATGACGGGACAAGAGAAGAAATCGTGCCTAAGCAGATAAGACGAGTAATTTCCACACGTACTGCGGATACTATGTCAGCCATGCTTGTTAATGTCGTTGAGAAAGGTCATTCGAACAAGGCATACATTCAGGGCTATTATATTGGTGGAAAAACTGGAACCGCTCAAATTGCGACAGCCGGCGGATACTTAAAGAATGAATATATCCATACCTTTATTGGGATTGCCCCGATTGAAGATCCGGTTTTCGTAATGCTGACAAAGATGGATAGCCCAAAAGATGTTACTTACGCCGAAGGCTCTGTCGTCCCTTTATGGAAAGATATTGCCGACTATATGTTAAAGTATTATCAAGTCCCGAAGACAAGAAAATAATATGAAAAAGATTTTGCAATTAAAATTGAAAATTTTATCAAAGCTTATTTTAAAAAAATATCAGCCGATTGTAATTGGTATAACCGGTTCGATTGGGAAAACAAGTGCGAAGGACGCTATCTACGAAGTCCTAAAAGATAAGTTGCGAGTTAGAACGAGCATCAAGAATTATAATAATGAAATTGGTTTACCCTTAACAATTATCGGACAAGAATCTCCGGGGCGTAGTTTAATTGGCTGGTTCTTTTTATTATTTAAAGCGCTTGGGCTTTGTCTTTTTCGAGATCGTAATTATCCGCAAGTTCTTGTGCTAGAAATGGGCGTTGACCGGCCAGGAGATATGGATTACTTAACCTCGATTGCGCCAGTAAATGTAGGCGTTGTAACGGCGGTTAGTTATTCTCATATTGAATATTTTGGCAGCATCGTAAATATCAAAAAAGAAAAACAGGTAATTATTGAAAAATTGCAGCCAAAAGGTTTAGCCATTTTGAACTTTGATAATGAATACACGAAGGAAATGGCGAGCGTCAGCAAGGAGAGAATATTAAGTTATGGCTTAAAAGAAGGCGCTAATTTACAAGCTCAAGATATTGTCTATAATTTTACCAAAGTTGGCTATGATTTATTTGGGATTAATTTTAAATTAAATTATAACGGATCAATCGTGCCGGTTACAATGAAGAATGTAATGGCCGAGACCGCTCTTTACGCCGCTTTAGCGGCGGCGGCCGTCGCTCTGTATTTCGATTTCAATTTAGTCGAAGTGGCTCAGGCACTGAGTAATTTCAGTTTGCCGAAGGGAAGAATGAATTTACTCCCTGGTATTAAGCATACATTTATAATTGATGATACATATAATTCGTCGCCAGAAGCGGCCTTGGCGGCCGTGGATGTCCTCGGGAGAATTAAAGTTGACGAGACAGCGGATAAATATGCCATTATGGGCGACATGCTTGAAATTGGTAGTTATACGGAGGAGGGCCATCAATTAGTGGGTAAAAAAATTGCGACAAGCGGTATTAATCAATTAATCGCTGTTGGCGAAAAAGCGCGCGGCTTTATCCGGGGTGCGAAAGAAGCCGGCATGGAAGATGATTATATATTTTACTTTGATCACCCCGAAGAAGCCGGACATTTTTTACAAAATAGAATTAAAGCTGGTGACGTCCTATTAATTAAAGGTTCACAAGGAGCCCGTATGGAAAAAGTAGTTAAGGAATTAATGGCTGAGCCGGAACGTGCGGCCGAGCTTATAGTTCGACAGGGTAATGAATGGGAAAATAAATAGTAAATAGAAATATTTTAAAAATAAAAGAGCCTCTGGATTGCAGAGGCTTTTTTAGAGTTTACATTTTAAAAATCGTTCATTTTATTAATTCTGGTGCTTTTAATTTTGACCGACTTTGTCGTAGTAGTTTTTGATTTGTTCAATTGTGAGTTGGCGACTTTGTGCCGCACTAATGCTATTTTCCGGACAGCCCTTGGTTAATTGCGCGCCAGAAACGATCAGATCTGCGCCCAGTTCCAGCGCCTCAGAAACGCCCGTGGTACGCTTTTGGTGTTCATTTGGATTTCTCATCCAAGCGTCACGGATACCGGGTGTTACGAAGCCGTAGTCGCTTCCGACATGTTTTTTGATTGTTGCAATATCGAGCGCTGAGCAGATAATTAAATCGACTGGTTTCGGTTTGTCTCCTGAAGAAATTTTTTGGCTGTAAAGATTCTCGATAATTTTTAGGTCTCTTCCGATTTTGTTTCCCGGCATCATTCCGAATCTATCCATGCATTCGCCGTTGCTAATATCTGTCAGAACATTAACTATGGCGAGTTTTGTGTCCGGCAGAAGACGGCGCAGGTCAGTGATACCCTTAATACTGCAAGAGGCGGATACCGTGAGGATGGATGGTGCAATTTCAAGGTATTTTTTCATGACATTCACGAGGGTAGCCGAAACGTCAAAAATCTTTAAATCGAGGAAAATGCCGAAATTAATTCCGAGATTACGTTGTAGTTTTTCCAGGGTCAAAAGGATTTGTGGGCCGCCATAGTCGAAATTATGAACGCCGTCATTAAGTTTTATATAGGCGACTAAGTCACCCATGTCAGGTTCAAGCATGATTGTTTCAAACTCATCGAGAAGTTTTTCGCCATTGGCATAGTTATCCATTGGCAGAACAAAAATTTTCTGTGATTTTTTCATTGCTTTCTATTTTTATGTTTGTATTGATTGGATTGTTAAAGAATATTTTATATTAATATTTCCGGGCGAATTTGTCAATTTGAGCTTTTACGTTTATACTAATTGTATATGAAGATATTAATTCTTGGTGGGCAGGGCAATCTTGGCACTCAACTTACAAAAACATTCTCAGTTGATTTTGAAGTAATTTCCTGGGATCGAAGTGAGCTTGATGTTTTAGATTTTACGTTGCTTGCTGAAAAAATTAGAGAAATTAAACCGAGCTTGATAATTAATACGGTTGCTTATAATGCGGTTGATAAATGTGAAGATAAAAAGGAGTATAAATTAGCTCTAAAATTAAATACCGAATTGCCGGCGATATTAGCTGACGTCTCGCTTCACATCGGCGCCGTGCTTATTCATTATTCAACGGACTATGTTTTTAATGGCACGGAAGATAAGCAAGAATTTTTTGAGACTGACACTCCAAATCCAATAAATAAATATGGAGAGAGTAAATTTGCCGGTGAATGCGAAATTTTGAAGCAGGCTGAGCGTGGCTTAGACTACTATTTAATCCGAACATCTAAATTATTTGGTCCTCGAGGATTAAGCGAGTCGGCTAAGCCAAGCTTTTTTGACATTATGCTTGGTTTGGTTCAAGATAATAAAGAAATCACGGTAGTAAATGAGGAGCTCAGCTGCTTTACATATACTCCGGATTTAGCGGAAGCTACAAAAAGACTTTGGGAAGTTGAAGCACCATTTGGAATCTATCATATAGTAAATGAGGGTGCTTGTAATTGGTACGAAGGCGCGAAGATATTATTTTCATTAAAAAAAATGGAAGTTAATATTAGAGCAGTGCGCAGTGAAAACCTGTTACGTGCCGCTAGACGCCCGAAATTTTCTGTCTTGAAGAATTTAAAAATTAAAAAAATGAGAAATTTTTCCGAAGCTTTAAGAGAATATCTAAATAATTAAAAATATGAAGGGCATAATATTATCAGGTGGGTCAGGCACAAGACTACGACCCCTAACAAAAATAACCAGTAAACAATTATTGCCCATTTATCATCGGCCGATGATATATTACCCGCTTAATACTTTAATTAAAGCGGGGATTAAAGAAATTCTAATTATAATTGCGCCAGAAAGAGCTGGCGATTATTTAAACTTACTTGGCTCTGGTAAGGAATTTGGTGTTAAATTCACTTATGAAATTCAGGATAAGCCAGAAGGTCTGGCGCAGGCTTTTATAATAGGGGAGAAGTTTATCGGTAATGATAATGTTGTTATGATATTGGGCGATAATATTTTTGAAGACGATTTTACAAATGATATAAAAAGCTTTAAGAGTGGTGCAAAAATATTTGCAAAAAAAGTTAGTGATCCGGAAAGATTTGGCGTCGTAAAGTTTGATGATAAAATGAAGGCGGAAAAAATAATCGAGAAACCACAGGAATACCTAAGTAATTATGCGGTCACCGGTCTTTATATCTACGATAAACGCGTGATTGAAGTTTCAAAAAATATGAAAGCGAGTAATCGTGGCGAACTTGAAATTACTGATGTAAATAATTGGTTTTTGGAAAAGAATGAGCTTGAAGTCGCGGAAGTAAAAGGAGAATGGCTTGACGCTGGTACCTTTGATAGCTTGCTAAAGGCACAGAATTTTGCCAAGGAAAAGATGGCTGATAAAATGGTGATTTAATAATAAAAAAAGGGTTAAGTGCAAGCACAGTAACCCTTTGTGTCAGTCATGAGTTAAATCTCGTAGTTATTGTAATTGTTTTAGTTCGGTTTTCGCCGGGTAAATCAATTTGTAAGCTAAAAGTGTATGAGCCCGTTGCTCCGTTTGATTTAGCTCCGGTTATTTTTACACCTTTAATTTGATTTATAAGAGAAGTCGCGACAGCTTCATTCTCCGATCGGCTGGCACATTCTCTGGCTTTTTCCGTTATTTCTTCGACGAATTCTTCGTCGGTATTCGTTAAACAACAACATGTCATCACGTTTAATTTTAGTTTAACCCTAGTGAAAATAAAAAGAACAATATTTTTATAAAAAAAATATAACCCCATATCATTTATTTGTCAACAAGACATATGAAAATAGTTGTCGGCTTCCTAACATATAACGATTCAAGCGCTAAATATTTGGCAGATTTTTTGCCGAGCTTAAAAAATGCTTTGAGTTTTTTAGAGCCCAATGACTATCGGGTTCTCGCTTTCGACAATAGTGATCAAAATAATAATACTAATCGCGATAAGCTCGAGGCTTTTAATAAGCCAAATCCCGAGTTTCTTGAATATATTCATGCGGCGGGCAATTTGGGATTTAGCCGAGCCTGTAATATTTTAATAAGAACGGCTTCTCGTCTCCAGTCAGAATATTTTTTAGTCATTAATCCTGATACTGTTTTAGAAAAAGATACAATTTCTGAGCTTGTTTTGGCTCTTAATAAAGATACTAGCTTGGCATCCGCTGCCCCAAAAATTAGACGTTGGGATTTTGCGGCCAATACAAAGACAAGGGTGCTTGATTCCTGCGGTTTGATATTAAAAGCGGGATTAAGTTTCGAAGATTTAGGACAAGGGAAGGAGGACGACAAGCGCTTTGACCAATATAAAATTTTAGGTCCTTCGGGGGCGGCTGGTTTATTCAGATTGAGCTTTCTCGAAAAAATAAAGGAAAACGATCAATACTTTGATGAGAACTTCTTTATGTACAAAGAAGATTGTGATTTAGCCTATCGTTTGTATAAAATTGAAGGGAAATCTATCTTGGTGCCGACTGCAATTATGTACCATGACCGAACTGCGGCTGTGGCTAAGGGAGGGACAATTAATAAAATAAGAGAACGACGGAATAAGAGTCGCCAGATACGTTCTTGGTCATTCAGAAACCAACATCTAATATTTGTCAAACACTGGTCAAGTCAGAATTTGGCTAATAAACTAGTAATTTTAGCGAAGGTTCTTGTTACTGGGATTTTTTCCCTTACATTAGAGCAATTTCTTTTAAAGGAGTACAAAAGCATACTTGAGTTTCGGCGGGTATTGACTAATGTAAAATAATATGATAGATTAAGTATAATTAACAGATATTTACAAGTCTATTTTTATATATGGAAAACTTATTAGAAAAAATGATTAAAGAGGAGAAGTCCGAAGAATTGGCTCGACTTGATGCCATCAACATCGTGAACTCTTTATTCTCTGAGCTATTAGACAGAGAGAAGGATATTCTATCCCGTCGTTTTGGTTTAAAGGGTGATAAGGGTGAAACACTGGAAAAAATCGGGAGTCTTCATAAGTTAACACGTGAACGTGTTAGACAAATTGAGGCAGCCAGTATTAAAAAAATCAAAAAATTAGAAACATTAGAGAGTTCATTGCTTGTTTTAAAGCAAACAGTTGAAAATCTTTTAAGTGAGCATGGTGGTCTTATCCGCCGTGATTATCTGCTAGATATTCTAACCGTTATGGCTCTCGAAATAAATAATGAAAATAGTGTCAATGAACCTGAGTACGAAAAAAATTGCTCTTCTTACCGTAACCATTTCAATTTCTTAATTTCGAAGTTAATGGGCGACGATTTGGAAATTATTGAGAATCACGATAAATTCAACCCTTCTTTTAAATTAAAGACCGATGAAGTTGATCATTTAGAAGAATTGGCTGACGATTTACTAAAGAAAGTTGAGACTCTTAAGAAAACGTATACTACTGAAGAATTATTAGACCTATTAAAGAAACTAGACTCCTATAATAAAAACCAAGAGAAGCTAAGTATCGGCGGTCATTCAGATATTTCATCTGTTTTTAAGAGCCAGGTTTTTCCTGACAAGGCCGAACTTATCAATAGCAATAAAATTCTTTATTCGCTTATGCAAGCGGTCAAGAATTTAGAACAGAATAAATACGGTGAATGGGGTATCGCTGGCTGGGAAGAAATTAAACCAAAGACCGTTAATGATAAGATTTATTTAATTTTAAAACACGAAGCTCAGCCTCTTCACTTTACTGAAATCGCCAAACGTATCAATGAAATGAAATTCGATAAGAAAACTGCTAATGCCGCAACCGTTCATAACGAATTAATCCTTGACGATCGTTACGTGTTGATTAGCCGAGGAACTTATGGCCTAAAAGATTGGTCAAAATAAGACAAAATTTAGCAACAATTCGATATAAATTAAAAAATCCAAGCATTGCGCTCGGATTTTTTGTTTTTTTGAAAAATATGCTAAAATATAGATGTTAATATAATGAAAAGAGTATGGACATAGTTATTAACACGACCGGCTTTGTACGGTTTTTGAATCTGCCCCCGGAGCGGATGTTTTGGGTTTTTTTAGGCAATTGGGGCTGGTTTCTTTTTGCTATTATTTTTCTAATTGGAGCTCGCGACGTTTGGTTGTATTACATGCGGGTTAAATGGAGCAAAACACATAAATCAGTTTTGCTCGCTATTGATATTCCGAAGGGTAATGAACAGTCACCGAAGGCGGTTGAGAACATGTTCACATATTTAGGAGGAGCACACGGATCGCAGAATTTTTATGAAAAATGGTTCGAAGGCATTTATCAAAAATCTTTTAGTTATGAAATCGTTAGTCTCGAGGGCTATACCCAGTTTTTGATTAGAACTCCTCTGGAGTTTAGAAATTTAATTGAATCTTCAGTGTATTCACAGTATCCTGACGCCGAAATTTCCGAAGTTGATGATTATATTGAAACTGTTCCGCAAAAATGGCCTGATGAAGAATGGGATTTGTTTGGTTCAGAGTTTATACTGCAGAATTCTTGGTATTATCCATTCAAGACATATGAGGAATTTGAGCATAAAATGGGTGCAAGCGAAACGCAATTTAAGGATCCCATGGCTTCGCTCATGGATCTTTGTGGATCTCTTAGACAAGGGGAACAATTATGGTTTCAAATGATTGTCATCCCAACTGGCTTTGAATGGGTTGGCGCAATTCAAAAAGAACTCGATAAAGTACTAGGCCGAAAGAAGAAAGCGGATCCAGGTTTAGTAATGAAAGGTTTGGAATGGATGGGCGATGCGAGCGAAGTAATTTATCCAATTTGGGGAGATATTGATGCGAGTAAAAAAGATAAGAAGGACGATAAAAGAACCATGCTTGATCTTACTCCAAAAGAAAAACGCCAAGTTGAGGCCATGCATTTAAAATCAATTAAGCAAGGATTCTATACAAAACTTAGAGTTATCTACTTGGCGAAAAAGGATGTTATGGATAAAGCTAAAGTTTTTAGTGGTTTTGTCGGTTATATAAAACAATTTATTTCTAACGACCTTAATAGCTTTAAGCCTGATTTAAAGGCTACATTCACTAAGACAGTTTATTTCATGAAGGAATCACGCTTAAAGGAAAAGAAAAGAAAAATTTTTAATAATTATATCAATCGTTCTGACGCAGGACGAGAACCTTTTTTATTGAATACTGAAGAGTTGGCGACTTTATGGCATTTTCCGGTTGAAGCTAATGTTAAATCACCAATGATTCAAAAAGCTCCCGGAAGAAAAGCTGATGCTCCCTCGTCCTTACCTTTGGCCGAAGAGAGTACTCCTTTGCCGGCAGATATATTTAGTGGTTTTAACTCCAGTAAACCTAAATCTTCTTACGCGGCTGATTTAAAGAAAGAAGATGAAACAGCATCGACGCCACCTAATTTACCATTTGTTTAAATTAAATTTCATGCGAATTGGCATTGATGCCCGCTTCTACGGACCAATCGGTAAAGGATTGGGGCGCTATACACAAGAAGTGGTTGATAATATAATGAAAATTACGAGCGCAGAAATAGGCGCTGGTTTTAATTTTGTAATCTTTTTAAGCCTAGAAAATTTTGACGAATTTGTTTGCGAAACAGAAAACGTAAAAAAAGTTTGTTTGCAAATTCCCTGGTATTCCTGGAAAGAGCAACTATTATTTCCTTTGTATATTTGGCGTGAAAAACTAGATTTAATTCATTTTCCGCATTTTAATGTCCCAATTCTGACACCATGCAATTTTGTTGTAACTATTCATGATTTAATCTTAACTCATTTTCCAACCTTGCGCGCAACGACTCTTAATCCATTGATTTACCGTTTAAAAAATTTAGCGTATCGTTTGGTTATTTTTAGCGCCATTAAACGTTCGGAAAAGATAATTACGGTGTCAGAATTTACCAAGCAGGACATGATTAGTAAATTTAATGTAGAGCCTAATAAGATTGTTGTAACTTATGAGGGGGTTGCTAATCTAGCAAAAGGACGCGACTCTTTGTTCGTAGCGAAACTTGATAATGAAGAAACATTGAATCAATATCATATCGCCAATAATTTTTTGCTTTATGTTGGAAATGCTTACCCGCATAAAAATTTAGAAGTGTTATTGCATGTTTTTGCAAAATTATTGCAGCAAAAACCAGATTTGAGATTAGTTCTAATCGGTAAAGAGGATTATTTTTATAATCGAGTTCATGATAATGCTCGTTCGCTCAATCTTTGGCAAAAAGAGAATTTAAATAGTCCCGTTATTTTTCCCGGCTATATTTCGGATGCGCAATTAGAAATTCTTTATCAGGAAGCGAGTGTCTACATTTTTCCTTCTTTGTATGAAGGTTTTGGCTTGCCACCGCTTGAAGCAATGGCGAAGGGTTGCCCGGTTGTGAGCTCTAATCGCACGTGTTTACCGGAAATACTGGGCGAAGCGGCATTATATTTTAATCCCGAGAATGAAGCCGATATGGTCGATTCGATACTTAAAGTTTTGAATGATAATGAATTAAGAAAGTCTTTAGTAGTCAAAGGATTGGAACAAGTAAAAAAATATAGTTGGTGGGATTGTGCGCAAAAAACTTTAGCCGTTTATCACGAAATTTTACATGTCTAAAAATAAGAAACAATTAAATATTAATAATTCTTCTAGAGACCTGCGCTCTAGTTTTGTCGTTGATTTGCGAAAACGCGCCGTTCAGGAGATTAAACAAATTGAAAAAAAAGAAAAAAAAGTCGCTAAACAGGTGATTAAGGAAATTGAATATCTTGAAAATAAGTCACAAAAAATTAAACCTAATTTATTGCATATTGGGCAGGGAACTATTAGTCTGCCGAAAAAAAATCGTTTTTCATTCTTTGATTTTAAATTTATAAGACGCCACTCGTCGAAGTCAAATAGTCCCTGGGATAAATTTTATTCCGAGCAGATTGCCATTTTTAAAAAAGCATCTAAATACAATCATAAATCAGGCAGAGATCTAATTGAACAAACAAGGCGTGCGGAAAACGCTGAAGAAAAAGTTATTTGGTATCGCTCGATTTTGTCTTTTGTTATTGTTTTAATATTAATAATTGTACCTTTAAAGCTTCTTAGTTTCTTTGAATTTTTGGATTTAAGTGGATTAGAAAATAAGATCCTGGGATCATCGCAACTTGCTATTAATAATTTAATGGCTGCCACTAATGCGGTCACGAAGATGGATCTAAAAGACGCTGATACCGAGTTTCAAAATGCCGGAAATAATTTTTTAGCGGCGCAGGAGCAACTTAATAAAATTAATGATTCGATTCTATCACTGGCTGCCTTATCAGGTGATCCAAAATTAAAATTGGCCGCAGAAAGTAAGAAATTTTTACGTGCCGGAGCGATTGCTTCTTCGTTCGGAAGTAATTTGGTATTAGCAACCGATAGTTTATTTGGAAGTAATAAGGAAAGCTTTTCGGTTTCGCTTGATAAGTTTACTTATTATGGTGAGCTTGCTGTCGTCGACGCAAATAAATTACAAAGTGAATTAGAAAAAGTTAATCCGGAAAATCTGCCGAGCGAATATCGTGATAAATTTATTAGTATTACTGAGCAGGCGGACTTACTTACAAAGAATCTTGAGTCATTTGTCAGCGCGGGTGCAAAATTAAAAAATGTTCTTGGTGCAACGAAGGATAAGCGTTATCTTTTAGTTTTTCAAAATAACTCCGAATTGCGGGCCAGTGGAGGATTCCTGGGCAGTTATGCCTTAGTTGATATTCGGGACGGTAAAATAAGAAATTTAGAAGTTCCCGGTGGCGGATCTTACGATACGGAAGGTGGTATGAATGTGCGCGTTGTAGCCCCGAAACCTTTATGGCTCGTCAATCCTCTTTGGCACTTTTGGGACGCGAATTGGTGGCCAAATTGGCCGACAACCGCAAAAAATTTAATGTGGTTCTATGAAAAGAGCGACGGCCCAACAGTCGATGGGGTTATTAGTGTTACGCCGACAGTCGTCGAGAGACTTTTAGAAATAACAGGACCAATTGATTTAACGAAAGAATACGGAATAACTATCGATGCAAATAATTTTTGGGAAACCGTACAAAAAATAGTTGAACAAAAAAATCTAGCCCTGACTAATCCGGAGGCTATTATTGGCGTACCAGCGAGTTCAACAATCGTATCATCCAGCTTACCGATTAGACAGGGGCTGGAAGAAAATTCTGATAATAAGCCAAAGAAAATAATTGGCGATTTGATGGCGAAAATATTGGAAACCTTACCGCAGAAATTAAATAAAGATAGTTTGGTTCAAATTCTGGCTTTATTTGAAGAAAGTATGGCTGAAAAACAAGTTCTATTTTATTTTACTGACCCTTCGCTGCAAGCCGAGGTAAGTCGCCGTAATTGGGCAGGCGAGGTTAAGGACACAAACCGAGATTATTTGATGCTTATTAACACAAATATCGCTGGACAAAAATCTGATCGAATGATGAGAGAAAAAATTGAGCATAAAAGTGAGGTAAAAATCGACGGAGCTATTATAAATACTGTCACTATAACTAGGGCACATACGGGTGTCAAAAATGAAGCAATGACCGGCGTGCGAAATGTTGATTGGATTAGAGTTTATGTGCCCAAGGGTAGTGAGCTTTTATCGGCTGAAGGTTTTGGCGCGCCAGATGAAAAATATTTTAATGAGAAGCCGGAAGCAGACTGGACCGAGAGTGAGTTTTTAGAAAAAGAAAATAGGGCATTGGTAGATGAAAATAGCGGAACTAAAGTTTATGAAGAAAATAATAAAACAGTATTTGCGAATTGGTTAATGGTTGACCCAGCGCAAACCGCTGTTGTTGTTATTAAATATCGCTTGCCATTTAATTTTTTAGATCAAGCGCCAAAAAGCGACTGGCTAAGTAAAATAAATTCCTTATTAAATCCAGATCAAAAGAATCTGATTCCGTATAGCTTGATGGTCCAAAAACAACCAGGCGCGAGGCCTAGTGAATTTGAAAGCAGTCTTTCACTCCCGCCTGAATGGCCAGTATTTTGGCGATATCCTAATAATCTCGGTGGAGATCAGGGCTGGAATATTAACGATAAATTAAATTCGGATAAATTTTGGTCAATTTTAATAGAAAAAAATAATTAAGCATTATATGGCAGACGAAAAAAAATCAAAAAAAATGTTACGGGTGGATAAAAAAGGTGATTCAAGTTTATCGGCTTTTGTTGAGCGCCCCGTACCGACCGAAAAAGAAGTTGCTAGTTTTGAGCGAGTTGTTAATCGTGAGATGAGAAATCAGGAAATAGATACAAATTTATCTGAAATATACGCAAATAAAAAAGGCGGGTTCGTTGATGTTAAGACAATGAAAATTAGACGTCGTCAATTGTTTATTATTCGTTTTTTTCGACGTCTACTTGTTTTAACCCTTATTGTTGGACTAGCCTATTTTTCTTATTCATATTTTTTTGGTGGTTCAAACGATTCAAGTTCTCTTGAGCTTAAAATAAGTGCTCCGGAAAAAATATTAGCCGGAGAAGAATTTTCTTATAAAATAGAATATCATAACCCAAGCAAGTTTTCTTTAACTAAGGTTCATCTAGAGGTCCAGTATCCGGAAAATTTTATTGTTACCAGTAGTTCAGTCACTCCGCAAAGTGGGAATTATGGTTGGAGTCTGCCGGATATGGATCCGGGTTCGACGGCTAATTTATCTGTGACTGGCCGATTAATAAATAAACCAGAATCGGTAAATGTTGTTTCAGGACGCTTGAGCTATGTTCCCGTAAACTATTCTAGTCAATTTAAAAAAGAAGCGTCGGCCTCAACTATCGTCACAGGCCCCGGTTTTCAAGTTGATTTGGAATATAGTAATACGGCTTTCTTAAATCAGGATAATACCATGAACTTAGTTTTTTCTGATGTAAAAAATAATTATCTTGGCGATTTTAATTTAAGTTTCGCTTTGCCTGAAGAAACAAACGCACAAGTCGTAACTCCTAGTGACCAAACCGCCAGCTCCTTAGACTTAATTGCAAAAAAAATTGTGATTACTAAAACCGGCGGAACAGGCTGGCAGATAGCTGGCCTTAGTCAGGATTTTAGTCGGCAAGAGATACCTTTAAGTTATAAGATTAGTACTAAGCAAGATAGTTCAGAAATTAGCGTTCGCCTAGAGAAGAAGTTAGAAGATGGTCAGTCTTACGTCTTTTGGGAAAAAACATTTAAACCGGAATTAGTAAAAAGCGATTTGAATCTCACGATGTTTATTAACGGGGCAAAAAGCGATAACGCCATAAATTTTTGGCAGGCTTTAAACTACACGGTAAGTTATAGCAATAAGGGTGATAATACTTATAAAGAAGTGGTTATTATGGCTGTTCTAAGTGGTGATTTCCTCGATTACAATTCTTTAAACATGGTAAAGAAAGGTGAAGTCCGGGGGAATACAATAATTTGGACAAAAAATGAAATTCCCGAGCTCGCGGAAATAAAGCCGGGGCAAGACGGCGAAATTAATTTTTCCATCAATTTGCTTCCGTATAAAGATGGCGATTTAGGAAAAAATTTAAGTGTTGTTTCCTATTCCCAATATGGAGTTAACAATCAAACAGTCAAGGGAGAGGATAATAAAAGTAATACAATTACCAGTAAAATTAATAGTGATTTAAGTATTAGCGAAGAAATACGCTATTTTAATGAGGACAATCAGCCGGTCGGATCTGGACCACTTCCGCCCAAAGTTGGAGAGAAAACTGGCTTTAAGGTTTATTGGGTAGTTAAAAATAATTTACACGAATTAAGCGATACACGCGTTGTCTTTGATTTGCCGAGTAATATAAATTGGGACGATAAAAATACAACAAATGTCGGAAATATATCTTACGACGCTAGTAGCCGTCAGGTAATTTGGGAAATTGGCCGTTTGCCAGTTTCAGTCTACCGGGCGGATGCTGAGTTTGGTATTAGCGTAACTCCGATTGAAAATGATAGAAATAAAATTTTAGTTTTAACAACGGGATCGACTGTGACCGCGACTGATACGGACACAAAAAATCAAATAATAAAGAAAACATCACCTAAGACAACAAAACTAGAAGATGACGATATAGCCGGAATGAGTAATTCAGGAAGGGTGCAATAAAAGTAAAGCCTGTTTTTCCGGGACTCAAAATATTATGTTTAAAATAATTAAGACAGATGAAGCGGGAATTCGCCATGGCATTTTAAAAACAGCCCACGGCTTTTTAAGAACGCCTTTTTATATGCCCGACGCAACGCGCGGGTTTATCAAGCTAAGTACGAATGAAGAGGTTAAGAATACTGGCACTGAAGCCTTAGTCGTAAATACTTTTCATTTATATTTACAGCCCGGATTAAAAGTAATCGAAGATGCTGGTGGTTTACATAAATTCATGAATTGGTCTGGTCCTCTTTTATCCGACTCCGGGGGATTTCAGGTATTTTCCTTGATTCATAAAAATTCCAAAATGGGAAAAATTGAGGACGATAAAGTAATCTTCAAATCTCCGCTCGATGGTTCGAAACATGAACTCACGCCTGAAAAATCGATTCAAATTCAATTCTCTCTAGGGGTAGACATGATGGTCTGTTTTGATGATTGTCCGCCGAACGAATTTTCTCGACCCGATTTAGAAGTAGCAGTCGCCAGAACTATAGCGTGGGCAAAGAGATGCAAGGTAGAATATTTAAGACAAATTAAAAAAAGAAAATTATCTGGGATTAAGAAGCCGCTTTTATTTGCGGTTATCCAAGGCGGAGCGGAAATAGATTTGCGGGAACACTGTGCTAAAGAATTAGTAAAAATTGGATTCGACGGTTACGGCTTCGGCGCGCGACCAATCGATGAGCAGGGAAATTTTTTAGAAGAAGTTTTGCGTAAAACAGCTGAATATATTCCTGAGAACGCCTTACGCTTTGCGCTTGGCGTTGGTACCCCGGAAGACATAGTGCGTTGCGCAAAAATGGGTTGGGATATGTTTGATTGCGTAATACCGACTAGAGAGGGAAGACACGGAAAATTATTTATTGCGAATAATGGCTATAGATACACGACAATTAATATAAATAATGCTCAGTTTATCTCCGATTTTTCGATAATTAATAAAAAGAGTAAAATAAATGAGCTAAAAAAACATAGTCGAAGCTATCTTCATCATTTATTTAGGCTAAATGAAGTATTAGGTCAAAAACTAGCGAGTTTAAATAATCTAGAATTCTATCAGAATTTATTAAACACTTTAAAAAAATAAACAATATTCAGAAGCATATGAGTACTAAAATAATTGCCACAGTTGGACCAAAATCAGAATCTCCACAAAATTTAGAGGCCCTTCTTAAGGCTGGCGTTGATATTGTTAGAGTAAATTTTTCTCACGCTAGCTATGAGCAATATGTGCGTGTTAAAAAAATTATTGATCAATTTAATAAAAAATCAACTCGTAAGATTTCCATTATTGCTGATTTGCAAGGGCCAAGAATTCGTATTGGAAAAATTGTGCCCGAAGGCATAACGCTTCATGACGGCGAGAATATTAGTTTTTGTTTTCCAGGAAAAACATGTGAATTAAATAAAGGAATAATTCCAATCGATAATTCGGAGCTACATCTAGATATAAAAAAAGGTGAACCATTATATTTATGTAATGGTGAAATTGAAATTCTAGTGACTAGCGTTAAGAATGAAATAATATCTGGAAAAGTTGTAAAAGGCGGTTTCCTTACTTCGCATAAGGGAATAAATGTTCCTTATACAAATTTAAAACGCGGCGGACTGACTCCTAAAGATATTAGAGATGTTAGATTCGTTCTTAGTAAGGGAACCGATTATATTGCGCTTTCTTTTGTACAAACAGCGGATGATGTCGAAAAATTGCGCCGTTTGCTTGGTAAAAATTCTAAAATTAAAATAATTTCAAAAATTGAACGGGCGATAGCCTTGAAGAATATTGATAGTATAATTTGCGCCTCAGACGTGATTATGATTGCACGCGGTGATTTAGGTATAGAAATTCCGATTGAAGATTTGCCGATTGTCCAGAAAAATTTAGTTCGTCATGCACATTGGCATGATAAGCCGGCAATTATCGCCACTCAAGTAATGACCTCAATGATTACTAACGCTCACCCTACTCGGGCTGAAGTTTCTGATATCGCTAATGCTGTTTTTGAAGGAGCGGATATTATTATGTTATCTGACGAAACAACGATTGGTGCTTACCCGGTAGAAGCGGTAAAAATTCTCTCAAAAGTTATCAAACGAATTGAGCGTTCTTTGCGCCGAGAAAATGTAAATTTATAATAGTATGATGCAATTAATTTTTTTCGCAGTTTCTATTCTTGTTTTATTTTCGGGACATATATTGTTCTGGTTGTTTTTGATTAAATTATTTCAAATTAGTTCCTTCGAAGGTCGTCTAATTGCTGCGCTTATAATTCTTTTTGTGTTCTTAAGCACGGTCGCCGCATCGTATTTAATTCATAAATGGGATAATATATTTACCCGTTGGTATTATATAATAGCGGGATTTTGGATTGGTTTACTGGCAAATTTTAGTTTGATGATGATTGTCATTCTGCTTCTTCGATTTTTAGGATGGTCATTTGATTATTCTTTCCCGCTATTCGCTCTGAAATTTATATTTCTAGTGGGCGCGATTGCTTTGTCGCTGTTCGGTTTGTATAAAGCCTGGGTGCCGAAAGTAACAAGTTATGAAGTAGTTATTAAAGATTTACCAGACTCTTGGAATAATAAAGTTGTTGTGCAAATTTCCGATGTTCACCTTGGTCCAGTTTATCGTGAAAGATCATTTGCGCGTTTACTTAAAAAGGTACAAGAACTTAATCCGGAGGCTGTGTTTATTACTGGCGATCTCTTTGACGGCATGGAGTCGGATTTTAGCTGGTTAAATCATCCATTTACAAAAATGAATGTCCCACGGGGAATATACTATTCATTCGGAAATCATGATTTATATTTAGGTTTCAATAGGGCCATGGAACTTCTAAAAAATAATCCTGTCATCATTCTCGATAATAAAATGCGAGTTGTTGATGGTCTACAAATTATTGGTGTTAATTACTCCTTTAATAAAGATTTTGATTTGGAGGAGGCGATACTCGAGCAAGTGGGATACAGTAAAGATAAAGCAAGCATTTTGCTTTTTCATGAACCGAAAAATATTGAGCTTGCTAAAAAGGCGGAAATTGACCTACAATTATCCGGCCATACTCACAATGGCCAATTGTTTCCCTTTAATTATCTAGCTAAGCTAGCCTATAAGGGTTATGGACATGGTTTATTCAATGATGGCGACTTTTCTTTAATTGTTAACCGCGGCGCGGGAACATGGGGACCACCAATGCGAACAAGCGGGCAAAGTGAGATTGTAAAAATTATTCTTAAGAAAAAATAAAATGAATTTATCTAAATTATCCAGTATCCTTCAGGATGAACCGAAGTATCGATATGTCCAGGTAAATAAAGCTGTTTGGCAAGATTTTATTTCTTCTTGGCAAGAGGTTTCTAATTTACCGAAAGGTCTAAGAGAAAAATTAGACGCCGAATGTCCTTTAGAAATTAAGGCGCAACTCGATAAAAATAAAAGTAAAAATAAAAGTATTAAAGCGCTTATTACTTTAGCTGATGACGAGGCAATTGAGACTGTTCTAATTCGTCAAAAGGATAAGCGAAATACCGTTTGTGTTTCCTCTCAGGTAGGTTGCGCTCTCGCATGTGAATTTTGTGCTACCGGAAATTATGGATTTAGACGAGATTTAAAATCTGAAGAAATTGTTGAACAGGTAGTTTTTTGGTCACGTTATTTGAAGAATGAAGGGAAGGGAGAAAAGGTAGATAATATTGTCTTCATGGGTATGGGCGAGCCATTTCTTAATTATGTAGAGTTTATTAAGGCGGCTAAGTTTATCAATAACCCGGAGACATTGAATATTGGCTCACGCCGAATGTCGGTTTCGACTTCCGGCATCACAGAAGGAATAAAGAAATTGGCTGGCGAAAAAATGCAGATCAATTTAGCTATATCGCTTCATGCGTCTAACGATAATTTGCGACGCGATTTAATGCCGATTGCTCAGAAATATAATTTGCACGAGATTCTTAAAACGGTTGATAATTATATTACCAAGACTGGGCGTCGAGTTATGTTTGAATATTTAATGATGAAAGGAATCAATGATAGCGATAAAGACGCTTTTGAGCTAATCAAACTTTTGAAGAAACCGCTCTATATGGTTAACCTTATTCCTTATAATCCAACCGGTCGTTTTCAAGCCTCAAGTCGAGAACGAATTGAAAAATTCAAAAAAATATTAGAGGAGGCCGGCGTTGCCGTTACTGTTCGCCTGAGTTTTGGAGCAGATATTACGGCTGCCTGTGGCCAATTACGAGGTAAAAAGAAATAGTTATATGACTAAGGAGGGAATAATTATCGCGGTATCGGGAGGGCCGGGCACTGGTAAATCATCTCTCGTCCGTCGCCTGTCTGAGCACTATAAGGCGGTAGCCTTGTTTGAAGGCGAAGAAAAAGATTTTCCCGAAACGGTTAGAGAAGGAATAAAAACCGGAGAAAAACAATTGGCAACTAGAACATACTTTCGCAATAAAACCTTTTCGCAGTATTTAGATGCTCTAAGCGAAAAGGCAAAAAATAAAATAGTTTTTCTTGATAACTTTTGGTTAGTTAATGAGGTTTGCTGTCGCGAGTTTTTAAGTGATCCCTTCGAAAAAGAGTTAATGACAAGGGCAGCTGAGTTAGATAGAAAAATTTTTCCCTGGCCAGATTTAGTTATAAGCTTAAAGGCTAGCCCACAAAAAATAAAAGAATTTGTGTCTTCCCGCGGTCGAAGCTTCGAAATAAATAATGATTTTCTCGAGCGCTATGCCGCCATTCATGAAACACATGATGAATATTTGAAGAGTTTCAAGCTAGATAATGTTTTGTATATTGATCGCAGCGATCGTGATTTTAGAAATAAAGAAGATTTTGCCTGGCTAACTGAAATTATTGATAATAAATTACGGGAATTAAATAAGATTTAATGGTTAAAGAAATAAAATTAGGAGAACAGAATATAACTTATACACTAAAAATAAGTCCACGCGCCAAACGTTTACGTTTGGCGATTTATTGTAATGGCGATCTAATTGTGACTCAACCGCGTAATCTTCGAACGGAACAAGTTGATAATTTTATTCTTTCAAAATCCGCGTGGATTATTAGCAGGATTAATAATTTTAAAAATTCACCGGTTAATCCGCTTAATCTTTTAACGAGACGCGATTACCTTAATGCCCGTGAAAAAGCGAGAAAACTTGTTATCGAGCGTTTGGAATATTTCAATTCCTTTTATAATTTTAAATACGGGACAATTAGCATTCGTGATCAAAAGTCGCGCTGGGGAAGTTGCTCGCGCCAGGGAAATTTAAATTTCAATTTTCGCTTATTATTTTTGCCGCCAGAAGTTTCTGATTATGTTATTGTCCATGAGCTTTGCCATTTAAAAGAATTTAATCACTCGGCAAGCTTTTGGAAGCTAGTTACACATACCATTCCGGATTTTCGTGCTTTAAGACTTAAATTAAAAAATGGCCAATTAATATAATGGCCACATATATATAGATAAAAAAAGAGAGGGAACGCGTGGTCCCCTCAAAAAGATGCGTTATCCGCGGTAGATGTTAATCTATTGAGCAGTGATCGGAGTTCACTGCGCCGCGCACTGCCTGGGCAGTACACATCGTTCGGGTAAAGATATTACGAATTATTACAGCGCTGGGCGCTATAGAGTTTAAGACGATTACCGGCATTGGCAGCTTGGTTATTCGACTAGCTCGCATTTCGTGTTCTTTCCCGCAATTTTTTTTGCTCATAATGAACGGATTAATATATTATCATTATTATTTGTAATTGTCAATAGTAGTAGGCGATTATTCTCAAATTTCATCAAAATTAGCCAATATTAGATTAATATTTTGTGAGAAAAAAGTATATTATTTGATTCACGTATTAATTAGTAGCTGCAGCAAAAGTTTGTTATAATTAATCTATTAATATTAATCATAAATTTATGTTTACTTTATCATTACTGCCATTTGAAAAAAATGCGCTTGAACCATATATTTCTTCAAAAACACTCGATTTCCACTACGGAAAGCATCATCAGGCCTATGTCGATAATCTTAATAAATTGATTCTGGACTCTGATTTAGAAGCCAAAAGTTTGGAAAATATTATTTTAGATACTGCAAGCGATGTTAGTCGCGCGGGAATATTTAATAATGCCGCTCAGATGTATAATCATGATTTTTTTTGGAAGAGCTTGCGTCCGGTAGGCGTTTCTTCGGAGCCAGGCGAAAAACTATTAGCCTTAATTAATAAATCTTTCGGAAGTCTTGAAAATTTTTATACAGAATTAAAAGCAGCTGCCTTGGCGCAGTTTGGAAGCGGTTGGGCCTGGTTAGTACTTGAAGGGGAAATATTAAAAATCTTTAAGACTGCTAACGCCGATACTCCAATAGTCCATGGTCTTAAGCCAGTTCTCACAATCGATGTTTGGGAACATGCTTATTATTTGGATTACCAGAATCGTCGAGCCGATTTCGTTGAAGGAATATTAAAAAATATCTTAAATTGGGAATTTGCCACCAGCAATCTCTAATAATAAAAAATGTACAAAAATCCTTACATAAAGATAAAACCTAAAACGCGGGAACCTTATACCGAGGTTTATTTAATTCGTCATTGCCATCCTGACTATACGACGGAAAAAAAAGTGGGGGAACGTAATATGCTTTTGTCTGAGACGGGGCTTGAACAGCGAAAATTTTTAACAAAAAAATTGTTAACGATGAAGTTTGATAAGATTTATGCGAGTGAATTGGCTCGGGCGCAGGAAACAGCATTAATCTATGCTCAGAAGAAAAAGAAGTTAGTAGTCTTTGATAAAAGATTAAACGAAATTGATTGGACGCATTGGCTTAGGACTAAATATTTCAATGTGTCGGAAAAAAATCGAGAAAAAAAATTAAAATATCATCTCGAGCTTGATCGCCAGCTCGATAAAATGCAAACAAATGCTCGGCGTGCCTTGGCGGATATCTACAAGCATAATAAAGGAAAGAGTGTCGCTTTATTTTCACATGGAAATTTTATCAAGGCACTCGTGACTGGCATTTTGAATGCTGATGTAATCGGTTTTTTGTCATTAGAGATATTTCAATCATCGATCACAAAATTAGTTATTGATCGCGACGGCTTCGTAAAAATAAACTATATTAATGATGTTAGTCATTTACCGTCACCGCCTGATGAGGATTTATTTATTACTTTAATTGATTAAAATAATTCAATGAAAAATTGCCGCTTAAAACTTTTTTTCTTAATTATATTTGTTAGTTCCGGGCTTTCTGGTTTCGGGACTAGTTTTGTTGGCGTAAAAAAGGCAGAAGCGGCAATTAGTTTAAAAGGCAGAATATTGCTTCAGGTACAGGACAAAGGTCAGGCTTGGTATGTTAACCCCTTAAATAATCGTCGTTATTATTTAGGTCGGCCTGATGATGCATTTTTAGTGATGCGTTCGCTTGGCCTCGGCGTTTCTAATACCGATTTAAATTCCTATTTTAGTAGAGTCCCAGCGCGCTTAGCTGGCAGAATTTTATTAAAAGTTCAGGATAAGGGGCAAGCTTATTATGTTGATCCAGTTGAATTAAAATTATATTATCTCGGTCGTCCGGCAGATGCTTTTAATGTTATGCGTCAGTGGGGGCTCGGAATTAGCAACCGCGATTTAGAATCCATTTTAATTTCCACAGCGAGTAGTCCTGTCATAAGTGCTAAACCAATTAGTTCCGTAACGCCTGCGCCGATTGTCAGTAGTCAGAGTAATCGCTTTACTTTTAAATACCGAACTAATAATTACGAGCTAAGCTTACCGATGTCGCTTACGCTTTATAATAGTTATAAGACTTCTTCTAGAGTTTATACCTATAGTAGCAATAATGAGCCGACTAATTTGCGTGAGGTATTCTATGGTTTATTTTTAAAATTAAAAACCGACGATAGCTCGATTGATGAAATTCTAGCCAAACTAAAGAAAGTGGCGACTGCTAATAATTGGAGCGATGACCAAACAGCCGAATTTGTTTTATCCTTTGTACAATATATTCCGTATGATCAGCCCAAAATAAATGCCGGCTCAGGTGTTAATGATAATCCTTATTTTCCGTATGAGACTTTATATTTAGATAAGGGTGTCTGTTCTGATAAAACTTTTCTGGCAGTTTTACTTTTTCGAAAATTAGGATACGGAGCGGCGATTTTAGATTTTCCTGATCGTAACCACACAGCCCTGGGCATTGCTTGTCCAAAAGAATATTCCTTGAATAATTCCGGATATTGCTATGGCGAAACAACCAATTATTTTCCTTTGGGTGTTATCCCGCAAAGTATTAATAACGGTCAAGCTCAAACAGTTGAAGAATTTACCAATCTTTTTGATTCCAGTAATTTGGGTAAGATTGAAATATACCAAGCAACGAGTGGTAAACTATATCAGGGTATTCCGTCTTTGATTGCTCGAGCAGATGCTTTGCGTCTCGGAAAGATTGAATTAAACACTCTCCAACTCGAAATTAATGATTTGGGCACGAAGCTAGTGGTGAAAGAAAATGCCGCTAAAGCGATAAAAAGCCAGATGGATATTTATTACAATAACGGCCAATTTAAGGAGTATAATAATTTGGTGCCTAGCTATAATAGTGCGATTAATATCTATAATGCCGATTTGGCGATTTATCAGGTAAAGGTTAATGAGTACAACGCTAAAGTCATTCTTTATAACGAATCGCAAAGATCATTTTATCAGCTCTAAATACGCCGTAAATAAGCCTGTTTTGTCTTGACAAGTAGCCATTTTTAATATATCTTTATTAGCAGAGGTCTAGCCTCTAAAAGCGACCTCTTTTTATTTACTAAATTATCATGTTCGCAATTAATTTTCTTGTATAATATTAAATAAAATATTATATATGAGCGGACAGACGTAAAAAAGAAAAACATATGGTAAAAGTTCCAAAATTAGAAGACATGTTAAAAGCCGGCATGCACTTCGGCCATCGTACAAATCGTTGGCACCCAAAGATGAAACAATTTATCTTTACATCAAAAAACGGTATTTATATTATTGACTTAAAGAAGACTCAAGAGCAATTTCAAATTGCTTTAGAATTCATGGCTAAATTAGTTTCCGAAGGTAAGAGCATTCTTTTCGTCGGTACAAAAAATCAAGTTTCTGAACCATTAAAGAAAATGGCGTCAGAGATCGGCCAGCCTTATATTGTTGGTAAATGGTTGGGCGGATATTTAACGAATTTCATTGTTGTTAAAAAATCCGTTAAAAAATATTTAGATTTAATTGAGAAACGTGAAACTGGAAAATTAGAGAAATATACAAAAAAAGAACGTTTAAACTTTGATCGCGATATTAAGAAATTAGAAATGCGGGTTGGTGGTCTAACAAGCTTAAACAAGATGCCAGACGCTCTTTTCGTTTGGGATATCAAGGAAGAGGAAACTGCAATTAAAGAAGCACAACAGAAAAATATTCCGATTATCGCAATTTGCGATACTAATGTTAATCCAGAAGAAGTAAGCTATCCGATCCCAGCTAATGATGATTCAACTAAAACAATTAAGATTGTTTTAGATGCAATTAAAGAATCCCTTCTTGATGCTAAAAAGTCCGTTAAGGCTTAATTTAATCAAAATTTAATATTTAACAATATGGAACTCATCAAACAACTCCGCGAAATGACAGGCGCGGGTATGGTTGATTGTCAAAAAGCTCTTAAAGAAGCAGACAACAACCTCGAAAAAGCAATAGAAATATTGCGAAAAAAAGGTATTGCTAAAGCGGCCAAAAGAACTGACCGTGATACCAACGAAGGTGTCGTTAAGGTTAGCGTCAATGCTGAAAAAAATGAAGCCTATATATTGGAGCTAAACTCTGAGACTGACTTTGTTTCTCGCAATGATAAATTTCAAGGGTTTGCTGACTCAGTCATGGAAATAATTAAAAAGGAAAAACCAGCCAATCTTGAAACTTTGCTTAGCCTTAAATTGAGTACAGGTAGTGTTCAGGAGGATCTTGATAGTTTGAGCGGGACAATCGGTGAAAAGCTCGGTGTTAAACGTTTTGAGATACTGAGCGGTGCCTCTGTGGCCGCCTATTCTCACCTTGGCGGAAAAATGGGTGTTCTAGTCGCACTCGATACTGAAGGAAAATCTGAGCTTGCAGCTGATGTAGCAATGCAAGTCGCAGCCGCTAACCCAAAATATATTTTACCTTCAGAAGTTGATCCGACCGAAATGGCCAAAGAGAGAGAAATATATAAGGAACAATTAGTTAAGGAAGGGAAGCCCGAAGCAATGGTTGAAAAAATTGTCGAAGGCAAAGCAGGTAAATACTACTCTGAAGTTTGCCTTGCTGAACAGGAATATATCAAAGATGACAAAAAGAAAGTGAAGGATATTTTGGGCGGAGCTAAAGTTATCAAGTTCGTTCGCTTTTCACTTTAATTACTCAAATATTAATATAAGCCGGCTAATCCCGGCTTATTATTTACATGATTTACGCACAAGTACAATTTGCACCTTGGGATAAAATATATAATTTTTCTCTGGGCAAATCGGAAGTGTCTGTCGGTGATTTTGTAATTGTTGAGACTGAGCTTGGGCTTGAGTTAGGAAAACTCTTATCTCTAGTTGAAGAAATTGATCCGAAAGACGATAAACGAGAATTGAAACCAATTATTAGAAAGGCAGATTATGATGATATTGCACGTTTGCCAGATGCTACTCAAAAAGCGGAAGCCTTGGCCTTTTGTGATGAAATGATTAGTAAATATAATTTACCGATGAAGTTGGTCGATATCCACTATTCATTCGAAGCAAATCGTATAAATTTTGCTTTTATTTCTGACGGTCGAGTTGATTTCCGCGAATTGGTAAAAGATTTAGCGGCACATTTTGGAGTCAATATTCGATTAACTCAAATTGGCACCAGAGACGAAGCAAAAATTACTGGCGACTGTGGACCATGTGGTCGTGGCTTGTGTTGCCGGGGATTTTTAAAGGAGTTTTCCTCTATAACATCGGAAATGGCCGAAGCCCAGCAAGTCGTTCATCGCGGCTCAGAAAGAATATCGGGCATGTGTGGCCGTTTAATGTGTTGTTTGTCTTTTGAGTACGAGGGTTATAAAGAAATGGCCGGGAAATTACCACCAATTGGTACCAAGGTTAATGTGGATGGAACGCGAGGGATAATCGTTGGTCACCATATTTTAAAGCAAACAGTCGATGTTAAAATAAGCTCTGCTAAGGAAGGTGAACGTGATATAATAATTGAGGTTGATATTAATCGCCATCATAAAAAATAAGAAAATTCTCGCTTTAAATTATATAAAAATACGCCGCCATTATTTGGGGGCGTATTTTTAAATATTTCTAAAAATATGCTATAATTAAGTATAATAATTTAAAGAAAAATATCAAAAATATGCAAAAAATGAACATTGCAATTAATGGCTTTGGTCGAATTGGCCGAGCGGCAGCCAAGATAATAATTAATCGATTTCCGGGCGTGAATATAGTTGCGATTAACGATTTAACTGATCCAGAAACCTTGGCCCATTTAATGCAATACGATTCTTGTTATGGTCGTTATGGTAAAAAAGTTAGTTCCACTAAAGACTCTTTAGTTGTGGATGGATTTAAAATCCCAGTTTTGGCTATCAAGGACCCATCTCTTTTGCCTTGGCAGAAACTTAAAGTTGATGTTGTTCTTGAGTGCACCGGGCGCTTTACTAATAAGGAGGATTTAAGTCTTCATTTGAAAGCAGGCGCAAAAAAGGTAATCCTTTCGGCCCCGGCTAAAAAGGGAGGCGTAAAAACAATTGTTATCGGTGTGAATGAAAATAAATTATTAAAGAGTGATAATTTAGTGTCCTGTGCTTCTTGTACTACTAATTGTTTGGCACCAACAACAGCTATTATTAAAGAGCAATTTGGCATTAAAAAAGCGATAATGACAACCATCCATTCTTATACCGCTGATCAGAATTTAGTTGATGGTCCTCATAAAGATTTAAGAAGAGCAAGGGCAGCTGCTTTGAATATCGTGCCAACGACTACGGGAGCGGCAATTGCGGTTGCCGAAACTATTCCGTCGTTAAAAGGTAAGTTTGATGGTTTAGCGGTACGCGTTCCCACTCCGGTTGCCTCTCTTTGTGATACTGTTTATGTCTTAAATAAAAAAACAACAGTCGAAGCGGTCAATGCGGCTTTTATTAAGGCAGCGAAAGGAAAAATGAAAGGTATTATTGAGGCATCAGATGAAGAATTAGTTTCAACTGATATTGTCGGCAATCCTCATAGCTCAATCGTTGATTTAAAGACCACTAAAATTGTGGGTGGTGATTTATTGAAGGTTGTTGCTTGGTATGATAATGAATGGGGTTATTCAAATCGCTTAGTAGAGTTAGCCGTGTATTTAAAAAAGTTAATTTAATAAGAAATTATATATATGAAATTAGAAAATAAAGTGGCTGTTGTTACCGGTGCTTCTTCTGGGCTCGGCTTGGCCATCGCTAATCTTTTTGTGGCTGAGGGAGCAAAAGTTATTTACGCTGATCTTAATGAGGGTGATTTAAAGCTCGACGAAGCAAATGCAGTTTTTGTTAAGTGTGACGTGTCTAATTCTCTTGAAGTTGATGCTACGGTAAAAGCAGCTGTCGATAAATTCGGGCATCTTGATATTATGGTGAATAATGCCGGTATCGGTTCGCTCGGTGGGATTATGGACATAACGGATGAATTCTGGGATAAAATTATGGGAATAAATTTGTCCGGTGTTCTTTATGGCGCTCGGGCGGCAGCTAGAGCCATGAAAGCGACTAAAACAAAGGGCGTTATAATTAATATGAGTTCAATTCTTGGAACGGTTGGCATGCCTGGTGCGGTTGCTTATTGTGCTACTAAAGGCGGTGTTGTGCAATTAACCCACGCGGGAGCGCTTGACCTTGCGGCTGATGGCATAAGAATGAATGCGATTGCTCCTGGTTTCATCGCTACAAATATGACTAAAGCACCACTTGAGGATAAAAATTTTAAAACCATGGTTGCAATGAATACGCCCCTTGGTTATGTTGGTGAGCCCAGTGATATTGCTTCTGCAGCTCTCTATCTTGCAAGTGATGACGCTAAGTATGTTACCGGCACGATATTACATGTTGACGGTGGCTGGACAGCAAGATAAATTAAATAAAAAAAATGACCAATTCAAATAACATCATTGATAAAATAGAGGCCGCCGCCTTAGTTGGTCGGGGCGGCGCCTCCTTTTTGGTCGCCAAAAAATGGGCGGCCGTAAAAACTGCTCTTAAGACAAAAAAAGTTGCATATATTATTATTAATGGCGCAGAAGGAGAACCAGGTGTGAAAAAAGATGAGCACGTCCTTAAACATTTCTCTGAGGAATTGATAAACGGTGTTTATTTAGCGGATAAATTTCTCGGCACAGAAAAAGTTCAGCAAATATATTTTTTCCTTAATTCCGAATATTTTAAGAAATACTCGCCGGCGATTGAAAAGATATTAAAGATGAAAAAATATATTTCACTTGGAAAAAAAATTAAGTTTATTGTTAAGGGCGAGAGACTGACCTATATAAGTGGCGAAGAATCAGCACTATTAAATTTAATAGAAGGGAGGAAAGTAGAGCCGCGGCTTAAACCGCCTTATCCGACTCAAGCGGGATTATTTTCAGCGCCAACACTCATAAATAATATTGAAACTTTTTATAATGTTAGTTTAGTTTATTCTGGTCGTTTTAAGCACGAAAGACTTTACACCATAAATGGCGCTGTTCGTCATCGGGGAGTATTTTCGCTCGCGGCGGAACTAACAATCGAAGAAGTATTAAAAAAAACCAATAATGTTCCAGTTTTTAAGTTTTTTGTGCAATGTGGTGGCGAGGCCGCAGGAGAAGTTTTGCGATCCGATCAATTGAATAGACCAGTTGAGGGCGCCGGGTCAATTATGGTTTATGACTTTAAAAAAACTGATAAGCAAAAACTCATTAAATATTGGTTGAATTTTTATCATGAACAAAGTTGTGGCAATTGTACTATTTGTCGCGAGGGAACATATCGTTTATGGGAACTCATAAATAAAAAAGATTATGATAAAAAATTATTTTGGGAATTAATTAATGGGCTCGAGGAGACTAGTTTTTGCGGTCTCGGCCGTTCGCTCCCAACACCAATAAAGAGTTATTATTTTAATATTTTACAAGCTAAATTTTAATTTTATGGACAACGAAACAATGGTTAATAAACCCTTGAAAGTTATTACCAAAACAAAGTTAACGCCTGTTTTTGAAATGATAGAGGAGGCAAGCAAGACTTATTTCAAAAATATTAAAAAATTTATCGAAATTTACCTTCGCGGTCTGGTCGGTTTTATTCCGTTCGTCGCCCTGGGTTTACTGTTTATTTTATTAACTTCAGTTAGTTCAGTGCTCGATAATATAGTCGTGAGAACGGTCATGGTTTTAGTAATTTTTATTGCTGGCGTTTGGGCCATATATTATGGAATTCGGGTTAGAGCGGCAATGATAATACTTATAAAAAACAATTACAATTCTCCTAAGGATTGTTTCGAAGATAGCAAAAATTTTTTTTGGGGCTATGTTTGGGTCTCAATTTTAAGTACGCTTATAATTGGTTTATGGGCCATTCTTTTAATTATTCCCGGAATTATCTTCGCCATATATTACTTATTATTTAATTATACTTTTTTCTTTGAGGGGCTTACGGGAATGCAAGCCATAAGAAGAAGTAAGGAATTAGTTAAAGGTTATTGGTGGGCGGTTTTCGGCCGAGTTATGTTTATCGGTTTAATGGCAGGAATTATTAATATTTTTTTAGCCTCGCCACTAAGCTCCATGCAAGAAGGAGGCTCAGCTTATGTAAGCTATAACGCCTTAATGAATTTTATTTGGGCGCTTATTTCACCAATTATTGTAATCTATATTTATGATATTTTTCGTGATCTTGTCGCGATTAAGGCTCATGCAAATTTGAAATAAAATAAATTCTTTACCGAAAATAAATAATCTCTCATGACAATCACAATAAATAATAAAAAAGTTAAAGTAACTCCAGGGTCAACTATTCTTAATATTGCCACAGCAAATAAGATTAAAATACCCTCTCTTTGTGAGCACCCAGACCTAAAGGTTCAGGCCAATTGTCGGATTTGCGTTGTCGAAATTAAGGGTCGTGATCACCTAGAGACTGCTTGTTCAACAATTGTCGAAGAGGGAATGAATATTCAGACGGAAAGTGAACGAGTAAAAAAAGCGCGCTTATTAAATTTGGAATTGATATTTGCCGAACATTCAAAAAAATGCGCGAATTGTACACTTCGTTATGATTGTGAATTATTAAAACTTGCCACTAAATATAAAGTAAAAATTGATCGTTTTAAAGATCGGAAGGGAAATAGAAAAACCTATAAATTTGCTAACGCTGTCGAAATTGACGGCACGCAATGTATCGATTGTAAAAATTGCATCAGCGCCTGTAGTGACATTCAGAATATTAATTATCTTAAGATGGCGGGTGAGGGAGTTAATCAAGAAGTTGTTCCAGTAAAAGATAAAAATGTAGCCTGTATTTATTGTGGTCAATGCGCCTTGCATTGTCCGGTTGCCGCATCTCAGGAACAAGCAGCTTGGCAGAAAGTTGAAGAGTTGATTAAAGATAAGACAAAAATAGTTGTAGCGCAATTTGCTCCGTCGATAAGGGTATCGCTGGGCGAAGAGTTTGCAATGCCTTATGGCGCAAATTGTGAATCTAAAATATATACGGCTCTAAAGAAACTTGGATTTAATAAAGTTTTCGATGTTAATTTTGGCGCGGACATAACTACGATGACTGAGGCCGAGGAATTATTATCGCGTCTTAAAGACAAAAAGGCTGTTTTCCCGATGACAACTTCCTGTTGCCCGGCCTGGGTTGCTTATGCAGAATTTTATCATCCTGAACTATTGCCAAATTTAACGACCGCTCGATCTCCGCATATTCATTTAGCCGGTGCAATTAAAACTTATTGGGCGCAAAAAAATAAAGTTAATCCAAAAAATATTATTGTTGTTTCTATCGTCCCTTGTACGGCAAAGAAATATGAAGCAGCCCGAGAAGAATTGGGTTTGGACGGCCGACCCTTGGTTGATTTAGTGTTAACGACTAGAGAGTTAGCCTACATGATTAAGAAAAATAATATTGATTTTAAAAAATTAGCTGATGGAAAGGGCGAGAATTTGTTTAATTCTGGTTCCGGCGCAGCTGCAATATATGGTGCCTCCGGAGGAGTCATGGAATCGGCTCTCCGTACGGCTAACGCCCTTGTCTGCGCGGATAGTAAAAATAAATTATGTGATTGCCATTTAGAATTTAAAGAAGTCCGTGGTTTGGCAGGATTTAAAGAGGCGATTGTAAATTTAGATGGTAAGAAAATTAAGGTTGGAGTGGTTAATGGTATTGCTAATATAGAACGTATTTTACCAAAACTAAATAAATATCATTATATTGAAGTCATGGCTTGTCCTGGCGGCTGTCTCGGCGGAGGAGGACAGCCGATTCCAACTAATAAAGAGATTAGACAAAAAAGACTAGACGGTCTATACGCAATTGATAAAAAACGTCCTATTCGCCGTGCCCATGAAAATAAGGCAATGCTTGAGTATTATAATTGGGTCAAAAAAAATAATCTAAGCAAACAAGTTCTCCATACTAAATTTGCACGAACGACTGGGTCAATTTTAACAACGAAAAAAAATGGTAGAAGTTCTTTATTCGATTTTCTATTTTAAATAAAAAAATATGTCTAGAGTTCTCGCAACAATTTCAATTTTAGCGACCGACCGTCAGGCAGTTTCTGGCGAATTAAATAAAATATTAACCGAGGCTGGACACTTGATTATGTCTCGCTTAGGTGTTAATGTACAACGTAATTGTTTTGAGCATTGTTTGGGCTTAATAATTTTAGCGGTAGAAGGTGATGGTCCAAAAATAGCTGAATTAGAACAAAATTTAAAAACCTTGCCTCATTTAACTGTTAAATTAAGTATTATGAAAGAACAAGAATAATTTATGGACATCCCAGCATATATCAGTAAAATAATTAAAGATTTACAGGCCTCGGGCTACGAGGCCTATATTGTTGGTGGTTGTGTTCGCGATGTTTTAATGGCTAAAGTGCCGAAGGATTGGGACATTACGACAAATGCCTTGCCTGAGCAAATGCTTAAAATATTTCCAGATGCCAAATATGAAAATGCATTTGGTACTGTTCTATTACCAATCAGAGCCTTGGCAAAGGGCGAGGAAACAAAAGGAGCCTTAGAAGATGTTGTTGAAATCACAACTTACCGCAGCGAACAGGGTTATTCTGATCGTCGGCACCCAGATACAATTCAATTTGAGACAGAGTTAGATAAAGACTTGGAGCGTCGTGATTTTACTATCAATGCCTTAGCTCTAAATCCACTTGATGAAAAAAATATAATTGATTTATTTGGCGGTCAAAAAGATATTAAATTAAAAGTAGTTAGAGCAGTGGGCGAGCCGACAGATCGTTTTAAGGAAGATGCCCTGCGTATGCTCCGTGCTATTAGATTCAGCACACAGCTTGGTTTTGAATTAGAGCCAAAAACTCAACGTGCAATTGTAAAATTAGCAGGTAGCTTAAAGTTTGTTTCTAAGGAGAGAATTCGTGATGAGTTTATAAAAATTCTTTCTTCCGATCGACCATATAATGGAGTAATGCTTTTACATGAGTGTAAATTACTTCAATATATTTTGCCTGAACTTGAGCAGGGTGTAGATGTGAAGCAAGATCGCCACCATATTTATCCAGTATTTAAACACAATCTTTTAGCTTTAAAATGTTGTCCGAATAAAGAATGGCAAGTTCGTTTTGCTGCTTTACTTCATGATGTTGCCAAGCCTAAGACAAGAAAAATTGTAAATAATATTGCGACTTTTTATAATCATGAACATATTGGAGCGCGCATGACTGAAAAAATAATGACGCGTTTAAGATTTGCCAGTGCCGATCAAATACGCGTGGTAAATCTGGTAAAAAACCACATGTTCTATTATAATGTTGGAGAAGTCACAGCCGCATCAGTTAGACGTTTGATAGTTAAAGTTGGTAGAGAAAATTTAAAAGATTTAATAGATATTAGAATCGCTGATCGTCTTGGATCGGGCACACCGAAGGCAATGCCCTATAAATTGCGTCACTTACAGTACATGATGGAAAAAGTTCAGAATGACCCGGTTTCCGTTAAGATGCTTAAGTTAAATGGTGATGATCTTATTAGTATCCTTAAGATTCCGCCTAGCCCGAAGATTGGCGCTATTCTTGACGTACTACTCAGTGATGTTCTAGAAGACCCGGAATTAAATAATGTTATTTGGCTCAAGAAACGAGTTAAGGAGCTTGATAAATTTGAGTTAGAAGAACTTAGAATAAAAGCAAAAGAGCTTATTGCTGAAAAACGAGAAGAAGAAGATAAATCAATTAAAAAACAATTTAAAGTATAAAAGCTATGAAAAAGATTTTGTTTGTATTTGCGATTCTTGCAATCGCGTTTAGTGTTTCGGCTTGCACTAGTAAAACTGCTCTTACGGGTGAGGAAAATGTTGCCCCGACGAGCGTTACAGCCGATGAAGATTTTAATTTAGCAGATGATATAAATTCATCCGCACCGGCTAATACCTCAGCAACAAGCGATGCCTCACAGACCATCGCGACTGATGTGCCGGTTGATAATATCACAACTATGAAAAGTCCAGAAAATCAGGAAGATTTAACTAAAAGAATATTGCCAAGCAATTATTAAAACCAGCCTTGGTGATATTACTGTAAAATTTTACGCCGCTGAGTCCCCAATGACTGTTAATAATTTTTTAAATTTAGCTCAGTCCGGATTTTATAACGGAACTAAATTTCACCGTATTATTAAAGATTTTATGATTCAAGGAGGAGACCCATTAAGTAAAGAATCGAATACAGCTGTTTGGGGAACGGGTGGCCCAGGCTACCAATTTAAGGATGAATTTAATTCTCATAAATTAGTGCTTGGTAGTTTAGCAATGGCTAATGCTGGGGCAGGTACAAATGGTTCTCAATTCTTTATCGTTACGATTCCAGAAACTCCACGGCTAGACGGCAAGCACACAAATTTTGGACAGGTAACTGCCGGATTGGATGTAGTTAAAAAGATTGAAGCAGTTGAGACCGGAGTTAATGATCGCCCAATCGAACCAGTTGTAGTTAATAGTATTGAGTTATTGAAATAAATCATCGGACAAATATATAATAAAAAGACTCGTTTGCAGCGAGTCTTTTTTGTAATAATTAATGATATTTTTTACTTATAATGTCAATAGTTTAAATATTACTTAAACTAGGCTATAATGGACATAATTAGAATAACTTGTTATGGTTTAAATCTTATAAATTTTTTAATTGAAATATGAAAGTATATTTAGATAATGCAGCGACAACTCGTCTTGACCCTCGTGTTCTTGCTAAAATGAAGCCATATTTAAGCGACAAATATGGAAACGCTTCTTCGATTCATTCATTGGGTCAGGAGGCCTTTTTAGAGCTCCAGAAGGCCAAGGAGAGCGTCGCTAAGCTCTTGAATGGGGAAGCTGAAAGCGTGATATTTACTTCCAGCGCGACAGAGTCAAATAATCTGATTATTAAGGGGGTGGCGCTCGCAAACCAGGCTAAAGGTAATAAGATATTGGTTTCAAATATAGAACATCCGTGCGTGCGCGAATCAGCGAATGAACTAGCGCGAGCGGGCTTTGTCGTTGAATTTGTACCGGTTAACTCAGAGGGTTTAGTGACACCCGAAGAGCTGGAAAAACTTATCGATAAAGAAACTATTCTTGTTTCAATAATGACAGTTAATAATGAGATTGGCACGATCCAAGACATCGCCGCACTCGCTAAAATTGCTCATAAGCATGGTGCCTATTTTCATACTGACGCGGTTCAGGCAATTCCATATCTTAAAATTGATATTAAGAAAATGGGAATCGATCTCTTGAGCCTTTCGGCACATAAATTTTATGGCCCAAAAGGGGTCGGTCTTGCGTATATCGGAAAGGGAATTAAAGTTAAACCTTTAATTGTCGGCGGCGGTCAAGAAAATGGGATGCGAGCAGGGACATATAATTTACCGGGGATAATGGGCTTAGTATTTGCTCTTGAGCTTGCCTACAAAGAAAGAGCGACTTACTTGAAACATGTGAAAAGCCTGAAAGATTATTTTTGGCAAAAAATTAAGAAAGAAATTAGCGGTGTAAAATTGAATGGCTCAGCCACCAAGCGCGTACCGGCTAATTTAAATATCATGTTCGGTTCAATCGAAGGTGAGGCAATCCTCATGGATCTGTCGTATAAAGGTGTTTGCGTGTCAACCGGTTCCGCTTGCTCGGCAACTGATTTACGCGCTTCGTCAGTCCTAAAAGCGATCGGTTTAAATAAAAATTATCTGAATAGCAATATTCGTTTTTCTTTCGGTCGTTATAATACAAAAAAGGAATTAGACTATACGATTAAATGTCTTAAGGATACAGTTAAAAGGTTGAGAAGTTTTAGCCCGATAAAATAATAAGTATAAATAAATATAAAAAATAATAATTCAAAAATATGGCTTTAAATTATACAAAAAAGACGGTGGATCACTTTTTGCATCCACACAATATTGGAGAAATAAAGAAACCTGATGGTTATGCTCAAATCGGTAATATGGTTTGCGGCGATCAATTAGATTTCTTTTTAAAAGTAGAGAAGGGAAAAATTAAAGATGTAAAATTTCTTTCTTTTGGTTGCGCCTCAAACATTGCAACAGCCTCTCTTATGACGGAAAAAGTTAAGGGCATGACAATTGAAGCAGCCAAAAAATATAAATGGGAAAAAATTGTTTCTGATTTAGGTGGTCTGCCTCATCAGAAGGTTCATTGTTCCGTAATGGCTGTTCAAGGTTTAAAGAAGGCGATTGCTGACTATGAAAAGCGTCAGGAAACTGAAAAGGCGAAGCCTACAAAGGTAGTGATGAAAGTAATTGTAAAGAAAGTAACAGTTAAAGCAAAAAAGAAAAAAACGACGAAAAAATAAGCATACAAAAGACACTCCCATAAGGAGTGTCTTTTGTTTGTATCTTCAATCTACTTAGAATCGATTAGAATCTCTTCTCTAGAGGACGAGCTTCGTTAACAACGACTTTACGTCCGTCTAATTCCTGATTGTTGTACATCGCAATCGCATTGTCAGCGTCTGCGTCATTTTCCATTTCGACGAATCCAAAGCCTTTTGAGCGATGAGTCATGCGATCGGAAATGATAACGGCGGATAAAACGGTGCCAGCTTTAGCGAAAGCGTCCGCTAAACCTTGTTCGGTCGTCTTGAATGACAAGCCGCCGATAAATAACTTTTTCATTTTGTTTACTTTTTACATATTTTATTAAACGTAAGACGACCTTTTTTTAAAGAAAAAGCGGATTAATTGGTCCGCTTTTACTTTTAAAATAGCTTACCTAGATTTCAGTATATCCTATTCCCATTGATAAGTCAAGAGTTGATATAAGCGAAAAACAAAAAACAGGCCAATAAGAGCCTGTTTTTTGATATATTTAGAGCTTGAAGCTTAGAGTGAAACTTTAACACCAGCACTCATTGATGAGGCGATACTGATATTTTTTATAAATGTTCCTTTAGAGGCGGCTGGTTTAGCCTTCTTAATAGTATCGAGCAATGTTTGGTAATTCTCAACTAATTTCTTGGTATCGAAACTAACTTTGCCAATAACAGTGTGAACATTAGCGGTATCGTCATTCTTGAAACTGATTTTACCTTTCTTTAATTCCTCGATCGCTTTTGCTGGGTTAGTTGTAACGGTGTCATTTTTTGGAGATGGCATCAAGCCACGAGTTCCTAAAATTTTAGCGATAACAGCTAGGTTTTTCATCATCGCTGGTTCAGCGATAGCAACTTGGAAATCTGTTTTTTCAGTCTTTTTGATTTCGGCAATTAATTCATCGCTTCCGACAAAATCAGCTCCGGCTGCCTTTGCGGCCTTTTCATTTTCTGGAGAGACAAAAGCGGCAATTTTAACAGTTTTGCCAGTTCCGTTTGGTAGACTAACGGCGCCGCGAACCTGCTGGTCACCTTTTTTAGTATTAATTCCAAGGCGGAAATGAACTTCAATTGAAGCGTCGAATTTAGTTTTAGTTAATTTTTTTACAATTTCTAAAGCTTCTTCAATAGAATAAGTTTTTAAACGATCGTAAACAGCTGAGTTATCTACCTTTTTTACTTTAGCAACTTTTTTTTCTTCTTTTGCTGAAGTTTTTTTAGCCGGCTTCACGGCTTTTTCTTTTTTAGCCATAGTCTTTTCGTGGTCAAGCGTTCAAAACCGAACTCCCACAATTATATATTATTTAATATCAACACCCATTTGGCGAGCAGTACCGGCGATAATGTTTTTAGCTGCTTCTATGTCGTTAGCGTTTAAGTCTGGCATCTTTGTTTTTGCAATTTCTTCTAATTGCGCTTTAGTGATTGAGCCAACCTTAACCGTTAACGGCTTGCCTGATCCTTTTTTAATTCCCGCTGCCTTTTTGATTAACTCTGAAGCCGGGGAAGTCTTAAGGATGAAATCGTATGTTCTATCTTCATAGACGGTAATTTCAACTGGGATAATGTCTCCCATTTTATCCTTTGTCTTATCGTTAAAACTCTTACAGAATTCAGCGATATTCAAACCGTGTTGACCTAAGGCTGGACCGACTGGAGGGGCTGGATTAGCTTGACCACCCGCAATCTGTAATTTAATTTTTGTCTTTATTTTCTTTGCCATATAATAATTTTTAGTTTAGGACGTAGAAGCATCGCCCTGTTATTTCATTAAACTTTTTTAATCTGTAAGAAGTCGAGTTCGACTGGGGTTTCGCGACCGAAGAGGGAAACGGAAACTTTGACTTTACCCTTGGCTTCGTCGACGGCAGTAACTTTACCTTCCATATTCTTAAATGGCCCCTCGTTAATGCGCACTGGGCTGCCAATAATAACGTCAATTTGAAATTTAGGATCCTCAACCCCCATTCTCTTTTGAAGCGCTTTAACTTCAGCTTCGCCAATCGGAGTAGGAATTGTGCCGGTGCCAATGAAACCGGTAACATTTGGGGTATTTCGGACAATATACCAAGATTCGTCGGTTACCATCATCTCAACAAGAATATATCCAGGGAAGATTTTTTCTTCGACGACCTTACGTTTACCATTTTTAATTTTAATTTTTTTCTCGGTTGGGATCAAAATATTGAAAATCTTGTCCTCCATGTCCAAAGATTCAACTCTTTGTTTTAGATTCTGAGCGACATTTTCTTCATATCCGGAGTAGGTGTGGATGACGTACCAACGTCGGCCTTGATTTAATAATTGCTTGGCCATAAATTTTAAATAAATTTAAGAACGATTAATGTTTATTATCGATTAATAATAAGTTGAAAACCCGTAGTGAATAAATAGTCCAGTAGACCTAAAAATAAAGCGACTCCGATACTAATAGCAATAACTAGGATTGTATAGTTTCGAGTCTCTTTTTTAGTCGGCCAGGTGACTTTTTTCATCTCGGCAATCGATTCTTTAATGTAGTTGCTTAATTTGTTCATATTGGCTAAATTTGGTATTTAAAAATGACCTCGTCGGTCACCTTATTTAACTGTTGTAATCATACAAAATTGAGCGTCTGTTGTCAAGAGCCTTAGGTTTGCCTTTTGCGCCTAAACACGTTACAATAATATTGAAAATATTTTTCTTATTTTTTTATATGGTTAGCCCAAATTTAATCAAAAGAGCCGAAGATTCTCATCCGATTGAAATTAACGAAAACACCAAGAAGCTGTTTCAAGTTATTTATAGCGAACAGACAGCCAAGGAGGAACAGGATGATAATATTCCAAAAATAAAAGTTTCTACCCTTATTTCGCGGGTGGCCTTTTTTTATGAAAAAGTTCGCAACGCTGTAGACTACGAAGAAGAACATCTGCTTCGTAAAAATGCGATTGCCCGTATTTTGCGTCGCCAGGTGATGATTGAGGGCGTGGTTAAGGAGGCCGATAGCATGGGGATAGCCAATCATTTATTGGTTGAGTTAATAAGAGGGAGTTATTTGCCCAATAATAAAATTCCGGAGACTAAGATTAAGGAGATTGGTGTCTTGCTCGAAAAATATATTCGCCTAAAGGACCAAATGGTTCTAAAGATTAATACTTCACTAAGCTTGAAGACCGATATCGGCAAAGCAAAAGATCTGATTAATCAAAAAAATCATCTTGTTAGCTGGCTTTTAACTCTAGCTGCTTGTGAGATTGAAGATAATCTTGCTCCAAATAGAGTAAAGCAGATGATCGTCAATAATCTGTTTGACGTTTTGTCTAGTAATATTAAACTGCCGGACGACTTGCCTTACGCATCAGACCTAGAAATTCAAACATATTTAAGTATCGGCCGAACTTATCTCAAGTTAGACGAAGACATGTTAAGTTTCATCCTCTTCAAATACTATAATAGCGAGTGGCTTGATTTGAGAGAAAAGGATGTTCTTAGCGCTGATGATGACCGGAAAATTAAGGCGATTGCTATAAAAATGAGCGAGATGAATAAGCTAGTTAAAGAGCAGCTTAATCATCCACTTACCAAACAATTAGACAAATTAGTTCATGTATATTCCTTATATTTTTCGATTTTAGCAGAAACAATCGAAAGTGACCCAACGAAGGTTTACGGAGAATTACAGAAAGGCGAGAAAAATTTCTCCGCTCTTTTGAAGAAAGTTTGCAATTTAAAATATAAAAAAGCTAAAGCGCGTCTTTGGACGGCGGCCGTTCGCAGTATTATATACATTTTTTTAACAAAATCAGTTTTTGCTATTGCCATCGAGCTCCCGGCGATTAAATGGTTTAATGAGCCATTAAACGTCTACGCCCTGGCCATTAATATTTCTTTCCCGGCCGTTTTATTATTTTTTATCGTCCTTCTCTCAAGAACGCCGAAAGATAATAACACCGATAAAATTATAAACGGGATAAAGGAGATTGCTTTTGTCGGTCAAGAAAAGAAGCAGCCGATAACCTTACGTAAACCGACGCGTCGCAATATGTTTACCGATGGGATTTTTAATCTTATTTATGCCGCTTCCTTTTTTGTCACGGTGTACTTAATTATCAGGGGTTTGGAATTTATTAATTTTAATTGGGTTAGTATTACAATTTTCTTATTCTTTTTGGCCTTTGTTAGTTTTTTTAGTATTATCGTCACCAAAGGTATAAAAGAATTAATGATTGTTGACCGCCGTGAAAATCTTTTAACCCTAATTATTGATCTGTTCTATATGCCGATAATTTTAGTCGGCAAATGGATGTCGAGTAATATTTCAAAGGTTAATATTTTTATTTTCATTTTTGATTTTATACTTGAAGCGCCTTTTAAGATTTTAGTAGAAATTGCCGAGGATTGGACGAAATACGTTCGGGAACGTCGGGAAAATATGGAATAATTTATGAGTATCATAAGAATAGTCGCTACGCCTATCGGTAATTTGGAAGATTTGACTTTACGGGCTCTTCGAACATTAAAAGAGTCTGATTTTGTTTTATGCGAAGATACGCGAGTTAGTAGAAAATTATTGGATCATTACGAAATTAAAACACCGACTATCTCATATCATCAGCATTCGGGAGATTTAAAAGTTGATAAAATTATTTCATTGCTTCGTGAAGGAAAAAACTTAGCGCTCGTGACTGACGCCGGCACACCCGGCATTTCCGATCCGGGAGGAAAGCTCGTTTCAATATTGCGCGAAGAGTTTGGCGATGAAATTTTAATTGAAAGCGTGCCCGGGGTTTCAGCACTTGGCGCAGCAATTTCAATTTCAGGCGCTGGCTTTGATCGTTTTCTTTTTCTCGGCTTTCTTCCACACAAGAAGGGAAGACAGACGATGCTTCGCGAAATAATGGCCAGTAATTATCCGGTAGTAGTTTATGAATCAAAGCATAGAATAATAAAGTTGCTTGAAGAACTTGAGATTATTCGCGCGGAAAAGGAATTAAAAATAATGGTGGCGCGCGAACTAACAAAAATGCATGAATCTTTTTACTCGGGAAGTCCGTTTAGCGTTCTTGAAGAAATTAAAAATGATCCAAATAATTTAAAAGGGGAATTTGTTGTTTTAATTAAAAAATTATAACTATGTCGAAAAATAAATATTTTTATATTACCACAACCTTGCCTTATATTAATTCGGATCCGCATATTGGTTTTGCGGCGGAAATAATTAAAGCTGATGTTATCGCACGTTATCAGGCTCAGCGTGGGGCGCAGGTGTTTTTTAATACCGGGACAGATGAGCATGGTTTAAAAATTTTTCAAAAAGCCCAGGAACTCGGGATTAATGTTCAGGAATATTGTGATTTATATTCGGCCAAGTTCTTGCCACTAAAGGAAAAATTAAATCTCTCATATAATAAATTTATCCGTACGACTGACGAGGTCCATAAAAAAGCGGCTCAGGAGTTTTGGAAACGTTGTGACTTAAATGGAGATATTTATAAAAAAAGTTATCAAGTTAAATATTGCGTGGGATGCGAAATGGAAAAAACTGACTCGGAGCTTGTTAATGGTCATTGCCCTCTGCACCCTAATCAGGAATTAGAAATTATAAATGAAGAAAATTATTTTTTTCGTTTTTCTAACTATCAGGAAAAATTATTGAAATTTTATAAAAATAATCCCGATTTTGTTGTGCCAAGCAGTCGCTTAAAAGAAATATCTTCATTTGTTTCTTCTGGCTTGCAAGATTTTAGTATCTCGAGACTAAAGGAAAAAATGCCTCATGGTGTTGCGGTTCCTGGCGACGATAGCCAAGTTATGTATGTTTGGTTTGATGCTTTGGTAAATTATATTTCAACTCTCGGCTGGCCAAACGAATCTAAAGACTTTGCAAATTATTGGCCAGGTGTTCAGGTCTGCGGCAAAGATAATTTACGTCCGCAAACGGCGATGTGGCAAGCAATGTTGATGTCGGCCGGAATAGCTAATTCGAAGCAAGTTCTAGTTTTTGGATTTCTAACTGCCAATGGTCAAAAAATGAGCAAGAGCTTGGGCAATGTTGTTAATCCTTATGAGTTGGTTGATAAATATGGTGTCGACGCGCTTCGTTATTACTTATTGGCAGAGATCGCTCCATTTGAAGATGGTGATTATAGCGAAGAAAAGTTTATTGGGCGTTATAATTCAGACTTAGCTAATGGCTTGGGAAATTTAGTAGCCCGCGTTTCTAATTTACTAGAGAAAAATGAGATTAAAACAAATTTTAAAGTTGATTTAAACGATAGTTCTCTCAAAGAAACTCTTAATCATTTCACAAGCAGCATGGAACAGTATCGTTTCAATGAAGCTCTTCAAGGTCTCTGGGAAAAGATAAAAGCTTGTGACGAGAATCTGAGTCAGAAAGCACCTTGGAAAATGACTGATAAAAAAGAAATCGAAGCGGCTCTTCTCCCCTTAGCACAAACACTTTTAAATTTAGCTTATTTAGTTGAACCTTTTTTACCGGGAAGCGCTGCAAAAATTCAAGCGCAATTTATAGCCGAACAAATTAAAAAAGGCGAAGTGCTTTTTCCACGTTTATAATAACATAAATATATGTCGACTTTAGACATCGGGTTATTGGTTATTCTTATTGGCTTTGCTTTAAATGGGCTGTTTAAGGGTTTAATCAGACTTTTAGGGCACGTAGTCGGTTTAATTATCGGCGCCTACATAGCTAGTCATTTTTATCTAGTTTTCTACGGCTGGTGTCAAAATATTTTTAACGGACATGACGCTGTTGGCAAAGTCGTATCATTTATTATTTTGTTCACGGTGACAACCTGGATTTTAGATTTTGTATTTAAATTAATTGAAAAACTTTTTAATCTAATTGCTATTATTCCAGGCAGTAAATATATTAATAATATCGCCGGAGCAATTTTGGGATTTATTGAAGGTGCTCTTTTCCTTGGCTTAATTATTTTTGTGGTCTCACGTTACGCGATAATTGGTAATTTTTTTGGAACACAATTAACGACCTCAGTCGTTTCTCCAGTATTGCTTCGTATTGTGAATATTATTATGCCAATTTTACCGGATGCGCTTAAGGCCTTAAAATCAATTATTTAAATAAAATATTAGAATAATTTCATGACTCATGTTGAAATAAAACCGACTAGAATAAAACCGGCTATCATCGATCTCGTAGTCGGTTCTTTGCAAATAGGACAAGTAGTAGTTTTGCCAACCGACACGATATATGGTTTAAGCTGTCTGGCTGATCGTTTGCGTCCGATAAATAAAATTTATCATTTAAAAAAAAGGGATCCGAAAAAACCAGTTTTGATTCTTGTTGCTAGCATTGAGATGGCAAAAAAATATGTAATCATTTCGGATAAGCAAGAGAAACTTTTAAAAAAAATTTGGGCAAAAAAAGCAGCGCCGACAACCGTGATTCTGAAAAATCGTCGAATATTACCGCGTGAACTTACACGCGGCTCAGATGGCTTGGCAGTGCGTTTGCCTAAAAGTGTTTTTTTAATTAAAATATTAGGGAAAGTAAATTGCCCGCTCGTTTCAACTAGTTTGAATCTTAGTGGTCAAAAAAATATTACCGATCTTCACCGGCTACATTATTATTTTCCAAAAAAGAATAATCGGCCGGATTTAGTAATTGATGCGGGCCCATCTCCACAAAAGCGTCCATCGCGTCTAATTGATTTACGCGATGAAAATGCCCCAATTATAATTAGAAAATAATAATCAAAATATGAAAATAAATCGTGAAAAAATAAATAAACTAGTACCTGGACTTATTTTACTTGCCATACTTTTGGCAACTTTTTGGGGAGGTTTTTATGCTGGTCGAAAGGGCACAAGTGTGGCTGGTCGTTCATCCGCTAGAATTATCGCTCTAACTGATGCGAAGACAACGGTAGCTAACTCTGATGATAATTTTGATTTTAATTTATATTGGGAAGTTTGGGATGCTCTTAAAGTTAATTATGTTGATAAAGTAAAAATAAAAGATAAGGACTTATTTTACGGCTCGCTCAAGGGCTTAGCGGAATCCGTTGGTGATCCTTATACGGTTTTTATGGATCCGACGGATGCGAAGGAATTCGCCAATGATTTAGCAGGCACCTTCGAAGGTATTGGCGCCGAAGTAGGTATGAGAAATGAAATTGTGACTATTATTGCTCCTCTTGAAGGTATGCCAGCGCAAAAAGCAGGACTTCGGGCGGGTGATAAAGTTTATGCAATTAATGGAACTTCGACTATTGGGTTATCAGTTGATCAAGCGGTAAAATTAATTCGCGGTAAAAAGGGAACGAAAGTTACCCTAACTGTTTTGCGTAGTGCCGGTGAAAAACCGAAAGATATCATAATTACTCGTGACGTTATTTTTGTTAAAAGTGTGAAAACGGAAATGAGAACCGATGGGATATTCGTTATCAAGGTTACTAATTTTAATGATGATACTCTTTCCTTGTTTAATGCGGCCGTAAGTGAAGCCGTAGCGAAGAATCCGAAGGGAATTATTTTAGATTTAAGAAATAACCCGGGTGGATATTTAGATACGGCCGTGGCTATGGCCTCGGAATGGGTTGAGGCCGGTCCGGTTGTTGCTGAACAATTCGGCGACAATAAAAGAAATGAATACCCATCTAACGGCCGAGCGCGTTTAAAGAGTTTCCCGACGGTTGTTTTGGTTAATGGAGGTAGCGCTTCCGCCTCAGAAATTTTAGCTGGCGCTCTGCGCGATTATAAAAAGGCAACTTTAGTCGGTGAACAAACATACGGGAAGGGTTCGGTGCAGACTTTGAAAGATTTAAGCGACGGCTCAACTTTAAAAGTTACAATCGCAAAATGGTTAACTCCAGCCGGTGACTTTATTAACGAAAAGGGAATTGCTCCGGGAGTAGAAATAAAATATACGCAAGCTGATATTGATAAAAATGTAGATCCGCAAATGAATAAGGCTTTGGACATTTTAAAGCCCAGGAAAAAATAAAAGATAAAGGCAGCCCGAGAGGTCTGCCTTTTGTTCGTTATTGCCTGAATGCTAGGCAACGAGTTTCTGTTTAGTTTTTTTGTTTGTTTCGTTCTTTGTTTTTTGTTTTTTGATTTTTGGAATTTGGATTCTCCGACCTGATCCAACTTCAAATCGAATTATTTGCTCAGTATTGAGCGGAATGAATATCGGCAGTGGCCAATCTTTTGGTAGCGCAACTTTGATTGTCGCTACATCATAATCATTTTCTTTCGAAAACTTTGTGATTCCTGGGATTGTCTCCTCTGTGCAAAGACTTTGCGGTTCTTTTCCTGTTACCCATTCAAATAAATGGTAGCGTCGAATAAGGCCCCGACTTGTAGGCATTTCAGTCTTAACTAAATACAGCATTCTTGTGAGTTTTAGATTAAACGTTTAATGAACTATTGTTTGCCAATAAGAATTTTATATCATAATTATATTTAATTGTCAATAACTATGTCTTTGGATAAAAAAACTGTAAAAAAAGCTAAAAAAGAAGAACATGCGACCAAATTCATCTTCGTTGTTGGGGGTGTTATGTCTGGGGTTGGGAAGGGAGTTACAACTGCTTCTATTGGGCAAATTCTACAGGCACGCGGTTATAATGTTAGTGCTATTAAAATGGATCCCTATATTAACGTTGATGCGGGGACAATGAATCCAGTCGAGCATGGCGAAGTTTTTGTGACTGAAGATGGTGATGAAACTGATCAGGATATCGGTAATTATGAGAGATTTTTGAATAAAAATATTTATCGTGAAAATTACATGACGACCGGTCGAATATATCAGACAGTAATTGCGCGTGAAAGAAATTTGGAATACAAAGGGAAGTGCGTCCAAGTTGTTCCTCATATTCCACAAGAGATCCGCGATAGAATTGAGAAAGCGGTCGCCAAAGTAAAGGCCGAGATTATGATTATTGAGGTCGGCGGAACGGTTGGTGAATATGAAAATCTTCTTTTTTTGGAAGCGGCGAGAGTAATGAAATTATATCATCCGAAGGATGTGCTTTTTGTTATGGTTTCTTATTTACCGATTCCTAATATGATAGGAGAAATGAAAACAAAACCGACTCAGCATGCGGTTCGTAGTTTGCAAAGTGCTGGAATTCAGCCAGATTTCTTGGTAGCGCGCAGCGAGCGTCCGATAGATATGGCGCGTCGGGAAAAATTATCGATCAATTGTAACGTGGCGCTTGAGGCGGTTATTGCTGCCCCGGATGCAGATTCAATTTATGATATTCCTTTAAACTTTGAGAAAGATGATTTAAGTTTGCGAATTTTAGAAAAATTTGAGCTTCCAGTTAGAAAAAAGAACAGCGATAATGCGGCCTGGAAAAAAATGGTTCTGGCTTCAAAAATTAAGGATCCGGAAATAAATGTTGGAATTGTTGGAAAATATTTTTCCAGCGGAGATTTTAATTTTAGTGATTCCTATATTTCGGTCATTGAAGCAGTTAAGCATGCAGCCGCTTTTAATCATTGTAAGGTTAAGTTGCATTGGTTGAGCGCCGAGGATGTTGAGACGGATGGCGTAAAAGTTTTGAAAAATATAGACGGGATTATCGTGCCGCAAGGCTGGGGTGGTCGTGGATCAGAAGGGAAGATAAAGACAATTAAATATTGCCGGGAAAATAATATTCCATATTTTGGTCTTTGTTATGGCATGCAAATGGCCGTAATTGAATTTGCGCGGAATGTAGCTGGTTTAAAAGATGCAAATTCGGCAGAGTGCGACTCGAAAACTAAGAATCCAGTTATTCATATAATGCCAGGACAAGAGAAATTAATTGCGGAAAAAGGCTATGGCGGAACAATTCGTCTTGGCGGCTGGCCATGTAAGTTAAAACCGGGCACACATTTAGCGAAAGCATATGAGCGATTTTCATCTCATAAGATAGTCTCTGAGCGACATCGACACCGCTTCGAATTTAACAATGATTACCGCGAAATGTTTGAGCGTCTGGGTTTAATTGTCTCCGGAACATCTCCGGATTCTAAGATAGTCGAGGCAGTCGAAATCGCGAATCACCCATTCTTTATTGGTGTTCAATTTCATCCTGAATATATCTCCCGTCCGCTTGCCCCTCATCCTTTATTTGTCGAATTTGTAAAAGTTTGCAAAACGAGTAAATAATCTTTAAATATAACAAAAAACAGGCTATTGGCCTGTTTTTTGATATGTCGTTGTTTTACTTTTTAATTACTTTCTTTGTAGCCTTTTTAGCTACTTTTTTGGCTGTTTTCTTAATCAAACTTTTTTTAGAAGCACGCGCTGTTTTAGCAACTTCCTTACGAGCAGCGGCCGCTTTTGCGACTACTTTAAGTTCTTCGCGTTTAGCCTCAGTTAAAGGTATTACGTTAACAATCTTGGTAGATTTAAGCGTATTGTTAAATTTGCGTAATTTTCTGGTTGTGAATTTTACAAAACCGCCCTGAAGAGCGAATAAAGTATCATCTCCGCCAATGCCAACATTTAGGCCAGGATGATATTTGGTACCGCGTTGTCTAATAATGATGGCGCCAGTTTTAGCCCATTGCCCGTCCGTCAATTTAACGCCTAAACGTTTACTTTCTGACTCGCGGCCTAGTGAGGTTGACCCGGCAGCTTTCTTATGTGCCATATGGATTGTTCTACACCGAAAATGCTAGCCAGAAGACTAGCAATCAAAGGTAATTTAAGTTTTATTGTATAAATATAACTCATGAATGATAAATTGTCAAATCTGAGCCCTAAATTAGGCTTTAAAAGGGTTTTAATATTTATTAAATATGCTATAATAATAACATAAAAACTAAGTAAAAATCTAATAAAAAAAATATGGTAAAAGTAAATTCCGAGAAATGTATTGGCTGTGGCATGTGCGCGGGAATGTGCCCGTCTACTTTTATAATGGGTGCCAGTGGTAAGGCTGAAGTTCAAAATCCTGAAACAACTGATTGCTCAAAAAACGCGGCTGAAAACTGCCCAGTGGAAGCAATAAGCGTTAATTAATTTTTAATTTATGGCCGGAGAAATAATCGCTGAAAAGTTTAATCTTGAAAAGCGCGAAGCCGTGCCCGTTAAAACTGAAAATATACCTAGTTCGGAGAATAAACCGGAACATATTTTGCCGTCCGTTGAAAGAGTCACTGATGCTCCGAAACCAATTGAAAAAAAAGGAGAGGGTAATATTGTTGCCGCCTCTCAGGCGCAAACATGGCAAAAACAACGCGCCACGGAAATAGACAATGTTTTGTCCGAAGGCTTGAATGAAGTATTTCTAAAAATGAACGCCGCTCAGCAGGCAGAATTTAAGAAAACAGGAGAAGAGACAGTTGTAAAAATTAATAAATTATTATCAGAAACAAAAGTTAAAGTTAATAAAATAGTTGAGCTGATTAGAAAGTGGCTAAAAATGATTCCGGGAGTTAATAAATTTTTTATCGAGCAGGAAGTTAAAATCAAAGCAGATAAAATTGTTAGATTGAAAAATAAGTTTTAAATATGACCATAATAACGACGCCGAGCGCGGCCGATTATTTGTTTATCATTTTACTTTGGGCAGGAGCGCTCATTGTTTTTTTAGTTTTATTAATTAGACTATTACGCTTCATACTGACTCGTCGTCACTATTTTCCCCATCAAGTCTTTTTGGTTAGACTTCCAAAGGAAAAACCAGACGATGATAAGAAATTAAACAACGTTCAAACTCTTCGCGAAGAAATTGCCAAGGGAGAAACAATATTTGCGGCTGTCGGCGGACTGAAAGCTGAGCGTGGGATCAAGGCCTGGTTCACGGGCAGACATGATCATTTTTCTTTTGAAATTGTTGCTAGTCATAATAAAATAGCTTTTTATATTGTTGCGCCTTTTGATAATTTGCGTTATATCGAGCAGCAAGTACAGGCTTATTATCCGGATGCCATTATCGAAGAAGTTGAAGATTATAATCCCTTTAGTATGAGTGGGCAAATCGCCGCGGCCTCTCTTAGAACGACTCGCGGTTTTTTCTTTCCGATAAAAACATATCAAAAAATGGAGGTTGATCCTCTTAATTCAATAATCAATACTCTTTCAAAATTAGGAAAAGACGAAAGTCTGGTAATTCAATATTTAGTACGTAGCGCTAAAAAGCGTTGGCATCGAAAAGCCAGACGTGTTGTTGCTAAAATACATAAGAAAAATTCTGTGCTGGCCGGCGTTAGAGCTAGCACGCCCTTAGGAATAGTGGCCGAAATTTTTATGACCGGCGGCGCCATGAAAAAGAATAAGGAAATTAACTCTAGCCGTAAATTGTCGGCGATTGAAGAGGAAATGGTGAAGTCAATTGAGCAGAAAAATTTAAAGACAGGTCTTAATGTTAATTTGCGGATTATTTCTTGCGCGAAAACAAAAGAGGACGCGAACAGGTATTTAGAAAATATAGTTTCTAGTTTTAGCGAATATAATAATTTTAGTTATGGCAATAATTTTTCGCGCGCTAATAAGAGAGCGCCAGAAAAAATAGTACAAGATTTTATTTATCGTCATTTTCAAGAAAAAAATAGTTTCTTGCTAAATAGCGAAGAACTTGCGAGTATTTTTCACTTTCCTTTGAAGGGAACCGAAACCCCAAATATTCTTTGGCTTTCATCTAAAATTGCTCCGGCGCCAGCAACAATTCCGACTGAAGGAATTACGCTCGGTCTTAATGTTCATCGTGGTGTAAAGAAAGAAATACGAATTAAGCGGCAGGATCGCCGTCGCCATACTTATATTATTGGTAAATCTGGTACTGGTAAATCAGTTCTCTTGGCTAATATGGCCATTCAGGATATTCAAAACGGCGAAGGTGTTTGTGTATTCGATCCGAATGGAGATTTGATTTCCGATATTCTCGAAAGAATTCCACCGGAAAGAGCTGAAGATGTTATTATTTTTTCTCCTGGTGATATTGAACGCCCACTAGCTCTAAATTTACTTGAATACGACCCGCGTTACCCAGAACAAAAAAGCTTTGTTATAAATGAAATGATTGGTATTTTGGATAAGTTGTATGATCTTAAAGCAACGGGTGGCCCGATGTTCGAACAGTATATGCGCAACGCCATGCTTTTAATCATGGATGATCCGGAGTCTGGCTCTACTTTGATGGAAATTCCGAAAGTTCTGGCTGACGAGGAGTTTCGAAAATATAAATTAAGTCAATGTAAGAATCAAACAGTTGTTGATTTTTGGCGCAAAGAAGCTGAGAAGGCTGGCGGGGAAGCAGCGCTCGCAAATATTGTTCCATACATTACCTCTAAATTAACATCTTTCATTTCTAATGATATGATGCGGCCGATAATCGGTCAGCAAAAAAGTGCTTTTAATTTGCGTGAAGTTATGGACGGGCAGAAAATTCTCTTGGTCGATTTACCGAAAGGTCTTGTCGGGGAAATGAATGCTTATCTTCTGGGAATGATTTTAGTCGGTAAGATTTTAATGGCAGCTTTATCAAGAACTGATTTACCTCCAGAGTCTCGAAAAGATTTCTATCTCTATATTGATGAGTTCCAAAATTTCACTACCAATTCAATTTGTCAGATTTTGTCTGAAGCTAGAAAATATGCGCTTGATTTAATTATTGCCCATCAGTATATTGGACAACTCAGTAAAAATAATAATCACGAAATCAAAGAGGCGGTATTTGGTAACGTCGGAACTATGGTAAGTTTTAAGATTGGCTCCGAAGATGCCGATTTTTTAGTCAAAGAATTCTCACCGGTTTTTAATCAATACGATTTGATAAATGTCGATAAGGGCATGGCCTGTATTAAGTTGTTAGTGGATAATAGCGCCACTAGGCCATTTTCTTTAAATACCATTTGGCCGATATTGGGTGTTAAGAGACCAGGGATGGCCGATAAAATAAGAGCTCTTAGTCGTTTAAAGTACGGACAAAATACTCGTTTAGTAGAAGCGGAAATAAGTCGTCGGGCGCACTTGCCATTAATTAAAGATAAATTAAAGTAATTTTCTATGTCCACTCTTTATCGCGATTACCGTCCACAGAATTTCACAGAAGTTTTAGGACAGAATCATATTAAAATAACTTTGCAAAATGAAATTAGCGCCAATAAATTAGCGCAGGCTTTTTTGTTTTGCGGTCCGCGGGCAGTTGGTAAAACAACCTTAGCTCGTGTCCTAGCCAAAACCGTAAACTGTCTTGATCGCAAAGATGGTGAGTTTGAACCTTGTAATAAATGTTCAAGCTGCATAAGCACAACGCTGGGAAAAAATTTAGATGTCGTTGAAATTGACGCCGCTTCAAATACGGGAGTAGATAATGTTCGGGAAAATATAATTGGTTTTTCTCGTTTAACTCCGGTAAATTCAAAATTTAAAGTTTTTATAATCGATGAAGTTCACATGCTTTCGATTTCCGCGTTTAATGCCTTGCTCAAGATTATTGAAGAGCCTCCAGTCCACGTTATTTTTATTCTCTGTACTACCGAAATTCAAAAAGTACCGCTGACAATTATTTCTCGTTGTGAGCGTTTTGATTTTAAGAGAATAAGCGTAAGCGATGTTGTAAAAAAATTATCTTTAATTGCACGGGCGGAAAAAATAGATATTGACGCCGCCGTCCTCGATGCCGTAGCGCGACGTTCCGGCGGGCATTTGCGTGATGCCGAAAGTTTACTTGGACAAATATTCTCGCTGGGTGGAAATAAAATTAGTCTTGAGCAAGCCGAGTTAGTTATTCCACATTACAATAGCAATGAAGCCGTCGATTTATTAGATTATTTAAGTCGTAAAGATGCGGGGAAAGCAATATCTCTTGTAAATGGGCTTGTTGATAGCGGGGTTAATTTAAAAAATTTTACCGGAGAACTTGTTGGCTTACTGAGAAAAATAATGTTAACTAAAGTAAGCCCGGGTTTAGCGGATAATTTAGGTTTAAGTCTGGGTGAGAGTTTGGAAATAAAGATTAATGCCATATCAGATAATTTAAGTTGGGAACTATTAATTTCTTTTACGCGCCGTTTTCTTGAAGCTTATAATGATAATAAAAATCCACTTATTTCCCAGTTACCACTAGAGCTTGCGATTATTGACTTATGTTATTCGTCGCAACGAGATTTATATTCTTCTGCATCTAGTCAAAATATTATCCCTAGTTCTACAAGTAGTCCCAAAACTTCTATCGCTAATTCTTCAGCTCAGATATTAAAAAAAGAAATTGATTTAAAAAGCAATAATGATCTTAAGACGGAAATTTCTCCAGCAAAAAAAGATGAGGGCGGGGAAGTTCTTCGCACAGTCGGTGGTTCAGCTAATACAGTTATTATAAATTTAAGTGAATCAGAAGTTCTAGAAAAATGGCCAGAATTTTTAGTGCGTATTAAAAAACACAACCACTCTCTATCTTTTGTTCTCCAGAATTGTCAGCCACAGGGAATTAAGGATAATCGGCTCTGTCTTGTTTTTAAATATAAATTCCATCAAGATCGGATCAATGATGTTACAATTAAAAATATTGTCGAAACGACTCTGGCAGAAGTGTATGGCTCAATGCTTTCTGTCAGCTCTCTGATTAATGAAAATTTAGAAATTCGTCGTGAAGAGAAAAGTGATGAAGCGCCAATTATTTCTGCCGGTGAGCCCGTCAGCGAAAAAAAAGCTGAGGGCGTGATTGGCGATCTTCTTAAAGCGTTTGGTGGTGAAGTTATCAATTAATTAAAATATATGTTAGACATTAAAATCATTCGTGAAAATCCAGAACTAATTAAAAAAAATACTCGCGATCGCTTAGCGACTGTTGATATTGATGCTTTGCTTTCTTTTGACACGGAAATTAGGAATTTATTAACCGAGATTGAAAGCGCGCGTGCAAAGAGAAATCAATCATCAAAAACTAAACCCACTCCAGAAATAATTGCCGAGATGAAAGATCTCGGGGAAATACTTAAAGCTAAAGAAGAGACTCTCGGAGTCTGCCAAACTAAATTTGATGAAATGCTTTTAGCTGTCCCGAACTTAACACATCCGGACGTTAGAGTAAGCGAAAATGAAGATGATAATCCAGTTCTTGAAACATACGGCCAGGCGACGAAATTTAATTTTGTTCCTAAAGACCACGTTGAGCTTGCTTTAGATTTAGATCTGATTGATTTTGATCGCGGAACTAAGGCAAGTGGCGCCAAGTTTTATTATTTAAAAAATGAACTAGCTATGATGGAGTATGCTCTCATCCAGTATGCTTTAAATATATTAATTAATCATGGCTTCACGCCGGTTATTACGCCAGATCTCGCAAAACGAGAAGTAGTCGAAGGGATGGGTTTTAATCCTCGCGGCGAATCTACGCAAATATATAATATTGAAAATTCAGATTTAAGTCTTATTGGAACGGCCGAAATTACAATGGGCGGATATCATAAAGATGAAGTTTTAGAGGAGTCTGATCTACCAAAAAAGTATGTTGCCGTATCGCATTGTTTTAGAACAGAGGCCGGTAGCTATTCGAAATTCTCTAAAGGTATTTTTCGCGTTCATCAATTTACAAAAATTGAAATGTTTCAATATGTAAAACCGGAAGATGCGGAGAAAGCGCATCTTGAGATATTAGAAATTGAAAAGGAAATTTTTCAGGGTCTGGAAATTCCATTTCAGGTTATTGACCATTGCACTGCAGATTTAGGCGCGCCATCGATTAGAACTTATGATCTTGAAGCGTGGATGCCTGGTAAACCAGCTGCTGACGGATCTCAGGGTGCCTGGGCAGAGGTGACATCAACTTCTAATTGCACCGACTACCAGTCTCGCGCAATGAATACTAAATATCGCAAGGCGAGTGGTGATAAAGAATTGGTTTATACTCTTAACGGCACAGCAATCGCCGTTCCGCGTTGTCTGATTGCTATTATGGAAAATTATCAGACTGAGGACGGTTCAATTGAAATACCGAAAGCGCTAGTGCCTTATATGCCAAAGACTTATAAGAAAATAATTCCTAAACAGAAGTAAAGGAAATGAAAAAGGTTTTTAATCAGAAAATAATTTGCGTATTAATCGTAACCTTTATTGGCGCGGCCTTATTTTTTTCGTTTGATGCTCATGCGGCGCAATTAAAAACCACTTTTCCGCGGACGGCTAATTATTTTTTGAAATGGGAAATTAGCGATAGCGAGGCTCGAGAACTTGCAAAGTGGGACGTGCTTATTTTAGATATGGAAGTTCAAGAAAATAGTCGTCAGCAATTATTAAAAATTCGAGAATTAAATCCCAGTGTTGTTATTCTTGCTTACATTAACGGCGTCGAACAGGTAGATAACGCGGATGACTATAATAAGGCTGAGCTCCGTCAGCGCCTAGCTAGGAATATAGACAGTAGTTGGTGGTTAAGAGATTCACGAGGTAATAAAATATCGAATTGGCCCTATAATTCAATGTTGAATTTAACTGATAGCGCTCCAGTTAACAGTGGTGGAAAACGCTATAATGATTATTTGCCGAATTTTGTTGTAAACGAAATTAAAGCGACTGGTCTCTGGGACGGAGTTTATTATGATAATACTTGGGGCGATATTTCTTGGCTTAATGCCGGCAATATTGATGCTAATAACGATGGCGAGCCCGATAATTCCGTTAGTCTCGATCAGTCTTGGTCAAACGGATTTAAGAAAGTTTTAAGCAAAACACGAGAGCTTGCTGGAAGAGACTTCATTATAGTTGGTAACGGTCGGGTTTTTGATTCTTATCAGGGATTATTAAATGGCTCGATGCTCGAAAGTTTTCCGTCTTCTTGGGAAAACGGGGGAACCTGGGCAGGATCAATGAAAACATATTTACGATTACCGTCTGTAAATTCCAGCCCCAATTTATCTGTTCTTAATGTTACAAATAAAAACCAGGTTGATTATAAACGTTTTCGTTTTGGGCTAGCGAGCGCTTTAATGGGAAATGGATTCTATAGTTTCGATTATGATATTACAAATCATGGCCAAACTTGGTGGTATGATGAATATAATTTAAACTTGGGTGCAGCTCAATCTGATGCCTATAATTTATTAAATAATCGAGGGACAGATATACAAGCCGGTTTATGGCGGAGAGATTTTAAATATGGCTCAGCGATTGTTAATTCTACGAACAAAGAACAGCTTTATGTTTTTCAGAAAGAAGAGATGGAAAAGATTAAAGGTGTCCAAGATCCAGCCTTTAATACTGGTTTAAAAATTAATTATTTAAAGTTGGCGCCGCAAGACGGTGTTTTACTTTTACGTCAGAATGCTGTAATTAGCGGGAGTGCTTTCACGAATGGTTATTTTTATCGCGTTTATGATTTTAGCGGTAAGCAAATTAGAACCGGATTTTTTTCTTATTTAAGTAATTTTCCAGGTGAACAGGAAGTTGTCACCACGGGTCAAACGATCAATAACCAAGACATGAGTCTGTCAGCCGGATTCGGCGTCGTTTATTTACAAAAAAATGGCTCAAAATTATCGACTTTTCCCCCTTATGCGAGCGCTTATAAGGGGCGAATTAATTTAGCAGCTAAAATCGATCAGGGAGTTTTTAAATTAGTTGTCACTGGCCCGACAAATGGCGGCGGGCCACAAGTTAGAATGTTCTTGCCCGACGGAAAATTACTTGGTAATTTTTTTGCTTACGATAAAAATTCAAGAGGCGGAGTTAGTGTTGCGCTCGGTGATGTTAACGGCGATGGTCAGGACGAAATTATCACTTCGCCTGGCGTTGGCCAGGAGCCCCTTATTAAAATTTTTTCTGTTAAGGGCATTCTAATTAATAGTTTTTTGGCCTACGATATAAAATTTAAAGGTGGAGTTAGCGTCGCCGTTGGCGATACTAACGGTGATGACCAAATAGATATTATAACTGCGCCCGGAGCCGGGGGTGGACCGCATATTAGAATTTTTAATTCGCGCGGAGAAGTATTATCTAATTTTTTTGCTTATGATCAAAGTTACCATGGTGGAATTAAAGTAAGCGCGAGCGATATTAATGATGATGGCGTTGTTGAAATTTTAGCTGGAATTAAGAATTTTTATTAATAAAAATATGTTTAAATTTATTCGCCGTCAGTGGCAAAAAAGACGAGAACGTTTTTATCAAAAAAATAGCTGGCATTTAATATTAGATTTTTCCTTGGCGCTCATTATTATAATATTAGCCGCCATGTTAATTAGTTTTTATGCTTACCGCCCAGTCGTTAATACGCAGTCAGTAATTAATATTCCGAAAAAAAATGAGCTCGACTTAAATAATCCGCCTTTAATCATAAATTTTGAATTGGCCAGTTCATCTCTTCATTTGGCGGACAGCGCAGAGCTTAGACTTAAGATGCGAAACACTAGTAAATTTTTAGTTGAGAATATTAAGATTAATTTGCTTGTCATTGATCAAAATTTTAATATTGATAAACTTGAAGAAATAAGTAACAGTGAACCGGATTCTAAAACAGAAATAAGTAATAGTGAAATTTCATTTGGAAAATTACAGGCATCAGAAAATAGGGAAGTGGTTTACAAAGTGTATTTTTCTGACAAGACGGAAACAAATCGACTTATCAAATGGCAGGCGCAAAGTGAATATAATGTTGAGGGCCAAACCATCAAGGAAACATTTAGTATTCCTGGTATTAGTTTAGCGGCTGAGCTTAGCGCTCGTGCTGTGGCCTATTATAATAGCCCGCAAGGCGATCAACTAGGTAGCGGTCCTCTCCCGCCGGCAGTTGCTTTGCCTACAAATTATTGGGTATTCTTTGAGGTTAAGAGCAGTGGCGATTTTAATAATTTAGTTTTTAGCGCAAAATTACCAAAGGGTGTCGAATTAACAGATCGGCGCTCTGTTCTTGCCGGTGATTTTAAATATAACGAATCTTCACGTCAGATAATTTGGAAGGTAGTGGAACTAAAAAATCAGAGCGATAGTTATCGCGTTGGCTTTGAAGTACAATTTATTCCTAATGCTCTACAGCTCGGTAAAGTTGTTAATCTTTTAACAGGAATAAATTACTATGCTGAAGATACGTTAATCAATGATGAAAATACTGGCACCTTGAATAACCTCGATACTAATCTAAATTTTGATCGTATTAACCGGGGACAAGGAGAAGTAGTTTTACCTTAATTATATGATAAATTTTTTTCGTCAAATATTAAAACCAAAATACGACACTCTTAATAAAATTGAAATTGATGCCAAAAAAATAATTTCAAATTTTAATTATTTGAAGGAGCGACAGGGAAGTTCGGAAATATTTCCGGTTTTGAAATCGAATGCCTACGGCCACGGCCTAAAGGAAATGTGTTTAATATTGAATAAGACAACAGCGCCAATAGTTATTGTTGATTCTTTTCCCGAGGCCCAAATTGCGCTTCGTTATTTCAAACGTAAAATTTTAATACTCGGCGAAATGCCGCTCAAGGCTTACGGATACTGCGACTTTAAACGGACTGAATTTATTATTTATAACTCAGAAACATTAAGATATTTAGCACGCTATGGTAAAAAAGTTCAAGTGCATTTATTTATTAATTCAGGCATGAATCGCGAAGGCGTTAAAGATCTTCCAAGATTTATTGAAGATAATAAAAAACATCTTGACTCTGTTGAAGTAGTTGGACTCTGTTCTCATTTAGCCTCCGCTGACGAAGAATCAATTCTTAATCAAACGCAAGAAGCTGAATTTATGGCCGCGCTTGATGCCTTACGATCATTCGGATATTTTCCGCGCTGGGTGCACCTTGGTAACTCAGCTGGTTTACTGTCTTTAAATAATAAGCTTCTAACTGCATATCGCCCCGGATTGGCTCTCTACGGTTATGATCCATTTTCCAACGCTGATGAATCTTCGGCAGTTTTTAATGAGTATTTACAGCCCGCTATTAACGTCACATCGCAAATCGTTTCCGTGCAACGCCTGCTTCCCAATGAGACGGTTTCATATAATGAAACTTACCGTGCTAGCAGGGAAACGAACATTGCTGTTATTCCTTTTGGGTATTTTGAAGGCCTAGACAGGCGTCTTTCTAATCGTGCTGAGTTTTTAGTTCAGATGTCGGGCGAATCAGTCTGGGCGCCGATTGCGGGTAAAGTATGCATGAACTTAACTTGTCTTGATCTTGGAGACGCTAGCGCGCAAAAAGGGAACACGGTTGTGATTGTGTCTAGCAATAAAGAGGACAGAAATTCAGTGCTCGCTTTATCGCGATATATGAATACTATTCCATATGAATTTTTAGTACGTCTGCAATCAAATATTCGGCGTGAGATTATTTGGTAACGCAATATTTTATAAATTATGTCAAGAGAAGGGAAATACCATAAAAAAATCAAAAAGGATTACCAATGTAAAAATCTTTCAAATCCTTTTTTTCATCAACCGAAAAAGAAGCCGAATAAAAGATTATTCGCTTGTTTAATTATTGCTATTGTTGTATTTATTATTTTTATTTTTTGGTTTTTCATGGCTGCTCCGTTTTGGCAAATTAATAATATTAAAGTTGAGGGCTTAACCCGTATCTCAAGTGACGAAATCATAAATAAGATAAAGGAGCAGGAAGCCAAATCGCGCTATGGTGTCTTTAAGCAGACAAATATTTGGTTATTTGATGAACAAGAAGCTCAAGATAGTATCCTGAGCTCGTATAATCTAGCCTCGCTTGAAATCATTAAAAGACCAGCAAAAACCCTTATTATTAAGGTTGGCGAACGGCCATATTCTTATATTTTTCAGCAGGGAAATCAGTTTTTTTACTCCGCAATTGACGCCTGCATCATCCCAGAGGCTGTTGTTTCTGAAGACGATAAATCGAAATATTTAATTTTAGAAAATCGTAATGCCGAAAATTTGATCAACGATAAAAATAAAATAAATATTTCTGACGCTTATTTAAATTTTATTTTGGAACTTGCCAATCAGATTACCACTCATCCTGAATTATCTGTCGAGCGCTTTGTGATTGACCAGGAGTTCAATACAATTAAAGTTAAGTTCCGAGATGGTCCACTTGTCTACTTCAACACCAAAACGGATGCTAAGGCCCAAATAGAGCGCCTGGTTCTTGTAAAAAAGGAAAAAATAAAGGATAATTTTAGTAAGACTAATTATATCGATTTACGTTACGGAGACCGTATCTTTATCAATTAATTTAAAAAAATATGGAAGGTGCTTTCAAAACTTTTTTTACCCTGGCTGTATTAGTTTTTTGTATGGTTGTAATCGGAATTTTTTTGATTATCATTAAAGTCGTGCTACTATTTCAACCAGATGTGCATTTCATGGGATTACTCATGACCATGGCTAATTAATAAGAAGCTCGCTTATATAGGGTGGCATTAGGCTGCCCTTTATTCTATATCATAATGGGTGTATTAATATACATTATGCGAAGTATTGTGTGAGCAAAAACCCCGGTAATTTGGCTGTTTTGTGCCCATCCCTCCTCTTTTATTATTTTTTTCTTCCCGTTAATAAGATGCTTTAATAACATGTTTTTGACTATAGTTTATTTACTTTATTATTATTTTTTATTTATAATTAATTTTTTAAAAATAAAAAACCTGGTATTTGATTACCAGGTTAAGATACATTTGTTTTGGCTCCTCAGTCGTTTATTGGCCCTTCCCGTCTAAAATCCTCAGTCAGATAAGCATTGATGGTTGATTGTGAAATAACACGGCGAATTTTTGGAAAAATTATTTGGCTATTTATTCCATCGCCAGATAGAGTGGCGTAAGGCGGTTTCCTATTCATGGTAGCGTAGAGGTGGATCTCTCTTAAATTATCCTGGGGACGTTCTTCATCTATTTCTTTGTTCGCATCTTTTTTAACAAGAAAATGAGTGATACCGTCCTGGTTTACCCAAGTTGGGTATTTTCTCAGGAAAAAGATTAATTGATTCCAGCTTAAGCATTTTTGGCTCCAATTGCCCGGTAGAGACTGAAAGGCATCCATGATGGTGCCTCCGCCAAATGTTGCATCAACCCGAATATGGATTTTTTCGTCAGGATAACAATTGTGTTCCTGTTGTTCTCCAAAGTGACGCAGTAGAGGTAGGTGTATGCCATATCGGTTTCTAATAACTGTAATGCAATCTTTAGAATAATACTCATCGCCCCTTAATGCTTCAAGAGTTAGGATTTTGGGGAAAGAGATTAAATGCAAATGATTGTCTTTACCGCGTCGGTCTGGCGGTCCGTTGATAATAAGCTTATCGATTTTTTCTTTCGATAAGTTTGATAGTTCTTTTAGTATCTCATAGAATCTTGAATCTTTTCGCGCCCTCTTGCAGAGTTCTTCAATGAGCGCGAGACTAGCATTTTCTTGGTTGTTTTCCATGGCCAGTATTATTTTGTTAAAGTTCCGAATCAACCCGAGACGGTTGGGAATGCTTATAAAATTAAGCATTAAGGCAGTTTATGATAAATACCTAGTCATGTCAATTTAAATTTTTTGGTGCACACACTTCCCTATTTTATGCTATAATTTAATCAGCTATGGATAAAAATAAGGCAATAATTAAATATTTAGTTGATTTTCTTGATTATTCTGAAATTGAAAAAGGACTGTCCTCAAAAACACAGGAAAATTATACTCGTTTTCTGAGGAAGTTTTTTGGCTGGTTAAAAGAAACTAATTCAGAGAGCCTAACACCATCAAAATTGAGCGCTGAGCATATTTGGCAGTATAAGGTTTATTTATCGCGTCATCAGGACCCTAGGACCCGCAAAACGCTTAAAAAGACAACCCAGAACTATTATTTGATTGCCTTACGCTCACTTTTAGAGTTCTTTGTAGAAAAAGATATCAGTTCCCTCCCGCCTTCGAAAGTTAAGTTGGCTAAGGATAAAGCGGATAAAGAAATTAAATTTTTAACGCTTGAACAATTATCTCGTTTACTTGAATCGCCGAGCACGGGAACAATTATTGGTTTACGCGATCGTGCGCTGCTAGAAACCCTTTTTTCTACTGGTTTGCGCGTGGCCGAACTGGCGGCACTTAATTGTGACCAATTACGAATCAAAGATGAGACCCATGATTTAGAGATTGCCGTTGTTGGCAAAGGAAGTAAAATAAGAACAGTTTATTTTTCGGCGAGAGCTATTAAATCGCTTCGTGCTTATATAGGTGAGCGCAAGGATATGGATGATGCCCTCTTTATCAATTATAAACGCGGCGGCGCTAAAACTAACGCCTCAAGACGTTTAACAGTTAAGAGTATTGAAGATATTGTAAAAAAATATGTAATTATTGCGGGTTTGCCAGTAATGGCGACGCCTCATACCTTGCGTCATTCATTTGCCACCGATTTATTGAATCAAGGAGTAGACCTGAGAACAGTTCAAGAATTTCTTGGTCATAGCAATATAGCGACAACTCAAATATATACCCATGTAACCAATAAACAATTGCGCGATATTCACCGCAAGGTTCATGATAATCGAAAATTCTAGTCTTTTTGACACTATATTATTATAGTGATAGAGTCTATTGAAGTCATTTAAAAACTAAATATAAACAATATCTAAAAGCCGTGCCCATGAAAGCTAATCTTGTAAAAATTAATACCGAAATCAATTTAAGCGTTCCTCCGCTTGCCTTAAGTCATCCTGTCGTTAGTGTCGGACTAGCTAAATCAATTTTTAGTGCCGGTGTCGATCAGGAAATTATTGCCTTAATTAATTTAGCGCACTCTAGCGAGAGCCTCAGTTATGATCATAAACTGTCAAATAGAATTGTTCTTATGCCGCTAGAAAGTAGGATTTTGGTCGCCGCAAATTTAGGTAAGTTGAATCGCAAACAGAATATTGTCATCAAAGAAATTCGGCAGACCTCTAACGTTTATAATTTTCGGCCCGCTGATTTTTATGAATGGGATTTTCGCACCGGAGATCCTCTTGATGTTAGCTTAACTCTGAGGAGAATTATTTATTTAATTGGTGCTTACCCCGGTCAATTCGAAATTGATGGACAGGTTTCCCTGTTTCCATTATTTGGTTTACCGGATATTCGTGTTATCAAAGTGGTCAGAAAAACTTCAGGTCTTTACGCATCCATGTATACCGAAAATGAAAGTATTCCGATGCCCTGGAGTCTTAACTTCTGCCATCGTATTTTTCAGGTCGCATCTTTATCTTAATTTTGCAACTTTTTACTGTTCTTTTTTTGAAGCCCTTTTAAGCAGGGGCTTTTTTATTTAAAAAAGGACCCTAATTAATTTAGAGTCCTTATATCTTTTTATATTTACAAATTATTATGGTAAATAATTTTCTGGGTTAACTGGTAAGCCATCCTTTCTAACTTCGAAATGTAGATGAGGGCCAGTAGTAAATGGTCCCGAGCCGGTTCCACCTGGCATACCACCGCTACGTCCGATCGCTTGCCCTTGAGTTACATATTGATCAGTTAAAACATAAGTAGCAGAAACATGGCCGTAAACTGTAGCTAGGCCATTACCATGAATAATCATAATATAGGAATAGCTTTTTGAGCCATCAAATTTAACTTTGGCGACATAGCCATCGGCAGCCGCGACAATCGTAGTTCCCTGCTTAGCACGGATATCAACGGCTGAATGTTCGCCGATAATATTTCGGTAGGGATAATCAGCATCATGAAATTTTGTAACGATAACATTTTTTGGCACGGGCCAGCCGATAGTATTATTTCCGTTATTTAATTTTTGCTGGTCTTTCTCAGACATCTTTTTCCGGATTAAGCGCTCAGCATTAGCAATGTCTGCCATTGCTTGGTCTTGTTCGCGTTTAGCTTGGAGCAAGAGACTTTGGTATTCTTTTTCTGATGATCTTGTTTCTTCAAGAATAAAAGTTTTACTTTCTTGTTCATAGAGTAAATTATCTTTTTTCTCTTCCAACTTTCCTTTAAGTGCTAGCAGTTCGCTATCCTTTTCGTTAAGCGTTAATTTATTATTCTCAAGTCTTTCTTTGTCGACCCGCAAGTCTGCGACGCTTTCCCCGATTTCCTTATTAGTATCTTCAAGATATTTCGCTTGATTTAAAAATTCCGCTAGAGAATCATTTAATAGCAGCATCTCGAGAGTAGAGACTTGGTCCTGCTTGTATACTAGGCGCAAAAGACTGGTGATGTGAACTTTCTGTTCTTCAATTTTTGCGTCTAGGTTAGCGCTATCAATTCCAATTTTTTGAATTTCTAGATTAGTTTTGTCTATTTCTAAATTAGTGCCTTCAATATCAAGTTGAGATTTAACTAGGTGGTTCTCTAGTAGCGACAATTGATTACTCAAATTAATTCGATCATTTCTTTTAGCTTCAATTTGTGCTTGGTATTCTTGCTGTTTCGCCTTAAGAGTATCGATCTGCTTTTTCTGATTTTGAATTTTTAGATTTAATTCGTCGATTTCGGCATCATAATTACTACTCTCACCAAATACAAAAGGGGCTGAGCTAAGAAGGCCAGCAAATATTAAAGCGAGAAAGCCAATTTTGAGAGTTTTATTTCTGATATTATGGGGCTTATTTTTCATGTTTTATAATTATAACATTTTTCATTACTTTTGTAAATAAGTTCTCTTTTTTTATTTTAAAGCTTTTTCGATGCGAAGTATGGCTTCCTTCTTGCCGAGAGCAGAAGCGATCTCAAATGGTCCCGGGCTATTTTTTAGTCCAGTTAGTGAAACGCGTAGCGGCCAAAGATAGTCGCCGTTTTTCTTATCGTTAGCTTTTATCCAATTAAAAATAATTTCTTCGAGATCTTCTTTATTCCAGTCGGACTCATTTATTTTTTCTAGTTCGACGGCGAGAGTTTGCAAATTATTTTTTACTTCTACTAAGCTCAAGCTTTTCCAACACAGTAAATTTTCATCGTAATGCTTAAGGCCGAAAAGAAATTCGGTGAGTTCAACAATGTCTTCTAATTTTTTCATTCTATCTTGAGCAAGAGCAACAAAAGATTCAAGGCGTTTTTCATCTTTGATATTGTGTCCGACATGCTCTAAATAAGGACGGCATAATTGTGTCAACTCACTAATTGTTTTTTGGCGTATATAATAACCATTATAATAATCTAATTTCTCGACATCAAAAACTGCCGGGCTAGAGCCTAGACCATCGAGTGAAAATTCTTTTTCTAATTCTGATAAGCTATAAATCTCTTGATCATTTTTTCCGTGCCAACCTAAAAGTGCGCAGAAATTAATAATTGCCTCTGGTAAGTATCCCCTGTCTCGATATTGCTCAGCAAAAACGTCTCCTTGGCGTTTACTCAGCTTGCCTCCGGTTTTATTAAGGATTAATGGGAGATGGATATATTTTGGCGGAGTCCAGTCAAAGGCTTGGTAAAGTAAAATATTTTTTGGAAATGAGGGTATCCATTCGTCTCCTCTAGTCACATGACTTATCTTCATGAGATGATCGTCGACAATATTAGCAAAATGATAAGTCGGGACACCATCAGATTTTATCAAGACTTGATCATCTAAATCCTCGAGATTAAATTTAATATCACCGCGTAGTTCATCGTGCACTATTATTTGACCTTCAAGTGGAATGCTCTGGCGAATAATATAATTTTCGCTAGCTTGAATTTTTTTAGCAATTTCCTCCTCGCTTAAATTACGGCATAAACGGTCATAGCGCGGGGCTTCTTTTCTTGCCTCTTGCGCTAAGCGCATATCAGTTAATCGTTCTTCGGTACAGAAACAGCGATAAACTTTCTTCTCCTTTAATAAGCCATCGACTAATTTATGGTATATCGGCAGGCGCTCGGATTGGATATAGGGACCGAAGTCGCCAGTCGTATGAGGTCCTTCATCAAATTCAATGCCAACCCAAGTAAGAATGTCTAATAATTTATCAAGAGCGCCTTCGATTTCTCTTTTTTGATCAGTATCTTCTAGGCGAAGAATAAATTTGCCTTTCCAATTTTTAGCTAGCAGATAACCGAATAAAGCCGATCGCAAATTACCGAGATGAAGAAAACCAGTTGGAGATGGGGCGAAACGGAGACGAATATTATTTCCGAATAATGACATATTAATTTAATTTAATCGATTGAAATTTTTTTAAAAATAATTCTGAACCCTGGCGTCTAACACGATGCACACTTTCTGGAAGTTTGTCTGTCGGGACCCATTTCCAGGCGCTGTGATCCCAGAAATTAATTTTGATATCTTGGTCTATGCCAGTAAACTCAGCAATAAATAATCCTTGACTTTGTCCTTTGTAGTTTTTAAACATGCGCGTATCATCCTTGCCGCGATCTCGAAATAAATAGCGATAAACTTTTTTAAAACTTGCGCGAGCTATAAATTTATCGGTACTCAATTCTTCACGTAGTTCGCGACTGCCGGCAATTTCAATGTTTTCGCCATCAGTTCCGCCTTGAGGTAATTGCCAATGTCCGGGAACATCGGTTCGTTCAACAATTAAAACTTTAGTTTCAGTCCCCTCTTTTTTAAAAAGAAAACAGGCGACATTATTCCGGTAGATAAAGGGATAAATAAATCTAACTTTTATAACTTTTGCTAAAAAAACAAAAGTCGCGCGATAAATTCTTTTTATTCTCTGTCCCGAGTTTTGGTAATTAAAGGCGTTAGCCAGGCGCCAAAACCATTCAAGACCTAATGCGCGAAATATTTTTGGTGCGCGTTTAATTTTCTCGGTAATAAAATCAAATGAACCACCAATACCAAGTGCGACTTTTACTGAGGCTAATTTATTTATATTATGATACATTAACTTTTCTTGATAAGGGAAGCCAAGAGTATTAAATAAAATTGCCGGCGAGTATAGATTAATTTTATTAATTATTTCATCATTCAAAAATTTTTCGCGACTAATATTAATCACGTCAAAAATTAATCCGGGAAATTTTTGATTGAGTGAATTTTTTATATCATTAATTTGCGATAAGCCTTTTTCCCAGTTTAGAATCATGACACGCGTTTTATTCTCGGAAGAAAATTTTAATAATTCGATTGTTATATCGGCGCCAGTAACCCGCGGAATATTCTCACCAAAAAAGAATCCGGCTATTTTTAGACCGAAGCCATCGGCTAGCGATAAGTCTGCCTGGTTCAAAACATAGAAAAATTCCTCGTCCGCATGGGCGGCAAGAATAATTTCCGGGTTCGGAGTGACAATATAATGTTGTTTATTGTCTTTCAAAAAATCAGCGATCTTTTTTAAGACCTCTGTTTGGCTAAATTCACTTAAATTTATTCCCAAAATATTGACCATATGATATAATAGTGATGTCTTAATTTTATTATAAATTAAGGCTTTCGTCAAAGTAAATTTATATATTCTATGGCTAATTATAAAAAAATATCTGATCGGGTTGAAGAGCTTACTATTGATAATCCGCGTACAGCGCCACAACTAAAATGGGTCAATATTGTCAATGCCGGAAAAAACGAAATAGATTATTTACGAAAAAACTATAATTTTGATCTGGTTCATCTTAAAGCTTCGGCGGCCTCAGTATCTTTCCAACGTCCGCAAATATTTAATGGTTCGGATTATCTTTTTTTAGTTCTTCATTTCCCGACTTTTAAAGATGATAAAATTATTGCTGGAGAAGTAGATTTTTTTGTCGGTCACGGTTTTTTGATTACCATAAATAATAATAATCTTAAGGCTCTTTCTGATTTTTTTAGCCTCGGCAAGAAAAGTCCCGATTCTCTATTAACTTATTCCCTTGAATCGTCGGCCATTTTGCTCTATGAAATCTTAGGCCATTTAATTGACAGCACTTACCAACTATTAGACGAAAATAGTATTAATTTAAATGAAATAGAGGATATAATTTTTTCGCATAAACAGAAAGATGCTGTGAAAAATATTCTTGTTATTCGTCGTAATATCGTAAATATCCGCAAGATCATGCAGAATCATAAAAATATTCTGCGTCAGTTAATGGAAATGAAAAGCAGCTTGGTCGAAAAAACAGCTATTAAAAAATATTATGTTGGTTTAGTCGACGATTCAAAGAGGATTTGGGAAATGCTTGATAATCAGAAGGAAATGGTGGAAGTTCTAAATAATACGAATGAGTCTCTTTTAAATGATCGTATGACCAGCATCATGAAGACTTTAACTATCTTCTCAGTTATTGTTTTACCGCTAAATTTACTGGCCGGCACTTTTGGGATGAACGCGAAGTACATGCCCTTTGTTAATGAGCCAAATGGTTTTTGGATAATTGTTAGTATTATGTTTACCTGCTCTCTTGGAATGCTTGCCTTTTTTGAAACAAAACGCTGGCTTCACTAGGATATTTGCGCTTTCTATATTAAACAAATTTAATCATAAAAACACCTATTCAGCGGTGTTTTTTCTTGTGGATGAATAACTTGACAAAATGAATAAAATGTATTATAATAATTTATTATGATAAACAACTATATGAAACAACAAACATATTACATTCTCGGCCTATTTATTGGTCTTTCCAGTCGAATAAAGAAATTTATTCTTGGTTTAAAATCTCCGCGTCCGCGTATGTTGTCGCTGGGCGATTATGATAAAAATTTGAATTATGATCGTGAAATTTTAAAGATGATAATGAATTTGGCGGCGAACCCAGATCTATTCAAAGATAAAAATGTTTTAGAAATTGGTCCAGGCCCAGATTTAATGCTTGGACTTCTCAGCTTAGAGTCTGGTGCAAGTTCTTATTCGGCGATTGATTATTTTCCAGTTTTAAGCGCTCCTGTTTCTTTTTATGAAAAAATTAAAAACGATTTAAAGGCGCCTATCGCGTTAAAAGCAGTTGACTCTGTTATTAATTCCCTGTCGAAATCGGAAGCTATAAACTCTTCGGATTTTAGCTATAAGATTCGCGGTATTGAGGATTTAAAAGATGAAGAAGTTAAATACGATATTATTTTCAGCAAGGACGTCCTCGAGCATGTTGATGATTTAGATGCCTCTTTTGTGGCGATGAGAAAATCCTTGGCGTCAGGCGGGATGATGATTCATAAAATTGATTTTCAGACCCACACTTCCTTTATTCAAGACAAAGATCGTCTAAATTTTCTCCGTTATAGTGAAAATATTTATAAAAAATTTGTAAAATTTAGAGGTGGTCCGAATAGGTTGCGTTTGCCAGAATTAATAAGTATTGCTGAAAAAATGGATTTATAATTGAAAAAAAGTATATTGATAAGGAAATGGGAGTCTCTGAGCTAGCAAGCATAAAGCCATATTTAAGCCAGTATTACAAGGAAATGCCAGATAGCTCTCTAATTCCCTTGTCGGTGTGGATAATTTTTCGTTAAAGTGTTGACAAATGTTTTATAGAGTGGTATGATATCCAGTTAAATTAAATATATGAGAATCGCGTTTATTGGACAAAAAGGAATACCGGCCAAGACTGGAGGTGTCGAAAGATACGTCGAAAGTCTAGCCCTTAACCTGGTCTCCAAAGGCCAGAAAGTATTAGTATACTCGCGACGTAATTATAGCCATGACCTCAAGGAATATAAAGGTATTCAAATCATCGCTTTACCAAATTTTCCCGGTAAAAATTTAGAAGCGATTACTTTCACTTTTTTTGCCTGTCTTGATCTTATGAGACGTAAAGTTGACGTTATTCATTTTCAATCAATTGGCCCCTCTTCCCTGATTTGGTTAGTTAGAATTCTTAAACCAAGAACTCCGGTCGTTTTCACTTTCCATTGCCAGGATTATTATCATCAGAAATGGGGCAAGGCAGCGCGTGCTTATTTAAAATTTGGCGAAAAAGTTGGCTGCGCATTAGCCCATAAGATTATTACGATCTCAAAAGAACTTAATCGTTATGTATTAAGTCGCTATAATAAACCAGCTATCTATATTCCAAATGGTGCAACTATTACCAAGAGAACTCCTGTTCGCGAAATTCGCCGTTGGGGACTTGAAGAAGGAAATTATTTAGTTTCTATTTCCCGTCTAGTTAGACATAAAGGTATTCAACATTTAATTAATGCTTATAAGGAATTAAATACTGATAAGAAATTAGTAATTGTTGGCGAAGGCTCGCATACCGATGACTATGTAAATGAACTACATCTTTCTACTACCGATAACCCAAATATAATTTTTACTGGTAACCAAACTAGCCGAGTCCTTTCAGAACTATATTCGAATGCTTATGCTTTTGTCCAACCTTCAGAAAGCGAAGGCTTATCGATTGCTCTGCTTGAAGCTATGAGTTATGGCCAGGCTTGCTTAGTAAGCGATATTGAGGCAAATAAGGAGGCTCTGGGCGAAACTGGGTATATCTTTGAGAATAAAAATGTTAGTGATTTAAAGAATAAATTAGAAATCATGCTGGCCGAACCAGAACAAGTTAAAGTATATGGCCAAAAAGCATTAGAGCGCGTTAAGACTGATTATAATTGGAACGATATTTCAGACCAAGTATTAGCAGTTTATAAAAGCGTTGTATAATTTTAGGCCCTTCATTCAGCTAATTAATTAAATTTAGTTAACTGATAGAAGGTCTAAAATTCCGTACCTTCAAAACTTAATAGGAAAATTAGTACTAACCCCCAAATCCAATAATCATGAAAAAAAGAATGATTGCGTTTAACAAGTGGTTGATGATTATCCCGCTTGTGTTTCTGTTGGCAAACTGCCAAAAAATAACTGAAAATGATTTCCCTTCTGGAAAGCCCGTCGATGATTACAGTAAGGCTGTGTTAAAATCAACAGGAGCTGTGACCGCCGACACGCTAAAAACCTTACCAAACCTGGTAATCAAATTCTGGTGGGAGAACTTACCAACACTACCGGCTGGAGCAAACTACCAGTACACCTGGAACTTCGGCGACGGTGGGGCCATCTTGAATACACCTCGTGTAGAGCACGAATATGCGATAGGCAAATATCAATTAGTATCAACGGCGACTAACCCCCTAACCGGTGTTGTAACAACACGCACCCTGTGGATTAAGGCATCATTAACTTACGCGGATGATAATACTATCGTCGTTCTGGGTTACCAACAAGTAGCAGGTGGTTATGATTATAATATAGGCTTTAAAGCCTCTACTATCAGTAGTTTTTCTCCTCCTCCTTACGCTGCCGGACAAATCCCTTTTGTTACAGGTACTTTCTGTAATTGGACGAATCCACCGGCTTGTCCGGAGTATACGAACATTAATGGTGAAATTTACATCACTAAGCACCTAATATTCCCAAACAACACGCCCCAGGACTTGCATTTCGGACAACAAACCAGATGGTCTTATAGCCCAAACTCGAAGTTCTGGGTATTTACCGGCGCAGGCAGTGGAAAGTATGTCGTATACCCTTTTAACGGGCAATTTTATACCTTTTCCCCAGGAATAGTTTATTATCCAGGTGAAGATGGTGATCAAATTGCCGGTTCGTATCCACCAACGGTACGTGATTCCTTAATGCTTGGAGCGACAGTTGCTACCGATTCACTCAGAATCTTTATTAACTACGCCCAATATTCTAATGGATCTCAGCCTTTCATTTCGTCCGTCCACCAGAGCAATTGGTCTAATTCTGCACTTCGCATAATCTCGAATACGGGATGGGGTTACAAAACTTTCAGTATCGCTTCAATTAAGCAGGATAACAGTCGTTTATACTTCAAATTTGGCCCAAATTTGGCCAATCCGACCGTATATGGCGACATGACGCAGTCTAAATTCTATGATGCCACTAATGAAATGCTTGGCATTCAGCTCGCTACTATGAAAAGTAGCGAAAGAGCTTATAGCATCAGCGTTATAAAAAAGTAACAGTTATCAATTTTCCTATTAAATAAATACATTGGCTTAACCCCGTCCCCCATCTAAAGAGACGGGGTTTTAATTATACTTTAGTTATTTTTTACAAATTAAAAAGGCTTAGTTTTATCTAAGCCTTATTTTTTAACAGATATTCTGCTATTTTTTGTGAAATTGGATGTGCATACGGAAGGCGCTTCCTGAATCTTTTTCATGCATCCAGATTTCTCCGTTTGCGATTGCAGTTTTTGATGAGGCTGATTTTGTTTTGACAACTTCATCCGGCAACCACATTTCGTAGTTCCATTGAGGATGCATTCCAATATATGCAGCCCAGTCAACCGGGTCCCCGCTTTCAAGCCTGGCAATCGTAATATTGATATTTGTTTCACAAATCCATAGATTTTTGGATTTGTCCCAATAAAAGTCCTGGCCAGAAGTTGAGTTCAGAAGAGGCGCTGGTAATTGTAATTTGCCTTCTCCGGCGTTAACAACCTTGTTGCTCATAAAGAAAACCAATTGGCTTTCATCATTTATGGTTGTTCCATACTCTCCGTTATAGTCGCCGGCATACATATCGCCACACAGAGCATTGTTTTCTGATCGGCTTGGTCTGTCAGCAGCTACAATTGTTTTTTGTTTTTGTGGTTGAGGTTCTGGTGTGTAGGTATTCTTAGATGTCGAACGAACCGCTGTTTTTTTAGCCACAGCTTTCTTTTTGCCTTTCATACAGTTATCAAGCAAGGTGTTCAGTTTGAAGATAGAATCGTTAAGCGATACAATCATCGCGTTAGCGGCGCAAAGTTCTTCGCGCGTCCAACGGAGTGAGTCCCCCATACTTTTCGAGTATTCATTGCAGTCTTCCAGGTCAGATTTAAGTTGATTGTTTTGATTGCTTTGTGCGATTGCGGTTGAATCACTTTTGCTTATTTTTGTTTTGTCGTTTTTATTGCAGCTTTGGAAGCTGAAAAAGAACAATACTGCAAAAGCGATAAGCGTTAAGACACCTAGTGCCCATTTCATCCATGTTTTCATGATTACGATTTTTTGTGGGTTATTAATTTTTATTAATTGTTATTTGTTTGCAATAGCTTTTGCTAGTTCAACAAAGTTGACTAGCACTCCAACTGAGTACATATTACCTGGTTTTACCGGGTCAAATTTGATTCCGGCATCAAGCGTCATAATCTCCTGGCTATAAGCGCGAGCCAGGGTTACTCCAATTCCTAATGAATAAACAACTTGCTTATTCAAGAATTGGTAAGTAGCAGCACCCATAATTTTCGGTTCGAAACGTAAATTTTCCGAGCGAGTTATAGGTAACGAACAGAAGGTGTTTTCGGCTATTAATTTCAGATAGCCTTTGTTTGAGGCTGTGTCATAAGTAGCTTTCCCTTCCCAGTAGGCGTTGCGTGTGCTTGTATACGGCTGCTGGTAGGTGACCATAAATTTTTTAATAAAGAATGGCCCCCTATTCATGGTGTTTTTGAACATAATACCGCCAAAGGCATAAAACATTTCGTCTTTTTGCTTTGTGTCATATTGTGCAATTGCACCGTGGTCATTTGTGAATTTGAGTCCGACATTGAGCCAGCCCCAAACTTCATTATAGTCCATCCAGTATTGCGAACCGAAGTTCATGGCTAGACCGCCCGCCCATTCCACATCGTGGTACAGGAAAGAGTCTATTTTTGAACCAACTTCATTGTAGTTGACGAAGCCGCCAATACTTAGAAGTCTGTAGTCGTTGCCTCTTCCGAACAGAATACGCGATTCAGCCCAACGAGCCGTACCGTCTCCGTGTTGATTGCTGAAATAGATATTGCCACCGTATAAGCTGAAGTTTGTTAGTGGCGACTCAAATTGAGCCTGGGTGTTATTTGGAATGCAGGCGCAAACCAATAAGACCACAAAAAATAAAAGGAGTTTTCTCATCGTATGTTTGGTTTTTTTGTTGTTGTTAAAGTTCGTTACTATTCGCCTTGAATAGCTCGTATTTTTGATTACAAGCCTCAGCCCGGTAAAGGGCTAAAGTCTATAATTAAAAGATAAAATTAAAATCGATTGATAAGATTACGCATATCGCCGTGAACAGGGGTCTCAATATTTTCTTCCGGAATATCTTCATTAATCATCACTTTTTCGGCCGGATGGCCTGCCTGCTTATTATAACTCTGGTGGGAGCTATAAACTGCTTGAAACTCTTGTTTCGACAGCGCATTTGCTTGTCGGGAAGCTTGTTGTACGGATGAGCGTTTATTTGGTGAATAATATAAGTAGATACAGCCAGCGAGAATACCGAGAGCAGAAAAAGCGAGAAAGTTAAAAATAATATTCGGTTTAACCGGATAGTCGGAAATTAAAGGTTGGTCGATAATTTTTATTTTAATGCTTTGATCGCCGCCCTGGTAATTAAAACCTTGGTTAATAAGAACATCATTAACACCTAGCGCAATCTGTTTAGCTTGATAGGCATTTGGGTGGTATATGGAAATTTCAATGATACCGGCGCTATTACTTTTGGCTGTAATTGTCTTTTGCCAAATCTTCATTTGCTTTTTGTAATTATCGGAAAAATAGCTCTTATCAATATCAAAATTATTTGAGCCTGTTACTAATTCGAAAAATGAATTAGAGTAAACAACTTGTGAAAAAAGATTACTCAAATATTCATTGGATTTAGAAACCGTATAAGGATCGACTCCGGAGATATTCTGGACAATTAGTAATCGAGAATTAGCTTCATATTTTAGAGGTTGGATAAAGGTTGCACCGGCGCCAATAATTATAAAAATAAGCCAAGCGCCAATCACAGCTCCTTTACGACGCTTTAAAATGTGGAAAAAATCTTTAACTTCCATAGTATTTAATCTATTTATAGTTTATTGATTAATAATATATTATAATACATATTAAAAACTTTGTCAATAGTTATGTCCAATAATTTTGATATTTTTCAATTTGCTTTTTGCGTATTAATATTGACAAATTAAGCCTAGTTTTGTATTATTATTAGTTAGATAAGAGCAAATGATGCATTTTAATATATTTTGTTCAATATTAGCTAAAAATTAATAAATTTATGAAAAAAATAGGCATAGTTTTAGCCTTGTCAGCCATTTCCCTCTTCTTTTTAGTCGGAAAAACCAATAGTAAGCTTCAAGCATATTATTCTGGCGATGCGGTAAACTTTAATAATAAGGTAGTTTTCGCTACAGTCAATTCTGGTAAGCTCGAAGTTTTCCAAGTCGAGGATAAAGTTATCACCAAGACCCTGGAAATGAACAATTATAACAATCTTTTTAATACGAATGATGGTTTTTCCGATATTAAATTGAGTGTTGAAGGCAGCGGCTTATATGTCTATGCGGTTTCTCAATATACTCTTTATAAATACAATATATCGACCCTTAGTTCTGCTCAACTTGTTAATAAAAGTACAAATAACTATTGGGACTGGTATCAACGTGTTGATCGTTTAGGCGATAATATTGCTACTATCAGCGAAAAAGGCATTAAAATTTTTAATTCTGATTTACAAATTATCGATTCTTATAATTTTAATGTTGGTAATCCCTATAGTATTCGCAGTAATGGCAGTCAGCAATACATCTTTGCGGTTGATAACGATAAGATAAAAATCTATGATCGTAGTACTCGCGCCCTCGTTCGCGAGATTCCTTTTAACTTTGTTTATAAGACAAATAATCATCGCGCCTATTATGATATTGCCAGAAATGAAATTTACGCGATTGATGATTCCTATACTAAGAAGTTCGATCTAAATGGAAATCAATTAGCTTCTTTTAAGCATTTAGAACAACCGGGGTACGAAGTTGATAGCACTTATGATAATCCTTATTTTTATTTCTCAAACGGAATGGGAGTTGTCAAAATGTCTAAGGATGATTTTAAAGTTTCAAAATATGCCTTTACTAATGAAGTCGGCGGTCCCCAGGGCTGGGCGATGGGCCTTAAGGTTGTAAATACTGCTAGTGGTGACGTGATAGTTGTTTTTAACGGTTCAAATATCGTCGTGCTTGATAGTAATTTAAAGAAAATTGATTCGATCAAATCTACAGTAACTACCGCGACCAGCGCAGCCAATGAGAATCTCTTCTTAATCTTAAATCATTATTATAGTTTAGGTGGGACACCTTTAACTGTTTCCGGCGGAGGCTTCTGGGCGCAAGAGCCTTTAACAATTAATTTAGGCGGAACTACTTTCCCTGCCCAGGCTGACAATAACGGTCGCTTCTCTAAAGATATAACAACTCCATCTCTTATTCACGGTCGTTATGATGTAAAAGTTACGGGCGAAACTTCGAAACTTAGCTATAGCATCTCAGTTGATATTCGTTAAAGCTTGGTTTAATTCAATAAAAAACACCGGGTTAATACCGGTGTTTTTGTTATTTGAGGACTTGCTCGTATATTTTTATAATCTCTTTAACGTGAGTATCGGCGTTTAAATTTTTGACGGCTTCAGCGGCTCGTTCCCCCATTTGTTTAGTATCGAGATCATCAAGGAGTTTAAGTTTGGTAATTAAATCATCCTTATCTCCGGCTTTAAATAGTAGTCCATTTTGACCATCGTTTATTATTTCCGGCATCCCGCCGATATTTGACGCGATTACAATTTTTTCTCTCGCCATAGCCTCAAGCATATTAAGTGGCATATTTTCATACCAGATTGAAGGAATAATTATCGCTTTAGCGTTTGAGATTAGGCCATCTAATTCTTCGCCTGATTTAAAACCGAGAAATTCTATCCGCTCATTAAGTCCTAGTTTGGTGCTTAAATTTTTTAGTTTTGTTTCTTCTGGTCCCTCACCGGCAATTTTCAGTTTGTATTTGTTTTCACTTAAGGCATTTAAGAGAACATTTACACCCTTCTCTTCGGAGAGGCGACCGAAGTAAAATAGATATTCATGATTTATATCTTGCTTGGTCTTAATATTTTTAGCACCCTGATCATTAAAAAAGTTATGTAGGCAGATGATTTTTTCGGCCGGCCAGCCAAATTCTTCGCAGGTTTTTTTCATGAATCTACTGGGGGCGATAAAGAGTTTAACGCCGCTTTTATAAATTTTCCAGATATCGTGATGAAAATACATTTCGAGCGTAGCCGCAATACTTTTAGGATAGGAGTTTTTTAAACATTTATGAGATGCGCAATTATAATATCTCCCTCCCTGGCAGCGCCGACAAATACTGCCTTCAGTAAATAGCTTATAATTCGGACAAATTAATTTATAGTCATGAAGATGCATTATCACCGGTATATTCTTCTTCTTAGCGACGCTTAAAATTGAGGGCGAAATTTGATGATAAATATTATGTATATGGATAATATCAGGCTTATAGTCTTCGATTAGCGAGCTAAATTTTCTTTTAGCTTCAAGGCTGTAAAATATACGTGCAAAAGAGCGCCAGGCGTTAAGAAGGCCTTTTTTATCGAATGATAAGTAGGAAACAAAATATTTCTGAGTGTCGCTGCTAATATTCTTTGGATTATCCATGGCAAAAACGCGAACTTCATGCCCTAAGTCTTTGAGCTTTGCTTCAAGGCCGAGCAAATAATTGCTTACGCCGTCCTTTGGGTAATAGAATTTATTAACTTGGAGTATTTTCATATTTTGACTTTTTGGGCAAAATTAAGTTAAAATTAGAGTAATAATATAATTATATCATAATATGGCCGATAAATTAAGAAGTCGAGAAATTTTTGGGGCTATCACGCTTGCCTATCTTTTGGCGGCGCTTTTAGTCTTATTTTTGCCTCTCGATAATATTGCCAAGTTTTTTCTAATCGGCTCCGGCTTGGTTTTTTTATTAAGCTTATTAAATTATCGCTTTGGTTTTTTTCTTTTCCTTTTTTTGCGCCCGGTGATTGATTTCGCAACCGAGCAAAAACTATTCTCTGTTGGAACGGTGAATGTTAACTTACTTTTTGTTTACGGAGGATTTATGCTTCTTTTTTCACTAATTGCTTTATATGCAAATTTTTCTGCTTTGCGAAAAAATAAATTAGTTGTTCTTTGGATATTATTTATCCTTTGGTCTCTCGTTTCCTTAACCTATTCTTTCGATACTCTTAGTTCGGTTAAAGAGTTATCGCGCTATATCAGTATTTTTTTCAGTTTTGCGCTCGGAGCAACGTTAATTAAAAAAAGCCAAGACTTAACAAAATTGATTAAGATAATAATTTTTTCTTCATTAATTCCGGCCGGAGTCGCGCTCATTCAGTTTATTTCTGGACGTGGTTTGGTTGAGGGGGATATTATTAGAGTCTACGGGACAATGGCGCATCCGAATATGCTTGCCTTCTATCTATTATTGCCAATTACCCTATCGATTTTTATTTTTTTAACTGTAAAAAAGACGCGGCTAGAATCATATATCTACTTAGTGATCGCGGTTTTTTTGAGTTTTATTTTAATTTACACTTATACTCGCGGCGCTTATGTCGCGCTTATTTTGATTTTTATTCTGGTCGGGCTACTTAAATTTAGAAAGTTTTTGTTGATTGCCGGCGTCGGTTTACTCGTGTTTTATGTCGCTTCCTTTTCTTTTCAGCAGCGATTTAATACCATCTTTCAGTCCGATCCTTATGGCTCAATTGGTTGGCGGCTTGGTCTCTATCGAGACAGTTTTACTTATGTAATGGAGAGCCCAATAATCGGACACGGCGTTGGGCTCGCGGAAACAATTATTGCTAGCCATCGTGACTTCCGTCTCGGAGCGACGCAGCCGCATAATGACTATATCCGCTTAGCACTTGATGGTGGCGCGGTTGGTCTTATAATTTACTTGCTACTTATTATTGCCTTATTTAGCGGCTTAATAAAATTATATAAGAAGGAAAATCGTTCTCGCTTAAAGATGCTTAATATTTTTGTCCTTGCTTTTGCAATCTCGATATATACGATGAGTATTGGCGATAATATTTTAAATGATACAACTTTAGAATGGCTCTTCTGGTCTCTGATTGGCGGACTCTTTGCGGTTCAGGCAAATAAAAAACCCGCTGAGATTGAGCGGGCTTAGAGTTAAATTTTTTCGTTTATTGAAGGTGCTGGCCCTCTTTATTGTATAGAGGGTTACCATTTTTATCTTCAATCCATGAAGTTTTTAACTTCGGGTTAACATAGACAGTCCCTCGTTCGTATTTCCTGCTATAAATAGACAGGTTTTTTTTAAAATTCGAGGTTTGAGCTTCGAGTGCTTTGCCAAGATTAATTTTATAGCGCTCTTTGTAAGGGGCGTTTTGCACATCAGCAAAACAAACTTTGTCCAAAAGTAAGGCGCTGCATAAGGTGAAAAACCAATTACCAGGACGAGCGTTTAAAATCGTGTATGGGCCAGTTCTGGCAGCATTGAACATTGAAATGTTCCAGCCGTCATTGGTTGTGTCGCCTGCATATTGGAAGGGCCAGTTTTCGAGAATTTTTCCGTTTAAGTCTATGTTAAACGCCAAAGTTCCCGGGTTAGAGATCATAATAAAGTCATCGCCTTTATATTCGCGAATTAATTTTATGAATCTATTTTCGCCGGCTTGCCAATCGCGATCAATCGCTTGTGAGTCAATATCTGCTTTCCCGTTGCGATCAAAGTCGACGCCTTTATTAGTCCCGTAACGCGAGAGCCAAAAGCTATTGGGCCAGGCATTATCGATTTCGATACCGACAATACGCTTGTCTTTACTGAGAATATCCTCATTTAATTTTTTAGCGATATATTCACAGTAAATTTGGTTGTCTACGACAGCTGAGTTTATTCTCATATCCATGAGATTCGTCTGACGACCGTCGGTCCCGGTCCAAAAAGTTATTGGTTTACCGTTGGGTTGTAGTAGCCACCAATTTTTTCTTTCTCCTTGGTTTAATTCTCTAACCATTTTTATTGCCCAGGGGCAATCTTCATAAGGGGGAACGAAATGTTCAATTGGGTTGAAATAAACGAGCAGCTTGATGCTGGGGTTCTTACGAATAATATAATCAATCATCGCTGATTGTTTATAAAATAATTCGTTGTGCAGGATGAGCACGCTATACCCAGCCATTTGGTCGGCTTGGGCCTGGTCCATAAATGGATAAAGCCAGAAACCAGCAGTAGTGGGCCCAGAATAGTCATTCGGGCTAGGAGCCGGTTGTGCCGAAATCGTTGCGCTGCCGAGCAACAGAAGAAGAAAAAATAAAATCAATTTTTTCATGGTGGGAATTTTAGGAGTTTATTGATTGATTTGTTTGTTTGTCAAAGATCTAACAATAATAATCTGACTAAAAATTATATAATCTTTTCTTATATTTGTCAATAATAACAAAAAACCAGTAATATTACTGGTTTTTTTATTCGTTAATTTTATTGGTATTTACTTGAAAACTTTATCCGTATTCAAATCGCTGGTCCATTTTTTTGCATTACCGGATTGCAGGTTTAATTCTACTTTAAGTTCCTGTGTCCTTCGGCCTGACTGTTTTTGAACCAATAACTCATAATTGTTATTTGTTAATTGCTGGTTAATTGTGTCAGGCAAAGTATAATGAATAGTAATTTCTCTCTCAGTCCCTGGCTCAACGGTAAAGAAAAAGCCGAAGATAGTTTTATTAAGAATTGGATCATCGAGCGAGGTCCAATCCATGGTGTCTGAATCTAAACCAGAGGAAGTTACAAAGCGACTTCCTAGTGGCACATAGATTCTTGTATAACTTCGATAACGCGTCGTACGCCAATTGAAGTCGCCCTCATGACGATAATTTAAAGTTAAACTAGCCGTTGCATTTCCATTTCTTTGGCTTAGCTCATAATTAATTTTCTTTTTGACAACAGCGTCACTTTTAAAGGCGGCTAAATTTGCATCAACAACCATTAAGTAGTCGCTATTTGTCTGCTTCACTTCCCCGCTGGCGCCAATATTTTTTGCCAGATTTTCTAAGTTCTCATTGTTAAAATACAGTTGAAGATTTCTGGCGGCAATATTATTGTCAATTATTTTTAGAAGCGCCCCCCAGTCATTGCTTGGGAGATTATAGAGTCTCGTTTTTAATTCTGCCAGTAACTCGTTAATAATTTCTTTTCTGTCCCAAGATGAAATGTTTCTGTCCTTATAGGCTATTTCGACATTGTATTGTAATAGTTCTTGAAAATTATCGGCGCTATAATCCTCGCCTTTAATATTAATTGGACCGACGAGTCTTAGCAGGTCAGTAATAAAATCGGGATTAATGGCAATAATTCCTGAGAAGTTTGGGGCCGCTTGGCCAATTGCTAAACTTTCTCCGGTATAAATTTCATTAATTTTTTGAGCCGCTAAAGGCCAATCAGGGACCCAGTTTGAATCGCGTAAATACCAATTTTCTACCTTCAAGTATTTTTTTAAGGGGACGGGCGGTTCTTTTTTCCATTTGTCGATTGCCGGCATATCAAGATGATAACTGTCATTCGTGTCAAGGGAAACTATGTCGCCATTTCGAGTTGTTGCTAAACCGTAGGCACCGATGAATCCGCCCGTTGGTCTTAATTCGTCATTATTTTGTAAGAGAATGAGAAAATTACTTTCATTAGGATATCCGCCTAAAGCCGGCAATAACTTAGTTAGTGGCGTTAATTTGGTCATTAAATCGGCAGCCTCCTGAAGTTGGGCTTTATATTCGGTAATTTGTCCGTATATCGGAAAAAGCACCCCAATTTTATGAATTTTATTAATATTTATTAGCGCCAAATCAAGATTTGCCTGGAGGCCATTAAACTCTGGCTCTGATTCATAAACCAATTTTAAAAATTGTGCTTTTTCTTGATCATTTAAATTACTAAAGTTTCCGCCAGCTGCGCCGCTTCTGATTCGGCTTAATTCTTTGGCTAGTGGAATAGAGCGTGCTAAAGAGCGGCTGAGGATTTCAGTTGTTTGGAAGAGATATTCGAGATCGTTAACTTGCGATTGAAAAACAGAAATTTTTTGGATTATAATATTGCTTTTTGACGATTCAAGACTGTTAAGAGCCTTGGTAAAATTTTGTTCCGCGGCTTGAGATTTAAGGAGCGCTTCGTCCCAATTTTGTGCCTGGACAAGACTAATAGCGCTTGTTAGTTCGTTCTTCCCTTCAAGTCCGAGAGCATAGGTCGATTTAAATTTACTATAGGTATTGCTTAGGAGAATAAGGCTAATAAAAAAAAGCCCAATTACTATAATTAGGGTATAAGTTAATATTTTGCCGATTAAACTCAACGCATAAAGCACTGAAGTTTTCATATTATTTATGTGTAAAATTATCAATCAAAACAATAGTCTTCCCTTCTAAAATATTATAAAGAAAAATATCCATGATTTCTTGACGATATTTAAACTCCTTATCATCAAGAATTGTAAAATTTATTTCATGCCCCAAATCTTTTTCTAATTCTGATATGATTTTTAGGAATGCGGGCCGCTTTACGTTCCCAACAATCAAAAGATCGGTTTGCGCTTCCGGATAATTTGTAAAAAAACCGGTTAGTATTAACAATTTAGGCTGAAAATTTTTTTCTAGAGATGAGATGAATTTTTGACTTGAAAGAATTTGGGATTTAATGAATAAAGCTTTAATCTCGGGATAAAGGATAAATTGTCCGTTTATCTCAAAATATTTTTTTTCAAGCTTCTTTTCATCATTTTTTTTATTATTTTTTTTGCTTTCTGTCGGGGCATCGCCTTCAGTTGCTTGACTTATTGGCGCCTGGGCGGTGGCTACTAGCCCGAGTTTAACTAGACTATCTATTTCTTTTTGCGCAGAATTAGACGTTAATTTTAGTTCACGGGCTATTTGTTGAATATAATATTTTGTTTCGGGATGAAGCAGAAAAAGATTCAGGAGTTTTACTCTTGCCTCGGAACCGAAAAGCGCATTAAGCATATTTTCTTTATTTATAAATTTATAGTATAATATATATCATAAACAGTCAAACAGACAAATTCAATCAAAAGATTGAAATTTTGCTTATGTATAATAAAATTTCTTCCATTATTTTGAACTCCGGTAAGGCAAACGGATTAAGCGATGTTTTTGTTGCCCAGCCTGACTCACTCAAGGAAAATCTCGCCGGTAAAATTTTTATCATTGCCGAAATTGGCGGCAAAAAAACCGAAGGTCGAAAAATCTTCGATTTTTTGATTGATAGCCTAAATGAAACCTATTATAACGACGAAAAGATTTTATTGCGTGATAAAATTGAAGGATTAAAGATCGAAAACATATTCGAGGCAGCAATTTCGAAAACGAATAAAAATCTGAGTGATTTTTTACTTGAGGAGAAAATCAAATTAAATCCAGCGGCAACTAATTTAACTGTTGGCGTTATATTTGAAAATAAGCTTTATTTTTCTGGTTTCGGAAAAAATCGTGCGCTTTTAATTTACCGACACGGAGAACAATTTGAAATAATTAATGTTGAAGCTAACGCCTCAGACATTAATTCTCCGAGCGAAAGCGGAGATCGCGCAAGCATTAAAACGCCGAGCTTATTCTCTTCTGTTATAAGTGGTGAAATTCCGACCGGTTCATTTTTTGTTTTTGCCAGCGAGGCATTACTCGAATATGTTTCCAGTAAGGATTTAATAAATATCATCACAAAGTTACCACCAATTGTTGCTTCTGAACAAATTAAAAATATATTAGCGAGAATTAACTCCTTTATTCCCTTCCTGGGTATTATTATAAAAAATACTATTGGGATTGATAATCAAGAAGTGCGCGAAGAAGTCGAAGAAAATTTAACGGCTCATAGTTCAATTTCGAGTTTAAATTATACTGAACAAAAAACCGAGCGCATGTTGGCACCGGCCGGCCTTATTAGTATTTCTAAAATCTATAAAGGCGCAATCCAGATTGTTAAAAATCTCCGTCCCGTCCCGCGTCTTATTCCGAAAAAAGTATATCGTCCTGATGAGACGGAAAATGTATCTGCCTCAATGATTGATCTTGGTAAAGTTAAAAGTTTAAGCATAGCGCGATCCGACTCATTTTTAATTAAGGAGAAAATTTTCTTTAAAAAGAAGCCGAATTTATTTGGTCAAGGATTTAAAAATGTTATTTTAGGTGTCCCAAGTTTCTTTAGCCCTCGTTTATGGTCGGGGCTCGGCACAAATTTAAAAAATTGGTTAGGCAGTTTAACTGGGAAGAATCGTCTATTATTTATCGTACTTTTTGCCGTTATTGTAATCTTTTTTGCAAGTCTAGGAATTAGTACCTGGACTAAAAAAATTCAGGCTGCCAAAAATAATTATAATAATTTAGTTGCGACAATTGGCGAGAAGCAGAATGCTATCGACTCTTTCTTGATTTATGGTAACGAAGATAGCGCCGAGGCAACATTAATTGATGCGCGGGCTCTTCTTAGTTATTTGCCTCGAGAAAAGAAGGACCAAATTGCCGCCTATACTGATTTAGAAAATAAATTAAATATTCAGGCCGATAAAATTCAAAAGGTTGTTCGCGTCGACTCGACTGAAAAAGTTAATGATTTAACTGGTTTACAGATTACAAATATTGTTTGGGCGGATGGGAAAATATATGCCGCTGGTGGTAAAATGCTGTTTGGCATTACCCCACAATCATCCTCATCAACGCGTTTTGAGATAAGTGGAGCGACGGCTTTAAGCAACCCGCAATTTGATCGTAAAAGTATTATCTATTATTGGGACAATAATAAAATCGCCCAATTTAATTTAAAAACTAATCAGTCGAGTCTTGTTAATGTTACTGGTGAATTTAATGCTGATGGCATTACGAGCTATAAGATTTTTGGTAGTAGTTTATATGTTATTGCAAAAAATAAAAATCAGATATATCGCTTTGCTCTTGGAAGCGGTGGGTATAACACTAAAACAGATTGGCTTAAGGTGACGGTTGATTTAAGTGCCGCGAGCGATTTATATATTGATGGCAGTATCTACGTCTTAAAAAATGATGGACAAGTTTCTAAGTTTTACTTAAATAAAGCGTCTGATTATAGCGCTAGCGCCATTTCTCCGGTTATGAGTAGTGCGAGTAAGATAATCGTTGGCACTAAATATGTTTATATTTTTGAAGCGAGCTCAAAACGTTTAGCGGTTTTAGCGATTAAAGACGGACATCTTATGAATCAGTATCAATTAAATTCTTTAAGTCAGCTAAAAGATTTTGCGGTTGATGAAAATAATAAACTCGCTTATTTCTTAGATGGTGAAGCGGTTTATCGAATAACTTTAAATCAATAATTATTAGTTCTCGTAAATATATTTGAGCATAATAAAAAACCGTCATTAAGACGGTTTTTTATTTATATTTGAATTGTGAGGATTATTTTAGAGTTACTTTAGCTCCAGCTTCTTCCAATTTCTTTTTCATGGCTTCAGCGTCAGCTTTCTTAACACCTTCCTTTAAGACCTTAGGAGCGCCATCGACTAAGTCTTTAGCTTCCTTTAATCCCATTTCAGTTAATTCGCGAACTGCCTTGATAACATTGATCTTGCTGGCACCAGCTTCAGTGATCTCAACGTCAAAGGCGTCCTTCTCTTCAACAGCGGCGGCGGCACCTGCAGCTGGAGCCATCATCATGGCTGGAGCAGAAGCGCTGACACCAAATTTTTCTTCTAAGATTTTAACGAGTTCCGCTAAATCTAGAACACTCATTTTTTCGATTTCGCCAACCAACTTTTCGAATTTAGCTGGGACGACAACATTTTTTTCTTCCATAGATTTAAAATTAAATTTATTATTAATTATTTATTGATTAAGCTTTCTTTTCTTCAATCGCTTTTAAGACGTAGACTAAGTTTTTAATGTTTCCGGCTAAAGCGTTAACAAATCCAGAGATAGGTGCATTCATTGTGCCGACCAGTCTGGCGTATAATTCGTGTTTGCTCGGTAATTGTGAAACAGCTTCAATTTCTGATTTGGATAATAATTTATTTTCTAAAATACCACCTAAAAAGAATACTCTAGCTTCCTTGTCTTTGTCCTTACGGAAATTACCGAGAATTTTCGCTGCCGCAACTTCATCACCGTAGGAGAAGATGGCTGCTAATTTTCCGTCTAAACTCCTAACGTTCAATTCGTCGATTTGGTCCTTAAAAGCAATATTCATTAAGGTTTTTTTAGCGACGTAATACTCACTGTTTTCGCTACGTAATTGCTCACGAAGTTTCTCGTTATCTTTAACGGTTAAGGCATTAAAACCAGCAAAGACTACTGATTTCGATTTCTTAAATTTTTCGCTCAAATTACGCAAAATTTCTTGTTTTTGAATTTTGTTCTTTGGCATATATATTTAATTTGATTATAAAAAAATCTGTGTTACCACAGACCATAAAAATACTTAGATAAAGTATTAATGATACCTCGGCAAGACTTATAGGCGCATGGCGCCAAGCTGGCTGTCTGTGGTGATCGCTAAATTGTTATGTAAGAATATTAGCAGATTATGATTATTTGTCAAGGTTTTTATGCTTATTTCAGTTTTTTACTTTTATCACGTTTGCGGCCATAATTAGCAAAGCGATGCGCTTCTTCGCGTAACTTTAGAAGAGTTGGTTTTATGTTATCCGCTAAATCGCGAATTTCTTTCTTTGTCTTCGGAGTAAAGACTAGTTTATCGCCACCAAATTTAGAAATACCAACAAGAGGTATATTGATGTTATTAGCGGAAAAAACTTTTGTAAGAAAACTAATCTGCGGTGAGCCGCCATCAATCATAATTAAATCAGGGTAAGCCCATTCACTATGTTTAAAACGACGTAATAAGACTTCGGCTAGCGCTCTTTCATCATCACCGCCCGGTGCATCTTTAATTTTAAAGAGACGGTACTCCCTTCTTGCTGCTTCACCATTTTCAAATACTACCATTGATCCATAACTCTCCTTTCCTTGATGATGGGAGATGTCATAGCCTTCGAGGCGATTAACTTTTAATTCATTTAAATCATCATCACGTGTTAGTAAGGAGACGTCTTGGATGTGTTTTAGGGCGCTTATTTTATCCGGATTATCTTTCATTAGTTTTGCGGCTAGTCGTTTTTTTTCTCCAGCTAAAAGCAGGCAAATATTATTAATATTCTTTTTATACTCATGAGCCGAGATAGCATCAATACATCCTCCCGGGCAAAGTCCGATTTGATAATCAAAACAAGCTTTGCCGCTATGAGGAGTGCAATTGCCATACGGGAAAATGCGACGAATTAAACGGAGAGCGCCTTGAAGGAGATAGAAAGATTGATAGGGCCCAAAGACTTTAGCCTTTGAAGCGGGAAATTTTTTTAGATCTGTCGCGCGAACAATAAGCGGTTTCGCAAAATCTATTTTAGGAATAACCACATAAATAAATGAACGGTCGTCGCGGTCAACGATATTATATTTCGGCCAAAACTTTTTAATGTTTTTCGCTTCAAGGATAATTGCCTCGAGTAATGTATCGCTTACTTCATATTTAATATTATCAGCGGCCATAACCATCTCCGCGATACGGGGAGATATATTTTTTTGGAAATATTGTCCGAGGCGGGATTTAAGACTAGTTGCTCGGCCTACATATAAAACAGTCCCCTTTTTATCGAGCCAAAAATAAACTCCCGGTTTTTTTGGAATTGTTTTTAATTTATCTTTTAGTTTTAAATTCATAGAAATATTTTTGGAGATCGATTTTATTATTATGCATTTCAATTCCTTCTTTTTTAAGTAGGCGAATTTTATTTTTTGAGCCGCTAGCAAATCCACCAATTTCGCCATTGCTTCTGATTGCGCGATGGCATGGAACTTGAGGGGCGAAAGTATTTTTATTTAAGGCGTTGCCGACCGCACGAGCAGCTCTTGGCTTATTCATGGCGATAGCAATTCCCTAATATGTCGAAACTTTTCCCTTGGGAATAAGGGAGCAGCATTTATAGACTAGTTGTCGGAAACTTAATTTTAGCATATTGACAAATATTTGGCTTTTGATAATATCGTTGGAGAGAGTCTTTGTTTGTTCCATTTCTGACCGAGGTTCTCTTCTCTTGTTCTTTATATATTAGTCCCGATTCAAGGGAAAACCGAACCAAGATAAACGCCACAGTTTTCGACTCGAGAAAAACCGATTGATGAAGACACTTGATACTTGATGATGTATTATTCCAAAGCATTCCCTTCGGGGCGCTGTTTAGGGAGCCACTCTTATCAAATCTAAGTCTCCGCTCCAGAGAAAAACTAAATCCATCGCGGATATAACTGTTGTTTGGTTCAAAACGCCGAGAATAATTTATAAGTGCCGCTTATTATCTGCCGCATCCTATAAACTTCTCGGTTTTTTTTATTTACTCGTTAAACCGATTAAGAGGCTTCCGCAGACAGCCAGTCCAGCTCCAAAATATTGAATCTTCGTTATTTTTTCTTTATTGATAATAATGCCAAGCGCAAGTGCAATAACTACATAACTTTCGGTAATTGCAATCGTAATTGATAGTTCTTCCCTGGCGACAGCGAATACATATGATGTCCAAGCTAAGAGGTCGACAATTACCATAATTAAAACAAGTGGCCAATTTTTAGCGCTTTGTCGAAAAAACGTTTTTAAATTATTTTGACTTAAGCGAGCGAAACAAATTAATCCGCAAACAAACCATGGAATCCAGAGAGCCATTAAAGGACTTATCTCTTTGGCCTGCGAAGCACTGCCAAAATTGACAATCGCAATCAAGACGCCAGAGAAAATTGCCAAGAGTGATCCTTTTTCTAAAAAATCTTTTTTATTTATTTTCGTCGTATCAATTGAAATTAGAATAATACCGATAAATAAAATAATAATTAAGAATATTTGCCAAAGACTAAGGCTTTCTCTAAAAAAAAGAATGCCAAGTAGAATTGTTAACGGTAGCTCAATCGACATGATGATTTCAACAACTGATAGTTTCCCGATTTCCAGCGCTTTAAAATGAATATAGCCGCTCGCAAAATTGGCTAGACCTAAAATTATTAATGTTATATATTGCGATTGTGTAATGTTTTTTAAATCACTTACGACAAACGGAATTAAAATAATTGAACTAAATAAACTAATCCAGCAAAGAGTTCCGATTGGACCAATTTTATTAATTGTTTTTTGGATTAAAAAATCACCTAAGCCCCAACCAATCATCGCTCCGAATGCTAAGAGTATTGCCAGATTCATAATTTATTTTAAATACTCTTTAAGATATTTTCCGGTTATACTATTTGGTTCGCGAACAATATCTTCCGGTGCGCCGGCAGCGACTAATTTCCCACCATCTTCACCACCATCCGGACCAAGGTCAATAATATAATCCATGGATTTAAGCATGTGCATATTATGTTCGATGACCAAAACAGAGTTTCCCTTCTCAACCAATTTATTCAAAACCGAAAGCAACATATCGATATCATAGTAATGTAAGCCAGTAGTTGGTTCATCAAGTAAATACAATGTTCGTTTGCCAAGAGTATGAGTAAGCTCTTTGGCAATTTTAATTCTTTGCGCTTCGCCCCCTGATAGGGTCGTTGCACTTTGGCCAATTTTAATATAACCGAGACCGACAGATTGCAGAACTTTTAATTTATCAGTGATAAAATAATTGCCTTCAAAATGCTCAATCGCCTCATCGATTGTTAAATCCAAAATTTCGGCGATGTTCTTATTTTTATACTTAACCTGAAGAGTTTCGCGGTTAAAACGCTTGCCACGGCAGACTTCGCACTCAACTAGAACTGGAGGCAGAAAATGCATTTCAATTAGGTTGGCTCCGGCCCCCTGACAGGCCTCACAGCGCCCACCAGGGCGATTAAAGGAGAAACGGCCGATAGAATATCCTCTTTCTCGAGAATCGGGCAAGGAGGCGAAGAAATCGCGGATGGGAGTGAATATTCCGGTATAGGTTGCTGGGTTAGAGCGCGGAGTGCGGCCGATGGGAGATTGGTCAATAACTACGACCTTATTTATATATTCTGCCCCTTTCACATCTTTAGCGAACTCGAGCTTAGCTTTACCTGGTCTGTTCTTGATATGGGTAATATTCTTATAGATAACATCATATAAGAGTGATGATTTTCCTGATCCAGAAACACCGCTAACGCCGACTAAACGGCCGAGCGGGATTTCAACATTTAAGTTTTTTAAATTATTTGCATAGGCACCGACAATTTTAAGCGAACCATGATTTTGCTCACGTCTTTTTGGCGGTAAGCCGATTTCCCGATGACCGGCAAGATATTGGAGAGTTAGTGATTTTTTGATGGCCGTTTTATTTTTCTTTTCATCTAGTAAATCCTTGGTGTTGCCAATGGCGACAATTTCACCGCCGTGTACTCCGGCGAGTGGCCCCATATCAACTAAATAGTCAGACTCAATAATAGTTTTCTCATCGTGCTCCACGATGATAACGGTATTGTTTTTGTCGCGTAATTTTTTCAAGGTATCGATAAGACGCTCGGTGTCGCGCTCATGCAAACCAATAGTCGGTTCATCAAGAACATAAAGAGTTCGTGAAAGATGAGAGCCGATTTGTGATGACAAGCGAATGCGCTGCGCTTCCCCACCGGATAAAGTATGAGCTTCTCTTTCTAGGGAAATATAGTTGAGCCCGACTTTAAGTAAGAATTCAATTCGACTAATAATTTGGACGACAACGTTTTCCGAAATAGTGCGCTGTCTCTTCGTCATCTTCTCATAATATTTGTTAAAGAAGTCTAAGGTTTTATTTATCGGTAGGCGACAAACTTCAGCAATATTTTTTCCACCGACGCGGACCGATAAAGCTTCCGGTCTTAGGCGTTCGCCATTACAGATTTTGCATTTTGTATCATTAAAATAATTAGTTTTCCCTAGCCCCGAACATTCTGGGCAAGCTCCGTGTGGCGAATTAAAAGAAAAGAGACGAGGTTCAATTTCGGGAAAAGAAAAATTATCGTTTGGGCAGGTCCAATTAGATGATAATAAGAATTCTTGTTTAGAAAAATTAGCGATTACCAGCCCCTTGCTATAATCAAGCGAATTTTCAACCGCTTCAAATAGACGGGTTTGATCGCTTAAAAGAATTTTATCAATGACTATTTCAATATCATGTTTTTGTTTGGGCGCGAGTTTAACTTGTTCGCGCAGTGAATGAATTTTTCCGTCGATTCGCGATTCACTGTAGCCAAGGGAAAGATAATTATAGAGGATTTGATAATATTCACCTTTGCGATCACGAACAATTGGTGACATTATTGTCACATATTCCTCTTTAAGTTCTTCTCCGCGGCTGATAATAATATCAACCATTTCTTCGACGGTTAGTTTTTCAATTTTAGTTCCGCAGACTGGGCAATATACTTCACCGACGCGCGCGTATAGTACTCTCAAGTAATCGTAAATATCTGTTAGTGTCCCAACGGTTGAACGGGGGTTGTGGGAGAGAGCTTTTTGATCAATTGAAATTGATGGTGCGAGACCAATAATTTCATCAACATCGGCTGCCTTTTTTTGCCCCAGAAATTGGCGCATATAGGGTGATAAGGATTCGACGTACTGTCTTTTTCCTTCGGCAAAAATTGTATCAAAAGCAAGCGACGATTTGCCGCTTCCGGAAACACCGGTAATAACTGTTAATTTATTATGTGGTATTTCTAAATTTATATTTTTTAAATTATGCATCCGCGCTCCGCGAATGATAAGTTTTTCGTTATCTGGCATATTAGTTATTTATGAACGGATTCGGGTCACTGAAAGTTATTAATTTGGTTTTATGGTTAATTATTTCGAACGGAGTGCCGTATTTTTTATTGTATAAAGTATCAACGGAACAGAATAAAGCTTGACTATAGTCAAAGCCTAATTTGATGCTAGTTGTTTTAACTTGTTCTTCAGACTTTCCCTCGACTTCGACATAGGGCGCAAGATATGGCCATTCGTCAATTGTTACTTCGACGCCATCAAGCAGCCAAAATTCACGTCGACTCTCTTGATAGGCTTTTTGTTTCGCGCCGATTGATTCCAGGAATTTTACTCCTTCGTTAAAATTGTCGATCTTAAGGCAAATTTCTTTTTGATCCACTATTTGATTTCCGTCAACAACTTTAAGGCTCATTGTTATTTTATCTCCTTCGTCACGAACTCGAAGCCAGCCACCTGTAATTTCATGGCCGATTGGTAATTCAAAAACTATTCGTTTCATTAAAAATTCGGGCTTTATTAAGGTCGCCCCAGCTTTATTTAGTTTATTTCTGATTTCATCTTTATTAATATTAGTGAAAGTGGCCTCGTATTCAATATCCATAGTATTGACATTTATATTATAATATGTTATGATGATATTTCGTAATTCTGAAATTGTAAAACTAACCTTCTAAACCCCATATCCCATGCGTTCTGTTCTTTTCATTGTCGTTATTCTTGCACTTTCGGCCAGTGCTTCATTTGCTCAATCAGTTGAAACATTCCTAAAGTTTAACAGCGATGGGAAAATCGTCAACAACGATGCGAATATTTCATTTTCCGTGGCGCTTGCTCATGACTCTACTAATTTCATGTCAAAAATGAAATTTACCACATTTATTCTTGTCGAGCCAGAATGGGGAGAGCAAATGTTTGGTTTGTCTTATGCACCCGCCCCTTGGGTTGAAGTAGGCCTCGCAGCCGGCTTTGAGCAAGCACCAAGAATGTTTCGCGGATGCGCTACACTTTGGCTCGGTAAGGGCAAATTCTCCTCATTTACCGCTTTCGAAAGAGGTATTGGAAAAGATAATTGGTGGATTAGAAATATAACCAAATATCAAACTTCTGATAAACTTGCTCTTGGATTCCAGGGCTGGCGTTATAACGGTATCGGCCCGCTTATAGAATACAAAGTTGTTAATCATATTAGCGTCTATGGTAATCCTGTTTGGAACCCGGAAGCTGAGACAGATGCGGCAACACTAATAGTAGGTTTGTGGTTAAATTTTTGACAACAACCGAACACTCGTTTACAGAGCTTCAATTGAAGCTCTCTTTTTTTATTTAAATTTACTTTTAATCCTCGGCAATATCTAAAAACTCTTCTATTTTTTTTGTGATAGTGGTTGGAGTAATATTATGTTTTTTATTATAAGCTAATTGTTTGGTGCGGCGCCGATCGGCTTCATTAATCGCTCGTTTCATCGAGTCGGTTTTTTTATCGGCGTATAAAATAATTTTTCCTTTTACGTTTCGCGCCGCTCGGCCCATGGTTTGCATGAGCGAAGTTTGGCTGCGCAGAAAACCTTCGCGGTCAGCGTCGAGTATCGCCACTAAAGTTACTTCAGGCAAATCAAGGCCTTCGCGTAAAAGATTAACCCCAATAAGCACATCGAACTTCCCTTCCCGGAAGTTTTTTAAAATCTCGGTACGCTCAAAGGTCTTAATATCGGAATGCAAATAATTTGCTTTGATGTTTTTATTATTAAGATAGGTATTTAAATCTTCGGCTTGTTTTTTTGTCAGTGTATTAATAATTGCTCTTTCGCCAAGAGCGGCAATTTTTATTACTTCTGCCGTAATATCATTAATTTGGCTATAATTTTCTTCCTTATTAAAGACGGGTCGTATTTCAATTTCAGGATCAACTAAGCCGGTCGGACGAATTACTTGTTCAGCGGTTTGCTTAGAATTTTTTATTTCAAAGTCACCCGGCGTTGCAGTAGTAAATATCATTTGGCCAATTCTTTTTTCAAATTCAGGAAATCGTAAAGGGCGATTATCAAGGGCTGAGGGTAAACGCCACCCATATTGTACCAAGGTTTTTTTACGCGCTTGGTCGCCATTATACATACCGCGTATTTGCGGAATAGCAATATGAGATTCATCCACAATCGTTAAGAAATCCGGTTTACCATCTTTCCAGGGGAAATAAGAAATTAAAGAGTCTGGCGCTTCGCCGGCTAATTTTCCGGTAATGTGGCGAGAATAATTTTCAATACCGTGACAGTAGCCGAGCGTGCGCAGCATTTCCATATCGTATTTTGTTCGACGCTCTAATCGCTCCGCTTCAAGAAGAAATCCTTCTTTTTTAAAATAGGCTAGGCGTTCTTTTAATTCTTCGTTAATGTTTTTAATTGCTTGTTCAATTTGGGGTTTTGTGGAAACGAAATGCTTCGGAGGAAAAATAACGATTTCTTCTAAATTGCCGATAATGTTTTTTGTCACATTATCAACAATCGTTAAATCAGAAATAGTTTGCCCGCTAAGATCGAGACGATAAATAACATTTTCTGACATCGAGCGAATTTCAAAGGCATCGCCGCGGACACGAAATTGGCCGCGCTTTATTTCGCCGTTAACTCGTTCAAATTGAATTTTAATTAATTGTTTGATTAAATCAGAGCGGACGATAGTCTTCCCTTTTTCTAAAACGAGACGCGCCTCTAAATAGGTTAGCGGTACACCTAAATTATAAATACAGGAAACAGAAGCAACAATGATAACATCGCGTCGCGAAACTAATGCTGAGGTTGCGCCGTGACGCAAACGATCAATTTCTTGGTTAATCATGGCCTCCTTATCAATATAGGTATCGGTAATTGGCAGATAGGCCTCTGGCTGATAATAATCGTAGTAGGAAACAAAATAATGAACGGCATTTTTGGGAAAGAAATTTTTATATTCGCGATAGAGCTGCGCTGCGAGCGATTTATTTGGCGCTATAACTAAAACCGGCTTATCGAGTTCTTGAATAACATTGGCCACAGTAAATGTTTTTCCCGATCCAGTAACGCCCAATAAAGTTTGGTAATTAAAACCCTTCTTAACACCTGCTAAGAGTTTGGTAATTGCTGTCGGCTGGTCGCCCGCGGGCTTGAAATCAGATTTTAATTTGAATATTTTTTCCATACTTTAACTAATAAGATCAACTTGTTGTTCTTCAATGATACTGACTTCTTCGCTTACTTCGGATTTCTGGCAATTATTATTGCGACAGTCAAACCAGAGAATAATAAAAGCAGCGAGACCAAATAGGCTGGCGACTAAAAATGGCAAATTACTTTTAAGGCCAAAGAGCGCTCCAGCTAAAATTGGGCCGATAATCATGCTGAGCGACATAACCGAATTCATTACGCCAAGAATAAGACCCTGCTCGCGCGCCTCGCCCTTCTTGGCAATTTGACTAGTCATAAGAGCACGTAAAACAGATTGAGCTAAACTGATAAAGGTAATGCCGATAATGAAAAAAACTAAGTAGCTTATTCCCATAAACAAGAAGCCGACAGCGAGTAGTAGCATCAGCCAAACAATCAAAGTTTCTGGTTTGAAATATTTCAACCAGATTTTCTTTAAGGCAAAAGCCTGATTAAATATTAAAACAAGGCCCATGCCAGCAGTAGCGAAACCAACCATGGCGGCCGTGAAATTAAATTTTTCATTAAGATAAAGCGAGAAGGTTGATTGTTGGCTAGCAAGCGCTAGGCCAAATAAAAACCAGGCAATAAAACCTAAACGGAGATTTGAATTTTTTAGAGATCGCCAGAGAGGTTTAAGAGGATTTAATTCTATTTTTTTTGTGTCATCACGATACTTATTTGTTTCTGGTAAGTTAATAAGAGCCAGGATAAAATTAAGAAAAGCTAAACCGCCGACAAACCAAAATGGAAAGTTCAGGGAAATGGAGCTAAGTAACCCGCCGATTAACGGGCCAATAATTAAACCAACGCCAAAAATAGCGCCGATGTATCCAAGATTAGTAGTTTTTTCTTTTTCGTCTTTGGCTATATCCATTAAGTAGTTTTGCGCAATCGGAAAATTTCCAGCGGCCAAGCCATCAATAACGCGTCCTAAAAATAATAAGAAAATACTGTTTGCGGCTGCAAAAACTAGCCAGCCGATTGAAGTGCTAAGAATACTAATGATTAGAACTGGCCGCCTGCCAATCTTGTCAGAGAGAGCTCCGAGTAATGGAGCGCTAAAAAAAGAAAAAAATGAGAAGACAGCAAACAAGAGCGTGACCGTAAAAGCCGAGGCGCCAAAGGACTGAACATAAAAAGGTAGAATTGGAATTATGATTCCTATTCCAAGCACGTCGATGAAAACGGTTAATAGTATTATTAGTTTTTTATTCATTCTGTATTTTATATTTATTTTTGTAAGGGTCCGAGAAGATAAGTCGGTAACATCGCCATAGCTTTCCCGTTATGTTTGCCGACCGCTTCGAATGCGGCTGTGGCGTCAGTACCGCAACCTTGAACAATAACATCTCCTCCTGGATGAACGCCCGAAGAAGTATATGAACTTAAATCATAAACCTGACCATTTATAAGTTGCCAGCAATCAGTTTTAGAATTGTGGAGAGCAACATCGGCCATTGTCAGCGAACCGGCATACTTAGTTGTGTTAGTCGTATTTGCGCCACTAGCAGTATTACTTTGTGAGTTAGTCAAGTTTTTATTTCCGCAACCCGTTAAAAATACTAGGAAAGCTGGAATGATTAAAAAAAGGTAGGTTTTTTTCATAATTTTTGATTATTTTTTAATAAATTATCACTAATATATTAACATAATACGCCTAAAATTAAAAAGAAATCTTATTTAGCAATTAAAAAGGAGCTGGCACATGGCCCGCTCCTAGGATTTATAGATCCCCGTTTAAAAAAATTGTTTCGTCATTACTTGGTCCGACAGATAGTATAACTATTTTGCCGTGTGTGAAATTTTCAATGAAAATGAGAATGTCCTTTACTTCATCGGGTAAGTCTGCGGCAGAGCGGATACTGGAAATATCTTCTGTCCAACCCGGAAATTCTTGATAGACTGGCTTACAGTTATAAAGAATTTCAGACTCTCTGATGAAATCAGTAATTTCGTCTCCATCTCGGATTAACCGGTCACCATAGAAGATGTCAGGTCCAAGATATTTATATCCAATACAGAGCTTAATTTTTTGAACTCCGGTCATAACATCAAATTTAGTTAAAACCAGGTAAGGCCCATTAATTTTTATGGAGTGTTTTAAGGCAGGCAAATCAAGCCAGCCTGGTCGGCGTGCTCGGCCAGTTGTGGCGCCGTATTCCCCGCCCTTAATGCGCACCGCTACACCCTGAATCATCTCATCATCGAAATTTATTGCTTCACTGACGGTAAGATTTAGAGCGCGTTCGCTTTCCGCATTATTTTTAGAATCGTGACAGTAATATTCACTATCACGTCCACCAAACTCAGTTGGGAAAGGTCCATTTCCGACCCGGGTCATATAAGGAGCTTTAGTAATCCCTAAAACCAGATCAATATCTGTTACTTTTAAGCCACAGCCTTTGGCTAGACCTTCAACCGAACAGTCAGATGACGTTTGATAAAACGTCGTGCCATAATCAATGCTTAGCAAAGTTCCCTGCGCGCCTTCGAGTAATATTTTTTTGTCGCTGACTAGCGCTTCGCTAACGTAGGTATTCAGGTTAATAATTTTGCTTTTGAATTTTGGAGCGAGTTCACCAAGAAAATAATCAATAATCGCCTGACGATTAAAAACTTTAGTCTTATCATAAAAGGCACCGTTGGCAAACTTATGGCCGTATTTTTTACCAAACATCAAGTCCTCAATAATTCGACGGTTTAGACGATTAAATGAATCTTGCTTAGCATCAAGAAATTTATCAAACTTATCGATAAAGATTTTTTCGTTCGCTAAATCATTCATCGAAATTGACAACCTTGAATAGTAGTCAGAATAAAATGGTCCGATGCCACAGCCGGTTGTTCCAATTAATTTTGATTTAGCAGAGGTTAAATCCTCTAAAATGTGATATGGCATTAGAAGATTGGCCTCATGGCTAATGAATAAATTATCGAAACTTAAGCCGATGCATTTTTGCATTTCTCCTGATAGAGAATGAAGGTCAAGTGCAACTCCTCTTCCAATAATATTGGCCACTTTAGGATTTAGAATCCCTGATGGTAACAAATGGCAAACGAATTCTTTGCCATTGTATATGAGAGTGTGTCCGGCGTTTGGTCCGCCAGTACCGCGAATTACGATGTCGGCCCATTCTGAGGCCAACACATAAACAATCTTGCCTTTTCCGCTATCTCCCCATTGATAGCAAATAACGGCAATTACTTTTTTTCCGTCAGTGACGTAGGCGAGTGGAATGATTTTGGTATTTTTCATGGCTCTGATTTTAGTATTTCGGTTTGTTGTTTGTATTATTATTTTAAAGGTCTGGTGTTCCAAGATATTTCAATATCCTCAATAAATTTACTGCTCTTTATTTATATTGTCAATCAGGGCTCAGGTATCGTCCGAATGAATAATTTAAAAAAACTCCCGTTTCGCGGGAGCTTTATTTAAAAGAAGTATTGAATGATTAGGCCGGACATAACACTTATGCCGAAGAGGAGACCGAGAATGGTGAACACCTCACGTTTGTTTTTATTCTCGCGGAGCAAAACAAGAATTCCTAAGCCTCCGCTCGCACATAAGCCGGCGATAACTGCGCCATAAGTAATTACGCCTTTTAGATATAGCTCGGTAATCGCAACCGAGGAGGCACAGTTAGGAATTAAGCCGACTAGGGCCGCTATAAATGGTTGGAGAAAAACATGACCGGAAAATATGATACGCAAATTATTATCGCCTATTTTTGAAATAAGCAGATTAATTAAAAATGAGGCGCTAAAAACAAAGGCAAAGATTTTCAGGGTATGAATTAAAGGGTGGATGATAATTTCTTTCGGACTAAATTTTTTGGCACTAGAGCTAACGCAGTGGCCACAGCAGGCTTGTTCTTCGACGACTTGTTCGTGGTGATGTGATGTGTCATCTTTACCTTGAGAATAGGCCATCGCATGTTCCCTTGTTCGTCGATTTTTTTTTCGAAAAAACAAATCAATAGAGTATCCAGCAACAAGTGCGATAAATATTTTCGTTAGAATTATGGGTAGAATTATTTTGGCTTTTTCCGGTTGGGATAAAATTACAGGAATGGCTTCGTCTGAGGTTGAAAGGTAAACAGCTAGGAGGGTCCCAATAGTCAGAAGGCGCTGAGTATACAGAGCGGTCGAGATAACCGAAAAACCGCATTGCGGGAAACTCCCGGCCAAGGCGCCTACGGCTGGACCAGCTTTGCCAGCATTGTGAATATTCTGTCTGATTTTATTACCTAATTTATACTCAAATAACTCGATAAGAACATATACCACGAATAAGAGTGGTAGCATTTTTAAGGAGTCAATGAGCGCTTCGATAAATATTTGCCACATATACTTTCATTATCGGCAGAAACAAACGATTAGTCAATATTTCTTAGTATCCAGTGAATTCTTCAATTTTAATATTATTTTTATCAATTCCGGAGTCTATAAGTATTTTATGTAATGACTGAATCATCCCCGATGGCCCAGCTAAGTAATAAATTGGATTGATGACTTCAGCGAGATGTTTGTTTAGTAATTCGCTATCTATATGTCCTGTTTCCCCGTTCCAAGCTTTTTGCGCACTGGCCGCTTGGGTCATTATGGCTATCATTTTAAAATTCGGATTTAGTTTCTCAAGAGAATTAAGCTCTTCAAGATAAGGTGCATCTTCTGGTTTTTTGTTGCTATAAAATAAGTAGATTTTCTGCTTTAATTTTTTTAGGCTTGCATCCGTAATAATACTTTTAAAAGGAGTTATACCGATTCCTCCAGCCAAGAATACTACAGGTCGCTCCATGTCTTTATCGAGTGTAAATATTCCCATAGGAGCATCGAATATAATTTCCATTCCAGGAGTGAATTTTTTTAAATTGCGTTTAAACGCCGTGTCGCGTAGTCGCGTCGCGATTGAAATATGGTTTTCTTCAGGCGAGCTTACGAGGGAAAAAGTTCTCGTATTCCCTTCCGCGTCGCTTTCAACCGGGTTAATAATAGTAAAATCGCCAAATTGCCCTGCACGATATGTAAAACTACTGGGCTTTTCAAAATAGAAAGCGGCGGTTTCGTTCGCAAGATTTTCGGTTTTAATATATTTAATTATATGAATCATATATATAAAGTAAATTTAGGAATCATTTATCTATAATATTACTACGCATTACTTATTTATTATTATCCCACATATTTGACTAAATGGCTAAATAGTGATTAAATTTAATATTAATAATTTTGATTAGTACATTTAAAATTAACATAAATTTTCACTAAAACAGGTAAAAATGGAAAAAGTCCTTTATTACAGTGGTCGCGGAAACCATCATTTGGCAGCTGCGACTTTAAAACATTTGGGTGAATATCATGGCAAAGAGCTTGTCTTTAGTCATGTCGACATCGCTGAGTATACCGACGAAGAATGTGATGATAAATTTCCTCATTACGAGGAAATCGAGAATAGAACAGTCGTATATTTTCAAAGTATTTATAATCGCGAATTGCTTGAAGAAGCGCTGGAAGCAATCTGGGCCTTAAAGCGACAGTATAAAGCGAAATACTTGATTGCAGTAATTGCCTTTTTAATTTTTAGGCGTCAGGATCACGAAGAAAAACTTGATGAAGTTTGCCGTTTGCGCATGGTTATTGACCGCTTAAAACATGCTGGTGTCGATGAAATCATCACCGTGTCACCACATTCACCCAAGATGAAGCAATTTTGCGACGAGTATGGAATTGTAATGCGTGAACTTGATCCATCGCCCCTCTTCTCATCTGCTATCAAAACCTACCTCGACGAAATTCCGGAAATCTATGCTCCTGATAAAGGTTCAATTGTTCGTGCTATTGGTTTGGCTAAGTTAACTGGGAGTAGAGTTATTTTTAGCTTAAAAGAACGTGGCTTAAATAATGCAATAACAATTAAAGCTGAAGATGAGTTAGAAATCACTGAGCTAATTAAGTACTACCAAGCAAACTTTAACTTCCCTGATATAGCATATGCTGATATAGAGCATATTAAAGACCAGGCGATCGTTGTAACTGAGGATGAAGTTTGCACGGGCGAAACCGCCAATTCGACTGGAGAAAGGTTAAAAGAATTAGGATCAAGGCTAATTATTTTTTTAGCCATGCACCCTGTCTTAGTTAGATCTTGGCGCCGGAAGTTATTTGATAATAACCCCTTTGATAAGATATTAATGGGAAATACGATTCCCCGTGATTACTCAAAAAGAACGGGAGGTAAGATCCATGATATTTTTGTCGAAGAATCACTTGCACAAATTTTGTATAAAAGTTTGCAGCAATTAGTGAAAAAGTAAATCGTTGAAAGATAAATAAAAAAAGAGGGCCAAACAGTCCTCTCTTTTAATATCCATTTATATATTCAATTATTTTTCGTTATTTTTACGACTGAAAAAATGAGGATTAGGTCGACGGCTAGCTGAGCCGCTTGTTCGTCCGGAGCCTGTTTTGAAGCCGGGTTTTGCGCTACCGAATCGAGAGTTGGTCGAGCTTACACCTGATGGTCGTGAGCTTTGGTTTGTTGATTGGCCAGACTGGCCTGGTTGGCTAGATTGATATGAACCGCTTGGCCTTTGTCCAAGAATTGAGCGACCACTATTTGATTGGCGCGCGCCACCTGAGCGACCTGAATTTGGTCGGCCTGAATTTGAGCGTCCACCGCCTGAACGGGGCCCAAAGCTTCGGCTCGAAACTTGGTCAAAATGAGCAAATTCTTTGATCGCTAATGTCTTATTAATTAAGCGTTCAATATCTCTAACATCTTTTAATTGATTAGGAGTCGCAAATGAAATTGCTTTACCAATTTTTCCCGCACGACCAGTCCGACCGATACGATGGACATAATCTGAAGATGCGTCAGGCAAATTATAATTTACAACTAATTCGATCCCATTAACATCTAAACCACGCGCAGCCACATCTGTCGCCACAAGAATTCTTGAGTGCATACTTTTAAAAGCATCAAGCGCGGCGCGACGACGACTTAAAGATAAATTTGAATGAATCTCAGTCGCCTTATGTCCGAGGTTAAATAATTTTTGGGTTACTTCTTTAACGCCGTGTTTGGTGCGAACAAAAACCAGGATTGAACCCTCATGTTCTTTAATAATTTTTTCAAGATGTGAAAAGCGATCAGCTGGTTTAACAACAAAGACTTCTTGTTCAACTCTTTCTGCGGTTGTTCCCTGCGGTGCAACTTCAATACTGATTGGTAATTTCAAATGGTTAGCGGCAAGTTTCGCAATAGTTGCTGGCATGGTCGCGGAAAATAGCATTGTTTGTTTTTCTTTCGGAGTTTGCTTGAGAATTTCTTCGACTTGTGGAGCAAAACCTAAATCAAGCATCATATCGGCTTCATCAAGTACAAGTATTTTAATTTGATCGAGTTTAACAGTATGGCGTTTTAAGTGATCCAGTAAACGACCGGGGGTAGCGACAATAATATGCGGTTTCTTTCTTAGCATGAATAATTGACGGTCTATTGCTTCGCCACCAATAAGAGTCGCGATTCGGAGTCCTAAACTCATGCCTAATTTTTTTAAACTATCGCCAACTTGGATTGCTAATTCGCGGGTTGGTACAACAACAAGCGCCTGACCTTTTTCCAGGCCGAGACGTTGCAAAATTGGGATACCAAAAGCAAATGTTTTGCCAGTCCCGGTTTGAGCGATTCCAATAATATCTTGTCCCTTGAGAGCGATTGGGATTGCTTGATGTTGAATTGGAGTTGGCGTTTCGAGTTTAAGATTCTTCAGAATCTCAAGAATTGATTTACTGATGCCGAGATCAGAAAATGTAATTTCTGCGGTTTTTTTACTTAAAGAGATAGCTTGTTTTGAGCTTGTAATAGTGTTCATAATAAAAAATAAGTGACCCGATTTCTCTCAAAGGCCACTTACTTAGATAGACTTTATATATGAAGGAGATTCGAATCTTTTGTTAGACTAGAATAATATCACGAGTGAATATTTTTGTCAATGGATGATTCCCCTGCTATATAGCCCGTTGACCAAGAGAGTTGCAGATTATAGCCTCCAGTTGGTCCGGTCAAATCCAGTATTTCTCCAGCAAAGAATAAGTTCGAAATTATTTTTGAGCGCATGGTTTTCGGGTCGACTTCTTTTAAATCGATTCCTCCGGCCGTGACCATGGCCTGATCAAAATCGCCCAGACCAAGAACTGTTAATTCTAATTTTTTTAAACAATTGATAATTATAGTCTTTTCATCTTTGGTAATAGAATTTGCCTGCTTCTCGGGATTAATGCCAGTAAGTTTAATTAAGACCGGAATAAATTTTGGCGCAATCAGGCCCTCTAAAATATTGCGAAATATTTTTTGTCCGGAGTGAAATATTTTTTGGAGATAATTAGCTAACTCCGTCTCAGTACTTTCCGGTTTAAAGTCTAGTTCAAGGCGGTATTTTTGATTCGAAAACAAATCAATTTCTCGGCTAAGATTAAGAGCGGCGGGACCGCTTAGTCCATTTCGCGTAAATATTATATCACCGCGAGCGGCACTTATTTTTTTATTATTTCCGTAAAGATTTAGTTTAATATTCTCAAGGCTTAAACCTTCTAAGTCAGGAATAAATTTTTCTTTGAGGTGAATTGCAACTAAAGCCGGTCGGGGTTTAATAATCTTATGGCCTAATTGCGTGAGCCAGCCGTAAGCTTCCCCACTGGATCCGGTCAGCGGATAAGAGCGACCGCCAGTCGCAATTAAATAATTATCTGCTGTGATACTTTCTCCATTATTTAAAATAATTTTCTCTATCTTATTCTGGCGACTCGTAATTTTTTTTACCTCAGCGCCGTATTTCAGCTCGCAGGAATTATTTTTGATTATATTTAGAGGAACGTTTAGAATATCAGTCGCTAAATTACTAAGCGGAAATACGCGGCCGTTTGCTTCTATTTTTGTAGTTACTCCGTGAGTATTAAAGAAATTAATTGTCTCTCTGCTTCCGAAACGGGAAAAAGCGGAAATAAGGAATTTATTATTGGGAAGATAATAAGAGGCTAAGATTTTTGGGTCGGGAATATTATTGGTAAAATTACAACGCCCGCCACCTGTCGTAAGAAGCTTTATTCCTGGTCTTTTGTTTTTTTCTAAAATAATAACTGAGGCGCCAAGTTCAGTGGCGCGGCAGGCAGCCATAAGGCCAGCCGGCCCGGCTCCAATTATCGCTAAATCGTATTTCATAAGATTATTTTGGCGTTAACTTCATTTTAAGTATATCATGGCCGATATTCGTGAACAAACAAAAAAGAGGTTTTGTCCTCTCTTTTGTTTTACTATTTAGATAAATATCTATTTAACAATTTCGTTATTTTCTTCGCCATCATTAATCATGATTTCATTATTAGCACTAGTAGCGCCGGATATTGTGCTAGTAGCGTTACTTTCTCTTTGCAATACTGAGCACTCTTTAAGATCGTCTCGGTAAATTTTCCAAGCATCATTCCGGGATTTTTTTAAGGATTCGTTGGTGTTTTTGCTGCTTGTCTGAAAAGAATTAACACAGATCTTATTAGCTTCGAATTGTTCTTGCTCAGTAGTTTTATCTAGAGCTGATTTTTGACAGGCATTTCGATTGTTAATGGTTGAAATCAGCGCCTCGCTACTGCTAGCCATAGAGCTGGTTAAAGAAGTATCCTTTTTATCAATTGCGCTTTTAACGCATTGAACAGCGACGGGCTTAACTAATATTGGTCTCGCTTCCATTGGCTTTGGGCTCTCATTAGGATTTTTTACATCACCCTTTCTAATCCCCCACAGAGCAGTTCCGATTTGTTTTATTTTTTCAAATAATTTTATTTCACCTGGATGTAATATTTTTTCAAGAATTGGGGATGTGCCTGTTGCTCGTATTACTTCGCTTGAAGCGCGTTCTTGTCTTTCAAGCGTGCCAGTGGCCCTCTCTTGTCTTGGTATTAGTGGGTTTGAACTTGTGTTTATTCGTACTCCGAATAAAGCACCGCCATCTTTCTTGATCATTTTAAAATTCTTAATTTGATCAGGAGAAGGAATTTTTTCTAATTCTTGAGCAAGCACAACGCCGCTTACTGCAAAAATAATTGAAAAAATCATCATCGCTAGTAGAAATTTTTTCATAATTTTGTATTTATTTAATAAGCATTATTATATCACAAAATTTTTGTTCGGAAAACAAAAAACCCTCTGGCTGAACCAGAGGGTTTTTTGGTAAAAGATTGATTAGGCAAGCTTAACGTTTACCGCGTTCATTCCTTTAGCTGATTGTTCCTGCTCAAAAGAAACAGTTTGACCTTCGTGAAGTTCATTGTATGAAACTCCAACTAAAGCATTGCTGTGAAAGAATAAATCTTTCTCTTGGCCTTCAACAGTGATGAAGCCAAATCCTTTGTCAGTTAAACTTTTGATAACACCAGTCATTTATTTTAGACTTAGTAAATAAAGTTGCAATTTTTTTTGATATATTTTTGAAACTCGACGACTTTTCTAACCAATAAAATTATGCCCTTTTATAATAGCACGTATTTACTAATAAGTAAACCCCTATTTCTTTGCAGATTTTTTTACTGGTTTTTTGATCGCTTTTTTTGTTTCGACTTTTTCTTTCTTTTCTGGCTTGGAAGCCTTAAGTTTTACTACCGGTTTAAGTTCTTTAACAATTGCCTTTTCTTCTTTAACGATTTTAACAGGCTCAGAAACAATAGATGGGTTCAAAAACTTTAATATTTTCTCCAATTTAGAGTTAATTGCCTCTAGTCTTTCTTCTAATTTGCTGTTGTCAGCTTGATGGTGCTCATGTCTTGGAGCTGCGCTTGGAGCATCGCCTTGCTTGAAGCAATTACTGCAGAAAACAGGTTTGCCGCTAGTTGGCTTAAATGGAACTTCGCAGTTATTGCCGCAAGAACTGCAGGTAGCCGTAAACATTGGCTTATCGCTGAATCTTCTTTCTTCACGACGTCCTTCTGGCCGATCACTTCCCTTGAAGCAATTACTGCATAAAACGGGTCGATTGCCACTTGGTTTAAATGGAACTTCGCAAGCAGCGCCACAATCAGCGCAGACAGCCTTAAACATCTCTGGTCTGTCGCCACGGTCACGTCTGTCTCCGCCGAAGCCTCCGCCTCCTCCACCAAATCCACGTTTTTTAAAGTCACCACCGAATTTTCGGTCGCCGCCAAATTTACGATCTCCTCCCCCATCACGATTAAAATTTTTCATAATATTAATTAATTGATTAACGTATAAATAGTTTAGTCTCAAAGTTAGAATAAAACAAGTGTCTCTGCTTATTTAATCCCGTATGCTTTAAATGTTTTTACAATTTCAGCTGCTTCATCTTGGCCTAAATCATCAGTAAAGCCAAGCCAACGTGGTGGTAGAGCAAAAATATATGCAGAATTTTCTCCGAGCTTGCTTGGACCAATTGGAGCGGCACTAATACCCAAGTTCTCTTCCTGGATTAATTTCCATTCCGCTGGTGTGAAAACTAATACTGGAATATCTTGCCAATGTGCTTTCGCTGACCACTTCGGATTACGAATTAATATTTTTGGACCTTGATACTTTGTGTTCGGTTCAATAAGTAATTGACCGTTCCAGTTTTCAGTGACAATTGAATATCCGAGCCAAGAATCGGGCAAGTTTAATTCAAATCCGTATTCGCTGTTTTTATAATTATTTGGAGTTTTAGCTGCTTCCTTTATAATTTCAATTAATTTTCCGTTCTCAACTTTAAAGTAGCGCGATACACCAATAGAAGGTGTGACGGTCATCGCCTCGCTTACTCGACGATCGGCATAATTAACGACAATCTCGCCGTTTACATATTCAGTATTTTGCGGAGCGATTCGGTCTCCTAGCAAAATCGCGTTTGTGCCAATACATCCTGTTTCGCTACGGAGCGCGGCAACAATATAATAAAACACACCGCTTCCCTCTGAATTCTGGATAATAATTAAGGCGTCATCTTCTAAACCATCCTTATTAAAATCAGCTTTAACGTCATTTCCGAAATACTGAGAATTAGATGATATATTTTTGTCAATCAAGTATTCGCAGGTTTTTACGTTAAAAAGATTATCATTGTTAATACCAGGAACAACGACTGCTTCATTAATTGCTGGCTTAGTTTGTAAAACAAAGTAAGCTAAAACGGCGATAGCTATAACCGCGATTATCTTGAAGATATTCTTTTTTAACATACGATTATAGTTATTATTGTTTAATAATATTTTCTTCACGTCTTATTGTTTTAATGGCTTCTTCAACGGTTGTCATAAATTGTGCGGGAAAAATGATTGTAGAATTTTTTTCTACACTAATTTCCGCCATAGTTTGCAGAGTTCTTAATTGCAATGCAACTGGATGGGCCGAAATTAAATCAGCGGCCTGACCAAGTTTTTCGGCAGCCTGGAATTCTCCTTCAGCGGCAACAATCTTGGCGCGACGTTCGCGCTCCGCTTCCGCTTCTTTAGCCATCGCTCTCTGCATATTTTCCGGAAGAAATATATCTTTAATTTCAACAGCTGTTACTTGCGCTCCCCAGGGTTCGGTATGGGTATCGATAACATTTTTTATTTGTTCATTAATTTGTGCTGTTTGCGACAAGAGTTGATCAAGGCTAAATTGCCCGACGACATTGCGGACCGTTGTTTGGCTGATTTGATTAACTGCTTGATAAATGTTTTCAATCGCAATTACCGCCTTAGAGGCATCAACGATATGATAATAAGCGACCGCGGCAATATCGATTGATACATTATCCCGCGTGATAATCTTTTGCGATGGAATATCCATCGTAACAGTTCGCAGGACGACGCGTGACATTTTTTCGAACACCGGAACAAGAAAAATCAAACCTGGTCCGCGCATGCCGGTATATTTTCCGAGGAAAAAAATAACGGCGCGTTCGTACTGTTTAACGACTTTGAGCGAGATCGCTAAGATAAAAATAACGAGTCCGATAATGATTGAAAATGTGTTCATATAGTTATTATTAATTATAATCGCATTCTAGCACAAATTGACTTATTTTTCTAGAATAAAAAACCCCAGTTTGATCGGGGGTTTAAAATTAACTCGAAGAGCTTTTTACTTAGTTGCAGTAATTGTAGATGTTTGCGGACAAATCAGAAGCTTCTTGCTCCCCAAGATGTCTTTTTAGACGTTCAGCTTCATTTTGACGTATGATTTCTGGGTATTCTGGACTTTTTAGGAAGTCAAAATAGCCAGCGCGGCGATGCGAAGCGTAGGCGACGACAGTTTTCCTTATCCATTCTTCCTTATTTTCCTGAAGAGGAAGAATGTATTCAACATTAGTGAAGACGCCTTTTATTTCCGCAGGTCGAGTAATAAAGGGCATGAGAATTAGCTCATTTATCATTACCGAAGTCCTTTTGAATAGTTTGTCGGTGCGCACTGTTTGGGCTAAAAGAATGTGCAGACACAACCAAATAATAGAAAGTGGAACGGCCCAGAACCCGATGTTGCTGCAAGGAATGATAAAATAGATAAAAGTAATAATTGCAGCAATATAGCCGCGCATAAATGATAGATCGAGATGTTCAGCATCTTTAAGCCAATAACGATTGAGCACCTTGCGGTACTTAATCGGAAAGTAAAACGCGCCACATATCCAGTTTACGAGATAAAATGAGGCGGCTAAATAGAGCCAAAGCCTAGTATCATTTATCTGGTAATCGGAAACGTTCACGCCGTATATTAATTTTACTTTCGTTGCAACGAAAAAAATTAATACTGCTAGGAGGAGATAATACCATGAATATTTGGCGCTTCTGTTAACTAAATCTGATGTTTTCATCGTTCGTCGTTTTTTGGTTAGATATTTGGTTAGAAATTTATTTTTAAAGTTCGATATTAAAATATACTACATTTATCGAAATAAGTCAAGTTATAAAAAACCGCCCTTTTTTGAGCGGTTAATGATGTTTTTGATTTATTCTTCGGTCGGAACTGGACTATTTAGGGCAAAGCCCGGGACTATAGTTAATCTCGAGAAAATTTTGCGGAAGAATCCAGGTTCTTTTTCTGATTCGGCTAAAAGCTCCTCATATTTTTGCCTTTTTAGCTTTTTTGAATTTGTCTTTTGTAATGCTTTTTTGAATTTGTCTTCTTCTCTAATTTGCGAATCCATGTTCACCTCCCTTTTTAGATAAGTTAAATAAAGTACAATGCCATTAAAAATATAGCACTATCTAAAATTTATTACTAATATTTAAGCTATAAGAGTAATAACCAACAAAAAAACCCACTAAATAGCAGGTTAATCAAAAATATGTCCTCAATTATCTATCGATGACTTCTTTTTGCGGCAAGGGCGGCAAGCATTAAACGCTTGATTTCTAACCGTTTTGCTGTTTTATGGGAGTGGGATTTTTTCATTTTCCCGACCCCGGTGTCTCTTTTAGCCATATGGAATTTATCTTATAAGCTTATTCACTTTTACAGCATAGGGTATTTTCATAATTATGGCAAGATTTGCTCAATTACCAGAATATATCTATTATATTAGTATTAAATACATATTTTATGGTTCCCTTTCTTCAAGTTAATAATTTGAGCAAGAAATATAGTGGTCAGACAATTTTCTCTGGCCTCTCTTTTAGTGTTTTTCCAAAGCAGAAGATTGGTATTATCGGACGAAATGGCGCCGGTAAATCAACAATGTTTAGAATTATCCTTGGCAGCGAAGAGGCTGATGGCGGTAACGTCATTATTAGTCGTGAGGCAAAGATCGGCTATATTGAGCAAGAGAATAATTTTCTAGTGAGCGAAAATGGTTTAACTTATCTTATGAGGATGAGCGCAAGAGAAGAATGGCAATGCCGAAAGGTAGCAAGTCGTTTTAGATTTACGGCCGAGCAATTAGAGTGTTCGATTACTGAGCTTTCGGGCGGGTGGCAAATGCGTTTAAAGTTAAGTGCCATGTTACTTCTTGAACCTAATCTATTTCTACTTGACGAACCAACTAATTATTTAGACTTAGGAACTATATTATTGCTCGAAGAATTTTTAAAAACATATAAAGGCGGTTTTCTGATAATTTCTCATGATCGGGAGTTTTTGAAAAATACCTGCTTAGAAACAATGGAAATCACTCCGCATCGTTGTTTAGCTTTTCCACAGCCCCTTGAAGCCTACTTGGCTTACAAGGAACAACGTGCGGCGAGTGAACATAAAATAAACGAGAAATTAGTTCGCGAGCAGAAACATATGCAAGATTTCGTCGACCGTTTTCGCTATAAGTCTTCGAAGGCGGCTCAGGCTCAGGCTTTCATCAAGAAAATTGATAAACTACAAACGCATAAAATCAGTATCGAACATAATTCAAGTAATGTCCGAATAAATATTCCGCCGATTGAAAAAAAGAAAAATCGCGTTTTAGCGATTCGAGATATGGCTATTGGTTATGATAGCAAAGTATTAGCCTCGGGTTTTGATTTTGATGTCAAAAGCGGAGAAAAAATAATTGTTGTTGGGGATAACGGTCAGGGCAAAAGTACTTTTTTAAAAACATTAGCAGGAGAATTAACGCCGATTACCGGTAAATATTCCTGGTTCGCCGATTTAAAAATTGCTTACTATGCTCAACTATCCGCTCACGACTTAAATCCGGACGAACAACTCGGTGATTATTTACGTCGTTTGGCTGATGTTAATTTAAAAACCGAAAAAGTTTTGCAAATGGCGGGTGATTTTCTGTTTTCCGGTGATGACTTAAAAAAGACCGTCGGTGTTTTAAGCGGCGGCGAGAAATCACGCCTAATATTGGCCGGCCTGTTGCTTGGCAAGCCAGACGTCCTAATTCTCGATGAACCGACTAATCATCTTGATTTTGAGACTATAGAGGCTCTAGGGGCGGCCTTAGTTGAGTTCAATGGCACCATAATATTTACAAGCCATGACCGAACCTTTGCGAATATGCTGGCAAGCGAAATAATTGAAATTACTGAAGGTCGAGTTAAGCGCCATTATCATGACTACGAAGATTATGTTTCTCAATTAGAAAAGCGACTGGTCGCAAGTAATGAGGATGTAAATGTTTCGGTGTCCGCTAAAGCTAACTCGTCTTATGATTTAAAAAAAGAAAATAAGAAAAGAATAAAAAGTTTAGAAAGTAAATTAACAAAACTATCTGAGGAGCGCTCAGCAATTCATCAATATTTTTTGGATAATATTGTAAATTACGATTCAAACAAAAAAGCCGAATTAGATAATATTGAGGCAGAAATTAAATCCCTTGAGGAGGAATGGTTAGACTTGTCTATTTAAAAAGTTTAAAGCAATATTCAGTAGATAAATATTAGCGGCGATTATAAATGGTATTCCTAAAACGAAATACCATTTTTTTGTTTTATGATGAAAGCTAAACATAGCAAAATATATTCCGATACCACCAAAAAGAATAGCCAAGGCAAATAAGGTCTTTTCGCTAATTCTCTCTGTTTCATTTTCTGCTTTTTTCTTATCCAAAAAAACAATAAAAAATGAAAGCAGATTAATTGCAATAATTAGATAAGTTAAATATTTTATAATTACTTCAATTGCCATATATAAAATTATAACATAAAACGACATCGGGGGTCGCTTTTTAAGACACAAAAAAATCATGGCGCTTTTTGGCGTTTTTAATCAACAAATTATTAAATTATTTTTTCGCTCCGCCAAGAATTTGGCCGATTAATGCGTCTAAGAATCCCATATATTTTTTGTTTAACATTCTATAATATCACCTAATTTGATATTTGTCAATAGATGTGAGAGCTATAATAAAAAAACCACTTTCCGGAGAGAGTGTTTTTTATATATTTGTTTATTTTTAGCTAAATTGCGACCGCTATTAGTTTCTTTTGCGAATTTTATTCACATTTAATAGGATAACAATCATAAGCGCGAAAGCACTGGCGGCCATTATGGGGATGGTTATATAGTTAAAAGTTAAAACATATCGGCGCAGGCAGGATATTCCCGTAAAGGCGACGGCTGAGCAAGCAGCTGAGCTTGATCCAGCATAGGCAATATAGCTATGGTATGCGGCAATAATAAAACCGATGACAGTTAGAATTAGACTGTAGCGGATTATATTATTTTCTTTCCGCCAAGAGGCAAGTCCGAGTAGGAGAACCTGAGGGTACATGAATATTCTTTGATACCAACATAATTCGCAGGGTGGATAACCGGCAATCTCAGAATAAAAAAGACTTCCCAGTGTAGCTGTTAAAGCGATTATAAATGTGAGCGGAACTCCCCAGTTTCTAATAAAATTATCGAGACGGATATTATGCTTTATATTTGGTAAGAATAAATAGACGAGGCCGCTGATGCTTGCTATTTGAGCAAATATTGTTAGGGCTCCGATAACTTGATTAAAATTTTCAATCATATCAATTTTTCTTTTAATTTACTTTTGGGTGCATCCAGTTTTTTCAGCGAGCTGTGTTAGCGTTAATTCGCCTGATAGGCGAGAGCCGTCTTTAAAAACCCAGGTTGGATAGCCAGGAATGTTATTTTGTTGGCAAATTGCTAATTGACCCTGACCGTCAGGAGTTGAGCATTCAACAAATGGTAAATCTTTCGCATCTGAGCCGAACATTGCTTTTTGATTTTGACAATGTGAGCACCAAAAAGCGCCATAGAACAAGGCTCCCTGGTTCTTTAGACACTGGGCGAAGGAAACGGAAGAATTGCTGTTGGTGTTTTGAATATTTAAATTAGTTTTTGATTTTGAATTGGAATATACAAGCACGGCTACAACAATAATTGCCGAAGCGAGTAAAATCGAAATTATTTTCATTTTTTTAGTCATATGGTTTATTTATTATTTTTTAATACCTTTTACTTCTTCGATGAAAAAATCTATACCATCACAAAGAAGTTTAACATAAGCAGCGTTGGCAATCGAGCCCGGTGGCAATTCACCGCGTTTATAATATCCAGTATGGATTAATAAGAGACGTATTGGGCCGCCATGGGTGCTTACGAGAATTTTTTGTGCGGGATTAGCGACTGATATTTCTCGAAGTTTAGTGATAAATCGGGCAATAATTTCGGCATCACTTTCAATATCGTCAGCGAATTTAAAATTTACTCTCTCCTCTTCAGATAATTGCATTATATTTTCCCTTATATCGCGAAAGGCGTCTTTAAAGTCAGTCGAAGGTCGACTTTCGAAGCTGCCATAATTTCTTTCTCGGAGTGCCTTAGAAGTTTCTATGGCTAATTCCCTTTCCATTTTAAGAATTTCGGCACTTTGTTTTGTTCGGCCTAAATCTGAAGAATATATTGCATTAAATTTTATATTTTTAAGTTCTTTGGCGGTCGTTAATACTTGGCTAATGCCATTATTAGTTAGTGGCGAATCGGTTTGCCCCTGTGTTATTTTGGCGGCGTTCCATTCGGTTTCACCGTGTCTCACAATATATAAAGTGCAAAAATTTTCGCGGTTTTCTTTCATAGGTTTATTTGATTTCACCGTAAAATATCGAGAATGTCATTTGACAGGGACATGAGAAAGGTCGATTCGTGCTTGGATTTAATTCTTCGGACGTATAAGACAGAACAATAATCTTACTACCCTTTGTATACGCCCAGATAGATGTGCCTGGCCCATCGGCGACATAATCTTTATTTTTTCCCCAGCCATTAGCCGTTAATTGGTTGTCGTAATACTTATCGAATAAAGAAGTTGATTTATAATAGGCGCTATCGCTAATTTGCTTAGAATTAATTCTCGTTCCAGTTAGATACATGCCAAAAGCAACAGTTGTTGTGGCAACTTCCTTATTCCAAGTTAAGTTTGGGTATAGTGGTAAAATTGGCGAGCTTGAATCGATTTGATTATTTCCGCTTTCTTGAGAATTTAAACCAGCTAGCGTTGAATCTGTTTTGTTCCCTTCACTACAGTCAGAAAAGCTTACTTGGCCAGCTTCTTCGATAAAGGCGGTATTTCCCTTATTCCAAAAAACAATACTTTCGTCGCTATTCGCATACCTGGCGCCAGAAGCGGAAATCGCCTGTTCAAGAAGCAGATTCCGCCCATCATTTAGTATAAGTTCAACCTTGCCATTAAAAAAAATTGCTTGGATTGTTTTGCTATTTACGCAATTGAAGACAGCGTAATTTATATTAGAATCGTTTTGGGCTATTGTGTCTTTGTTTTTTAAAATAGAATACAGACAAAAAATACCAGATCCAATAATAATTCCGCCGATAAATATCAGTATATATATTTTATAATGTTTGATTTTTGTTTTTCTTTTCATAAGATGATTATAACATATTTGTTATGAAATGATCAGTTTAATATCCGATATGATAACCAGATGCCCAGTAATCCCCCGACAGCGCCGCTTAATACGCTGACAATTGAAAAAATGTTTGCCCCGAATAGTGTCGGCAAATATGATCCTATTATCGAACCAAAGCACATTCCTAAAATTATAATTTTTTTATCCATTTCAATTATTTTGTTGATTTATTTAGAATATCAATAATTTTATCTAATTTTTCGGTTTCGATTCGCGCTAAAGAAGTTTGCAAGTCTTCAATTTCTTTTTTTGCCGAAAGATTGGTGGAATAATCTTCTTTAGCTTGAAAGCGGTCACGGTCATTTTGGCGATTTTGTGCCATCATAATTATCGGCGCAGCATACGCCGCCTGAGTAGAAAATATTAGATTGAGAAGAATGAATGGATAAATATCCCAATGGTTTATATAGGCAATTGTATTTAGCGACATCCAGAGGATGACAAAAATTGTCTGACCAATAATGAATTTCCAAGAGCCCATCAAATTTGCTGTGCTATCGGCGACTTTTTGTCCCCAACTTGAGCTTACAATATGTTTCTCGTGCCAGGTCTTAGTCTCATTTTTTTCTTTATTGTTTGAAAAAATTTGTTTATCTTCCATACATTTAGAAGTTAATATTATTAACACTATTTTAAAATATAATTAAATAGGTAGCCGACGATAATTATGCCTGAGCCAACAACTGAGGCAAATATAACAATAAGTTTTGTTTTCATGATTCTTTTTAAAATCATAAACTCGGGAAGCGAAAGCGCGGTTACGGCCATCATAAACGCTAGGGTTGTGCCAATCGCTAGACCCTTCTCTGTGAGGGCGCTAACAAGCGGGATGACCCCAGCAGTATTTGAGTATAATGGTATTCCGATTAATGTGGCTAAGGGGACGGCATACCATTTTCCCGCCCCAGCATATTTTATTAAAAAATCAGCTGGCACGTATCCGTGAATCCAGGCGCCAAGGCCGACTCCAATAATAATATATGCCCAGACATTTTTAATAATATTCAGGGCATATTTTTTTGAATAACGAACCCTTTCATTAAATGTCTTTTGAGTGCTATTTGTTTTAATTTTGTTTTCATTTTTAGTCCAGACAAAATCAGCGATGAGATGCTCCACTTTTAAACGACCGATTATAAGACCGGATATTATTGCGATAAGTAGTCCACTAATAATATATATGAGAGCGATTTTCCAGCCAAAGAGTCCTAATAATAAAACTAAAGCGACTTCGTTAATCATTGGTGATGCTACTAAAAAAGAGAAAGTTACGCCAAGCGGTATGCCCGCCTCAACGAACCCTAAAAATAGGGGCACAGCCGAACAGGAACAAAATGGTGTTATTATGCCCAGTAGTGAGGCTAAAATATGTGCGCTTAGTTTTCGTTTCTTCGCTAGAAATATTCTAACTTTATCTGCTGGAAGGTACGTCCTGATAAAGGAAACAAGAAAGATAATAATGAACAGAAGAATGATAATTTTTAAGGTATCGAAAATAAAATAGCTCAGAACTTCTCCGCTTTTCGTATTCTGCGCAAGCCTAAAAACTGAGAATGTTAGCCAATTTGCAAATAGTTCGAGGGGATAAAACATTATATTTTTATTATAATTTATGTCTTCTTATAATTATTTTAGACTTAAAATTGGGCGTGGTCAATGAAAATTTTTAGAAATATCGTGTATTTATTTGAAAACTGGAATATAATTAATTAAGAATATTAATCGAAATATATAAAATCTATGACAAAATCAAGAATGCCAGCTATATTTATTGGGCATGGAAGTCCGATGAACGCAATTGAGAATAATGTCTATACTGCATCCTGGGAAAAAATCGGGCAAGATCTTGTTAGGCCAAAGGCAATTTTATGCATCTCTGCGCATTGGTATACTGATAAGACGGTGACCTCGGATACAAAACAACCAAAGCAGATTAATGATTTTTATGGTTTTCCCGAAGAACTATACGTGCTTAAATATCCTGTAATTGGTTCGCCGGAAATTGCGAAAAAGATAAAAGAGTTGCTCGAACCGATAGAAAATATTGAATTTGATAATTCGTGGGGCATTGATCATGGCGCCTGGGTTCCACTGTCACGCTTATTCCCGAAGGCCGATATTCCGGTAGCTCAATTAAGTATAAACGGCAGCAAGCCTTCTGATTATCATTTTCAGATTGGACGCGCTTTGCGTGAAGATGGATGTTTAATCGTCTGTAGCGGGAATATTGTTCATAATCTTGGACTTATCGACTTTGATGAAAGCGCTATTCCCTACTCTTGGGCTTCTAAATTTGATGAACACGTCTCGCAACTCATAAATAGTCATGACTATAAAAAATTAATTGATTTCGAAAAATTAGGCCCAGAGGCGAAATCATCTATTCCGACACCAGAACATTATTTACCATTAATATATTTTCTCGGACTTCAATATGAGAATGAAGAGATAAAATCATTCAGCGAAGGAATCTCAAATAAAAGCCTTTCGATGCGGAGTCTAATAACAAAATAATTTCTTAAATAAAAAACGAGCCAAGCGCTCGTTTTTTTTGTCGTATATTGTTTAGACTCGTTTGCAAACTCCCTTTCCCAGGTAATCAAGAACGTCAGCGGAGTATTCCGAGTAATTGGCATAATAGTCAATTTGCGAATACAGATATTCGAGCGGATTACCACAATCAAGATAATGTGCATCGGGAATAATTTTTGCGATTAAACCGGTTTTTTCCTTCATGATATTGATTACATCAACAAGGCTAATTTCCTTTTCCTCATTATCAGGAATTGTATCAAGTGCAGTAAATATTTCTGAAGTTAGGACATAAGCACCATGTGTTGCGTATTCCGATGGTTCGGTTCCGAAGGCCGGTTTTTCGACGATGCTTTTGATTTCTTTAATATCAGTTTCGCCTTCCATGTCAGCTAATTCAGCCATGCCATAGCGCTGTCGTTTTTTCGGGTCAAGTATTTTCACAGCTGAGATAACTGGCTTATTATATTTTTCGAAAGTTTCAAGACATTGCTTGACACGTGTTTTTTCTTTCGAAATAATTACTTCGTCTGACCAGATAACTATAAATGGTTCATCTTTAACTAAATTACGAACAGCTCCAAGAGCGCCGCTATTTCCGTGAGGATTTTTAGTGTAGACGAAAGTAAAATTGGCCATCTCGGTAATTTTCTTCAGATTTTCCGCCTGTGCCTTAGCTCCAATTTTAAGAAAATAATCTTCGAGCATTTCGTTGCTGGAAAAGAAACTTTCAATAACTTGCTTATGTTGCGAAACGACGAAAATAATATTGGTGATGCCGGATGCAACTACTTCTTCGACAACGTGAAGAATTATAGGTTTGTTGCCGAGCGGAAGCATCTCTTTTGGGATACTTTTAGTAATTGGAAGGAATCTAGTACCCCAACCACCGACTGGTATAACTGCAGTTTTTATTTTAGACATAAGATTATTGTTAAATAAGTGCCATCATTTCTTTAACTATTTTAGCGTGTCTTATTTCATCAGCGACTAGACTTTTTAGAATTAATTGCGATTCTTCGTCGGGAACTAATTTTAATAATTCCTCGCCTTCACGCTTCATCATTAATTCAACTTCGTAAAGCTGCTTAAAATATGTACGATAATCGTTATTATTAAACATATTTTTTAAGATATTTAGTGTAATTATTTGCGACCATTTTTAAGATTTTAGCGTGTTTCTGCGAATCCGCTTCTAGTAATTTTAAACTCGCTATTATTTTTTCTTGCTTAGCATTAGGTAGTCCAGACCAAAACAGGGTTTGTTTTATATGGCTAGTATAAATCGGGATAGCTAACTCTTCTTTTATCCTTGCCTCGTTAATGAGCTGTAAAACTAGCTCTGGGGACATAATATTTGGTTTATTTTTCATATTAAGTATAGTTTAGGACATTATTTTTTTCTATTATTGGAGTTCTGTTTAATTTAAATACACGTGAAAGTAGTAAGGCGTGGTAAGTGCACCAAACAATATTTACGATTATTGCGTAGGGGTTTTCAGAAAAATGAAGTAGGCCGTTAGTGATTGCGAGTATATTTAAGGCGATCATTATTGTCCAAGGCCATAAACTGAGAAAACTTAGTTTTCCTGATTTGCCTTTATCAGTGATTTCAAAAGTTACTCTTTTTCCTAAAATTGCGGCCGTGGTTGATTTTATGAGTACCGGATAACTTAATGAACCCATGATAATGCCATTGAAAACATCTTTCATTTTATAATGCCTTCTTTTCATGGTTGAATAGAAAGTAATCATCATTAGAACGTAGTAAGGGATAAATGTTCCGAGATAAAGATATGGACTCGCAAAGTATGTCGGCACATCAAATAATAAATAAAGAATCGGACAAAGCATTAAAATTAAGAATGACCAGCCAACGAAATAATAGGTTGCTGAAAGAAAGTATTCCCAAACTTGGGAAATGCGGAGGTGTAATTTACCATTCCAAGAATCAATCACCAGGCGGCGTAAAACACCAACCGAACCCGCAGACCAGCGAAATTGTTGTTTAAGATAGGCTGGTAAAGTTTCAGGAGCCATACCGAAAACTCTGACGTGGTTATAGTATATTGAACGATAGCCTAAAGAATGAATTTTAACGGAGGTTGCAAAATCTTCAGTCACAGAGTCCTCGTCAAATCCTCCGACTTTTTTCAAGGCAACTGTTTGCATAAGGAAGTTCGTGCCACAACAAAACATAGCGCCAGACTTCCCTTTCGCCTCGCAGACATTTTCATAAAAAATTGATTGCTGGAGGGCAGCGCCGCGGGCGATCGGACTGGCGTTAAGATTCGAGTATAGTTGTGGCGTTTGAATGAAGCCGATTTTATTTGAATACTCAGCTAGTCCGACAGTTTCCATTAAAAATTCTGGTAAGGGGTTTTGATCGGCATCAAAAATTGTTATGTACTTACTTAAAATGCTCGGCAAATACTTATTTACTATTTCTGCTTTACTTTTTGGTTTTTCGTTTGGATGAAAGTAGTCGATACCGTATTTTAGGGCAAGGTTTTTATTATCGGCTAAATATTTTTCATCCGAGCCATCCAGAAAGACAATTTTTTTATTTACATAATCCAGAGAAACAACTGAGATAAAGGTAATCTCGAGTATGTCTAAAGGTTCGTTTCTCGCTGGTATCAGAATGCTGACGGATGGTAAATTATTTCGATCAAGCTTTGCGTGACGGTTGTGTTCGTCACTAGTATTACGAAGTCTAATAAGACCAATTATAAAACCCAGTGAATGCAGAATAGAATGAGTTTCGGCTAGTAAAAGAAAAAAGGAAATTGTAACGTTTAAGAATCCATGACCATTGGAAAAAAAGACATAGAGGCGAACCCCAAAATACACAAATAAGCCTAGCGCTGCTAGACTGAATAGAATTAAATATATTCGAGTTCTTTTCTTCACCTGGCAAGGCTTTAGTTTTGCTTAAATTCCACATATTTAATATACCATATATTAAATAAGCTTGCTATTTCAAAAAAGAGCCTCGCGGCTCATTTTTTAATTCGCTAAATAGTTCGCTGGCTTGACCATAAAAGAGCTTGGTAATTGATTCCAATTTTTATCTTTTTTAGATTTATAGAATACCCCGCTCGCGTCCTGGAATACAATACTGCTCTCAGATTCTGATACAAGATCGGTTAACGGTAAATTATTATCAACCTTAGCATTTTGTAGCTCTTGCCTACTTTGTGGGTTGGTTTCTAAAACATTTGAGATAATTTTGACTAAAGCTGTATAACTAACCGGATCACTAATAATGCTTGTTTTGTTTGGGTTTTCACTATTAAAGCCAGGTCCAAATATTTTTACAGCCGCTGGCACCTGCGTGATCGAAGGTAGCGGAATATCCCTGACCGTCGATGGCTGGACGCTAGAGCCGCTAATCGCCGCCCCGTGTTCACCTAATAATATAACGATTGTATTGCGCTGACTGGCCTTAATTTTATCCAGGAAACTATCAAGATCGCTAAAAACATTTTTTGAAGCCAAAGAATATTCATCCTTTTCAGATAATTTTTGGCCGTCTATGTAGCTCGAACCTGTATGCAGGCTAATACTATTATAAAATAATAGAGACTTCTTACCGCTAGTTTCTCTTTGTTTGAGCCATAAATCCAAGACCTCCCCATCACGGTAAATAGGCGCATTATCAAAACTTAATTCAGTCGGCTTCAGGCTGCTGATATTGATTGGCTGGTCTGCCTTGCCGTATTTAGGAACTATGGATTTAAAGTCTGAATAATTTCCATCATGATTCCAGGCGGAATAGGTCGAATAGTCTAGAGCTCGGAAATTGTTTAAAAGATAACATTTGTCAGGAGCTGTGGCAAATAATTCTCCCTCAGTTTTTTGTCCACAACCCGATTGTAATAATCGAAGAGCTGCTGGATCGCTATATGGGGTAGCTGAATTAAAATTGGTGAAAACATAATCAAATTTTCGTAATAAAGACTTTGCGTCAGTATTGGCGTATTGCAAATCATCCCAGGACAACGAACATATTTGTAGAATTATTACATCGAAATTATTCTGCGGATTTTCCGAAATACTGAATGATCTTGCCGCTTCTTTCGCATAGAAACGATCAATAAAATCCTTGCTGATGGCTGTCTTTTGTGTAATGAATAGAATCAAGATGCAAATCGCAAAAAATGCTGGAGAGATTTTTTTTAGTTTAGTATATTTAAAAAGTAATGCTATGGTAATTATCGCTAAAACAATAAGAAGAGATTTTATTTGGAAAAATGAGTTCACAAAATTCAAAATATAGCTCAGGCTTGGTCGCAGCTCAGGACGCACAAAAAAATTCCAAATAACTTTAAAGGGGGGTAAATAAGATTCGGACCATAATAAAGTTATTGCAAGAATATAGGCAATAAGCGTCCGTATAATATTTATTATTTTTTTACTCTTTAAATTCTCAGGAACCGGAATAAATACAAAAAGGCAGAGTCCCAGATTAAGAAAGGCATTCGCGTTAATCGTATTGGATATCTGAAAATACGCTATAGCACTAAAATACAATACCCAAAATATCATAAATAGATTTTTTATTTAATTATTAATTTGTATCCATCAAGCATGCCAGAAACTATCAATTCGACTAACTTTAATGAATCGCTTCGCGCAGAATTAAATATATTCTCGTCGGCTGTTACTTGGCTTTTTGCGCTGTCGATTAATGTTTGGAGGGCTAAGTTATAATCATCATTTTGCGTATTCTTAAAAACATCTTTGAGCTTCTCGGTAATTGCTTTATCTTCATCGATATTTAATTCACCAGATAACGAGGCATCAAGTATTTCGGCGTGTGGAAGGCTGATCGTTACCGTTTTTTGTTCAGAATCGACGACGATATTTTCCGGGCGCATATTTTTCATCTCGACACCGACATCGACCCTAATTAAGCCGTCAACTGTAATTTTCTTTCCGGTAAATATATCGGTCCAATTGTTATTTTTTGGTGTTTCAATTTCGGCCTTACTATTAACAAAAACAGTTTTTGTAACTAAAAAATATTGGCTTGTTATCCGCTCTAAAACTGTTTGAGAATTTATGGTCGGCTTTTGAGCTTCTAATGAAACATTTTTTTGCCCCAGATAACGACCGTAGAAAAAGACAGCTATAAATAAAATTAGCGAAATCGCGACAAAAATAGAGATAGTTTTAAAACGAATCATAATAATTCTTTTTAGGACATTATTTATATATTATAACCTAATATATGAAAAATTGGAAAAATAAAAAAGCCCCGATTTGTTTCCGGGGCCAGAAATGGAAAGATGTTAATCTTCCAAATCTAATCGAGTAATTGTCATTATGGCGGCGATTAGACCGAGTACTGCTGCTATAAATACTAGCCAGGACGGCAATATTAGTACCGCTTTGTGTTCTAAGAACATTATAGCTGCAGAGTATGTCACTCCGCCGATCATGGTCACGAATGTGATCCACATTATTACTTTCCAAAATTGCGTCATTGCCTTTTACTTTATATGGTTTTATTTAACTGACTTAATTGTGCGCGGCGGATCCAATGTCGGGCCCGTCATGTTGTTAATTATCAGTAACATTCCGATTGTAAAGCCCAGTATTAGGGCCAGTTTAATAATTAGCATTGTTCTTTTGTTTTTCATGGCTAAAATTTGTTTGTGTATGAATATTTGGATTAATTACCAAGCTCGTCTTTTTAGGCGCTCTTAGTGATTAATCCAAATAAAATATATTTTTAAGGTTCATATTCTAACAAGAATACTATATCATATTATATCATATTTGTCAATACTATAACAAAAAATAGGCTAATTTAAGCCTATTTAATGTATTGCTTGGAATTTGGGGTATAGTTGGAACGGTGATAATGCCCTACTTTGTCAATTTGTATTCTTGTTCCATCTGAACTTAGGATCTAAGTCGTGACCCATTTGCTATTTAAATAAGCTTTGACTGCTGCTTTTAAATCCGAATGGGTCAGTTATAGCTTTCTGAAAAGAAGTGATAGTTGACGCAAAAAGAGTAAATACAATAAAGCCCGTTATAATAGAAATGATGACTCCGGAAATAAAAAATCCGATTCCAAAACCAAGGCCAAAATTAAATCCATTTCCAACTGTTAAATTTGATCTAGTTTCTTTAACGGTCTCTATTTCTTGTTGTTTTATTTCTGGTTGATTCATATTTTTTTATTTATATTTATTAATACGCTCTTTCAAAAAAAATCATAAGAACGTGCAATTTTGGCTATTTTCTCTCCTAGAAGGATTGCTTTAGAACTTGGATGACTAGTAATAAATAAGATTTTAATCCTTAATTCTATTCTTATTTTTAATAGCTAAATAAATAACTCCTAAATAAAATATAACCTTTAAATCTCCATAAAAAACACCACTCTGAATAAAAACATTCCGTCCTGTCTCACCATAACATCCTGCAAAGTAACAAGAAGGCCAAGAAAATGAAAAATAACCATTAAATATTGACCAGACATAACCATAAGAATCTTTCACCCAATAAAATATAATACCAATAATAAATAGGTATAGTAGGTACTGAAGATACTTTTTAAGATTGCCATTCTCGGTAAATATATAAATAATTAGAGGAATTGCGGCTAGTAAAACAATCAATAGCTCATAATCGCTATTTCCGAGGAAGGAAATAATAAATAATAAATAGAGAATAATAAGTGGTAAAATTTTAGTTAACAGCTTGTTGATATTTTTATTTAGTATATTCGATTTTTTACGAAATACCATCGAAAGATTATTTTTTTCAGACGATAACCATTTTTTTAAACTAATTCTGTTAAAATAAATTAAAGCTAATAGTACTAATATTATCGGTAATATCTCAAAAAAGCTTAAAATATAAAATTCAGCTGAGCATAATAAAGTAAATAAAATTAATAATAATATAACTCTTACTGATTTACTCATTATTTTATTTTTATAAAAAATCGCGTAAATAGGAATCAAAATTAAAGCTAGAAAAGAAATTGTTGAATATATTTCATAAGGTTGACTTATAAAAGGACTTATGGGCCAAAAAAATAATATTCCAATCAATATAATAACTAAATTTACAAAATAATAGATTGCCGTTAGGCTCAACTTACCTAGTTTTTTAAATTTCATATTTTTAAAATAAAAATTATCAAATAATTAGGCTATAGTTCCGATATTTTTTATACGATTCTCACTGAGACCCTTTTCATAAGCTTCAAAATCATTACCCCGATTATCGTTATGACCATCTGTTAATGAATTGTAAAGACCAATATAGTAAGCTTCTTTTTTATTCAAGTCAAAGGGGTCTACGTTACGCTCTAAAACTTCCCATTTAACATAAGTAGCGCCCTTTTTAAAGGGTCCTGTATTGCCCGCCCTATGTTGCACCCAGCGAAACTCTGGAGCTCCTAATGTTTGTCCAATATAACATTTGCCTTGATCATCGGTCCCCAAGTAGATACAGGCGAGTTCTCGAGAATAAGCCGACGCCACTTTTTGAGGAAAAAGCATTCCCTTTTCCTTTTCAAAAAGTTTCATGGCTGCATTTTGCTCAATACTTAGCCTAACTTTACCATAGGCATTTTCTGGTGCGATACGATTATATTTTCTTGATGCAATTTGTGCAAAATTTCGATATAGATAATTTTTTTCTGAATTTGGAATATCTTCAAATAAAAAGCTAAGGATAACAGCTCGCTTCCAAGCATAACGAAGGATTGCTGCCTCATGATATTTTGGTGCTTTAGGAGCTAATGGTCGTGTTTCAACTAAAAACTTTTCGAAAAGATCCTTTAGGCGTTTCTGTTCCGCGGCTCTCTCTATCCGTTTCTTTTTCCAATTATCAATAAAGGATTTTAAGCTCATGTTAGAGTTTTTTTATATTTGTTCTAAGTCAATTTCCAGGGTAGAAACAAAATCATTCCATTTACCATTTCTTAATTTATTGAAAAAATTATCATAATCCTTCGGTGAAATCATCAATAAAAGCGATTTTTCTTCAGTGCTCGGGGATAGGGATTCGAACCCCAATAAACAGGACCAGAACCTGTTGTCCTACCGTTAGACGATCCCCGAATGTATTCAATTGTCCTTAACTATTTCCCACTTCTCTACTCCGCCTGGTATTTCTTCAAATAAAAAATGGGCTTCCGGCCGTTTAATATCTTTAATCTCTCTATATTTTTTTGTATCTCTAGCCTTTAACTTATTAAGTAAATGTGAAAATTCGTAATCTAGCTGATCTTTATTTACCTTAATCTTTTTATTTAAAATTTTCAAGGTCTTAATCTTGTCTGCAGAAAACTTATATCCGCGAGACTCGGCTTCTAAATAGATGCCAAACAAGTAAGCGTTAATATTAGCTTCGGTATCTTTGCTTTCCTTAAACCTTATTAATTGCGGATGGTTCTTATAACCATTAGTATTTCCTTCGAGAACTTTTTTCGCCAGCAAGGCTTCGCGCCATACAGCCAATAGCCCCTTAGTATCTAAATATATAGGGCTAATACTCCAAAGTCTCATCTTAGTCTAATTTTGGTTTCATCAGCGGGAATAGCGTGGTTTCTCTGATTGGTTTATCAACTAAGAAGGCGAATAGTCTTTCTCCAAAGCCAAAACCACAAGTTGGTGGCATGCCATGTTCAAGCATTTCGACAAATTCAAAATCTGGCATCATCGCTTCTTTATCGCCGCGATCAATTAGTTTTTGTTGTTCTTTAAATCTGTTGTTCTGATCAATAGGGTCATTTAATTCGGAGAAACCATTACAGAGTTCGCTGCCAGCAATTATTACTTGGAAACGTTCAGTTAGTTCCGGGTTGTCAGTTTTTGCTTTCGATAAGGGGCTTACGAGTTTTGGATGGTTAATAAGAAATACCGGGCCAGAAATACTTTTACGACAATATTTCCAGAGAGAGTCCATTAAGCGTTCGCGATTAGTTCCCTCGTATTTAACTTTTAATTCATCGAGCTTTGAGGCCATTTCTTTTTCACTCGCTTTTAAAATATTAATTCCAGTCTGTTTTAAAACTTCTTCACAATAATCTATTCTTGGCCACTCGCCTGATAAATCATATGAAAAACCTTTCGTTTTAAATTTCATGGTGCCGAAAACTTTTTGCGCAATTTCTTGATATAGTTCTTGGGTTAATTTCATGCCCATTTCATAATCAGCGTAGGCCCAGTAGAATTCCATGTTGGTGAATTCTTGAAGATGATCAGGGCTAGACCCCTCGTTGCGGTAAACGCGACCAATTTCAAAAACTTTTTCATAACCGGCCGCCATTAATCTTTTCTGCCAAAGTTCACCGACGGATATTCTTAAATAAACATCGAGATCAAAATCGTCGTGATGAGTTTTAAATGGATTAGCTTCAGCACCTCCTGTTGTTACTTCGATAGTTGGAGTTTCGACTTCAAAAAATCCACGCTTTTTCATGAAATCGCGAGTAACTTCCCAAAATAGAGATTTTTTATAGAATAAATCACGAAGTTCGGGATTAAGTAGTAAATCAAGATAGCGCTTACGCATCTTTTCATCTTCATCCTTTAGCCCGTACCAAGAATCCGGAATCGGTCGCAATGCTTTTGAGAGCAATTGCCAATCTTTCACCATGACGCTCTTCTCACCTTTATGAGTCAAGAAAGATGCCCCCTGAATCTGAATAAAATCAGCGATATCAATCAACTTTAAAAAATTTTTATACAAATCAACACCTAAATCTTTTTTTGAAAATGCTAATTGGATTGTGCCTGATGCATCTTCGAGATTCGCAAAGGCTAAATTACCATGTTCACGTTTTGAACGCAGTCGTCCGACAATATAAAATTCTTTTTGAGACTCGGATAATGAATCAAAATTTTTGATAATTTCTTTAATTTCAAAATCACGCTTAACTTTAGCCGGATATGGATTTATTCCAGCTTTAATAAGCTCTTCTAATTTTTTAATTCTATCGCCGCGTTCGCTAACTGGCGCCGCAGTTTTCTGCTCAATCTCTTTCTTCTCGGACATAAATTCCTTTATTCGATTTTTAAGATTTTATATTTTACTAATCCTTTTGGAGTCTCAACCTCAACAGATGTTCCCTTCTTCTTGTTTAAGAATGCTACTCCGAGCGGAGATTCATTTGAGATTTTACCATCCAAGGGGTCGGCCTCATTAAAACTAACGATGGTGTATTGTTTTTCCTTGTCACCAGTTTTTACTGTTACTTTTGAACCCATGACAACTTGTTCATTTGAATCTTCGTGTTGAACAACGGTGACGTTCTTTAAGGTATTAGTTAGTTCAAGTACTCTACCTTCGTTTAAAGCCTGAGCATCTTTAGCTTCGCTATATTCGGCATTCTCACTTAAATCACCTAATTCCTTGGCCCGCTCAATTCTTTCGGCAATATCTTTTCGTTTTACGGTTGTAAGTAGGGTTAACTCGTCTTTTAATTTATCGTAACCCTCTTGTGAGATGATTTGCTCGTTCATAATTTTATTTTATTTATTGAAGATTAGTTAATTTTTAATATACCCTATCTTTTCGAATTAGACAAGCCCCGATAAGCAGAATTCCCATCCCTAATGGATGATTTAAGTAGGGCGTAAAGATGTTTGTAATAGCTAAAAATACGAAACTTGCAGCCAGACCTAAAAGTAAATAATCGCTATTTTTAGCTCCATATTTAATTGCTTTATTTGTTAAATATAATATTAAAAAAAGATAGGCCAAGAGGCCAAAGAGCCCAATTTTTAGCCATAAATCAAGATAGCCCCATTCAAAGGCGTAGGTCGTGTATTTACCACTCGGGTCATTCTCTAATACGCGCGGATCACTCGATTTATAGGTGATAGTTGCCCCGAAGCCCTGACCAAAGAAGGGCTCTTTTTTTATTTCCTGCGTTAATATCGGTAATAGCGACCAACGAGAAGCAAGCGCCGCCTCATTTCCGTTGCTAACGCGACTAATAAAATCAGCATTAAATTTCCCCGACTCAGGGTATGGAAAAATAGCAACTAAAATAATTAAGACTAAGCCAAGCGAAAAACTAATTGCGAACCAAAGCGCACTCTTTAGCGCAGCCTTAAAATAGTAAAGACGCCAAATAATTATTAAACTAAATATTATGGAGACAATTAGGGCTACCCAAAAACTTCGAGAAAAGCTAATAAGAAGAGCGCTGGAAAATACGGCCCCCAATAGTAAGCTGGAAATATTTTTCAATCTTTTATTGTTAAGCCAAAATGTTAAAAACAAGGCAACGCCGGAAAATATTTGCCCTTGAATAAATATGCGTGGCCAGCCAGATAAAGTTGGGGTCATTTCCCCGACTAAAGTTTTACGCAGCCAGAGATAAACATCAGGCGCGATTACTAAATTATGGGTAAAGATGTAAAGCAAAATTAAGGTTTTTAAGCTTAGCCAGATTGTAGCGCTCAAAAAAATTGTTTTCAAATTTTCAAAACTTTTTTTACTATCGCCCGAAAAAGTTACAATTGCGGGAAGCATTAGTAACCAATATAACCAAGAATTAAAGTCACTGACGATTAAATTTAATTGCTGTCCGCGTAGCAATGCGTTTATGAGACCAATAAACGCAAAGATGGCCAGAATTATAAAATATTTAGCTCCGGAAAAACTCAGGAGCGCTTTTAGATATTTTGATTCCTTTCCGTCGCAAATAATTTGTCCAATAAACTTCAGGAAAAAAATTGTTAAAGTAATAAACCAAAGGCAAATTCTAATAGAAATTTGTTGGTCAGAAATATGAAGCATAAATAAATGCCCCATTGAACCGACTAAAAGTTCGGCAATTACAACTAATAAGCCATATTCTAAACGATATACTGTAAGTGCTAAACTAGCGGTAATAATTATAATAAAAATAAGTGCACTTAGATTTTGTGATAATAATGAAGCGTAAGACAAAAATTCGAGGATAATTATAATTCCCAAGTAAATGGCGATTTTTGTTTTTATATTTAGGCTATTCATAGTCAATTCTCAAAAATATTTACTGCGTCTCCAGCTTTAATCTTATTTTGTTCACAAAAGCCGCCAGGTAATTCAAGTACTCGATTTGAGGGCGTTAAACTTTTGTATAGCATTTTCGGTTTATCCCCTTCGGGGACTAAGTTATTTTCAATATTGATAATTTTATTGTCATCAATAAAAACGATATCAAGCGGAAATTTCATATCCCGCATGACAAATATCTGCTCTTCTTTATCTTTAAATATAAACAACATTCCACAATTAGGGCACAATGATTCACGGTTACTTAAACCAAGGTATTGTTGCAGCGGACTTGATGCGACCTCAATGGCAATTTTAATATTATTAATTCGAACTGAATATTTAGTATTTATATTTTTATTTGTAACTCGAAAAGTACTGTAAATTACAATAAAAATAAATACAATTAACACCAGTAAAATTATAAAATATCGTTTTTTGTTATTTAAGGCCATGTTTGTCTTTAACAATTTTTAATGCTCTTTTATATTTCTTAACTTGCGATAAAAAAGGTAAATATTTGTAAGCAACAGCCGGAAGCCAAGTGCTGATTGTTCCGCCGGGCGTTACCGTGAATAAGACTTCAGAAACGAATATGCCGATTCTTCCCTGTTCAAGCATTGTAAGCCACAAATCCCAGTCTTGAAGTTTCGTAATGCTTTCATCCCAACCAGTCGGAGTATAATCGGAGCGTCGAATTAAAGACATGGTATGGATATACGGCATGCTCTGTAATTTCTCTGCGTCAAATTCGCCAAGTTTAAATAATTTCTTTCCCCATAAAAATGAAGAGTAAGCGTAACTTACATTTGGGTTTGCTTCTAATGTTTTAAGAAGTATTTCTAAAGCTTGCGGGTGCAGTATCGCGTCGGCATCGCAAAAAAATAAATAATTACCTTTAGCTTGCACATAACCACGGTTGCGGGCTGCAGGGGCACCATGATTTGTTTGGTTTAAAAAAAGATAAGAGTTCGTTGAGCCTAACTTATTCAAATAATTGCCACAAAGAATTTCAACGCCATCACTAGAACCATCATTAACAATTATTACTTCAAACTCTTGGTAGCTCTGATTATTAATACTCTCTAGTGTTTTAATTAATTTTGTAGCTTGGTTATAAACCGGTATTATTATCGAAATCATAATTTATTATTTTATAAATTGCCAAACCTTAATAGCTTGGTTTTCCCAATCAAAATCTTCCATGGCGCGCATTTTTCCGTCATGTCCTAGCTTATTTCTTAATTCTGGATTTTTAACAAGAGTGACTATTGTTTCTTTAATTTCCTCTATCCTTTCGGGATCAACCATTATGCCCGTTACTCCATCAACGACAGCGTCGCGGACACCTCCGGAATTACCGGCAATGACAGGCTTACCACTTAAGTTAGCTTCAAGATAAACGATACCGAAACCCTCGAAGTCTCCAGAAATATCGCGTGAAGGCATAACAAAAATATCGCATATTTTTAGCCAGGTCCATTTTTCTTGATCATTTAAGCTACCGAGAAAAATAATTTTGTCGAGTAATCTTGGCGGAACTAATTTTTTTAGAAATTCCTCACGCGGACCGGCGCCGGCGATAAAATACATTAAATTTTTACTTTCTTCTTCGGGAATCAAGGCCAAGGCGTCTATAGTCATGTCGACTCCCTTTCTTTTAACTAAGCGGCCAAGACTGAGTAAAACTGTTTTATTTTCCAGATGATACTCATTTTTAATTTCCGCAATATCTTTGGCGTCTATTTCAGGTGCTCCACCTTCGATTCCAGGATTAACAATTCTAGTTTTGATTGAAGACTCAGGAAGAAATTCAATTAATCTATCCCGTACATAACTATTAGCACAAATAATTTTATCGGCCCGACGAAGTATTAATTTACTTAAAAATTGTTTCCATGGCGTTTTAATTGCTAAGGCAAAATCCATGCCGTGCAAAAAAACGGTATATTTTATCGGGATAAGACGTGATATTAAATAGGCGACTGTTCCCAATGGTAGAATTTGACCAACTAGTAATGACTCAAATTCTTCCCTGCTCAATTTTCTATATAGAGAGAACAGGGCTGGCCACCAGGAAAAAAAGCCAGTGCCGCGACTAAGCTCGCCCTTATCATTGTTAAGAATGCTCATTTTTTCTGAGATTGGCCAGTACTTCGCCAAATTACCGTAATAATTTGCGACGCCACCATGAAATGGTGGATATTCTAAAGTAAATAAGAGAGTTTTCATATATTAACGCTTAAATGATTGTAGAATGCTATTTAGATCAGCTCGCTTGAAAGCTCCGAGCCCTAGTAATAAAGTAAAATAAATTAAGGAACCAATTATCGTCGCGACAAAAACATTTAAATAACTTTTTCCGAAATATATTATTACACCCATGACTAAACAGGCAAAGAGAACCTTAGTAAAGATCAACAAATTTTTGGCTGCTCGATAAGGAATAATTTTTTTCACCCAATATATTCCCAAAATGAACATTAAGGCATTAGTAATAAGAACGGTTACGCTGGCACCGACGGCTTGATAATGAGGAATTAATAATAAGTTAAGGATAATACTGGTAATTGTTACGATTCCCATGTTTAAGGTATTCTTTCTTTGTTTATCACAAGCGTTAAGGAGAGAGCCGATGGGAAAATTAATAAAGATAAAAAATAGAGAAATAATCGATATTTGCAAAGGCAATAGAGCTCCGCCGTAACCAGCTTTGAATAATAAAATAATTTTGTCAGCCAGAACGACTGCACCGACAATAATCGGTAGCGAAATAATAATCAAATAACTCAAAGCTCTCTCAAAGGAAATAATTAATTGCTCGCGGTTATTATGCCAATAAGAACTCATGGCCGGGTAAAGCGAGGCTGTGAACGCCATGGGCAAAAATTGTAAAGCAAATATAATTTTAAAAGCAATTTGGTATAATCCGACCTGTTCGTCCCCGGCCAACACTGATAAAAATACTGAATCTAAATATGTATACAGTCGTTGGAATATTGCGTAGACAGCAAAGGGCCAAGAGATGGTGATTATTTCCTTGGTCAGATGCTTATCGTAAATAAGCTTAATCGCAACTTTAATTTTATTTTTTAGAATGATTATCGCGTAGATAAAATTATAAGCGCTCGCTATTGCTAGCGCGAACATCGCTGGAATAAGACCACCACCAAGTAATAAGGCGCTATAGCCGATAGTTAAAACAATAATCTGGAATATAACTGAAGAAATGCTCTCATATTTTAAATTATGAAAGCCGCGAACAACGGAAAAAAATGTGGCCGTAAACGAGTCTAACACCATGCAGATAGAACAGATATAAACCAAATTACGCGTTAAAGGGTCATAACCAAGAACATTTATTAAAATAAAAACCGCTGCTAATGATAAAAAAGCGAGCGGAACTTTTAATGATAGTATATTGGCTAACCAAGTCTCAGCGCGAGACGAATCCTTCGCCACTTCCCTGGTTAGGACATTAGCGAAGCCAAGATCAATAAATATGGCAAAAATTGTCGTGAAAGATAAGGCAAAATAGTACTTACCGAGATTAGCTGGACCAACATAACGAGCCAAAAGTGTAAAGTAGGTAAAAGAAATGATTTTTTGAAAAATCAGTGCTATAGTTAAATATGAAGTATTTTTAGCAATATTACTTATTTTGGTCATACGTCTTCTGGAGTGTATTATGGCAACTCTTGATTAAATTTCAAAGTTATGATAACATAATACTACCATAATTTAAAGATATTCAATAGTTCAAATTTTATTAAATATCAATAGAATTTTTTTTATTTATATGAAGAAAGACATCCACCCAAAATATTACCCCAACTGCAAAGTAATCTGCGTTTGTGGCAACACTTTTACAACCGGCTCGACTGAACCGGAAATTAAGGTTGAACTATGTTCTGCCTGCCATCCATTCTATACTGGTAAGCAAAAATTAGTCGATACGGCTCGTCGTGTTGAAAAATTTGAAGCTAAAGTTAAGGCTAAGGATAGCGTTAAAGAAGTAAAAGGAAAGAAAGTTAAGCGTGCTGCGCGCGCGGAAGCTCGTGCTAAGAAAGAAGTGGTTGTTAAAACCAAGGATATCAAAAAAATAGCTCAAGTAAAATTAAACAAAAAATAGCCTCATAAAAAGCAATCGACTTTAATTTTGTAGTATTAACATGCTACAATGTTACAATAGATTGCTTTTTTGTTAAGTAAATCATCTATAATAGATAAGAATTAATCGTATTAATATGTTTGAGGAGATAAAACAAAAATTTGCCGACCTAGAACAAAAATTAATGGATCCCGAGCTTTTGAAAGATGCGAAGGAGACTGTTAAAGTTTCTCAGGCGCACGCCAGTCTAAGGCGAGCAATCGCGCTTATTTTAGATTTGGAAAAAGCAGAAAAAGATATCGAACAAAATAATGAAATTCTTAAAACCGAGGCGAATAATGAGTATGCAACAATGGCAAGCGAGGAATTAATTACACTAAATGCAAAAGTTGAAAAACTAAAAGAAGAAATTGACGAAGAGGTTAATCCCTCAAGCCCTAATGATAAAAAGAATACCATTATCGAAATTCGGGCTGGCGCCGGTGGTGACGAGGCGGCTCTCTTCGCGGGTGATCTCTTCCGAATGTATTCACGCTTCTGTGAGCGCCAGGGCTGGAAATTAAGCTTAATCGACTCATCTGTAATCGGTATTGGTGGCTATAAGGAAATTATTTTTGCCGTTAAGGGCGAGGGCGCTTTCGGTTTACTTAAATTTGAGGCCGGGACACATCGTGTTCAGCGTGTTCCCGAAACCGAGAAGCAAGGGCGTGTTCATACATCAACGGCGACAGTTGTTGCTTTGCCTGAAGCGGAAGAAGTAGATGTTGAAATTAAAGCAAATGAAATTAGAATCGATACTTTTTGCTCAAGCGGTCCTGGCGGTCAATGTGTTAATACAACTTATTCGGCAATCCGTATTGTTCATATCCCAACCGGGATAACTGTTTCTTGCCAAGATCAAAAATCTCAACATCAAAATAAAGAGAAAGCTCTGCAGGTTTTGCGCTCACGCTTACTTGCTAAACAAGAGGCGGAGCGTCTAGCAGCCGACTCTAGTGCGCGTAAAACTCAAATTGGTGACGGCGATCGATCTGATAAAATTCGTACCTATAATTTTCCACAGGATCGCGTTACCGATCATCGCATTAATATCTCTTGGCATAGTATTATCAGAATTATGGATGGTGATATTGCGGAAATTGTTGGTGCTTTGAAAAAGGCTGATCGTGATAATCGCAAATAATTTTGAAATAATAAAAGATGAAAGTTTCAGAAATACTAAAGTCTTCAAAAATATCAATAAAAGAAAGTCAGTTATTGTTGGCCTATTTATTGAAATGTCGTCAGGAATATTTAATCAGCCATCTTGAACTTGATGTTAAAACAGCTATTTATAGTAAATATAAAGTTTTAGAAAGAAAACGTTTGGAGGATTGGTCAATCGCGGTATTAATTGGAAAAAAAGAATTTTTTAGCTTGGAATTTAAGGTTGATAAAAATGTTTTAGTTCCCCGCCCGGAAACAGAATTAATGGTCGAAGAATTATTGAGTTTGGCTCTTAATGAAAATACGCCAAGCATGATAATTGATTTAGGTACCGGCTCTGGCGCTATAATTATTTCTCTAGCACATGAACTCAGTAAATTAAATAAAGCTATTTATAATAAGACGGAGTTTAAGGCAATAGATATCTCGAGTTCAGCACTAAAAATAGCACGAGAAAACGCTAAAACTAATAAACAAGCTAAGAAAATTGATTTTCTTTTGGGAAATTTATTAGAACCATTAGTAAATAAACGTGACTTCACAAAATTATATAGCAAGAGATTGCTAATAGCGGCTAATTTGCCGTATTTAAGTCCATTACAGATAAAGTCATCACCAAGTATCAGCAAAGAGCCAGGGCAAGCCTTGGTGGCCGGTAGAGATGGTTTAAAATGCTATCGCGAGCTATTTAATGAGTTAAAAACTCTCAAGCTTGGCGCTAGTGTATTGTGCGAGATCGATGATAGTCAGCATATATCAATTTCACTCCTCGCAAAAAAGTATTTTCCGCATGGATTCATTAAAATTAAAAAAGATTTAGCTGGCAAGCGACGTTTAGCAATAATTGAAACAATTATAAGTTAAAATAAAAAATATCCCAGGCAAATACCAGGGATATTTTTTATTTGATCTATTGTAGATTTATTTCTTTGTTTCTTCTTTCTTTGCGTCCTTCTTGGCATCTTTCGCGTAAGCAACCGGAGCAGCCTCAACTGGCTTAACTTCTTCCACTATCGCCTTTGGTTCAACAACAACTACGACGACATCAGAAGGATGGTTATGAGTTAGTCTGAAACCGCTAGGTAAAACTAGATCCGCAATCTTAATAACGTCATCATAAGTTGCTAATACCGAAATATCGATATCGATGTGGTCAACTAAATCACTAGGCAAACATTCAACTTCGAGCTCATTGATTTCTTTCATCAACATGCCGCCTAATTCCTTAATTGCTTTTGATTCGCCGATAAAGTGTAATGGGATTTCAGTAGTAATTTTTTCCTTCATGTTGACTTGATAAAAATCGACATGAGTAAAAGTATATTTCAAAACATCACGTTGTGTTTCTTTGACTAAAACCTTAACTGCACCTTCGCCGAAATCTAGACTGATTAAATTTGATTCACCGGCGGCGGCAAAAGCCTTTTCAAAATCGACACGTTTAATTTTTAAATTTTGATTAGAAACACCCTTCCCGTAAATAACTGCCGGAATGAATTCTGCTGATAATTTTTCATTATCAGTTCTCTTCTCTGCCTTTAACTTTAATTCCATAGATTTAATAGCTAATTTTTGATTTAATTATAATATTTTCAATTATCCCGACTAATATTAGTAAAGATAATAAGGAACTGCCACCATAGCTGACAAAAGGCAGCGGTAGGCCCACGACAGGCATAATTCCTAGATTCATACCAATATTAATAAACATTTGAATAAAAATCAAGCCTGAGGCGCCAATTATAAAATATATGCCGAAATCGTTACCGACTTTCTTGAGGGCTGCGAAGCAGCGAAAAAAGAAGAGCGAATAGAAACCAAGAACCAATAGTACTCCTAAAAGACCCAATTCCTCTGCAATAACGGCGAAAATAAAGTCATTTTGTGCTTCGGGCAAGAATTTTAATTGTGATTGAGAACCGAATCCTACGCCTTTCCCAATTAGTCCGCCCGAGCCGACAGCAATCATGGCTTGAGAGATATTGTATCCCGATTCCAAAGAATTGGCCGTTGGATCAAGAAAAGTTTGAATTCTCTCTTTTTGGTATTGTTTAAAAAGGAAAAACCAGGAAATCGTAAAAACGATCACAACGGCGACGCCAATAATAATAAAATATTTTTTGGGAAATCCGGCTGCCATAATAATAATAAGCCAAATACTACCGAGAATTAAAGAAGAGCCAAAATCGGGCTGCATCAAGACTAAAAAGATCAAAAAAAATGCACTCGCGGCGGAGACAAAAAAATGGCGCGCTGTTTTAACCTTAGTGGCTAGCCCCGAGAAATAATTGGCTAAAAATAAAATGAGGATTATTTTAATAAACTCAACTGGTTGCAAACCAAAGCCAAAAATATTAAACCAGCCCTTGGTGCCGCGAATCGTTGAGCCAAACATTAATACAGCCAAAAGAACAATAACTCCAAATATATAGAAATAACGGCTTAAACTTTTTAAAAAATAAGAATCGATGAAAGCAAATAAAAAAAGCAAAATAATACCAAAAGCGGCAAAAAAAATCTGCTTTTGAAAATTAAGCAAACTAAATTTTTCCTGACCTAAGGCCACGCTATAAATTTCTACTAAGCTAAAAGCAATAAGAAGAATTACTGCGGAAAATATCAGCCAATCAAAATTTTTCAGATATAGCCTGAAGCGACTAAGCATATTTTATAATCATTTATCGGTTTAAGGTTTTTATTTTGCGCCCTGATACTTCAGATAAATACTATCGTCAAGTAGATCAAGCTCGGGGCGAATTTCTGTTCTAATATTGCTCGATAGGCCGCCAAGCCAGCTCATGCGAACGGTTCGGCTTTCGCCGGCTAAAAAGTTTTTAATAATATAACGATTTACACCGATGAGCTCGGAACCGCTATAAAAAGAGATGTTAAATGGTACTTCGTAATAACCAAAATTTGAACGATTTATAGCCGTAAATTCAAGAGAGTCTAAACCGATTTTTTCAGATAGACCACTTTCATCAGCTAGTGCCAAGTTAATATTTTCAAAAGCAAAATTAATGTGGCTATTAAAATAGCTTGACCAATCGGCAATTTGATGAGTGTCTATTCTCTGCCAAGAAGTACTCGTTATTTTAAAGCTAACAACCGGAGAAGCAGTTTGAATTTTTTGTCCTAAAGCAAAAATATATTTCTCTTCCAGTGGCATAATAAACCCACTACTACATTTAATATTCTTTTCGCTGGTGGCAAAACAATATTGAAAATGGGCAGTAAATTTATCGTTTGGATTTTTTATTAAGACAACGAGATCATAATTTTCTCCGCTTCGAAAAATTTGCGGTATGCCATAAGTAATATCAGACGCGATATTCCGCTGGGATACAACGTTACTAATTGTTGATGCGATGTCGTCTGCCTTAAGAGAACTATTGCGAAAATAAACAAAATAATTATAGGAAGTAAAAATAAAGAAAAAAGCGGAAATCGCAATTAAAAAAATTATAAAAAATTTTCCGATTTGCGCACGATGTTCGGATAACCAAAGCCCGAAATTCATTTTTTTCAAACTCAGTCCTTCAAGATCCTTATATTTATTTAAATCAATTTCGAGATTATTTTTATCTTTTGACATAATTATGATATAATTACTCTAACAAAAATAGCATAGCATATTTTCATAAATTTATAAATATTTATATGTTAGAAATCAAATTTCCCTTGAGTGTTCCATCAGCTAAAAAGAGTGAATTTCGTCGCAATTACGAACTCGCTACATCCGGTACGGGCAAATTATTACTTATTGCCGGTGATCAAAAGGTTGAGCATTTAAATGATGATTTTTTTGGCACCGGTATATCAAAAGATGATGCCAGTCCAGAACATCTATTTAAAATTGCGGCCGGTACAAAAGGTGCGCTATTTGCAACACATTTGGGTTTAATTGCACAATATGGAATGGATTATCGTCGTATTTCTTATTTGGTAAAACTCAACGGTAAATCAAACATCGGTTTAAACGAAGAGAAAGATTCAAGTAAATGCTGGTGGAAAGTAAAAGATATTGTTGATTTTAAAAAGCAGTCCAGCCTGAATGTCGTTGGCATCGGCTATACTTTATATCTTGGTGGTAAATTTGAGTCCAAAATGCTTGCAAAAGTTGCTAGAGCTATTAACGATGCACATCAAAATGGCTTGATTGCTGTACTCTGGGTTTATCCACGAGCGAAAAATATTAAAGAGGAAGATATTCATACAATTGCCGGTGGTGCAGGGATGGCCGCCTGTCTTGGGGCTGATTTCGTAAAAGTAAAATACCCATACGGCGCTAAAAATAATAAGTTAATTGCCGAGAAATTTAAGGAGGTTATTTTAGCGGCTGGTCGAACAAAAGTAATATGTGTCGGCGGCGAAAAACGAACAAACAAAGAAATGCTTCAAACTACAGGTGAACAATTAAGTATTGCCGGAACAAACGGTCTAGCTATTGGACGTAATCTTCACCAGCGCTCACTCGCTGATGCAATTAAATTAGCTAATGATTTAAGTTTGGTTATTCACAGCCCAAAGAAGAAAGCTAATTCAAATTTCTTAGGAATATTTTAGAAAATCTATATAAAAAGCCTCGTTATGCGCGAGGCTTTTTTTGTATGTTTTAGAACTATTTCTCTAATCCTTTTACTTCAATCTGGATTCTTTCCGGTAGTCTTGGTGCTCGATTTATAAATGATGGAAAAAATTTAAATTCATAATTTTTAATTTCCGGAAAAGATTTAAGGTAGTTTTCTAATTGCTGCCGATTTAAATTTACTAACTGTTTCTTATCAATGATTTGAGTATCACTCTTTAAGACCATGGTGCCGCTAAAACTTGCCTTAACTGAAGCAACTCCCGTTTTAGTGTCGTAATTATCGAATGTATAACTTATATTGTCAGCACTATAATCAACAAGCTCTTTATCATCAGGCACAAGTAAGGCTAATTTCGCAGACGCTAATTTCGCCGCTTCATCCTTTGAAAAACTGACAATTGCTAAGCTGCCCTTAGCTTTAATTGTAAAACTATCCTTTGTTTCACCGGCCTTAGCATCAATCTCAAAACTCGCCGTATCTAAACTTTCATAAAGAGTTTCGGCGTTAGTGCTCGTTGAATCAACGCTTATTTTAGCCTTTGCTACTAATAGATCATTCATATCCTTAGTTGCCTGCTCGATATCTGAAGCTTTTATGTATTTCTTAATTTTTTGACGGAAGACAAAATCAGTCTTACTCTTAGCATAAATTTTATCCTGCAAGCCCAGCCAAAGTCCTGGAATTGTGAAAGTAGTCGCGGCAATAGCTAAATCCTCGCTCGGCTTCTCGGCGTAGATATCGACATTAACTTCCACGCCAGCCGGAACATTCACAGCATCCTTTATTCTAAACAGCTTACCGTCTGGACTTAATATTCTGGTTGTTGCAACGAGAGCCTGACTTTTGGCAGAATTATTAATAATACTGACCTGTCCCGAGATTTCTTCGCCGGTAAACTCTTCACCTGTTGCTGGAAACGATTTTTCATCGGTCACACTAACTTCTTTTGCCGTTCCGGCAACCTGTTCACGAAAATCTGTTTCTGAATTTTCGCCAGCTGACTCCACTGGTCCAACTTTTAATAAAAGATTATCATTTATGGTTTCACCTTTTGGAGAAATATAAATAGTCAGCTTAGAAAAGGAAAAATAAAAAACAACTAATAGTAAAATAACCGTAAAAGCGATGAAGCGCCAAACTAAACGACGATAAAGACTGACACTTTTACGAGCGCGCGGCTCATCTTCAAGCTCTTCATCGCCATTAGTACGCCTAATCGAAGCAGTCTTAGGATTTTTTTCCTTTATCTCAGTTACGAGTTCTGAAAAAAACTTTTTTTGCTGATCGATTTCCACTGGTGCCTCTTCTTCGTCATCTTCTTCGCTTGATTCATCTGGAGCAAAGCTCCCGATCGCCTCTTTTTTTAGTTCTGGAAAAGAAATTTCCGGTTCATCGTCTTCAATTACATCAATAACAACCGGGCGAGCCTTTTTTTTCGGGGCAGCTTTCTTTTCAGGTGACTTTATTTTGATTTTGGTTTTACTTTTCTTGACAATCTTTTTTTCTGGACTCAAGTCAGTATTTTTTTTAACTCTTGGCATATGACAAAAAGAAAATGAAAATTATTTTAATTTAAAAAAAGTTAAATATTAATTTAACTTTATTATAACAGAATATTTTATTCCGAGCAATTTATAGGCGAACTTATTCTGCAATCTTAATAAGATCTTTAAAATCTTCTTTTAATTTCTTTATTAAGTCATCATTATTTTCAACGCGAAAAGCAGTTTTAAGAATTTTTGCCTTACCGCTCTCGGTAATTTTAAAATATACTTCGTTTTCGCCGGGATATTTAGAAAAGACGGATTTTAAATTTAATAAATCTTGTTGATCGAGGTCGCTAAGAAAAATAAGGCGCAAAGGATTTTTAGGCATCGATGTTTCTTCGGCAACTTCAACTTTTTTTGCAATTACAGCATTAGCGTTACGATATTTATTCATGTAACTTGGTTTCGGTGGCCCAGCAGCCATTATAATCCGCTTAAAGTCGTCAATTGATTTGGTTGGTGCATCAGGATCAAGCGGAGTCGCGCGATTGACTAATACTTTTATCTCCTGATCCTTTTCCGAGACTTTGCCATCAAGAATAATCGCCTGACCTTCAACCCAAAGATTCAATGTCTCCTTATATAATCGAGGAAATATTAATAATTCAACCGTATTGGTAGCGTCTTCAAGTTTAACAAACAGCATTGACTCGCCCTTACGCGTGATAATTTTTTTAACCGTCGAAATAATACCGGCCGTTATAACTCTTTCTGCTCCCTTATGGTGGCTAAGTTTAACTAGCGGAACTGTATAATTTACTAAATAAGGTCGAAATACGCTATAAGGATGTTCGCTAACATATAAACCTAATAAGGCTTTTTCCCAAATCAACTTTTCGTTTTGCTCGGCTGGCGGTGCCGGCGTAAGAGTTGTCCGACTTAAACCCGACCCTTCAGGAAGATCGCCGAATAAACTACTCTGCCGACTATCACGATTTTTTGCTAATTCTTTATTATAATTCAAAAGCTTTTCCATGTTTGCGAGCAGCTCACCCCTTTCGCCGAAACTATCCATAGCTCCGCTCTTAATTAAACTCTCGAGTGATTTTTTATTTAAATCACGATCAGTCACTCTTTCAAGTAGATCAAAGATATCTTTGAAGGGACCTTTCTCTTTTCTTTCTTGAATTACGGTATCGACAATATGCTCGCCAACATTTTTAATCGCTTTTAATCCAAAGCGAACAGTATCGACTTTTTCATTGGCTGCCACAATTCGATTTTCTTTTGTGCCGGCAGTAACAACCGTGAATGTTCCAAATGATTCATTAATATCAGGCGCCATTATCTTAATGCCCATATTCCGACATTCTTCGATTTCAATCGCCACGCGGTCGGTGTCGCCTTGATCAGAGGTTAGTAATGCGGCCATAAACTCGACCGGCCAATGAGCTTTAAGATAAGCGGTTTGATAGCCAATCATCGCGTAGCAAGCGGCGTGTGACCGATTAAAGCCATAACCAGCGAATGGCTCGATAAATGAGAAAACCTTTTCCCCTAATTCCTTATAAACACCATTTTTTACACAACCTTCAATGAATTTTTCCTTTTGTTCGGCGAGTAGCGATGCAATTTTTTTACCCATCGCTTTACGCAAAACATCAGCCTGACCCATAGTGAAGCCAGCTAAATCACGAGCAATTTGCATAACTTGTTCCTGATAGATAGCTACCCCATAAGTTTTTTCTAAAATTGGAGCAAGTTTTTCATGCAAATAAACAACTTTTTTTGTTTTATGTTTTCCGGAAATATAATCGGGAATCCACTCCATTGGCCCCGGACGATATAAGGCAACCATGGCAATAATATCTTCAAAAACAGTTGGCTTCAATTCCCGCAAATAACGCTTCATGCCAGATGATTCAAATTGAAAAACACCAGTGGTTTCCCCATCCTGAAATAATTTGTAGCTCTGTTTGTCATCAAGTGGAATTTCATCAATATTTATTTCCAGACCGCGAGTATTTTTAATAATTTTAAGTGCGGATTCAATAATCGTTAAATTTTTTAATCCTAAAAAATCCATCTTTAAGAGACCGAGATCTTCAATCGGATGCAAAGAGTATTGTGAAATAATACTGCGATCAGAGGACGATGCGTATTGAATCGGAACGTATTCAGTTAAGGGATTCTTGGTAATTAAAACACCACAGGCATGAGTCGAAGAGTGGCGAGCAACTCCTTCAAGACGGCGCGCATAATCTAAAATACGCTTGGCTGCCGGCTCGTTATTATATAGGTCCTTAAGCTCTGGAACCGTTTTAATTGCCTCATCGAGCTTCATGAACATCGGAATACTCTTCGAAATTTTATCACAAAATTCATAAGGTTCATCAAGTACTCTGCCGACGTCTCGCACGGCCGCCCGGGCTGCCATAGTTCCAAAAGTTATAATCTGAGCGACGTGATCGTGCCCATATTTTTCTCCGACATAATTTAAAACTTCGCCGCGTCTTATATCAGCAAAGTCCATATCGATATCAGGCATGGAGATACGTTCTGGATTTAAGAAACGTTCAAAGAGTAAATCATACTTTAAAGGATCTAAATTCGTAATACCAGTTAAATAGCAGACCATAGAACCCGCTGCGCTACCGCGACCAGGTCCAACGACGATTTTATTTTCCTTTGCCCAATTGATAAAATCAGCGACAATTAAAAAGTATGATGGCCAGCCCATTTTAGCAATAACGGCGAGTTCGTAATCAAGTCTTTCGCGAACAGGGACTAGCTCCTCGTTTGTAGCATTTGGAAAACGTTTTAAGATTCCATTCTCTGACCATTCACGCAAATAGGAATTACCGTCATAACCATCAGGAACTTCAAAATGCGGTAATTGGATATTACCTAATTCAATTTCTAAATTGCACATATCGGCAATTTTCAGAGTATTTTCAATCGCCTCTGGAATATGCTTGAAGGCGGCTATCATCTCCGCATTTGGACGCATCGAGTAGTCTCCAGTGCCAATCATTTTCATGCGATCGGTATCGGTTATTTTTTTCTTATTCTGCAAACATAAAAGAATATCCTGAGCCTCAGCATCGGTTTTTTTTAAATAATGGACATCATTAGTAGCAATAACGGGGATCTTTAGCTCTTTGGAAAGCTCAATGAGAACAGCATTAACTTTAACAAGCTCGGGAATTTCAGGATGATCCATTAACTCAAGATAAAAATTCCCCGGCCCAAATAGCTCACTATACTCCTTGATTCTCTTTTTAGCCTCGTCAAGCTTTTCGGCCATGATTAAGCGTGGTATTTCCCCGGCTAAACAAGCTGTTGAGGCAATAAGCCCCTCGCTATGTTCTTTTAGCAAATCCCAATCAATACGTGGCTTATAATAAAAGCCCTCCATATGAGCATGGGAAACTAATTTTATGAGATTTTTATAACCTATTTCGTTTTTAGCCAGTAATAAAAGATGGAAACTACGTGCATCTTCTCGGGTATTTTTATCAAAACGAGAATTATGGGCTAAATAGGTCTCTACACCAATAATTGGCTTAATTCCGGCCTTTTTAGCCTTCTGATAGAATTCTATAGCGCCATACATGGAACCGTGGTCAGTTAAAGCGACCGCCGGCGATCCTTGCTCCTTGGCAAAATTAATCATCTCGTCCAGTTTAGTTAAACCGTCGAGTAATGAATAATGGCTATGATTGTGGAGGTGGACAAAAGACATTAATTATGTGCTTATTTTATTCTTAAAAATTGGTGATTATTAACTCATCAAGCCATTATCATTTTAGTATAAGAAGTTCAGGATGGCAAATATAATTTTAAACAAAAAAAGTGGCATTCTTTTAGAAATTGCCACTTTTATCTATACTAATATTTTTAAAAAATCATCACCTAAAATTTATTTTATTTTCTTAATAATTTCATTTAATTCTTCTTCCGAGTAAAAATCAAAGACTAATTTTCCACCCTTACCTTGGCGCTTTATTTCTACTTTTGTCGCAAGTAGTTCTCCGAGTTCTTCTTCGCGAGCGCGGTCGAAATAATCTTTTGTTTTTGCCGCCTTCGTACCGCCTAGTCGCTTAATTTCTTTATCAGTTTCAGCAACTGTTAAATTCTGCCGCATTATTTTTTTAAGCATGTTTATTTGCTTTGCCTCTCCTTCAAGACCAAGTAAATATTTAGCATGGGCCTCGCTAATCTTTCCGCTAGCTAAGGCTTCCTGGATTTCAAGTGGAAGCGCTAATAAACGCAAAGCATTAGCAACACTTGAGCGCGCTTTCCCTAGCTTACGGGCTGCTTCTTCTTGGGTGATACTAAATTCATCGATTAATCTTTGGTAAGCACGAGCTGTTTCGAGCGGGTTCAAGTCTTCGCGTTGCAAATTTTCAATTAGAGCGATTTCTAATTTTTTCTGATCTTTTTCTTCGCGGACAATAACTGGAACTTCCTTAAGGCCAATTAATTTGGCGCTTCGCAAGCGGCGCTCTCCGGCAATAAGTTCATAGCCATCGTCTTTTTTAGTAACGATAAGCGGCGAGATAATGCCGTGCTGCTTAATAGATTCAGCTAAGTCATTAAGAGCGGTGTCCGAAAAAAAAGTACGTGGTTGCTGCGGATTTATTGAAATGCGGCTGGGATTAATTTTTAAAATTCTATCCCCATCATGAAGAACAACCGTTTCTTCTTCGGCCATCTCTGACTTAAATGGATTCTGGCCGTAAGTCATTGTTTTTTTTGGAATAAGAGAGCCGAGTCCACGGCCTAATCCTTGAGGCATATATTATTATATTAGGGGATATTTCTGTTTGTTTTTTAAATGATAGTCTAACCAATCAAAATTCTCATCAGCGCTTATATTGTTTATATATATCTTGTCCTTAAAAGATCCGTTCTTTTTATTCTTTTCTTTTTGCAGCTTTTTTAAATCAGGTGTTTTCTTGCCCAAGGAAACCAATAAGCAATCAATTAGCTCCTGAATATCTGCCATCTCATCAAGTGTGTCTTTTGTATTTTTTGCGACCAGTAATTCTTCTCCCTCTTCAATCAATTTCCTTTTTAGTTCGTAAATGTATTTGTTAGTGCTAAGCGTCTTCTGTTTTACTTTCCCGCCAGATTTTTTTATTTTCGTCGGTATCATATCCCGGACTAATTTTTCGTATTTGAATTTGTAGACTTTCATAAAAATCTTAATTATTTTTCTAGGCTCAACACTTCTTTCGCTAAGCCTTCATATGCTTTTCCGCCACGAGATTTTGGATCATAGTGCAAAATGGAACGTCCGTAGCTCGGTGCCTCGGCCAAACGAACACTTCGTGGAATAACCGAGCGAAATATTCGGTTGGGAAAAAATTTATAAAGTTCTTCCATCACCGCCTCGGATAATTTATTTCGTTTATCAAACATGGTAATGACCGCGCCCATAATGCCCAGCGATGGCTTCAAATTATTTTGAACAAGGCTGATTGTTTCAAGTAATTGACTCAAGCCTTCAAGCGCGAAGTATTCACTTTGGATCGGAATTAATACCTCATCAGCCGCGACTAAACTATTAACCGTTAATAATCCGAGAGATGGTGGACCGTCAATAATTATATAATCATAATCTTTTCTAATTTCTTCTAAAATTATCGACAAGCGAAATTCGCGATTTTCGAGATTAACCAAATCTATACCAGCTCCAGCGAGAGAAAGAGTAGCTGGAGCGACTTTTAAACCTTCTTGCATCGTTCTTTTAATAACTTCAAAAACTGGTTTGTCGCCAATTAAGGATTCATAAACGCCCGCCTCTAAATTTCGATGATCTAGGCCAAGACCTGAAGTTGCATTAGCTTGAGGGTCAATATCAACCAAAAGAACCTGTTTACCAAGATAAGCTAAATAGGCACCTAAATTTACGGCCGTCGTTGTCTTGCCGACACCGCCTTTTTGATTAACAATAGCAATGATTTTTCCCATAGGATTTATAACTATATTTATTATATCTTAAAGAAAAATCTTTGACAATTAGACATATATTTATTATACTAAATTTCGTAATTAGTATGCCGCGATGGCGGAACTGGTAGACGCGCACGACTCAAAATCGTGTTGGGGCGACCTAGTGAGGGTTCGATTCCCTCTCGCGGCACATGCAAAAACAGACCTCAATTTTGGTCTGTTTTTTGTTTCAAATTATTCTATTTGGTTTTTTTAAATCTTACGGTAAATACTGGTTCGTACTCAACCTTATTTTCATCAATAATTTTAACCGGTTCACCGCTAGTTAATTGGGTTAAAGCTAAATCGCTAAGTAATTGATTATCTCCGGCGATATTTAATTTCAGTCCCTCTAATTTATCAAATTCTTCTTTAAAATCAGATTGCACCGAGGCTTCAATTTTTTTCTTCTTGATTTTAAGTGCTTCTAGTTCTTCAAGGGCTTGCTGATATTCACCATTGACCGAGAGGGCGTCGCGATAGATAGTTTTCAGATCACGTTGTTCCCTTTTCTTATCCTGAATTCTTTTAAAAACATCGGGGAGTTGTTGAGACATAATTATTTAAAATTAATATTTTAAGACTCGTGTATTATAGCACAAATATTAATATGTGAAATTTATTTAATTATGCCTCCGCCTAAAACCTGTTTTTTATTATAAAATACAATGCTTTGTCCCGGCGTAACGGCTCGTTGAACCGCTTTAAACTCAACGTTGTAATCATTTTTGTTCTTTGGGCTTACCGTGCATTTAACAGCTTTATGGCCATAGCGAATAACAGCCTCACATTCTAGAAGGCGTTTAGGCGCACGTCCACTTAGCCAATTAACGTCTTTAGCAATCAGCGTTTTCTCATAGAGAATATTCTCATTCCAATTTTTAACGACGTAGAGGATATTATTCTTATAATCAAATTTTGCGACGTAATACGGGCCCGTTCCTCCAACTAGGCCACGTCTTTGACCGATTGTGTAAAGTGGTAGGCCAAGATGTTCGCCTATTTTTTCTCCTGTTTCCAAAATTTTAATATCGCCTGACTTCAAATCCAAATATTTTTTTAGAAAATTATTATGATCGCCTGCTAAAAAACAAATATCTTGACTCTCAGCTTTACCCGCAACCACTAACTTGAACTTAGCCGCTAATTTTCTGACCTCTGGTTTTACATATGATCCGAGGGGAAATAATAGATGTTTGAGCTCATCAGGTTTAAAGGTATATAAAAAATATGACTGATCTTTATTTTTATCTTTGGCTTTAAATAATTGAATCTCACGTCCGACTTTCTTTAGTGTTAAATAATGACCAGTAGCGACATAATCATAACCTAGCGCACGTGCATGCTTTAATAGAAGCCCAATTTTAATTTTCCGGTTACAAACAACACAAGGATTCGGTGTACGACCGGCATCATACTCGCTGAGAAAGTTATCGACCACTGCCTTTTTAAAGGGTTCGGAAAAGTTAAAAGTATATAAAGGCATGCCGATTTTAGCAGCGACTAATTTAGCGTCCATTAATGATTCTAAGGAGCAACAACGATTTTCGTGGTTTAAGCCGGCAGATTCATCTTTCCAGAAATGCAAAAAGACTCCAGCAACGTCGTAGCCTTGATTTTTTAACAATTGAGCGGCCACACTAGAATCGACTCCGCCTGACATGGCAACAAGAACTTTACCCTTTTTCTTGGTGATTATTTTTTTCTTAATTACTTTCATATGTGAATTTATATTTTTTTAAGTTTGACAATTCGTCTTAAATATAGGATAATACTGGCGGTACCTTAATATCGTACTTTACATTATATTGCCCGGTTAACTGGTCTAGCTAGTTAACATAAAAAAAATCATTACCGAATGGAAGAACTAAATTTAACTCAGAATGAAACTACAATTACTAGTAAAAGTATTATCGTGTTTCTAAACACAGGCGACGTAGTTGTCTGCGAAAACTTTCCAGATTATCTTATTTTTTTAGATGAACGCTCCGAATATGAGCGATAAGGTACGGCCTTAAAAAGTTTCAGTGGTTTGCTTGCAAGCCACTTTTTTATTATCTAAATCTTTTCAAATGCATCTAGATATTCACTTGCTGTTTTAGCCCAGGTAAATTTATTAGCCTGCTCATAGCCGCGGCTTATTAGTAGTTCGCGCAATGACTTATCTGTTAAAACTAGTCTTAAGGCATCGGCAATTTCCTCCGACTCGTATGGATTAACGGTTATGGCGGCCGCGCCAACTACTTCAGGTAGGCTTGAAACATTCGAACAAACAACGGGCAAACCATATGTCATTGCCTCGAGCGGTGGGAAACCAAAACCTTCGTAAAAGGAGGGGTAAGCAAAAACACTCGATTCAGCATAAAGAATATCTCTTTCCTCCTCATTAATATATCCTAAAAATATTATATCCTTTTTGTATGGCGATTTCTTCCATTTAGAGTAGGTCTGATTATTTTTCCAGCCCTTAGCACCCACTAAAAGTAATTTTACATCATTAAGTTCAGAATTCTTTGCGCGCAACTCTTCGTAAGCTGCAATTAAACCAATGATGTTTTTTCGTGGCTCGATTGTGCCTAAATATAGAATTAAACGGCCGGAAATATTATGACTTTGCAAGAATTTGTCGGCCTTATCTTTATCTACGTCTTTTTTAATCGCATTATTACCCGAGTAAATAACTCTAATTTTTTCAGGTAGAACACCAACGAGTTCAACGATATCATTTTTGGTATTTTCGGAAACGGCAATTATCTTATCAGCATTACGGAGGATATTCCTGACCCGTAAAGCCTTGTGCCAACAATTTTTTCGCAAACTAAAAAATTCTGGATATCTTAAAAACGATAAGTCATGAACGGTGATGATTTTTTTTGTTTCTGCACCAAGACTCGAAAAATTAAAATGCGGAGCCCAAAAAATATCAACGCCACCTAATAATTTATCAATTTTAGGATAAGCTAATACACTTTGACCAAAATAATTGAATATCTTATTAGGAATATGGCTACCTATAACGCTGGCATTATCTCTTCGCCAAATACTCAATTTTTTATCAAGTTTATCCCATGAATTATAAAATAATTTATAATTATTTTTTTTATCAGCAGCCAAAATTGCCGTCAATAAATTAGCGGTGTATTGAGAGACACCGCTATAGTATTCATCCATTAATACTCTAATGTCGACTCCAATCTTCATAAACTATTTTTTATGGCTGGCAATAAAATCGGATATTTGTTGATTAAAGTTAGCAACTGAGAACTTTTCGGCATGATGACGTATATCTTGAGAATTAAAATCAATTGTTTCAAATTTTTTAATTGCAGCGATTAAAGAATCGGCGCTCTGCTCATTAAAAAATACACCAGTTTGATCTTCAATAATTGTTTCCGTTGCGCCTCCGAGACGATAAGCGATAACTGGACGACCACTCGCCATAGATTCAACAACAGTAATACCAAAATCTTCTTCTTGGGGATTAATAAAAGCCTGCGCGCCTTGAAATAGTTTTGCCTTATTATCCTCGCTAACTCGTCCTAAAAATTCGATATTCTCCGCTTTTCCGGCAATCATCTTTAAACGTTCTAAGTCTACCCCGTCACCGAAAATTTTCAATTTATAAGCTGATCCTAATTTTTTAAAAGCCTCAACAACTAGATCGACCCGTTTATAGGGAGCCAAGCGGCAACCGGCTAAAAAATACTTCTCTTCCCGGGCTTGCTTACTAATATCGATAACAGAAAATCTTTCCGTCTCAACGGGTGGATAGATAACAGTCGAATCGCGACGATAATACTTGGTAATTCTCTCCTGAACAGTTATTGAGTTTGCAATAAAGACATCAACGCGATCGGCCGCTAAACGATCCCAAAGTCTGATGCGGTTTAAAATCAAAGAAATGATTTTCTTAAACCACTTATTATATTTAAGTTCGTTTATATATTGATGAGTATCACTCCATAAGTAGCGGGTAGGAGTATGACAATAGCAAATATGCAGACAATGAGGCTTAGTTATTACCCCCTTCGCAAATGAGCTAGTATCTGAGATTACTAAATCATATGATGATAAATCAAAAAATTCCACCGCCATTGGCATGAAAAAAAGATACCATTGATAATGTTTAATGCCTCCGGGAAGTTTTTGGATAACAGATGTTTCGATTCGCTTATCTTTAAAATACTTAGCGACATTTTTATCTTCATATAATAAAGTATAAATCGGCGCTTCCGGAAACATATCAGAAAAGACTTTTAAAACTTTTTCAGCACCGCCATCTTGGGCTAAGTGATCGTGTATTAAAGCAACTTTCATTTGTTTGATTATTCAGCCTGGCGATGTTTAAAGACCGCGAAGGGTGTTTTAAATAATATAGAAATATCGAGTAGAAGAGACCAATTTTCAATATAGTAAATATCAAGTTTTGCCTCTTCTTCGAAGAGTAAGTCACTACGCCCCGAAACTTGAGCTAAGCCCGTTATTCCCGGCTTAATGGTCAGAGTTTTGCGATGATAATTTTCATATTTAGCGACCTCTTCTGGTAAATGTGGGCGCGGCCCTACTAAACTCATACGACCAATGAACACCAAAAATAATTCCGGTAATTCATCAATCGACCAACGGCGGATAAGTTGGCCAATACGAGTAACGCGAGGATCATCCTGAATCTTAACTAATGGGCCTTCGCTTCGTAAATTGCGATCAGCGAGCTCGTTATAGCGCATACTATCTGAATTCGGTATCATTGATCTAAATTTAAAATAACGAAAAGTCGTTCCACCTTCACCGACGCGATAAACAGGATTACCATCATCACGGCGGGAAAAAAATATCGGTCCGCGAGAATCGAGCGAAATAGCTAACATTGTTAAAAGAATAATTGGAGAAAAAATTAAAATAAGCAGACCTGATCCGACAATATCAAAAATTCGTTTAAACACTCTTCCCCAACCTTCTAAAGTGGTACGCTTAACTTCAACGACTGGAATACCAATAATTTCTGCCACTTCAGTGCGTAAAACTTTTACTTCGAGTAAATCAGCGACATATTTAAAAGTAATATGGTTTTCATTAGTAAAATCGTAGAGACGTAAGGTTTCTGCTTTAGTTAAGTTTGGATCACTTTGAATAATTTCATCAACTTCCCTGCCAGAAATAAATTCGGCTACTTCCTGAGCAGTTTCAAGAGAAAAATCTCTAACTCTTTTTATAACTTCGTAACCGGATTTCTTATTGCTCGAAAATTCAGCGATTAAATTATCAGTAGTTTTTGAATTACCAACTAAAATGACTTTATGAACGCCAATTCCATATCCATATAAACGTCTTTGCAGCCAACGAATAAAGGCATGAGCAATACTTAAATAGAGAAAGGCGAATACAGAGCCGACTAAAACAATAAAACGTGAATCAAATAGTTCACGTTGAAAAAAGATAATAATGGCGATTAAGGCGAGGCCAGCTGCGCAAGCAAAGAAAATTTTGCGAATTTCTTGTGCTAATTTACGCGCACTGCGAATACTATAGACGCCAGAGACGGCTAAAATAATTATCCAAAGCAAGGCGACAACAAGCAATGATCGAAAATAGGATGAGAATTGCAAATTAAAAATAATCGGTCTAATATTTGCCGACCAATTCGAAAATCTTAGGTAGTAAGCGGAGAGACCGGCTAAAACCAAGAGAATAAAATCAACGGGAATAAATAAGGTGGAAAAAAAAGTTTCAATTTTTTTCATATATAAATTAATGGATAACATTTGTTATTAGGGTAGCCGTAAGCCGGATTCTGTTCTAGCAATCATTTATCTAGGCTTATTATTACTAATAAGCTCATGCGAGCTACTTGTCTTTTTGCCAAACTGGCAAAAGTTTGCTCTTGCTTCTGATAGGGTTTACCACGGCATCTCCGTCACCGGAGGCCGATGCCAGTAGCTTCAAGAAGAAACACCCAGCATCTTTTCACCTTTGATTCTGTCAATAAATTCCAGAATTAGTATTGTCTCTGTGGCACTTTCCCTAAAGCGTTTAATAAATTAAACACCTCGGTGGGCGTTACCCACTATCGTCTCCGCTTGTTACCAAGCGATGAAGTCCGGACTTTCCTCTCCCTTTTATAGTAAACTACAAAAAAGAGCGATTGCCCGCTTGCCCTAATAACAATTACACAATACAAGAAAACGAGAAATAAATCAAGTAAAAAGCCACCCGAAAGTGGCTTTTTTTATCAATTATTAGCGAATATTTCTTGAATTTGGGCAGGGCTAAGCGCACCTTCCCAAATACCTAAATTGTCAATTTCTGTTTGGCCCTGCTCTGAGACAATTTCTAAGGCATTAATGAGTGGTATTTCTGCTCCCCAAATATAACTTCGACTACCCTTTTCAACTCCATCAACATAAAATCGAAGTAAATTACGATAAGAATCATAACTTAAAGCTAAAAGATGCCAATTTAAGTCATTAGGGATTGTTTGATTCTCGCCACTACTAAAATAACTATAGGCGTTACTATAGACATAGCCTGAAACAAATTGACTCGGAATTAGAGATAAAATATTGGCGCTTGTTTCATTGCGCAGAGCTACCCTCGATTCATTACGATAATAGGTATTAGAACTTCGCCACCAAAAGGTTAAGGAAAGGTCGGACGAATCAATTTCGGGAAAATTTACATTAATTATTCGACCTGAATTATTATTTAATGCACTATTGTTAACATCAATATTAGTCCAAGCGTTTTTATCAATCGGCAAGTCAGTGTTTCCAATTAAATCTCGAGTTGTCGTGCCAATGCCTTCATTGAAATTCCAAAAATGTTTTAATTTTGGAATTTGCTGTGCTTCTGGCAAATAAACAGGGCTAAACGGAGCTTCAGAATTTCTGATATCAATTATTTCGTCAGGCGTTAATGCACGACTCCAAATCGCTAATTCGTCTACAGCAAAAGGACCATTATCGCCGCCCAGCTCAATTAAATCCATCGCAGGCATCATTTTATAAGTATCAATATAAAATACTTCTTCCCCGTCAATATACAAAGCCCAATAACCATCATTACGATTAACAACCAGCGTTGCTTGCCGCCATGTATTATCAAAAGCAAAATCTTGATAATATCGCCAACTCGGATTTGCTAAGCCACTAAATTGCATCAATCCTTGTTCCAGGGTTACATTTATTGAATCACTCTGATCGTTTGCGAGAGTTAAACTTAATCGCGGATAGCTTTGAGTTGCTTTAAACCAAAAGCTAATTGTGAAATTATTTATATCAATTTGTTTATCCAGTGGCCCAACTATCTTCCCGTAGTCATATCCCGCTTCCTTAGAGCAAATATACTTCCCCGACTTCCAATGATTAGCTACGTTTAGAGTAGAATTGCCTAAACTACTCGCAGTTGTAGACCCCGTGCATTCATCGAAATGCCAGACATATTCTAAGCCGGCGGAATTTATTGGTTCCGGAAAAGAAAATAGGTCGTAAGAAGAGGTGGAAAAATTGTAAATATTCATCGATGTCCCAGTATCACTATTTTCCTCTGACCAATCAATACTAGGATCATCAGACTTCAATAAATTATAATCTAAATTATTATTACCAGTATTTGAAGTTCTGCTTAAACTATAACCGTCTTTCATCGCTTCTGCTGGATTATAACCGCGCCAAAAAGTTGCATTAAGTCCGAAGCCCAGGGTGTCGATAATATCCTCATCGGTACTTGAACTAACTGGGCCGCTAGCTAAATATAATGTGTATCCGGAATTTAACCAGCTAAAATCTAAACGAGTCGCAATGGCGCTGGCTTTATCTTTAAAAAATTGATCGGCATCATCGCGCACAATCAGATATTTACCATTGGCGTTTATGATTGTAGTCCCGGGATAATAACCATCTAGCGGATCACCAATTCTCATGATAAGAGCTGGGTCTATCGCCGTTTTAGTTTTTTCTAAACGATATTCATTTGAATACAAATCAATTGCAAAATTATTCGGGTTATACAATTCTATCCAATCATTTACACCGCTGCCATAAATTCCATTTATAAGAAGCGGAAGCGTGTTGGCCTGATTCGGGCTTGAGGTCGCAATATTACTTGTCGTCGAAGCAATATTATTAGTACTATTTGATATGCTTGGCGTTGTAGTTGCAATAATATGTGTAGTAGTCGAAATAGTACTTGTACTAGCTGCTGTATTTATTATCGTGCTTGTTGCTGTATTTGATGTTTCTTCTTCATTATCAATTGTCCAGTCAATTGTTGGGTCATCGGACTTAACGAGTTTAAAATCAAGATTATTATTTCCACTACCCTTTTGGCGATTAAGACTATAATTATCAGTGATTTCAGGAGCTGGAGCGTCCCCTTGATAATAGGTCGCATTCGCGCCATAGCCAAGAGCTTCAACTATGTCGGGATCGGTATTAGAACTTATCGCTCCCGTGCCCAAATATATTGTGTATCCAGAACTTGGCCAAGTAAAATCATCACGCGTGGCTACGGCATCAGCCTGTCGTAAGTAATAATCACTCGCCGTACTTTTTACAATCATATATGTGCCACGCGCTTTAATAATTGTTCCTCCGGGATAAGAACCATCTTCGGTCTTTCCGATGCGCATTATTAAAGTTGGGTCAGCTGCCGTCTTGGCTTTTTCCAAACGATAGCCAGCAGCCGCTAAATCAAAATCTAAATCCGTCGGATTATATAATTCAATCCATTTATTATTTCCCGTCGCGTATATTCTACTTACAGTCGCAATTTTTGGCGTCTCTATAACTTTAGAATCCGCCGCTATAACGGTATTTTCCGACGCTTTAGCGGGACTATAGTAACTAGCCGCCTCAACTGAGTCATTAATGGTATTTGTGTTTTGATTCGTTTTATTATTAGAAACCGAATTAGTCTGGGTTGAATTAGTCTTAGTAGAAACCGTTTTACTCGTACTGGTCTTTGCAGTTGTAGCTTGCTTACCAGTATTTGTAGTTTTAGGATCATTTATTTCAGCATCTTCTAATTTTGTCGATGTCGCTTTATTTATAAGCGCCCCGGTTTTTGCAGTTGTGTCTTCTGACGTGACATTTTGGTTTGAAGTATTTTCAGTAACAAGCGCAATTTCTGCTGCGTCTGTTCCGTTCCCGAATATTCTATTTTTCAAACTTATTACCGCCTCTTTTGTTTTACGTGCGATTGTGCTTAATGACGACGATGGATTATTAATTAAGCTCCAACGCAGCGCAAGCGCATATTTAGAAGTTGAACCACGAACTTCCGAACCATTAAAATATGATTCCATCGTTATATCGGTAGTAATATCACTTAAACTGGGCTGAAGATATTGAGTATAAGGGATAAATATATAGCGCTCATCATCTTTTATAAGACCGACATCGAATCCGACTAATTCGGGCGCGGGGATTAATATATCAACACGGGCAGCAATTTTTGAATATTCATAATCAGCCGAAAAACAATCACCGTAGGAATTTACAGTACTATAATTATCAAAACCGTCAGGAGTTATATCAATTGCGTAATAGCTTGTTTCATATTCTAGAGAACCTAAATTATTTGGATTATAAATATTTGCACTTTCGTATAACTTTTCTGTTAGACCGACGCAAGTCCATTCTCCCGACTCCGGACCCTTTTGAGTTTTGAAATCAAAATCATAAGCCAGATTTTTTCCGACTAAGCTCTTGGCAATTGCGACAACCTTGGCCTGTTGAATAGCGGAAAGATTTTTTGGAATTTTTGCTCCTAAATATTTTTCTCCCTCGCCTAAATTTACAAATTTGTCAGCCGGTGTTTTTACTATACCATTAGCTAGGGCCTCAACAATATAATCTACGCCATTTTCCTGACCGATGTATATACCAACATGACCGGAGTTTATATTTTTTACTATTCCTTTTTCCGAATATATTAAAGGATCGCCACTATAACCAAACATCCGACCATTTTCCGATGTTCGATAGACTAAAGTTCCGGGTGGCATAGCACCACAGATTTTGGGTAAAAATATAAGTCCGAATATAATTATCAATATTTTTTTCATATAATTACTGATTATAATAATCTTGCCATTCATTATCGCTAACAGTCGGTATATCTAAATTCGTATTTGTTAAGTGATTTATATAGTCGGCACTAAAACTACGACTGATACTATCGAGAGCCTCATTTTTATAGACTGATTGCCAAATCGAGATACTTTCATCCGGATATATCAAATAATAATCACCTAATAATTGCACCAATGATTGCCGTAAGGGGTTTTCAGTATCCCCTTTCACAATAATATTCTTAATAATTTCCAGTTGCTCTTTCGTGAATATATTTTGCTTATCACGAATATTACTTATATTTTTGACTAATTCTAATTTAACGTTGAGCTCACTATTCGAATTAATTATTTTGAAATAGTTTCCTATTTCCCCGTCGTTATTAATTTCTTTTAATGTTTGAATAGCCGCTATTTTTATTTCGCTTGAACTCGCATTTTTCGCTATCTTAGATAAATTATTAATTAATATTCGATTATTAACTGCCAGCGAATTAAATCTGATAATTATTTCGCGAAGTAATTTTAAATCAGCCGACGGATTATCAAGGTATTCTTTTAAATAAACCGGTGGATTATTTTCGCCATAAGCGAGAAGGGCAATCTGGGCAATTTCAATCTTAAATCGGGAATCGTCAGGGAGAAATGACCAATATTTTTCCATTCTTTTAGTCGCTTTAGGGGAGAACTTCTTTAAATCTTTAATTATTATTTGTTCCTTTTCTCTTCGCCAAATATCACATTTAACGTGACAAATTGGTTCCGCCGAATACGACTTCTCAAGCTCGGCTAGGGCAATTTCCGAACCACTAAGACTAAATAATCGAATCAGGTAGTAGCTAATAATCGTCATAAGCACAAGTATCACTGAGGCGATTATTAATATTTTTCGATTAATTTTTACTTGGCGATAAAAAGATAATTTCATATGTTTAGAATTAATTTTAAGTCTAAATACTATAGCAAGTCCCTACTTATGGATAATTAAAATATTTCTAAATAATATTAAATGATATCAATAGTATTTCTGCCATATTTATTGAGTTTTACGACAATAAAAAAAATCAGACCCGAAGATCTGATTTTTTAAATTCTCTCTTTATTTTTTCTTTATTTCACGGCCTTTCGATTTGTTTCAATAGTAGTCTTAAATGCCTGCCAATCTTTTACGGAAATCGTAGAATCAAGCGCGTAAGCCTTTTGAAATGATTCCTCAGCCTTAGTTGAACTACCAATAACAGCATAAAGCTTGGCTAAATTATACCAAACTTCTGGGTCAGCTCCGGTAACAACAGCAAGGCGCTCAGTTAATATTGCCGCGCGTGAATAGTCTTTCGCGTCTGAGTAATAATTAATCGCTAACTTTAATAGGGTATCTGAACCAATCTGATCAACCCCTCCCTTGTCAACGCAGTTATTTAAGGCCAAACCTTTATCGGCTTCATACTTCGGATCCTTAAGAACAAAGTACATCTGCGCTAAACGACAATGACCTTCATAATAATTAGGATTCAAAGCGATGCCGACCTTCATAGTGTTTATGGCATCCTCATTCTCCATGCGCATAAGTTGCATCTGAGCTTTAACAAAGTAGGTTGTGGCACGTCCCGGGCTTGCCGCGATAGAAGCGTCAATGGCCGACATTGCCTGACTTGAGTAGAAATTAAATTTCTCGGCATTACGGTAATTATAGCGTGCAGCCGCATCAAGAATTTGTGCCAATTGCATTTGCTGCATGCTATCCTCGACATTATAAGAGACATTCTTTTCGGCTAGTCCAATTACATAATCCAATATCTCGCCCGCTTTTTTACTATCAAGATTTGATAATAAACTAGGATTTGAAATAACAAGATTAATCAAAGTTACCCGTGCGTCACGTTCCATCGGTCGCCCCGTTAAACTCGACTTATAGGCCTCTACGCCACTGATTAATTGACCATTAGCAATTTGCGCATAGCCATCAATTGATCCGGTAAACATTTTCCAGGTACGGACGTTGTAATAATTAGTAAAAATATAGGCAATTGCTAAGAAGCCGATTAGACAAATCAATTCCGCATTGTCGCCCTTTATAGCAAGGCGTGGTTCTTTCTTAATCTCGCTACCTGCGCCGCGACGATAATCAAGCCAATAAACGAAGCCTAGGATGCTAATAAGCCCTAAAAGCGTCGAGAAGGAGTCAAATATTGCCAAATTTTGAATAAAATAGGCAGCAATGAGAGATACGGCAATAATAATTTCAATATTATTTAGACCACCAATATCAGAGCTTGTTCTCTTCCCGTTAAGCTTAAATTCTTTCCAAAGATAATAAATAGCAGCCAGGAAAATACTGAGATAAGTTGCGAGCCCAACAAGACCAGTGGTTGAAGTAATATCAATTAAATTATTATGAGCGCGATCAAAATAAGTATCTCCGGTCGTGTAGTTATAAAAGTCGGAAGTAAAATGCTTATCAAAAATAATGGCATAATTACCAAAGCCGGTGCCAAAAATTGGATGATACTTAAAATCAGCCGCTGCTCCCTTCCAAGAAATTAAACGGGTTTGGAAAGTAACTTTTTGTGAAGTTAAATTTCTTAAGAAACTATTTTGAAACCAAGAGGAACTTGATTGTGAAAATATCCAAACTATACCTAGGATTGCTAGAATAAATATAATTAGAGAGCTACGTCGAATTATTTTATTAACATGGGATAAGCCGAATAATAAAATCATCAGGAGGATGCTAAGAGTCAAGCCTATAATTGCTCCGGAGGTATGCATTCGCCAAAATTCTATCACCATCGGTATTAAGGGTAAAATATAAAGCCAACGAGCCAACTTATCCTGGGAACGGAAGAAAAGCAGAATAATAAAATAAATGCTAAATATTAAATAGCCACTAACGTAAGCTGTGTTACCAATTGTGCTATAAGAATTAGCGCCCCATAAACCAACGAAACTGACAATAGTAGCAATCGCGACGGATGCCTGAAAGAGCAAGCGCCATTCTTTCCAAGTGCGGAAAACTGTTATCAATATAAAGTAAAAGATTAAGAAATGGACCAAGTGAAAGAAGCCAAGCATTCTTTCAGCGTCACCCCAAAAACTTAAATTAAAATCAACACTAATAAAACAAGAAACGAGAATAGCGGCAAAATATGCAATTAATCCATAAGAAATAAAACTCTTCTTCGGTCGATACTCCGGATATCGAAGCATAAATACAGCCCAGAGCGCGAAGAGAATCTCCATAATAATATTAAACGGCAGTTGCTTCGAGGTAATATACGGGAAAAGCAAATTTTTAAAGACAAGAAGAATGATAAATAGCGATGCGATAATACCACCCTGCAAAATTCTTAAATAAGTTTTTGGCGACATAATTTTAATAATTTAGCAAATATATAACAAGGTTATTATAACATAGCCGTCGATGGGCTGTCGACGGCTATTATGCTTAATTTAAATATATTTTGATTCAAGTTTTTTTATCCTAATTTCATGGTTTAATATCGCGGCGTTTGTATCTTTGTAGCTCTGCGCCCCGTTTGTGTCTATTTTGTAATCAAGTATATTGAATCTTTCTTCCATTTTTTCCGACAACTCTTTGATGTCTTCTTTTGTTGCGAGCTGATTAAATTGATCAGCTGTTAACATAACTGGCGCTAATTGGGACATAATTTTGGCCCACCATCTAACATTAGGAGAAGATAATGATAAATGGTATACGGCAATTAATAAATAATTGCCTCCGGTAGCTCGTTAAATCTCAAGTTAAATATCGGGGAGGTATAAAAAATTATATCATAATTCCCTGTCTGCTTCAATTCAATAAAATTAGCAAAAATTACCGACAAAAAAGAGCCCCCAAAGGGGCTCTTTTATTGTTCCGATTAATTAAAGAAAATCGGGAAGACTTTACTTAGTTCTTAGATAGAACCTGAGTGTCCGTGCTTAAGCCAGGTACTCTTCGGCCACTAGAATAAGTAGCTGCAGTGATGGAAGCTCCATCAGACCATTGGAAAGTAGTGCTGCCACCATCAGTGTAGGTAGAAGGTTCAGCAATCGTTGTTGTCAAAGATTGTGAGTTATTACCAACAGAAACGATATTAGCTAAGATTTCAATTGTCTTAGAAGTACCAGCAGAAACAATTTCTTCAGCAGACTGTGTGAAGTCGATAGTGATAGTCTTGTTTGCAATGCTAACAGTAGAAGTTGCAGACTTGGTTACACCATTAACCTTAACAGCGTTGGCTAGAACAGCTGTGTTAAGAACTACATCAGATGAAGTAGAATAATTTAACACAATCTTTCCTAAAGCAACGTCACCATTACTATCAGCGCTTACAGTGAACTTGGAAACTACTGTGTTACCAGCAGTTAATAAAGTTGAAGGTAAAGCAGCTAAAGTAACAGTAGGAACAGTCTTTCTGATACGGAAGCTATTTGCATTTACATTAGCAGTTAAGCTTGTAACAGAACCAGCAGATGACTTGGATTTAACAGTAGTTACTCTGATCATTAAATCCTTATCAGTTGCAGCAGAGTCATTATCAATAGGGTTCAAAGAAACCTTAACTGATAAAGTCTTGCTGTTATTAGCAGCGATTAAAGCTGCATCATTGGAGATAGTGAATTTGCCTGCACCGTTAACTGGAACGAAAGAATCTAATAAATTGCTGCCATCATATAATTTGACAGAAGCGATTCTTGGGTCAGCAGTTGTGGAAGTAGCAGATACGCCATCCCAATTAATAACATTGATTTCAGTAATGCTCGCGCTATCGTTGATAGCAGTGAACTTAATCTGAGCAACTTCTTGTTCAGCAGCCTTAGCTACTAAGATTGCAGCAGCAGGAGTATTACCACCTAAAGCTACGTTCAAAGAACCAGCAGATGTGACATTGAAGTCGACAGTAGAAGCAGTGTTGTTTGTTGTGATTTCCTTACCACGTGAATCTTGAGCATTGACAGTCATAACAGTCTTAAATCCGCCAGTTGCAGAAGAATCAAAGGATGCCTTAATTTCGACACTCTTTGTAGTATCCTTAGCAATGGAGAAATTTAATGACGAGAAATTAGCACCAGTAGATGTGAAATCTACAGTATTACCAACTTGAACGCCATCAACATAGACCTTAGCGTCAAAAATTGAAGAATCAGTAGTAGTAGAAGTAGATGCAGTTGAGTTACCAGCTAAAGAAATAGAAGTAACTGTTAAAGCATCATTAGTTGCCTTTAAGGTAAACTTACCTAAAGAAACATCATTACTACCTTTAACGATAGTCTTTCCAGCGGAATAACCATCATTTCTTGTAACAGAGATAACTGCACCAGCGACAGTGAAGGTTGCGCCAGTTGCGCTTCCACCAATGCTGCCTGCAGCAATAGCGTTACCAGATGAAACATAGGTAGGATTCTTAGATGCAAATAAAGCATCAGAACCAACGCCAGTAACTAATTTAGCAATGAAAGCTGCATTGTTAGTAGCATTTGTCTTAGCCTTAGCCATGACCTTGATTTCATTATCACCCTTAACTAAGGATAAGTTTGAATCAATAGACTTGGAAATTACAGCTGTAGTCGTAGCTGGATCAAAAGAATCCAAAAGTACGCCATTGACGTAAACTCTTACGTTCTCAAATTGATCAGTTGTAAGAGCCTGTGAACCGTCTGAAGAGTAGCTAATGTTTAAGCCATCAGCATTCATCGCTTCGTCAGTCTTAACGTTAGCTAATAAAACAATGTTGTCTGAACCCTTAACGATAGTAGTGTCAGATGGTGAAGTTGATTTCTTAGAAACAGAAATTGCGCCGGAAGTGATGTTAACATTAGAAATAGTCATGTTGTCAGCAGAAACGCTGCCAGATGTACCATTTAAAACATTAGCGCCAAAACCTGTGCTCTTTTCATAAGCAATCAAATCAGTGCTCTTGTTCAAAGTGAAAGTATAACTAGGGGTACCGGTATTTTCTTTACCAATGACATCACCCTTGATCTTGAAGATCTTGGAAGAGTCATCTTTAAGTAAATTTAAACCAGAACCGAAAGTAAAGGTAACATAGCGGCCATTTACGGTTACGCCAGTTGAAACCTTATTACCAGCTTGTTCTAAGTAAAGATTCATAGCAGTCTTGGAAAGATCCTCAACGCCATTATTCTTTAACATGATTGAGCTAACAGTAACGTCCTTAGCAGTACTATTGAAACCTAATTCAAAACTACCTAATTCTACCTTTTCGTCACCAACCTTTACAGATTGAGTAGCGGCAGTAGTAGTGATTGAAAGGTTAACAACGTTATAGCTAGTCAATGACATTACATTGCCACTAACAGGGAAAGAACCGGAAACAGTAGCGCCAGTTGAACTAACTGCAGAAGCAGAAGCAATACTGAAGCCCATGTTGCCGCCTGAACCCTTCAAAGAAGCAATTAAATCTAAAGTAACAGTTTGGCCAGCATTAACGATTAAAGCTGGGGAGAAAGTTAAGATAGATTCGTCATTGGAGTTAACAGTCTTTTTGGAAGCAACGATAGAACCGTCCTTTTCCATCCAAACTTGGTTAACATCACTATATGAAGATAAACCAATTCTCTTAACAAGAATTGAGTTAACGCTTACCGCGCCATCATTAGCTGCAGTCAAATTGATTTTAGCCATTGGAACGCGTGCACCATTTTGTGGTACTGAAGCTGCAGCTGGAGTGCTGGCATTTAATGAAACCATTAAACCAGAACCAGTAATAACAATTCCAGTGCCGCCATTTTGTGCGACGTTAACGAATTCACCGCTTGAAAGATTAGAACCACCAGCAGTAACAGTAGAGCTAGCAGTAATAATGTTGCCCCAAGCAAATCTATTTGCATTGAAAGCAGCTTCGTTAGCGATTGAACGATAGTTAGTTCCGTCGAAGTAAAAGATTTCAGCACCGCTTGCATTTTTTACTAAGGAACCAGCTGGGATAACACCATTAGCTAAAACTGCGCCAATAGTGTAGTTAGTGAAGAAAGCGTCAGAAACGTCAACAACTCTCTTGTTCCAGTTGGTGCCGAATAAAGCTGCAGCTTGTGCTTCACTTTGGATCTTTCTTAAAACGCCATTAGGTTCAACAGCGTAAACGGAAGGATCAGTTGTGATTTTCACTAACTTGGTGCCCGCTCTCATTACTACATTGCCACCTAATGGGTAGCTTTGTAATTCAGAAGCAGGGATAGTTACAACGCCATTGAAGTCATTGTACCAAGACATGTAAGTCGCCTCATTAGGGAAAACATATCTCTTGCCATCGGAGCCAAGGTAATAAACAGAAGATAAGCCAGACATTTTGATTAAGTCACCTGCAGATGCAGAAGCATTAACCGGAGCGTACATGCCCATGGTGGCTAAAACTGTTATTGCCATTACGCCGATAACTAGGAATTTGCGTAATTTATTCATAATAATTTTTTATTTCTTTCCGAATGTCTAAACAGTAGTAGTTCAAACAATTCCGAAAGAATTGTTGTTCAATTGTCCACTCTATAAATTCGTGATTTTACTTAATCAGTAAATCAGTCGGAATCCCGCTCCGCCAGCCGGTTTAGACTTAAGGCGTGAGCTGACTGATCTTATAAATAAGTTCTGCCAGCCGCGCGTGTTGTCCGCCTGCTGGAGAAAAGCTTAACCGATTTACATTTTTTTCAAAGCTTGAATTTAATTTGTTTCAAATTGAATATAAGTAAGATTTATTAGCAGATAAACCATCTCCATCAGGAGACTCGGCCTTTCCTAGGTTTACCGATCCGCAAATGCGGATTTGTTAGTGTATCTCCTTGGCTTGTCCATGATAGGAGGAACAAACTTCCAGCCAGGAGTAACGCTGGAGATAAACTAACAAACGCGCACTTTAATTTTTAAATATTAATTTTTAATCATCTCATCAACCTCTTTTAATTTATCAGAGGCCTTTGTATAATCCTTTTTTTCGAATAATTGTTTTGCTTCGTTTAGAACTGAATCAGCGCTAACCGGAGTACTTGTCGCGATAGTCGTACTGGCGATTAAACTGCTGGCTACTTTTAAAACGCTAGTTGCTTTCGCGCCTGGCGTTATGTCGGCTTGTAAATGAGTATCTTCAAAAACCTGAACTCCATTATTATCCTTTAAACTATTCGCCATCGAAACGGTATCGCTCGCATCATTAATTTTATTGTTTTTCGCTGGCTTCGGACTTAAGTAGCTAATATGGGTTTTAACTGAATCGATTTCTTCGTTGAAGCTTTCGTTAAGTTTAGCGACCTGATCTTTATTTTCGTCGGTATTAAATTGTGGGTCAGCTAAAACAGCGGAAATATCTTGAGCATGCTCGGTCGCAAATTGCACCGCTAATTTATTTCGTTCGTCGGAATTAAACATCGTATTAAGTTTTGCCTTCTCCGAAATAATGCGTGCTATATATAATGAGTCATTTGGTTTCGCACTGCTAAAAGCTTGGTGGCTAAAAATACTACCGGTCAACAGAATTAAAATAAAAGCGCCTAAAGCATAGGCGGGTTTTGCAGCGGCTTTAGCAAGACTACTAAAGTTAATAACAAAAAGACTCCAGGCGGATAATTCACGTGCGCCGGAGTTTGATACCTGTGACAATAAAAGCTCCCGATTATTGGCTAACCAATTTGCATCAGGGGCGATATTTTTCAGACTATTCAATTTTGTAATTAATTCTTTGTCTGTCATACGCTATAATATACGTGATATTCGATAAAACGTTACAGTTAAACTTTAGGCTCATTTGCTTCTTTTGTTTCATCTTCAACTAGTTCTCGAAGCGCGCTAAGCGCTCTATGCAGTAAAACTCGGACGTTTCCCCTAGTTTTTCCGCTAATATCAGATATTTCCTCGAGACTGAGGTCATTGATAAACTTCATGATTATCACTTCCCTATATTCTTCTTTAAGTAGTGGTAATTTGCTTTTTATTAGCTCAAAATTAGCTGCCTGGTCAATCTTTTCCTGGGGATTCTGAGACTGGTCAATAACTTCTATCTTATTATCCTCATCGTCTAGAGAAGCGGTTATTTTATTACCGGTTTCACGATAATGATCAATAATAGTATTACGAGCAATTTTATAGAGCAAGGCGCGTAGTGTTTTGCTATCTTCTAAACTATTATTTTGAATATGATTCCAGGTCTTTAAAAAGATCATGGAAGTTAAATCATTAGCTTCTTCACGGCTCCCGATTTTAAAATAAACAAAACGATAGATATCGTTAACGCTTTCATCATAAGCTTTAATAAAAGCCTCTTTGTCATGGCTTTTAAGCTTACTAAAAGCTTGTTTATTCTTAAATTTGTCTATCAGGTTATTAGGCATTTTAAATTTGAAAAACTAAAACAGGTTAAATGGTTTTAACAAAAAATAACGGGAAAATACTGCCCCGCCAAAACATTAATTTATTATTAATTCTTGTTCATATCTTAGCATAATACGCTCGCTTATGCAAGATAAATCTAAAAAATATATGATAGAAAAATCAATTTAATATTTAGTTAAATTCGACGCTTTATTCGTATTTTAGACACTGCTGATCAAACGATTAGAATAGCCTTGACTTATTCTTAAAAAAGAATAAGATAAATAGACTTAAGTCTAGCCTGAGATGGACTTAAAATCAATATTTTATATTGAACTAATTAGAATCAGAAATATTTGACAATTTTAATAAAAATACATATTCTTAAGTCTAAATTAGTTTAGACTTAAATAGAATTTTCATTTTTAATTAGCCTATTTTTATTTTTAAGTCTAAACTATCTTAGACTCAAATCACGAAATAATGGAAAATCATATCATTTTCCCAAACAAAGAAGTTAAATATCCGATTTGGGTTTCTGTATCCGAAGCGGCCGATTTAGGCGGTGTTCAAGGTAAGACTATTAGAAGAGCAATTAAATCAGATACCAATTTACGTTATAAGATTGTTAAGAACCGATATCAAATTGAGCTTAGTTCCCTTTTAGTATTTCTCCATAAGAACACTAAGCTCAAAAATAAACTTAACGAATTTGGCCTAGGTCAATATGTCAAAGAATGGCAGGCTTAGACCATTTCATATAGAAAGTGGAAAGCAAAGTGTTAATCAAAAAAGCCGATCTCATAGGGGTCGGTTTTTTTGTAACAAAAAACTACCCCGATTCCGAGGGGTAGTTTTTTTTATTTGAGAAACAAATTTTCTAATTACAAACTTTTTAATAATTTATAGAACAGTGTCCTTGACTGCTTTTGCTAAACGAAATTTAACAACAGTCTTGGCAGGGATTTTGATAGTTGCGCCAGTCGCAGGATTGCGGCCGTCTCTAGCTTTTCTCTTAACCTTTACTAATTTACCAAAGCCAGGGACAATGCATTCGCCAGTCTTCTTAACTTCCTTGTAAACGACGTCTGCTAACTTTTCCATGAAGCCGGCTGTGTCCTTTTTGCTTAAACCGGTTGCTTCAGATAAATTAGCAATCATCTGTGATTTTGTCATTTTTGACATAATTTTAGCATGGGGCTTATCAAGAAACTCTTTAAAGAGATTAATGATATGTCCATTATAAATGATTGTTATTAAAATTAATTAATAAATAATTTTAAACTTCTTTGTATTTTATGGTTTAAATTATGGGGTTTTCAACAGGCCCCTTTTAATTAACCAATGATTACAAGCTTATTATAGCACACCTAAAATAATATGCCAATAAACAAAGGGGTTTTAACGCTCAACTACTAAGTGATCATCAACTACTGCCAGAACCGACATATTTAATTTAGGGAATTTTATTCGTCTACCAGTTAGCCTCATCTGTTCGCGCAGTTCCTTAACCATCGGCAACGCTGTCGCTGGGTTCACGAGAGGAGGAACTTTAAGATAGGAAAAAATATTATATTTGCGGTGATTATCTTTAATTTCTTTAGGATATTTCGCCAGTGGAGGCAAAATTTCACCAACTTTATGTACATGGTATTTTGGTCTTCCCTCTTTCTTTTTCTTCTCTTTCTTCACTTTTATTTTTAAATTTGGCTTTTCCACTCTGGCATACATTGTGCCACGGCAGAACGGACTATCGCAAAAACAATAGCTAACTCCGCCATCTGACTCGGGATCAAACTCATAGTCGAAAGTAATTTCTTCGCCCGGGAAAATATGGCGCAAAGCAAAAAAAACATTGTGGCCTTCAACATCCGACACATTGCAATTAGCGGCGCAAGAATGATTAATTAAATGGACGCCTTCGGCTTTTAAATCAACCGGAAAAAGAGAAACATCTTCACCGACGTATTCAAAGGAATAACATCCCTGACCGTATTTTTCTTCTAGAATATCCGCTTCGGCATCACTAACAACTCGGCCAACATAGTCGCCGATTAGAGTCCCAGCTGGGATATGCTTAAGAGCAAATACGCCGCGTCCTTTATTCTTAGTCTTTCTAACTTGATAAAAATCTTTTGGAATTAAAAACATATTAAAAATTTAAGTATTCGTATTGGGGAATTTGATCAAAATGCCAGAGATTTTTCCAACCGCAATCGCCGAGTCCAGCATCAAAATATTTAGCGCCCGCGCTTATCGCCTTCTCAATATTAGTTTTATTTAAAAATTTACCGAGCCCAGGATAACTTTTAAAAGCTACTCCTGTTAATAAATAATGCCAATAACCATTATATAAAACTGCTAAAGAAACGGCCACGGTTTTGCCCTCAAGGCGTAAGCTGGTTAAATGCCAATCGAATGGCTCTTTAATTAACTCCCGCCATGGTTTCCTTTCTCCTTCTTTAGTTAAATATGATTCACCGGCAAAACTACCGACATTTAATTCAAATAATATATCGAGATCATTAAAATCATTATCGATAATTTCTGGGTTTAAAGCTTCAATTGCTGCTATCTCTTTTTCAAGACTATGACGACGTTTTGGCGAAAGACGTGCCGCCATGAAATCAGAAAAATTATTAAAACCGGACAATGGTAATACGTATTTATAATCTTCAAGGGTCAAATTCTTTGTATATTCATCCTCACCAGAGATATCATAAAACTGAGTTTTTTCAGTTTTACTTAAACTTTCATAAAGCAATTTTATAGCAATTTCGTGGCCGGCTTTTACAAAGACGCAATTTTCTTCACAGGGTTCTTCGGAAATAAAACCATGACCATACTCTGGATATTCAACAAGCGGCATAAGGGCGACTAACTCTTCCCGGCCCTCAGATACTTCAAAGGCTGCCCGAAAACACAAAGGGTACGGTTCATATTTAAAAAAACCGTAGCGAAAATTCCAGTCATCAAAAATAACTCGCCGTGGCGAAATTTCCAGCCATAAGCTGGCCGCCGTTTCTAGGTCTCTTACAACTCGAATTTCAATCATATATAAATTTACATGATATTCGGTTGGAGGTGATAATAAGGCGGATTATCTTTATAGCGCTTAATCGCAAGGCGAATAATTTCTTCTAAGAAGTCTCCATAATCCATTCCGATCATCTCCGCTGAATCGGCGAAGAAACCACCGTTATCAAGTGAAGGGTTTGGATTAAGCTCAAGCACATAGGGATTATTATTCTTATCAACCCGAATCTCAACCCGACCGTAGTCATGACAATCTAAAATCTTGTAAGTATCAAGCGCAATTTCGCCAAGTAAGGTCTCCAGCTTCTTGCTGACGTTCTTAGGCGGGCGCTGGACGATAATTTTATCATAGACTGAATCATCAGTGTATTTCGCCTCAAAGGGGTAAATATGCCAAATATCGCTCGGCAATTCATCAAAAATTGAGCGTGAAAGGGGTAAAATACGTAAATCATCCTTATCCATACCAATAATCGGTACATCATACTCATCGCCCTCAATATATTCCTCGATTAAGGCTGGACGTCCGATTTCCTTAATTACAACATGAAGTTGGCGATTAAGCTCATCTCTATCGCGAACAACTGAATCATTGGTAATACCAATCGAATTATCGGTATTTGCCGGCTTAACAATTAAAGGATAGCGCAAATCTTCGCGAATTGGATCGTCGAGAGTATAAACGTAGTCCCATTCCGGAGTCGGAATTTTATGATAACTTAATAATTTTTTAACTCGAATTTTATCAATACATAATCCTAAAGTGAAAGGATTGGAACCCGTATATGGAATTTGTAAAGTATCAAAAATTGAAGCGGCATGAGGCTCAAGTAAACTTGAATTATTAATACGCTCACAAACATTAAAAACTAAATCAACGTCGCTATTTTTCAAATCATTAAAAGCCTTCGGTAAATCATTAAAGTCAAAAAAACTTATTTTGTAGCCGCGTTCTTTCAAGTTTTTCTCAATATCTTTTCCAATGATAGTTAAATCATTTTCGACAACTGCTTCCTGATCATTAGCATTCTCTTCATATAAATTACAAGCAATTCCGATATGAAGATTACGCTGGTTAGAAATCGCCATGCGACGAATTTTTTCAATTTTTGAACCTCGCTTTAAGATTTCACGATTAATAACTGAAGCCGAGAAAGGAGTCTTACGGGCCGTTTTTCCAATTGAAGAAGCCGGATGGAATTTAGCTACTTCATAGTAAATTTCCTTCTCTGCTTCCTTTAAATTGTCCGATGCATCAAGCGGATTTAAGCCAGATACAAGCAACCAACCTAATAATTCATAGCCATCCGGAGGAGACAGAACTGAGTCGCCGATGCGCTTATCAAATTGAAATTCTTCAACGTAGGGTCGTTTTTTTAAATCTTCAGCAATATCTAAATTTACTAAAATACCAGAATGGTCAGACGAAAAGGTTTCCGCGCATAAGTATTTATATGGCGCCGCCATTACCTCCCATTTTGGTAGATATATTCCACAAGCAATTTTTAAAGCGCTTTCAATTAAATCAACTTTCCAGGCCGCCTTAATACTCGGATATATTTCATCGCCGCCAAGACGTAAATTAATCTCGAGTGGCATCGGACCTTCGTGGGTAGACTTAGCTTCAAAGTGAACGCAGCCGTTTAAAACTCCCAATTTTTCCAAAGCTTCATCGGCCATAGCAATAAGCTCCATCTGATTTTTTGCCGGTAAATTTGAAGGTGTCATACGAACAGTTTCAATAAAAAATGGCTCTTTTGTTTTTCCATTATCAGAAATTCCACAAAATTTTATTTTTCCATTCTGAACCAGGATATCCATATCAACCTCGTCACCATCAATATATTCTTCAACAAAAACGTCCAAACCATCATTCAAGGCGGACTCAACTTTAGGGGAAATCTCTTTCTTAATATAATTATAGCTCTCACGTAGCTCTTCTTCGTTATTAACCTTAACTACAAAGGCGCTAGCGGCTCCATAAGCCGGTTTAACGACTAGTGGGAAATTAAAGGTCTTAACTATCTCCTCAAGGTCTTTAAGGCTTCTAAGCTCTTTGTGGTGGATTGTCGGTAAATTATTGGCTGCGCAAAACTCCCGTAAAAAGAATTTATTACGGATGCGGTTGGCCACCTTGCAAGGCGTGCCAATTAATTTATAACGGTCGGAAATTTTTGATGTCAGAAGGACGTCATCCTCCCAGAAAGTTAAAACACCGTCGAGCTTAATCTCAGGATGAAGTTTTAGGAAATTATCCAAAGCAGCCAGCGCTTCTGGGTGGTTCGCAGTGTCAGCGGTTATGTGAAAATCAACATAAGGCTGCAAAGTGCTCGCTTCTTTTCCCAGAGTGATGATTTTTACGCCAAAACCCTTCGCCTTCTTGATAAAAAATTTTTTAGTCGTGTTAACGATTAAAACTGTCTTCTCATGTAAGCCGTGACGGCTTTGATCTGAATTTCCGTTTCCGTTCATAGTGATTTATTAATATTATGAGCTAATTATTTTATATTATAGGTAACGCCAATCTCAATAATAACATCGCGGCTACCGGCAGGTGTTGTGGCACTTGTTATTCCGCCGCCTCCCATGCCGCCCTTACCGTAATCAGCGCTCGCGTATATTGGCATAGGACTAACTAAATTTTCATACCAACCAGTAATATCTTCTAGTTTTACGCCCGCTGCGCCCGCCAAAGCATTACTTTTGCTTTTAGCGTCAGCAATAGCAGCAATCCGCGCCTGTTGCTTTAAGTCGTTCATATTAGCAGCATCAAAAGAAAGACTATTTACTTGGTTTGCGCCGGCTTTTGAAGCCTCAGCAATAACAGAACTTAGTTTATTCGGATTTTTATCATAATTAACGACAGTAACAACTAATTGTTGATTAGCATTATAGCCTGATACTGTTGAAACATTATCCTTATAGTCATATTGCGGATAAAGTGAATAATTTTGCGTTTGAATATTTTCGTCTTTAATACCAAGGGTTTTTAGAGCTTTAATAATACCATTAACCTTCGAATTTAATTGGCTTAAAGCTTCTTCTGGTTTAGCAACCTTATCAATCTGAACTCCAAGATTAACAATAGCAATATCGGGGTTATAACTAATCTTTCCTTGACCAGTAACCGTTACTGCTTTAAATTGCTGATTAACAATTCTGTCGCGTAAAATCGCCACCGTAATAACGCCGGCCAAAAGAAGCATTCCCACAATCATCACAATTGCTTTAGTAGCGCCTTTACCGTGAGTACATATGCACTCCTTATTATTGCCGTCTGACATATATTTTAGTAAAATAAATTATTATTTTATTATAACACTTTTTTTAAAAACAACAATTATCTAAACCTGATTTAGCTCGGCTGCACTTAGCTTAATCTGTTCTTGGACTAAATCGGTATTTAATTCTAAATGCGCATTTTTTATCTCCCAGGCAATCGCCGACAGGGCTTCATAGTACGTCTTCCCTTCAGCCATTTTCGCTCCGATACTAGCCGAAGAATATACGAGTTTAATATATTCAATTGCCAATTCGTCTGGCAGTGCCCCTTCTTGATGATTAAACAACTCAAATAATTTTTTAGCGTCTTTTTCATTCAAAGTACTAAGAATTTCCCGCGCTTTACCTAGCTCGTAATCCTTATTATTAAGGACGATATCCCTAAATTCACGAAAAACCTTCCCTAATTCACTGTTAGCCGCTTGTTCATCTCTAGATAAACCGTTTCTTGCTTCGTATTTATTCATAAGATTTTCGGGCTCGCGCACGAGCGTTATATTTATTTTTTTAAATAGTGTTCTCTTTCTTTAGGGCTAAAATGCTCAATAGCATATCGCAGCGCAATTCTTGGCATATCTTTACTGTGTTCATCAAGAAAACTGATCAATTTCTTTTTATCAACTCGCTTACCAACTTCGCGCAACATCCAGCCAACGGCTTTATGCATTAAATCATGTTCATCGTGCAATAACTTTTTTGCTATAAACAATGCTTCATCGGCCCTACCCTTATAAATAAAGGCAAAAGTAGCGATCATGGCCATGCGCCTTTCCCAAAGATTTTTTGATTTGGCGAGCTTATCAAGTATTTTCGTTTTTCCTTCGTTAAGCAATAAATAATCACCTAATATTTTCCCAACGGATAAATCAACTAAATCCCAATTATTGATATGCGCCGTATGCTTTAAATAGAAATCAACTATTTTCGTTTTTTGTTTTTGATCATTTGTCCCTTGATATTTCGCGACTAAAATCAGTAAAGCCGCCAGACGAAATTCATGAATCTTATTCTTAAGTAAGACGGAAACATCCTTAAGCTCCAAATCAACGTATTTCTTGGCAATTTTACGGGTTTCTGGTACTTTAAGACCTAAAAAGATATCCCCTTCGCCATATTGACCTTTTCCCGTCTTAAAAAAACGCTGTAGCTGAAAGGCTTGCGGTTTATTAGCCAAGCTGTTTAAATCTTTAGTAATTTTTGCGAGTTCCGTCATATTAATCTTTTTATTATTTTGAGATATTATTCGGTCATATTTTTTAATTCCGGATCAGCAAATAAGGGTTTACTTAAATCAACCGTTCCACGCCAGATTTTATCATCTTTACGCGCATAAAAAATTAATTGAGTTTGACTATTATTTATCGTTATTCCGTAAATTCGATCATAGGCCTTGCTTTCCCAAGTATTAAAGACAAGCATGTCGCCACGCGAATCACGAGCCTTATAGATAAAATATTGATTATCTGGCGTAAAGAAGCGCGGCTCAAAAATCCAATCATAAATTTTCCCTTCTTGGCCATCGAGCACAATCAAGGATTTGCCGCCATTTTTGGCGCCATATGCGAAACGTTGACCGCTCGCGCTATACTTCATAAAAGTTATATCATCATAATACGCTCCGGCCTGGCCATTTAAAGAAACTACTTTTTTATTAAATTTTTTATCAGTAAAAGTATAGGCAATTGATTGGCCGTTTGGACTCATAATAAAATTCAATTCATCGAGTCCTTTCTGTGCTTCATTTAAAGTTAAGAATTGCGACTCTTGTGTCACTCGGTTAGTGAGTTTTGGACTAAGTTTCTCATTAACAACTTTAAGGCCAGACTCGGTTACTGAATTCTGTCGCAGCGCCTCAAAAATCATCAGTCGCGTCCAAACAAGGGTAAAAGTAAAAGCGCAAATGAAGATGACAAATAACCAAAAAACTAGGCGATTACTACGCCATTGTTCGTGCAGAGCGGCTCGAGATATTTTTTTCATATTATTTTAATAATGATAATTTTTTCCTTGTAGAATTGTGGCGGCTCGATAAACCTGTTCTAAGAAAATAACTCGCGCTAACTCATGGGGGAAAGTTAAGGGTGATAAAGACAGGCTAGGATATTTTTTATAAATATTATCGCTGAATCCTAAAGCACCGCCAAGCACTAAAACGAGAGGTGATTTCTTTTCCAGAAAATAGGCAAATTCTTTTGAATCATAGGTTTTACCTCTCTCGGCGAGCAAATACACGACGGAATCATTTAGTTTTAAAAGACAATTTTCAATTTTCTCGCCTTCGAAATCTTTAGCATGTTCACGATTCTTTTCCGTAAATGAAAGACCTTCAAGCTCAACAATTTTTAAACGCACATAGGGCTTTAAGCGCTTAAGGTACTCAGAAATTAAGGCGGAATATGATTTATCTTTAACTTTTCCGATAGTGACTAATGTGATATCGAGCATAAATAATTATTAAGTACAAAATTACCAAGAGCCGCTTGAACCGCCACCACCTGATGAGCCGCCACCGAAACCACCAAAACCGCCACCACCTGATGAGCCGCCACCGAAACCGCCCGGACCACCAAAAAACCAAAAATTATTATTCCTGCCTTTAGTAGTTGTTGGTTTTGGAAAAACGCGAGAAACTAAATAGTCCATCATGAACCCAAAAGCGCCTATACCCAGAGGAATAAAAATAAAGTTAAGTAAGGTTCTGAAAAAAATTAAAGCGACCAAAAAACCGATCGCCGCTCCAATTAAGCCGCCTTGCCACCATTCTCGGCTCTTAGCTAAATAACGCCAAAGAGCGTTAAGTAATCCAAAAAGTATAAAGCCAAAAAAGAAAATTGAATTTATATCAAAATTAGGAAATTTTTTAGGGGTCGTTGTCGGAGCTGCCTGATATTCGCCTTTAGTCGCTGAAATAATCTGGTCGGTGGCCGCATTTATACCGCCATAATAGTCATTATTTCGAAAAGCAGGCTTTAAAGTATTAGTAATTATTTGATAAGAAGTCGCATCCGGCAAAGCGCCTTCAAGCCCGTAGCCAACTTCAATACGCATTTGTCTTTCGTTTAATGCGACTAGTAATAAAACACCATTATCAGTTTTTGCTTTTCCGATTCCCCAATCCGTAAATAATTTATTGGCGTAATTTTCAATTGTGTCGCCATCTAAACTTTTAATTGTTACAACCGAAATTTCATTACTGCTTTCAGTATTAAATTGTGTTAATTTATTGTTTAGGGCCGAAATCTCTTGAGCACTAAACAAATTTGCATAATCATTAACAAAACCGGTCGGTTTTCCTGGGTTAGAATAAGCCCGAGCCGAAAAACCGACCGTCAAAAAAATTATAACACTAAAAATATAGAGGACCCTTCGTCGCATGGAAGCGAAAATTATGAATTATTGAGTAATATTTAAGTCAACTTTAGGTGCCTCGGCCGTAATAGGAGCTACTTGAAAATAGGCTTTTTCAGAATAGTTAAACATAGAAGCCATTAAATTCATCGGGAAACGCTTTGTCAAAAGATTATAAGCCTTAACTTCTTCATTGAAGCGATTACGTTCTACGCTGACCCGATTTTCCGTACCTTCAAGCTGGGCCATCAAAGTCTGAACCGTTTCAATTGATTTTAACTGTGGATAATTTTCCATGATAACCAACAAACGACTTAAAGCGCCTTCAACTTGAGTAGCTGCTTCGGCCTTAGCATTAACAGTATTAGCGCCGCTATAATTTGCACGCGCCGCCGCCAAGTCACCAAATACTTTTTGTTCTTGGCCCATCGCACCCTTGACTGACTCCACAAGATTTGGAATCAAATCAAAACGTCTTTGGTACTGAACTTCGACTTGCGCCCATTGATTATCAACTTGTTCGTTAGCTGTTACAAGTTTATTGTATGACATCCAAAACCAGCCAACGACTAAAACTGCTAGCGCCAAAATAATAATGAGTGTTTTTTTCATAATTTTTTTAGATTATATGCTAATAATTGGCTAATATTTAAATAATTAGCCTAGTTTTTTTTAATATTTAATTACTCTTATTTTAGCATAAAAATACGAAAACAACAAGAAAATCCCATAAAACTGTAACAACTTTCATATTTTCTCGTATTATTAGAGGAATAGAAAAATATGAATTATAAACATTTGATGGAATCTAACCAACAAATAACTACAGTTAATAACTGCAGCGGTTTTGCGATTGGTCGCTTAGTCGATCCACGGGTCGGGATTTCTGCCATTTGTTTATTATTTTTATTAATTAGCTTTATAGCCCCAAATCTATAAATAAGAAAAAAATCTAATAAACAAATAGTTTAGATCCCGACGGAAAAGCGCCGGGATTTTTTTAAATCAATTTATTTTAATCATTAATTAATCTAGAAAGGAGAAAACAATGAAAACTTTAAAAAATCTCTCAAGTTCATCCGCCGGTCGTACCTTCTTAATCTTGTCCTTTTTAATCATGTTCTCAGTTTCTTTCTCCTTTGCAACCTATATTCCCTTCCTGGTTGCGCGCGGAATGAATCTTTGGCAAATCAATGTCATCAATTGTTTCTTTATGGCGACCATTATTTTAATGGAAATGCCTACTGGGTCATTCGCCGATAAATTCGGACGGCATCGTTCAATTACTCTGAGCTGCTTTATATCAGCCGCTGCAACTCTAACTTATTTTTGCGCAAATTCATTCTGGATATTCATTCTCGCGGAAATAATTGCCGGACTCGGTAAAACTTTTTCTTCTGGCGCTCTCGAAGCCTGGATTGTCGACTCACTTAAAGCAGAGGGCTTAATACATCAGAAAGAAAAATTGTTCCGGCAAGAAACATACTTTTGCTCGGCGGGCGTAATTATCGGTAGTCTCACGGGATCCTATATCGGTAACTATAACCTCGCGTGGCCGTGGCTGGCTAGCGCATTGCTGTCATTTCTGGTTGGCTTATATTCCTTGCGTCTAAAAGAATCCTATCATGACCCAGCGCTTAAGCGCGTCAAAACCGGCTTAATCAAGCAAATAAAGATCGGTTGGCAACATGGATTTAATAGTCGTAAAATTATTAGCTTCATGATTCTTGGCGCCGTCCTAGCGCTTTCAATTCAAGCCCTAAATATGCAATGGACGATTGTTTTCCAAAAAAGCTATCATCTTGAGACTAAATATCTCGGCTGGATATTTATCGGAATTGCACTCTCTGACGCTTGGGGTGGGAACTTATCAAAGTATAGTCGCCGCTTTATAAAAGATGAAAGCCGGTCACTTGCCTTCACTCAAGTTTTAACCGCGTTAGTTATTATTGTTTTAACGCAAATTAGCGGCCTAGCTGCGACATTGAGTTTTTTCTTTCTGCATGAAATGACTCGTGGTGCCTTTAAACCCTTAAAGCAAAGCTACTTTAACGATCAATTATTATCAGAAACAAGAGCAACAGTTTTATCGCTTGATTCCATGATAAACAAAATCGGAAGTTTATTTGGTCTACTTATAAGCGGTTATTTAGCCAATACCTTCTCGATACATCTCGCTTGGCTAGCATCGGGAATATTTCTTCTTACTGCATCTCTCATCTTTATTCTTCCAAAACGCCCAGCTACTAATAAAATATTAGTGCCGCAATTTGAGGATTAAAGAAATAAAAAAACGGGTCAAAAACCCGTTTTTAATTTAATATTTTGATTTAATATTTTGATTTAGACCAATCATCTAGCCATTTAACAAATACTTCACCGGAGCGGTCGCCTGGGCGTAGTCGTCTTAGCAACCAAATATTCTCTCGGCCTTGTTTAAGTCCAGGAATAACCGAAACGGCATTAGTATATCCAGTGGAAGATGCTAGCGCAAAAAAATCAGTTTTGTAATAACCAAAAGGGTAAGCGAAACTAGTTACTGGTCGACCTGAAATTTGCTCCAGAATTTTTTTGCTTGCGGTAATTTCAAATTTTGCATCCTTGTCTTTAAGCACTCTTAAATCCGGATGATTAAAAGTATGGGAGCCAATTTCGACTAATCCGCTAGACGCGAGCTCCTTCACTTGCTCGCGCGTTAAATAGCCAGGAGCGCCGAGTTTATTAATAATGATATAAAGAGTTGCTTTATAATTATATTTTTTTAGTAAGGGGAAAACTTCCGTATAAAAATCTTCGTAACCATCATCAAAAGTCAAAACAATATTTTTATTTCCCAACAATTTTTCGTCCTGAAGACTCGCCGCCGCTTCAGACATAAATAGTAAGTCGTAATTATTTTTGTTTAACGCCATTAATTGTTCGGCAAAAATTTTCGGATCAAGATATAAACCCTTTAGGGTCGTCGTTGCCGTCGGCGTTTCGACATAATGATACATTAAAATCGGGAGTGAGACACTAAGCCCAGAGAACTCTAAATCTGGCTTACTAATACTTGTTATTTGATTATCAATATTGGCATTGGCGATTACCTTTTCATCAATTTTGGCTGCTTCCACTCCTAGATGCTGTTCTGTATTTGAACCATAATTATTAGATTGATAATTTTTCACTCCCCTTTTTCCATTTAACAATAAAAGACTGCCCACTAAAACAATAAGCAAAGATAAGCAGATAATCGCCGTAATAATGATTCTTTTCCTGGATTCAGCCATTAATTTAAACATAATTTTAGTCTAGCAAAAAAATTCCTTTTATAAAACAGTGGGCCGCGCCCTAAATAAACCAAAAAGGCCTACTTTATAATAAGCAGACCTTTTGACGATTATTAATTATTATTTTGCTGGGACAGCTTGAGTACTTGTGCCTACCTTAATATAGGTTGTATTTACCGTCGGTGCTGAAGCTGGAATCGCTGTTTCAATTACTTGAAATCCTGGTTGTGAAACTTGAACTGTTTGCCCGCGCATCATATTGAAACCACGTTCATATTGGGCTCCATTGTCTTGAAACTGCTGATTACGCATACCGCAACCGCCACCCATACTATAAGCACTATTATTTCTTCCAAAGTTCTCATTATCACGATAGTTATCGCCACGTGAGCAATGCCTACCTAGCGAAGCCCCGATACATAATAAAGCGATAACCACGAAAATTGCCATGGCTAATTTAATGAATTTATGACCCATAGGACCGCATTTACACATCATTCCGTGGCAACTATGGCCATGGTGATGCCTCTCGAGCTTTTCGCTGGTTTCTAAATTTTTAATTTCTTCCATAAAATTTGCATAAAATATTAGCTTTTTTAAAGTCTTATAACTAATACGCTAATTATAGGCATTTTCTTGTAGACATGGAAGCTTATTGGCGATATAGTATTTAAGGTGATAATTAATTAAATTTTATCTAAAAAATTTATGGCCAGAATAATTGGTCGAGGATATTCATTTAATGACGTCCTCATCTCCCCTAAATATAATAAAATTGTTTCCCGCCGCGATGTTAAATTTGAAACCCGAGTCACAAAAAATTATAAATTAGATATTCCAATTTTAGCTGCAAATATGGATACAATTTGCGAAAGCGAAATGGCGATTGCTCTTGGTCGCTTAGGCGGACTCGGCGTTATCCACCGTTTTTTAAGTATTTCCGATCAGGCCGAGCAAATTAAAAAGGTAAAGGCTCAAAATTTAATTTCTGCCGCTGCTATCGGCATAAAAGACTACGAGGAACGCATAAAAGCTCTAAACGAAGTTGGTATTAATATTATTGTTCTTGATGTCGCTCATGGTCACTCAAAACGAACCGGAAAGACACTAGATTATATAAAATCGAATTATCCTCATATCGATGTTATTGTCGGCAATGTCGCGACTAAAGACGCAGCCGAATACTTTATCAGTAAGCAAGCAGACGGCATAAAAGTCGGGATAGGGCCCGGTTCCGCCTGCACGACAAGAATTATGACTGGCGCGGGCGTACCTCAAATTACGGCCATTATGGACGTCTACGAGGCCACTCAGGGTAGAGTCCCCGTTTGTGCCGATGGCGGTATAAAATGTCCAGGTGATTTAACAAAGGCAATCGGCGCCGGCGCCGATACTGTTATGAGTGGCGCTATTTTCGCCGGAACAGATGAAACGCCGGGAGAGATAATTATTAAAGACGGACAAAAATTTAAAGAGTACCGCGGGATGGCTAGCTTTCTTGCAACTGTAAAAAAATTAAAACTGGATGGACAGAAAATTGACGAAGAGGTTCACGTCGAAGGCGAAGCAACCCTCGTCCCAAGCCGTGGTCCAATCGCTAAAATTATCCACCGCTATCTCGGTGGCCTGGCCTCGGGCATGACTTATGTAGGCGCAAATAATATTGAATCCCTGCGCGGCAAAGCAGATTTTATTGAAATCTCCAGCGCGGGATATGCGGAAAGCGTTGCCCATGTGTTCGATAAATCGGATATATAAATTTAAGCAAAAATTCAAAATAAAAGAAGGTCGACTTGAGTCGACCTTTTTTGATGTTTTAAAAATCCTATTGATTGGCAATTTTTTTTAAATGATTGCGACGATAAAATGAGCGATGGCTACTCGAATTGCTTGAATAGTTATTATTACCACGAATATTGTTGAGATAGGACTCGACAATTAATTCCTTTCCGCTATCAATACCGCGGGCTAAAATCCGAACAAGATTATCATTACTAAGCATTTTCATTTTTTCATAATCCTTGAACGGTTCTTGCTTAAGCTTGAAATGATGCAATACATAATTGAGACTAGCGATTATTTTATGATCGGGATTATTTTTATCTAAATTGAGCCCAACAAAATTCAATTGCTTTACAATTAGTATCCCCGGGTCATTTGTGGACAGCAATGAGTCAATCTTTCGAATTGTTTCGCGAACTCCGAGCGAAATTTTCCGACGGCATTTTAGCTTATCCAACTCTATTATGCTTGTTAAGCTAATGCATAGTAGATTGCCACCTTTACGTAATTTATCCACTGAATCGGGACAAATGATAACGTTAGTGTCAACGAACACAATACTTCTGACTGCTTTTTCTACTTCAAGTGTTTTCCCCTTAGACATTCAGTCTTTATTTGAGTTAATACTAGAGCGTTAATTATATTTATTGTTAAAGTATTCTTATATTTTTATCTTAAGCTCTTTAATAAAATTTTGCAATAATATTCGCACGCTTCTTTGACTAGTGGCTTAAATTGCCATATAATGAAGCCAGATTAATCATATATGCAAGTACCACATCGTAAAAAAGAAACCTACGTTAAACCGAAACCCGATCCTTATTTGACCGAGGCTAAATTTTCGGAACTCAAATATAAATTAGAACGCTTAAAAACCGTTACGAGACCGCGTGAGTCTGAAGAAGTTAAGCGTTTGGCCGAGATGGGCGACTTCTCGGAGAATGTCGGCTACCAAGTTGCCAAAGGAAGACTTCGCGGAATAAACCAGAGAATTTTAGATATCGAGGATCATCTAAAAAATGCCGTAATTTTTCGCCCCAACAAAAATACCCAAGTTATTGAACTTGGGCATTCTGTTACGATTAGTAATAGTATTAATGGCAAGGAAAAAACTTATACAATTCTTGGTTCATCGGAAACAGATCCAAGTGCCGGAATTATTTCACATAATTCGCCAATTGGCTCCTCTTTACTTGGGCATAGTCTCGGCGATTCCGTCAAAATAAAATTGGCGGAAAAAGAAGTTGAATTTAAAATAATTAAAATTTCTTAAAATTTTAAGAAAAAAATTTATTTAAATGAATATCCACAGGATGCTTTTGTTAAGCATTCTTTTTCTGTTCTCGGGTATTTACGACAATTCAAGGTTCTAAACCAATAAACCGTGCAATGACTTTTCCCATTTTTGTCGTCCTTAAGGAAGGGGCAACGTGTCGGTAAATGACAGCACTTGCCGCAATTTTGACATTTCCCTTTTCTATTCTTAGCCACCGGCCAAAAAGCAGTGATCGTTCGTCTCAATTTCTCTAGCCAGGTGTTTTTTCTCATTTTTGTTTTCTAATCTAATTTATTAGGCTGTACTATTTTACTTCATAAACCAAAGTGACTTCGACTTTGATTTCATTCTGCCCGGACTGGATACTTGGCGCACTAACTGCTTCTGGAGCGCTACCAGCTAAATCCATTTTAGCATTTGTATAACTAAACATAACTGGCGGTGTTGCGTCGGCGTTTTCGTAAACACTTTTGACTTCTCCCAACTTCATGCCTGATTGTTTAGCAATTAAAACTGCCTTCTCTTGAGCTTTTTTGATGGCTAATTCTCTTGCTTGATTTTTCAAAGCAAATTCATCGTCGATAGTAAAATTAATATTTCCGATTTGGTTTGCACCCTTTTCAGTAGTCTTAGAAATTACATCACCAATTTTTGATAAATCACGAATTTTAAGAGTCATGTTCTGAGTTACTTCATAACCGACTAACTCTTGGCCCTTTTCATTTGTATAATTATAAACTGGGCTTAAATTGTAATTATTGGTTTTGATATCTTTATCTTCGATTCCCAATTTCTTCAATTCAGCAACAATCTCATTCATTTTACTTGTGCTCTCGGTAGTTGCTTCAGCAGCCGTTTTTTTAGCACCGGTCTTGAGTCCAACCTCAATATTAGCGATGTCGGCCTTAGCATAAACTGTTCCTGAGCCGACGACCGAAAAACGATCCTGCTCGTTTGTTTTATTAGCCATAACTAAAGCAACTACCACGACCGCGGTCACTGCTAAAGTTAGGAGACTGGCAAAAAATACTTGTTGTTTGTTCATATTTTTTAAATTTAGTAAATATTTAAAATGATTATTAAGCACGAATATTTTAGCATTATTCACTTAAAATTAATAGCCGTAAAATTACTCCACTGGAGGAGATAATTGCAGCCATTCATAAAAACTTGCTTGATTGCCGTTGATACTAAATAGTACTTTCTTAATTAATGGAAATTGTTTAAGCGTATTTTCCATCTCCGAGAGCAATTCAGAACTTCCACAACTCGCGCTGGCATTAGGGATAATATTTCTAATATCAATCAAATCAACATAAGCAACTCCGTCTTCTACTTTAAAGCTTTTTAAAATAGTTATAGTTTTATCGGAGAACCAGGAAGTATAACCCTGTTTCTTTTCATTCGAATTAGGACCCTTAAATAATTCATTTAAAGTTGCAACTTCGACATCGGCACCGGGCTTAATAATTCTTTCGACCGAATAGACTTTTGTGCAATCAATCGAATTCGGATTTGAATTACTATTGCCGAAATATACTTTATTTGTTGTTGCTTCGTGCGCATTAGTTCCAGGACAAGAACTAAATTCACAATCCGGCGAAGTTCGACCAACGGCCGAACCGTCAGGGCAAATTTTCGCCTCCATTGTACAAGCGACTGGCTCATTCACTCTCAATACAATTATATCCTTTTTTGACTTTGTCAGACTACAGGCGCTAAGTAAAAAAAGTGATATAAATATAACTATAAGCAACTTTATTTTCATATATTTATGATTATATTATGAGTTTAGCAGAATTTAAAGGAAATAAAAAAGCCGAGGAATATTATTGACATATTTGAATAATTGTGCTAATATTTTTCAATTAGTAATTAATCGTACATTAACCCTTAAATATACAAATAAACATGAGAGGAAACTTTGAATTCCCTTTTGCGCCTTTAGTGCGCACTCTTTTAGGAGCTGATATCTGGCTCATGCAGAAATGCGAGGATTTAGCCAAAAAAATTTCCGATTACTACTTTACGAAAAAGACTGATGAAGATTATCTCATCGATACTTTCGTTAAAATCGCCTTAGCGATTGACAGCATTAGGAATAAACATATCGGCTTAAATAAAGAGCTAGACCGGGTAAACTTTTTCGTAAATCTTATAGGCGAGCATCTGGCCTATAAATTAAGCGGATACAAGCATACCGAGAAAAAGCTCAATACACTCGCCGCTAAATATGGCGATAACCAGGCAGATTTTATCGGAGTCAAGCTAAGAACTTTGCATCAGCACATATTTAACACCAATAATCTATTGGATTATTATGAGTCAATTGCCAATAATTTAGTACCAGCTATTGAGAGCTTCCAAAAAGAGGCCGTCCTTAAACCAGCGACCGCCCAGGTATTTACGGAATTACTCGAGCTTAGAAAATACGGGGTCAAAACTTCAGCTTTTCAGGAAGGAATTCTGGCCAAACCAGGAAATTTCTGGATATTTTCACCGAATGATTATGCGTATCGCGAACTTGCACCAGAATTCAGCAAGCAATGGCAAGTCAGAAAACGCTTGGAACTAATGGACAAAAATTGTCTGGCTGGGATAACAATTAGCACTCAGCGTGAATTGCTTAAAGTTAAGGATCTTTATACGAACGGGGTTATGACTAGCTTTACTGTCGACACTAGCGCCGCCTTTTCTCTTAAATTTGATGGCGAGCTTTCAGGCTTTAATACTGCTGGGGTTTGCGATTTACGCAGCTCTTTCGAAAGACGTGGTCAATCCGACCTCTATGAGCTTCTTAAAGCTAATGCAACTTTCAGGCTTTATGATCTGATAGTGCCAATTATAATTCATAAGAAGTACGAACTTCCAAGCTTTCCGGAATCACGAAAATTTCTCGGCCTCTTTTCAACCAGCGGAAATTTTGATCCTAAATTATACCTGCAAAGGATTAGAACAATTTTTGACAAGCGCCTAGAGATAAGAGATGAACTTCAAGTAGAAATTAATTCAGCTATGCTAAATTCACCGGCAATTAACCGCCGCGAACATGATGTGATTTGCCACATCAGAACCCTACCTAAAGGCTATCGCGCTTCTGCTAAAGCAATTAAACTTGCGAAAGAAATTCTCAATTACGACTTGAAAGAGGGCGAAACCTTTGTCAGCCAACATTTTGGCAAAGACATTGATAGGTCCAAACTTCATCTCGCTATTTCCAAGCATTAAAAATGCCCATCAGCAAAAAATCATAAGAGGAGTAAAACTCCTCTTTTTTATTTTAAAAGTGACAATAATTGACAAATATACGATAATATTATAACATCTTAAATCACGTTTCTTTAACAATATAAAGCAATTAACCGAAATTTTAACCAAATCCATAAAAAACAATGAACGACGACAGAAAATACCAAAGCAAAAAAGAAGCTGTGCTAGAACTACTAAAAATGGGCATGCCAACAATAGTAATTCAACTCGGAGTAGGAATAAGCCCCTCGACGGCACATAACTATGTAGCCAGACTTCGTAAAGAAAGTCTTTGGACTGAAAAAGCAATGACTTTTGACGAAACTATCCCGAAGATGCTTCACATCTTTAGCCGTCTAAATTTTAATCGTCCTCTCCCTGAGGAAATTAAATTTGGCATTATCAGTCGCGGCGAACTTTTAGCCTGTCTTTCGACCGTTCTTGATTCTCATAGAGTAATCGATATTCTCGAACACTCGAGTCAGTCATTAGCCAAGTTAAGGCGATTTACCTTTGCACCTGGAATACCAGAGGCATACCAAAATTTTTTGAATTCATTTAATCCCAATCATCTTAAACCGCATATGAGCGGACAAGCCTTGTGGAACATATATCTGAGAAATATTCTTAACGGCACTGAAGTTAATCACGATAAAAAAGGCTTGGGAGCTTGGCAGGAGTCAGTAATTAACGAGATGACAGAATATTATATGGATATCATCCGCCCCAATATTACGCCTGAATTTGAGTTCGAAATTATCGAACGAATAAATAAGCGCTTATTCCCAACCCTTTCGGAAAGAGATGTAATATTTATAAAACAGTATTTCGGACTCGACGAGAAAAAAATGAGCGCTAAAGAAATTGCTGAAGATCGCGAAATTACTAGTTCGCGAGTAAATCAAATATATACTCGCATCGTTAACCGAATTAAATATGAAGAGCGCCTGGAAACAATTCTGGCTTTTCCCCTTACCTGGGAAAAAGTTACTAAATTAATCGACGCAAAAACCCCGCCGACCCCAGTTAAGCCACCGGAAAAACCATTAATTCCGGGCGAATCGCTCGAATACCGCTTAATAGACCTAGACTTTTCTGTTCGCGCTCTCAATGTTTTCTTGGCCGCCGAACTTACAGCGCTTGGTGATTTAACTAAAATTTCGGAATATGATCTGATGCGATTCCGTAATGTCGGACTGAAAACCATTAAAGAAATAAAGGCAGTGTTAAAAAAATACGGCTTATCGTTTTCAAAAAATCCCGCATATTAGGCGCGCTTTCCCGGGCAAAGCTAGTAAAACTTAATAACAAAGACTCAAACACAAATCAAAAAGGCCATCCTAACCAGACGGCCTTCTTTATTAAATAAAATAAGCGAGATTTTTGTCTCGCTTTTTTTTGCAAATTTTACTGAATTAAGACTCATCACTTAAGCGGCGATCTATATCGCTTAATAAGCAAGTATTTCTGTCTTCGAGCCTAAACTCTTTTAATATTTCCAGGTGTTTGTCGTTTGGCTGATTAGCCAAACAGATATATGCAATTTTGCGAGCCTCCTTGCCACGAGCTTTCAGAGTCTGAACCAAATATTTTTCTCCGACACCCTGTGGATCGTCACCGTTTTGGCAAGCAGCCCCAAGCTCATTAAGCAAATAATATTTGCGAATAGTTAATAGCGGTCTTCTTTTTAACCACTTAACAATCTCACTCGGCGGGAGAGTGCTTTTCCGAAATAGTTTTTTCATTACTGGGGATTAAAAATTTTTAATCTTTGGTTGATTGTCGGAAGTAAGGCCTTATTGCGGGCTTGATCACTGAAATCCATGAGAACATCTGCATGTTTTTCTTTATCGATAATCGATAAGCAGTAGAAAGCGATCATTCTTTCCTGACGGTTTCGCACGCTAAGCGTCGCAATTAATTTTTGTTCACCAATACCATCGGTATCTTCGCCATTATTACAGGCAGCACCGAGCTCATTAATGAGCAAACTGTTCGGATAAATTTGTTGATTCCTTTTTAAGTGACTAAATATTTGAGTCACACTCAATGGAGTCTGTCTAGGCAGTTTTTTCATGATTGTCTCCGTTTTGGTTAATTATTCATTTATCTGTTAAGTTGCGTTTTACAAAAATTAATGAAATCAAGCAACATCAGTTTATTATTTTCAAGTCCACTAGCAAGCGATTTTTTCGCCATACTAGCCATTGAGTTCAATATCGACTCATGTGCACCATTGAAACGTCGTGCCTCGATATTCTGAAGCGAATTTTCATACATTTTTACATAGGCATTATTACTCGCCTCTGTTCTATTCATCATTTCCGTAATCATCGCATCTAATTTGTTTTTTAGATACTCATTCAAATGCTCTTTCGCATTCGCGAGCTCGTTATCAAGAGCAAGCTTTGTCTGGCGAAGTTGTTCGTCCAGATAATTTTTAAGTTCAAGGTTGTCCATTTTTTATCGATTTTTGCTTTTTATATTTATATTGTAAGAATCCGGACTCTCGCTCGGCGTCTTATATTGTTAATTAACGATTAACGAAAAAATATATCATTATATTTTAATTTTGTCAATTATCTCAATAATTACCCAAAAATGCCCATATTATTTAGAATCGCAATTATAGACGTGAAATGATATAATTAAACTCTAATCAATAATACATATGAAAAAATTTCTAATATTATCGCTATTTTCTTGTTTATTTATTCTCACGCCAGCAGCTAAAGCGAGTTCAGTCGCGGACCAAACTTCTGGCTTAATTCTTCTCCAAGTCGAGTCTCACGGTGAAGCTTGGTATGTTTATCCAGCAAACAATAAACGCTATTATTTGGGTCGCCCAGATGACGCCTTTAAAATCATGAAACAGATGGCGCTCGGTGCCAAACATGATTTAATTATCAATACCGAGATATTTCCGAGCAGATTATCCGGCATGATACTTCTTGACGTTGAGACTAATGGTGAGGCCTATTATATCTACCCAAAAAATCTTAAAAAATATTATCTTGGCCGACCGGATGATGCATTTAGAATAATGCGTGAGCTTGGTCTGGGAATTACGAATGAAAATTTAAGCTCAATTCCTCTTGGCGTTTACGGAGAAAAAGTTGCACAAATTATAAATACTTCAAATGTCCTAATAGCTAATGTTCCCTTTACAGCTCAAGCGCCCTACGGCGATTGGGCGGACCAGCGTCAAGAAAACGGCTGCGAAGAGGCTTCTTCTCTAATGGCTGTTAAATGGGCGAAGGGCGAAAGTCTCACAAAAGACGAAGCGCTAAAGCAAATTCTCGGTGCCTCTGATTATATTCAAAAAAAATACGGCGAATCGCGTGATGTATCAGCAAAAAATACTGTTGATTGGATTTTAAAAGATTATTTCAATTATGACAAAGTAAGTTTAGTAAAAGGTATAACGACTAACGACATAATCTCCGAACTTGAAAAAGGAAATCTTGTTATCACTCCGATGGACGGCGTACTTCTGAATAATCCAAACTTTAAAGCTCCTGGTCCACCGCGCCATATGATTGTTATTCGTGGATATAACCCCATAACTAAAGAATTCACGACCAATGATCCAGGAACAAGAAATGGCGAACTTTATCGCTATAGCGCGTCGGTTCTATATGGTGCGATTCGTGACTATCCGACTGGTTATCATGAAACAATTACTCAAATAGAAAAGAATATGATTGTTGTAGGCAAATAAAAAACGAGCGATTTTAATCTACTCGTTTACTTCATCTTTTTAGCTTAATGTTTACTGGTCAAGCTTCTCAATCCTTCCCTGACGAATTTTGTATAGGGCAGGATTTTTTTGCGCCAAAATATTAAGTGCGCCGAGCAATTACTTCAAGTGGAATCATTTTGCAGTTACGTGCAATAAATTCGGTGTCATTTACCTGGCGTTCATAGGCAACGGGAATACCGGCTGCTTTCAAAAGGCCAAAGACGCGGCAAGTTGTATTTGTTGCATACTTTGCTTTGGTTCCGAACTATTTTGTCTTGCGGGGTCATCGAAAGTAGTGATATCATTCTTACTTTCAATCAAAACCAGGTCCTAAGCTCCATCCAGGGTTCTCACAATTTTAGTTTTTCCTTCGCAGACTAAATGCGATTTTTGTTCATCAAGTTCTGTACTCATTTTTTTCAGTTTTAGTGGAGGGTTTATGTATATTTGAATTGTCAATGTTCGATTCTTTGACCTAAATTAATACAATAATTATGGGAATTATGTCAATATTTATTAAAAGAAATTTTTTTTATTTGCGTAATATAAGCAGCTAGAGATAGATTAATAAATTAAACAAATACTTAAAATATATGAATAAATACAAAAAGGTGGCCATAAACCTCGCCTTCCTAACTATGATATTCTCTGCCGGAATCACGAGCAAATATGTCATTGATGTAAATTCAGATATAATCGACTCTCACATAAACTTAAGCAGTAAAGATAGCTCCAAGTATCCGCCAGAGTGGCAAGAAAAGGTTCTCAATACATTTGAGAACAGCGATTACACAACTTGGAGGAAAATTATTGGTGAAAATAATAAAATTAATAATATCGTGGACGAAACCGCTTTTAATAACTTTGTCCTAGCTCGAGATGCTGCTCGAAACGGCCAATATAATAAAGCCATTAAAATTACCGAAAAACTTAAGAAGAATGTAGAAAACAAATTGGCTTAATGAAAATTAAAAACAGGCTTTAATCGGCCTGTTTTGTTTTGTGCTTTATTGTGCTTTTTTAAATACTTAAGTGAATCTTTTTGTGAATTCCTCATAAGCTTTGTAGCTTATCCGATCAACCTGAGCTTCATCAAGACACTCTTGCGTTCTACGCAATCGGCAATGATCCATATATTTTGCAGCAACCACAATCTTCCATTCATTTTCATTTACCGAATGTGGATATTCATAAAACACGGTTTCTAATTGCTTAATGTTTTGCGCGTCATTGTCGCTTAAATATATATACCCCACATCGACGTTCATCTTTTTATGGGAAAACATACCATAAGTTCCTGTTTTTATGTATAAAACTGCATTTACGAGCAACCACAAGAAAATAAACAGAAAGGATGTTAGAGCGCCAACGAGATCATACACATTATAATAGAAAGCAACTAAAACAATCAGAGTTGCGAATATGCCGCGCATATAAGAGAAATCATATGAGTCTGGTTTATTGGATTTTTGTACCCATTTATAAACAAGAATTTCTTCGTACTTTCTCGGATAAGTGAAAGAACCATAAATGTAGTGCGCCAAATATATCGCGGCGGCTGCCCAAAGCATAACTGAACCAAAATTATGAAAAGTGAAGTTTCCGCTAATTGAATCACGAAATATTACCTGATTCATAAAATTAAAACCCTGAGTATAAGGGCCTGGGAAGAGCGTAATCATTATTAGACCGACAGCGATAAAGAGATAAGCGAGCGAAATCCTGGATTTTTGCTCAAGCTTGTTACTGATTTTTTCTGTGTTCATTTTTCTGTTTGTTTTTGATTTATATTCCGTTAATTTCCATTGAATTGTTAAAGTTCCTAACAGCAAAAATTATCACTCTTTCTATAATTTGTCAATAATATTCAAATATTTTATCTATTTTTAGTCTTATCCCACTCCTCCCATATACGGAATTGCTAGTCTTTTTCGCATTGTTTCGCCTTTAAATAAGTCCCCTTTCCTTTCGGCCGCTCTTTGCCTGTCGCCACCATGCTGTGCCTTAGTCATCGCCGAAAAACTAGAACCTAAAAATAAAGTATGTTTGCCATAACGCTTCGCGATTCCATCGACGCTCGCGAATATTTTCGAAATTTTCTCAGCCATAATAACTTCATTAAACAAATCCGCTTGGCGCGATGTATTCTCAACTAAATCCATCATCACAATTCCGGTCGCCCGAAATAATTTATTCTCGGAAAATACCGAAGCAAAATATTTATCAACCATTTTAATAATCTCAACCGGGCTATCAGTCGGGCGAATTAACTTAACTTCATAACCATGAAAACGAAAATCCTGAGTTTTTAAAAAGAAAAATATTTTTTTCGCTGCTAATTTATAACGCCGTAATTTAATACAAGAGTTTTCTATATTTTTTGAGAGCTGACTAAAAACATATTCCCGCTCGCTTGACGGCGGCGTGAAAGTTTTTGTTTTACTGATTGATTGGTAATTATCCTTTTTATTATTATCAACCTGATAAACGACTTGACCTTTTAATTCCTGCCAAATTTCTTGATGCGGTTTCGTTAAATTTTTTTGTACCCAATCGGAATCTTTTTCGGCAAATTGCTGCGCCGTTCTAATACCAAATTTATTTAAGTAAGCCGTTGTTTGCGGTCCAATACCCCAAACTTGGTCAATACTCGTCTTTTCTAAATATAGATGGATATCTGGCCCCGGAATAATAGTTAGGCCTGACGGTTTTTTCCATTTTGAACCAAGTTTTGCGAGTATTTTAGTTGGTGCAAGCCCGACAGAAAAAGTAAAACCCAATTCACTATTTAAAGTAGTCTTAATCTTCTCTGCTATCTCCTCGTAGGACATATTTAAAGGCCTCTGGAGGCCCGTTAAATCAGCGAAGCACTCATCAATGCTATATTCTTCGACGTCGGGCGTAAAGCGCCTAACGATGCTATACATGCGTAAAGAATAGAGGCTATAAGTTTCATAATCCGAGGGTAAAAAAACGACGTCCGGGCAGATCCGCTTTACCTCTTTTAAAGACATCGCCCTTCTAACTCCACGCGCTTTTGCTTCATAAGTTAAGGAAGAAACAATACCCCTCTCTAAACCGGTTACAACCGCTTTCCCTTTTAATTCCGGTCGGCGCGCCACTTCGCAAGATGCAAAAAAACAATCACCGTCCACGTGCAGAATCGCTCGAGGAAATGACGCTAAAATATGAGGCATAATTTTAGATTAATATTTTCTAATCACCGCCTTAACGACCGCGGCAATTTTTAATTCTTCTTGAGGATAAATTAAAGGAAATTTTATATTCGCCGGTTCGAGATAAACGCCTTTACCGTCTTTACGCAAATACTTTATGGTCCATTGACTATCAACTTCAGCAATAACGATATCTCCAGCCACTGCAATTTGGCTACGATCGACGAGAACCATATCGCCCGGTAAAATACCGGCATCTTTCATTGATTCGCCGCTGACCTTAAGCATATAGGTCGCTTCTTTATTTTTTATTAAATAATCATCCATGCTCATAGTATCAGAGAGCTCCTCCTCGGCGGGAGACGGAAAGCCGGCCTCAACCTGGCCAAGAACCCTTAATTCACCGTATAAATTTTTTGGAATCAGTCTTCCCTTTTTATCTTTACTTAAAAAATTTTCTTCAATTAATTTATTAACCAATTTAAAAACCGCATTCTTCGACTTAAAACCAAGGATAGTCATTATCTCGGCATAACTCGGCATACGCCGATTACGGCGATAGAAGCGGACGATAAGATGTTTGTATTTTTCCAACATAAATTTTTCTTAAAATTTAAATGTTTAGTCTCTAGATATATTATAGTGAACATCCGTTCACTTGTAAAGAGAAATAAAAAGGAGCCTGTTGTTCAGACTCCATAATCTTTATTTTGATACTTCTTTACCATTCAACTCCCAAATAGTAACCAACTTTTTTTACCGGTGACTCCTTGTGGGTATTATATCCATCAATCTGGGAATCATGGGTAATAATAATTATTACCGGTTCAAACCCATTACGTTCAAGTTCTTCGAACAAATATTGTCCTTCCTTGCCGATATTATAGCGGTAACTAGTTTTTTTGTTCTTTACCGGATGGCGATCAGAAATGAACAAGAGCGGATAATTCGAAACACCTTTATGGGCTAGGGATATTAAATTTGTTTCAGTAACAAATTCATCGCATAATTTAGCGGCGTTCGCTTTGAAAGTATTCTCTTCCGCTTCCCTTTGCCGGATTGCTGCGAGCGTATGTCTTTCTGCCTGCTTTTTGGCCGCTTCATCAGTTGCGGCGCGCAACTTCATAATCAAGGGATGGGTGCTTAAGTTTTGCTTTTTCATGACAAAGTTTTATGTGGTTATTTTAATTTCAGAATCCTAAAAAAGGACGCAAAGCCCTTCGCTAAAAGTTCGTTTTCATCAGGTATGGTTTTAGGATTATTTGCATGTAGTTTCTAAGCCTTTAATCGTTAAGCGATTAAAATCGTTAAAAAAATCAGAAGGAAAAAATATAATCTTTTCCGGTTGTGGAAGCGTTTCCTTATCTATAAATATCGTAACGATTTCTTTATCCTCATTAAATCTATAGCCAGTCGGACCCTGCTTGAATTTAAGCAAGATACGCGGTTTAATCGGCATTTCATTATTGAGCTTCTCGCTAACTTTTTTAACCGCCAACTTAAGATCATTTGGCAAGTCGAGCGACTGAACTTCTTCCCAATATTTTTTGGCCATAAATTTAATTTCCTCAAGATCCTCACTCTTGGTAAAAATAATATTAAGAACGATTGGCCAACCCTGGTACTCAAGCTTGATGCTCAAATATACCTCGATATCAAGTTCGTGTCCCTGAAAAAATTCCGGGAAAGGCACTAGGTATTTATCATCTCCGTGGTACAACATGGTGTTTATTTTTAAGGTTCGACAATCTGTGAATTACTTATAAATTAATAAAAAACATTATCATTCTGTCCTAATTTTGTCAACACAAAACCCGCCAATAACCAGCGGGTTTTGTTTATTCTTTATATAGTTCTATTTAAAGAATACTTGTCTAGAAAAGCAATTATTAGTAATTAGCTAATTCGCTTACTTCGACTATAATGATTTTACCCTTATATTTTTTTAATTCAATTAAGGTTTTAATCTGAACCTTCTTCCCGTTCTTAATGACATATATTTTTATATCACCCCTTGCTTTAAGCAAAGTGCCGTCGGCATATTTTTTTACTCCGAGAACGGCCATTTTAGGGAAAGAAAGAATGATTGAATCATCAACTCTTAAAACTGGTCCTCTATATTTTCTTAATTCTTTTAAACTAGAAATATATTGAAGTTTACCATCAAGGACAACATAGATTCTATTATCAGATCCCTTAATTAATGTTCCATCAGCAAACTTTCTTTCTCCCAATACTTGTCTCTCTGGTTCAGGATTATTATTTGAAGTATTCTCAACCACACAAGCTCTTGAGCGTTCAAGCTGCTGGGCTGCATTTAAATAGCAAGCAACCGGATATTGAGTTAGAACATTTCTATATTGGATGCCATTAACGCAAGTTCCCCATCCGCCGTATGCAACGTTTGCACAAACGGACGCAGATGCGCCACCACCGCCACCACCACCGCCGCTGCCGCCAGAACTCTGGCGCGCATTAACATTAACTGTTCTACTTATTTGAACAGCTGTGTTACTAGCTACATCATTTACATTATAGGTAATAGTGTAAACGCCAGCTACATTAGTATCGACTGTCCCACTTATAGTAATCGGCTCTTCAACTCCGCTGAAAACATCAGTAGATGTCGCGCCTTGTTCATTATAAGTATCACCTACTGTTAAATTAATTGGACTCATACCAATTAATGATAGAATTGGGGCAATTGCATCGTCAACATCCTTAAGATCGCTCATGCCGTCATTATAATAATTTCCGGCTAAATCAACCAAGGAAGTCGCTTCTCCGTTAATTACTAACTTAGGCAAGTCGCCGCTCTCTAAAGAATTCGTTAAAGTAATTGTTACTTTTTTATCACCGTAACTAACGCCACTTATTCCATACGAAATATCGTTATTGGAATTATAGACACTAAAATCGAAATTTGATGGATGATGCCCCTCAGAATCATTCTGCAGGGCTTCGTCGAAAATAACTTCAATTGTATTAGTTGCGGTAGCGCGAACTGACAAAATTATTGGATTCACGTTATCGATATTTGCAACTACTGCCGTACTTGAGCCAGTGTTGCCGGACGGATCAACGAATTCAAATGTAAATGAACCATTTGCAGTAAAGACGTAAGTATTTGCTCCACCATTATTTGTAATTGTTACTGGCTCGCTCGTGGTCAAAGTTGCAGTTACGCTAACAGTAGTTGGTAAGGTATTAGAATAAACTACCGTTCCTGTTGGCGCAACCGTATCTATAACTTTAACAAAACGCTTAGCTTGATCAGCAACGTTTGTGCCCGTTAAATCGCCTAATTCAGCACCAGTAAAATCATAAGTAATTTTATAATCACCAATAGCGCTTAAATCAAGACCACTTAAGTCACCCGTTACGTCGCTTCGTGTACCATCTCTATCTATCGCATAAGCACCAGCATCTTCATAGCTTAAAGCTCGTTCAACAGTCACATGGCTTGAACCATTTATATAAATAATTGGTTTATTCCTATCAACGATATTTACCGTTCTTGTTTCCGTTGTATTGTTACCAGATAAGTCGGTTGCGCTATAAGTTATTAAGTGAGACCCCAAAACAGTATTATCAAAGTCTTTCCCGATTACTGTAGTTTCTAGAGTACCATCGACTGCGTCTACGCTTGTATAATCTGGATCAGGATTAAGAGTTGCATAATCATTATTGATATACATATCAAAAGGATTATTTCCATTTAGGGTTATAACTGGTCCTGTTGTGTCATTAATTGTAACCAATGAACTTGTAGTCGCTATATTGCCAGAAGCATCCGTTGCGGTCCAAATTATTTCTGTCGTTCCCAACGGAAAAACATGGGGGGAATAGGTAATAAGCGGACTGGCATCAGCGATATCAGTCGCCGTGGCCGGATCCAAAGTTGGCGTAGTCATTGTTCCAGTCGCTTCAAAAGTTTGGTCTTCTGGAGCGCTTATCACTGGGCTGGTCGTATCTTTAATTTCGACATTAAAGCTATTAGTTTCAGTATTTCCAGCTGTATCAGTCGCCGAGCAAGTAACTGTTGTGTTACCGAGAACAAATGTTGAGCCTGAACTTGGGACACAAGATACTGTCGGTTCTACGGGATCAACATCACTAGCGGAAACGCTATAAGTCACGATTTCTCCGCTCTGGTTCGTCGCTTCTAAAGAAATATCATCAGGCAAATAAAGTGTTGGTTTTGTATTATCAACAACAATAGAAACAGATGATGACAAGGCATGATTGCCTGCGTTATCATAAGCATCAGCCCAAATATAATGAGTACCGTCACTCATCGTAGTTGTATCTAATGATGCAGAATATGGATTAGTAGAATCTTCACTAATTTTTATTCCAACAACACTTGAATGCCAGAATTCAACCTTAGCTACACCCGATTCTGTATCAGTTGCCGTGGCCGATAAGTTTATTGTTCCCCTAACAAGACTTCCCTCGGCTGGAAGTGTAATTGAGGAAGTCGGTGCAGTTGTATCTACTGTATAAAAAACAGTAATAGTAATATGATCTACACGCGCTATTTCGTCACCACCACTTGTACGATTAGCTGACAAAACAACACCAAAATTAGCATTATTTATATTCGCTGCTGTCCAAGTTGTTCCCCAAAGATTGAAAGCATCCCCATAAGTCGTGACAGTATCACTTATTGCCCAATCTGTCGTTGTCGCGGCTAAATTGTTACCAACAATGACATTATTTTTCAGTAAACGGACTGTATTATCTCTAATTGTTGCTGAGTGCAAACCACCCTCGCTTTTTTCTATCCCAACCTGAATACCATATATTGTCGCCCCAGTAGGAACACTAAAACTAAAGTTTGAAGCTTTTAGATATTCAGTAACGGCGCCAGAGCTAGTTATCGTTGCCGTCGCCCGTAGATCGTTCGACGAGACAATATTACTCGGGTTATTCCAAGAAATTGTACCAGAACTATTTAAATTGGCTCCGCTGCCAGCATTATTTGGTCCCTGAGAAGGAGGCAAAACAATAGCTAACGCACTGTTTGAGGCTATTAACCCTGCTAAAATTACCAGGGTTTTAAAGCCTAAAGAAAAGTATTTTTTCATAATATTTTTGGTCTGCCTGAATATTAAATAATATAAAAAACAGACATAACCATGAATTATATATATAAATATTTTATTGCGTTTTAAAGAACACAATTTTTTTGAAGAGGATGAGGCTTACAATATTTCAATGCTTATTGCTTTGATTGTGGAGCTCTCTATATTTTAAGAAGAAGATTTATGGACTTAAATTATATAATATAATAAAAAAGAAGTAAATACTTACTTCTTTTTAGGTAAAATTAACATAAAAATTATATTCGTCTAAAATATAATCATTATCATTAAGAAAACAATTAATCCTAAACCAGAAATAATTATTTTCGCATTTTGCTTTTTTATTTTTATAAATACATTACAAAGCATTGCAATAATTACCAAGCCGAGAAGAATTTTAAAATATATTGAACTTAAATTAAATATTTGTACGAGTCCATTACTAGGATGACTTTTAAATAATAAGTACTGCGAAGCGATTGATGTTTTTTCGGGACTAATATTGTCAGAACTTACTTCAACTTTTTGTATGTCGCCCGCTTCAGAGCTAACGCTTATAATTGGCGGAGTCACGGAAATATTATCATTTTGAACCACTGCTAAGCCTACCCATTTTGTTTCATCAGTTTTTGTGGCGTTGCTTAATGGTGACATTTCAATATTTGTACTAAAAACTTCTAAATTCGCGGACTTAGTTTCTGTCGGCAAAATTGCCTCTACTTTAACAACTTTTTCATCCTTCGGTCCCTCAGGCTCATTAATAATTATTTTTGCCTTTACTTCGCTCGCTACTACTTTCTGACTCGTACTTGTTGCCTTGGCAACTACTGGAGAAGCTTGTCCACTAGAATCAGCTAAAACCGCCTTTTCGCCAGGCATATATACCCTTTCAACAATATTTTTTGCTGGCTTTTTTGGCTCTGGAGAAACATAAGTATCCTGCTTAAGGCCAAAATATTGGGCAGTAAAAACGGTATCTTTATCCTTATAAATTCCTCCAGCTAAGGCCACGCCAATTTCTTTAAAATTGGGATCGACTAAATTACTATAATGGGTTGGACTTTTTTCCCAAGCGCTCATTACGTCGGAGGCGTTATCATAACCCATCGCTAAATTTTCTCCAACTGTAATATAGTTAGTATATGAGGCTAATTTTAAAAAATGTTCTAAATCAAAATCTTGCGGACTACGGTGCGCGAAGTATTGGTTGATAAACATGTCATCGACTTTCTTTTCCGCTGCTTGGTTAAGTTTAAAATTTTCGCTTAAAGATTCTAGAGACAAGCTCTTTCTTAAATTATTGGTTAAGGCAATTATTTTTGCAGCTTCCTCGCGAGAAACGTCTGGAGTCATCCAAGCGGTTAAAGGATAGTAGGCGACAAGAATAATAACGACAAATTTAATCGCTAAGGCGCCAACCGCGTGAAATAATAATCTCTTAGGACGCAAAGATTTTGGTTTATAATTATTACTGGCGTTCGGAATAAAAAAGTCCCTGAGTGGACCACCCCCTACTGGATCTTTACCATCCAAAACTGCCTCACCGTCTTCAATGCCGTCGCCGTCTGAGTCAGAATTATAAGGGTCGGAACCAAAGATATTTATTTCATCAAAATCAGACAAGCCATCGCCGTCTGTATCTTTAATTTTTTTTACTTTGGCTAATTTTTGTGCCATATATAGTGATTATCTTATATTTATAATCCCATAATTTAATTAATAAGTCAAAAAATACGATATTTTATGCCTGATTATCCAACACAATACATTATCATTTTATGCTGTTTTTGTCAATAATATAAATATTATTAGCCTACTCAAAGTTATCTATTAAAAAAACGGGTTTATGGCCCGTTTTAAAGTACTCTTAAGGTGAGTAATTTACCTGTTTATTTAATGGAAATATACTAAAACCTCATAATCATAGTCCGGTAATTTATTACCAAACCTTGATTCGCATTTTTTACGTAATTCTTTAATTACCTGGTATAACTGTTCAGGTTGGACTAATCTGTCTTGGCCTCTAAGCCCAAACATAATATTCATTTCCTCGGCAACATCTTCGGCTAATTGATAATGATAATTGAAATTTTCACTGAATGAATAACTGTGATTTCCAATTTCTTGTTTATCTTCATCAAAAATTTGAATTTGTGACCCGTCGCGAGTCCAAGTGCGACCATGGATTGTAATACCAGTTTCAAAGCCTAAATTTACGGCGATGTGAATAGGTTCCCACATTTTGTTAATTCCGCCCAGCGGATAAGTTGTTTCGTGCATCATTCAGTATTTTGGTTAAAGAAAATTTAGAATTCAATCTGCCGGTAACCGTATTGGTTGACCACTCTGGTTGCCCAGGCATTATCAGCCGCCGTCAAAATAAGGGTAGAACGAACCTGGCTGGGATTTACAAAGGAATTAAAACGGTTTATATTTATAACCATTTTATTATTTCCAACCGGATTAAAAATGCTATAGGCGGGTGGAGTAGCCATAAGTATTCCCTCTTTGGTCCAAGGTCTATCCTGATAAATTTCATACAGGCTTAATGCCGGTTCGCTCTGATCATTTTTAGTGCGAGCAAAACGCAAGTATGGCAGCCAGTGAATCCATTCCGTAATCTTTTCGCCATTTGCTAGAATAAAACCAATGGGAACACTTTGCAGGTCTGATAAATACAGGGCGCGCGATGGACCGCCAGGCAAATTATAATGGAGATTTTTTGCCATATCTTCTTCGGTCATAAATTGGCTATCAATGAAATTTTCTTGATAACCGCTTTTCCCCATGAAGGTTACAAACTTCATCATTGCTTCGTCTGACTTCATATTATTGAAAAAGATTTTTTCACCGTGCAAAAGAATATCATTCACACCGATTGTCGTGTGCTCTTCAGGAAGAACATAAGAATAGCAACCGGCACTACAGGCTAAGAATAATTTTCGACTCACGTAATTTACGATGACCGAAAATATTGGGATACCGCGACGAACGCAAGTCACAGCCGATGTTCCACCAGTGACGTCAACAGGATCGCCAAATCTTTTTTCCCAATTTTCTTTGAACTGAGAACCACTCATAGCCTGACCGACACTCTGCCTTTTATCCTCAATCTCATCCAGAGACTTTTTAATCTGAGCTGAACGGTCAGTTGGATCGCTAATAAAAACTGTCCGGAAATAACTAGGATCATCGGAATTTGCTAAACGCAATACCTCCCTAATCCCTGTTTCTTCCGTGATAACAGCCGAACGTTCATCATACTCTTGCAGAGTCTTGATAATGGTAATTTCTGGCATGGCATCCATACCAAGGGTGTCAATTTTTCCATACTTAGCAATTGGCCTCAAAGCAGCATCTACCGACGAATTCCAAAATGAGTAAGCGGCATTAAGAATTGCTTTGATGACTGCTTCACAATGCGATTTTTCAATTCCTTGCATGATTTGTTTCCTCCTATTTTAAGTGGTTAATGTATTTGTGGGTTATTTTGTTAAAGTCCTATGTAGCCAAAATTTAGTACAAAATCAAAATTTTGTCAATCAATAAATAATATCTCTTTGCCGACCCTCTTTTTATCGACTTTAATAAATAATGCCAAACCGGCGCCAATTAAAACAACGACTGAAGCAACTTGAAATACCGTTGAATAAGCGAGAACTTGGGCCTTTAAAGTAATTAAGGAAACGAACTGTCCAAACATTGTCGGGTCGTTCGAACGCAAAACGCTATTATGCGCTAAATTAAAGACATTTGTTTTTGCAGAACTAGTTAAGATTGTACCAAATAGTGCGATACCAAATGCACCGGCGATATTTCGGACAAGCGCCAAAACTGAAGATGCGATTCCGACTTCGTTTTCCGGAACAATCGAAGCGATTAAACTCGTCCGCTGCGCCATACCAAAACCAAGACCAGCCGCCATGATACTAAGCGGAATAATAATATCCCAAATCGTGGAACGCGGATCAAGATAAGAAAATAAATAAAGACCAAGCGCCGCGACTAAAGTACTAGCGGCAATAATATAACGTGGCTCGACTTTGCCGGAAAAATGTCCGCCGAGCGGCGAGAATATCATCATCATAGCGGCCATCGGCATAAATAGTAATCCGGTTTGCGTAGCGTCTAGTCCTAAATAGGTTGAAGCAAATACGGGAATTAAAAATATTCCTCCCATCATACCCATAAATACTACAAAATTATTAACCAAAGTATTTACAAAGGTCGGCATTTTGAAAAATTTGAAATCAATAATCGGCTCCTCAATATTTTTTTCTACTTGATAAAAAATTATTCCAAAAACAATCATCGCTCCATAAGCGACAAAACTATTAAGTGATAACCAGCCCCAATCAAGTCCTTTGTCTAATACTAATACTAAAGCGGAAAGTGTTACGCCTAGTGTTATCGCGCCCCACCAATCAAAAATTTGAGTCTTCTTATCAGACACCGACTCTTTGATATAAGTTAACGCCATAACTAAACCGACAATTCCGACGGGTAGATTAATCAAAAAAACCGAACGCCAACTAAAATTATCAATTAACGGGCCGCCAATGAGTGGACCGAATACGGCCGCCGCGGCAAAAGACGCTGACCAAAGGCCAAGAGCTTGCGTGCGTGGTTTTCCAGCTGGAAAAGTAACGGCAATAATCGCCATCGCTGTCGGGTAATCAGCGGAGCCAGCAATCGCTTGGATAATACGAAAAACAATCATAGAACTTAAATTCCAGGATAAACCCGCCAGAACTGAGCCGAATATAAATATTAAAAAACCCAAGATATAAACTTTTTTTCGGCCAATTGTATCGCCAAGCTTTCCCCAAATCGGCACAAAAATCGCATTCGCTAAAATATAGGCGGTCGCGATCCAGCCAGCTGAAGAAACCGTAATACCGAAGTCCTGAATAATTTTAGGTAAGGCAAGATTAACAATGGTTTGATCAAGACGCCCCAAAAAAGTCCCGACAATAACCGTAATCAAAACCATCCATCTATAATCCTTCCCTTTTCCTTTTCCTTTTTCTTTTCCTTTTTCTTTTCCTTTTTCTTTTCCTTTCTCTTCCATAGATTATTTATATATCCAGGCTTTAGCGGACATGCCATTTAATAATTCCGGATAGCCACTATAATTTACTTTAATTGAAAAATTCTTTTCATCTCTTTTGTCCGATATTGAGAATACGACTGAAGACTGATCAGAGGTTTGTGATATTTCCTCAACGGTACCAGTGAATTCTTTGGCGTCGTAAGCATCAACCGTGAATACTACTTTCTGACTAACGGCCACAGATTTTAGTCCTTTGTTTTCCGCCACATGAATAATTAATCTTAAATCATCAGGATTAATCATGGTTACAACCGCTTCGCCCGGAGAAAATAATTTACCAACAGAATCATTAATTTTCACAACAACACCATCAGTTTTAGCGCGCACAAAATCACCCTTTTCAACCTTGGCGACGGCTTGATTAGTAACTACCCGATCGCCATTTTTTACCAAAACGTTCTCGAGCACGCTCGGTTGATCAGGGCTAAGAATAATCAGCGGTGCATAGACTTCGGCTTTATCGCTATAGACCCGCTTATTAAGCGTATACCAATAATAGGCACCAGCCACAATGGCAATTAAAAATAGTATCGCCACACCTTCTTTAAGCATGGTCGGAGAAATTTTTAAACGCTCTAATAAATTCGGCTTCTCATTATTATTTTCCATAGATAATTATTTTGCTTTTTTAATATATTCTTTAACGACTTTCATCTTCGCTTCAAGACGACTAGCTAAATTTTGGATCTCGTCGATTTTTGTCACAACAACCATGCCGTTTTCTAAACCAAAAACGAGAAGCTTGTCGCCCTCAGCCCAGGACATTTTTTTTCTTGTTTCCATCGGAATAACCACTTGGCCCTTTTTGCCAATCGTAGTTGACCCAAAAAATTTGCCACAACTTTTCATATATATTATATTAATTTTTTCCTACAAGTAGGATTTATGAACTTTTATTATATATTTGTTTTAAATATTAATCAAGAGGATATAAAAAAGCCATCATTGCTGATGGCTGTATTCCAAGATTTTGTAAATTATTGCTTTTCATATTCCAAGATCTCACAGAGACCTAAGCCGAAAGTATCATCCAGGGCTAATTTTCCACCTGGTTTTTTTACCAATTCAATATCGAATTTTTTAGCGACTTTTTCAATTGTCGCTACATCTTGAATAATCAAGCCTATCTCACTTAGCTCTCTTCTAATAAGCGCTGTTGAGGCCTGAGTAATCACCACACGACGAGTGCTTTCGTTTCCTGAGGACTGATATCTTGAATTTGAACCCTCAATCTCCCTGAGAAGTCTAGCGTCTCCCTTGCCATGAAGGATGACTAATTTAGCGCGTTTTCTTTCCATTGTTTTCTTTTTTTACAATTTTTCATTCAGAAAATTAATAATTGCGTTTTTCAAGCAGATGGCTCAGATAAGAACTTTTATTCGCAAAGATTTCGGGCAAATGTCCTCCGGCTTCGAATACCTCATCTAAGATTAGCGCAGGAGTACATGAGAATATTTGTGCCAAAAGAATCGAAGAAATATATACATCTTCATCCCCAAACAGACCGGAACATGATGCCTGGATTGTGCAACCGCCAATAGTGACAGTTAAACTTCCCCGGAATTGTAATTTTTCCGGATCCTCACTGTTTTGTGACGAAGAATGTCTAAGTGCAAATGACCTAACGGCTTTTTCGACAGCGAACGACATAGCGTCTTCCGAGGGATGGTAAATGGAAGTAAATATTGAATTCCTTTTACTTACTCCTGGCTCTCTGATATATATCTGGATTCCGGTTCGTGGGTTATCGTCCAGGCGGACTTTCTCGCTTAAAGCCATTATTTCATCATAGGCTTCGTAAGCGGTGGCGACCAATCTGCCGCGCATTAATTTAAGTTTTTTTGCTTGCATTTTTCTGATTTTTTTGGTTTATGGGTTTTTTCTTTAATTAATTACGCTTACATCTCTTCGCCGCAGGACATTCCTTTGCACGATGAGTAGATGGGACTTTCCAGACAGATTTTGACATCAATAATATTTGATAGCAACCTATCCGGAAAATTAATTGCGGCAATTACTTCGTTTAATAAAACTGGTTCTGATGATTGTAGCTGTGCATATTTTTTTATAGCGGCATCAATTAAATCCTGACTTTTGACGTTTACTTTTTTAAAAACGCTGCGCACGTACTTTTCAATGCTAAGTGCTGGACCGTATGGATCATTTTGTTCTTTAAATAACTCATTAAAGAGCTCTAACTGATTAAATGAGCCACTCAATCTAAACTTAAGATTTACAGGAATTGTAATATGCGAGTTTTCGTATTTACCGCCGCAACTTGTTTTAACGATAAACATTTCACCGCGTCCGGAATATTCTAACATCTTCGCTACGCTATAAACATTTGATTTTCCCCAAATAGGTTTTGAAAGAATTTCTTTTCGCCCATCCGGGAAAACCGCCACCTGAAATAGATAGGAATAATCGTCGAGCACGTCAACTGCTTGCCTCGTAATATTACTCAGGATTACCTGATAAATAACAACGGTATGGACAACGAAGATAATAATCTCAATGCCAAGGTAATAACCGGGAATATTGATAATATGGTAACTACTAAGAACAAAAGATACTAGAAAAACAAAGATCCACAGGCTAACATTGTATCCAATAGGATGTTGGGCGAAGAACAGGAAATAATTTTTAAGAATTTTCATGATTTTTTGGTGTATTTAGGGGGTTAGACATAAATTTTTAAGGTTCAATACTGACTCAAAATATTAACTAATTATGAGAAAATTGTCAATAGTGAGAATTAATATGCTAAATTATCAATTTTCAAATATTACTTGACAAAAGCATTAAAAATTGCTAAAAATTATAATTAATTGTTATTTAAAAATTAGAAACCATGAAGATACACCAAGAAGAAATTTTGGCCATCAGCCGCCAATTTAACATTCCTGTTCAAAAAATTATCGAGGTGTTAGCAAAACCACTTAAACTAATCCTGGAAGAAAAATCTTCACGGATGAAAGACGCTTTCCTGCCCTTTGATGACTTTGAAAAGGAATACATTTTGGCACAGAACGAAACGGAAGAAGTGTTCGCCATCAATAAGTTTTTGCAATCCTGTCGTGAAGCTAAAAACGCCAAACTTCTTTTTGATCTTTGTCCCAAAAATCAAACCGAGCTTCAGGAAAAAATTATCCATGAATGGATTATTTTAAGTAAAAACTTAGAAGAATTGCGCGAACCCAAGAGTTTGGTTAAAAAAAATACAGCCGACTCTATCCTTGCTTATCAAAAATATCTTAAGTTTTTTATGTAATTAAAAAAGCTAGCAATGGACAACGAACAGATTAAAAAGATAAGCTTGGCATTCGATATCGAGGAAAAAAGTTTGATTGAATGTTTAAATAAATTCTCTAAAGCTCGTAAGGCTAAGAAAATTAGGCAAGCAATCCCAAAAGAAGATCTCGAACTTGAGTTATCCACGCTTAAAACCAATGATGTCTTTTACTTCCTTGAAGAAGATTACGACAAATTAAACGAAAAAATTTCTGTCATTAAAATTGAGATTGAACGACTCGGGCAAGAAATAGCCCATAGCGTTGATGTTTCCGGCGAAACTTTTCACGATAATTTTGTCTATGAGGAAGGCAACCGGCAGCAGGCCATGTGGATTGATGAAATCCGAAAATTAACTGCCGTTAAAAACCAAGCTCGGGTAATTGATCCGCAAATAAAAGCGGGTCTACCAGATACTCAAGTTGCAATTGGAAAGCAACTGACTCTTCTTGTTAATGGGAAAACCGTCGAAACGAAAATCGGAAGTTACCTTAGCTTCGACAAAAATTCTTTATCATATGCATCTGTCTTTGCAAAGAACATAATGAACTTAAGCGAAGGCGATCATAAAGATTTTGTCATTAATCACAAAAAAATAAGCTTAACAGTTTTAAAAATTTATTAGCTATATCTTATAGCAAAAAGACTAATCAAATTAGTCTTTTTTTATTTTCCATGTTTATTTAAAATATTTTTTTAATTCCCTTGATATATATCTCCATTATTTTATTATCCTCCTTGTCAGTCCCGACTGGCATTTTTAATAAAGATTTAAATAATTTTTCTGCTTGCGGAAAATCCCCCTCTCTATAAGAAAAATAATTATTTTTATTTTTATAAATCGGGAATAACTCCGAGGCGTTCTGAAAAAGCGGCAGCAAGTTAAGTGGCTTAGTTGAGCCTGGGTTATCAATATCAACTAAACCGCTTGATACGCATTCACTAATTTTATTTTCCAGATATCCATTTTTTAATAAATCATTATTAACAAAAAATGTGAATGCATACCAAGATGGTTTAATTCTTTTATCGAAATAGGCTGGTGGTAATTGGACATTATTATTATCTTTTAGATGGGCCACTAGTTTTCGAGCATATTTATCACGGATTTTTGCATTTTTTTCAATATTATCGAAAAGTTTACTCGCAATCGCAATCGCTAATGGATGAGCCCGATATTTTAAGCCCATACCGGTAACTTTATATTTACTCCATTTACTTTCTGATCCAATTTCGCGAAAACATCGCTTATTATAATGCCCCAAAAGCAGAGCTCTTTCGTAGAAATTTCTGTTATTCGTAGTAAAAATACCAGCTTCGCCTCCACTAATAATTTTAGGTCCTTGCAGACTCCATGCTGATAAATCGCCAAATGAACCAACTTTCTTATTATTAAATGAGGCGCCGTGTGCATGTGAGCAATCCTCAAGTAGAAGTAAATTATTCTTTTTACAAATAGAAACTATTTTATCCATCTGAGCGGGGACCCCCCACATATGCGCAACAACAACTGCTTTTGTCTTTTTATTAATTTTCTTTAATATTTCTACTGGATTAATGTTACCATTCTCATCGCAGTCGCACAGAATTGGCTTAGCACCAGTAAACAGAAGAGGAGTGACCGTAGCAAAAAAAGTATATGCCGGGCAGATTACTTCATCCCCTTCCTTAAAATCTGCTGCTACGAACATTGAGTGGATCGCATTTGTACCGGAATTACAAAGAACCGCAAATTTTCTTCCATGATACTTAGCGAATTTATTTTCGAAATCCTTAAAAATACCGCCGCCGTCATATATAGATATAGACGTATGCAATTGTTTAATGACTGCCTTTTCTATCTCCTTATTTATTTTTGGCCAAACAAAGCTGTATTTTTTTGATTGAGCTTTCATATATTATTTTTTACACTTTTGTTTCATTATTCCCTTCTCAATTAATAACAGACCTTTAATAGTTGCGGCCGAATCTCTATTTTTAACAGCTTGGGATATATCAACAAATTTGAAATCGGCGTCTTTTTGGCATAGAAATGACTTCCCGCTAAAATCTAAATGCAACTCGCCACCCTGAGAAAATTCACAGTCCTTTACTTTATTTTTATTGATATGACAACTTGGACAATGTGTGCGGTAAGCCATAACTTTCATATTCGCGCCTTTCTTTCTCGGAATAGAAAATATTTCTGTTATGCTCTTATAAGTTATCTTTTCGTTCTTTTTACCACTCCAGGGAGAAATATTATTATTAGCAAAATATCCTGCTTTTATCATTTCAAAAAAATATTTTTCAATATATGGCTTTCCCATTGTAACCATGGAATCAAGCTCAATAAATTTTACTTTGCTTACTCCATTCTCAAGACAAAAATTTATAATATCTCTAATTTTATTAAAACTTTTAGTCAGGCTCTTGCCTATGGAGCCGACTGGCTCAATGACTGAATTTACTTCAATATTATAGCCTAGGCCGGTGAGGGTTTTTATCGTCTTTAGGGCTTTTGGTAAATATTTTAATGCCAACTCTCTTTTAACCAGTGGTAAATTATTTTTTGCATGTTTTACTGGATCAAGCGAATCAACGGAAAAAATTATTCGGGAAAGATTGCCAAACTTTTTACGTGCGTCTATTTTATTTTTAATATTGAATAAAGGCGCGCCCTTAGTAATCGCCGTTGTTCTAAAACCCTCTTTACTGGCTAAATTAATTATTTCTTTTAAATTTTTTGTTAGAAATGGATCGCCGCCACTAAAAGTAATATCTTCTAGGCCGAAATTTTTGCGCAAGATTGAGAATAAAAATTTATAGTCAGACGGACCAAAAATAACATCATCCTTATTTTTTTTATAAAGTAAACTATAGCTCTCATTACCAATTCTATATTGATTATCAAAATCAGATTGAGATATTTTCTTAGCATCCAGCAACTTCTTATAATACAAATTGCAATAAAGGCAACTATAAGGACATTCGTCGGCTACTACTAGCCGTAGTTCCTTTATCTTTGAGCTAATCATAGATTTATTTTTTTGTAATTATATTTTTTAAGAACCGCGCTAATTGAAGTGATTGAATGATGACTCAAAACACCACCGGCGATAGTTTCCTCCTCGGTAACGTCAGCCAAACAGAAATCGGGCATTACAAAATTATTTAAATCTTTATGATTCTTAAATTCGAAGTCTATCAAAACTAGACCCTTTAATTTACCGAGAAAAACATCTATTTCAGCTACAAAATCTTTATATGGGTAATAATATCTGACTTTAGAAATTTTATTACTACCAATCTTTAAAAAAGCCTTAAACTCTTCCGGACTGATACTGATAGTCTCCTCGAGTTGTGTCGATGCATTATTCTCGCTAATGACGCTCTTTTTAGTGATGACATGAGATGAACCACTCTGTCTTATTCTAAGTTTTGCATGTTTACTTTGTTTTGGGACATAAATATCAAGCATTTTCTTTGACTCGTACTTCTTAAGCCCCTTTGGCAAAAACTTCGCTAGATAGGTTTTCTCAATTTCAATTTCTTGACTCATATTAATTTATATATATATGATCATTTATAAAAAATTGTCTTATATTACACTTAAAATATAGCATATAATAAATAAAAAAGTAAAATAATTTGACAATAATGTGTAAATGTTTTAAATTACTTAAAGTTAATACATGTCAGAACCTTAAAAAATATTCGTAAAATGAAAACACTTATTGTTTTGGAAGGTTGTGACGGCGTGGGAAAAACGTCTTGTGCAACCAATTTAGCTGAAGAAATTCGCGCTGTTTATTATAAGACTCCACCGAAAGTCTTTGAAAGCTTGAAAGGAGCGGTTGAATCATGCGGTGATTATAATTCAAGATTTTATTATTACTTGTCGGGTATGTGCTATGCAGCTCATGAAATTAATGAAATTCTGAAAAATAGTCATGTTGTCTGCGATCGCTACATCTACTCGACCATCGTCTATCATCGCCTACTCGGAGTAACGATTCCTTCAGATGTTGAAAATTTAGTTCCTGTCCCCGATTATGGCTTCTGTCTTCATGCATGCGATAGCGTGGTCAGGCAGAGATTAAGCGAGAGAGAGTCCTTCGGGGTATTCGATAATAATTTCGAAATTCAGCACAGAGCTTTCGAAGAGTATAAAACTTTTAATCTGAGACTATTCGATACAAGCGACCTCAAGACCGAAGAATCGGTATTTCAAATTAAAAAAATAATTCATCTATAAAAAGATGAATTTTTTATTGACTCTGAGCATGATACATTAGTATTTTTGATATTTTTACTTATCCAGTTGCAGCTATAAAATAATTCCTTGATATCCAAGAAATATCGGCAATAGTATTCGAAAAATAATAGAATAGATGTTATAATTTTCTATATCAATAAATATATGGAAAATAAAATAGTCGAAATAAAATATAGATCATACTACGGAAAGAAATATATCCTAACGAAAGCAGAAACAAAATTTTATGAAGTATTAAAAGGAGTTATTGGAGAAAAGAACATTATTTTCTGTAAAGTTCGAATGGAAGACTTGGTTGGCGCTAAAGACAATAAATATAAGGAAGCAAATAGAAATCGAATAAAAAGTAGGCACGCTGATTTTGCAATTTTCAATAAAGGAACCATGACCATCAGACTAGTAGTAGAATTAGATGATGGCAGTCATAATAATGCCAAATCCTTAGAAATAGATAAATTTAAAAACGAAGTTTATGGTAGCGCGGGCATAAAAATAGCTCGTGTGATCCAGAAGCCATATTATGATTCAAGGGTGCTGGCAGAACAAATAAAAGAAGCATACAACACCGAATACAAAATCATATACCAAGAAAGAGATATTGATCTATTTGATTTGATAATAAACAAGATTATAGCTTTGATAAAAGCCCTTTTTAAATAGAGAAATTTCAATAAATAATAAAAGTAATAAAAAAATGACCGCACATGCTCATTTTTTTAAATAGAGTTCAGATTCGAACTAATAATCTCTCTTATTTAAGCCTGTTTTTACTCATTTGACTCCAACAAAAAAACATGACGTAAGTCATGTTTTTTTGTTTTTGGCTTGTCTTACGAGAAGTATCTCGGTCAACAGCACAAAAAATGTGTTGGCTCCGCGTCGTGGGTGAAGTTAGAAATAATACAAGCCTTCCTTGCCAAGAACTAGGATGCCAGCCCCAGCCATGTGTATTTCTTTCAAACCAAATGTTTTTTATATATACTTCACGTCCATAAAAAAAATAGCACGAAAAGTGCAATAATTGCTGGTAAATAAGCCCCATGATATATAGGTGTTTATTATCTATTGACATTATTGATAAAATATGATATTATTAAACTAGACAAAAAATTGCAAACAAACTATATCATGGGCCGCGGAGGGCTCCTATCATGAGTACTACTGAAAAAACTATGAGATGCCTGGGAATCATGTCGTTCGTAATTTTAATCTTATGTTGTTGCTTTATTATTTACGGAGAATATGGATATCTTTCTCCGCACGATAATTCAATAATAATAAAATTATTTCTGTTCATTTTAAAAAACCCCATCGTCGTAATTACATTATGGCTGCTTGCCATTAGAGGCACGTCCTTCATTATTTTCGACGAAGAATAGTACAATATGTTTCCTTAAATAACCTCGCAACAACTGTCCGCGGGGTTTTCTTTTAATTTCAATAATTAATAATTATAACGGCTAAAACAGACAAGGGGCAAATAAAAAGCGAGGCTTTAACCTCGCTTAATCTACGTTGGCTCCCTTTCGTGGACGAATTCAGAACTCAAAACTGGATAAATATTAAGAAAGAAATAGAAGAACTAACTAGTTTTTAGAAATATAAAACCGCGATCATCAGATGACTGCGGTTATATTTTAAATTAGGTTCAAATTTTTTTTGATTAAACCAATTTTCTTTTTCGCTATTTACTAGCAAATTTGTTTTCGCAATTTGCGAGGTAAATAATACCCAACCAAATAACCAATCGCGAGTAAAATTGCCAGGCTGATAAAAAAAGTGGCTGAACCCATTTTTATTTCAACATTTGTTATTTCTCCAATAAGCATAAGTGATACCATCGCAAACGCGGGCGAAGTTACAATTCCTGAGTTACGTTTATCAGTCTTCGCTAATTTGTTTCTTCTTTCTTCTAAATTCATGGCGTTATTTTTTAATGTTCGACAATGCTACTTTAACTAACAAAAAAAGCATACCATAAGTATACTTTTTTGTCAATATTGCTCGCTTGGAGAGACGGCTTCCGAACTTCACTGGCTAATTATGGAGAAAATTTGGATACTGATTTATTGTAACCGTTGCCCTACTGATTGACAAATATGTTATATTGTGATACCATAGTCTCAAGGTTATTCTGCTTCCCTAATTAGTAGATATAGGGTGAATAAAGACACTCCCTGAATGCCAAACGGAAAAAAATAATTTCGGTTTCGCCCGTAGCGATAAAATCCTTTAACAAATGAATAGTATTAATAAAATCGGTGTCATGGCTCTTACCAAAATTTTTGCAAAGAAGCCTTACGTTTCTAACGAGAAAACTTATGTTTCAGAGATTATCTTCTCTAAACAAGAAATTAACTCCACTGTTCTCTCTAGAGAAGATTGTAATAAATCATACAAGATTTGGTCAGTTGAGCTAGGTATAATTGATATCCCGCTTAAAGCAAATCAAGGTGTTTATAATGCTACTTTAAAAATTTTAAAAAAACTGCAAAAAGATACTGTTCCATCGCACCTTATTATTAGTAAAACGGTAAAAGAAAGTGATCAAGTTGTTACAACATATACTATCTACCGTTTAACAGAAGAACAAGAACTGACTATGTATTTTCAAGATTTAATGCCCTCAATCGACAAAAGAGAAAAAGGACTACAAATGAAGGCAGAAAAAGAACGTGAACAATACTTAGCTTATTGTAAAGAGTTTGAAAAATCTTTAAACGGTTAATATTCAAACTAAAAAGATAATTGACCAGAGGTATGACACTTCTGGTCTTTTTATTTATATATTTTAAAATATTTTTTTGTAAAGAACAGAGCGATGGATTCGAACTTATTTAAGCCAATAAAACCAGGCAGTTTGCTAAGATTATAAAAATATAGTGTTATTTTCGAACTGATTTTATATAATAAAAACGGGCATTTCTGCTCATTTTTATATTGATGCGCCGCGAGCTGAAGCTTATTAGAACCTGTTTAATGAGTTAAATATTTTTAATTAACTTGAAGATACTTAAAAATGTTTTCAGCTGCTATCGCTCCCTCCGAACAAGCCGTTACAATCTGTCTAAATGAATTTGAATTAGTGGTTATGTCACCGGCTGCCCAAACACCTTCTCGACTAGTCGTCTGATTTTCTTTGGTCACTATATAATGTCCCTTATCTGTTTCTAAGGATAATTGATTAATTAAATCTAAGTCTGGCTCAGAGCCAACCTCAATGAATACACCATCAACCGCTAATTCATCGTTATTACTTAATTTAATGCCAGTTAATTTATTCTCTCCCAATAATTCTACAAGCTCGGTTTTCAAAATGACACTTATTTTTTCATTAGTTTTTATCTGATCAATCCAGGCAGTTTCGCCACGCAAAGCCTCACCTCGATAAATTTGATAAACTTTACTGGCTATTTGTGATAAATATATTGAAGCTGTATTAGCGCTATCACTACCACCAATTACCGCAACGGTTTTATCTTTATAAAACAAAGCATCACAAGTGGCACAATATGAAACACCTCTTCCAGTTAATGATTTTTCATTAGGTAAACCCAAGTGTCGATGTTTAGTTCCAGTAGCTAGTAATACTGTTTTGGCTTTAACAGTTTCACCGCTTGATAAAACAATCTCATAGATTTTATCTACCTGATTTATAGAAATAACTGATGTTAATTTTTGAGGCACTTCTAGAGCATTAACTTGGTTGACCATTTTCTGGCTTAAATCCATCCCTGAGATTTCTATCTCCGATGGAAAATTACAAATCTTATGAGACGATGTCATTAGACCACCAGGGAGATCTCCAATCAATACCTGATTAACTTTATAACGAGCCGCATAAATTGCCGCGGTCATTCCCGCCGGTCCATTGCCAATAATACAGAGATCATATTGCTCTGTTTTTTGATTATCAACTATTGTGTTTGAATCTCTTTCCGCCCCCAATGATGCTAAAATTGAAGTAAGTTCTTTTTCTTCAATATCACCAGACAAACGTGGTTCAAGTAATTTTTCGTCTTTAAAGAATAGTACAGTTGGTGAGCCACTGACGCCTAACGATACTGCCAATTCTCTATGCTGTTGACGAAATACTTTTACAAATTTGACCGAAGAATAAATCTTAGCCACATTTTCATAAATTGGTGCTAATTTTTCACAGGGTGGACACTCATCTGAATAAAAATCCACTACTAAAATTTGTGAAGTTTCTTTAAGTGACGCAAATTCAGCATCTGATTCTAGGTAAGAAATATTCATAATTAACCTCTTTTTAGATAAACTTTAATAAAGCTAGATTTTAAATCAGCTCCTTGTTTTGGTAAATCATCAAGCTTGTTATTTTTTGCTGAAGTGACCAATGTTTCTAAGCTAGCTCTAATTCCTTGAATTTCAGAATCATTAGCCATTTCTTCAACTGCCTTCAAACGGGTGTCAATTTCAGGATAAGCGCTAATTACTAAATCGGGTTTTTTACTATCAGCCGCCTCCGCAGCCACTTCCATGGCATCATGAAAATCAGACAAAGCCATACCTAACATTGAGAAGTTATTTCTTTTAAGAATCTCTTGAAATGATAAACGAATCGATTCTAGTTTATAATGCAAAGTTTTTAAATCTCCATTATAAATTTCGTCTTTAGAGTTCGCAATAAGCTGGCTAACTTTTTCTAAATCAAAATTAAATTTTAAGTCCGAGCGAATTGCTACTGGCTTATATGTATTATACTTATTTTTGAATACCGAGAATGAACTAACTAATTTTTCATAATTAGCGGTACTCTCCGCTCTGTTATCTTGCCCAGTATAGTATAAAGTTTGTTTATAATTATTATTCATTGAATTAAAATCTTCAATAAAAAATTTCTTGCTAAAAAAACTACTAGCATAAACACCGCCGACGGCGATTACTAAAAAAATAATAGCAAAAACAGCCATTACTATTCTTGATAGCTTCTTTTCATTTTTATTAGTACTAAAGCTAAATATTTTATATAGGCCGCAAAAACCAATTCCGGCCGTAACGACCATCATTAAACTTAAAACATATAAAATAATTTGTGTAACGCCGCCAAACCAAAACAATGCTAAAATAAAAAATATTTCAGCAAGCGCCACCCTTATTAATCGATCTAAAACTCCTTCATTATTTTTAAACATATAATTATTATTAATTAATTTTTACTCATTAAATTATTTTCAATAAATTTACGGAAGTCCTCAGTTTCCAATGGCTCACCAGCCTTATTCTTTAATCCGTATTTTGATGCCATTTCTTTTAACATTATAGCTTGATCGATGTCGGCTGGTAGGTTAAATTCTGTCTGAAAGGCCGTAAATGGTAAACCGCTCTCTTTAATAACAAATTCCAAGGTATTACTTCCTCTAATATTTTCAACATTAATTTGCCCCTTAACATCTTTAACGTTTGATTCTGTTTTTTGTAGCCATAAAGGAGATAATGATGCCCCTAAAATAACAACAGCAAAAAGAACAACGACCATAATACTAAATCTATTTTTAGATATTGTTTTACCAAAAATAGAAACAGTTAAACTTTTTTCTGGACAACCACTAACACAATTTAAACAACTAATACAATCAGCCGATTTGACCGAATCACTATTAGCTACATCAAGCCCAGCTGGGCAAACGTAATTACAATGATTACATGATACACAAGTTTTTTTATCTCTTTTCAATCTAAAAAAGCTAATTTTCTTAACAACTCCTAAAGTTGCTCCGAGTGGACAAAAATATCTACACCAAAAACTTTTAGTAAACAAAGAAGCGATTAGTAGAATAATTAAAATACTATAACCATAAACCTTTTCTTCCCATTCATTACCTAAATGCATTAAAGCGTTATAAGGATCGTAATTTCTAAAAACTAAATCCCCAAGTTTATAAGATAGAACTAAAATTACTAATAAAATTAAATATTTTAGATAACGACCATATTTATCAATAATAGCTGGAAGTTCTAAATCTTTTTTGATACCTAGTTTTCGACCAAGGCCCCTAATCATTTCTTGAAGAGCACCAAGCGGACAAAAATATCCGCAAAAAACCCGACCGAAGAAGATAGTAAAAATTAAAACTACAGCTAGTAGCGTAAATGAGCTAAGCAAAATTCTATTTAAGAAAGCTCCGGTAGTTAAGTATGTTAGCAGACTTTCAAAACCTCCAAATGGGCAATAAGCGTCAATTGGTGCCGCCTTTTCAATTCCTAAATTCAAATGTCTAAGAGTTAAGTATAGTACCAAAGCGATAACGACTACTTGTGATAATCTTCTTAAATAATGCCAATTTATTTTTCTACTCATAGCTTTTGAAAAATTTAGTTAATGATAAGTTATATTTTTTAAATACTTTTTTATTTATAGAATAATAGTTCTTTTGCTTTTCCTGTCTAAGCGCAATTAAATCTAGATTTTTCAAGACTTTAAGATGACTAGAAACTAAATTCTGTGATAATTCTAAATTTTCAAAAATCTCACAAACGCAACGTTCCCCGCCCTTTAAAAGACAGAGGATTCTAAGACGATTCTCTTCGCCAACAACCTTAAGTAATTTGGATAATTCACCAAACTCTAAAGACGATTTTTTATTTATACAAGTTTTATTTATCATATGTTATATCAATATATATTGATATATTAACACTTAAAAAATATTGGGTCAAACACAATAACGTTTAATTACCAGTTTTTACTACTTTTACGTCACATTAACGTCACCATTTGACCTAAATGTAATTTATCCTACTGGTTTTTAACAAAAAATAGGCTAACATTAGCCTATTTTATGCTTGCTCCCAGGGTCGGATTCGAACCGACGACCAATTGGTTAACAGCCAACTGCGCTACCGCTGCGCTACCTGGGAATATTAAATTGTCTTTGAGCAAATCAATGCTCGCTCCAAAAAAACAAAATATTTCAACGAAATATTTACTAATATAATATCAAATTAGGCTATTATGTCAACCCTATATATAGCCTTAATATTAGCCCCTAATTTGTTTTTTAATAATCTCTTAGCTTCTCGAGTCCCTTAAACTTCCTGATCTTCTCGAGCGCCTTAGACTCAATCTGACGAATACGTTCACGGGTAACTTCAAATTCCTGTCCGACTTCCTCTAAAGTATGCGCCACGCCGTCAACTAAACCAAAACGCATTTCAAGAATCTTCTGTTCACGTGGTGAAAGTTGCGCGACGATATTCTTCACATAATCACGTAGTAATTGTAAGGCCGCGGCTCGATCGGGGGTCACGTTCTTAACGTCTTCAATAAAATCTTCAAGAGTTGAATCTTCTTCATCGTCACCAATCGTTGTCTCAAGAGAAATTGTGTCTTGGGAAATCTTCATGATATAACGAACCTTCTCTAATTCCTCTCCCATCTCCGCCGCAATTTCATCGGCTAAGGGTTCACGTCCTAATTCCTGAATTAAATTACGTTGCACCTGCTGAAATTTATTAATTGTTTCAACCATATGAACGGGGATACGAATCGTTCGGGACTGATCGGCAAGTGCACGAGTAATCGCTTGGCGAATCCACCAAGTCGCGTAGGTTGAAAACTTATAGCCCTTTCGATATTCAAATTTCTCAACGGCACGAAACAATCCGATATTTCCTTCCTGAATTAAATCTAGAAGACTCATGCCTTTAGCGCCAGCAAATTTCTTGGCGATAGAAACTACTAAACGTAAATTGGCTTCAATGATTCTCTTCTCTGCTTCCTTATCGCCTTTCTCTTTTCGTTTCGCAAGCTCAACTTCTTCGTCACCTGTTAGTAATGCAACCTTGCCGATTTCTTTTAAATACATTTGAATCGAATCAGCACTTAATTTTGATAAATCGATATTCATCGCGTTCTGATGCGCGAGTGCGCGGCCAGTTAATGCCGGCTCATTCGCTTTCTTTTCCGCCATATCTAAAATGCGGCCAGAATCTTCGGCAATGCGAATTCCGTTCTTCTGCAAATCACCTAAGAAGACATCATATTCATAGACATATTCTTCAACTTCCGGGAATAAATATAAAAGCTCAGTTTCCGTAATGAAACCACGTAGTCTGCCCTTATCAATTAATCTCTGCATCGCTTCGTCTGATGGTTTAACAATGACACGCGGGACTTCTTTTTCTTTCGGCCGTGGAACAACCTTAACTAATTTCGGTCCGCTTTTAACTACTTTTTTCACGACTTTCTTCGCCGTTTTTTTAGCCGAAACCATCGGTTTTTTAACCGCTTTAACTTTCACCTTTGTTTTCGGAGTCGTCATTTTAGTTTTGGTTGTAGATTTTTTAATTTTTTTTGGCGCTTTCTTTGCCATATAAATTTTTAACCTAAATTAATTTTTTTAATCTCGTCGGTCAAATTCATGAGCTCGCCCATTAATATTTCTAAATCGGCCTGGCGCGCTTCTTTCTCGGCCAGAGCGATAAGTTTTTCTAATTTTTTAATTTTCTTTTGACAACCGTATTTTTTGAGTTCAACAATAATTTTAATAATTTCTGATTTCGCCTCATTGGCTTCAAAGCTATAAAAATCCTTCTCCCCTAGAAGGATTAATTTATCGAGAAATTTCTCGTCGAGCGCTCCCTCTTCCTCTAAGTATAATCTAAAATTAGCGTAATCCAAGGAAGCAGTCTTATTATAATAGATTATTAGGCTCTTGTAAAACCTAATTTTCTCCTCACTCGCTAAATACTCCGGTTCTAAATTGCTCAAAGTATAGCCAATAAAATCCGGGAACTTGACGAGAAGGGCTAATAATAGTTCGGCTAGTCTCTCTTCTCTTGTTCGGTATTCACTTTTCGCTTCAATCTTCTTGGCTTTTACGGGTGCCGTTTTCTGCTTTCCTTTCCAAGCATGAAATTCTTCGCGGGTATCGCCTTCCGAAAATCCTAATTCTTCGCTAATCGTTTTAAGCCAATAGCCTTGTTCCGTTTGATTACTAACGAGATCAATCATGATGAACATGAGATCGCGCACTTTCGTTTTATTATCTAATTTTTCTAAATCTAAATCCGCGCTAATTTTTTCAAAATAATATTCGAGCATCGGTTTCGCGTTTTCAATTGCACGCCTAAAATCATCCGGATTATTTCTTAAACAATCGTCTGGATCCTTGCCGTTTGGTAGCGTTATTATTTTTAAATTAAGGTCCTGGGCTAAGACTTCTCTAATTCCCCTGTCAGCCGCCATCTGCCCGGCGCTATCCATATCAAAGGCTAAAGCGACGTTAGTCGTAAACCTTTTTATAAGCGCGACTTGTTCTGTTGTAAGAGCGGTGCCCGAAGAAGCAACGACGTTATTAAAGCCGTGCTGATGGCAAGAAATGGCGTCCATTTGGCCTTCAACGACAATAGCTAAGTCTTCCTTCCTGATCGCATTTTTCGCCTTATTTAAGGCAAATAGGACCCTACTTTTATCATATACTCCAGTCTGCGGACTATTGATGTATTTGCCAAGCTTTTCTGTCTTTTCCTTCGCGGGATTAATACGCGCGGTAAAAGCAATTAAATTATTATTCACATCCCAAATCGGAAACATGATGCGGTCACGAAAACGGTCATAATAACCCCGTCCACCTTCTTTTTTTATCACGAGTCCAGCGGCCAGTATTTCTTCGTCCGTATATTTCTTACCGGTAAGCGGTCGGGCTTTCAAAAAATCATATAAATTGCTCCAGGTATCCGGGCTATAACCTAAATGCCATTCCTGAATTGTTTCTTCTTTTAAGTCGCGTGCAGATAAATATTCTTTCGCTTTTATTCCGGTCGGATTATTGAGCAAATGTGCATAGTATTTTCCCGCAAGTTCTAAAACATCAAGAATACGATTACGCGCTGAATAATTTTCCGGATTTTCATATTTTAAAACTACGCCCGCTTTCGGTGCGAGTAGTCGTAGGGTCTCCATGAATCCTAAGCTTTCTTTCTCCATTACAAATGCAAAAACATCACCGCCCCGGCCGCAGCCAAAACAATGCCAAATCTGTTTATCAGGAGAAATCACAAAAGACGGCGACTTTTCATTATGAAAAGGGCAAAGCGCCTGAAAATTCGCGCCGACCGCTTTAACGGGCGTATATTCGCGAATCACTTCAACGATATCTAATTTTGATTTTATTTCTTCCGACTGACCCATATGTAATTTATACTAAAAACCCCGGCATGAGTAAACTTTTTAAACGCGCCATTTCCCTTTCCACGACTTCTCCATCGTATTCCGCGTTATGGCGGTTTTGCCCGGCGTAACCAGGTCTTTTCTGATCAAGATGTAAATTAAAGGTGACGAATATTTCTCCTTTACTATCTGTCTGCTCGATAAAATAAATATGGAAACGGGGATAGAAATCACCGGATAAACGACGCGCAAAACTCTCCTGACCGTCTTCACGCTCAGGGATAAATGTATAGCCAGCGCTTCTAAGCCATATCGCGGGCGCCTGACTCAATAATTTTTTGTTCGTGACGAGTTTCATTTTTTCCAATTTTAAAAACAATTGATTTATAAATAATAAAGTTATAGGCGCCTATTGCGACATTAACGATAATCTGAGCGAGAATATACCAAACCTGATAACGATTAACGAGCATATGCATGAAATAGCCGTTCAAATTCAAACCGATAAGAGCATTAAGGATATAGAGAACAAATTGACTAACCGCCTTATCGTGACTAAAATTGCGAAAGGTCCAAAATTTCTGGAGTGTGAAGCTGACAAAGAATGAAAGAACAAAAGCTAAACTGGTCGAAGGAACAATCGACCAATGGAAAACTCCGTGGAATAAAAATAAAAATAATAAATCAGTAGCGGCCGCAAAACTTCCGGCAATAAAAAACTTAACGGCTGATTTACGCTTATTACAAACACAATAAGTATGGGGAAAATGGAGACAAAAATAATTACGGAACCAAAAATATAAACGATTTATCTGGGGCATAAAAAAATTAAAGACTTAAGGGCGCCAATCATAATTACTAAAAACCCAATTCACTAAACTTTTACTTTCTTTAAAACGTTCGTTCTTCCCACTACTATTTAAGACTACGGAAATTATTTCGCGACCGCTCTCATCCTTAAAACGTCCAACGAAACAATAACCCGCCTTATCTGTATAGCCGGTTTTCCCCCCCATAACCTGGAAAGAATTTTTCTCGGAATCAAATAATAAATAATCAGTTGACTCTACTTTTTTAACGCGGCCGTCGATTGTTTCAAATTCATATTCCTTACTCTCAGTTGCCTGTCTAATTTCGTTTTTAGCTAAAGCTGCTTTAGCGAGTAGAGCGACTTCACGCGCGGTAGAAATATTCTGGTCACTTAAACCAACCGGATCAATAAAACTAGTTTGCTTAAGTCCAAGTTTAAGCGCCTTCTCGTTCATCTTCTTAATAAATTCCGCTTCGCTTAAATCGGTTGCATGCACAAGAGCGAGAGTTGCACCGTTATCGGACGCGATTAAACTGGTTTTAAGTAAATCACTAATACGAACTTCTTCACCCGGAAATAAATTTAAATGTCCGCCTTCAACTTGGTCAGCCTCAGCGATCGTATAAGTCGTATCCCAGCCCGGATTATTTTCAATAAATACTAAAGCGGTCATGAGCTTTGTGATGCTCGCAATCGGCTGAGTTACGTCGGCATTTTTCGTGTAAAAAAACACCCGATCATTAAGAGAAAGAACCGCTCCCTTATCCGCATCAACAATAAATTCAAGCGCTGCCGGATTTAATTTAATAATTTTTAAATCATTATTAACAATAGCGCTACCGTTAGAGCGCAATAAAATGACCGTCAAAAATATATTTAAAATCCATTGCCACATGTAATTACCCAATTAAATTTGTTCCGTTTCTAAAACTGTTTCAATCACCGTATTAACGGCTTCGTCGGTCCCAAGCTTCTTGTATTCTGGTAGATCGCCGACGCTATTTAAACCCAAGAAACGAACAAAATCATGGGTGACAGTATAAAAATTTTCGTCCCGTGTCTTATCGTATTTTTCTTCAATTAATCCTCTTAATAGTAAATTTCGGATGATCAAACTGCAATTAACGCCACGAATTTTTTCAAGCTCAAGTTTTCCGATCGGTCCGCGATAAGCGATAATAGTCAGCGCTTCTAAACTTGGCTGTGATAATTCCCCGCTTGTTTCATCCTTCAAAAATTCCTGAACAAGCGCAGCGTTAGTTGGCGCCGTTGTTAATTGATATTGATTATTATTCTTGATTAAACTAAGTCCGCGCTCTTCACTCTGATAATTTTCTTCAAGCGATAAAAGCGCCTCTTCAACATCTTTAAGTTTCGTACTAGTTAAAGTAGCAAGCTCTTTAATAGCGAGAGGCTTAATCGCGACAAATAATAATGATTCAATTTGTGACTTTAATGACATATTTTAAATTTGATTACGAGTGATATGAATTTCGCTAAAAAGTTCTTCTTGATCAAAGACTAATTCTTTTTGCTTCGCAAGCTCAAGCACGGCCAAGAAACTAACAATAACTTCGGTCTTATTCTGCGCGCTCGCTAGTAACTTAGAAAAATTTATTCGAATTTTATCAAATAGCATTTTCTTAATTAAAGCAATTTTATCTTCAATATTAATCTTTGGTTCTAAATGCGCTTCCGGTAATTTCTCTTCAACTTGTTTTTCAAGCGCGGCTAATAATTTAAGAAATACTTCGCGCAGAATTTCCGGCGTAACTTTAGTTGGCGCCGCAAAGACTGGTAGATTAAACTGGTGACGACGATTTTTTATAAGTGGTGGTAGAAATTGGAAACGCTTGCCGGCGATAATATCTTTTATTTTCTGACTCGCCGTCACGAACTCCTTATACATCCTTAATTGCTTTTCTAAATCATCAACTTCTTGAGCGTCTTCGGAAGTATATAGATATGGTAAAAGGGCTTTTGATTTAATAAATAATAATTTCGCCGCGACCACTAAAAAGTCCGCCATTTCATCGGGATTAATATCGGCGTTAGCCCGAATATAACTGACATACTCATCAGCGATTTTCGCTAAATTAACCTCCGTTATATCCATTTCTTCTGACTCAATCAGCGAAAGCAGAAGTCCGAGAGGCCCAGAAAATTTATTACTCGTAAATTCAATCATAATTAATTTACTCCAGGATTAATAACTGGCTCGGATTTAACGTTTGACCATAAACTCCCTGGCAAACATTGATAACCGGCGCCATGGCTCTTGTCACCCGGATAAGTTGGGTAAGAAACTGCGACTGGCATCCGGTCATTATTTGTTTGTGCGCTATCTAAACGGAAAGTGGCGCAGAACTGAAAATCTTTTTCACTAAATTTTTGATAAATAATCGGTTGTTTTGTATCCGGATCAGTCAAAGTATTCAGATCAAGATAAATATTTTTATCTGCCTTTAGCTCATCAATACTTTCCGGTAATCTTTTATTCTTTTCGTAATAAGTATTTACCGAACTCTCGAGTCCAGAAATATTATTAATCACAATTTGATCAAGGCGACGAGCGCGCGCTGTTTTTGGAGATTCAACAAAGAAGAAAGCGGCGATAAAAGCGATAATCACGAGCGCCAAAGAGATATAGAAAAATAATCGAACAACAATATCCTTGCGCACTAAGTCCTCACGTTTAATATCGTAGAAATAGAAACTGAATACTCCAGCAGCTAAAACAAATATTGTAATTGCCTTGAGAACAAAGCGACTAGTAAGTTCACCTGATAATAAACTATTTATCATGCCGATAAATACTCCCAAAATTATTAGTGATGATACTAAAATAATTAAATAAGTTAACCAGCGGCGAACACCGGAATCTTTTTCTAATTCCTGTTTGCGTAGACCCTTGAAAATTAAGCTGGAGATAATATAGAAAATCGGCGTCGCAATTATCAAAGCAGAAATCGCGAACTTAAGTTGGCCGTCGTAATTACTAATATAAGAGTTTAAAGCATCCGGAACAGTCTTATCGATTATGCTATAAGCAATCATTCCGACCGAAACCGTCGTAAAAATTAAAGCGACGAGCGACAAGAGATAATAAAACGCATACTTCGCATTATGATTATTGGTCATATGATTTTACATTAATGAATTAAAATTCTGCATTCTTTGGCGTTCGTGGGAAAGGAATAACATCACGGATATTGGCCATACCGGATAAATACATGATTAAGCGTTCGAATCCTAATCCGAAACCAGCATGCTTAACTGAACCAAATTTACGTAAATCTAAATACCAAGCGTAATCTTCTTCCTTAAGTCCCATCTCTTCCATCCGTTTCTCAAGCTTCTCTAAACGTTCTTCACGTTGGCTGCCACCAATAATTTCGCCAATTCCAGGAACGAGTAGATCCATCGCGGCAACCGTCTTACCGTCGTCGTTTAAACGCATATAAAAAGCTTTAATATCTTTCGGATAATCGGTCAAAAATACTGGACCCTTAACAACTTCTTCCGCTAAATATCTTTCATGTTCAGTCTGCAAATCAATTCCCCATTCAACCGGGAAATCAAATTTCTTGCCTGAGTTCTTAAGAATTTCAATTGCTTCAGTATAGCTTAGGCGACCGAATTTTGAATTTAAAATATTATTTAAGCGCTCGCTGATTCCTTCATCAATAAATTTATTAAAGAATTCCATTTCCTCCGGCAATTCTTTAAGAACGTAAGCAATTAAATATTTTAACATTTTCTCCGCTAAGTCCATGTCCGCATTTAAATCAGCAAAAGCCATTTCCGGTTCCATCATCCAGAATTCAGAAGCATGACGAGTCGTATTTGAATTCTCGGCACGGAAAGTCGGTCCAAAAGTATAAACCTTATCGAGACCCATAACTAAAGCTTCAGCATTAAGTTGACCGCTGACTGTAAGCCCCGCCTTCTTGCCAAAAAAATCATCGCTATAATCAATCTCGCCCTTAGCGTCGAGCTTGGTCTTTTTTAAATCAAGAGTAGTAACTTGAAACATTTCGCCGGCGCCTTCCGCATCGCTCGTGGAAATAATTGGTGTATGAATATAATTAAATCCTTCTTCTTGAAAAAATTTATGAATCGCGAAACTTAGAGTTGAGCGCAAACGAAAGACCGCAGAAAAAGTATTACTACGACCGCGCAAATGCGCAATCGTGCGTAAGAATTCAAAACTATGTTTTTTCTTTTGGAGGGGATAATTTTCGGGAGCTAAACTGAGAATTGTAATTTTAGTCGCCTTAAGTTCAAAAGCCTGACCGGCCGCTGGAGATTCAACGAGCTCGCCCTCAATTTCAAGTGATGAACCAACGCTAACTTTTTCTACTTCAGAAAAATTATTTAGACTTGATTCAAAAACTATTTGTATTCCTTTAAAGAAGGAGCCGTCATTTAACTCAATAAAACCGAAGTCTTTTGAGCTGCGCGAAGTTCTAACCCAACCAGAAACTTGAATATTTTTGCCTAAATATTCTTTCGTCTCGCGATATAATGATTTGATTAAAATTTTAGACATATAAATTATATTAGGGATTTAAACGCTTAACATCTCTCGGCAAGAAGCAAGCTTCTTTAATACTCCCGAGCCCTAAGAGCTTCATGACAATTCTTCCCGGCCCCATGCCGATACCGCCATGATTTGGACAACCGTAGCGGAAGAAATTAATATAATCTTTTAATTCTTCTAGATTCATTCCCTTTTCAATTGCTTGTTTTTCTAAAATATCAACCCGATGTTCACGCTGTGAACCGGTAGTAATTTCTAAACCGCGATATAGCAAATCGAAACTCTTTGTTAATTTATTATTATCTTCGTGACGCATATGATAAAAAGGACGCGCTTCAATCGGATAATCAGTTACGAAAACAAAATCATGATTTCTTTCTGCTCTAATTATTAGACCTAATTCTTTTTCTTCTTCCGTTGAAAAATCCCAATCCTTTTCGCTCTTAATTCCTTTTGCCGCGAGCATTTGTTTCGCTTCGGCAAGCGTAATTCTTGGGAAAGGTTGAGTCGGTACTTCAATATCAAGTCCTAAATCATCTTTAATTTTTTGAAAACCAGCGACGAGTAAATTTTCTTCGTTATCCATTAAATCGGCGTGCGAATCAATAAATGAAATTTCAAAGTCCCAGCCAGTAAACTCGGTTACGTGGCGAGTAGTGAAGGATAATTCCGCGCGAAAAACCGGACCATAGCAAAATACTTTTTCAAAACCAGCGGCCATCGCCATCTGTTTATAAAATTGGGGAGATTGGGAAAGATATGCTTTACGGTCAAAATATTTAACTTCAAAAACCTCTGAGCCAGTTTCAGACGATGTGCTCATGAGGCATGGCGTATTGATTTGGATGAAATTATTTTTGGTAAAATATTCCCGAAAACCTTCTTCAAGTTTAGACCAAACTTTAAAAATCATTTGATTCTCTTCGCGGCGTAAATCAAGCCAGCGCCAATCAAGACGATTATCTAAATTCGCTTCATTATCCGCTTTATCTAAAACCGGAATCGGCAGTTCTTCTTCAGCTAGCGAAATTAATTTAAGTCCGGTAGCGGCTAATTCAAAATCAGGGATTGGATTCGAATCATTCTTCTTCATCGGTTTCGCTTGCAATGTTCCCGTAACCTGAATAACACTTTCAAGATTTAATTTTTCGGCTAATTCAAAATCATTATTATCGCCTTCCTTATTGGCAACAAAAACAAGCTGCATAAGACCGGAGATATCCGAGAGATCGATAAAAACTAATCCTTTATGGAGGCGTAAATTTCGCACCCAACCGGAAACAGTCACTTCTCCCTGGCCTTGTTTTTTAGCATCGGCAATTAAAATTCTTGGCATATAACTAAATTAGCTCCGCACTCTTAATGAGCCGGATTTATTAAAAATTCGCTTATTTAACTACTTTAATTTTACTTCATTCTCCTCTTTTTAGCAAGAAAAAAAGGGCCCTTTTTATGACCTTTTTTTACAATAATTATCATTTTTTATTAGGAATGAAAATTTAAAAAATTTATGGTTAAAATTGACAATTCTTTGATAACCTTCTTATCTAATTTTAATTTTTTTGCCGCATCAAGTTTATTATCCATGATAAAGCGCGTTAGTTTAATACAATTATCAGATATTGTCAATATTTCAGCTGGATTTAGACCCTGACTTAGGCGCTCCTTCTCCATACATGGACCACAAACTAGGCCACCGTTACGTAAATTAAAATAATTTGTCCCTGGTTTAATCGCTTCGCGGCAATTCAAACATTCATACATTTCCGGTTTATAGCCGAGCTCAGTCAGTAATTTAAGGGCAAAAAATGTAAAATAGAGTTCCCCGTTCTCTTTCGTAAACTGCTCATCCTCGTAATTATCAAGAACTTCTAACCAGCGACTTAATAAGAGAAAGAGGCGTTCATCCGGCGCCGCATCTTTAACGAGCCGACTAAACCATCTTATCGTCTGCCCGGCATAATATAATTTATTTAAACTATCCTTAATGCCGAGGTATGCATTTTTTGCTAGCGCACTCCCAACATAATCAAATCCCCTTCCTTTTATAATTAAAATATCGGCCAGACAAATCGGCTCAAGATGCCCGGCTAGTTTTGATTTAATTTTTTTAGTGCCCCGAGCCACGAGCGCAAGTTTACCAAAATCACGCGTATAGACCGTAACTAAAGAATCGCTCTCGCGGTAATCGGAGCGATTTAAAATTATAGCTTGGCTGTGGCGGGTTTCTTCCATTTAATTACTATCCAAATAATCTTGTAAAATTATCGTCGCGGCGATCTCGTCACGCTCTGCCTTATCCTTCTTCTCGCCGCTTAAAGCGTCAGCCGCTAAACTACTGAGGCGTTCATCTAAAAACTCAAGCTTTTTGCCGCTTTTTTGCTCTAATTGGGCGACAAAATTAAGCCAGAGAGGGTTATTGGCCGCTTCTCCGCTCATCTTTTTTGGGCTGCCAATTACAACGACGTCGATCTCTTCTTCCTTAATCGTCTCTAATAACTCATTAAGACTAGCCACTGTTTTTAATGGCAAGGCTAAACAAGTTTCCTCATCGGCTATCGCCAAGCCGATTCGCTTCTCACCCCAATCGATGCCTAAATATTTTTTTGACTCCATATAATTATTATAATTAATAAATAATTATTTGGTTAAAATATCACAACCTTTAACCGTAACTGCTACCGTATGTTCAAAATGAGCGCTTAAAGAATTATCAGCGCTAATTATTGTATAACCATTTCGCGCGACCTTAACACGCCAATCACCAATATTTATCATCGGTTCAATTGCGATAACCATCCCTTCTTCAAGAACGAGATTTTCCGGAGAGTCTTCGTTGATTTCAAAATTAAATACATCCGGTCCTTCATGTGCAAAATAGCCAACGCCATGACCAACTAAATCGCGAACAACGCCATAACCATTACTTTCAGCGAGTCCTTGAATCGCCCGCGCCAAATCATTAATCGTATTGCCCGGTTTAACTAATTTAAGAGCCCGATTCAAGCATTCTTGAGTTATCTTGAGTAATTTTTTCGCATCCTTGCTTATTGCGCCAGCACCAACCGTGGCGCACATATCCGTATAAAATCCACCGCCTTTTGAATGTTTATTAAGCGGTGCCTTAAATTTCGCCCTCAGTTCTGGCGTAACTGGCCATTCCATCCCAATATCAATATCAACGACGTCCCCAGCTTTAATTAAGCGTGATGGTAGCGCAACTCCGTGGACGACTTCGCTATTAATCGAAATACAAAGTGTTGATGGAAAAAAAATGCCTCCGCCCATCGGATAATTCTTGAAAGCCGGACGACCGCCAATTTCGCGAATCATCCTATCGGCTATCTCCTCAAGAAATCCGGTCTGAACTCCCGGCTTAACTTCTTTTGTCACGCGCGCCAAAATCGAGGCCAATCTTTTGCCGCCTTCTTTAATAATCCGAATTTCTTCTTTTGTTTTTATATAAACCATAATTATACTGCTGATTTTTTCCGGGCCTTATCAGAACGAACGGACAAGAATAAGAAAATACCTAATAAAACGAACATATTTAGGGGCGCCATCCAAAACGGGAACTCATGCCCGAAACTTTCAAGAACCATAATTGCGCCGAGAACACCAATCGCATACATCGCGCCATTCTTCAAAAACTCATATTTAGAAATCAAATCGATTCCCCGAATCGTAAATTCACGAACAATAAACGCACCCAAACCATTACCTAAAATAATTAAAGGGACGGAAACCGTAAAGGCAAAAGCACCGATAACACCGTCGATCGAAAATGAGGCGTCTAAAACTTCAAGGTATAAAATTTTACTCCAAGCGCCCATCGCTGGATCCATTAATTTCTTCTCCTGTGTTTCGGCATTCTTCTTAAAACCATCAGTAATAAAGAAAGCGGAAACGCCAATCGTTGCGGCCAACGCAAGAGTTGGATTTTGCTGCAAAGAAAAATAAACAACGGCGGTCGTAATAATTGAAGCAAAAGCGTAGAACCAAGCTCCTTGGCGATGAATAAAGCCTTCAACTAAAAAAGCATATTTTTTCTCTTCCAAAAATAACCAAGATAAAAATACTAAAAACAGATAAATACCGCCCCCAAGTAATAATAATGGCTTCGAATGTTCAATGTACGCCTTAATTTCCGGCGAATTCGAGAAAGTCGCCGTTACCACTTGCCAAACACCTAGGCTCGGATTAGCAATCCAAACAATTACAAATGGTAGTAAACCGCGAACAACGAAAACTGCAAAAAGTAGCCCCCAGAATAAAAAAATCTTCCGATATTTATCCGGCATTGTTTTTAAAATATGCGCATTAACGACCGCATTATCAACGCTCGAAATAATTTCAAATAAACAAAGCCCAAGAATGATCGTAATGAAAGAAAAAACCATAAATATTAATCTAATTAAAACTTATATGCTCATGATGCTCCGTTAGCGTCGCTCCTTTCTCTCCTGGTCGCGAGCTGGCTGGCTCTTGCTTGATTGGTGCTGGCGGTAGCGGCTTGCCCATTGGGCCCGATACTCCCGAGGCTTCATTCAAACGATTCTGCAAAGCGCTAACCCGATTCTCTTTTACTTTATCTTCATTAAACTCTGAATCGGCGCGGTTAATTCTTAACTGCAAAGGAACTTTGACTGGTCGATCTTTCGCGTCTGATTTTGCGCCATTATCATTAGCCTTTAAAGCTCTATCGAGTACTTCGCGACGTGAAATTTTTTCCTCAACTGCTTTTGGAGTCGCCTCTAACTGCTTAAAAATACGCCCTACGTCGCGTTTAGCCTTATAATCTAGCTTCTCATCTCTTTGCAAGTGACGCATCGCCTCGGCGCTCTTAAAACGCCCACCTTGAATGGCGGATAAATTCTTTTCCACAACCCGACGAATCGGATCGCGAAAATTCTTCAATGCGCCGGATTGAGTCGAAGCATTTAGATTAGACGTAAATTTACCAAGCGTAAATCCACGCCCACCGACTAAATTATTTAAACCCATAGAGAATAATTATTTCTTAAAGCTTTCCAAGAGTTCTTTAATTTGGTCTAAATCATTAAAGGTTAAGCCAAGCTTAATTCTATTTTGATAAAGATGATAGAGGTCATGGCGGATAGTAAGGCTCGATGGGTCAGCGTGCTCTCTGATTTTCTTCTTATATTTATCAATTAAATCCATGATTAATTTTCTGTTTTCAGCGTCCAAATTCTTATAACGCGGGTTAGTCCGCATTAATTTATCAAAACGCTGATCGAGACGATAATCAGTTGTTTCACTGAGATTATCCGTTATACTATTTAGGTCCATATATTTTAAATTATTTACCAGCTAATTTAGCCTCATTCTCTTGATATAATTTAAGCAACTGAGGCAATGTACTTAACTTTTTATCGGCTATCTCTAGCAATTCTGGTTCATTATTAAAATGCTTAATAAATTCAAGATTATAATTGTCACCAATCAACTTCAAAGTACCGAAACTATGAGCGGCTTTTTCCTGAGAGGATATATCTTCAAATTTGAAACTGCCAAGCGGATTACCGCCACTATCACGAAGTAAAATTGGCGTACCGCCTGAACCGTCCTCACCCTTATATTTCGCGTATTTAGCGTCAAACCACTCCTCAGCTTCTTTAGGAATCATACCTAATTTCTGAAATTCTTCCCAAGCTGCTTTTTGAGAAAAATAATGGTTTTCATCACGAATTATATTTTTCTCTGCTTCTGACAAAGTTATTTTTTCGCTTTTGCCATTACCAATAGCGGATTTTTCTTCTTCAGCTTCATTCTTTGTTTTTTCGACTTCCGTGCTTATGACTACTTTTTCAACTTCAGCATTTGGCACAATTTGTTCTTCAAAAGACATATTTTAAATATTCATGATTTATGACCTAAATATATCATAAATCAACTTAAAACTAAAGACTCAGCCTGAGAGCTGAGTCTTTATAATATCATTGGTTTTTAGTTTAGAGTCCGTCGTATTCACGCATGGTAAGTTGGGATTCAATCTGCTTAACAGTTTCAATAACCACTGAAACGACAATTAAGAGACTAGTACCACCAACTGAGAAAGCCTGAACACCGGTGAAATAGCGCATGATTAAAGGTAAAATAGCGATAATACCAAGGAATAAGGCGCCGACCAGAATAATCTTATGAGTAGTGTTTGATAAATAATCGCTTGTAGTTTTCCCCGGTCGAATGCCAGGAATAAAACCGCCTTGCTTCTGCAGGTTCTCGGCAATTTGCGCCGGGTGAAATATAACTTCGGTATAAAAATAAGTAAAAGCAAAGACTAAAACGAAATAGGTGATACCGTAGAATAATTGATTGTTAAATAATTGGATTGTAAACGCAGCCGCATTTGAAACCCAGGCGCTCTTCGCATGGATTAAAAATTGCGCGATCATTGATGGAAATAGAACAATAGAAATAGCAAAAATAATCGGGATAACGCCAGCCATATTTACACGTAATGGTAAATGAGTGCTCGTGCCGCCGAATGTTCGATTCCCTCTAATCTGACGGGCGTATTGAACCGGAATATTACGTTGGCCTTCGTTAATAACAACTACACCGACAACTGTAATTATCGCAATGGCCACAAAGCCAAGCAACATAAACAATTGCGTTTGATCAAAAGTTACAAATATCTGTCCGATTCTTTTTGGTAAATCAGCAACGATACCAGCAAAAATTAATAAGGAAATACCATTACCAACTTTCTTTTCAGAAATAAGTTCACCGAGCCACATCAGAAAAATAGTACCGGCCGAAATAGTAATGATAATAACAGCAAAATCAAAAGGAGCAATTTCACCCAAAATTCCAGCTGACCCACGGCGAAGCAAAGTAATCATGCCATAAGCTTGCATCGCGGCGAGCGGAACAGTGAGCCATCTTGTCCACATATTAATCTTCTGGCGACCAGATTCTTCCTTTTGCATTTCTTCAACTGAAGGCACAATCATGCCTAAAAGCTGAAAAATAATAGAAGAAGTAATATAAGGAGCTACACCCATCATCACGATTGAGAATGTTTCCATGCCTCCACCGGAGAATAAATTCATCAGTCCTAAAATCTGGTTAGAAGCAAATAAATTCTTGAGAGCAACCGCATTAACACCGGGAACTGGGATATGAGCGGCGAGGCGGAATATAACTAACATCCCCAAAACAAAGAGGATGTTATTTCTTAAATCTTTAGCTTTCCAAATTTGTTCTAATTTACTGAACATATTTTTCTAGTTTTATTTAATTTGGCCTTTGACTGGTTCGCTGGTGCCAACTTTTTCAAAAGTGACCTTAACAGTTAATTTCTCTTTGCCTAATATTTTAACTGGCATCTCAGCAGAGTTGATTAATTTCTTTTCAAATAAAGAAGTTGGGTTAACGACCTCACCATCCTTGAAATTCTTATTAACAGCCTTAACACTGACAACCTGATTTTTCGGTTTATGAGATTTAAAACCACGGACTTTAGGAATAGCAAGCAATTGCTTCTTCATGCCCAAACGCTTTAAACCGCTGACGCCGGAACGAGATTTTTGTCCCTTCAAACCGCGGGTACTATAAGTACCATGGCCGGAGGCGTTACCGCGACCAACTCGTTTAATTTTTTTGGACGAGCCCTTTGCTTTTTTAATTGTATTTAGTGATAACATATTACTTCAATTAAAATGATTATTTTTTCTCTTCATTAGTCTCGTCTTTCTTGTTCTCAGCTTTTACTTCTGGGCGACGTAATTGGCGTAAGGCTTCAATCGTACAACGCGCATTATTGATTTTATTCTTTGAGCCTAATGCCTTACTAGTTACATTCTTAACGCCAGCTAGTTCTAAAATAATACGAGCGACACCACCTGAAATAACACCACGTCCTTTTTTTGCCGGTTTAAACATTAATCTGGCTGCTCCCATTTTCAAATTTATTTCATGAGGAATAGTTTCATTAACCATTGGAACGTTTACCATGGTTTTCTTAGCGCGATTAACCGCTTTATTCACAGCCATAGTAACATCAGCTCCTTTGCCAAGACCGACGCCGACATTTCCCTTCTTATCGCCGATGGCAACACAAGCGCGGAAATTCATTCTTTTACCACCCGCCATAACACGAGTTACGCGAGCAACTTCAAGAATGCGTTGTTCCATATCGTCCTTCGGTCTGTCGTCGCGACGATCGCCACGTTTTGGACCACGATATCCACCGCCGCCAGCACCGCCTGCGCCTTGGTTTCGTTTTTGACCGCCGTAAATATCAGTGGCAACTGTTGCCGCTGCACCAGCCGAAACTGCCTTGGCTTTATCTTCGCTTGTAGTTTTTTTAATTTCAGACATATTTATAATATTTAAAATTGCAGACCACCTTCACGCGCTCCTTCCGCTACCGCTTTTACGCGACCGTGATATTTATAAGAGCTGCGATCAAAAACAACTTTGGTAATTTTAAGTGCTTGTCCTTTTTTCGCGATAAGCAAACCTAATTCTTTACCTAAATCAATTTTTGCGGCTTTAGTTTTAAGTTCAAGCGTCGATGCACTCGCAAGAGTTTTTCCGCCAAGATCATCGATAAGCTGTAAGAACATTCCACGGTTTGAGCGAAAAACGCTTAAACGTGGAATAGCAACAGTTCCGGAGATCGTTGAACGAACGCGCGCATGGCGACGAATGTTTTTCTGAGATTTGGCCTTATTTTTGTCCATATAATTAAATCTTTTTTGACTAAGCAATTATTTACCTTTAGATGCCGCTTTACCAGCTTTACGACGAATGATTTCATCGGAATATTTAATACCCTTACCTTTATAAGGTTCTGGCTTACGGATTTTTCGGATTTGAGCAGCAGTTTCGCCAACCATTTGTTTATCAACGCCGCTTAAAGTAATTGAATTACCTTCTACGATTGCGGTGATACCAACTGGTAATTTAAATTCAACCGGATGGGAAAAACCTAAACTCATATTGATTTGGCCAGGGACTACAGTCGCACGATAACCAACACCATTAATTTCTAATTTTTTCTTGAATCCTTCAGTTACACCAATTACTGAGTTACGAGATAGACTCCAAACTAAACCCCACATCGCGCTCGCATTTTTAGCGGCTCGATCATAAGGAGCGATAATGATTTCATTATTTACAACCTTAACTTCAATTATCGGATTATTCGCGATTTTTAATTCGCCTTTCGGACCCTTAAAAAGAATTTCGCGAGTATTAATCGTGACTTGAACACCGGCTGGGATTATAATTGGCAATTTTCCTAAACGTGACATATAAAATATTCTTATTGATAATTAATAAATCTCTCCCAATACTTCGCCACCGATCTTCTGCTTCCGTGCTTCTTTGTTAGTCATTAAGCCCTTGGAAGTGGACAGAATAGCCATACCATAATTATTTAAAACCGTAGGGATTTCATCCTTACCAACGTAAATTCGAAGTCCTGGGCGACTAATTCTTTTGATTGAACTAATCTGTGGCTTTCCGTTCTTACGGTATTTTAATTGAATTTTGAGCTCATCAAAAATATTATGCTTTCCGTCAAGACCACCAGGAACAATCGTGGTTTTCTTAACCCAGCCTTCAGCTTCTAAAATTTTGGCTACTTCAAGCTTTAGCTTTGACATAGGCAAAACAATCTCCGTTTTTTTAACGGCGGAAGCGTTTCTAATTCTTGTGAACATGTCTGCGATGGGATCCATCATATTTTTAGTGAATACTTAATAAAAAATTACCAGCTGGATTTAGTGATACCTGGCAGATCGCCATTATCAGCTAATTCCCGGAAACAAATACGGCACAATTTGAAATCACCGATAAAGCCATGGTTACGGCCACAACGCCAGCAACGATTTATTTTACGGGTAGAAAATTTTGGTTTTCTTTTTGCTTTAACAATTAATGCAGTTCTTGCCATAGATATTTAAATTATTTGCTGTCTTTTTTAAACGGGAAACCGAAGAGGCGGAACATTTCCAAACCTTCTTCCTTATTTTTAGCGCTGGTCGCTAAACAGATTTCCAAACCGAACATATTATCAACATCTTCGACGTGAATTTCAGGGAATGCAACGAATTCTTTAAAACCAACCGTTAAATTACCATTACGATCAACTGATTTTTCGCTGATACCGCGGAAATCGCGGACGCGAGGAAAAGTAATATTCACCAATTTTTCGACAAAGTCATACATGCGTGCACCGCGTAGAGTAACCTTAGAACCAATAGTTAAGCCTTCTCTGATTTTGAAAGCGGAAATAGATTTTTTCGCTTCAGTGAAAACTGCTTTTTGGCCGCTAATAACGGTTAAACCTTTGGCCACGCTAGCCATGAATTCTTTTTCTTTGGAATGATGACCGAAGCCAACATTAATCACAACCTTCTCGAGGCGTGGGACCAAGAATTCATTACTATAGCCAAATTTCTCAGCTAATGCCTTGGCGATTTCTTTTTTATATTTCTCTTTTAATCTCATAAATTTAAAATTACTCAATTGTTTCCTGGCATTTTTTACAAACTCTAAACTTCTTTTCTTCGCCGCCTTCAAGCTTGATTGTTTTATGACCAATCTTGGTTGGCTTGCCACATTTCGGACATACTACCGCAACATTCGACAAATTAATGAAAGCTGGGAATTCAATTCTCTGCCCCTTTTCATTCTGGCGATTAGGTCTTAAATGCTTAATTAATAAATTTAAGCCTTCAACGCTCACGCGACCTTGAGTCGGTGAAACTTGCAAAACCTTTCCGGTTTTACCCTTATCTTTACCAGCTAAAATTTGTACTTTGTCGTTCTTTTTGATATTCATATTTTTCTATGTATGTTTTGATTACAAAACCTCAGGGGCTAAAGAAGCGATTTTAACAAAACCAGCTTTTCTAACTTCGCGAGCCACCGGCCCAAAAATACGGGTTCCCTTCGGATCTTTCTTTTCAATATCGGTGATAATTACGGCAGCATTGTCGCTAAAGCGGACATAAGAACCGTCAACACGACGAATCTCTTTTTTGGTACGAACGATAACTGCTTTCACGACGTCACTTTTTTTAACAGCGGCGTGAGGAACAGCGCTTTTTACAGCTGCGACAATAATATCGCCAACGTGTCCGTAACGTTTTTTATATCCACCTAATACTCGGATGCACATAATTTCTTTTGCACCAGAATTATCAGCTACTTTTAAATAAGATTGCACTTGTATCATATATTTGTATCTCTAAACCTTTTATTGGTTAAGTGTTCGCCAGCGCTTATCGCGACTGAGCGGGCGGCATTCAATGAATATAACTTTATCGCCAACTTTATACTGATTCTTTTCATCATGTACTTTATAGCGGCGGCTAACTACGTATCTTTTTTTATATTTCGGATGAACCTTAACGCTTTCAACCTTAACAACAATAGTTTTGTCGTTTTTATCGCTAACGACGACACCGTTAAATTTTTTGATAATTGTCGCCGGCTTTACTGCTTTTGCTGTCGGCTCGTTTTTTTTAGCTGGCATATTATTCTTGTTTATTTGATAACGTTAAAATCTGGGCGATAAGATTTCTTACCACGCGAATCTCACGAATATTTTTTAACTGCTTATTAGAATCCTTAAAACGTAATTCACGTAATTTCTCACGGTTAACTACTAATAATTTATGCAGTTCTTTTTTATCTTTGGTTTGTAATTCTTTAAATTCCATATTATTATGCGCGATCTTATAAATTACTCTTTGCTAATAAATTGACATTTCACTGGCAATTTATGACCAGCTGATTCCATCGCTTTCTTGGCAGTTACCTTATCAAGTCCTTCCATTTCAAACATGATCATACCCGGTTTAACAATTGCGACGTAATAGTCAACCGCACCCTTACCTTTACCCATAGGAATTTCTCCACCATGAGCAGTAACTGGTTTGTCAGGGAAAATTCTAATCCAAATACGACCGCCTTTTTTGACATACTTTGTCATAACACGACGAGCAGATTCAATTTGGCGAGAAGATACCCAGCAAGGAGTTAAGGCCTTTAAGCCATAGCTGCCGAAACTGATATTCAAATTACGGCTGGCTTTACCGCCACGACGCCGTTTCTGATCTTTTCTCCATTTAGTTTTCTTTGGCATTAACATATAACAAACTTTATTTTATATATTTTAGTTGGCAATCACTTCGCCTTTTTGAGCTTCTTTTTCAAACACTTCACCTTTATAGATCCAAACCTTAATTCCGATTGCGCCATAAGTAGTATGAGCGGCACCGCGAGCGTAGTCGATATCAGCGCGTAATGTCTGAAGCGGAACTTTGCCGGAAACTAATTTTTCACGACGAGCAATTTCAGCACCATTTAAACGACCGGAGACAACAACTTTAACGCCCAATGCTCCAGCTCTTTCTGCTTTACCGATAGTCTGTTTCATAACTTTGCGGAAAGGCATTCTCTTTTCGATATCTAGAATCATGGATTGAACGATAATCTGTGAACTTAGATTAGGGCGATTAGCTTCCTTGATATTCAAGGCAATTTCACCCATGCGGAAATTCTTTAAAAATTGGGTATGAAGTTTTTTCTTCAATTCTTCAACGCCATTACCGCCGCGGCCGATAATCAAACCTGGTTTAGCAGTAGAAACGGTGATTTCAATTTTATTAAGACTGCGAATAATTTCTACCTTATCAATACCCGCTTCTTTAAATTCGCGAATCATGTATTTGCGAACTAAAACATCTTGGCGGACATTTTTAATATATTTCTCACCACTCTCAAACCAAACCGAGGCCCAAGTCTTGGTGATTCCCATGCGTAGAATTTTCGGATTTACTTTTTTACCCATATGTATTAATAATCAATTTAATAACAAATTATATATATTATCCTGATTTACGTCTAAACATTTTTCCGGAAAAACCTTTTCCTTCAACCTTAGCGTGTGAGTGATGACCTTCCATACGTGGGTCGATTATTTCCACACCCTTTTCGGCGGTCGCTGCACTCTTCACTTTTGATTCCTTCTTTGCCTTAGTTACCTTCGCGGTCTTAGCGCTATCAGCCACTAATTTTTCTAGTTTAACCGGATCAGCTGTTTTTAGAACCTTCTTTTCTTTCTTGCCGCTTTCTTTAATTTCAGCGAGCACTAAAGTTAGGTGGCAGCCACGTTTACGAATAGAGGTTGCACGGCCATGAGCACGTGGCATCCAACGTTTTAACATGACGCCTTCGTCGGAGCGAATTTCTTTAATATATAAATTATCTGCTTCTAAACTATAAGTATTAACACCGTTAGCAATTGCAGAACGGATTAAGCAGGCGACCGGATCAGTTGCTTTCTTATTGATGAACTTTAATTGATCAAGGGCGGCGTTAACCGGCATTGAACGAACAACATCAATAACCAAGCGAGCTTTTCGCGGTGACATTCTCAAATGTTTTAAACTGGCTTTTACTTCCATATATATACAAATTATTTTTTATCAGCAGCTTGGGACTTAGCCATTTTACCGCCGTGACTAACGAACTTACGGGTCATGGAGAATTCACCCAAACGATGGCCAACCATATTTTCAACAACATAAACTGGGATATGAGTTTTACCGTTATGGACACCCAAAGTAAAACCTACCATTTCTGGAGTGATAGTAGCCGCCCGATCCCAAACCTTTAAGACAGTTTTATCACCTGGCTTTAAGTTCTTGATCTTATTGATCAGACGTAAGTTTATGTATGGTCCTTTTTTTAGACTTCTGGACATATATCTTGTTGATTAATATTACAAATTATTTTCTCTTCGCACGACGTTTAATTATTAAGCGATCGGAGTGTCTCTTGCGTCTAGTCTTAACACCAAGAGCTGGTTTACCCCATGGAGTCTTCGGATGGCGCAAACCAATTGATTGTTTGCCTTCACCACCACCATGTGGATGATCAACCGGATTCATAGCGGTACCACGGACAGTCGGTCTGATACCAAGGTGACGACTGCGACCAGCCTTACCAAGTGAGATATGACGTTTGTCAGGGTTACTAGCTTGTCCAATAGTGCATAAACATTCCTTCTTAACCTTGCGGATTTCACCAGATGGCATTTTTAATTGAGCGAATTTACCTTCGACACCCATGACGTAAACTACGTTACCGGCACCGCGAGCAATTTTAGCGCCCTGGCCTGGCTCAAGTTCCACTGAGCTAACCGGCATACCGGCAGGAACGAATTGAACGGCAACTGCATTACCAGTCTTCAGCTCGATTAATTCCTTAGAGCTCATAACCTTGTCGCCAACTTTTAAATCAACCGGGGAAACAATATATCTTTTTTCACCATCGGCATAATGGAGTAAAGCGAGACGAGAACCACGATTCGGATCATATTCAATCGCTGCTACTGTTGCTGGAATATTATATTTATCACGTTTAAAATCTACCAAACGAATAAAGCGTTTAGCTCCGCCGCCACGATGACGCACAGTGATTTTACCCTGACTGTTACGACCACCTTGTCTTTTGCGAATAATAACCAATCTCTTTTCTGGAGTAAACTTGGTTAAATCTTTGAAATCATCAAAAGTCGCTTCACGACGTCCCGGTGTATTTGCTTTTACTTTTTTAATACCCATATTATTCGATTAATTAAACGCCTTCGTAAATTTTAATTGTCTGACCCTTCGGCAAGCTAACAACAGCCTTACGCCAATCTTTTCTTTGTCCACGGATTTTTCCACGTGTAACTTTCTTACCTTTAACATTAGAAAGATTAACTTTTACTGGCTTGATGCCATAAATTGCTTCGATTGCTTTCGCAACTTCAATTTTATTAGCTTTCAAGGAAACAACGAAAACATATTTATTATGCTCGCTCAAAGTAGTTGCCTTTTCAGTAACAAGCGGTTTTACTAAAATACGGTAAGCTTGATTCTCTTTAGCAACTTTAACGGCTTTATCACCGCTAGTCTTTGCCGCTTTCGGAGCAGTCTCGCTATATAATTCATTCATAGAAACTGTCGCCGCTTCTTTTTTAGGAGCCACCTTCTTCTCTGGAGCGTCAGTTTTTTTATTTCCAAACATAGCCATATGTTTCTATTAATTAAACAATTATTTATTATAACGTTCAGTCAAAACCTTAACTGCGTTTTCCGTCATTAATAAATTTTTATGATTCAATAAATCTACCAAATTGATATTTTCTAAATTAATAACCTTGACGCCAACTAAATTACGGCTAGAATATTTTGCCTTCTCTTCAGTCGCTTCATTAATGATTAAGATGTTGCGGCGATCATTAAGCAAAACTTTCTTTTCTAAATTTGTCAGCAAGGTATTAAATTGCTTTGTTTTATATTCAGCAAATTCTAAATTATCAAGAACCACTAAAGAATTATTTACTAATTTATCGCTCAGAGCCATAAATAAAGCCTTTTGCTTCATCTTTTGGTTTATCTTTTGTTTAAAATTGCGATCCTTAGTTGGACCAAAAGTAACACCACCACCAATCCAAATCGGTGAACGAGAAGAACCAACGCGGGCACGTCCTGTTCCCTTTTGTTTCCAAGGTTTTTTACCACCACCGGAAACTTCGCTGCGATCTTTAGTGTTCGCTAAAACCTGACGAGCATTGGCCATTTGCGCGATTACTGCTTGATGCAATAATTCGTTGCTGGCTTTTACTCCAAAGATTTTATCCGATAACTCTAAATCCTTAACGGGTTCAACGGATTGATTGTAGACTTTTATCTTTAATGACATATGATAATCAATTAATATTACTTTTACGCTTTTACTTCTTCTTTAGCCTCTTCCTTAACTTCTACAACTGGCGCGATCTCAACTACTTCGGGAGTAGTTTCAGTAGCTAGTTCAGGAGCGATAGTTTCGGCGGCAACTTCTGGAGTCACTTCTTCAATATTTTTCTTTATATTTAATTGTAATTCGCCTTTACCAGTAATCATCACTAGACCGTTGATTGCACCAGGAACGGCGCCCTTAACGTAGATGATATTTTTCTCAGCGTCGACAGAGACAACTTCTAAATTAGTAGTTGTAACTCTTTCGCCACCCATACGTCCGCCCATTCTTGTTCCTTTAAAAACGTGAGCTGGACCTTTAGGACCGATTGACCCAGGCATTCTTTCTTGGTCCTTATTACCATGAGTTTTTCTGAAACCATGGAAATGATGACGTTTAACAACACCCTGAAAACCTTTACCTTTAGAAGTTCCGGTAACATTAATCGGATCGCCAGCAACAAAGGCTTCAGCGCTTACAACATCACCGACTTTAAAGGCTTCAGTGTTATCGATGCGGAATTCTCTTAGATGAGCTGGTTTAATATCTAAATTCTTAACATGACCAAGCTGTGGTTTTTTAATGTTCTTAGCTTGTCTTGTACCCTGTGATAATTGGACAGCTTCGTAACCATCCTTAGTCTTGGTTTTCACTTGAGTGATAACACAAGGACCGGCTATAACAGCAGTAACAGCAACAACTTTATCGTCGCTCCAGATTTGGGTCATGCTTGATTTTTTTCCTAAAATAAATTTCATATTGGTCTTCTTTTTTAAACAAAAAACTGGTCTAAAACCAGCTTCAAAAAAACTACAAAAATAACGCTTTTAGTTATTTGTTTTATGATAGTTTTATTTCGCTGATTTACCTCCAAATTATGGCTAATTTTCGCTTAAACACTTTCTTTAATAACAGAGTTATTTAACCAATTATTAGCCAACTTATATATTACTTTGTAATATTACTACATTTTTATTTCCACGTCAACCCCAGCCGGTAGATTTAAATTCGTTAAATCTTCGATCGTTTTAGCGGTCGGGTCAATAATGTCAATCATCCGTTTATGGATGCGCATTTCGTATTGATCACGGGCATCTTTATGTACAAAAGTCGAACGGTTAACCGTGTATTTACGTATTTCAGTTGGTAACGGAATTGGACCAAAAAAATTCGCATCGCTACGTTCAATCGTTTCAACGATGGTTCTGGTTGATTGGTCAATAATCTTATGATCAAAAGCCTTGATCTTGATTCTGATCCGTTGCTTAAATTCATTAGCTTCTTTTTTGTTTTCGGGCATAATTATTTCTTAAATAAACACTACAACCCCGTCCTTTAAAAGGAAAGAACGGGGTAAAGTATCAACTTATTTAACAATAGTGGTTACGACACCAGCACCAACAGTGCGGCCGCCTTCACGAATAGTAAACTTCTGTTTATCTTCCAAAGCGATTGGAGAAATTAATTTAATGTTTAAATTAATTGTATCTCCAGGCATAACCATTTCAGTTCCTGCAGGTAATGTGATATCACCTGTCACATCAGTGGTCTTAAAGTAGAATTGTGGTTTATAGCCGTTGAAAAACGGTTTATGACGACCACCTTCTTCTTTGGATAAAACATAAACTTCAGCGCTGAATTCTGTGTGTGGAGTGATTGAACCTGGTTTGCATAAAACTTGGCCACGTTCAACTTCATTTTTCTTAGTACCACGAATTAAGATACCAGCGTTGTCTCCTGCCATGCCGGATTCTAATTGTTTATTAAACATTTCGATTCCAGTAACAGTAGTTTTCTTAGTGTCCATTAAGCCGACAATTTCGACTTCGTCACCAATTTTAACGCTACCTCTTTCGATACGGCCAGTAACTACTGTGCCGCGACCTTCGATTGAGAAGATATCTTCAATAGGCATTAAGTAAGGTTTATCAATATCACGATTTGGTTCAGGGATATAATTGTCTAAAGCCTCCATTAATTTCATTAAAGGTTCAGCGTCAGGGCCAGTTGGATTTTCCAAAGCCTTTAAAGCAGAGCCACGAATGATAGGAGTGGTGTCGCCTGGGAATTCATATTTCTTTAATAAATCACGAATTTCTTCTTCAACAAGGTCAATTAATTCCTTGTCTTCGACCATATCGCATTTGTTTAAGAAAACAATGATATAAGGGACACCAACCTGACGAGCCAATAAGATATGCTCACGAGTTTGAGGCATAGGGCCATCGGTTGCGGCAACAACTAAAATTGCGCCATCCATTTGAGCAGCACCAGTGATCATGTTCTTAACATAATCGGCATGTCCAGGACAATCAACGTGCGCATAATGACGTTTTTCTGATTCATACTCAACGTGCGCAGTCGCAATGGTAATACCACGCGCTTTTTCTTCTGGAGCGGAGTCGATTTCGTTTACGCTCTTGTGGGATGCTTTCATGCCTTTAGCGGCGAAAACAGCCAACATCGCGGCGGTTAAAGTAGTTTTCCCGTGATCAACGTGGCCAATAGTACCGACGTTAACATGGGGCTTTGTGCGTTCAAATTTTTCTACAGCCATGTTTTTGTTGTAAGGCCCCCGATTTAACGGGGTTTCTTTCCTTATATAGGAAACCAGCCGAACTAAATTAATTATTTTATTATTTTTAAATTTTGCTAGCGATTATTCAATTTCCTGCGCCTTATTCTTGACTTGGGACGGAATTGTCCAGGCCTTTTTAGGTTTGTCATCTTCCGCTAAGTATGCAGTATTTTCTCGATTTTTCCACATCGAGATTTCGCGATTTATTTTATCAGTTAAATCTTCTTCTGTCAAATTTTCGTTTTCTGGGGTTTTGACCGTATTTAGAGGGCTTAATTCAGTTTCGAGTGTTTCCACAGGTATACTTTGAACAAGCTCTTTTTGGTCCGTTACCATACTTGCATAGCGGTCAATATCCATTACAACATAAGAATCACCAGGATTATTTGCATCGAAAATTACGACGCGGTCACCAGTTTTTTTTATGAGGTTTAAGATTTTCTTTAATTGCTCTGAGAACATAGTTGTATTGTGATGTTGGTAAAAATTATATTTTACTGAGCGCATATGATTTCGTAGAGTAAAAATTATTGAAAATAATTTTTACCACAGAAATCATCTAAGCGAAGAAAATATAATTGTTACTTCCCTTGCTTTTCTCTTATGGCTTCAAGTATATTTTTTGGTACTTCAGAATAATGAGAAAATTCCATGACGTAATTAGCGCGTCCTTGAGACATGGAACGGAGTGAAGTTGAGTAACCAAACATTTCCGCGAGTGGAACTTTAGCTTTCACAACTTTAATATTCGCACGATCGGACATTTCTTCAATTTGACCACGCTTACTACTTAAGTCACCAATGATATTACCCATGTATTCTTCTGGCGTAGTAACTTCAACTTTCATAATCGGTTCAAGTAAAACTGGACCGGCTTTCTGACAAGCGTCTCTGAAAGCGTGAATAGCAGCCAGTTTAAAGGCAATTTCAGAAGAATCAACTTCATGATATGAACCATAATAAACCGCTGCTTTAACATCAACCATTGGATATCCTGCAACCGTTCCGCTAAGAACAGCTTCTTTGAAACCTTTTTCAATCGCCGGAATATATTCACGTGGAATAACACCACCTTTAACTTCATCAGCAAATTCAATTCCCTTACCTGATTCAAGCGGTTCAACACGCAGGGCGCAATGACCATACTGACCACGACCACCTGATTGCTTAACATACTTATGTTCCGCTTCAGCCACTTTCGTAATAGTTTCACGATATGATACTTGTGGATTACCAACGTTCGCTTCAACGCCAAATTCACGGCGCATACGATCGACAATAATTTCCAAATGTAATTCTCCCATACCGGAGATTAATACTTGATTTGTTTCTGGATCAGTTTCAACACGGAAAGTTGGATCTTCTTCGGCCAAGCGTTGTAAAGCAACGCCCATCTTTTCTTGGTCAGCCTTAGTCTTTGGTTCAACGGCAATCTTGATAACTGGTTCTGGGAAAACAATTGATTCAAGAAGAACTTCATTATTTTCATCACATAAAGTATTACCAGTAGTTGTATTTTTTAGACCAATAACCGCAGCAATATCACCCGCATAAATTTCTTTAATTTCTTCACGGTGATTAGCGTGCATGCGAACTAAACGACCAACTCTTTCCTTAGTTCCCTTTGAGGAATTAACGATATAAGAACCGGCTGTTAAAACACCTTGATAAACGCGGACGAAGCATAATTTACCGACAAAAGGGTCAGTCGCGATTTTGAAAGCTAAACCAACGAAAGGTTTAGAATCGTCGGCACGAAGCGGATATTTCTTTTCGCTGTCTCGTGCATCAGTTGAATCAATTTCTGGAACATCAAGTGGGGATGGTAGATAATCATTAACAGCATCAAGAACTAATTGAACACCAATATTTTGCAAAGCAGTGCCACATAAAACCGGGTAAATTGCATTAGCAATAACGCCCTTACGAATAGAAGCTTTTAACTCTTCTAAACTGATTTCTTGGCCGCTTAAATATTTCTCCATTGTCTTCTCGTCACATTCAACTGCCTTCTCAACTAATTCATTATGATATTCTTCAACTTTCGCTTTCATATCTTCCGGAATCTCAATTTCTTTAATATCAACACCGTTAAAACCAGAAAAGGTATAAGCTTTCTTTTCTAAAACATCGATGACACCTGATAGATTGCTTTCTGCGCCAATCGGAAGTTGCAAAGCAACAGCCTTTTGGTTAAGACGATCTCTGATGGATTTCAAGCTCATATAAAAATCAGCTCCCATCTTATCCATTTTGTTAACAAAACAAAGACGAGGAACTTGATATTTATCAGCTTGACGCCAAACCGTTTCAGATTGTGGCTCAACACCCGCCTGACCATCAAAAACAGCCACTGCGCCGTCTAAAACGCGCAAAGAGCGTTCAACTTCAACTGTGAAGTCAACGTGCCCAGGAGTATCGATAATATTGATTTTATTGTGTTTCCAGAAGCAAGTAGTAGCAGCAGATGTGATTGTGATACCTCTCTCTTTTTCTTGCTCCATCCAGTCCATTTCAGCTGCGCCTTCATGAACTTCGCCGATTTTATGCTTTTTACCTGTATAAAATAAAACACGTTCGGTAAAAGTAGTTTTTCCGGCATCGATATGAGCCATGATTCCGATATTACGGGTATTTTCTAGAGAATAATCACGAGACATAAATATATATATAGTTTCCGCCAAAGCGGAAATTTATTTATTAAAAAATTAATTTCTTGATCTTGAGAAATGAGCAAAAGCCTTATTAGCTTCAGCCATCTTATGGACTGCTTCTCTTTTCTTAACAGCTGTACCTTCGCCGTTAGAAGCGTCTAAAATTTCAGTTGCAAGCTTTTCAGCAGTTGAACGACCTTTACGGTCATTAGCAGCGCCGATAATCCAATTACAACCCAAGAAATAGCGTCTTTCGCCACGAACCTGGAAAGGAACTTGATAGTTCGCACCACCAACACGCTTACCGCGTACTTCAACAAGCGGAGAAACTTTCTTGATCGCTTTATTGAAAATGTGTCTTGGGTCTTGCTTAGTCTTTTCCTTTAAGATCTCAAAAGATCCGTAGACGATTTTCTCGGCTGCAGACTTCTTACCTCTTTCCATGACGTAATTAATAAATTTAGCGATGTTCTTATCGTTGTATTTTGAATCGCCTTCGATTGTTCTTTTAGGAGCTGGTTTACCTCTCATATATATTTTTTAATTATTTTTTCGGTTTTTTAGCGCCGTAGCAGCTGCGACCTTGTCTTCTTGCTTCTACACCAGAGGCATCAAATACGCCACGGACAACTTTATAACGAACACCTGGTAAATCTTTCGTTTTCCCGCCTTTGACGAGAACGATAGAGTGCTCTTGTAAATTATGTCCCATGCCCGGAATATAAGCCGTTACTTCCATACCATTCGATAAACGAACACGCGCAATTTTACGTAAAGCGGAGTTAGGTTTTTTCGGAGTGGTTGTAGTCACCTTCAAACAGACACCCTGTTTAAAAGGAGCACCCTTAGCCGTATCTTTTTTCTTGCGGTGCAAAGAATCAAGACTAGTATGAAGCGCGAGGGCGTTACGTCTCTTAGCGACTGACTTTCTACCCTGGCGAACTAATTGATTAATAGTTGGCATAATTTATTAGTGAATTTGAGCTCTATATAGAAATGAGCTTCTTATATATTAAAAATAATCCTGACTTTTCAGGATGGGTTTTATAATAATTTTTCTAACTTAATTAATTTAACAAAATATAAAACATAAGTCAAGGCCGACTGTTCCAGTATTTTTAGCAAAAAAGCAATTAGGCGCCAACGATTATTCGATACAGAAATTCAACCACCGGAATTATGATTTGACCAGCCAACATTACGAATAAAATTACCAAAATAAAACCATATCTTTCGGAGTTCAAATAACGTTCACGGATTCTTGCCGGCAAGAAAGCGGCCAGTATTTTTGAGCCATCAAGCGGTGGAATCGGAACTAAATTAAAGACCATTAATACCAAATTAATATAGACTATTAAACTGACTAAACCGATAAAAGTTAAGTTAACAACTGGGAAAAATCGTAAAAATAAGCCAAAAAACAGGGCAATAATTAGATTCCCCAGCGGACCGGCGAGCGCAACCTTAGCGTCACCATATTTCTTATCACTTAAATTATTTGGGCTATATGGTACTGGTTTTGCCCATCCAAAGACAAAAGGCATGCCCGTTACAATCATAACCAAGGGCAAGAAAAAAGAGCCGAACCATTCAAGATGCGCAAGCGGATTAAAAGTTAATCGGCCGGCATCTTTAGCCGTTGAGTCACCTAGCCGGTAAGCCATCCAACCGTGCATATATTCATGCACAATCGCCGATGAAATTAAAACAATTATTTGGAAAACGTAAATCATATACGAATATATTAGCACAACTTGATTAATTTTAAAAATGCTGTTAGAATAATCCCATCATCTAAGATTTAAATAAGCGAAGAAATACTATGGCAAAAAAATGCGATTTATGTGGCCGCAGCGCAACCAAAGGCGCTTCCCGTTCCCATTCTAAAATTAAAACATTAAAAAGACAGAATATCAATCTTCAAAGCAAAATGATTGAGGGTTTAAAAGCTCGTCTCTGTACTTCTTGTATTCGCACTATGGAAAAGCCAAAACGCGTTAAAGCCAAGAGAAAACCGGCCTTAAAAGCAGGCGAACTTAAAGCTTTGAAAGTTAAGAAGGCTGGTGCCAAGAGTGCTCCAAAGAAAGTAAAGACAAAAAAGAAATAAAAAATTTTCAAACACATTATAAAAAATACCTCGAAATTTCAGAGGTATTTTTTTATTTTCTATTTTATAACTTTAAACCAATTACGCTTCCCTACTTTGATAATTAAACCTTCTTTCGGAATGGCGACTAGCTCATCAGCGGCAGTTTTACTTATACTATCTATTCTGATACCTCCCTGCGTAAATAATCTTTTAATATCACTATTGCTCATTTCCGGAACTAATTTTTTAACAATTTCATATAGCGACATTTCGCTTGCCCCAATTTTTATCGCCTCCATATCATCCGGTATTTCCCTCTTCTGAAATTTGTTAATAAAATCATCTTGAGCGCTCTGCGCTGCCGCATCACCGTGAAAAATTCTAGTTACTTCATAAGCAGCTCGTAGCTTTGCGTCCCGAGGGTTATCAGCTTTTAATATTTCTTTAATTTCTAATAAAGAAAGTCTTGTATTATTGATGAAAAAAACTTCAATCATTTCATCGGGCTGCGCCATTATACCCGCAAACATATCTTCGGCCGAAAAATTTAAGAAAATTCCGGTGCCACGACTCTTAGACATTAATTCCTTAGTCTTCGGATTCTCCATTAAATTAACAGCCACGACGAATTTATCTTTATTTTTTAATTTCTTAAGAAGAGTACGTCCCATTAAAGCATTAAAAATTTGATCAGTACCACAAAGCTCAACGTCGACTTCCATCGCGACGCTATCATAGCCCTGCATGAGAGGATACATAAACTCATGTAAATATATCGGCTTATTATCCGCTAAACGCTTTTGGAACATATCCCGCTCAAGTAATTGTTGAGCGGTAACGTTAGAAGCTAAATTTATAACTTCTTCCATCGTCAACTTCGCAAGCCAATCATGGTTATATTTAATAAGCGGCGGATTTTTTTTATCATTAAAATCCATTAAGGGTTTAATTTGTTCAACCCAACTTTTAACATTAACTAAAATCTCGTCGCGAGTTAATTGTTTGCGTGCCGCCTCTCTTTCTGTCGGGTCACCGATACGAGCGGTAAAATCACCAATTAGAACAATTACTTCATGCCCTAATTTACGGAATTCTTCAAGCAGCATGTAGTTTTTCGCATGACTTAAATGCAGAGCAGTCGAAGTTGGATCAGCGCCAATATAAAAACGCAATTTTCGTGTCGCGAGCGCTTCCGCAAATTCCTCCTTATCGGGGAAAACTTGGACAACGATACCGCGATCTAAAATTTCTTTAATTTTTTCCTTTTGTATTTTCATAGAATAATGCTGCTTTTTCCTTATTATTATACCTAAATATTACTACGGATAACGACTATCGTCAATAAAAAAGCCATTCCTTTTCAGAACGGCTTGTAAGACTTAATTTTTATTTTATGAATCTAGAACTCTATACCGAGATAAGCAAGACCGGCTTTTACACGCGGGAAATTATCGCGACGCGCAGAAAAATATTTTTCTTCGCAATAAGTGCATTCCTCACTTATTTTTATGTTCGCTCCAGTTAAACCGACTTTTAGTAATTGACGGCGAATAGCACTAGCTAAACTAACATAAATTTTCGCCTCGCGAAGTTCAATATCATCATCATGAAATTTTTCAGCGACATCCTCTTTCACTTCAAAGTGGCATTCCTGAATATGAGGACCAATAAATGCCTGGATATCAGCGCTGCGTGATCCATAGTCATGGATCATTTTTTTAACAACGCCTTCGGCGATCTTATCAACTGTCCCGCGCCAACCAGCGTGAACGAGGGCAATAACGCGCATCCGCGGGTCAAATAAGTAGACCGGTGCACAATCGGCGACCGATACGGCAAGAATAATACCAGGGACATCACTAATTAGCCCATCAGTATCCCAAACGAGACAGCCCATATTACGAGCATCAGCTTCGGTGATTCTTTTACCATGAGCACATAAAACAGATACTACTTTGCCACCATTTAAACCGAGGCGGGAATACAATTTTTGCCGATTAATATCGGCAATTGAGTGTTTATCACTCTTATGGATTTTCATGTCCCCGTCAGCTTTTTCCGATAAGCCAAAGATTAATCCATCCTGATGCTTAAACATTTTCTTTTCCATGCAGATTTTATATTTTGTTTATTATTTTAGATAATTTATTTTAATCAAAATTTTACTCCAGTTTACGAAAAAGAAAAATTCCGTTTGCATCAGTTGAGCCACTGATCGATATACCTATTTTATCAAAGAGACCGACAGAAGCAAAATTATGGGGAGTTTCTTCATTATTTTCATCACAAGTACATCCAGCCTCATGCTGATTTAAATACAGTTTATTTTTTATGTAATAGAGAAAATGCATTGAAACTGCTTCTAAGACATTTGGCTTCAAATAATTATTCGGCGGAATTTCTAGAAAACCAGTATCATAATGCACGACTTCTTTATACATAAGGAACCAATCAAAACGATGATGCGGATTTTTGGCATAATCCTTTACGTCAAACCAGCGGGTTTTTGTATTGCCGCCGACAAAGCGCGGTTGCCTATTAGCTGATAAGATTTTGCGCCAAGTTTGAATGGTTAGATAGCGGTCCATCGTCGGTATCTCAATTTTTCTTGGTAAGCGAAATAAAAAATGCGTGTCCTTTACTTTCTTGTTTTTTTCGAAGGGACAATCGTCTTCTGCTATTTGAGCTAGCCTAAACAGCGATATCGGTAACTCCATATCCAAATAGACATTGAAATACCGGAGCCACTCAGTCGGACCAAAATAATTTTCTTTCCCCATTATTGATCCAAATTGCTGGTCATCAATCCCGGGCTGCAACTGTTTTGACAAAATTATATTAGCTATTTCTTCCGCTAATTTTTTATCTTGTCTGATTAGCTTAAAGCTGTTTACATTCAAGCCCTGCTTTTCCAGGGCTTCAATCGTGGCCATAAGTTCATAGCCAGTCATGGTTGATAATACTTTTTGATTTTGGTTAGCACTCATGCCTGCCTCCTTTTTGTTTATGCCTAGTCTGAGTGGTGCAAAGACCATGGCGGGTTAATAATTTTAAAAGAACAATACTCGGTTTTGTCTTGAGCATCGTCTTATTTAAACATAAGAAACTAATTTTGTCAATGTCTAAATTTACGATAAATAAGGAATAATACGAGATAATACACTACTCCCAAATACCAATTAAAACTATTCACTGATATCGCTGCCCAATTCGGTCGGGCAAGAATATTCGAAAGCAAGAAGATATATTTAAGCAAAAAATAGGCCGGAGTGAACCATAAAATACCTAAAGACGGAATTATAAGACTTAATAATAAGGCAATAATTAAAGCAGCGAGTAGCGGCGGAAAAGTCCAAAGAACAAGAACGTTAGCAAGTGGAGCGATTAAAGAAAATTGCTTAAAATTTATTAAGGCAATCGGCAAAATAACTAGTTGAGAAATTATTGTTAAATTAATCATATCAAGAATTACTTTTAATCTTTTTTTCGTGCTTGGCTTAAATTTTCGCTGATTTAAAAAACGCTTCGTGATTCCCTCTCCAATTGGATATAAATAGATTATGCCCAGAAGCGCTAAAAATGATAATTGGAAACCAATATCGCTACGCAGTAATTTCGGATTTAGAAGAAGCATAAAAGAAGCAGAAAATACTAAAGCACGTGTTAAGGAACTCGGGCGTTCATAATATATTGCTAAAAATGCTAGAGCACCCATTATCGAAGAACGGACGGCCGAGGCGGCTAGGCCGGTTATGAGTGGATACAGAAACAGAAATATAAATACTAAACGTAAAGCACGGTGTCGACTTATCCCCAGGTATAAAAGAAAATTAATTATCATTGCGCTCAAAATCGTAATATGAGACCCAGATATGGCAATCATGTGACTTAAGCCGACTCGAGAAAATATAGCCAGATCTTCACGCATTAATGTCCGCCGATACCCGAGAATTAAGGCGTCCGCTAGTCCAGCCTCAGGCTCTGGTAAATTTGCCTCAATTATTTCTTTTAATCGCCATTTAATCTTCGCTAAGCCTAGGTATATCGCTTGTGGGATATTTAAGTCCCCACTTGCTAAACTTATTTTTGGATAATACATGACTGAATAAATATCATAGCGAGCGAGATAAGTTTCGTAATCAAAACCATCAATCAAAGGAGGCGCTTCAAGTAGACCTGATATTTTTAAATAATCGCCATAATTATATTCAGGATAAAGATTTGTTGTAACTAAAACTTGACCCGAAATTTTTCCCTCGACGCAAATGTTTAGGCGCCGACTTTTATAGTCAAGATCCGCCTCTTCGCAAACTCGAGCGATCAAAGTTAAACTCTCCCCGTTATAAAAAGCCAGGTCATTTTTTGTAATTTCTTGGCGAAAAGCATGTGGCCTAAAACCAATTAAATAGACATAGACTATTAAAAAAAGATTAAGCGCTAAAAATATCTTAGCTGGACTCCGCCAAAAATTTCTGAATTTTGACATATAAAAAACCGCCATTGTTAATAGCGGTATTATAGAACGAATGAGATGAAGAAAAGATAAAGTCTGCGAGCAGGCTAATAAAATCTTAGAGTCGACTTGGTTCTAATTGGCGGTCCTCCAATATTACGACCAAATTTTTCCGTTCGCATGTACACAAGGGCAGAAAATATAATCTGCATCGCTGCAATTAAGGATTGCCCATAAAGAGTAAGGTATTCTGCAGTTACTACCCAGCCAAAGACTACGGAGCACCCGATACTAAAAAGAAACAAGGCAAAATATATCGAGAAATCACCATCAGCGAGGCGCACCCGGTCGATCCAGAACATAACGCCTAAAAATGGGATTGAAACAAACGCCGTTATAAACAGCCAAAAATCTACCGGCCCCTGAAATTTATTTAACAAGAGGAGAATCAGCAAGCTGACAACGAATAATCGACTCATCGTTCGGAAAAAACGGATTGACCTGATTCTTTTGAAAGGACGCATAATAAAGGGTTTTATGGATTAATACTGATTTCAGAAATTATGCAAAAACATTACAATATATTTATATTATTGTCAATACTTACATTAATTGAGCTCATCTTGATTAAACTCCTCGCCTCTCTTACTTGCTTTCCTTCAACCATCTTAAATACGCCTCCATGAAGGGCTCTAAATCGCCATCTAAAACAACATCAACGTTGGATGTCTCATAATTAGTGCGATGATCTTTCACTAAGCGATTACCATAGAGAAAGTAGGAACGAATCTGTCTCCCCCATTCGGCCTTTGTTAATTCCCCTCTGAGTTTTCTTTCTTGTGCTTCTTTTTCTTCGCGGGCAATCTGTGCTAATTTAGTTTTTAAAATCCGCATCGCATTTTCCTTATTCTGATGTTGGGAGCGTTCGGTCTGACAGGAAATAGTTATGCCACTTGGTAAATGGACGATTCGTACGGCCGAGTCAGTCGTATTAACACTCTGCCCACCAGGACCGCTCGAACGGAAGACGTCAATGCGTAAATCTTCGTCTTTTATCGGCATCGCTTCTTCATCTTTAATTTCCGGAATAACTTCGGCGAGCGCAAATGAAGTTTGTCTTAAACCATCAGCGTTAAAGGGAGAATTTCGCAATAGTCTGTGAACGCCATTCTCACTCTTTAAATATCCATAAGCCCAAGGCCCGGCCACGCGCAAAACAACACTCTTAAGACCAGCTTCATTACCATAATTACGATCGAGTATCTCGACTTTCCAATTCTCTCGTTCGGCGAAGCGTAAATACATTCGTTCCAACATTTGCGTCCAATCCTGAGCGTCTACGCCGCCCGTACCGGAGTGCAAAGACAGTAAGGCGTTATCATGATCATACTCGCCGGAAAAGAGCGATAAAAACTCTAAATGAGAGAACTTCTTCTCCAGTTCTTCATATTTAATTTCTAATTCACTTGTTAGTTCTCCACCCGCTTCTTTCTGCGCCATAGCGGCCATTTCTTCTGCTTCCCTAATTTCAACTTCCATTTCCTGCCATTCTTTTATTTCCGTTGCCAGTTCTTCAACTTCTTGGCCAACTTTAACGGCCGCTTCGCGGTCAGACCAAAAATCTGGCGCGGCCGTCTGAAGTCTCAACTCCTTTTCTTGAACAATCTTTCGCTCAATATCTAAAAGTGCCTTTGTATGCAAAAAGCGCTGTCGTAGTTCTTCTAATTTTTTAATCAGATTTTCCATATATTTAAATTATATCAAAAAAACGCCCCAGTAAATAGGGCGTTTCTTCGTATATAGAGTTGCAAAAATTAACGTTTGCTCCATTGAGGCGCTTTTCTCGCCTTGCGTAAACCCGGTTTCTTTCTTTCAACTTGTCTTGGGTCACGAGTTAAGTAATTATTAACTTTCAAGGCTTCTTTAGTGGCTGGATCAATGGCGAAAATTGCACGGGCAATACCTAAGCGAACCGCATCGATTTGTCCCATTTTTCCTCCGCCAGTAACGATAACCGAGAAATTAAAGTCACGTAAATGACCAGTAGTTTTTAAAGGTTGAACAATTAGATTTAAACCGTCACCAGGAAAATATTCACTAGCGCGTTTACCATTAATCATAATAACACCCTTGCCGCCTTCATAAAGACGAACTTGAGCAGCTGCTTGCTTACGGCGTCCAACAGATTTCAAATATTTGCCGGAAAATTCAACCGTTTCATTTTTTGCCCAATCCTTTTCTTCATCCAAAGTTTCATCTTCATTGATTTCAATCGCTTCAGAATCTTGGATTTCTTGTTTCTTTTTTTCGGCCATATTATTTAATGATTAATCTTTTTAACATATTAATGCGAAGTTTTGTCGGAGGTAACATGTCGCGAACGGCGCGATATAAAACATCACCCGGATCCTTCGCAAAAACAACTGACATTTTCTTGCTCTTTAAACCACCTAAATATCCAGAATAATGATGATATTGTTTTTGGTCTAATTTCTTGCCAGTAAACTTCATTTTTGAAATATTCTTCACTTCGACGATATCGCCCAAATCTAAATGAGCTTCATATTCAGGTTTATTTTTGCCACGTAAAATCAAAGCAATTTTAGTTGCCAAGCGACCGGGAGCTAAATCGGTAGCGTCAAGTTGATGTAATTTTCTCTCAATATTTTTCATATAATTATACTAATTCAATTTGCACCATTTCGGCACCATCGCCTTGGCGAACACCTAACTTAGTAGTCCGAGTATAACCACCCGGGCGAGTCTTATAGCGAACTCCTAAAACTTCAATCGCTTTCTTAACTGCATTCTTCTGAAGAAGAACTTTAATTAAACCGCGACGAGCATTTAAATCACCCGCTTTTGAGGAAGTAATTAGTTTTTCAACTAATGGTCTGACCGCTTGAGCCTTAGCCTTGGTAGTCTTAACTTTCTCGTATAATAAAATACTTGAAGCTAAATTACGCAACATTAATTCACGAGGTCCTTTCTTCCGATCTAAAATTTTGTTTTTATTTCTGTGACGCATATCAACGTGGGTTACTAATTATTTTTTAGTTTTAGTGGTCTTTTTTTCTTTCTTTTCCTTTTTTTCTTTCTTTTCAACAATTTCTTCTTCGACAACTTCTTCTGGCTCAGATACTTCAGCTTCTACAACTAATTCAGTTTCTTCCTCTTTTTTAGCCATTGCTCCAGGAAGTAAAGCGCTATATTGGTCGACTAAAATTTTAACTGTTTCATTGAAAGCGTGTTCCGGAGTAATAGTACCGTCAGTCTTAACATTTAAGATTAACTTATCCCAATTAGTCATTTTGCCAACGCGAGTATTTTCAACTGAGCTGGAAACAACGGTAACCGGAGAAAACATTGAATCAATTTCGATATAACCGATTTCTCTGTTTTCTTTTTTAGCACCTTCAGGCATTTTATAACCACGGCCTTCTTTAACGACAATTTCCATCTCTAAACTTCCCGCTTCATCAGTAATATTAGCAATAACCAATTCCGGATTTTTTATTTCGACTTGGCTATTTTTCATGATGTCACCAGCGGTAACAACTTTCTTTCCTTTTACTTTAAGCTCTAAACGAACTTCTTCTTCAGTATATACTTTAAGACGTAATTGTTTTAAATTCAAAATCATTTCCAGGACGTCCTCTTTGATGTGTGGCAAAGCCATAAATTCATGACTCGCTCCCTTAATTTTTGCGCCAATAACGGCTGCACCCGGAAGAGACGATAATAGAACTCGGCGCAAAGAGTTGCCCAAAGTCATACCGTAACCCGGAAATAAAGGTTCAACAGAGATGGTTCCTTCATTCGGATTGCTACCTTCTTTAAAATCAATTTTTTTAGGTAAAGCAATGTTTTGCATAGATAATGCGGCTGGCGGCGAATAAAAATTCGAACGCCGGCAATTAATTTATTTTGAGTAATACTCAATAATCATTTGTACGTTAATGTTTTGTGGTAAATCAGTATCCTTTGGTTCATGAAGAACCTTAGCGCTTAAATCAGTAACATCAAGATTCAACCAGCTTGGTCTATCAGCTTTCTTAAGTTTCTCACCAAGATTCTTAAAGAAACGATTTGATAAGCTGCTCTTTTTAATTTTTATAGTTTCGCCAAGCTTTACAGAGAAAGATGGAACAGAAGCTTTACGATTGTTTACTGTGAAATGACCATGATTAACTAATTGACGAGCTTGGGAACGGGAAGATGCCCAACCAAGACGGTAAACAACATTATCAAGACGCATTTCAAGTAAACGTAAGAAATTCTTACCAGCATCACCAGGCTTCTTAGAGGCCTTGGCATAAGTCAAACGGAACTGCTTTTCTAACAAGCCGTACAATTTCTTTGCCTTTTGTTTTTCTTGTAATTGCAATCCGTAATCACTTAAGCGCTTTCGGCCCTTAGGACCATGAAAACCTGGAGCATAATTACGTTTTACCATTCCGCATTTCGGGCTAGCACAACGTTCTCCTTTTAGAAAAAGTTTTTCACCAACTCGACGGCATTGTTTGCATGAAGCATCAATATTTCTTCCCATATTATTTTATATTATACTCGACGTGGTTTTTTAGGACGGCAGCCATTATGCGGAACCGGAGTTACGTCTTTGATGGCAACAACATCTAAACCATTAGCATTTAAAGCGCGGATGGCCGCTTCACGACCAGTCCCAACACCGGAAACAAATACGCTTACCTCTTGTAAACCGTATTCTTCCTTAGCTTTCTGCGCAGCAATTTTTGTAATAATTTGTGCGGCATAAGGAGTCGCTTTTTTGGCACCCTTAAAACCAGCTAAACCAGCACTTGCCCAAGAAATAACATCACCATTAGTATCGGTTAAAGTTATCATGGTGTTATTATAAGTCGCTTGGATATAAGCGCGACCGACTTTGACGATTTTAGCAGTCTTTTTCTTCTTTTTCTTGATTAACTTCTTTTTCGCCCGAGCCTGTTTATTTTTTTCTAATTTTTGCTTGATTTCTTCCGGCAATTCCTCATCGCTAGAATCAAAGTTAAAGCCTTCAGTTTCTTTTTCTTCCTTTTCTTCTTTTTCTTCAACAGGAAGAGCTGGAACTTTTTTTGGTTCCTTTATGACTTCACTTTTGGCTTCTTTTTTTACTTCTTCAGACATATTTTAATCTTTATAAATGATTAGGTCTTTTGTAATCCAGCCTTGGATTTACCGCTACCCATAGTAACACGTTTATTGCCACGGACAGTTCTGCTATTAGTCTTGGTTCTTTGTCCTCTTACCGGTAAATGCTTAGCGTGGCGTAAACCGCGGTAACAACCGATCTCGCGTAAACGCTTGATATTGCTTGCGACCTCACGGCGTAAATCGCCCTCAACCGTATATTTCTTTTCAACAATTTCTCTTAAACGGTTAACTTCCTCTTCTTTAAGATCTTTAACTCTAACATCCTTATCAACTTTAGCCTCAGCTAAAACCTTGTTAGACCGAGTTCGGCCAACACCGTGGATATAAGTTAGAGCGATTTCTACTCTTTTGTCATTGGGAATATTTACTCCCGCGATTCTTACTGCCATAAAATAATAAATTACCCCTGTCTTTGTTTATGTTTAGGGTTTTTGCAAATGACGTGAACGCGACCTTTGCGTCGTACCACCTTACAATCTTTGCAAATTTTTTTAGCACTGGCTCTTACCTTCATATTGAAAATTCTAAAATTAATTAAGTTTAGAGGCGATACGTGATGCGACCCTTGGTTAAATCATACGGACTAATCTGTAGTTTAACTTTATCTCCAGGGAGCAAGCGTATCTTATTCATACGCATTTTCCCAGATAAATGAGCGGATATCTCGTGACCATTTTCTAGCTTCACCCGAAAACTCGCGGCTGGCATAAGTTCCAGCACCTCGCCCTGCATCTCAATAAAGTCCTTGGCGTTAAGGGTGTCTGAGCTATCGTTTGTCTTTTCCTTATTTTTTGACATTAACACAAAAAAATTTGATAAAGACTAGTCTGTCTGCTTTATCAAAATCTATTATAAAAATTAGTTTTATCTAATAATATTCTTAATAAAATTATTATAGAGATAAGAACCCAAGTTGTCAAGAGTTAAATCTTGTTTTCTTTTAACGAAAATCCCACTGCCAAAAATGAACTAATAATTAAGGGCATCATCGTTCGCGAAAGAGCCGTCTGATCATAGGCATACTGGGATACTGCCGCAAAAGAGAACGCTAATATTAAAGAAATTATTGAAATACCAACAAATATCCATGCCGAAAAAGCGAGTTTATCATTAATAATTTTTTTAAATTTAATAATAAATACCAAAATGGCGATAAAAATCCAAATATTCCAACTATAACTTACGAAAAGAGATCCTAAAAAACTAAGAATAAGTTTTACCGGAAAAATCATATTAAGACCGGATCCCGAATTAGAATAACTCAAATTCCACATGAATTTAAAAAAAATCCAAGGCAAAAGTAAACAGAAGCTCGAGATGAAATAACGAAAACATTCATATTTCTTTATCTCCTTCTTAAGTATTTGATAAAAGAATATCGCAAAGAATGCCGGCAAATATAGGAGAGCCGCATCTTTAACAAAAAATGCCGCCGCGAAAAAAGATATTGACAAATAATAGTCTGCTCTATTTTTAAATTCCAGCCATTTAAATAAATATATCAATGATCCAGTTATATAAAATGAGAGCGCTAAATCCGCATATGAATTAAACCCATGATAAAAAACTAGAGGTAATGAAAAAAGAAAGAAAGTCAAAATCGTTGCTTTATAAAAATTTGTTATTCTAAATAAAAAAGAATGAACTAAAATTAATAAAGCAATAAAAAATGCCAAAAAAATAAAATTAGTATAGAGATCATTATACCCACCGAAATTTAAACTGAGTCCTAACTGCATTAATGGAATTTGCCAGGGATAATTATTATGCCCACCGCCACCTAAAAAATATTGCGAGTCAGGATTAAAATCAAGCTTATTATTAAAATACAAAGTTTTAGCTTTGCCCGACCACATGGACAAGCTATCAAAGGTAGCAACCGGACGAACCAATGTGCTGCTAATTAATGAGACTGAATTAACGACAACAAATGCGATAATAATCAATATAATTATTTTTTGCCGCTTGGTTGTTTTTATCTCTTTAATATTCTTAGTCTCTGTAGCTTGTATACCGTGACGAAAAAAGATAAAAAATCCTGATAATAGCGAAATAATAAGGCAAACTAGCCACCATAGAGATAAGCTAGCCGCCATATGCATCCAAAAAACAGCCGTAAAATACAATAAAGTGACGAAAAAAGAACCAAGACCATAGCCCAATGCTAAATTTAGCAAGTTAGCTAATGGCCGTCTTGTCTTAATACACCATAAAGTCAGATAGCCTGGCACTAAAAGCGAAATAAAATATAAAAATATTTTTAAAATAATCATATCGGAACTATTTGTTTTTTTTGATTATTTTTTCAGGATAATACAATAAATAATCAGCCTCTAAATTATTTTCCGTATATTTATACTTTGGATAAATATAATACTCTAAAAAAGTTTTCTCGGTATCAATAGCCTCAATCTTAACTATCGCTCCAGGAGGAACAATGGCTTGAATATTTTTAATAAATGAAAATATACGGCATAGACCATCATCAGTTGTTAATAAATTGCACACGCGGGCAATTTGTTTTTTTGGTAAATCGTAATGATAATATACTTGATTACGCTTATAATCAAGCACATTAGCAACCGTCCAAAAAGCAGTCAGAATTAACCAAAATAAAAAAAAGATGGTCAGTAAAAAATCACCATCTTTTTCTATCTTTTTCTTTCGCTTTAATTTATAACACAAATAAACAATTAGGCTCAGGAATAGACCAATAATCAAAATCATCGGGAAATGGCCTAAAAAATAACCAGGAATAATATTTATTGTTGAAATAGTCTCAGGCAAAAAATATAATAAGCCCATATTATTCTAAAACCGCCTTGATTCTTCGGACCCCAGAGCTCGAGGCCTCTTCCTTCTGAATCTTAAAATGCCCCATATTGCCCGTTGCCTCGACATGTGGCCCTCCACAAATCTCCTGTGAAAAGGCTTCTTCAATTTTTGGGCTTCCATCAGCTGATACTGAAGAAACCGTATAAACCTTAACCTTTTCGCCATATTTTGAGTCAAAAACGCCCATAGCGCCTCTCTTTTTAGCGTCTTCAAGCGATAATTCTTCGCAAACAACCTTGTAATTGCTAGTAATCGCCCCATTAACCAAATCTTCAACGGTGCTTAACTGTTCGGGCGTCATTTTCTCCGGATGCGAAAAATCTAAACGCAGTCTATCAGGCGTAATATTACTTCCCTTTTGCACAACGTGATCTCCCAAAACTTTACGTAATGATGCTAATAAGAGATGAGCAGCCGTATGAAGTTTAGTCGTTTCTTCGCCGGAATCAGCTAGACCGCCCTTAAACTTACCAGCCGATGCGGTTCGGGAAAGGTCTTGATGCTTCTTAAGTTCTTCTTCAAAACTTACACGATCGACCTTAGCTCCATTTTCTTGAGCCAACTCTTCGGTCATTTCAAGCGGGAAGCCATAGCTTTGATATAAATTAAAAGCTTCAACGCCGCTAATATTTTTATTTTCTAATTTTTTAAATTCTAATAAACCTTTTTCTAAAGTCTTAGAAAACTTTTCCTCCTCTTTGTTTATATTGCTGATTATAAATTCCTGATTTTTTTCTAACTCGGAATATATTTGTTTATAATCATGGATTGCAACCCGACAAATTTCCGCTGTCCACAACTCTTTATTAATACCGATTTGTTTTCCGTATCTAATCGCCCGTCTAATTAAACGACGAACAACATAGCCCTGATCAGTATTTGAAGGCGTGGTACCATGGCTATCACCGATGATGAATGTCGCTGCCTTAAGATGATCGGCGATAATACGCATCGCACGAGTTGTTTCCTTATCAGAATCATATTTACGACCACTAAACTCCTCAATTTTATTTATTAAATTAATAAATAATTCCGTCTTATAATTATCATCAAGACCATTAATAACAGCGAGCACTCGTTCAAGACCTAAGCCGGTATCAACATTCTTTTGCTTGAGAGCTTCAAATTTGCCTTCCGCATTTTTATTATATTGCATGAAAACATTATTCCAAATCTCTACCCAAGAACCATTATCATCATTAAAACTCATCGGGACTTTACTTCCATCGCCCGACCAATAAAAAATTTCTGTGTCCGGTCCGCAAGGACCAGTTGTACCAGCCGGACCCCACCAATTATTTTTCTTTGGTAATTTAGCGATTCTTTCTAGCGGTAAACTATTCGCGCTAAATATTTCTTTCCAAAAATTATAAGCTTCTTCGTCAAAAGGCGCATCATCGTCTCCCATGAAAACGGAAACGGCTAAGCGATTTTTATCAAGACCAAGCCATTCTGGGCTAGTCAAAAACTCCCAACTATAATTAATCGCCTCTTGCTTAAAATAATCGCCGAGTGACCAATTGCCCATCATTTCAAAAAATGTATGATGAGTTAAATCGCCGACCTCATCAATATCGCCTGTACGAATACATTTCTGAGCGCTGCTTAAGCGATTTCCGGCGGGATGCTTTTCACCCAGTAAATATGGCACTAATGGATGCATGCCGGCAGTAGTAAACAAAACCGTCGGATCATTTTCCGGAATTAAAGAAGCACTCGAAATCACGGCGTGATTTTGAGAAGCAAAATAATCGAGATATTTCTGACGGAGTTCAGATGAATTCATATATTTAATTTCTTGAATAATATTTTATATTACGTTAACTTCTTCATTTATTTCAATACCAAATTTTTTCTTGACAGCCGCTTTAACTTTTTTTACCAAGCTTAGTACGTGTTTTGCTTCAGCGCCTCCATGATTAACAAGAATTAATGCCTGACGCTCATACATACTAACCGGCCCAACAACTTTACCCTTATAACCAGCCTGCTCAATTAACCAACCAGTCGGAATTTTTGCCAATAATTTACCGGCCGGAAAATTAGGAATATTCGGATATTTTTTTTGCAAACCATGCAATTTACGCAAGCTAACCTCGGCATTCTTAAAAAATGAACCAGCGTTTGGCAATACTCCAGGATTAGGTAATTTATTATTACGTATTTGAGTAATCACGCGAACAATATCCTGTAAATAAGGTTTAGAAATTCCCTTCTTTAGGAGTTCTTCTCGGATTGAACCGTAATCTAATTTATAATCTGCTTCCCGCTTTAGCTTCAGGGTCACAGAATAAATAAAATATTTACCCTTCAATCTATTTTTAAAAATGCTATCACGATAACCGAATTTGCAGTCAGACGCCGAAAATATTTTTTCATGTCCGGTTTTTAAATCAACTGCCTTAAGATGATAAAACGAATCTTTAAGCTCAACGCCATAAGCGCCAATATTTTGGACCGGGGCGGCGCCAACCGTGCCGTATATTAAAAATAAATTTTCTAAACCATATAAATCACGCTCAACTGTATAGTTCACAAACTTCGTCCAAGCCTCTCCCGATTTCGCTTCAACGAGCGCATAGTCTTCTTCGCGTTCAATTACTTCCATTCCTTTAATCTCATTCTTGAGCACTAGGCCTTTGACTTTTTTACTGATTAAAATATTTGAGCCGCCACCGATAATAAATATCTTCTGCTTATTTTCCTTAGCCCACGATATAGCTTCGCGTAAATCCTCAAGACTCCTAATAACGGCAAAAAATTCGGCTGCTTGGCCGATTTTAAGAGTTGTATAAGGTGCTAAGGGGACGTTTTTGAGAATTGTAAGCATGTCTTAATTATAGGGTAATACGTAAAAAAGGCAAATATAAAGGCTTTTAATCCACTTCGCCAAGTTCTTGTAGTTTCAGGAGTTTAGCGTAAAGACCGCCGGTCACATGAGCGAGCTCGGAATGACTACCCTCTTCGGCAACGCGACCGTTTTCGAGAACGATAATTTTATCAACTTTTTTAATAGTACTAAGACGATGAGCAATAATAATCATGGTTCGGCCACGACTAATTTTTTCCATCGCATCTTGAATCAAGACTTCGCTTTGACTATCAAGATTTGAAGTCGCTTCGTCGAAAATTAAAATCCGCGGATTAGCTAAGATTGCACGAGCGATACCAATACGCTGTCTTTGTCCGCCGGACAAGCGAATTCCCCGCTCACCAACCATTGTTTCATAGCCCTTATCAAGTTTTGTGATAAATTCTTCGGCATTAGCAATCCGAGCGGCCGCTTGAATTTCTTGAAACGAGGCCTTCGGCTTAGCATAGGCAATATTCTCGCGAACGCTAAGATCAAAAATTTCTACTTCTTGCGGCACAATCGCTAGAAATTTTCGGAAGGACTGAACGTCGTAATCGCGTAAATCTTTATCATCAAGCAAGACTCGTCCTTTTTGCGGATCATAATGACGATAAATTAAACGTGCGACGGTTGTCTTACCGCCACCAGATGGTCCAACCAGAGCGATAACGCAGCCGGGAGTAATTTTAAAATTAAGGTCAATTATGGCCGGTTTCTTATTATCACCATAATAAAAACTAGTATGTTCGAATTTAATTTCACCTTTAATATCTTTCGGCTTATAACCGTTCTTTTTATTGATAATTGAGGTCTCGCTATTAAATAACTTTAGTAAACGATTAACGCCCTCGCGCCCCTCTTCCATGCGGTCATAAAAACGAGATAGACGGTAAAGAGAAATATAAGCTTTTTCGCTTAAAGTAAAAGCAAAGATTAAAGTACCAACGCTGAGAACTCCTTTATAAACAAAATAAACGCCAAGAAATAAAACAACGGCGCGTCCGACATCGACAATAACGCTTCGGCCGAGACTAACTTTCATCATCCAGCCGAATTGCTTATCTTCATTCTCGCGAACTTTAACTTTAATTTTTTCAAACTCACTTAATTCGCGCTTCTCCTGCACGAAAGATTGAACGGCGTTAATGTTAATAATTGCCTGTCCCATTTTTCCTGACGCGACCTCATAATCTTTATAAATCGCTTTTCGCACCGGATACATCTTTTTATTGGCAAAATAGGTTGTCGCCAGATACATCGGCGCAAAGACTAGAAATGATAAACCAATCCGCCAATCAGACCAAAATAGAGCAATCAGAGTCAAAAATAATTGGATAACAGTCGGCGCTACTTCCCAAAAAATATTGTTTAAAAATTGCGATATTTTATCAACACCGCGCTCAATCTTTACTATCTTGGCGCCGGTATTCTCGCGCTCATGATAGCCTAAATCAAGCGATACTAATTTTGCTTGCGCCTTAACACCTAAATGATATTCGACATCGACCAGTAATCGTAAAATACGCCGGTCGCTAAAATAATCAAGTAAAGAACGCACCTGGCTGGTTGCCAAATAAAGAATAATTAATTTAATGAGAACCCAAAGATTATCTAAATCAAAACCATTAAGACCATCAATCAAGAGTTTTAAAATATAAGGCATCCCTAAATCCAAAATCGCGGATACCAAAATAATCGCGCTGGTCGCGTAAAATAATTTTCGGAATGGTTGTAGAAGTTTCCACAATTCTCGACCAAAAATTTTCCAAGAAATAGTTTCCTTCTCGGTTTTTTCAATTATCTTATTGTTTTTTCCCATATTTTAAGAGTCCGCCCGCAATTCGGAAAACATCGCCTGCACCCATCAAGAGTAGCAAGTCGCTTGTGCCTAATTTATCTTTGAAATAATCAATTGCCTGAATAATAGTGGCAATATGAAGAACAGTTTGAGAAATTTTATGTTTTTTATTATAGGCTAATATTTCTTTGACTAATTGCGTGCTTGATACTCCGCCCTGCTTTTCCCGCGCCGAACCATAAATATCAAGAACGACGAGCTCATTAGTATTACTAAAACTCGTAACAAAATCTTTAAATAGCGCTTTTGTGCGTGTAAAAGTATGGGGATGAAAGACGGTAATTAAATTCTTTTCAGTATAACGCTCGCGTACTCCCTGGAGGGTGCTTTTAATTTCTGTTGGGTGATGTGCATAATCATCAATAATTAAGGCGCCTTTATACTTACCAAGCAACTCAGCGCGTCGTTCTGTACCTTTAAAGCCAGCTAAATGCTTCTTAATTTCCGGAATCGGGACTTTAAGCGCACGAGCGGCAGCGATTACCGCTAAAGCGTTATAAATATTATGTTCTCCCCAAAGACCTATTTTAAATTCTCCCCAATCATTTACAGAAAAAACTTGATAGCCGTTTTTTAATTTTAAATTCTGTGCCAAATAATTTACGGTTTCAACGCTTTTGCCTTCAAGCGAAACATCATAAGTTAAAACTTGGCCACGGCAATATTTCTTAATCTTCTTTATTTCAGGATCACTATTATTTATAACTAGCCATCCCGTCTTCGGCACTTTTTTTAAAAAATCAGCAAAAACTTTTGTATAAGCCGCTTGGTCTTTAAAATAATCCGGATGATCAAATTCGATGTTATTCAAAACTACTCCCTGCGGTGAGCAATATTGTAATTTATTTTTATATTCATCAACTTCCGCCACGAAGTATTTTGACTTGCCGAGCACGCTACTTCCGCCAAATTGCGGAACGCGTGAACCGACTAAAACGCTCGGTGCCTTCCCGGATTTTAATAAAACATAACCGAGCCAAGCCGAAGTAGTCGTTTTCCCGTGACTACCGCAAACCGCAATCCCGTAATATTCATTAAAAACCTGACCAAGAGCTTCGGAATAAGTAATTACCGGGATATTCTTAAAAAGACTAGGATTTTTTTTGATATAGGCAAGTTCAAGATTGTTTTCTGGGCTATAGGCGAGTGAATGGATAATTAAATCAAGATTACGCGGAATGTTTTTCTCATTAAACGGTGAATATACTTTAATTTTCTCTTTTTTTAAAACCCGATCCGTTAAAAATGTTTCCGGAATATCAGACCCACTTAATTTATTTCCCTTCTCAACTAAAAATTGCGCTAGCATTGTCATGCCCACGCCTTTTACTCCGATTAGATATATGTTTTTTATTTTTTTTGCCATTTTATTTAATCATTTCCCAAATAATCGCGGCAATATTTTGCGCGGCGTCAGGCTTCATGATTTTACTAATATTATGGCTAAGGCTACCCCTAAGTTTTGCGTCCGAAATTATTTTTTGTATTTCTTCTATTAGTTTTTGAGCCGTTAAGCCAGTTTGATCTAAATAAATTGCCGCTTCTCTCGATTTGAAAAGATTAGCGTTATCTTCTTGATGAGTATGAGGCATCGGGATTAGTATAGTCGGCCGAGCTAAAGTCGCGATCTCAGTCAAAGTACCAAAACCACAACGAGAAATTATTAAATCGGACGTTGCCATCAAGCTCAAAACCTCGTCTTGGCTAAGAAACTCAAAATTTTGATAATTATTATTTTTGATATCAACGATCGGCTTTTTACCCTGACCAGTTAAGTGAACAACCTGAGAAAATAATAATAATTCTGGTAAAGATTCCGCTATTAAATTATTAATGGCAACGGCACCAGTTCCCCCGCCAATAACCATGACTAAAGGTTTATCAATTTTAAACCCGTAGCGATTTCTTGTTTCAACCGTATTTTGCAGGTAATGACTTATATCTTTAAGAGGATTGCCAGTTAATACGGCGCGCGGACCATAATCCATCAAAGACTTTTCAAAAGTAACAGTAATAACCCGCGCAAAAGGAGCCATTAATTTATTGGCGAGCCCAGCGCGCATATCCTGTTGATGAATAAGAATCGGAATTTTTTTAGCAGCCGCCGCCCAGACAAGTGGAACACTCACAAATCCGCCGGCGCTAATCACTAAATCTGGCTTTTCGCTCCTTAAAACTTTTAATGATTTGAAAAAGGCAGAAATAATTTTAAATAGGTCGAGAAAATTTTGCCAGGAAAAATAACGACGCAATTTTCCGCTCGGAATAGTAATAAATTTAATTTTTCCATCCTTAAATTTATCAATCAGCTCTTCGACTGGTCCAGTTTTAGTGCCTACAAAAATTAAATTTAGATTTTTATCATCACGCAGTAGCTCGGACGCAACGGCGAGTAATGGTGTAACTGGACCGCCCGTGCCACCGCCGGAAAACATAATTGTTCTTTTTTTTATATTTTCCATAAATTAAGAATAATTTCTTGAGCCTCTTGTATGTTTACTGATATTAACAAGAATACCCATCGCAATCATATTAGATAAAATCGCCGAGCCACCAGCCGAAATAAACGGCAGAGGAACACCAGTCATCGGAATTAAATTTATCATCCCGCCAATATTTAAAAATGTTTGCACGGACAACCAAGCAACAATTCCAACAGCGAGAGAACTTCCGTATAAATCCGGGGCACCACGCGCAACAAGTAACCCACGATAAAAAAGAAATAAAAATAATAAAAGAACGAGAGTACTAAAGACAAAACCAATCTCTTCAGCAATAATCGGAAAAATTGAGTCTCCCCAAACTTCCGGTAAATACATAAATTTCTGACGGCTTTGGCCAATACCACGCCCGAACCAACCGCCCGAACCAACCGCAATTAATGATTGGTTAATCTGATAGCATTTATCTTGCGCGCTAAAACTTGGATCCTTTAAACATTTAAAACGATCCGACTGGTAGGAAGATTTTAAACTAAGCACAACAAATAATAATAAGCCGGCCATAAGCCCCACTAAAAAAATATGTGAGACCTTTCCGCCGCCGGCAAAAAAAACAACAATTGCGGAAAAGACAATAATAAACAAAGTGCCAAGATCAGGCTGAGCCAACATTAGCAAGCTAATTACGCCTAAAATGATTAAAAATGGGACAATCCCGCTGGAAAAGTCATTTAATTCCCCTTTCTTAGCCTCGAGCCAGGTTGCTAAATATATCAAAAACGATAGCTTAACTAATTCCGAGGGCTGAAAAGAATAACCAAAAACATTAATCCAACTACGCGCTGTTCCGTATTCAGCTCGAAGTCCTGGAACAAAAACTAATAATAATAAAAGAATTGAAGCAAATAAAAAGAAAACCGCAAACTTTTTTAAGCGGCGATAATCTATTTTCTGAACGACGAAGAAAGCAACGAGCGCAAAAATTACCCAAACAAATTGTCGAATAAAATAATGATATGTATTACCGTAGCGCGAATATGAAACAACCGAGGAAGCGCTAAAAAGCATAACCAAACCAAAAACTAACAGAACAAATATGGCTGTCAGTAAACTCTTATCCGGTTCATGCTCGCCGGACGGAGCGGAAAATAACTTTTTTTTCAAACGACTAAAAGCCATAGGAGAAATCTTTTATCAACTTAGAATTTTTTATCAAGTAAAAATATCATTAAACCGATGGCTGAGCCAACAGCTCCGACCACCCAAAAACGCATAACAACCTTTGCTTCTGGCCAGCCAAGGGCTTGAAAATGATGATGAATTGGTGAAGAAATAAAGACCTTTTTCCCTCTTAAACGTTTAGAAAGAACTTGGATTATAACCGATGAGGATTCAATAATGAAAACAACCCCAATAAATAGCAGTAATAAAGCGCTATTAGTTAACATGGCGATAATCCCCAGAGTAACCCCTAAACTCATTGCGCCGGTATCGCCCATATAAAAACGAGCGGGCGGAATATTAAACCAGAGGAAAGCAGACAAGGCGCCAATTATCGCGCCGCAAAAAGTTGCTAAATCATAACGTCCGAGAGAGAAAGAAATAACGCCATAGGCGATAAAAGCAATTAATAGTGTGCCTCCAGCCAAGCCATCAAGACCATCAGTTTCGTTAACGGAAAACGAGGTCGCAACGATAACAAATATAAACAAAGGAATATACCAAGCGCCAATTTCAAAATTACCTAAGAAAGGAACATGAAAGACAGTCCAGTCTAATTTAAAATAAAACCAAAGCGCGCCAACAATCGCTATCAAAGTATAAATTAATATTCGATGGCGTAATTTTAAACCACCGCCACCAAGAACCCCCTTGCCGCGCACATCCAGCCAATCATCGAATAAACCGATTAAAGCGGTAATAACTAAGGCGCCCAGTGGAAGCAAGGTTTCTGCGCGTGTTAAAAAATTTAGATGTTGAAAGATTCCACCTGGAAAAAAGCGATAAAATAGTGAAAACACCAAGATTAGAATTAAAACTGTACCCCAGATTAAAACACCACCCATAGTCGGTGTTCCTTCTTTATGGGCATGCAATTCGCTAAAAACAGGTGTTGCGCCGTTATTTCGAATCTTTTTTCCTAATTTATATTTATATAAATAATGGGTTACTAAAGGGGTAGCCAGGGCGGCAAAAATAAATGCGAGTGTCGCAAAAAATAGTATTTTAACCAGGTAAAATTCCATCATAGTGAATTAGCGAAAATTAATTAAATAAACAGCCAATAAATCGATACTTATAAATAGACTAAATAAAGCAGCCGCACTTAAAAGAAAATGCACCAAAATCTTAAAGTTTTTATCTTTATGCAGTAAGGCTAAAATTATAAAATTAAGCAGAAAAACGCCAAGACTTAAAAGCGGATAATAATAAATCGACGAAGGGGCGCCCACACGATCAATCCCGAAATCAACATTATAATGAAGGACTAAAACATCCCCCGTTAAATTACGTCTAATGAGCCAGGACTGGAACCAAGAAATCAGCTGCCATAAGATTATCAAGGCAAAATAGATTAGGCTTGGCTTATAACGAAAAATCGCCCCCAAGGACGCCTTTATTTTGTCGATACTAGCGTAAAAACGCGCATAAAAATTAGAGTAAGCCATAAAATCTTGATAACGCTTAAATCCCGTAAAAATGCGGGTTAACATAATTATTCTAACACATTTTAAAATAATATAAAATAAGGTATAATAATTGTATTATGAGCAAAAAAATCATCAAGAACCTCTTTAATTACGCCGCGCGTGAAGGGGCCAAAGACTTAATAATCGAAGGCGTACCCGAAAAGATAGCTCTCCACTACCGTTTTGCTGACGGTGAGGAGCGTTCTTTCGGTTTACCGAAGAAATTGGAAAAAGACCTAAGCCTGGCCTTGCGCCAAATTTTGAAGTTAGCCCCCGACGAATTAACGACAAAAAAATATTGTAAAATTGAAGATAAAAATTATCAATTAACTTTTTATCTTACAATTAGCCCATCAGGCTCAGGAGAGAAAATAATTATTAATATTATCCCAAAAAATTCCCATCTCTTACGTTTAAAACAATTAGGCTTCGGGACGCAAAGTTTAAAACTAATTCAAAGGGCGCTTAAACGCGAATCCGGTCTTATTCTAATCAGCTCACCACAAGGCCAGGGGAAAAGCATGACTCTTTATTCCCTACTTCAAGAATTAAACAGCCCTAAACGCAATATCTATTTTATTGGTAATCGACTTGAGTACGAGCTTGAAGGCGTGAATAATCTCGCCGTCTCAAATAGTAATTGGGAAAAAGTCATGAATCACGACTCCGATATTATTGTGACAGAAATAAACACCGAAGAAGATTTCAAAAATGCGAGTACTGCCGCCGCGACAGGACGCTTGGTTTTAGCTACTATAACAGCCAACTCTGTTTGGGAAGTTTTGCTCGCCTATCTTAAATTAAAACAACCCTTGAAATTAAAATTAGATAGCCTTAAACTGATTATTAATCAACGTTTAGCTCCACTGAAAAGAGCGAATAATAAAACTAAGCGAACAGTGCGCGTTAAACGTCGAGAGATTGGCTTATTTGAAATTCTTGAATTAAGCCCGGCAATAAAAAATTTCCTGAGCGACTCAGCAATTGATAAAACAAAAGAAAAATTCTGGGAAAAATTAGGCCGCCTCGCTCTGGGTGAGGGTTATGAACCACTCAGCCATGACCATCAGAAAAAAACTAAAAACGGTTTACTATGAAAATAAGCTGTGTCGTCCCCGCTTTCAATGAAGAAAAAAATATTAGCCTGGTAATTTCCAAGCTCAAGCCTTTTGTAAATGAAATAATTATCGTTGACGATGCATCCAGCGACCGAACATTTCAAATTGCCAGTCAAAGCGAAGCAATTGTTGTTCGTCATATTATTAATCGCGGCCAGGGTGCAGCGCTCCGAACTGGAACGCAATTAGCGCTTGATCGCGGGGCTGATATAATAATCCACTTTGACGCCGATGATCAATTTCAAGCAGCTGAAATTCCTGAGATGCTGGCGCCTCTTCTTAATAATGAAGCCGATGCCGTTCTCGGCTCACGCTTTTTAAGTAAGAAATCAAATCTTCCGAAACTGAAAAATAATCTGATTATGCCTCTAGCGCGGCTCATCAACCGCTTATTTTTTAATATTCGTCTTAGTGATCCCCAAAGCGGCTTCCGTGCCCTGAGTCGCGTCAGCGCACAAAAACTAAAAATAGAAAATGACGGCATGGCGCATTGCAGCGAAATTATTTATAAGTTGTTTAAAAACAATGACCGAGTCATCGAAGTGCCGATTACCGTTGTCTATCATGAATACGGCCAAAAACTTAGCGGCGGATTTAAAATTATTAAAGATATATTAATTCAAAAATTAATTAACTAAATATGTTGCAGCAAATATTAGCACTTATCGTCATTGTTTTCTTTCTAATCCGACTTTTTAATCAGAAAAATAAAAAACAAATAAATGGCTCTGAATTTTTGCTCTGGCTAATTTTTTGGTTAATTGCTTTTGGCGCCATTATTTTTATCAAACAAATAGATGCGCTTGTTGCTTGGCTCGGTTTTTCCGGAGCAGCGATAAATATCTTAGTTTATCTTGTTGTGCTGGCTCTAATTTATCAAGTTTTCCGCATGCGACTAACAATTGCTAAAATGGAAAAAAATATCAGTGAACTTAACCAGGCCCTAAGTCTCAAGAAGTAATTTAATCCTTAATCCCTTACTATGAAAATTGCTTCAATCGTTTGCGCTTTCCCGCCTTACCCCGGCGGAATTGGTAATAGCGCCGAGCGAATAAATAATTTACTTGCTGGTGCGAATGAAATTACGACCTTTACCCCCGTAACTTTAAAACCTTGGCTTCACTATGGCCACGGCGCTTTTTTACCACAATTATTTTGGAAATTAAATAAGTTTGATTATATTTATTTGCATTATCCCTTTTTCGGTAGCGCAGAAGTTGTTTGGTTTTTTAAATTATTTTTTTCCCGTCCCAAATTAATTATTCAGTATCACATGGATGTCCGCGGTCTTAATCCACTCGGAAAATTATTAAGTATCCCGAGCCGTTTAATCCGCAATTCGCTTTTGAATCAGGCGGACACTATTATTTGCGGAAGCCTCGACTATATTAAATCTAGCCAGATTAAAGATTATTACGAGACCCATAAGGAAAAATTCCAAGAAATACCCTTCGGACTTGATATTAAAAAATTTCAACCTAAATTAATCAATCGCCATTTAGAAAATAAAACTATTGCCCGCGCGCAAGAAATTGTTCATTATATCAATGATAAATTTATCAAGCGTGATCGTTTAAACTTATTATTTGTTGGCGGGCTTGATTCCGCACATTACTTTAAAGGAGTTGAAGTATTACTAAACTCATTAGTTATTCTTTGCAGCCGCAATTGGCGCCTTAAAATAGTCGGCGACGGTAATCTGCGAGCGCGTTACGAGAGCCTAGCTCATGATTTAAAGATAGAGAAGCAAATTGAATTTGTCGGCAAAATAGATGAGCCGGAACTTATCCGCTCCTTCCAAAACGCTGATTTATTTATTCTGCCCTCAATAAATAGCAATGAAGCATTCGGCTTAGTCCTCATTGAAGCTTTAGCCTGCGGAGTACCCGTTATTGCTTCAAATTTACCGGGTGTCCGTCAAGTATTTACTGACCATGTCGAGGGATTATTAGTTGAACCAGGAAGTGTTAGTGATTTGAAGGAAAAAATTGATTCAATTTTTAAGAATGAAGAAATGCGCCGCGAAATGGCACTATCAGCAAGACGCTTAGCTGAAAAAAAATATGACAACAATCAAATCAAGAAACATTTAGAAAATATCTTTAAATAAATGAAAATTGCTCTCGCTAATAATCTATACTATCCCTATAACCGCGGTGGTGCCGAGACGGTTGTAAAAAATATGATCGCCGAACTCAAGGCACAGGGCCATGATGTTTTTTTAATTAGCTGCCGACCAAAGGCAGATTTAAATCCGACAAGTAACGGAATTAAAACATATTATTTCCCTTCTGATTATTCTCGTCTTGCGGAAATCCCGCCATACCTTCGAATATTCTGGCATGCCAAAAATATTTTTTCTTTTAAGAGGTCTGCGGAAATAAAAAAAATTTTAGTAGTCGAGAAACCAGAACTAATTATTACCCATAACTTAATGGGTCTTGGTTTTCGTCTTCCCTGCGTAATTAAAAAATTAAAAATACACCACGAGCATTACCTACATGATATTCAGTTGCTTTATCCAACTGGCCTAATGATGCTTGGCAAAGAAAAAATTGTCGACTCGTGGCCAGCAAAATTTTATCAATTATTTACTCGTGCTTTTTTCGAATCACCGGCAAAAGTAATTTCCCCTTCCCTCTGGCTACTTGGTCAACATCGCCTACGTGGTTTTTTCCACGACTCGGAAACAGAAATTAAAAATTTTAATTCGGGTGAAAAAGTAGCGAAAGAAACAACTAAACAAGACGAACAAAAATCTAAGCAAAATTTTCTCTTCGTTGGCCAGATTGAATTCCATAAAGGCATTCTCTTATTAATTAAAGCCTTCCTAAGCGCACTAGAAACAAAAGCTGATTTAAGATTAACTATCATCGGCGATGGCAGCCTTATGAGCGAAGCGAAACAATTAGCAAAAAATGATCCCAAAATTGATTTCCGCGGTCGCCTTGAAGCACCAGAGCTTAAAAAAATAATGGAGAGTAGCGATTGTCTAGTAATTCCGTCTTTATGCTATGAGAACACGCCTATGACCATCCACGAGGCACACAATTCCAAGCTCAGAGTTCTAGCCGCGAATATCGGCGGGATACCGGAAATTATAAACAGCAACGATAAGCTCTTCCGGCCTGGCGACATACTCGATTTAGAAAAGCATATTTTAAAAAAATAATAAATAAAAGAGCCCGAATATCCGGGCTCTTTTTTTAATTAACTATATATTTGAATATCCTTTATTCTTAATTAATTCCTTGCAAACGCTTATTTGCCTGGATATCAAAAATTGTTTTTTTCAAACCGTTAGACAGCGTCACAACCGGCATCCAATTCAAATTATTTTTTGCTTGTCTAATATCAGGTAAAGCTAATTCTGAAATAAATATTGGGCTATCAACATAGCTGATAGTCGAGCTTGAACCAATTTCCGAAATTATAAGATTAACAAGCGTTGTTAAATTAACATCGACATCTGAGCCAATATTAATTGGTCCAGCAATATCGGTTGTCATAATTTTCATGACGGCGTCTAAAGCGTCTTCAATATAACAAAAAGAGGAAGAAAAACTGGCGCCTCCCGGAATAATGATTTCTTTATTTTCCAAAGCATTATTTATAAAATCAGGAATCATTTGGTCGTCGTTCTGCTCCATTCTTGGACCATATATTCTAAACAAGCGAATTATCTTCGTATCAATATTGTATATTGACCGATAATTTGAGACCATTGTTTCCGCGAAACGTTTACCCTCGTCATACGAGCTACGTTCCGATAAATTATCGACTCGTCCCAAATCCATTTCAGTTACTTTAAGCTCAGGGTTATCGCTCTGACGCGGACCGTAAACTACCGAAGAAGAAAATTGCAAAAATTTAGCATCATATTTAACGGCGATATCGAGCAAATTCTTAACGGCAAACGAATTAGCGAGTAATGTCGCTAAACGGTTAGTTAAAAACCGGCGCGGCGACATCGGGCAAGCTAAATTATATATTTCCTGGATACCTTGAAATTCAATTTTAAATTTCTTTAAATCTTCATGTCCTTCAAGATCAAGAGGTTTGCTCAAGTCGTGATTAATAAAAGCAAAATCAGGACTAGCGAGAAGATGGTCAATATTACGTTCACTGCCAGAAATAAAATTATCAACGCAGATAACCTTACAAGTTTTAATTAATTCATCGCATAAATGCGAACCGATAAAGCCGGCGCCGCCAGCGACGAGTACATTTTTCTTATCGAAAATTACTTGTTTAGACATATGTTTGAGCTCTTTGCCATTAGGCAAAGGCGGCTATTTAATTATTTATTCTTATTATACCAAGATTAACGCCTCCGCTCCAGCTTGCCTCCCAAGCATAGAAAGACTCAAGAAGAGTACCGGCGTTATCAAAGACACGAACATGCGGCGTTGCCCCGGCACTGGCGCCAAGCGCAATTTCGTTAATGCCGTCATTGTTCAAATCACCGACGGCTAAATTTACCCCGCCTTGCCAAGCTTTGCCATAAGCGAGAAATTGCTTTTGCAAAGTTCCGTAATTATTAAAAATCTTAACTTGTGGCTCTCTCCCCTTACCAGGAGAAACTATAATTTCAGCGCGATCATGATCTTTGCGGCCATTAATATTTGCGACCGCGACTTTAACTCCGCCCCGAAATTTCTTTTCATAAGCGAGCCAAGCGCCAATTAATTTACCATCACGACTATAAATTTTAAGTTGTGGTTCCTGACCGCTAGCATAAGCGACCACAATTTTGTTCTCTCCCTTGCCCTCTAAATCACCGACGGCGATATTAAGACCGCCGATATATTTTTTGTCTCCGGCCAAAAATTGTTTCTGCAATTTTCCCTGATTATTAAATATTCTCACTTGGGCTGTGCCGCGAGAGGCCGGGGCTGTAATAATTTCTGCTTGATCATTATTGCTTGAAATTGAGACTGCGACATTAATGCCGCCGCGGAAATTTTTATCAAAAGCGAGAAATTTTTTCACGAGCTTGCCGTCTTTGTTAAAAATCATGACATTAGGATCACTGCCGGGCGCAGCGCCAATTATAATTTCTTCAATACCGTCGCCGTTGACATCGCCCGTTGCCAAGCTTACATTCGAGCCAATTTTTTCCGTCCAATTAATATTTTTAACCAAATCACCATTGGCCGCAGTTAATTTACTTTCTTTCGCGCCACTCGCTGGAACAACAATTATACGACCCAGACGACTATAAAGACGGTCTTTGGCCATTTCAATAGCGGAATTTAAATTTAAACGTCCGTTGCCCAATTGTCCGAGATAAGTCGGATTAAGGCGGCTAATATTATCAGTCGAAGCAAATAAAATATTAACAATTTCTCGACGGCTCAATTCCGGATTGGCCTGAGCAATTAAAGCGAGCGAAGCAGAAACGAGTGGCGCCGCCATTGAAGTTCCCGACCAATAACCGTCATAATACTTATTCGGATTATTAACATCGCTCCCTGGAGTAACCGTATTAAAAAAGCTAATCCCCGGTGCCGCGATATCGACACAATGGAAACCGTAACTAGAAAAATGTGCCTTTTGATCAAGAGCGTCAGTCGCAACAACACCAATCACCATATTCTCACCAAATTGCCCATCATAACAGGCGGGATAAATTGGTGTCTTGTCTATATTGTAACCTTCACCGGCCGCTTGCTCATTACCAGCCGCTGCCACTATCATCACGCCATTACTATGAGCCCGCTTGATCGCTTCTTGGACTGCTTCACTATAATTAAAATTAACAAAACTTAAATTAATAATATCCGCTCCATTATTCGTCGCATAATCTATCGCTCGCACCACATCAGAAATTTTTCCTTCGCCTTTATCATTCAAAACGCGAAGCGCCATAATTTTTGTCCGCCAAGTAACTCCGGCGACGCCCTGATTATTATTTCCGCGCGCCGCAATAATACCGGCAACCATAGTTCCATGAGAAACTCCCGCTTCTGTCCAGCCAGAGGAGAATTTTGGCGTCGGATTAGAATTATTTAAAACGAAATCCCAACCATTAGTATCGTCAGCAAAACCATTATTGTCATCATCTTTATTATTACCGGCAATCTCTTTTCCATTATGCCAAATATTATCGCTGATATCAGGGTGATTAATATCAATCCCTGAGTCAATCACGGCAATAACCATGTCAGGACTCTCGGAAATCTTTCCCCAAGCGCTATCAGCACGGATTTTTGCTAAATACCATTGATTCTTATAAAAGGGATCATTAGGCGTTATGCTAGCCAAAACCGGCTCGGCGAACACGAGAAAAAGTATAAAAAAAGATGTTATTATTTTTTTCATATAACATCTTCATAATAACATATTTAATGGTTTTTTTGTAGACACTTTTTACTAGAGATTTTCAATCTCTTTAAGCGTTTCAGTGGCGCAACGACGCCAACTAAACTTTTGGCTCTGGATTAAGCCCTTGGCTATTAAATCATTGCGGAGAGCCTCATCTTTAACAATCCGAACCATGGCTTCGGCGATTGAATGCTTATTATTTTGATCAAAATATAAGACTGCGTCCTCGGCAATTTCGCGCAAAACAGGAATATTTGAAGCAATCGTCGGTAGACCGCAAGCCAATGACTCAAGAATCGGTATACCGAAACCTTCATGTTTAGTTGGGAAAACAAAGGCGCTAGCGGCATTATAAATATAAGGCAAATCTTCTTCGCTAACCCAACCCGGAATATAAACATCGTTATTTAAATCAAATTCCTCAATAACATATTTTACTTCGTCAAAGCCATAGGCCGCATTACCGATTAAAACTAATTTTTCTTTAATTTCGGGATTATTTTCGCGCACAAGCGATAAAGCTTCAATTAAAGCCGGTGTATTTTTCTTTTTCTCTAAACGTCCGACATAAAGAAAAAATGGCTGAGTGAGATTATATTTATCCAGAACCATCTGCATTTTATCACTATCTTTAAGAGGACGGAATAATTCATTATTATAGCCGTTATGGACAACAGCAATCTTCTGTATTTTTGTCTTAGGATATAAGCTAATAATTTCCTGTTTAGTAAATTCGGAAACAGTAATAATTTTTTTGGCATGGCGAAGCGCAAAAGCAGTTGACCAATATAAATAATCAACGGAATCAGAGCGATATTTACCAAGAGTAATAAGTTTAACTAAAAAATTAACCAAACGGCGCGAACCCGCGATTTTTGTTTTAACTTTTTCCGAAAAATATAAATTTTGCTCGCGAACGAAAGCAATATCATGAATAGTATTAACAGTTTTTCGCGGACTAAAGAGAGGTAAAGTATGAGCCGGAACAAAGAGCACATCCGGGCGCTTCCAAAGCATTTCGAGCGAGAGACGGCCCAGGGTCCAAAATGAATATAAAGGCCAATTTAAATATTTAAAAGTGAAATTAGGATTATCATGAACGGCATCGATTAATTCTGGCGTCGGAGGCGTATTCAAATATAACCAATATTTATTTGTCTTATCGATGACTGCTAAATTTTGGATAAGATAAAATGAATACCACTCTGTGCCCGTCTTACGTTGTCGATTGGCGCGAGAGGCGTCAATACCAATAATCATAAAATAAAAATAAAATTCCGGGGAATGAGCCGGAATTTAATTACTTAGTCGCCAAAATACTGCGTTTATATGAATCTAAATTGTCCAATGCAATACCAGTTCCCTTAGCGACGCAGAGCATCGCGTCATCAGCAACATAGGCTGGGACACCAGTTGTTCGAGAAATTAATTGATCAATATTTCGTAAAAGCGAGGAACCACCAGTTAGCACGATCCCCTTGTCCATAATATCCGCCGATAACTCTGGGGGTGTTTTTTGTAAAACTTTTTTTGCCGCTGAAATAATGGCCTCTAATTCATTTTGAATCGCTTCAGTTACATCATCGCTTGAGACAGTAATACTTCTAGGTAGCCCAGTAACGATATCACGACCCCGAATTTCCATATGCAATTTGTCCTCCATATAGAGAGCCGAACCAATATTTATTTTAATTTCTTCAGCCGTTCTTTCGCCAATAGCTAAATTATATTTTTTTCGTACATATTCTAAAATGGCAGCGTCAAATTTATTGCCTCCAACACGAACAGAAGTCGAAGCAACGATACCACCCAAAGAAATAACAGCCATTTCCGCGGTTCCGCCACCAATATCAATAACCATATGACCGGTTGCTGAACCGATTGGAATATCGGCGCCGATCGCAGCCGCTACCGGCTCTTTAATAATATAAGCGGCTTTAGCACCAGCAGCGATTGTGGCTTCGATAACCGCCCGGCGTTCAGTAGAAGAAATTCCGGCTGGAACTGCAACCATAACCTCTGGTCGAAATAAGCGGATACCACCTAAAGTTTTATTGATAAAATAACGAATCATCGCCTCGGTCGCTTTATAATCAGCAATTACCCCATCCTTAAGCGGTCTGACCGCCAAAATAGTATCCGGAGTACGGCCAATCATATCTTTTGCCTCATTTCCAACCGCTAAAATTTTCTTATCGGCTATTGAAACCGCAACAACACTTGGCTCATTAATAACAATCCCGCGTTTCGGCAGGTGGACAAGCGTATAAGTTGTACCGAGATCAATCCCGATTCTTTTGATAAACATAATAAAAAACCTTAACTAACTCATCTTAGTATTTTTCGATGTTTTAGTCAAATTAGCGATTTATTCCTCGTAATCGCGGTCGTCGTTATCGTCGTCTTTATCCTTGTTAGCGACAATCTTTTTTACCTTCTCGGCGAACTCAAATGTATCAAATTCTTCCTTGAAGAAAACATAGTCAGCGCCGAGCTCGAGTGAGCGACTACGACTATCCTCATCGCTTAAATCAGTAAAGATAAATATTTCTTTTTCGCTTAATTCATCATCACTCTTAATTTTTTTAACAACCTCAAAACCATCTATCTTCGGCAAAATTAAATCAAGAATAATATAATCGGGATCGAAATCTTTTATTTCTTTTATTAGCTCCTCAATCTCTTCATTAGCCTCACTAATCTCAACATCGATGTCGGCGGCCGTAAATTGTGATTCTAAACCGTATAAGATATTAGCGTCATCCTCGACGATAAATATTTTTTTACTTTTCATAGGATTATTTTTTTAGTTTTTGCCACCAGGCATTATTATTTTTATACCAATTAATAGTTTCTTCAAGGCCAGTCGCAAAATCGATCTGCGGCTGCCAGCCTAATTCAGTTTTCGCTTTTGTATAATCAATTGCATAGCGCAGATCATGTCCTAAGCGATCGCTGACATATTCGACCATATCGCTCCCCGCCACCATTGTTTTTAAAATTAGCTCCGTAATTTCTAAATTACTTTTTTCACTATTTCCGCCCAAACAATAAGTTTCGCCAATCTTACCATTTTTAATAATGAAATCCACACCTCGATTATGATCATCAACATGTATCCAATCACGAATATTTTTTCCAGCACCATAGATAGGAACTTTTTTGCCCATTATCAAATTCGTTACAAAGAGCGGGATCAACTTTTCCGGATATTGGTAGGGACCATAATTATTTGAGCAATTGGAAATTGTGATTGGTAATTTATGAGTATGGAAATAAGCGCGGACTAAATGATCGGCGGCCGCTTTTGAAGCGCTATAAGGTGAGCGTGGGTCATAGGGAGTTTTTTCTGTGAACTTCGGCGCATCAAGAGCAAGAGAACCAAAGACCTCGTCGGTTGAGATATGATGGAAACGAATATTCCCATTATTTTTTGCGGCCTCAAGCAGAACGCGCGTACCCTCAACGTTAGTTTTAATGAAATCGGCGCTATCTTTTATTGAACGATCGACATGGCTTTCAGCGGCGAAGTGAACTATTAAGTCCATCCCCTTCACACTTTCGTTTACTAAATCCTCATCGGTAATATCGCCTTGGATAAACTTATAATTAGGCATGTTTTCGATATCGCGTAGGTTATCAAGATTACCGGCATAAGTCAAAACATCAAAATTAACAATTTGATCCTCAGGGTAATTCTTGAACCAATAATGGATAAAGTTTGAACCAATAAATCCGGCGCCGCCGGTAACAAAAATCTTCATAATTAAGATATTAATTTTTTAGCTACTAGCCCGGCCTCGCCTTCTGCGTAGTCACTCTGCGGCCACTGCACGTGTCCATCGCCCTCATGGCGCGGGATAACATGAAAATGCAAATGTGGAACACCTTGCCCGGCAATCGGATCATTATTCTCCATGACGTTATAGCCTAAAACACCTAATTTATCTTTCAACAACTTGCCCATCTTTTTAACAACAAGAATTATATCAGCTAAAACATCAGCTGGCGTTTCTTCGATATTAGCATAATGCATTTTTGGCAAAACTAGGAGATGGCCAGGATTAACCGGCTTAATATCTAAAAAAACCAAAGTCTTATCATCTTCATAAATCAGGTGGCAAGGAATTTCGTGATTAACAATTTTGCAAAAAATACACATAATAATATATTAGACTATTTTATACGGGCTATTCTCGTCTTTTTCCCATCTGATTTCATCAACCTCCTGAGCTTTATTAATACCCTTATATAATTTATCCGGCATATTAATACTAAGCGCCGGAATATCCGAAATACATTTATAACCATGAACGACGCCTGGAGGGACGGTAACGACAATCGGATTATTCTCACCAACTTCCATTTCTACGGCCTCACCTTTCGTTGGTGAATTTTCGCGTCTATCCCAAAGATGGAGACGGAAGGTTCCGGGACCGAGAAAAATAAAACAATCACTTTGCGCCACGTGTTCATGGGGACCACGAATGACGCCTGGATTTGTTAAACTTATGTATGACATGGCTGGGTCAAATTCTAATTCATCGCGACGGAAAACTTCCGCTAACCAGCCTCTATTGTCATTATTTTTTGTTATTTGTTTAATTATTACACCGTGAATCATAAATTATTTTTTTTTAAATTCTTTATAAGTAATCCATTCTGCGCGCCAAGATGCGAAATTTTGGCGGCGGTATTATGAAGAGCTAAAACTAATGCTCTATCTAAATCAGAAAAACAGACAAAGCCGGCCGCGAAAGATGAATTAAAAACATCGCCAATGCCGGTTGTGTCAACCCGTTTTTTTTCTTTTATAATCTGATGGTGATAAGTTTTTTTATCATCGGAGGCAATAACGCCGTTTTCACCCATTGTAATAATAACTATCTTCGGACCAAAACTTTTAATAATTTCCAAGAGATTTTCCTCTTTATTCAAAAACGAATTTGTAAGCGTTCGGTGGCGATCTGAACTCAAAATGAGTTCAATCGCTTCATCTTTATTTATCGAAAATACGGTCGTCTTTTTTAAAAATGGCGCAATCTTCTTGAGTCCCGCCCGAAGCTGTTGACCTCCCGGATTCCAAAATATTTTTGGTCCATCTTTAGTAACGACAGAAAAAATGCTTCGTAAATTTTTTAACCAGGCGCCGGATAAAGATGATAAATAGATATTCGCCGTTTCTTTAAGAATCTTTAAATCATGTTTATCAATCACTAATTCGTGATTAGCGCCGCGAGAACCAAAAATTATCCTTTCACCACTCGGAGACACTAAAATAAAAGATGAACCGCTTTCAGCGCTTTTATTAATTTTTATCAAATTAGTTTTTACGTGATACTCTTTAAAATTATTTATTATCGTCTTCTCTCCTTCATCGCCGCCCAAGCAAGCCAGGCAAGCCGTATTTAAACCGAAATTAGACAAGCAAACGGCCGCATTAGCAGCGCCGCCCCCAAATGAATAATAAAATTTATCAACTTTGATTTTCGCTCCGTATTCGAAACCAAGAAGTCTTTGACGCAAAATATCTTTTTTATTATCAATCAGAACACCCTGATCGGTAAAAAAAGAAATATCTCGCGTGGCCCCACCAACTGTTATAAAATCGTATTTCATAATTATGCTAATTATTATTTATTTTATAATATCATATAAAAGACTTCTTTTCCAAAAAGAAAGGCTTAATTCGTTTTGAGACAAGTGCCGCTAAATTAAATAAAATTAGCGCGGAGAGTACACTCCAAATGCTCTGATAAAAAAGGGTTAACCAGAAATTAGATTGAAAAAGAAAAAAGGTTTTGTAATCGGCACTAAAAGTATATAAAATTATGGCTGCCAAAAAATTATAAAAGAAAGTCGAACTTACCATCAGAGCCAGCAATGAATACAAGGAGCGATTAGTCAGCCAATTCTTGAGAATCCATTGCGAGACTAAAAGTGAAAAGAAAAATATTATGAAATAGAAACCGAAAAAATGAAAAGATAGAACATCAAGCCAAAAACCGGCAATCAGTGCGGCGATCAAGGAAACGCGAAAATCAATAAAAAATAAAGTAAAAGTCAAAACCGTTAAAACCAAATTAAATTGACGATAAGGCTCAGGAAGTGCGCTGATAAGCGAAAATTGTAATAAAGCCAAAGCGGAAATTATTAGTATTAAGATTATAATTTTCCAAATGCGCTCCAACATAAGACAAACTTAATTAAGGGATAATTATCGTGACAACGGTTAAGTTATTTAAATTAACTAGAGGTTCGATGGTTGCGTCCTGCCAAACCTCATTGCTCTCATTGCGCACTTCAATTACCTTTCCGATAACTAGCCCACGCGGAATACTTCCGCCTAAGCCGGAGGTTATAACCGTGTCGCCGGCAGCAATTTTTTCGAGTTGCGGTATATAATTCATTTTTATAGTTAAACCCAAATCACCGTCGGTAATCCCCTGTGTTCGTGTTTGGTTTTGAATGGCGGCGGCCAATTTACACTCTGAGCTAGTCGTTAAACAAATCTTGGCGCTTGTTTCTTTAACTTCAATTATTTTTCCGATAATAACACCTTCTTCGCTAACTGCGCCTTGGCCAAGAGCAATACCATCTTTCGTCCCTCGATTAATTACTAAGTCCTGCCCTTCTTCAGTATCTTCTGCGATTGACTCGCGTGCTATAACAGCGGCCGCAATGGCTTTAAAATTATTATCGTTAATGAATTTTAATTGTTTCCGCAATTTCGAATTTTCCTCAACTAATTCTTTTTGCTCAGAGTTGGCGACTGTTAAAACAGCTACCTGATTAGTCAAAGCTTCGACACGTGCTGAGAGCGAGGCCTGACTTTCTCTATCCTGATAAGTTCGGCTAAAACTATTACCCCATTTATAAAACTGACCGCTAACGGGTTTGACGCCGTTAAGAAATAATATTTCAAGGGGACGCAAAACACCAATGGTATGTAAAAAAACCAGTAGTCCGAAAACTACCAGAAAAATTAAAATTGGGTTGTTCTTTTTTAGTTTTTTCATGAAAAAAAATTAGGAGACAAAAATATTATTCTTGGTTATTAGCCAGGACAACTTTTTCTAATAATTCTTTATTACCGAGCAAGAGGCCGGTTCCACGCGCAACACAAGTTAGCGGATCATCAACAATCTTAACCGGAATCTTTGCGGCTGAAGATATCGCTTTATCGAGGCCGCGGAGCAAAGCGCCACCGCCAGATAAATAAAGGCCACGTTCATAAATATCTGACACTAATTCCGGCGGAGTAGTTTCTAAAATTGTTTTAATAGTTTCAATTATCTTGGAAATCGTTCGACTAATCGCTTCACGCACTTGCTTGTCGCTAATCATGATTGCTTTCGGGAGACCAGTTAATAAATCACGACCACGAACTTCTATTTCCTTTGGTTCATCAAGCGGCACAGCGGAACCGATTCCGATTTTAATACTCTCGGCTAATTGCTCGCCAATTAAAATATTAAATTCTTCACGAATATACTCAATAATATTATTATCAAATTCATTGCCAGCCGCTTTGAGTGAGCGCCAAGTTACGACGCCACCAAGCGAGATTACAGCGATCTCGGTTGTCCCGCCACCAATATCAACAATCATAGTTGCTGTTGCTTCCGTTACCGGAAGACGAGCGCCGATAGCGGCAGCCATGGCCTCTTCAATTAAATATACTTTTCGGGCCCCGGCCGAACGAGCCGCATCTTCAACCGCTTTTTTTTCAACTTCAGTTAAATCAAGCGGGATACCGATAACGACACGTGGACGAGAAATTAAAGTAAAATTTTCACTATGAACTTTATTAATAAAATACTTCAACATTTTTTCCGTAATTTCAAAATCAGAAATAACGCCATCGACTAAGGGTTTAATAGCTTCAATATGGCCGGGAGTTTTGCCGACCATTTTCTTGGCCGCTTCTCCAACCTCGAGAATTTCATTAGTTCTTTTATTAATCGCAACTACACTCGGCTCATTAACAACAATTCCTTTATCGGCAACATAAACAAGGGTATTACGAGTACCAAGATCGATACCTAAATCATGGCTGAATTTTCCGAGCAGTTTATTGAACATATTTAAAATTCATTTAATAAATAAGGGGGTAAACAGGGGAAATAATGTGCGATATCGTCTTTAATAGCATTTGGCAAATAGCCAATCATGTTTTGCCGTCTGGCCACTAATAAAACATTTCTTATTCTTTGGTGCGGCATTTTCTTTTTCAGTAAGCAAAACACGAGAAACGATTCCGTATTTTTCCTTCAACTCTTTTTCCGTTTCTGCATCTTCGCTCCAGCTTGCTTCAAACCAGCCGACCTGATCTTTAATTTCATCCCAGGACTCTATCCGGTTAATATTTTTACTTGAGAAATCTTGTGCCTGAGCATATAAATTCTCATGAATTTCTTTCATTGTCTTCGGTAAATATTCTTCGAGACTAGCGAGCTCAATAATTTCTTTTTTGCCGTTATCACGACGGAAAATAGTTAATTTTTTTTCGGATGCCTCTTTCGGACCGATTTCTAAGCGAACCGGAACGCCGCGAACTTCCCAATAATTAAATTTGAAACCTGGAGTTTGGCCGTCGCGGGCATCAATCTTAATTCGATATTTATCAGAAAAATTTGTTTTTATATTTTCGCAATATTCTAAAACTTGCTTACGCGCTTCTTCATCTTTATAAATCGGAACAATAACGATTTGGACCGGAGCGATATTTGGAGGCAAACGTAAACCATTATCATCACCGTGCACCATAATTAAGGCTCCCACTGAACGCCAAGATAAACCCCAGCTATTTTGATGACCAAAATGAAATTCACCGTCAGCACCTAAATATTTAACATCAAAAACTTTCGCAAAATTAGTTCCTAGATAATGACTAGTTGCACCCTGAATCGCCTTTCCGTCACGCGCCATTACCTCAGCAGTTAAAGTCATAACTGCACCGGCAAATTTTTCGCTCTCGGATTTACGGCCGCTAAAAGTTGGAATTGCCATGAACTCATAAACTGATTTATAAATACCAAGCATTTTTCCAACTTCCGCGCGCGACTCTTCTTCACTCGCAAAAACAGTATGACCTTCTTGCCAGAGAAATTCGCTCCAACGTAAAAAGGCGCGTGGTCGCTTTTCCCAGCGAACAACATTCGCCCATTGATTTAAACGAAGTGGTAAATCCTTATAGCTCTGAATCCATTTAGCGTAAGTTTTATACATCGCCGCTTCACTCGTCGGCCGAATTGCTAATTTATTAACTAATTCTTCGCCGCCAGCATGAGTAACGATAGCGAGTTCGGGAGAAAAACCTTCAACGTGATCCTTCTCGGCCTCTAAATTTTCGAGCGGCACAAAAATTGGAAAGTAAACATTTTCCACACCATCCGCTTCCAATTGTCGGCTCAGTTCAGCTTTAATTAATTCCCAAATTTTTAAACCATAAGGACGGACGATGCCGCAGCCGCGAACCTCCGAAACCTCGGCTAATTCCGCGTCTCGGACAACATCTTGATACCAGCCCGGAAAATCAACCGATTGTTTAGTAATTGTTCTCTTTTCGTTAATCGCCATATTTTATAAATTTGTATTTTTGAGCTCTTTTCTATTATCCTAACTTAAAAAAAGCTAGCTGTAAAGCTACTTTTTCACCATTTTTTTAAGCGCTGCCTTGACCCTTTCGCCACTATCTGTGAGGCTAGGGTCGACCATATTAAAAGCGGCTCGCGCTTCGCTCAGAGAGTACCCTAAGCTCATTAAAGCATCGATTTCATCGCTGCCAGCTAAACTTGGCGAACCAAGACTGGCGCCGCTCGTAGTTCGCAAAACTTTTGTTTTAAGTTCTAATACTAAACGCTCGGCCGTTTTTTTTCCAATACCGGAAACTTTAGTTAATAAATCAGCGTCACCGCGAATAATTGCCTCTTTAATATCACTCGCACTCGCCATTGAAATTACTCCCAAGGCTGATTTCGGACCAACGCCGGAAACGCTTAATAGTAATTCAAATAATTCTAAATCTTCAAGCGTTTTGAAACCATATAAATCGCTCGCTTCTTCTCGAACCTGATGATGAGTATATACTTCCGCATTATCGCCAAGCTTTAACTCGTTTAAAAAATTCTCACCGGTAAATACCTGATAGCCAATACTGGCAACTTCAATAATTGCGTAATTAAGCGTTTTATTAATTATTTTTCCGTGAAGATAAGCAATCATATTATTTTGTATTTTTTCTTCTTAGTACCGATAAGTCAGGCACGTATCCAACTTCTTCATAAAGCTCAATAAATGCCGTCTGACTACCGCCGCCGCCATGAGCCTCTTCAAGCGCCGTTTCTTTTTTAGCATCCCAAAGATGAGTAAGCTTTATGCTTATTATATCATAACTCGGCCTAATAATCTCCACCGTATCACCAATTTTAATCGTATTATGAACCTGAAAATAGACTCGCGTTTTTTTGTCTTTCGTTAGTTCAGTCTTTAAGACCTGACCGCAAAATTCCCAATCGCTCGTATTATGAGAATTGGCAATATTTTGTTCAGCTTTACCTCCCAATAGAAAACCAGCCGTATAGCCGCGATGGACTAATTTAGTTTCAAGCTCAATAAATAAATAGCCAAGCTCTGTCTTTAATTTAGCTTGACTGGTTTTTTTATTAATTAGGTCAAGCGCACGGCGATAAATACCACAGACCGTCGCCTGATAATATACGCTTTTCGCGCGGCCTTCAATCTTAAAACTCGTAATTCCCGCGGCCGCTAAATCTTTAATGTATTTAAGTAAACATAAATCCTTAGAATTAAGTAAATATGTCCCGTGTTTTTCTTCAACAAGTTCTAATTCCTCGTCATGATTACCAGTTTTTAAAGTCACGTCATACTCCCAGCGACACGGTTGCGCGCAGTCACCAAGATTGCCGCTCCGGTCGAGTATCATTTTAGACAAAAAACAGCGACCAGAATAAGCCATGCACATTGCGCCATGAACAAAATATTCTAATTCAATCTTCGGAACCGCCTTATGAATTTCTTTTATCTCTTTGAGCGTTACTTCGCGACCTAAAATTATTCTCTTCAAACCCTGCTTAGCCCAAAACTTAACCGCCTCAAGATTTGTACAATTAGCCTGAGTTGATAAATGAATTTCCGCCGTCGGCCAAACTTTTTTTATCACATGGATAATACCTGGGTCAGATACGATTAACGCATCGACTTTCATCGCTTTTATCGCCTTTAAATAGGCCGGCAATTTCTTGATATGTTCATTATGGGCAAAAATATTAACGGTAACGTAGACTTTCTTCTTTTTATCATGGGCATATTTAACAGCGGCCTTGATTCCCTTAAGATCAAAGTCGTTTATTCGGACGCGGAGGGAAAAGTCCGGAATACCCAAATAGACTGCATCAGCACCATAAGCGAAGGCCGTTTTCATTTTAAGTTCATTCCCGGCGGGAGCAAGTAATTCAAATTTTATCATAAGATTAGCCAAATTTAATTATAATTTATTATAGTATATTTTAGAGTATTAATAAATATTGACAAGATTAATAAAATGTGCTATACTTTTAAGTTAAAGGAATGAGAGCGCTTGTCGTTCTTTCATAATTGAATAGCTTATCTAACCCCTAAAACCAATTACCCATGAAAAACAGAATCATGATTGCCCTGACCTTGGTATCCGTATTAATTGTCAGCAACTTATTTGCCCAGGATGACCACCTTGTCATTAAAAACGGAACAACGTTGACTGTTTACACTTTGACTACCTATGGCAGCGGTAGCACTGAAATCAGTACCAATACCTACACCGGCACAGATGTGTCCATTCTAAAATCTCTGGAAATACCCCAGGATGCTTGGCCTCTCTTCGCCAATAACACCAATCTCCTTTTCTCCACCCAGGCGTTTGTGCTCGCACAGCAAAAAACAGAAATCGAGGAGAACCATGAAGTCGCCACGCAGGATCTCGACTGGGCCACTAATCAACTCGAAATCTACAAAACATTATTCTGGGCCGTACTTGCTTGCGCCGCACTCATAATAGTGATCTTATTAATAAATCTTTCAAAGGCAAAAAAACGCAGCTAAGCTATTCTAAAGCAAACACAAACTCGTAAACCAAAAGCCCCAAGCACAGAACATCGTGCATGGGGCTTTTTTACATTCAAAAAGATTTATTTCTCTTCCCTTTACTTCTTTAGGCCGAGCATTAATTTAACTTCATCAATCTTTACCTCTTTACTAACCAGAACTTCCGGCAAGGAGTCAACGAAATTAATTTCCGTGCTTAATGTATCTTTCATGATATCCATTTTCTTTTTAATAAGCGCGGATTTTAATTCTTCGCTCGCCCCAGCAATATAAATACTTGTCTCATCATTAATATTTAGATTTCCTTCTTTACGTAACATATTAACGAAGCGAATCAATTCTCTCTTCAAACCTTCTTCTTTTAATTCCGGCGTAATTTCCGTATCGAGCTCAACTTCAATCTTATCTTCTTTAGTCTCCGCAAATTCTACACCGGTTAAATTTAATTCATCTTTAATGAGCTCAATATACTCAGGCGCAATTTCTGACTTAACTTTAACAGTAATTTTCGAAAGCATCTGACGAATCTTAATTCCGGCCTCATCGCGCTTCGCGAGCCCAAGCTCAACAATCTTACGAATCACGTCCATGTCAGCTAATAATTTTGTATTGTCAGTCTCATCGTTCACTGGCCAGGCTTCTAAATGAACAGAGCGATTTGCGTCATTAAAATTATAGCCATTAACTTTCTGCCAAAGATTCTCGGAAACAAAAGGCATGAAAGGCGCCATTAATTTAGCTAGTTCTCCTAAAACGTAATGAGTCGTCGCAAGTGCATTTTTCTTATCTTCTAAGTCATCGGACTTAAAGCGATCGCGGCTTCGGCGTAGATACCAAGTTGAAAGCTCATCAATAAATTCTGGAATTTGGCGAGCGGCTTCATAAATATGATACTGATTTAATTCAAAAGTCATGCTCTTAGTTAAAACTGAGAGTTTTGCGAGAATCCATAAATCTAAAACATTTTGACTCTCTGGTTTTTTTGCTTCACCTTTTTCTTCCGTGGCGTATGTTTCATAGAATTTATAAACATTCCAGAGCAACATTATATTTTTTCGGAAAACATCTTTAACGTCATCTAAATCATAACGTTTCCCTTCGCCGGGTTGATTAATCGTATACATATGCTGACGAACCGCATCAACGCCATATTGCGAAATAACTTCCCAGGGACTAACAATATTCCCTTTTGACTTCGACATTTTCTTGCCGAATTTATCATTAATATGACCGAGACAAATTACATTTTTATAAGGTGTCCCTTTACCCAAGGTCGTAGAAATAGCGAGTAAGGTATAGAACCAACCACGAGTCTGATCAATCGCCTCGCAAATATACTCAGCTGGGAATTGAACATTGTTATCAATCATTTCTTGATTTTCAAAAGGATAATGATGCTGCGCATAAGGCATGGCGCCAGAATCAAACCAGCAATCAAAAACTTCTTTGACGCGTTTCATTTTTCCGCCGCATTCAACGCAAGTAAATTCATAAGTATCGATTTCCGGTTTATGGATATCCGAGTCTATTGTAACTTTCTGGCCACTTAATTCGCCAAGTTCTTCAACGCTACCAATTACGTGATGCTTATTGCATGTTTCACATTCCCAAATTGGAAGTGGTGTACCCCAATAACGTTCACGCGAAATCGCCCAATCTTTAACATTATTTAACCATTCGCCAAAGCGACCTTCTTTAATATGTTCAGGGACCCAATTAATATTTTTATTATTCGCCGATAATTTTTCCTTAAGTGTGCTCATGGCAATAAACCAAGAGTCTTTTGCATAATAAAGAAGCGGAGTATCACAACGCCAGCAGAAAGGATAGTCATGCTCGTAAATTTCTTCTTTAAAAAGTATTCCCTTCTCTATTAAATAATCGATAATAATTTTTTCCGTTCCGGCGCTTTTGACAAATTTTCCTTCGAGGCCGTAAGCGGATAAATCATTTGTGAAATGGCCGGCTTCATCAACCGTATGAACTTTTGGTAAGCCAACTTCTTCTCCTAAATTATAATCGTCCTCACCGTACATAACAGCGGTATGAACAACGCCGGTACCGTCCGAGGTAGTTACAAAATTTGCCGGCACAACGCGATAAGCCTTTTTACCAGACTTAATTTCGTCAGCGCGAATTAAAGGAATTTCAAATAAAGGTTCATATTCTAAATCTAATAATTCAGAGCCTTTGAATTCTTTAATAATTTCATGGCTTAAATCTTTAAATACTTTTTCAGTGAGTTCTTTAGCTAAAACAAAATTTTCATTTTCATGTTTTACAAGAACATAATCAATATCTTTTCCAACGGCAAGCGCAACGTTCCCCGGCAAAGTCCAAGGAGTAGTTGTCCAAGCTAAAATAAAATCGCCCGGATTAACCTGAGAGTTTCCATGAGTGACTTTAAACTTTAAATAAACCGAATTATCTTTCGTTAATTTATAGCCTTGGGCGACTTCATGAGTTGAAAGCGCAGTGCCGCAACGCGGACAATGGGGCACAACTTTATGACCTTTATAAACCAAGCCTTTTTTATCGATTTCTTTTAATATCCACCACAAAGATTCGATATAAGTATTTTCATAGGTAATATAAGGGTGCTCCATGTCTACCCAAAAAGCGATGCGGCGAGTTAATTTCTGCCATTCATCAAGATAGACCCAAACACTCTCCTTACATTTTTCATTGAATTCTTTAATACCGTATTTTTCAATATCTGGTTTGCCAGAAATTCCTAATTGTTTTTCAACCTGAAGTTCTACCGGAAGTCCGTGTGTGTCCCAACCAGCTTTACGCTCAACCCGATATCCATTCATGGTTTTAAAACGCGGCATAACGTCCTTAAAAGAACGCGCTAAAACGTGATGAATGCCCGGCATGCCATTAGCTGTTGGCGGCCCTTCGAAAAAAACATAATTACCTTGCGGTGAATTTTTCTGAATTGATTTGGCAAAAATATCTGACTTTTCCCAAAAATCTAAAATTGTTTCTTCCATGGCGACAAATGCATTCGCTGGCGCCGGATGATTAACAGCAGCTGGAGGAGCTTGCTTTACTTTATCTGACATATTTTTTATTATAATTATTCTTTATCTTTATTTTCAATATTATCTTCGGGCTTTAACGCATGAATCTCGTCGATAAGTCCCTTAATGCTTACGCTATTAGTTACTTTCTTTTTTTCGCTTTGCACCTTTTCCGCTTCGGCGACTTTCTTATACATTTCATCGATCATCTTATCGGCAATGGTCTTGCGCGGCACTCTTTGCTTCTCCGCAGGCTTCGCGAGTCCAGTTGCTTCAAAATCACTAATCAAATCAAATTGCCCATCGTTATGACGTCCTAATGACATATAATTTAAATTATTTTAGATAATTTAATAGTTCTTCTGGCGTTTTAGCGACGCCGCTAAATAGAACCTTGCGACAAATTTCTTCGTCCTTTTCATCGAAAACGTAAATAGCTTTATTAACAGCGACAGAGTAACCAATTTCCATACTAACACTAACACCAGAATAGCCTTCTTCATTATAAACATAAACCGCATCCGCCATTCTAATTTTATAAAAATGATCGTGCGTTAAACCAAGCGCAACAAATTTCTTATCAAAATCTTTAAGATCCGCCCAAACTCCTCCAGAAGCACGATACAAATGCGGCTCAAAGACGACAACGCCCAGAGCTTTTAATCCTTTTGCGAATTCTCGCATTTGTGGAGCAAAGCGATTACTCCCACATATAACGACTGATTTCATATGTTTTTTTATTTTTCATTATTTACGCATTCTTCTAAGGAAGATTGAATAGCGTGATACTTATTCATATCAACTTTTTGCATTTCATACGACTCACCATCTTTTGCGTCCGGCTGAACAACTTTCTCGTAGCGATATTCATCTATTTTATTAAATCCTAGTTTACCGTTCTCACCGTATACTGCCTGCCATCTTTTCTGCTCAGTTTCAAGCTCTTCAAGCTCAGGGCCCGATAGACCTTCTTCTTTTTTCTGATTTAATCTTTTTAAATTAGCATTCTCAACTACCCAAGTAAATTGGTGCTCGCCGCCAAACTCTTTCTTATAGTAATTAGCGATTTTGGTTACCGTTTTTAAGAAGGCGTTATCTAACGCCGGCGCGATGCCTTCACCTCGCAAACGAGTTAATATTTCTCCGGTAATCGCTTCTTTATTAATATAGCCTCTTTTTTCATCATGAGATAGACCATCTGGCCTAATATCAGACAGGCGCAAGCCAACGACTTTACCGTCAATCGGATTAGTAGCCACCAAGACCAAGCGTCTTTTATTATCAGTTGCAAAACCGTCATCGCCGATCCAACTTAAACAATCAACTTTTATTTCTTTTCCCTGGCTAGTTTTTTCCATAATCGGGTCATAGCTAAAAACATATCCCTTCTCGGCTGATTCTTCCTTGCCCTCAAGCGCACTTAACAACAAGCTGGCCGACTTAGAAAAATTCTCTGGTGTTTTCTTGCTTGTGTCGAAACTTTTTTCTAATTCGTTTCTAGTTTCTTTTTGTAAATTAACTATTTCATTTTTAATTTCCACAAATTCTTTTTTTTCATCCTCAGTAACATTAGGGATAGTATCTAAAACATGTTCGCCCCCGGTGATTGCGCTAGTTACCTCTTGATCAATTTTTAACTCAGTAGTTCCACGTAATTTTTCCCAATCAAGCTCAACAATATTTTCTGCCTTTGACTCGGGCGCCCGCTGCTCATTTTTATTTAAAACTTCATCCATATTTAAAATTATTATTGAATTTTTTTTCTTAATTCTTTTAAATCGGCTTGCTGTTTAGCGATAAATAGGTTATTCAAAAAAACAAATTGCTTATTTTTTATAAGGTTTAATTTAACAATAAAACTATCGTAAATTTTTTTAATCTTAATTTCATCTGAGTCCGATTGTGAAACCTTAATTTGTTCTAAATTTTCCGAATCTATATCCATATAATATCTAATTTGAAACTACATAAGCTAGAACATCGAATTTATTATCGCGAAATTCTATCATCTCGTACTCTGGACGAATAATTAACTCAAGATGTTCGGGATATTTCAATAAATATTCTTTTTTAAATAATTCATAATCGGTTTCGAAATCGTTACAGCCAACTTGCGGACGCTCCATGTCTGGTTTTCGAATACGCAGATGGGTTATTTTATTATCACCAGCGACAATCGGTTTAAATAATTCCACGCGTGGACCGTTATTATAATTATAAGGATCACCTAGGGTTTGCAGATTAGCAAATAACAATTTATATTCAGTTTCATCGTGTGAAAAAATAGTTAATGATTTAATCGGAAAAGATTTGCCAACGATACTTTTGCAAAGACGAGCCGTTTCCTTGGCAATATATTTTACTGTCTCAATTAATTCTGTTTTATTTTCGATTAATTTACTCATTAAGTTATTTCCCATGACACTGCTTATATTTTTTACCGCTCCCACATGGGCAAGGATCGTTCCGACCTACTTTCTCGCCGCTCTCCCCTTTGGTTTTTTCATGGACTAAATCAGCCGTATTGCGCGCTTCAGCCTGTTTATGCATTTCTTTAGCCGCTCCGGTAAATTCTAATTTACTCGCCGGTTGCTCGGCAAATAATTTTATTTCCGGTATATTAGCCATAGCGAGCGCATCGGCAGTTTTAAATATCGCGTAAACAACATTCTTATTTATAAGTGCATTTAATTCTTGATACATGGTCCAAGCTTCTTTCTTATACTCAACGAGCGGATCACGCTGACCGTAGCCGCGTAAACCGATACCCCGTCTTAAATAATCAACCGTTTCTAAATGCTCAACCCACATCTCATCGATTGAACGAATAAGTATTCCCTTTTCAACTTCTTTAAATTCAACGCCGACATTAATAAATTTCTCAACTAGGGCGGCATAAAAATTATCAGATTCTGATACTAAATAATTTAAAATATCTTCTCTAATCTCATCCTTTGTCTTATCACTCTTAGCAAGTTCTTCTAATTTATTTTTAACTTCAATCGGCGCGGTCCAAATCGTGCGCATGGTTTCATAAATTTCTTTCAAACTCCATTCGCTCTTATCATCGCTTGCAGTATGAAAACTAGCAACCGCATTAATTTCGGCGTGCACCATCTCAGCGATAATTGAAGTTAAAGTCTTTACTGTTCCTGTTTCAATTTCATTTCTTTCATCGTCATCATTAATATTCTTGAGTTCAATGACTTCTTTACCTTCCGCAATTTCTAGAATCTCACGGCGTCGTTTATAAATAGCTGTACGATGTTTATTAATAACATCATCGTATTCAACTAAATGTTTTCTGATATCAAAATTATTCCCCTCAACTTTCTTCTGAGCGGATTCAATTGATTTCGAAATCATCTTATTCTCAATTGGCATATCAGCCGGAACATTTAAAGTTTGCATTAGACCTTTCATGCGATCGCCACCAAAAATACGCATCAAATCGTCATCGGTTGAAACATAGAACTGGGATGAACCCGGGTCTCCCTGACGACCAGCGCGACCTCTTAATTGATTATCGATGCGGCGCGACTCATGTCTCTCAGTACCGACGACGTGAAGGCCTCCCAGAGCTCGAATTTCTGCTTGTTCATCCTCTTTCGGCGGATTACCTCCCAAAATAATATCGACGCCACGACCAGCCATATTAGTAGCTAGGGTGATTGCGCCTTTACGCCCGGCTTGAGCAATAATTTCCGCTTCCCGTTGATGGTTTTTCGCATTTAACATTTGCGGACGGAGCCCTTCGCGCTCCATCAAAGCGGCAAATATTTCATTTTTTTCAATTGAAATTGTACCGATTAAAACCGGTTGTCCTTTTTCACTGCGTTCTTTAACATCACGAATAACCGCATTGAATTTATCCATTTCCGTGCGATAGATTAAATCGTTCAAATCTTTTCTGACATTCGGTTTATTAGTTGGAATAACAATCGTATCGAGATTATAGATCTTATGAAATTCCTCGGCTTCCGTTGCGGCTGTCCCAGTCATACCGGACAATTTTGTGTAGAGACGGAATAAGTTTTGAAAAGTAATTGTCGCCATGGTCTGGGATTCTTTTTGGACTTTAACACCCTCCTTTGCTTCAATCGCTTGATGTAAACCTTCGCTATAGCGACGGCCCGGCATTAAACGTCCGGTAAATTCGTCGACAATAATAATCTCGCCGTCTTTAACAACATAGTCCTTATCTTTTTTAAATAAGACGCGCGCTTTTAAAGCCTGCTCAAGATGATGAACTTCTTTAACACCGCCTTCGACATAAATATTTCCGAGTCCTAATATTTTTTCAACCTTTGCGATTCCGCCTTCAGTTAGAGTCGCCGCACGCATTTTTTCATCAACATTATAATCATCAGTTTCATCTAAGCGTTCGACTAACTGAGCAAATTTAAAATACTTATCGGTTGATTCTTCCGCTGGTGCGCTAATAATTAAAGGGGTACGCGCTTCATCAATTAAAATAGAATCGATTTCATCAACAATCGCGTAGTTAAGCGGTCGCTGTACTGCCTGTTCGAGAGTAAAGACCATATTATCGCGCAAATAATCAAAACCAAATTCATTATTCGTGCCATAAGTTATATCACAAGAATAGGCTTCACGACGCGGGAGGCGTTTAAAATGTTGTAAGCGCTCATCATATTGAGTCTCATCAATATATTCGGGATCATAGACAAAAGCATTTTCATGAACAATAACTGACGTGCTAAGCCCAAGAGAATAGAAAACTGGGGCCATCCAACCGGCGCCCAGTCGAGCCAAATAATCATTAACGGTAATTAAATGAACACCTTTAGCTTCAAGGGCATTCAAATATAATGGTAAAGTCGCAACTAAAGTTTTACCTTCACCAGTTTTCATTTCCGCAATCTGACCGCGATGCAAAACGATGCCGCCGACAAGCTGCACGTCAAAATGGCGCTGGTTTAAAATCCGGCGCGCGGCTTCACGCATTGTGGCATAAGCTTCAGGTAATAGCTCATCAAGAGTTTCACCTTTGATTATACGCTCTTTATATATAGCGGTTTTCGCTTTTAATTCTTCGTCTGATAATTTCTGGAGTTCCGCCTCAAAGCTGGCAATTTTATCAATTGTCGGCTGCATGGCTTTTACTATCTTTTCATTGGCATCACCGAAGATATTAAAGATGTTCATATTGATTTTGACTAACTTTATATAAAAACAAACAGATCTAAAGTCTGCCTTTAGCTCTAACATTAGTATAATACGTTCTCTAGATAAAATAAATATTGACTAATGTGTAAATTAATTGTTAAAAAACTATCTCCTTACGGAGACAGTTTTCTATTGCAAATATCTATTTTTTACTTCCCTCTCTTTTTATCAATCATCTTATCTTTGTATTTTTTAATTACGAGTTCGAGATGGTCTTTAACTTTATCAATCGCTTTATATAAATCATCTTCAGTTCTTTCGACACGCAATAATTTTTGCGGAACCTCGAGATTTACTTCAGCACGAAATATTTCTCCTTTATTTTGACCACCAACTGCTTTTTCAATTTCTACGTCGCAATTAATAGCTTTTATATCTCCTAGGTATTTTTCAATCATGTCCATTTTCATTTGGAAATAATCGCGAATAGCCGGAGTTAATTCTAAGCGAGTTGCTTTAATTCTAATGTTCATATAATTATTCTTAAAATTAAAATAACTTAATGATATCGCGATAGGTGATAAATAATATCAAGGCAATTAAGAGTAGGAATCCGATATTATGAATCACAGCTTCGACTTCTCTCTTTACTGGCTTTCCTTTAATTTTCTCAATTAATAGAAACAGGATGCGTCCGCCATCAAGAGCTGGTAACGGTAAAATATTTATAACTGCCAGGTTTAAAGATAGGAGCGCGGTAAATTGCAGTAGATAAGAGAAACCGAGACGAGCTGCCTGGCCGGTAATCGTTGCGATTCCGACTGGACCAGCGAATTGATCACCAACTTTCTGTCCGGCAAAAATATCTTTAAATAAATTAAAGAAAGCGACGAAAATTTGCTGGATCATCCAAGTCGTTGTCTTCGCACCCTCAATTAAGGCAGGAAAAAACGGATAACGAACTAAGCCAGCGGCAAAAATCGCGACGCCCATCGTCGCACGCCCGCCATCTTTAGCGGCCGGCGTCACAGAAATGCTTATTTCTTTGTCTGCTCTTTTAACTGACAAATTTGTCACGACGCCATCATTTTTAGCCACTTCGTCTTGCAAAGATTTTTCGCTACCGACTGCTTCATTATTAATACGTAAAATCGCGTCACCTTCTTTCAAACCCGCTGCTGACGCCGGAGAATTAGGCATAACAGTCGCAATCATGACTTTCGGCTCAGAAACAATCGCGCCTTTACCAATCGTATCAGTTGATTGCGGCATGCCAATCATATAACCAACCGAAAATAAAACCCAAGCTAAAAGCACATTCATGATAACGCCAGCCGATAAGATAACAATGCGTTTCCAAATTTTTTGATAAGCAAAACTATCTTTATCATTCTCACCTTCCCCGTTTTCACCCTTAATTTTTACAAATCCACCAAGCGGTAACCAGTTAAGCGAGTAGACAGTAGATTTAGGAGCGGGATGGAGGCTAGAGTCTTCGGCGGTTTCTAAACTTTCTACGCTCCGATTCCCGAAGACGAAGCGCCATTTACCATGCTTGTTTTTATAAATCCCGATACCACGTGGCGGAAAACCGAAACCAAATTCTTCCGCTTTAACGCCGAAACGACGAGCGGTAAAAAAATGGCCAAATTCATGTCCGAAGACTAAGACGGATAAAACTAAAACGAATATTACAATCGTTAACAACATAAATTATTTATTAATTAAATTTCCATTATATCCGTTTCCTTACGGTCGCGGATTTCTTTAAGTTCATCATTTTTCTTAGCCGAAAACTCATCGAGCTCTTTCATGAATCTAAATTTATCATCTTCACTAATTTCTTTGTCGGTGAATGCCGTTTCAATCGAGGCTTTAATTCCATCTCGAGCCTGGCGTAAGATAATACGAGTTTTTTCCATCTTTTCGTTTAGCGTCTTAACGAGCGCCTTGCGATTTTCTTCAGTTAAAGCCGGAACAGTTAAACGAATCTTATCTCCTTCATTCGAAATACCCATGCCAAGACCAGCATCAACAATCGCTTTTTCAATTGCTTTGGAAACTGTTTTATCCCATGGGACAATAACAATACTGCGGGCATCGGCCACCGCAATATTTCCAACGGCGTTAACCGGATTCATTACTCCGTAAGCTTCAACTTGAATATTATCAAGCACTGACGGATTAGCTCGGCCAGTACGGAGAGTTCCTATTTCTTTCCTGAAGAAATCGAGAGCATTAGCGAAATCACCTTGTTTTTTTTGTAAATAATCATTCATATTTTTAATTTTTTAATAAATTACTGAACTTTCTTAGTCCCTAAATATATCACATTCGGATTCTTAAAATCAATTATCAATTCTCTTCCCGCGCGCTTAGTCGGTAATTTCTTGGTTGTCCAAGTTGCCCCACCGTCGCTTGAGCGAAAGAAGGTTGTATTAGTAACATAATAAAGATTATTAGAATTTTGTGGATCAACCGCAATTGCATTAATAACGGCATCTTTTTCCGGTTGGATTAATTTTATATTCTCCCAAGTCATGGCGTTATCGCTTGAACGCAAAATAACTTTTTCAGTTGCGAGAAACATTATGCCATCTTTCGGACTTACAATAATATCTTTAAAACTCGTACCTAAATTATACTCTCGTAAAATTTCATTTAAATCTGTCCAATTCTCAACTAAAAAGTTAGCTTCGAGATTTGCTGAATCACCGGGATTAGTATTGGTATTCGAGTTAAAGCTATAAATATTATTTTTTGATGATGCGACAAATATCAAACGACTATCGAGCGGCGAAATTATAAGGCGCGCAACCCCTTCGTCTAAACGCTGAATTGTTCGCCACGAATTTCCACTATCAATACTTTTAATTATTTCTCCGCGACTCGTACCGATATAAATATTGCTCGGATTATATTGATCAATCGCAATCGCATTAACACTCACTTCGCTATTACTATCAAAATATACTTGGGTCCAATTGCGGGAACAATCAGTCGAACGATAAACACGATTACCGATTGCTGAGTAAAGGTTACATTTAGACTTTGGGTCAACCTTTATATCGTTAATCATGCTCACTGGCAAACCTTTAACCAAATTCCAACCATCACTTATTTTATAAGTATAATAAAGACCGGCTCCTTCGCTCGCTAAATATATTGCCTGATTATCGCTCGGATCCATCGTCATTAAATTAACGCTGATGTTAGCGATACTGCCGGCGCTTCCGCTCGTTACTGGAATAGACGCCATCGAACGCCAAGTATCACCGCGATCAGCTGAAGCGAAAACACTGCTATCGACGCTCTGCGTGCTTCCTGTCGTACTCGTTGAAATTGTACAAGCTGAAGTTAGAAGAACTACGGCAACAAGGGCGATAATTAATTTAAAAGATTTTGTGGACATATATTTATTAATTATAAATTGACTATTAATTGCTCAAGCACTAAACGCGGGTTAACATTCGCTTCTAAATATTCCTTGGCTTGGGCAATAAACTTCAGGCGATTTAAAATTCCCTTAATTTTTTCGTCCGTGTCACCCGGCAAACTCGCCAAACTTTTTTCAAGCGCACTTAAAATTACTAAATGCTGCACGCGATCTTTTTGCTCAAGAACTAGTAAAAGCATATCGCGAAACAAGCCTTCGGCCATCAGCAAAAAGCTTAGAGCATCTTCAGTCGCTTGCTTGCTATAAGTCTTATCAGTAAAAATAGAATCAAGAACTTTTAAACGAGCGTTCAAATCAATGTTAAATAAACTTAAAAAACTTTCCGCCTCTTCTAAATATGTTTTATAAACTTCAGGATTTTCTAAATAACGAATTGCCTTTAGAGGACGGCCAAGCGCTAAGCTCGCTAAATCTTTGGCAAGCGAACGACTGGCGCCGTAATTAGCAATTAGATAATCATAAATCGTTGCAGCCGGAACGGGATAAAAATAAAGTTTCTGGCTACGCGATAAAATTGTCGCCGGTAAACTTTCTTCTGTATTAACCAGCATGATTATAATTACTTTGTCTTTCGGTTCTTCCAGAGTCTTTAGCAAAGCGCTTTTCGCTTCTTCACTTAAAAGATCAGCCTCTTTAATTAATCCAATCTTATAAGAATTCATAAAAGAACTCAAATTGAGCATTTTAATAAATTCTCTAACTTGTTCAATCCCGATTCCTTTCTTCCCAGGTTCTGGATTTAAAACATATAAATCACTATTAAAACCATCATAATCGCCTTGAAGATTACGCGCAAAGGCGAGAGCAATCGTTGACTTCCCTAACTCTTCCGGACCAATAAATACATAAGTCTGTGCAATCTTATCGCTTAAAATACTGCGATTCAAAAATTCAATTGCCTTATCGTTTCCAATCGAGGGCCAGACATATTCAGTTGTGCGTGCAATATCTTTCGCCATAATATATTTTCTATTCGGCTGAATTTAATTGATTAAGATTACTAGTCGTAATACCTAATCCGCGACCGCGCATGACATTAAAGGCGTCAGCCGGACGACCAAGATAGTATAAAACTAAATTAGTGGGATCAAAATAATAAGCCTTACCGCTATCTTCAACTTTCAAAAGAATTCTTCCTGCTAATTTTTTCCAAGCGCTCGGATTATTTTCAATCGCGCCATATGTATCGTTTGAAACACCAAGCGCTAAACGGCGCATGACGTTATAAGCGTCCTCCGGTCGCCCAAGACTATAGCGTTTACCATCAACCGGATTTAAATACCAAGCCTGTCCCTTATCTTCAACTTGAAGTAGGATGCGACCCTTTAAACGAGTAGACAAAGGCCCCGTAGCAACGACTGCATTTGCGCTTGAGTTTACTGTGGCAATAGGCGCCGGTGCAGCGACCGCTAAATTAGCCTCAGCTCCATCAAGAGCGAAACTTGTTTTACCAATTATTGAATATTTTGCGCTGGTCGAAAAATTAACGTTATAAGTATACCCGTTTTTAGCATAAAATGTTTGGCCAAAAATACGATTATTAGAACCTTCGTAAGATGCTAGATAGGCGCCAGCGGCCAGAGACAAGGCGGCATGATTATTTTTCAGTCTAATCGTATTAATTAAATCGCCTCGAGCATAAGCGCCATTTTTCCCCGACAAAGTATAGAGCTGTAAAACTGGCCCCGTCGCCGATCCGCCGGTAAAATTAAAGTTTATTAAACTGGCTGTTAATTTTTTGCTCGTGCTACTCGGTCCAATCACAACATTCCAAAAAACATTTGTTTTGCCGAGATCATCGGTTGCGGAGATTGCATAAGTCCCCTCTGAATATTCAAATTTATATTTACCATTCAAATCAGTCCGAAATGATAAAAGTTTTTGACCAAGATTAAAATAACCATCGCTTGATTTCTGTTCAAATAAAATCAAGCTTCGATTACCGAAAATACGCCCCTCGGCATCAAGAAAAGTGCCGCTTAAGCCACTAAAAGCTGGCTCATAAGTATAATCTTTGGACTCGTTTATATTTATATTATAGAAATTTTTTGTATTATTATTTCCGTCTTTTGTGCCTAGGGCATAATAACCAGTCTGATGACTATTATAAGTATTATAAGGAGCCACATAGACAATCGCCTGACCATCGGCGCCAGTTTTAAGATTAGCAATTAAATCTGTTGTCCCAAAACTTGGATTACCGTCAACATCAAAACGCTGCGCATATAAAGAAAAAGCATAATTATATCTCGGCTTTCCTTCGGCATCGCGAAGCACTATTTTTAGTGACGGTAAACTCTTCGTTAATTTGCGATCATAGTCACAAACAAATTTTAAAACATTATAATACCAAAACTCTCCCAGGTCGGCTTTTTTATCCCAGACCTTTAGGGCGTAATTTTTACTTGAGTCTGGCTTGAAGCTGATTGTTGCCCGCCCGTTTATATCAGTCGTCCCAGAGACTACCTTAAGACCAGGGAGAGGCAAATTATTAATATCAGCTCCTTGCTCATAAATTTCAAATTTTAAAGCGGCCGCGCCGTGACCGGCAATATCAGTTAAGGCGACATAAACTTTCGAAGCATTTGCGCAGGTTGTAGCCGTTGTATTAGACGAAGAAGACGAAGTTACAGCGGTATTATTGCCCTTTAAAGTTATATTGTATTGAGTTGTCTTCCCATCATAAACATAATTATCCCAAAAATATTGATAGACGCCGGCAACTTTGATCTTTAAAGCGTAGGTTCCGGGCGCAAGTTCCATCGACCCATAACCATCATCGCTAATAGCAAAAGAGCCGACTCTAAGATCGGTTTCCTGATCATAGTCGAGATTAACTTTTTGCGTATAAACTTCAACTGTCGCGCCAGTCGCACTAGCTCCTGCCTCATATTGCAAACGAATGCGAAGAACGCTTAAATAATATTCATAATTAGTCATTGCGCCATCACTTATATAGACATTATAGGCGTTATATTTGATGCCGGAATGATTAATTTCAATAACATAATGATCAGACGCTGAGGCCAGTATTCCGCGCACGCTTCCCTGTGGCAAATATATTTTTACTTGTCCCGAATTGCCAGTATTATATGTTCCGAGTAGTTCATTCTTGGCGTTTATTAAACTTCCGCTAGAGTCATGCATCTGTGTATAGATACTAAAACTGGTATTTGTTAGCACGCTTCCGTTAGACTGCCTGAGTGAAACAGAAACTCCACTTAATGTTTTACTAATAGAACTTGTTTCACCGCAATTCAAAGTATTATCAAAAAACCAGAAACTAGCCGAATCTTTTCCAATCGTCCGAATTCTTATAGCATATGTTGCCGAGGCGACAGCGCTATTTCGAAAACTAATACTCGCAATCCCTAAAATTGCGTCCGTTGAGCCACCGGCGATTCTCGCCCCAGGTTTTTTATTGCCATTAGCGTCGACTGTCTGCGCATAAACATCCACATAAGCGCCGGCAATATAAGATCCATCGGGATCACGCGCCGTAACTTTTAGAATTGTGTTCTGGTCGCAAACCGCCGCTTTCGCAAAAAAAGGCATGATAAAAAACAGGGTAGCTAAGAGAAAAATACGTAAATTTAATTTAGACATTTTATTCGATTTTAGAATATTTATAATCTGACTCCATTATATCATAATTAATAAAAAATATAAGGCTTATTTTTGACAAAAAATTGATTTTATCCTAAAGTAATTTTCACCATTTCTTTGTAAATCAAAAAGACAAACGACTGACTCTCGACCACGTGGAGAGCGACATAATAAGACTCAATCTTAAGTAGGGGGCCTTTTTAATTAAAAGCCCCTGAAATGATTGATTTTTTGTATTTATATTGCTATATTAACAATATAAATTTCATAAAAATATGCTTACCCGCCTTAAAAAAACAATTCTCCTGCTAGGTGACCTCTTGTTCTTAAATCTCGCCCTTTTCCTAACGCTCGTTATCCGCTACCCTAAAGAAACCCTAGTCGAAAATTACCGCGGCCACTTACCGCATTTTTTAGTTATATTTTTGATTTGGGTTGTCATTTTATACATTAACGACTTATATAATTTAAACCTTAAAGCCAGCGGCCGAAAATTCTTTCTGCAAACCGTCAACGCCGCCGTCCTTAGCTCCCTCCTCTCTGTCATTTATTTCTACGTTAACGTTCAATCTGCTATTGCCCCAAAAACTAACCTCGCGATTTTTATCGTCGTCTTCATGGCCCTATTCTTTGTTTGGAGAGGTATTTTTAGTACACTTGTTAAATCCCTAATTCCAAAAAGCAATCTCGCAATTATTGGTTTTAATAATCGAACGGAAAAACTAATCGAGGAATTAAAAAATAATCCCGGCTCTGGTTATCAAACAGCTCTAATCTTCAAAAGCCCGGAAAAGATGGACACGCTAATCGAAAGTATCAAAGAAAAAAATATTCGCGCGATTGTTGTGACTGATGATTTTGGCGAAAGTGAAAAAGTGCGCGAAGCTTTATTTAGCTGTCTTGCGTTTAACCTTATTTTTTTCGACTATCCAGCCTTCTACGAACTTCTTACTGGGAAAGTTCCGGTTGAAGCAATCGGCCCAATTTGGTTCTTAGATAATTTAAAAGAAGGGGAAAGAAATTATTTTAATTTCGTCAAACGCGTTATCGATTTGATTGGTGCAATAGTAATTCTTATTATTTCATTTATTTTTTGGCCACTCATCGCTTTGATAATTAAACTCGGAAGCCGAGGACCAATATTTTTTACTCAAGAGCGTTATGGCCGCAATGAAATAATATTCAAGATGATCAAATTCCGGACGATGCGAACAGAAAATAACGACGGCCTGCCAACAAGCGAAGGCGATAAACGGGTTACTCCTTTTGGATTATTTTTACGGAAATCGCGCCTTGATGAAATTCCACAAGTAATTAATATTATTAAAGGCGAAATGAGTTTTATTGGTCCCCGCCCAGAACAGCCAAAAATTGTAGCTGAACTTGAACATCAAATTCCCTTTTATAAAACGCGTCTCTTAATCAAACCAGGCATAACCGGCTGGGATCAAATTTCTGGTCACTACCATTCCCCGTCCCTTGAAGACAGTCTTGAAAAACTTCAATACGATTTATTCTATTTAAAACATCGCTCCTTCTATTTAGACCTCGCAATAACTCTTAAAACAGTTGCGACGATGATTAGTCGTGGCGGCCGATAATTCTTAAAGTCTCAATTTAGATATGACTTCAAAAACCGCGCTGATCATCGGGGCTGGTCCGGCCGGCTTAGCAGCCGCCTACGAGTTGCTAGAGAAATCTGACATCAAAATTATTATTATCGAAGAAGACTCGCAAGTTGGCGGTCTGTCGAAGACAATTACTACTAATACCTTCTCGACAGATATCGGCCCGCATCGCTTTTTTTCTAAATCAGAACGAGTAAATAAATTTTGGCATAAACTCTTAAACGAAGAAAATTTCTTAAAGGTCAATCGTGTGACCAGAATTTTTTATTTAAAGAAATTTTTTAGTTACCCGATAAGCGTTAGCACGACAACTCTTACAAATTTAGGTTTTATAAAAACTGTAAAAATATTATTTAGCTATATTCGAACTAAAATATTCAAGAGAGCGGAAAATTCTTTAGAAGATTTTTATATCAATCGCTTTGGACGAGAATTATACAATACTTTCTTTCGCGAATATACCGAAAAAGTTTGGGGCGTTAGTTGCCAAAATATTCCTAAAGACTGGGGAGCACAAAGAATAAATAATCTTTCTATCTCCAAAGCGCTCAAGAGTTTTTTCCTAAATTACTTTTTTCAGAAATCAACTGAAGAGAAAAGTTTAATCAATGAATTTTATTATCCGAAGAAAGGCGCCGGTCAGATGTATGAGAAAATTGCGGAAAAAATTATTGCGTCGGGAGGAATTATAAAGCTTGATTCACGCGCGGAAAATTTTAATTTTGAAAACGGTGAAATTAGCTCTGTCGAAATACGAAACTTAATAACAGGCGATATTGAAACAATTAGAGCTGATTATTTCTTATCGACGATGCCGATTAAGAATTTAGTATCGGGATTTAAGATAGATGTTCCGGCAGAAATTTATGATATTGCTAAAGGCCTTATTTACCGTGATTATATTATAGTCAGTTTACTATTCAATAAAAATAATTTAAATGGAAACGAGGCTTTAAAAGATAATTGGATATACGTTCAGGAAAGTAATATAAAAATGGGCCGCCTCGATTTATTTCATAATTTTAGTAGTGAAATGACACGAAATAATAATATGGCTTGCCTCGGTGCGGAATATTATTGCCAAGAAAAAGATGAGCTCTGGCGCTCGAGCGATCTAGAGCTTCGAACGCTCGCTGAAAATGAATTACAAGAAATGGAGCTTGTAAATAAAAGCGCCAGTCTTGATTTTAAAGTCCTTCGCATTAAAAAAGCCTATCCCGCCTATTTTGGCACTTATCAAAATTTTGATATTCTGAAAAATTATCTTGATAAAATCAACAATTTATATCTCATCGGACGTAATGGCATGCACCGCTACAATAATATGGATCACTCAATTCTGTCTGGATTTACAGCTGCCGATAATATTATAAATAATATAACAAACAAGGAAAATATTTGGCAGGTTAACGCCGATGACGAGTATCATGAGAAATAAAAAAACATTAGAATATCTTAGTTATTTTTTAATCCTGCTTTACGGAGGAATATTTTTTTATCTTTCCCGCGGCCTTTACGGTCAAGAACACTTACTATCAATCGCTCAGACATCTCATGGACTCATACCTTTCGTTAACTTCTTCGAGCATCACGGGCCACTACTATACTTTTTTTTCGCTCCACTATATAAGTTATTCAGTTTAGATTATTTTCCGATTATTATTATTTTCATCAATTGTCTTAGTGCGACATATATTATTTATTTCCTTCTTTCTCTTTTTAGCTTAAGGGCTTGGCAAAGGTATTTAACAGCCTTACTGTTCATTATTTTTTGGATTAGTTTGACTGGTTTTTCTTTAATGCCTGAGCCATATATCTTTTTTCTCCTAATTTTAGTTTTCCGCGTAATTCAAAAAATAAAGCCAGCTCATTATATACTAGCTGGCCTGCTCACAGGATTAATATTTTTAATAAAACCAAATGCCGCCGCGCTTCTAAGTATTAGCATTATTATTTGGCAGATTTTACTCTATCAAAAAGATATACAATTAATCATTAAAAATGGCGCTCTTATCTTTAGTGGTTTTTTAATCAGCTTATTGCCATTTATCCTAATTTATCATAGTTCACTAGTAAGCGTTTATAATTGGCTATTTATATACAATAGAGATGTTGTACTAAGCTTGGGAAAAATATGGCCACCAAATACTCTCAGTCTTTTTTATTTAATGCTTATTGGAGATATTAGTGCCTTAATTATAATTATTCGAAAAGCAAAATATTCGAATTTGTTATTACCGTTAATTTCATCAGCTCTTTTAATTTTTCTAGCCTACCCGCGTAATGATGACTATCATCTTCTCCCCTCTCTTCTTGGTTTATTTATTGGAACAATAATTATTATTGATGAAAGCCGGAAATTATTAAAGAATAATACGAAGCTAAACCAACTCACAATTCTCATTTTTAATCTCTGCTTTTTTTCATTTCTCTTCTCGTATCTAACCGGACAAATTTATACATCATATTTTAATTTTATTACGAAACCTGGAATTTATTCTTATAATTTTTCTAGTGATAGCCGAGTAATAATTTATGATAGAGTAAAATGTCAAAGTATTTATATTTATCCAAGTAGTCCGATGATGTATCTCCGCCTTCCCAATCTCCAGAAGAGTTATTTTCTTTATCCTAATTGGAGCTGGACTTTCACGCCCGAGATTCAAAAACAAATCTTAAATGATATTAAATCAAAAAAAATCGACTGTTTTATTATAAACGCCGACGATAATGCAAAAAATATTGAACTTGAAAACTATATTAAACAAAATTTTACGCAGCATGAAGAATTAATTTGGAATTTAAGAATCTATAATCATCCCCTACTTTGGCCATTCAAAATATCTAATCAAAAAACTATTCAAGCGCAATATTTGCTCTTACACTAAAGTATTAATTATTTTACTACTCTTGCCGTAAATCTTATTTCCTCAAATCCGCCCACCGAATAACACAAAAATCTTTCCGTAAACGACGGACTTAAATTAGCGACAATATTTATTAAATAATTTAAAATTTTTAAAATTGGATTCGCGCGCCGGCCAATAAGATAACGGAACCAACGAAGCTCTACTTTTTCAAGTTCAAAATTAGCATTTCCATAGACCTCTTCCCCGCCTGGGCGAAGGAAATCAAAAAGATGTACACTAATCGCCGACTTATGACCAGGGTGAACCCAGTTACCGGAAAAATGCGGACAGTTGATATAAATCATAGCGTTTGGTTCGCTAATACGATATATCTCACCAAGAACGGCCAGTGGGTCACTCAGATGCTCAATCGCGTGATCCATTATAACTTCCGAGAATTGACTGTCAGCGAAGGGGTACGGAATAATATTTAAATCATGGATAACTTCCGGATTACATTCTTTCCGGTTATCAACATTAATATAGCCCTCAAGATTTTTCGTCCCTGCTCCGAGATTTAGTTTTTCCTTAGACATAAGACTTCATTATTCGTAGAATTGATTTAAATTTTGCCCGTAAATAATTCGGGTAATTTTTTTTATATTTATCGATAATTTCGTCAGTTGTTCGTGCGATTTCTAATTTTCTGGTTTTAGAAATTCCACCTGAGTGAAGGCGATACGCAACCATGGGCGCAAGTAAATTCGCCAATTTATATTTACTGCCTATCGCTAACCATAAATCGAAATCCTCGCAAACTGTAAATTTTTCCTGATAGCCACCAACTACTTTATAAGCATCTTTACGGAAGACTACGCTCGATTGCATAAATTGGTTCTTGGCTAAGATTCTCTCTCTAATTTCATAATCCTCTGTCGCAAAGATATCTTTTTTTGTTTCTTGATCATTTTCATCAATACAAATAATTCCTGCGCCGATGAGTCCAAGCTCTTTATCTGAATCAAGTAATTCAATTTGTTTAGCGATCTTTTCAGCGCTCAACCAATAATCATCACTATCGAGCATTGCAATATATTCACCTTGTGATAAGACGACTCCTTTATTGCGACTCTTCGGTATTCCAAGATTTTTCTCATTCTTAAAATATTTAATTCTCATATCGAGAGATAAATATTTCTTTACGAGTTCTTCGGTATCATCAGTCGAGGCGTCATCAATAATAATAACTTCGTAGCCCTGATAAGTCTGCATTAAAATACTATCAAGCGCATGCGCGATATAGTTTGCTCGATTATAAGTACAAATTATGATTGAAACTTTTGTTTCCATATTATATTTTTAACCAAGAATGAGGGAGTAATTCTTTATACTCGCTTTCATAAACATTATTCCACCTTTTCGGCGCAATGACTATTTTATTACTATTCTGATTGAGCCAGGCTCCCCAAAAACTAAAACTTGAATTAGCAATAATATTATTTTTACATTTACTCATCAGCATTAATTCCTCGTAGTCATGTGTACTCGGAGCGGAAACAAATATTACCGAAGAACTAATCTTTAAATTCTCCTTTACCCAAGCAATATCATCGGAGAAAATAAAATAAACCGGATTATCTAATTTAGAATCGATTAATTTAATCGCAGAAGAATAATATTCCATTCCGTAGGTATAGTGCGCCGCTTTCGTATTAGGGTCGGATACATAATCACCACGACGAATATGCAAAGAAACAGAATTTGTCGTTGAAATTTCTGCCAGAAGCTCTGTGTATTTTGTAGCCAGCGATTCTTTAAGACTTATTTCTTTTAGGAGCTCACCGCATATCGGCTCTAAGTATTTATAACTCTAAAAAAATCCAGAAAAATATTTCGCCTTAGACTTAAGAAGGTGCGGCTCATAGCCAATATAAAATAAGCGCAATATCTTTTGATAAAAGATTATAATTAGCTTGGAAAATAAACCATAGGGATATTTTATTTTCTCCACTACTTTAGGGTCGGCTAAGCGCGCTATTACATTGAAGGGCTCTAGACCGTATTCGCGCTTAATGACAAGATTATTTTCTAAACCAGTCACATCGAGAAATAATTCTTCATTTCGAATAATCGCCAAACGACGTCCAAATGCATATTGGAATAATTGGTTGCCTAATCCGCCTTGAAGTTCAACGATCAACATAATTAAATTATTCTTTGATAAACCAAAAACAACCGCAACTATACTTCTGCTCCTTAACTAAACTTGGGTCAGCGTTCGTAATAAATTTTCCGTAGTCATTAATCAGGGAAAATTCTTTTAGCTTCATGCCACTAAAAGATTCCATAATCATTTCATATGAATATATACGATGGGCATTATATTCGATGCGTGGTACTCCGACTGGAACAACAAACAGAATTGAGCCGCCGATTGCGGTTACCCTCTTTAATTCATTAATGGCGGTAATATCACCCTCGGGGTCAATCGGATCGCCATAGCGACCAAGGCCAACATGTTCAATCGTATGCATGCAAGAGATCGACTTAATACTATTATCCGCAAAAAATAGTTTCGTTAAATCAGCTGATGCTGTTTTTAAGCCTGATAAAGTTAATTCTGCTGGACGATAGTCGTAAAAATCAACAGGAACAAAGGCCGAAACAAGTCCGCAAAAATAAAGGCTAGAAGAAATATCAGTGTGTATTTCGGGATTTATCTCTTTAACTTTTCTGGCCGCCCAAGAAGTATGATAAACGTAATGAGCATCAAAGGCAGTATTCGGAGTTTTCTCACCCATTCGCGGATAGAAATCAAATGGCGATAAGCTAAAGCGTTCACTCCCGCGGGATTTAAAAGCAAAATAATCTTGAAAGAATCCGGGGGCGCGGAAAGAAAGCAAACCCGTAGTAATTCGATAAAGTTTAAATAATTTTCTCTTAGTTGATTTTTTCATAAATTGTATTTATATATGTGTCAGCTATTTTATTATACCCAACTTCTAACATGAAGCTATCGTATATATTATTTAGTTTCTTCCCTTCTCCTTCTTTGCGATATTCAAGCGTTTCAATAATAATGAATCGGGGACGGAACTTATTCCAATCATTACTTTTCAATACTTCGAGATCGTAGCCCTCTGTGTCGACAGAAAGCAAATCAATTTCTTGCTTCGCGCAATATTTTTCGAGAATATTTTTTAAAGGCACAATAGGTACTTTAATAACTTCTATAACTTTATGACCAATTTTTTTAAACTCTTCGACTGAATTTGTATCAAATGTGCTTAAAGTATGTTCGTCAAAAACATAAAAATCTAATTCTGATTCTGTCTGCCCAATACCGACATTTAAGTTAACATCTCTTCGTCTCAACATTTTAAACAATTTCATTCTTTTCGGATTCGGCTCAATATTAATTCCCCGCCAACCCTTATTCTTAAATAAAAAAGTATTATTATATTTTATCGGATGATTAGCGCCGACATCAATATAAAATCCTTCTTTTTTAAACGGGAGCAGGGTCTCAATAATTAAGTCCTCTCCACATTGACTGCTTATCAGACGAACCCCAAAAAGTTTAAATAAAATCTTATTTAACATATTTATTAATTATATTTATTAATATTTCTGCCGACTTTCTATCACTTAAATTCTCTAAACAATATTTTCTAGGATTATATTTTTGCGATATAAATATATCGAACTTATTTTTAAAATCTTCTATATCTTTAAAAAACATTCCCGTCTCATCATTTAAATATGGCGCGCTTATCTTTTCATCCGTCCATTTATTAGAACCTAATTGCCAATAACCCCGATTATAAACAAATGTTGGCACATTTCTCATCCAGGCTTCTTGAAGGGCTAAACCCTGACTTTCGGAATCAGAAAGATAAATTAGATATTTATTTGCATCTAATAATTTATAATAATCTTCTCGCTTAAACTTACCATATTTAATAATACTATATTTAATTTTATTATTTAAATATCCGGATATTTCTCCTGTTAATTTAACATTATTCTTATTAAAAATTAATACCCCTTCTTTGTCCTGGCTATTTTCACCTAAGTCCATTACTCCGGCTGGCCAAAGTTCTATCTTATCTTTTAGTTCTGGTAACTTTGAGCAAAAGTAATTCTTTGTCCACTGAGACGGAAAAACTATAACATCGATACTAGGGTCATTAATAATACCGCCTTCTTCTTCCGGAGAAGCGATAATCGCCGGCCCGACGATTAAAGTTTTAATTAAATTCTTCTTTTTCAAATCAAGCGCATAACGCAGAGCATTAACGCCACTAACAACATGGACAATCTCAAATATTTTATCATTAACTGAATACTCTACGCCAAGAAAAGAGAGGCCCCTCTTCATACTTTCCAGAACAGAAAGCGGTCCAGATTTTTTATTCAAAAGACGCTTAATTATTTCTTTTAAATAATCAATGTTAAATACTCCAGGCCTTCTTGTTAATAATGATATTTGCATAAATTGTTTTAAATTTATCTACAATACATAATTATAATTTTTGCTTAATTATTATTGTTATTATTTTTTCAGCGGCATGTCCAGTACCAAAGGGATTTTTCCATTTTTTCACATTCTTTAGTATTTTTTTCCCCCCTCTTAATATCGAATCTGGGTTAGTTCCAACTAATATATTTGCACCAACATCAATAGTTTCCGGGCGTTCTGTATTATTTCTTAGCGTAATACAAGGTATATTTAGTACACAGGCTTCCTCCTGGACCCCGCCTGAGTCCGTAGCGATAACTAAGGCATTTTTTTCTAAAACAAGAAAATCTAGATAGCCCAACGGAGGGATAAACTTAATTGTATCCCCAACTTTAATCGCGAAAATTTCTAACATTTTTATTAATCGCGGATGCGCCGGAATAATCACAGGTATTTTTAATTCTTTGCTTAAGCGTGAAAGTCCGTCCATTATATTTATCAATCTTACCTTGTTGTCAACATTTTCCTGTCTATGGGCTGTTGCTAGAATATATTGTTTGGAATTTATTTTTAAATTTGCCATTATTTTAGATTTTCGATTAGCTATCTCTAGATTTTCAAATAACGAATCAACGACCGTATTGCCTGTTACATAAATTCTGTTTTTATCAATACCCTCCTTTACGAGATTCCGTTTTGCTAATTCAGTCGGCGGAAATAAATAAGCAGCTAAGTGGTCGACTAGGACTCGATTAACCTCTTCAGGCATTTCTTCATCATAAGAGCGTAATCCAGCCTCGATGTGTCCAACAGGAATATTTAATTTTCTAGCAGCTAACCCACCCGCCAAAACAGTATTCGTGTCTCCCTGAACTAAAACTCTACTTGGAGACTCTTTAATTAATATTTCTTCTATTAAAAGCAGCATTCTCCCAGTTATTTCACCATGTTTGCCTGAGCCGACATTAAGATTGTATTTTGGTCTTGGCAAGTTTAACTCTTTAAAAAAAATCTTATCTAATTTTTCCGCGTAATGCTGATTGGAATGTATAATAAAGAAATCAATATTTTGCTTTTTACATTGTCTAATTATTGGCGACATTTTTATTATTTCTGGACGAGTTCCAAGGATAATAGCTATTTTAATCTTACTATTTTTCTTCATAAATAATTTCAATAAAACATATTAAAAACTACTAAGCCCAAATGCATTCTTTTTTACTATTTGCGCCATCGCAATAGTAGTCTCTCTTGAAGCCCTCACTTTGCAACCAAGGATTCAATGTCGACCCAATGTCTAAATAAACATTGTCCTTATTATCCTCCCAAAGCTGATGAGCTAAAATATTACCCAGAGGCCCACAGGCAAAAAGAAATAATTTGTTTTTATATTTCTCTTTTTTTATTATTTCGGCTAAATTATAGTTTTTCTTCCATGCAGAGAAACCTACTGGATAAAACTTTTCTATTTCGAATGGTAATTTTTCTATTTTTGAATTCTTGTTAGCAACTAAAACTATGTCTCGTTTTTTATATTCATCTATAAAATTATCAACGTAAAAGGCATAATTCGAGTTAACAAAAATATTCGCAAATGTTAGATGTTCTTCATCTTGGCCGCAAAATTCTTTCATTTTATAATAATTATCTCCCTGACAACAAAAACAGCTTATACCAACAAAATAATTTTCATCTCGAAACCTAAATGATTCAATTAATTTATTTTTGTAAAATTTATCAAAAAATGAAAAACTAAACTCTTTATTATTTAAACGTCTTCCTTCCATTATAGACCATTCTCCATCAGCATATTTACTAAACGAAAATTTCTTTTCTGATTTTAACATTTCAAGTATCTTTTCTATCTCCCCTCTAAATGTTTTCATATTATTTATATAAAATTATTTATTTTCATTGATAATTTTAAAACCCCTTGATATTATTTTTTTGTAATACTTGTCCATTATGGGAACAGCAAAACCAGCAGTAGCCACTGCATCGCTTCCATATTTTTCTCCCTTGATACTTCCCCACATTTCCATCGAATTAATTGGGTGTGGAGGAACATACGTTTTCATGTCGCTATATTTTTGCAACATATGAGAAAAATGCATATCCTCTCCCACATAAACATCTTCAAAATCCGGCAAGTCTCTCCAATACATAGATAGAGATTCTCTTTTAAAAAACCAAGCATGCCCAACAATATCAACTTCGGTTATGTCATGATTATTAATGCCATCCCAGCCCAGTCTTTGTGCCTTGTAATAAGTCTCGGTTGATTCAAAAATTAATCCAATTGTGCCATAAAGTCCTGGCTTTTTTTTATATGAGGCAAGACAATTTTCCAACCATCGACTCCCAGGAATTGTATCATCGTCTAATATACAAACATATTCAGATTTACAATTAAGAGCGAAGGCAAATCGCGCCCATACGCCAAAATTATAATTTGATATTGCAGCCTTCATCTGAGAAACTGCTTTCTTATCAAAATTTACTATTTTATCAGATTTATTTTGCCAAAATAATATCTCTTTCGGCTTGTGTGTCTGATTTTTTACAGAAATAATTTGTTCCGTCAGCGTGTGTGGTCGTTTGTATCCACTCAAAATTACAGAAATTGAATCTTGGTCATCATTAACATCATTTTTAATATCTGATTTCGCTCCTTGATAAATAGGGACATAAAAATTCGAAATTTTGCTAACGACTGGGGCAAATTTAATTATTTTACGATAGATTCTATCAAGATAATAAAGACTCCTTGCGGGTAATATTTTCTTCATCCACTGCTTAAATGTTAAATTATCTTTAATCATACATGTGCCTTTATCCAAGTTGTAAGAATGGGACTATTTTCTGTCCCAATTGTCCACTTACTCGGAGCAATAACTATTTTATTTATATTTTTATTTAACCACGCGCCCCACCAACTAAAGGAACTATTGGCGATAATTTGATGAGCACAGGCCGACATCAAATACATTTCAATTGCCGCACTTTTATTCTCTATACTTGAAACAATGTGAATATTATCTCCGGAAAAATTATCACTAGCCCATTTGGGATCATCGGAAAAGATAAAGAATTCAGGATTTTCAATTTTTGATTTAATTAATTCAATTGCTCTCTCATAATAATCTAGCCCGCAAATTTCACTCAGCCCCAGGTTAACATAGTCGCCCCTTCTGATATGAATAGCAACTGAATTGACTGAGTTTATTTGCTTTTGCCAATTACTTGCCCAACCATCAAGCGAATTTTTTAATAAAAACTCTTGCCTAATTATATCAGATATTTCTAAAAAATATCTCTCATTTTGCCAATAACCATCTAAATATAACTCATCCTTCAAATCTAAAACTTTTTCCTCGAAATTAAATTGTCCCTTCTCTACTATTATTGGTCTAATTTTATTCCTAAAAATGAGACCCACTTTATTCATGATAAAAAATATATTTTTTAATCCAGTTGCTAGCGCCAGACGAGAACAAATATTGAATTTATATTTCACTTGAAATACATCTAGACCAAACTCTCTAAAACTAAAATCCTTTTTCGGCAAGCTATTTAAAAGGGCGGTGATATCTAATTTAAGCTGGGTATTATTCTTTTCAGCTAAATTCCGCCCAATAGCATATTGGAACATTTGATTTCCTAGACCTCCACTTACTTTTACTGAAATCATATGCAAATTAATATTTAATAAACAAAATCGGAAGCGGAATTATCGAGTATGAAATAAGCGTTGCGATCGCCGCCCCATGCATACCGAATCTCGGTATCAATACTAAATTCAAGATTACATTAACCAACATACTAATTAAACCAAAAATAAAAATTATCTTTGTTTTATTTTCTATAATCAAAAGCTGATTAACAACAAATCCTAAACTCATACCGATTCCGCCCCATATATATATCTTTAAAACATTTGCCGCTTCAATATAATTTGCGCCGTAAAAAAACTGGATTATCCAATCGGAAAATATCGTAAAAAAAGCGGCCGCAGCTAAACCGATTAATGCCACTAAACCCAGAAGGCTTTTTAAACGTTTTTTATAAGTTATCTCTCCCGACTTTTTCCCGTTTATTATCGCCGGTACCAAAGAACTAACTATTCCTAAAGGAACAAAATACCAATACTCTGAAAGTAGAGCGGAAACACTATAAATACCGACCGCTCTCGCGTTTAGTAAAGAGCCAAGCATTACTTGATCGATGCGCGAATATATTGCCGCGAAAGCACCGGTAAACATTAATGGCCAAGAAACAAGCAGCATTGTTTTGGCTATTTTTTTATCAAATCGCCAATCAAAAATTTTCCGACCAGCCTGATTATAAATAAACCAATAAATCACCATATACAATATTGGCTCGAGTAGCAAAACAATCGCAAAGTAAAATATATTCGCGCTTACAAACATTAATAATAATTTAAGCGCCGATAAAACAAACACTCCGAAAAACATTGATAGTGCTAGATGTTTAGAAATAACTTTTGCCTGAAAATAAAATGGGATTACTAAAAATGCTTGAAAAATATAACCGGAGGCAATAATTAAAATAATCGCATTGGTTAAAGCATTACCGTGAAGAACTATCATCGTAATAATAACGCCAATAAAAGCTAATACTGATCCAAAAAGTCTCAAAAAAAACGCTGTACCCATTAGCTTATTTTCTTTCTCCGGCTCGTTGACTAAATCTCGATATAAAATACTATCAATTCCTAAACTCGCTAAAAAAGAAAACAATCCAACTAAACTTACCGAGTAATTTATTATTCCCAGATTTTCCGGGCCCAAATATCTTGCCACTGAAATCGAAACCAAAAAAGAAACCAGCATGCTCGCAATCCGAAAAGCAAACAGCCAGCCCGTATTCCGAAAATACCGCCGGAATCCAGCATGAGACCAGATTTCTCCTATCCTCTTCTTAATGTTTTTGGCAGTTAATATCATTTTATTAATTAATTACCATTCACTAGTTTTCTCAATTACCTTTTTCTTTAAATTAAGATAAGCACTAACTGCCTTCTCCTCAACGACAGGAGAGACTAGCTTTAAAATCTCAAGCCCGAGAATGCGATATTGCTTACCAACCTTATTCGCTTTAAGAATTCCCTTCTTCAAAAGACGCTTCAGCGTGCTATTGCTGATCTTAAGCAGAGCTTCTGTTTCGCTAGTCGTATAGACCGCGTTTGGACGTATTTCTTGATTCATAACTCAATTATATCCTTTCCTATTAAAGGGGTCAATAGAGGTCATAAGGGGTCATTAATCCAGCTCTAAAATTTAATTCATTGAGTAAGCGTAATATATTATAGCTATTATTAAATAAACGAATCAAATATGAAAAAAATTAAAATATTGGGTATTTCCGGTAGTTTACGGAAAGAATCCTATAACCTCGCTCTTTTACGGGCAGCTGCTAAATTATTGCCGCCTGAGGTTGAACTCGAGATAATTACTTTGGAAAACATTCCTCTTTATAACCAGGACCTGGAATATACAAATATCCCGGCCATTACGGATTTTAAAGCCAAAATAAAAAGCGCTGATGCGCTTCTCTTTTCTAGCCCCGAGTATAATTACTCTATCCCTGGCGTCTTAAAAAACGCCCTTGATGTCGCTTCCCGCCCCTGGGGTGAGAATAGCTTCGCTGGTAAGCCGGCCGCTATTATGGGCGCTTCAGTCGGTAATATTGCAACAGCTCGTATGCAATATCATCTAAGACAATGTTTAGTTTTTCTTGATATGTATCCGATCAATAAGCCAGAAGTAATGATTGGCATGGCCCAAGATAAAATCGACGAGAAGGGAGAAATTAATGATGATAAAACAAAAGAGAAAATCGCTGAAATGCTCGTTGCTCTTGTTGAATGGACAAATAAACTAGCTTAAATATAAATTTCGATATCCCTCAACCATCTTTTCTTGAGTGAAGAGATTATCTTCGACTTTTTTTAGTTTAACAGAAACTAATTTCTCTAAAAACTCTGCCTTATTATTAAGCGCGAAGCAATTCTCGATACCGATAATCTCTTCACTCCCGCCGACGCGACTCGCAATTGCCGGAACACCGGCGGCGAGCGCTTCCATTAAGCTCAGGGACATTCCTTCAAAGACTGAAGGAAGTACAAATAAATCAAAGGCTCTTAAATAGCGCCCGGCTTCTTGTATTTCTCCCAAGAGATAAACCTCTTTTTCGTAGCGGTAAGACTTAATTAGAGTTTCATATTTCGCCCGCTCCGGCCCTTCGCCGATTAGAATAATTTTTGCGTTGGGTTTTAATTTTTTAATTTCGGTAAATGAATTAATTAAAAATTCATAATTCTTCGGATAAGCGAGGCGACCAATTGAGCCAACTATATAGGCATTACTTAAATCACTGCCGACTTGAGTACCGAGATACTTCCGCGCTTCCTCTCTTCCCTCAAAATACTCACTCCTTAAATCGAGGCCATTATAAATAAGCTCTCCTGTTTTTGCCAAGCCACGCTTTAAAACGCTCGCATAATTCAGGCGACTAACAAAAACTAGGCGCGTAATTTTTTTCCAAGCTGTTTTAAAAAGAAATTGATAAGCGAAACTAATAATAAAATTCGTGCGGTGATTTGGATCAAGGAAAGATAAACCATGAACCGTAAAAACAATTTTTGGGCTCGGTTTCAAACCTGCTAAACCCCAAACTCCGAAGAGCGCATTAGTACTATTTAAATGCACGACTTCGAAGCCGTTATTTTTAACGTAATCTTTTAACTCCTTAATAAATTTAAAAACTTTCAAAGGATTATAACTTCGCTCTAGATTTTGAAAACGATAAAAAGGAATATCTGACTTCGCTAAAGCTTCGGGCAAATACTCACCCGGACCGCCGGCGATTGTTACATCCTCTCCGCGCGCTTTAAGCCCGCGTGCTAAATTAAGCGCAAAAACCTGAGCACCACCAAGTTCTGATTTAGTAACGACTATTAATATTTTCATAATTATATAAGGGTATTATTCGGCTAATGTTTTAATATTTATTATATTATAGCATCTTTTACTAGCAATCTGCTATAATATACAAGTATGAATAAAAATACTGATTTCTTTCTCTCAATATTAAATAAGTTCGGCTGGTTAGGTAACTGGCTGTTTTTATTTATTGCGCTAACCGAATGCATCCCGATTGTGGGTAGCATTTTCCCGGGTGGAACATTAATCTCTATTGCCGCCTTCTTTGCCGCCCAAGGCTATTTTAATGTCTGGGATGTTTTTGTTTTTTCGATTGTCGGTGCGATTATCGGCGACTATTCCGGATATTCCCTCGGTCGCTGGGGCTCGAAATGGCTTATCAGAAAAAAACTCATTAAACAAGAAACAATCGACAAGGGTGAAGACTTTTTTCGTCGTCACGGCAATAAAAGTATATTCTGGGGAAGATTTATCGGCGCAACCCGCGCTGTCGTTCCCTTCGTTGCCGGAACCTCAAAAATGAAAGCGCGTTCTTTTTTCTTTTGGAATGCCCTAAGCGCTCTCGGTTGGGCCGTCTATAATGTTGGTCTCGGTTATTTTTCGGGAAATATTATCGCCGTTATTATTAAAAAAGGGTCTAGCCGCTTATTTATTATCATCGGGCTAGCCCTCATCGCTTTTGCCGCCTATTGGTTAATCAAGAAGAAGGGCCAAAGCATTTGGGTTTATTTTGTAAACAAAAGTGAGTGGTTTATGGAAAAAATATTTTCTCGCCGTTGGTTTCAAAAAATTGAAAGTCGCTATCCGGTGACCGATGAATTATTACAATCACAGATTAGCCAAGAGAAAATTTTTGCCGGTGTTCTCGGCGGAGCTATTCTTCTACTGCTTTATATTCTAGTTATGATTCTCGACGTTATTTAAATCTAAATTTAAATAGCATTACAATATTCATCTTGAATTCTATCTTGTTCCGATTTTATATCCTCTTTGCCAAGGGCTGTATCCTGTCCAAAAAAATGATTAAAGACGTCATTAGTTATTAGATTCTTCGGCATACTACAACTTATGCCTGAACCAATTAGAAGACCATCTTTATAAAGTCCACCCTGAAAATAACAATGACTGCCAGCTAAGCCGATAATGTTTAGTTGTTTTTCTCCATCCCCTGTTATTATTTTAAATTCTGACGGCAAACACTCTAAAAATTGATTCATAAAACAAGTTCGGTCGCTCCCGCAACTAACCATCTTATCAGTTTCTCCGGCCGCACTAACGGCTGTTTTTGTTGCTTCCGCTTTTGTTTCTACCGTCTTTACTGAGGGAACGACTTCTTGTGTAACCGAAGGGTCGACCATTGGTTCGAGATTAACCTTTTTCGCTCCACAACCGCTAACAATAAAGATTAAAGCTCCTAAAAGCATTGGTAATACTATATTTTTTTTCATATATATTTATAATATCTATCTTACGATAATTATACCAAATTATTGACAAAAATACATTCAAATGATAAATTATTTCATTACCTTAACAATTAAATGTAATAAATCCATAGAAATCTCCTAAGTTAAACCCAAAAAACAACAACGATGCCCAAAGAACCCATGAAGGCGACCGACGCGAGCGGCGTTAAGACAAATTGGCAAATGCCGGGAAACCCGCGCTACCAACCAAACGCATTAAAACCATTCTTCGGCTACGATGAGCTTTATGGCTACATCGGACGCGTAGAATACGCAGCCCTGGAAGAATTAATCGAGATTCTTATTTCTGCCGGTCTTGTGCCAGAAGAAGCGCGAGAACAGTTGAATGAAGACACTTATAATCTCTTAAGTAATATTGTTACTTCTGAGGTTGACCGCTATGAGCGCGAGGTCACCAAGCACGATATCCGTGCTTTTGTCCAAATCGCTCAGGCCAAGTTGCCGCCTCAAATCAAACAGTATCTTCACGTTATGTTAACGAGCTACGACCCGATTGATACGGCCGCCGCACTCCGCTTTAAATTAGCCTACCAAAATGTATTGTCGCCGGAAATTGGAAAACTGGTGAAACACCTGGTCGAACTAGCTGAACAATATAAAGCCCAAATACAAATCGGCCGTACTCATGGCCAACATGCCCTCCCTATCACCGTTGGCTTCTGGCTCTCAACAATTATAAATCGCCTTATTTATAATTGGGAAAAAATGGATTCAGCTAGCGACGAACTTGTCGGAAAAATTTCTGGTGCGGTTGGTGCGATGAATGCTTATGTCGGTTTAGGACTCGACGAATACGAAAGCGCGGAAGAATTTGAGATAAAAGTTCTTGGTCGACTTGAGCTGCAACCGGCTCTAATTACTACCCAAATCGTTCCCCCCGAACCTCTGGCTTATTTCCTTTTTTCAGTTACAATGATGACGGCCGCGATTGCGCAATTCGGAAATGATTGCCGGCAGCTCATGCGGACGGAAATCGGCGAGATTCAGGAAGAATTCGTTGAAGGTCAGGTTGGTTCATCGACTATGGCCCACAAAAGAAATCCAATTATATTTGAAAATTTGGTTGGCACCTGGAAAAAAACTAAAGTTGAATTCATGAAGGTTTTTGAAACTTTGATTTCTGAACACCAGCGTGATTTAACCGATAGTTCTGTGATGCGGGACTTCCCTACTATCGTAATAAATTTGCAACTTCAACTCGATAATCTCCTCCGGGAAAATAAAGATGGTGTTCCATTTATTAAACGTATCGTCGTCAACAATGAAAATCTGCAAAAGAATTTCGAACTGCAAAAAAATTATATCCTGGCCGAGCCGATTTACGTTGCTCTGCAACTCTACGGATATACTGGCGATGCCCATAAATTGGTGAACGAAACCTTAATGGGGAAAGCGCAGGCCTTGAATATCAGTCTTTACGAAGCCTTGACTCTGGAATCATCACTCAACGATATGGAGCTAGTAGAAGTACTCACAAAAATTCCACAGGAAATCCGCCAACTTTTTGCTCATCCCGAAAACTATACCGGGGCCGCCGAAAGAAAAACTGAATTCGTTATTGAAGCAGCGAAAGAGTTCCTTGATTTCTTAGGCTATAGCACGGAAAAATAAAATTTAAATGATTAAAGACAGTAAACACAAAAGACCGCTTATAAACGGTCTTTTTAATTAACTGATATTTTATGATGAGTGGCTAGAGCTTTTGATTATTTTTGGCTTACAGTATTATTTAAGTTTTCCTAAATCTAATTCTTCGGTAATTTTAATTGCAGAAACAAACTCAGGCATATGGCTTACCATTATTAGTGCGCCTTCATATTTATTAATCGCCTCAGCGATAACAGGAATATGACGGAAATTAATATGATTAGTCGGCTCGTCAAGAATAAGAAGCCCCGGTTGCATTAAAACTAAACGAGCAAATGATAATAGTCCTTTCTGCCCTTCAGATAATGCGCCAACTTTATGACCCATTAAATCACCAGTTATTAAAAATCCCGATGCGACCGAGCGCATATCTTGCTCGTCTAATCCGTCGGCCATGCTATTTTTTAAAGAATCAAAAACTGATTCATCAAAATTTAGAGTCGAGAAATCTTGACTATAATACCCCAAGCGAACGCCATCGACAATTGTTTGGCCCTCTTGTTTACCTTCAACAAGTGAGCGTAGCAATGTACTTTTTCCAATTCCGTTCGGACCAACAACTAACAAGCGATCCTTCTTACGTAATGTTTTATTTATTTCTTTTAAAATTGGTTCGTGATTTTTTATCACTTTTACCTTACTTAAAACAACAATATCGCCGGTAATATCTTGGACTGGAACCGTAAAGTCGCGAATCGTTCTATCTTCCTGACGAACCTCAACTTTATTTTCCTCTAAATCTTCCGTTTCATCTTTTAATTTTTTGGCGAGTTTACGCATCTTGCCTCCCTTATGGGCAAAAAAATTAACTTTCTCTTTACGATCTTTAATCTGTTTCTCAAGTTGCGCATTTTCTCTCTGTTCCCTTTCGACACGACGAGAAATTTCTTCGACGACTGAATAATAGTCGCCGACATACATTTCTGTTTTATGGGTAAAGTTATTTAAATAAATAACTCCTTCAGTAAAACAATTTAAAAAATCGGCATCATGAGAAATAACTAAAACAGTTTTATCATACATGACAAGGAATGTAATTAAATGATCAATCCCCGCTTTATCTAAATTATTAGTCGGCTCATCAAGCAAAAGAATGTCCGGGCTCTGAATTAAAGAATAGGCTAGAAGTAAACGAGCTTGCTGACCGCCGGATAAATCACCAACGATACGATCAATCGGAATATCAAAATTAACGGCTTCAAGCGCTTTATTAATCCGGCTTTTAATATTTCCCGGAACTTCAGTAAAGGCTGTTTCAAAATAGGCTTGGACAGTTAAAGGTAAATCTTCGCGCGCAATAGTCTGACGAGCCGTACCGATAGTGGCACCATTTTCAAGCGAGATACGTCCGCTCTTTGGTTCTAATTCTTTTTTAATCAAACCGAAAATAGTACTTTTGCCAGCACCATTCTGCCCCATTAAAGTCATTTTTGAGCCACGACGAACGCTAAAAGAGGCCTCATCTAAAATTGGCCGCTTTACTAAATATTCAAATTTTACCTCATCAAATCTTAAGACGACTTCTTCTGCCATATTTTACGAAAATTAATTTCTAATAACCCAAATAGAGTAGCAGATTTATTTAAAAAATACTAGGGTTTAGACTGGCTTTTAAAGCGCTTAGCTACTTTATTCATAAATCGCAGCCGCGACGACTTTAGCCGCCTCAGGATTAAAGGGGTCAACTAAAATTAATTCTGGGGTCGGCTCGCTAATTAAGCCAGCTAAATTTTTTGCCGCTCTAATTAACATCGTGTCCGTTATCTGTCGAACTTTATTATCAAGCGCTCCGCGAAAAATCCCCGGGAAAACTAAAACATTATTAATTTGATTCGGATAGTCGCTGCGACCGCTCGCAATTATATAGGCGCCGGCGGCTTTAGCTTCTTCTGGCATAATTTCTGGAACTGGATTAGCAAGAGCAAAAATAATTGGCTTTTCATGCATTGTGCGAACCATATCAGCGCTCAAAACTCCAGGCGCACTAACACCGATAAATATATCTGCATCTTTAACAGCTTCTTTTAGGCCACCAATAATTTTTGCGTGGTTTGTTAAGACGGCTAAATGTTTTTTTGCTTCTTTTAAATTAGGACGACCTTCGTATATCGCTCCCTCACGATCACAAATAATAATATTTCTAAATCCGTACTCTAATAATAATTTCGCGATTGTCGCTCCCGCCGCACCCGAACCATTTAAGACAACTTTTACCGTTTCTTTATCAATTCCCCGAACTTTAAGCGCGTTAATAAGACCCGCTAAAACAACCGTAGCTGTTCCGTGCTGATCATCATGCATTACCGGGATATTCAGCTCCGCTTTAAGACGATCTTCAATTTCAAAACAACGTGGTGCAGAAATATCTTCAAGATTAATACCGCCAAAAACTGGTGCTAGATATTTTATGGTTTTGATTATTTCTTCTGTATCCTGAGTATCAAGACAAATCGGAAAAGCATCGACGCCGGCAAATTCTTTAAACAAAATACATTTCCCTTCCATCACTGGAAGCGCCGCTTCCGGTCCGAGATTGCCCAAACCTAAAATCGCGCTACCGTCAGTAATAACAGCGACTGTATTTCCTTTTAAAGTTAATTCACGCGTCTGCGTTTTATCTTTCGCAATCACGCGACAAACTTCGGCGACTCCTGGAGTATAAGCTAAACTTAAATCAGCTTTATTTTTTACACTCACTTTCGAGACGACCGCCAATTTACCTTGATGCGCGCGGTGCATGTCGACGGACTCTTGATAGACGTCTTTCATAAAATTATAATTAAATGATGTATTTATATTCTTTATATACTATACATCTTACCACTCTAAGCTACCAGTCGAGTATTCTTTAACGGTTGACTCAAAGAAATTACTTTCGGTCATATTGCCTTGAGTAAATTCATCAAGCCAAGCAAAAGGATTCTCTGCGTTCCAGATTTTGCTTAGGCCCAGCGCTTTTAATCTTAAGTCACCGACGAAGTGTAAATAATTTGTTAAGTTCTCTTTATTTAAACCAAGAATACCGTCTTGAATGCAAGAGAGACCCCAATCAAGTTCATGTTCAACGGCTCCTTTAATATTTTCGGATATTCGTGCCTGAAATTCCGGCGTCCAAAGTTCAGGTTGCTCTTGCTTAATCGTATTAACAATATTAATAAAAAGGCGCAGATGCATATCTTCGTCGCGGTTAATAAATTGAATCATTTGCGCGCTCCCGGGCATTTTATTATTTCGGCGTAGAACATAGAAATTTAAGAATGCGCTATAGAAATAGATTCCTTCTAAAATAACATTACCGACACAAGCCTCTAAAAATAATTGATCATTCTCTAGATTGCCGGTCTGGAAAGCTGGATCGCCAATTTTATTGATGGCTCTCAGCACGTATTCATTTTTAGAATATAATTCTTTATCCGTTTTATACATTCCGTAAATTTCATCAGGATTAAAACCAAGCGCTTCAATCATGGTCGCATAGCTATGAACGTGCAACGCTTCCTCATAGGCTTGACGCACAACCGCTAAAATAATTTCCGGTGACGTAATCTGATTAATTATATTGGTTGTTAAATTTCCGGTTTGGATACCATCGAGATTGGAAATAAATGCCAAGCTGCGATTATAAACCCGCTTTTCATTTTCGGACAAAAAATTCGGCTTCTTCCATTGCTCAATATCTTCCTGTAAATTTACTTCCTGCGGCATCCAATTATTTTGGAGCGATGTCCGAAATATTTCATCGGCGAAAGGATGCTTAAGCGGAGAGAGTTGCATTAGGCCGTCGTCTTGACCATTAATAACTCTACGCTGATTTATTACCTCTGCGTTAGATAAAGTATTCATTTTTCCTATCATTCTTCCCATATATTTATTTTATTTATCGTTAATAATTATTGGCAGGCCTCACAATCAGGATTATCAATTAGACAGGCCTTCGGCATTGGAGCGGCTACTGGCATCTCAAGCGCTACCGGTATTTCCGGTGCTTCAATTGTTTTCGCAATTTGTGAAGCCGCTAGAGTTCTCAAGTAATAAGTCGTCTTAAGACCGGCACGCCAGGCGTCGAGATATAAATCACTTAAAACTTTACCACTACTAGTCGAGATAAAAATATTGGTTGAGGCGCTCTGGTCAATCCATTTTCCGCGGTAAGCGGCCGCACGCACTATCCAATAGGGATCAATCTCAAAGGTTTCCCGATATTTATTTTTTAGTCTCACCGGAATTGAAGGGATATTAGCGACGGATCCATTATTATATTTAATTAAATCAAGAATTTGTTTATTCCATAAATTCTGCGCGCTTAAATCATCAACTAAATATTTATTGATAACCAAGAAACTTCCGGACATGTTTTCCTTGCTATAAATATTCTTAAATATCGGCTCAACGCAAGGCGCAACACCCGTAATATTTGAGATGGTGGCTGTTGGCGCAATGGCGATACAATTAGAATTACGCATTCCCTGCGCTTTTATTTTTTCACGCAGCGCTTCCCAATCTAAACTAAAGTTCTTATCAATTGTTAAGTCCATTCCCCGCTCAGTTTCAAGAATTTTCAGAGTATCGATAGGCAGAATTCCGCGGCTCCATTTACTTCCTGGATATGTTTCATATGAACCACGCTCTTTCGCTAAATCAGAACTCGCAGAATATACATGATAAGAGACAAGTTCCATTGAACGATCAGCAAACTGTAAATTTTTCTCACTCGCGAAATCAATTTCTAATTGATAGAGCGCATCTTGATAACCCATTAAGCCAAGCCCAACTGGGCGATGCAAATTATTTGATTTTTCGGTTTCCGGAATCGTATAAAAATTAATATCAACAACATTATCAAGCATGCGCATGCCAGTCGTCACGGTTTTTTCAATCAACTCTTCATTCAAATCGCCGTCTTTAATCATGCGTGCTAAATTTAGACTCGCTAAATTACAAACCGCCACTTCGTCTACAGAATTATTAAGCGTAATTTCGGTGCATAAATTAGAATTATGTATTACGCCGACATGATCCTGTGGCGAGCGTAAATTGCAGGGATCCTTAAAAGTAATCCAAGGGTGCCCGGTTTCATAAAGCATGGTTAATATTTTGCGCCATAATTCTTTGGCCGAAATTTGGCGCGCACCAGCTAGATTAGCTTTCTCGTATTCTTCATATTTTGCTTCAAATTTTTTTCCATATAAATCATGGAGTTCTTTTACTTCGCTCGGAGAAAATAATGTCCAAACGCCATCGCTAAGCACACGCTTCATAAATAAATCAGGAATCCAAACAGCTGGATGAATGTCATGTGCGCGACGGCGTTCATCGCCGGTGTTTTTCTTAAGTTCCAAAAACTCTTCAATATCATTATGCCAAACCTCAAGATAGGCAGCTAAAGCTCCCCGACGTTTTCCGCCTTGATTCACAGCCACCGCAATATCATTAAATATTTTCACAAACGGAATAATTCCCTGCGAGTCGCCGTTAGTGCCTTTAATTTTAGAACCCATTGAACGAACAGCGGTCCAATCAGTTCCAACTCCGCCCGACCATTTCGATAAGCGCGCCACATCAGAAAATGATTTAAATATACCAATCAGTGAATCGTCGACCGTGTTTAAAAAACAGGAGCTAAGTTGACTGTGAATCGTGCCGCTATTAAATAGAGTTGGTGTCGACGGGACGAGTAAAAATTGGGAAATAACATTATAGAATTCAATCGCCATTTCTTCGCGATTAGTTTCCTTAAGAGCAAGCCCCATCGCGATTCGCATCCACATCCATTGCGGAAGCTCAAATATGCGACGTGGTTTTGTCGGTGTCTTTAAAAGATAGCGATCATAAACCGTTTGTGCGCCTAAATACTGAAATTCATTATCACGCTCTTTCTTTAGAGCAGCTGCTAGTTTTAACAAATCAAAATTTCCCAGCTCTGGATCAAGTAATTGATATTCAATCCCCTCGGCTACATAATCAATAAACCCTTGCTGATATTTTTTCGCGCTCAAGTCTTCACCTAATAATTCCTTATCATAATCGTCACCTAAAATTTCCTCATATAATTGATCCCAAAGCAGACGGGCCGCCAAGAAGGCATAATTATAATGTCTTTCAATTAACTGGGTCGCGGCGTTTATAATTGTTTTTTTGAGTTCGGCGACTTTAATTCCTTCATATAAATTCTTTTCGATCTCTTTAATAATCGCATCGATATTTATATTATCTAGGCCAAGCACCATTCCGGTCATTTTTATTCTTATTTTATTTTCGGAGAATCTTTCCTCTGCGCCATCATCATTTATAATCTTAAAAGAATTTTGACTAATTTCTTCTCTAATCTTCTCCTTTTCCTGTTCTCGTTGCTTCTCGTGTTCAGAGCGGTAAATAATATACTGACGAGCGACTTCATAGGCGCCAGCACTCATTAAAGCTTCCTCAACTAGATCTTGAACGTTTTCGACACTTAAAACTTTATCAAGATTAATATAATTATTTTGAATTTTTTCTTCAACAAGAGCCGTAAGAACACTCGGAGATAGTTTTTCTTCTTTATTGGTCACGGCCATAGCATTAGTAATCGCCGCCGTAATTTTTTCGGAAGCAAAATCCACTAGAATTCCACTTCTTTTCATGATTTTATAAGTTAACATAAGAATATTTAGGTTTTTTTAATAAATACCATCAGTAGTGGTAGTAATAGATATTATACCACAAGATATGGTAAGCTCCAATACCGAAAATACGGGCATATTTCACAATAAATTGCCCAAATAAAAAAACCCTTGCTAAAAGGTTTTTTTAAATAATATGTGGATAAATAATTTATGATTCTTTGGGTTCTTCCCTCTTTATTCGGCCAATTTAAATTCCACTAAACGAGACGAGGCACTCCAATCAGTAATAAACATTTTTCCGTCAGTCGAATATAGCATTTCGTTAGGAGTTATGCCCGGAGTGGAGAATATTTCCGGGGCGGCGGTATTAAAGTTCTTATATCTTACAAGCGTATCATTAATTCCCATGGCATATAAATCATTATCTTTAATAAACATACCATAGGTATTCGCACCGCCGATCGAGAAAGTTGAAGTCGCCATTGTTCGCGTATCCATCTTATATCCCAGAGGACTTACGGACCCCTCATCGGTTCCCATATAACAAATAGAACCGGTATCGTCCATATAGCGGCAGGCAATATCATCAGTTAAATAATCGTTTGTGCCCATGCTAACACTAGTGAAAGTTAAATTAGATAAATTAACCTTGGCAAACCTATTTGGGGCATCAAAAACTGAAGTTATATACATTTCACTGCGTCCGGCATATTTTACAATCGCTGCTGCGTGAGGATAATAGACGCCTGTCCAACCGCGCCAAGTTACCAAAAAACCATCCGAAATTCTAATCTTAAATAATTGTGCTGGGTCAACATTAAAAGTAGCGCCGTAGATATAAGTTCCGTCAGTCACAATTGGCGCTGACCAATCAGACCATAGAAAGGCATTGTTATAAACTACCGACCAGTCGTTTAAGTTATTCGGATTAATTTTCAGAATCGTCATCTTATGCGGCACTTGGTAAGCTTCGCCATCATAACAACTCGCGTACAACTTATCATTTACATCATCATAGATTAAATAATCTAAATTAGAATGGCCAGTAAGAGTTACTGTCTGATAATCAGATAAGTCGTTCGGATTATTAAACACCGTTATAGTCGCCGGATTAGTTCGTGAACCGATAAAAAACTTATTCCCAACACGCACTGTACCATGCGGATTTGCGAAAAGACCACCGGTGCTTTGATTAATTTTATAGCTTGAAGAAATAGTAGCGAAATTACTATAGCTACTCTTATAAGCGTTTGCTTTTATAGTTAAATCTGAATTAACATTTATCGGCCCAGTATATTTCGTGCTCAAATTAGATGGTTCTGAGCCGTCCATCGTATAAAATATACTTGCGTCAGCGGCTGGGGTAGCGCTTAAAGTAATAGGCGTCCCGACATTAGCGCTCTGCCCTACTTTCTGAAAAGTTAAAGCTATTCGGCTAGCGCCAGGCGAAAATAAAACAGATAAAAGATCATTAAATTTTTCGGTAATTGTTACTGAACCGCTACTCGGGATAAACTTAAAGGGATTATAATCGAGATGCGCGCCACAGGCTATCTTAATATCTTTAAGGTCGGCGCCAGTGACTGATCCCGTATTACTATCGGCGTAGCATTTCTGACCCAAAAATTTTGGCACTACGCTTACTTCATACTTTGTTCCGTTTGCAACTTTAGTCGGAAAGCTGAAGTTGCTACTATCGGTTATATTTATTGTAATATCATCGGCTCCATTATTCTTAAGTGTGACTGCGCCGGCTAAACCCGTGATACTCCCACCGATTGAATACTTATTTTCGCTTGTGACAACAGGGGCTGAAATTAGCCCCATATTCTCAGACGTCGGCATAACGGAGACAACACTAAGCAACTTTTTATTAATAAAATTACGTGTTAGCGGTCCGAAGTAACCATTCGCTGGTAATATTTTATTATTTTTTTGAAACTTAATCAGCGCTTCTTTAGTTGCCTGGCCAAAATTTATCGATTCTTGGCCTTTCGATCCAGCGCCAGTTATAGCTACTTGATCGCCATTAGCGTTCAAGTACTGTTGTAATTCTTTAACGTCCTGGCTAGTGCTTCCCTGTTTTAGATTATTATTAAAAACAAAAGAGCTGGCCGCCTGAGCAGAACCCGTAGATATTAGTATAAAGAGCATTAAAACTAAGAGTTTTAAAGCTGGTATTTTTTTAAACATAATTTCAATAATTTATTTTTCCACAATATTTTTTGATGCTTTAATTATAACATATCGATGAAAAGGGAGAAATATGTATTTAAAACGCATACCAATATATGACAAAACCCGTTTCGGAAGAAGCGGGTTTTTAATTTTCTTTATTTGTATTGTCGCGCTTTATGCTAATCAACTTTTATGGGGCCTGCGTCTGGTATCAATAAATACCCACAATATATTTAAAAGAAAAGTGCCAAGCGCCACCCTCCCTGTCCAATCATAGACGCTATTCCAGATTGCTTTATTATGTTTAATAATATCAATTTTATCAACAAACACAATCTCGCAGGCGCCTCCGCTACGTGAATTTCCGTTCTCATCTTCTCGCGATAAGCTTGTCTGGCGTAGCCAGGAGCTACCTTTTTCCGAATAATCAATTAACGCTCCCTTAAAATGTATTTGGTCACCGATATTAACATTGCGAATCGTCGAAAGCACTTTTTCATTATCGGCTAGAAGATGATTATTCGATAATTTAAAAGGATAAAATTGTTTTTCCAAATTACCAGACCAACCGAAATAGCAGGTCCATTCCCCACTCTTAAAATTCAAACTCTTTTGATTATAAGCGCCGTCTTTTACGTTATCTCCCCAAACTACGCAAACATCTTTTAAATTAACTGAGTTTTCGTCATGATAATAATTATACCAAGCATTAATATTGTTTTGCGAAACAACCAGGCCCCAAAGCTCGTAATCGGCCAAGGGTTTTACACTGTACCATTTATTGCGATAATAGTAATCGAAATTTACTCGCTCAGTGCTCGAGGCTTGGATAGGCGCCTGTAATAAAGCAGGATTTATTTCGCTGGCAGCAGGAAGTTTCTTTACTTCGAACCAAGAAATAAAAAAGATAATTGCCAAAACAAAATATAAGACTTTAAATAGTTTTCCCATTTATATTGTTTAACTATTAGCTCTAATTAAAAATAGTACTTTAAATAAAGATTTTCTTTTCTCCCATCAATTAATTTCGCATAAGATGGGTTTTTATTTTATTAACTGCGAAAACCCTGCTTTGTTAAAGATGATAATTCCAAATTTTTCGGCGATTTTCTACTCTACAACTTCTTTTTTATTAAAATAATCTTCAATTACTTTTTCTGCCAAAGTCTGAAAACGATCAATGCCAGATATTGCTGGCGGTTCATTTGTGTTTATATGCTTTTCTGGAAAACCCATATCATGGCTAGCCTTTTTTTTAATTATTTCATTTTCCTCTCTCCATTTATTAAGAGCATTCGTTGCGTCTATGCCATGATAATAGACAATCTTGGATGGCTTTGTTTTAGAATTTGCCCTAAATTTATTTTCCCAAAATTCCTTCGAACTAAGGTCATCCTTAGTTTCAGAAAACAAAATTCCTTGTTGTTTTAATGCCTTATTAATATAATAATCAAAGGAATAAAACTCCTTTTCCTTTATTCCCATCTCTCGATTTTTTCTTTCTTGAACAAAATTTGTTAAGTTGTCGTATCTCATAATTGCCTGCTGCAAACGCTTATCAGTAATATTAAATTCTTGTTCCAGTTTTTTTAAAAATGGATCTAATTTTTTAATTACTAATTCATCTTCTAACGTTAAGCTTGACGTATCCCAATGACTTTCAAAAAATCCTGAACAATAGCCCGTAATTTCTATAACTTGCCCAGCAAAATCATAAAAATCTTCAGAATTGACGACTTTTCTAATTAATTCATAATATTCTTGATTCTTAATCGGTTTTCTGTCTTCATCTAACTCATATCTAGAGCCAGTTTGTCGATCAACTTTAGCTTCTTCAGGGATAAAAATAATCCCAGTATTCAAATCAATTCCTTTTTCTTCATTCGCCCATACCCAACTATCATTCCAATAACCCCCGCTATTATCATCTAAAAAACCTCTAAAATAATATTGCGAAGCGATATACAAAGATGGATACGCAATAAAAATTTCGTTTCCCTTCTCTGATCCGTAGTAATCATCAGCTACTTCTTCGGCGGCAAAATGTACGGCCATGCTGTCCATATATGATCCCGAATCTTGACTAGTATTAGTAATAGCAGACAAATGAGCAAGGGCCTCTTCTTTGGTATTAAAATTATCTAATGACAGGAATTTAGCAAGAGCTTTTTCTTTTTCATTTTCAATTAACCTAACCCCTAGCGGTGAACGCAATCGACCGTCCTCAATCATTTTAGAAAATCCCTCAGAAAATTCACCTTCACCGGCCGTATGATATGAATGCCCGACATGATCCCTTACTCCCTGCCTGGTAACATGAGTTACCATCTCACCTGAAAAACGCTTTAGCAAAAGGGTGTATTCTTCAAGTGATAATGCAGCAAGATTTTTTTCAGAAAAATACTTAATCACATCTTCTCTGGCATATTCACTATTCGCCCATTTTTTTTCCTGTTCCTGATAAAAATTATCCAGCATTATTTTCGTCGTCTGCCAAGGTAATAATATTTCTTCTTCTGTTTTTTGAGAAACTAATGATTCAATCGCATTATTCTTATTAAACTGGTCATTTAATTCTTCATATGTTTTTTTTCCAATGACAATCTCCGCTCTAATCTTTTTTAATTCAAAATAATTTAGTATTTTTTTTAAACCAGATTCTGAAAGTTCAGTAATCTCATTTTTAAGATTATAAATTTTTTCTAGCTGCTCTGACAATAACCTTCTTCTTTCATTTCCTTCCTTTTCTGATTCTACTTGTCTAGCTTTTTCAATTTTTTCCTCATTAAAATATTCCGATCTTTTAGCACGAATATCAACGGCGGCCTGGTACCTTTCATCTTTTGATTCTTCTTTCGAGAAATCTTTTATAAATTTTGGAATGTTTTCCAAATTTGGTATGTCATTTATTTTCGGCATTTTTTTATTATGAGTTTTTTTATTTTATTAACTTCAAAAACTCTGCCTTATTCGAGATAGTAATCCTTATTTTATCTTACCGCTAATAATGTCCTCAATTTTTTTAATCTGGGACGGGGTAAACGAGCCGACCGGAATCTTATTTAAATCTTTATTAGTAATACCTAGAGAGGGTGGGACACACTTGGAACGGCTCTCCTCAATATTTATAATAATTATTCTTGATTTGCTTCATTTTGTGGCTTATATTCTATCTTAAGCGGTAAATCAGTCATAGCATAATGAACAAATTGTTTTCCCAGCTCTGTAAGTTCATAAGAATCTTCATCATCAAAAGCGGAAGTCATAGTTTTTTGTCCAGACCCTTTCGGACGATATTGCGTTTTTTTTGCTACAAAATTGCCGTAATAATCAACTTCACGATGTTGTCTAATAACACCGCCAGTGCTTAAATCTCTAAAAAGGAGTTTAAACAAATCTGCTTCAGCGGAATTTTCGGCAACGTCTTCTTTTCCTAGATCGCTCCAAACACCACCTCGTGATACTCCATTTGTTCCGTGTTTATAGACAATGGCAATAACTTTAAAATGTAATTCTGAATAAGTCTTTAACCAATCAATAAAAAGTCTAACTACCTCATCGCTTGTCATGGATGAAGCGGCCGCATTAGCAAGGATATTTCTAATATAAGTTCTTTTATCCTCGCTTTCAGCTCCAGACCATTCTCTAAATGTTTTTTTAAGCAATGATTGATATTCCTTACTTTCTAATCTTTTAGCGATTTCTTCATCATGAATATTCAATCGAGCCATAATTTCGAGAATAGTTCTTTCCTTTTCTCTTATTTCATCCTCAAGCATTTTTATCCATTGCCTAAAAAATCTATTTACTCTTTCTTGTTCATTTTCCGACCAAGCTCCTGCAGCAGCCGAAAATAAACCCCCAGCAAAAGGAATAGCTCCTCCAATCACTTGCAAAGCACCCCTAATTACTTTTGGGGTGTTTGTTTCTGTTTGTATATTTTGCTCTTCCTCAGCCATACTATTTTTAGATTTTTTTTCCACTCATTACTACCTTATCAAAAGTCATTTCAATATCATCTCCTAAATCCTTATATTCAATTTTTTGTCTGGTTTCCTCTGGTAAATCGGCAACTTTTTCTCTTATATATTCAATGAGAGCATTTACTCTTTCTTGCCCTAACTGATGCAGGGTTTGTTCGTCCTCGACAGACAAACTCTCTTTTTCTTTTAACATTTTAATCCTATCCTTTGATACCAATTCCTCGATTCTGCCTTTTGGATTAAAGGTATATCTGATATTGTGTTCATCTTGAACCTCTTTAAACCCTGCTTCCTCAAACATTTTTACCAACTCATCATGTCTTTGAAAATATCGTTTTTGTACTAAAGCTTCAAAACCAGATAATTCATCTTTCTTTCGCAAAATATCTTGAAAAGGTTTTTGAGTATTCTGATTAAGCGAAAGCTCCCACGTAATAAATTTACCTCCCGGCTTTAATATTCTATACATTTCGGCAAATACTTTTTCTTGTTCAAGTTTGGGCAATTCATGAAGCCCCATTTTAATTACTGTCTTATCGAATTTTTTATCTTCCATTCCAGTCGTTCTTATATCACCGAGTAAAATATGGTCATCTGGTAAAATTTTGAGCTCTTCTTTTGCTCGTTTAATTTGGACGGGGCTTTCATCTAAAATATATATTTCTGGTTTTTCATTAAAATCATTGGACGCCTCGATAATATGTTTGGCTATATCGGCATAACCAGAGCAACCCTCAAAAATTAGCTCTCCTGGCTGGGGATTAATTGCTTTCATTAAGGCCTGATAATCAACATCTCTAACTTTATGTATTTGTTCATAACGAACAATACGGTCATCAAAGCCAGGCTTTTGAATACTATCAACGATTGGCATTTCCTTATTCATATTTTTGCATATTTTATTTTTCGAACTTATTTTTTAAAATTACCACAAAACTCTGAAAAAATCAACAAATTCAGCCAATTGATTTTAGCCCTTTTTTGTGCCAAAATAAACCCATGGCTACCGATAAAATCAAAAATAAACTAGAATCTTTTGTCGCCGATTACCAAGAAAAGCTCGGTACTTTTAATGGCAATCTGGTTATTTTTGAATTTGTTGAGTTTATTAAAAATGACCCGACGGTTAAAGCTATAATGAAAGACCAGTTTGCCTATTTCGAAAGTCAGAAAGATATTATTATAAAAATGACCGATGACGAACTGGACGCCAATTTATCTAATAAGATAGCCATAGACCCAGAAAACCCTAAAACCTGGCCAGGTAAAGATGTCTTTGCTAAAGAGTATGATATTGCGACCGCCATCATGAAAGACTCTCGACCATTTAGCCAGATAGAGTTAAACCTGCCAGTTAGCCTGACTAACCTCATTGTTATCCACGAATTAGTAAGCAAAGCTAAAGAGGAATTAAAGGATAATCCCGAAAAATCAGAAGAACTCACCCAAACCATAAAAGAACTATCAACCACTTCATTACCCTTTAAATTTAAAGATAAAAACGAGGAAAAATCTTTTTCTTTAGTCCTCCCTGCTTATTACCTTAATTGTCTGGCCACTGTATGCTCTTATATTTTTAGTGAACTGGACGCCAAAGAGTTTTTAAAGGGCAATAAACCTACTCCTCCAATTACTTTTGATAAAGGCGACAGTCTTTTGACTATTAAGGGAACAAAAATAAAAATCTCTCGCACTGCTGAACGGCCGATAGATCATTATATTCTTGAGGCCATATTCGATAACGAAGATATATCAGAAGAAGTTTATTTTAAAGATGTCGCCAAAAGAATGGACGAGTTCGCCGATTACGATAAAACTAAAGACTGGCGCAAATTCTATCGGTCTTGCGAACATCTAAATCAAAAAGTCCAAACAGATACCGATAATAAAGTTATTAAT